>Ga0206129_10000033_pt1 | contig 223541 bp, 204 predicted proteins | sample Helgoland_Spring_8_FD_148616 | JGI IMG/M metagenome (GOLD analysis project Ga0206129, IMG submission 148616) | Pelagic subsurface seawater microbial communities from Kabeltonne, Helgoland, North Sea - Helgoland_Spring_Bloom_20160502_2 | ecosystem: Environmental > Aquatic > Marine > Epipelagic...
CTAAAAGTCCAATGGCTAAAGTGGTTAAGGTTGGTTTTGTCATGATTTTATTTTTTTGTGTTTAGTCCGCTATCTAGACCTCCACGTTAAGAATCTGCAAGAAGAATAATTCATTGCTTTTTAGCCTGTGCTTCTAAAATCGAAAGATTTAACCAAGCTAGGTTTTAATCAAAAACACACCATTTTGTCTATTTTTGACCGTTTTTTACTTAAAAACACTAAAAAAAACCTCAATTATCCGTCAAAACCAACAAAAACCTGAAAGCCAGAACCTAAACCCTCAAATCACCTTGGGGGTGTGTGATTCTAAATCGGTTTTCTATCTTCGAAACGCTTTCAAGGGTATAGTATAACCCAATGTCTCGGTTTATAGCGGTTTCATAACTAAGGACATAATTAGATAAATTTAGAATCACCTTTTATACAAACCGTTGGAATGCATAAAAAAGAAAAAGATGAAACTGAAAACTTTATTAATGAATTATTTTTGAGAGCATTCACTTTAAAGGACAAAATAAATGGATGAAAAAACTAAAATAGCACTAGCAGAGATTATTACCACTAGCCACTTATCAGTTTAATGATCTTTAATATGAAAGGTGAGGTGGTGATGGAGAAGGACAATTTTAATTCAAGCTATTCATCAATTCTTGATATAGCCTCCATTAAAGTTAGATTTTATATTCTTATTCCATCAGGAGAAAAGCAAAGTCAGAAAACCAAATTTGTTGTAATTGAGAAGACATAAAAAAACCCTCACTGGGAGGGCTTAGTAATTTTTAAAATCCTAATTTAGGAGAAGGCATATTTTCTAACAGAATTCCTACACAGAATATATCATCTGGATCTGGTTCTTCTTTTTTACCTTTTTTTCCTTCACCTTCTTCTGGTGGTGGTCCAGGGGCGGTAATTCGAATAATAATCTTCTTGGTCGCATCAGCGCTGAACTCAAAGAATTGAGGTAATCCCATTTCTTCTTCTTCACCTTCAACTGGAGGCACGTCTAATGCAGCGTCTTGATTATCAAAAAGAACTTCATCACTTCTAGAATCTACCACTTGAAACTTTAAAGGTTCTTCAACCTTCTTGTCTTGGCATAGACTTACTCTGTAGTCTTGACCAGAATGAGCCACAAACACCAGGTCAGAAGTATGTCCTAGAACAAACATTCCACTTTTTGATTGTGTGTTATAACTCATATAAGGGTTATTAGACCCATAGCACTTTCTTTTATGAAAGTTATTGCATTCTTGGCCAATGCTTGACAATGTCAGCAAGCCAGAAAATATTACAGTTAATCCTAATAAACTTTTCATTCCCATCACCTTAGCTTTGACTTGCATTCGCAAATGAATTTCTAAATGTAGTAGCAGCCTCTTTAAGAGTATTGAACTCCTCTGCGGACATCATTACTCGGCTACCACCTAAAATCACTTTATCGTCCTTTATTGTTTTTTCTTCAGAAACTTTTTCTTCGTTTAAACCTAGAAAAATTGAAGACATTGATTCCATATCAGTAATTACTTCTTGAACACGTTCTTCTTCACTGTAAAGTGTGAGGTAGTCCATAATATTTTCTAGAACTAATTTCTCATCAGCTAAGCGATAAATCACCTCGTTGTTTTCAGAATATTCACCAATAAGATTGGTGAGAATATAAATGCTTTCCGCAAATCCACCAGCAGCTATAATCGCAAGTGTTGAAGCTTTTTCATTTTCCTCCAACATTCCGATAATTCTTTGATAAGAATTGGTTGAAATCACTTCCAAAGAGTCTGCATTGTCCATGTTGTCCTTCACACGGTTTACCATAAACTCATCGAATACGTATGAAATACCTAGGTCATCACCAATTTTTCTAAGGTTGTCAAAATTTGCCATTGACTCTTGAAACTTCTCATAAGAAGCAGTGTATGCAATATCGGCTGTAATTCGGCCAAAGTTCAAAGCTTGTGTCTTCGATGTAGAGTAGTTAACACTTTCAGTATTAATCAATCCACCTTTATAAGGAAGTTTACTTTCCTTAATGATTGAAAACAATTCGTTTGGACTAGGCACGGAATATGACTGAGAACCCTCGTCTCCAAAACCAAGAGGTTCTGCTGGTCTAATTACCGTTTGTTCTTCTTGAGGCAGTGCAGGTTGATCTGTTTCTCCGCCACATGATGACATCATAACAACTACAGAGCCTGAAAGTAATAATGTTAGGTATCTTTTTTTCATCTTAAAAGTGATAATTACACTTAAACTAAGTGCGTCAAAAATAGTAAATATTCTATACGAACAAATTTATGTAAACCCTTTGTTTATAGGGGTTTGCGAAACAACCTGATCGCAACAGCCAATATATGGCAAAATACTTAAGGTTCTACTTGAGAAGCCGTTTTAAATTCAGAGGTGAAATGGAACGTAAGATTTGGATAATTCTCCTGAGCCATTTGAAGCATCCAAGCAGAAGGAGCCAAGAAGACGGGGTTGTCATCCTTGTCAAAAGCTATTTCACTGGCTTTTATGCGGATAAACTCCTTTAATTGTTCTTGATCTGTTGTTGTTATCCAGCAAGCCTTATAAAAGTTTTTGTGCACCAAGTCGCAAGATGCATTATACTCTTCTTTGAGTCGATACTTGATTACTTCAAACTGAAGCTCACCAACAGTTCCGATAATCTTCCTACTTCCTGGCTGTTGAATAAATAACTGAGCGACACCTTCATCGGTTAACTGTCTCACTCCCTTATCCAATTGTTTTGATTTCAGAGGATCTCTATTAATTACTTCTCTAAATATCTCAGGAGAGAAACTCGGAATTCCTTGGAAAGTAAAATCTAATCCTTCTGTCAGTGTATCGCCAATTTTGAAATTCCCGGTATCATATAGACCAATCACGTCCCCAGGGTAAGCTACTTCAACTACATTTTTCTCTCTAGCTAAGAATGAATAAGGATTGTTGAATCTAAATGACTTTCCTAAACGCGTATGATGAAAGAATTTATTGCGCTCAAAAGTACCCGAACACACTCTCAGAAATGCTATTCTGTCTCTATGGTTTGGGTCCAAATTGGCGTGAATTTTAAAAATAAATCCACTGAACTTTTCCGAAAAAGGATCTACATCACCTTTGTTACTTGGACGGGGCAGTGGAGTGGGTGCTAGCTCAATGAAGGTGTCAAGCATTTCTTTGACACCAAAGTTGTTCACCGCGCTGCCAAAAAATACTGGAGCAATTTTTCCACTCAAATAGTCTTCCTTATTAAGTGGCTCATAAACCCCTTCGATCAACTCTACATCTTCCCTCAATTGTTCTGCATCCTCTCCTAAAAGTTTATCCAATTGAGGGTCACTCAAATCGTTAATCGACAGGATTTCTTTGGTGAGTTTGGTTTTACTTCCCTCAAATAAATTGAGTCCTTTTTGATGAAGATCATACACTCCTTTAAATCGCTTGCCCTTATTAATGGGCCAACTTAGAGGTCTAACCTTAATGTCTAAAGCGGTCTCGAGTTCGTCTAAAAGATCAAAGGCGTCCTGTCCTTCTAGGTCCATTTTATTGACGAAAACGATAATAGGAGTGTCTCTCATCCTACATACTTCCGTCAGTCGCTTGGTTTGTTCCTCAACACCATTCACACTATCAACAACCAGAATAACACTATCAACAGCTGTAAGTGTTCTATAGGTGTCTTCTGCGAAATCCTTGTGACCCGGAGTATCCAGGAGATTGATTAGGTAATTACGGTATTCAAAAGACATTACTGAAGTGGCAACCGAAATACCTCTTTGCCGCTCTATTTCCATAAAGTCAGATGCAGCAGTTTTTTTTATTTTATTTGACTTAACGGCACCTGCAGTTTGAATAGCTCCTCCAAAAAGTAAAAACTTTTCGGTCAAAGTTGTTTTACCTGCGTCAGGGTGAGAGATAATCGCAAACGTTTTGCGTTTATTTATTTCTTCGTCAAGCTTCATAAGTCAGTAATATCAAAGCAGTCCAAACTGCGTCAAATGATGCGTCATATGTTTAGTCTGGAAAATTAACCAGCCATTTGCGTCAAGGGATCCAAAAACAGGATGCATTTCAACAGCATTTGGATTCGAGTCATGGAAATCGAAAAATGCATTCATTTCATCTTCCAATTGATCAATTGCTGCGCTCAAAGACTCCTTGCGCAATGGAGCGTTTCCTTGAATTTTGGCTGTCGGATTAGAAATGTTTCTAGCGTAGGGTTTATCGCTAAAAATGAATTCTCTTCTTGTTTGAACATCTCCATCAGCAAGCATTTGAGGAACTCGTGCTCTTCCATTTGAAATTCTCCATGAACCAACCAAATGCTCTACCATATGCTGAGGAGTCATAGAGCCCCATTGAGGCTCTTGATCCTTGTTCAGCGGTTTTAAAAGCGCAATGCTTTTTGTAAAAAAAGCTTTGTCCTTAGCGGTCATTAGAATTGCTCTAACTCAGCAAAGAAAAATGAAGCTTCAATAGCCGCGTTCTCATCACTATCACTTCCGTGAACAGCATTCTTGGCTTTAGACTCAGCAAACAGTTTTCTAATCGTGCCATCAGCTGCTTCAGAAGGATCCGTAGCACCAATCAATGTTCTGAAATCGGCAACTGCATTGCTCTTTTCTAATACTACAGCAACGATAGGACCTGAAGACATGTATTCCACTAGCTCACCGTAAAAAGGTCTCTCGTTGTGCACTTCATAGAACTTACCAGCGCGTTCTGCACTTAGGTGAAGCTTCTTCATTGCTACAATTCTAAATCCGGCTTCTTCAATTTTAGCCAATATTGCACCTGAATCACTGTTTTCAACAGCCTCAGGTTTTACCATCGTAAAAGTTCTGTTTCCTGACATATTTTATTCTTTCTTTTCGGGGCGCGAAAGTATAAATCCAATATTGGTTAACAGCCATGAAAGCATTACTAATTTTGCGCGTCAATGAGAGTAGGTCTAATTTTTACGTTTCTAGTTATAAGTTCTTCGTTATTAGGACAGGCTGTTTATATGCATTCTATAAAGCTTAAAAGCGGTGCATTGAAATTGGCGTCAATTAAAGATACCCTGAGACCTGATCACCTTCTTTTTGCATTCGCTGATGATGACACAGAAAGTTGGAAGTATACATCGTGGACGCAAGAGTTGCATTGGCTAGCCTCGGAGCGCAATGCGCTTGTGGTTTCACCTGATACGAAAGAAAGAGAATTGACCTGGTCTGAAATTGAATCAGTAATGAGTCATTATAAGGACAGCGTTAGTTCTCTTGAAAAGACGGAATTTATGACCTTAGGAAGTGGAGTGAAATATGGATGTGATCTTCTTAGTCACGGCTTTAAAGGCCTAATTATTTCGCCAAGTGCTTCTTTTAAGTCCTCCACTGAAATTAAAGTTTCTTCCGTTGGCGTCATTCAAACGTTAGACTCTGAAGATGCTTTAATAGTTAAAGATAGCTTAGAACGATTAGGACATTGGGTAGTTCATCACCAGCAATTTAGCTCGGACTGTTATTATATTGATGGATACAAGGAAATTTATCAAGCTGTTTTTGAAGCAGTTGATTCGATAGCTCATGTTGTCAGCAATGACTCTAATTATAGTGCAAAAACTATTGTTACAAACGTTCTTCCTGATGTGATTAGGCAGGGGAAACAAGTAGAAATAAATATCCAAGTTATGGAAAATGGAGCGTATTCATTGGATCTACTTGATTTGAGCGCAAAATCTGTTTTCCACAAAGAGATGTACTTAGGTAAGGGAAAGCATTCATTGAGTTTTAATACAGAAGATTTGGATTGGGGAGTATATAAAGTGCAACTTGATGGCCCAAAGTTTTTATACAAGCATAAATTAATGATAAGAGGATGAGCAAGATTATTCATTTGAACAAAGGACGCGAGAAATCAATTCAGCGTTTTCATCCTTGGATTTTTTCGGGAGCTATTTCACAGAAAACAGCTGATATTGAAGAGGGTGATGTTGTTGATGTAATTGATAGTCAAGGTCAATTCTTGGCTCGTGGTCATTTCGCTGATGGCTCTCTAGCAGTGAAAATTTTAACCTTTCAAGATGAGGAAGTTGATTCAGAGTGGTTTTATCGAAAACTAAAAGCTGCCGTGGATTTAAGAAAGTCAATTAATCTACCAAACAAGAAAACGAACGCCTATCGTCTAGTTCACGGTGAGGGTGATTCACTTCCTGGATTGATTATCGATGTTTATGCTGGAACGGCCGTTTTACAGCCTCACTCTGCAGGAATGACAAATAGTCTCGAAGTTATTGTCGAAGCGCTTAAAAAGCTAAAGTTCAAAAACATACTGCATAAACCGATAGGAAAGCAAAAAACCGAAGTATTGCTAGGAGAAGTGACTGATCGAACAAAGATTTCGGAAGATGGGATACTTTATAATGTCGATATTCTAAAAGGTCAGAAGACTGGATTTTTCTTGGATCAAAGAGATAATAGAAAGCTACTTGAATCTTATTCAAAGGACAAATCTGTTTTGAATGTTTTTAGCTACTCGGGAGGGTTTAGTATGTCTGCAGCTAAAGGAGGCGCTACGAAAGTGGTAAGTGTGGATGCATCTCAAGGAGCCCTTGATCTTGCTGAAGAGAATTCACAATTGAATAACTATAGTGAAGTACACAAATCTTTAAAAGTTGACGCTGTACCGTATATAGAGTCATTGGAAGAGTCGTTTGACCTTATTGTACTTGATCCACCAGCATTTGCAAAACACAAGAGTGCACGTCACAGTGCGATTCAAGCATATAGAAGAATTAATGAAGCAGCTATAAGAAAGCTTAGACCCGGTGGTGTGCTTTTTACATTTTCATGTTCTCAAGTGGTCGATCGTGAGTTGTTCTCCTCTACATTGGTAAGCGCGGCAATTAATGCGGGGAAGCAACTGCAAATTTTGCATCAATTAAGGCAGCCAGCTGACCATCCAGTAAGTATTTCTCATCCTGAAGGCGAGTATTTAAAGGGAATGGTTTTGAGGGTTTTAGAATAAGAGTCCTTATTCGAATGTGGAAAAATAGTCGATAAACCAAACCATTTTTTCGACACTTTCGAATAGCTAATTTATGAAGGCCAAAAAGCGACTTACCAGGAAAGACCCAAGTTATTTTATTCCATTGCCTTACGCGATGGCTATAAAGCGGTTGGTTTCTGCGACAGAAATGAGTGATCACCTGTTTGAAGGTATGCGTTTATCGTTGAATGCTGAAGGCGTTATTAATATTTCAATAAATGTTACTGCCCACTACTTAGGGGAAGATCATGTAATTGGTTTGATTCCAAATGGCATGATTTCTCGCATTCAGGGTTTGATGGAACACGATGATCAACTCTCGATTACTTTAGAGCGCAAATTTTGCGATCGGCTGAAGAATATGTTTGGATAAGTTTTGACGAATTACCAGAACTCAAAGATTTAGGGTTCAGTTAAGCTTTAAAAAAGCTCGAGTTGCTCGCTGCCAAAAGCGCCTTCATGTTTTAATAACCATTCTTTTCTTTCTAACCCACCTGCAAAGCCCGTCAAAGATCCATCACTACCAATAATACGGTGACAAGGTACCAGCAGTAAAAAAGGATTTTCACCAACTGCCGAGCCAACAGCCCGCGCTTTTTTGGAATCACCTAATTCTTCAGCAAGTTCACTGTAAGATCGGGTTAGTCCGAATGGAATTTTTTTCAAAACAGTCCAAATCTGAGACTGAAAATCAGTTCCTTCAATGAATAGAGGCAGGTTGAAGCTCTTTCTGGCTCCTTTGAAATATTCCTGTATTTGCATTTCTGCTTCACGCTTCCATTGAATATGAGCGCCTGGTCCACCAACAAGGGCGTCTTCTTCGTTTATCCATCCGGAGGTCACGATATGCGTGTCATTTCCAACTATTCTGAACCATCCTATCGGTGTGTCTACAATATGTTGATACATAGCCTTTTTTTTGCATTACGAAGAAGGGAATACCTTGCAAAACAACGGGCTAGCCTAAAGAAACTTATTAAGATGGGTGCGTTAGTCGTATAATCAGACTACCTTTGCAGCTGAATTACAGATATATTGCAAACTTTCGAATCACTCGGGCTGAATGAAAACATCGTTAAAGCCCTCGCAGACCTTAATATTACTACGCCTACAGCTATTCAAGAGCAGGCGATTCCAATGTTGCTCAATGAGGCAACAGATTTTCTTGGATTAGCACAAACTGGAACTGGTAAAACAGCCGCTTTCGGTATTCCGCTAATTGAACATATTGATATTGATATACATGCTGTTCAGGCTGTTATCTTATCGCCAACCAGAGAATTAGCTCAGCAAATAGCTCAGCAGCTAACTCATTTCTCAAAGTATTTACCGAAGATTGAAGTTGGTGTCGTTTATGGAGGTGCTCCAATAACGAATCAAATAAAAGATTTGAAACGTCTGCGTCCTCAAATCTTGGTCGCTACACCTGGACGTATGATTGATCTTATTGATCGTAAGGTGTTAAACCTCAGTAATGTGCGCTTTGCGGTGTTGGATGAGGCGGATGAGATGCTAAATATGGGTTTCAAAGAGGATATTGATACGATATTATCTTTTACTCAACATGATAAGAACACATGGTTGTTTTCTGCAACTATGCCTCCAGATATTAGAAAAATCGTTCACAAGTACATGAAGGATCCTCTAGAAGTGAGTATTCTGACTGAAAACAAACTGAACGCAAACATCAAGCATCAATTTGCTTTGGTGAAAAGATATGACAAAGAGGCTGCTATCCAACGCATCATTGACGCGGAAGGTGGTGACATGTATTGCTTGATTTTTTGCAGAACAAAGGCTGAAACACAAAGGTTGTCCACAAGCATGGGCGAATCTGGTTATGCAGTAGAAGCTATTCACGGAGACCTTTCGCAACAGCAGCGAAATAGTGTCATGCGTAAGTTCAAATCAAAGCAGGTAAAAATATTAGCCGCAACGGATGTAGCTGCTCGTGGAATTGACGTTAATGATTTGACACATGTTATTCATTATGACTTACCAGATGAGTTAGCGTTCTATACGCATAGAAGCGGAAGAACAGGCCGTGCAGGTAAAACAGGTATTGCTATTTCTCTTGTTTCTCCAGCTGAGCAGCGCAAGCTCTTTGCTATTGAGCGTCAATTAAAAGCAAAGTTTGAGAAGATCATGATTCCTTCAGCTGATGAAGTGAAATTGAAATCAGTTCAATCGAAATTGGATGAGTTATTATCTGTTGAAGAAACGGATGAGGCTAAGACTTGGGTTCATGCGTTCATAGAACAGCTTGAATTCTTGTCAAAAGAGGATATTATCGCCAAGTATATCACTGGTGTTATGGAAAGAGTTAGAGTTGAGAAAGGTGGTGACTTAAACGCCACTGCTGGAGGTTCTAGAGATGATAGAGGAGGAGATCGAGGTGGAAGAAATGATCGTGGAAGAGATGATCGAAGTGGTGATAGAGGTAGGCCGAATGTAAGAGGAAGAAGAGAAGATCGAAGTGGTGATGGAGATAGAACTTTCAATAAAAGAGTTGGTGGAAAAGAGGAGAATATGAAAACCTTTGAAATCAATCTTGGTAAAGGTGATGAACTGAACAAAGGCGATTTATTGAAAATTATTTGTGATACTACAGGCGTTAGAAGTCAGTACATAGGTAGAATAGACATGTTTGGTGATAATGCAAAGTTCGACATTGAAGTTGCCAAAGCTGATGGGGTTCAACCTGCTTTTAAAGGCTTGCGTTTTAAAGGACGTGCTATTAAGGTTGATCCGAAGGGTTAGCTTCTTGTCCAAGGAATTTAGTAAGTCCATGAACGAAGGAATTCAATGCCTTCACTTCCTCAGCGTTTAACGGTTTCATCTCACTGAAAATCAGCAATTGATCAGAAGTGGATTCGATATGGTAGATTTGATTTTGCGTAATATATCCGCGCATTTCTTCATTGAAAAGCTTTCGAACGCTTTTGACAATAGTCCCTCGAAGTAAGATTCTTTTAGAGAAGTCAGAATCTTCTTTAAAGTTGATGTCGTTAAATCCTCCAGTGCTGAAAATCCTATCGTATAGTTCTTCTTTTTCTAATGAGAATTCGGGTATAGGATGTCTAAGATCAACAACCATTAATGTTGTATCGTAAAGCGTTTTGGCTTGAAGAGCGCCTTCATCAAACACAACATCCATTATTCTAAAGAAGAGGTTATACTCTTTCAATAAGCCGGATGAAACATTGTGGATGTATTCAATTGGGTGACTTTTAAAAAACTCGAATTTCTTCAACTCCTCAAAGCCATATTCCTTACCGATTACGAATTGCCAGCCAAAGAATGCAGCTGTTTTCATAATCTCCCTTTGGTGCTGATTCATCCATCGTGCGCTATGCTGATTCTGAGGAGTTAAAATGCGCATACTATAGGGGTGGTCGGATGTTGTTTCATGAAGTTCAGTTCCATTTATTTCATAAAAACCACCTCTATCTCGAATTCGGTTACCGTATTCATGCAGGTATTCCATGACTGAAAAGTCGGCCAGGATAGCACCTTCTAGGTTGATCAACATTTTCTCATCCTTTGGCGCGTCCTTCAACGCTTGTTTAACCTTTAGAAGGTTTAAGAAGTTAAAAACACCGCCAAGTCTTATTTCAAAATGCTCTGGTAGTTGGTGGGGCGTGATTTTTGGCTGGAATATAGCTTGCACAAAGGATTTCATTGTAGTTCGAGACTTTATCCATTGTACAAGGAAAGCGACTCCCAAACCAAACGCAATTCCCCAAAGCAATCCATAGATTAGAACGGAGAGTAAAGTAGACACCATTACGAGCAATTGTTCTTCTCCTCGGTCATAGGCATCTGCAAATTCTCTAGGTGAGGCCAATCGATAACCCGTATATACTAATATGGCAGCTAGGGCGGCCATAGGAACTTCTTCTAATACGGGTCTAAAAACGATGATAAAAAGCAATACGATAATACCGTGAAAGAAATTCGAGTACTTGGTTTTCCCGTTGTTACTGATATTCACCGAACTCCTAACAATGGCAGTAATTACAGGAAGACCACCAATTGCCCCTGAGATCATGCTACTCACACCAACTGCCACTAAATCTTTATTAAGGTTTGTTCGGTGTTGCTCTGGATCAATCTTATCCACTGCCTTTGTACTTATCAAACTTTCAATGGTTGTGATGATTGTAATTGAGAATACTACCAGCCAAAAATTCAAGGTCCCAATTTTACCAAAGTCTGGAAACATAAGTCCTGACCATAAGTCTGCTGGGAATGTAATGAGTTGGTTTGAAGGATAAATAAAGGCATCAGATGTTATTCCAAGAAAACTAGTGATCCAATTGCGGTAGATGAAAACAAGGGGAATAGTTATGACTAAAACCCACACCGAAGAAGGTATAAAATGGATTAGTTTGTTTTTGATACGCGGATGATAAATGGCTATAATTAAACCAGTTACGGTAACGAGAGTGATCAATGGATGCAGGTTAAACAGACTTCCCGGAAGGTCAAATATGCTATCCATTGCTGATTGAGCATAGTTGTGATGCCCTAGACCGACATGTAATTGTTTTACCAAGATGATAACTCCAATTGCAGCCAACATCCCATGAACAACAGCACTTGGAACAACCTCTCCTAATCGGCCAAGTTTAGCAAAACCCATTATTACTTGAAGTAATCCAGCGAAGCAAATAGCAGCTAAAACATATGGGAATCCACTTGCATCGCCATCAGCTAAAAGTTGATTTCCAGTGAGAATCACAACGATCGCACCAGCTCCAGGTCCATTAATAGCTATTCGACTGCCTCGTATAAAGGTTGTTACGAGCCCTCCAACAATGGCTGATATCAAACCCGAAATGGGAGGAGCGTCAGAGGCAATAGCTATACCAAGGCCTAACGGAAGAGCCACAAGTGAAACACTCATTGCGGCAATAAGGTCATTGCGCCAATATTTTTTGATATCGCTAAGCATTGTTGAGGGAAAGGTCGGTTTAGTGGTTGTTAAAGTATAGAAATTTGTTGAAGCTTTATAATATGATTCAATCCATATGCAGCAGCACGCCTTCTTGAGATATTATATATCCTCTTACAATCGTTTCTGCAAATTCTTGACTTTCAGTATTTAGAAGGGGATTTGTGTGATTAAAATGAATGAAGTGAATTTTACTTTTATTCTCTGTATTTAATGAGTCGAATAGAGTGATTGACTCCGAAACAAAGGGATGTGGTATCTGCGACATGTCTCTACCTGGTAATTCATGCTCATCATAGAATGTGGCATCTAGAAAGGCGTAGTCGCAATTTTTGATGAGTTCAAGAATATCCCTGTTCCATCTTTTCCATTTATCAATATCTGGAATAAATAGGATGATTTTCCCATTAATATTAATGGTATATCCAGCAGTTTCTGAGAACTCATCCCGATGAGGAACTAGCATAGGTTTAAGAGATATTGTTGGAGATAATTCTAGTTCTTGATCTTCTTTTAGTGTGATGAGTGCAATGTTTTTTAATTTCACCAGCTGATTCCAAGGGCCATTCGCCTCCAAAAAAGCTTTCATTTCAGGCATTACATAAACGGGGACGGATTGCGCATTCATTGCCTCCTTTCCTAAATACATTAATCCTGTGTAGTGACCTACATGTGCATGAGTTAAGATGATGCCACCAAACCCTTGACCATTAAACACTTTTTTAGCTGTTTCTAACTGAGCCGTAAAGTCGGGCGTAGCGTCAAGTATATAGAAGTTCTTTCCATCTGAAACAGCCAGAGAACTCACCATGTGAGCTTTATCTTTATTTTGAAAAGCTTCCTTACAGCAATACTTCTCACAATTTATTTGAGGATGTCCAGCATCTTGAGCAACTCCAAGCACTAACACCTCTTGACTGCTTGCCAAATGGCTTATCACTGTAATTATGCTGACTAGAATTATTCTTAGAAACATAGTTTCAAACTTAACATTTCACACCAGTTAACACTTCCCAACGCCTTTTAACTTTTCTGTTGGCTAGGGTGGTCTAGTTTTGAATCAACCAATAACCACTTTGAATTATGAAACTAAATACTCGAAAAACCTTACAAGAGTTATCCTTTTTGGCATTGCTTTTATTAGGTGGCTATGCAATTGCTAAAGCCCAAGATCAACCTTCTAATTTTTCTAAAAAGGTAAAAATTGAAGTAGAGGTAACTGAAAATGGAAGTAAAAGCACAACTGTAACGGAGAAACAGATGGATCAAGAAGGAGTTGACCGAGAACTCGATGAGATGGTTCAAGAGATTGAAATCATTTTAGAGGAGGCTGTCAATGACATGGATGAAACTGATTTAGAAATTATCATTCGAAGAAATGGAAATACGGAGGAACCAAGGTTCAGAAAGCACATGATGGTTATTCCTGATGCTCCTTTAGCTTGGAATGAAGAATCTGAGCCTCGTGCATTTTTGGGAGTTGTGGCAACTAAAATCGAAGGTGAAGATTTAGATCTAGAGAAAGGAGCTAGAATTAATAAAGTAGTTAAAGGTTCGGCAGCTGAAAAGGCTGGATTAAAAGAGGGTGATATAATTACGGTGTTGGATGGTAAAGAAGTGAGTGGTTTCAGTGACGTTGCAGAATCTATACGCGCCAATCAACCAGGTGATAAAATCAAAATTGAACTTTTAAGGGATGGCAAGAAAAAATCGATTGAAGCCGAATTAGGAAAGCAGCAATCAAGGTTACATGCTTACAGTTTTGATTGGGACTCTGATGATTTTGCAGTGCCACATCCACCAAGGCCACCCCATATTGCTGCGATCCCAAATATTGAACGGTTTATTCATAAGAATGAGCCCAAAGTTTTTCTAGGAATAGTTGGGAAAACAATTGGTGAGGATAAAGGAGTACAACTGCAAAAAGTCTATGAAGGAAGTACAGCGGAAGAAATGGGTTTAGTTAGAGGTGATGAAATTCATAAAATCAATGGTGAAAAGATTGAAGATATCAAAGAATTGGTTGAAACACTTTCTGAAATGGAAGTAGATGATAATGTGGAAATTGAATTTGTGCGAGATGGAAAAAAGATGAAAAAACAGGGCAAGCTAAAGGCCTTTAGTCTAGAAAGAGAGCATGAACGATTAGAAGTAATATATGATCAAGCCAATAGATTGAAAGAGTATATCTATAGAATTGAGATGAATGTGTTGTCGGCTGAAGAAATTCGAGAGCTCAATAAAAAGAGTGATGCGAAGCTCGATGAGAACAACTCACTTAGTATGGAGCACTTTACAGTCTCCCCAAACCCTAGTAATGGAGTCTTTATCTTAGATATGGGGCTTGAAGTAGAAGGTGAACTTGAAATTCAAGTGTTTGATGCCAGCGGGAGATCGGTTTATGAAAATGAAATCGAAGGTGATGGAGATATCGTTTTGGAGCGAATAGATATATCCGATCAAGAATCAGGGATGTATTACATCTCAGTTAAGCAAAACGGTAAAGGAAAAATAAGTAGAGTTGTGAAGCAGTAAATAGCTTTAGAAATCTTAAAAGCCTTCTTCGGAGGGCTTTTTTAGTATCTGAACATTAGTAATATCACCCTTGAATCCATTTAAAAACTCGATCGTTTTAAGCCTGCGTTTTCCGGGAGTTTGAATTTCAAGAATCTCTAGCCAGAAATCATCGCAAGCCGCAAAAAGTTGATTTCCATCTTGTATGAAACAAATTCTAGACGCAGAGGGTCGATCGGTCTTTTTACTTCTTGATATTTTCCAAACCTCTTCACGCTCTTCGATTCTAACTTTGGTGAAAGCGCATGGAAATGGTGACATTCCTCGAATGAAATTGTGGACATTCTGTGCGCTTTGATTCCAGTTGATTTCGCAATCGTCTTTGAATATTTTAGGAGCATGCTTTGGCTCGGATGAGAGAACTTGTTCTTTGAGAGTATAAGATCCCGACTCAATCATTTTCAATGAATCAACCAACAAAGACGCACCTTCATGCATAAGGCGGGCATATACTTCACCTGCTGTTTCGTCTTCACCAATTGGCGTGCTTTTGCTATTGAGGATACTTCCAGTATCTATTTCATGTTTCAATTTAAAGAAGGTAACGCCAGTCGATTTTTCTCCATTTATGATGGCCCAATTGATGGGGGCTGCACCTCTGTAATCGGGTAGGAGCGAGCCATGAACATTGAACGTTCCTAATTTTGGCATATTCCATACGATTTCAGGAAGCATTCTGAATGCAACAACGATTTGGATATCAGCTCTCAGTGATTCTAACTCTGTAATGAAGTCTTCAGCCTTTAAATTGGTAGGTTGTAAAACATTCAAGCGCTGCTCTAGCGCATAGCTTTTAACAGCTGATGGTTGCAGCTTATGACCTCGGCCTGCGGGTTTGTCAGGGGCGGTAATTACACCTACGACATCGTAGCTGTTTTCAACCAAAGCATTTAAGCTAGCAACGGCAAAATCTGGAGTTCCAAAAAAAACGATTCTCATACTTTTTACTTGATTACAAAGATACTTTGCTGTTCATCATTCAAATCTTTCTATTAGATTTGAAACAAGATGCGCAAATTGGCCTTAATTTCTTATGTTATTCTCTTGATAATCAATTCCTCCTGTAACATCACAGACAATTCATTTAGAGACCGCTTTAGATGGATTTCAGGGAAATGGGAAGGCAAATTAGGCGAGACAACAATTGTGGAACAATGGAAATGGAATAAATTTCGATTTGAGGGTCATTCATACAGTATAGCCAATGGAGATACTGTGGATAGTGAGTTATTATTCCTTCAAAACTTCGGAAGTAGAGCGGGATATACGGTAGTTGTGAACGACCAAGGTCCTTTTACTTTTTCTCTTACTAAGGAAAATCCATTAGAGTGTGAATTCGTGAATACTGATCATGATTTTCCTTCATTGATTCGCTATACGGTATTGGGAGATACCGCCTTGGGAATTGATCTATTACCCAATGATAAGGCTAAAGAGACAAGTTTGTCCTACAGACTAAAACGTTCCGTCCGATAGGCGGTTGACCTCTAAACAATTATATTTTTAGTACTAGAAATGAGGCTTCAATAGTTAGTTTCGCAATTCATCAACAGTACTGAATAATGCACGATTTTTCCGCTGCTCATATAAAGAAAATAGTCATCCACTATGTAGGCAATAAGGCCAATGAGGAGAGATTGACGTTGAGTGATCAACACGTTAGAAGCTTGGCTATCGAGGAGGAAGAATTGCTGCTTAGGTATTTTCTAAAGCCATTTCAAAGTGAGGAATATATGTCATTCAGTCACCATACTGATCTGGAGTTGAATGAAACGTTCAATTACATAAATGAGTTACTTCTCACGTCAGTCAACTTCATTGAGGCGTCTCAAAAACTGGGAAAGCATCTTTATGCCCATTCTATTCACCCGCGAATTAAAGGCGGTGAATTTTATGTTGTTCATTTTAGTGAAGTGGTATTAAATGGAGAATCGGTAGAAGCTGTTGGTTTATTCAAAAGTGAGCAGAAGAATGTTTTCATGAATGTGCTGGATGCCGATGAGAGATTTGAGCTTCAATTTGAAAACGGAATCGATATAAGAAAGCTTGATAAAGGCTGCATAATATTTAACTCAGCTGCCGATGATGGATACAAAGTGCTGATCCATGATCAACTAAGCAAAGGGGAGGAGGCCCAATATTGGAAGGAAGATTTTTTAGGTGTCCAACCAATCAGCACCGAGTACACTATGACTAAAGAGTATATGACCATGTGCAAGTCATTTGTGATGGAGGAAATGCCGCAAGCTTTTGACATTGATAGAGCATCACAGATTCAAATGCTTAATAAATCAAGTGGGTATTTTACTGAGCGTGATGAAATTGATTCTGAGGACTTTGCAGAATCTGTGCTTGAAAAACCTGCAGTTATCGAAACATTTAACGCGTATAAGGATCGTTATAAAGAAGAACAAAATGTTGAAATTGAAGATCATTTCGAGTCTTCAAAGCAAGCTGTAAAAAGTGGCAAGAAGTTTTTCAAGAGCATACTCAAGTTGGACAAAAACTTTCACATTTACGTTCATGGAAGTCCTGACAAAATTGAACAAGGCTACGATGCTGAGCGAGGTTTGAAATTTTACAAAGTTTTCTATAACGAAGAAAAGTAGGAGTCTGACTTTTTACCAGCCCAACAAATAGGCGAAAATCAGCGGTGCAACTATGGTTGCATCAGATTCAATGATAAATTTAGGCGTGTCAATGTCCAATTTCCCCCAGGTTATTTTCTCATTAGGTACTGCCCCCGAATATGATCCATAACTCGTTGTAGAATCGCTTATTTGACAAAAGTAGCTCCAGAATGGAATATCATGCATTTCCATATCCTGATAAAGCATTGGAACCACGCAAATAGGGAAGTCACCAGCAATGCCTCCACCAATTTGAAAGAAACCAATTCCTTCTGTACCGGCATTCTTGGTGTAATAATCTGCTAGGTAAGTCATGTATTCAATTCCTGATTTCATGGTAGAAGCTTTTAGCTCTCCTTTCATCACATATGAAGCGAAAATGTTACCCATGGTAGAATCTTCCCATCCAGGAACAATGATTGGCATATTCTTTTTTGCAGCAGCAAGCATCCAACTGTTCTTTGGGTCTATTTCATAGTGCTCTTCAAGTACACCAGATAGCAGCATCTTGTACATAAACTCATGAGGGAAGTATCTCTCACCATTATCTTCAGCGTCTTTCCAAATCTTGAATATATGTTGCTGAAGTCTTCTAAATGCTTCCTCTTCAGGAATACAAGTATCTGTGACACGGTTTAGTCCGCGCTCGAGCAAAGCATACTCTTCTTTGGGCGTTAAGTCTCTATAGTTTGGAACCCGCTCATAATGGCTGTGAGCCACTAAGTTCATGATATCTTCTTCCAAATTTGCTCCGGTGCAAGAAATGATTTGCACTTTGTCTTGACGAATCATTTCGGAAAATGATCTGCCTAACTCAGCTGTACTCATTGCTCCAGCTAATGTCACCATCATTTTCTTACCGTCATTCAAATGCTTCTCATAGCCTTGAGCTGCATCTACCAATGCTGCAGAATTGAAGTGCTTATAATGCTCAAGAATGAAATTGCTAATAGGTCCTTTACTTGCCATGATTCAAAAATTTATAGCTCAATAATTTGTAATAAAGTTTAGCCACTAAAAACTCAGAAGCTTTGTTGCCTTCAATTGGTGCTAGTTCAACGATGTCAAACCCAACCACATTTTTTTGTTCGAATACCTTTCGCAAGTAGCGAATCATCGTATTCCAATCTATTCCTCCTGGTTCTGGAGTTCCCGTGGCTGGTAATATTCCTGGATCAAAAGCATCCAAGTCAATCGTCAGGTAAACATCGTCAGTCATTAGGGCTATTGATTGATCCATCCAATCAGAAGTGCCATACATGTTCTCTGCAAAAAAAGTCTTGCTTTTATCCATATGCTCCACTTCTTCAATGTCCATGCTGCGAATTCCAACTTGAATCAGATTCGTGTTGACACTGGCATCATACAATGCACAAGCGTGATTGTAAGAAGATCCGTGATAACTTGGACGTAAATCAGCATGAGCATCAAGCTGAAGCACGGTAAGGTTGTCATACTTCTCGTAGAATGCTTTTATTACTCCAACACTAATGGAGTGCTCTCCTCCAAAAAATGTAAGGTATTTTCCTGTTTCCAATAATTCCTTAGTCTTGAAATAAACCTCATTGAACATGGCTTCGGGAGATGCATCTTCTTTCAGTTGAGGAAGTATATGTACACCTTTTCGGTAAACCTCAGTTCCTGTTTCTATGTCATAGAGCTCCATGTTCTCTAATGCGTCAAGAAAGGCTGAAAAACCTCTATCAGCGCCTTTTATCCATGTGCTGGTTCCATCATAAGGAACAGATTGCAGCAAAACAGCTGCATAGTCAAATGAGCAGAACTCGTCTGCTACTCCTGCAAAATTTGTCATTCTTGATTGTATCCTAATAGTCTAAACATATCTTCCGCTGACTGCTCGTTTCGATAAACGTAGTCTATAATATTTCCTTTATCGTCTCGATCAATGATCACGTGCTTGGGCGAGGGGATAAGGCAATGCTTTATTCCTCCATATCCACTAATGGCATCCTGATAAGCACCTGTGTGAAAGAAACCCAAATACAAAGGTTCTTTGTCTGTTTCAGGGTAGGTGGGAAGTAACACCTCCTGATTAAAATCTTCGGAGTTGTAATAATCAGAATGATCGCAACTTATTCCACCAATATTGGCCCTTCGGTATTCATTGTTCCATTTGTTTATTGGAAGCAAAATGAACTTTTCATGAATTGACCATGCATCAGGAATGGTATTCATCAGGCTATTATCAATCAAATACCACGATTCGTTGTCGTTTTGTTGCTTCTGCTCCAATACTTTGAAGATGATGGCCCCACTTTCGCCAACTGTATACTTGCCAAACTCAGTAAATATGTGCGGTTCTGGCACATTGTCATTATCGCAAGCCTCCTTGATACCTTTCACTATTTCATTGATGACATAGTTAAAGTCATATTCGAAACCCAAGTTATTTTTGATCGGAAAGCCACCGCCTAAATTGAAAGAATCTAAGGTCTTTGATTGTTTCTTAAGATCAATATAAAGTTTGAGTGCTTTTTGAAATTCTCCCCAATAGTAGAGGCTGTCTTTAATCCCTGAATCTACAAAGAAGTGGAGCATTTTAAACTCAACCAACTCATTGTCTTTGATTTCAGCATTGAAAAAATCATTGATTTCTGCATGACGGATTCCTAGTCTGGAAGTGTAATAGGCAGATTGAGCTTCCTCATTAATGGCCATTCTTATTCCAATTTTAATTGGCTTTTTGATGCCTACCGTTTTTGCAACAGCAGTTAGTCGAGCCAATTCAGACTTGCTATCTAAAACAACGATAATATTGGTAAAGCCCATTTCGTGCAGTGAAATGATCTTTCTCAGATAATCATCCGTCTTATATCCATTATTGACAATGATTCTTTTCTTGTCAATTTTCTCCTCATTATATAGGTTCTGGATCAAGTCTATATCAAATGCAGATGATGTTTCTAAATGCACGTCATGCTTCAATGCAGCTGAGATAACATGCGAAAAGTGGTTGCATTTCGTACAATAGCAATAGTGATACTCGCCCTTGTAGCCGTGCTTTTTTATAGCGCGATTAAACAAGTTGCGAGCTTTCTTTATCTGATCACCAATTTTAGGAAGGTATATGAATCGGAAAGGCGTACCGTATTTTTCGATTAAATGCTTTAGAGATATACCGTGAAAGGTGAGGTATCCATCTCTAAGATCGAATCCTTCTTGAGGAAAGTAAAATGTTTGGTCAATAAGGTTGAAATACGTGTTTTTCATTTACCAGTAATGCGGACTTAATTCATTAATTATTACTGAACGAAAGTATAAATAGAGGTTTGATTGTTGATTGATTTCAGGTTAAATGATCAAAGTTCTTTTGAATTCATAACTACTACCTAATCAGAGAGTTTGGCTGAGAAAAAAATCAAGAGACTCGATGATTACCTTGCTTATGATGTTTTAACCAAATAAAAGGTCAGGGAATTGACCTAATAATCAATGCGAGCTACGGTATATTTTTCACTGTACACTTCGGCTCCGAAAAGCCTGATATAAGATAGAATTAGGTATAAAGGATAGTACTGAGGTTTTAAACTGTACTTGGTGTTAATGGTGAAAACGGATTGACCATATGCACTCCTAAACTTTTCATCCAACTGAACCTTCATGTGTCCTTTTAAATTCTGAGAAGACAATGATGGTAGGTAATTCTCATAGCTTCCATCTCTAGGATTTACAATTGATGTAAAGAAATTTTGCTCAAGTTTCTTCGTCTTAATTTTCTCACCTTTTAAATCAGAAGGATCATTCTCATTAAATACTCTGGAAGTCTTGTAAAAAATCAAGTCACCGGATTCTTTAGGAAGCACATCTAATGATTTGATGTACCAAACATAACTTCCACTGCTAGAGTAATTCTCATATTTACGCACAGTGTTAAACCATTGCATCTTTCCATCTTTCAGTGAAATTCTGTAATAAAAGAGATTACCTCTAATACTTCTGTAGGTTGTTGAAGTAGTTGTAACTCCATTGGCATTGGTGCTTGTACTTGTATGGACCGTATTGCTAACATATTCACAATAGAAAGTAGCATATTGATTCTCCGTATTATAAACCACATTTCTAATCCTATAATTGTCCGACAGATCCTCTTCATCTTCGTTTTTGTCCTTCTTCCCAAACAGATTTATACTGAATAAACCTGGTTTTAATGCAGGATTATTATCGGATATATAATTCAAGAATTCAACATCAAATGGAGTTTGAGTGTTTGAAAGCATCATTCTATCTGAAATCCGATACCTCTGAAAGAAAGTCCCGTTGAGGTCTGAATTTGCTGCTTTATAAGTCTTAGAAGAAAGTATTCTATTTCTTTCAACTTCATCTGAATAGAATCCAGAGAGAATCAACTCATCGCCACTTATAATCAACCTATAATCATCAAAATAGGCATTGTTTGATAGGCTAACAGGGAGTCGTTCATTGTCACCTGTATTGGTGTTTACAAACGAAAGTTCAAATCGATCTGGCGCATTGTCAATGCTTATTCTAATTAATGAGATTAGCTCACTTTTAGCAGTGAAGTCAAAATCATCTAGTACGCTGAGGGAGCGTTTTCGAGCTCGTTTCTGACTCACTTTCGAAACTACTTCTAGCGGAATTTGACCTGTATGGGTTTGAAAAAATTCCTCATCATAAGCAGTGTAAACAACGTCAATCCTTTGACCTTCTTCAACATACTTTTGACTGAGAAGAACAAAATCATTCGTTTTAGTATTGCTTAATAATCGGGTATCTTCTTCCTTCGAGTTATAGGTGTATATCTTTTTCCTCTCGAGAGTTAGATTCAGGTCATTATCTAAGCGCATTGCATAGACTTCATTCACATTTTTCTTGCTCGTTTCTAAGAATATAACGAATCCATCCTTGGTCTTAAATAAGCTTCTGTAAGGGAATTGCCGTTTTTCGGAATTGGATGAATAGATTCCTTTTTGCTGTTTAATCTTCAGCGTATTCTTATCTATTTTTTGGATGAAAATTTGGTTGCTAGAATAACTACCAGCTGACTTGTCCGTTAAGAGCAAGAATAAATAATCTTCATCTTCACCAATGATTTCTTGAGTATATGCTTTGTCCTTTCCTTTGAGTTTAATTTCTTCAGAGAAGGTTACATCATAGCCTTGGGCTATAAGGTTTATTGAAATAGACAAAAAGGCTATCGCAAGAGCAATAGGTTTAAGCATAAAGGTTTAGTTTTTTTATGAATGAAATTTGGAATAAGTAATAAGTGGGTGGCGAAAATAAGTGTTTGGTCGACCAAAAAAAATGCCCCAGCTAATTTGTAGCTAGGGCATCTTATATCCAATTGAAAATCGCTTACTTGCTTCTCAGCACCTTATGCAACGAGGTTTCTCCAGAATTCATTGCCACTTTGATGATATAATAACCCGGTGCAAACTGTTTCATGTCAATTTGTTGAGATGTTCTTAGTGATTTAATATGTTGCCCTAAAGCATCAAAAACATCAACAGTAACATTTTCTTCCATTGCCTTATCCAAGTAGTAAAGTCCATCTGAGCTGGGGTTGGGATAAATAGTCAATTTACTTACTTTAAAATCAGTGACACCAACCACTTCTGAGATATTGAAGGACTTTTCAGCTGAACATCCAAATGGATCAGAAACAGTAACGGTATAGCTTCCAGAAGCAAGCCCTCCAATTGAATCTCCTAGCTGACCATCGGACCAAGCATATGTATAATTTCCGTTGGACCCATTTAAAGAAACATGGATTGAACCATTGTTTTGGCCTATTTCAGAGTTAATTATATCACCGGCAATGGTCACATCAAAGGTTGAGCATTTGTTGTCGTTGTAAAACTGATCAACAGAATCAGCAGCATTTTGAAAAACAGTTATGTCTGGACAATTTGATCCGTTCAAAGAGCTATCTCTCGCCCAAACTACAGAATAGCTAAAGCTGTTCCTATCATCAGGGGATAATGTTAATGGCCCAAAAGACATCAGCGTTTTAAACTCACCTGGAATTACATTCTTATTGCACATTGATTCGCCAATCTGACCAGGAGCATCAGGGTAGGTGTGAAGCACGGTGTCACCTAGGCTATTAAGTCTGGGAGAGCCAAGCTTATCCAATCCTTTCAAAAAGTTGTAATACTCGAATGAAATGGTTGGTGTGCCATAAGGGTCTCCAAAAAAAGAACCCGTCAGATAGGTTGAGTTGTGCATTTCACTTTCTGCTCCATTGTCTAAGTACGGAGCTTTTGTCATTCGCATTCCAATCATGGCAAGATCAGTTCCGTAACCGTTGACGCCATCATCAAAAGGATCTCCGTTGTAGCCATAAGCCATTTTTCTATCCACATCAAAACCAACATAATCATCCGAAGAATTTCCCAAGTCGATATCTGGGAACAAACCTATGTAAGTGTCATGATATTCGCGATCACTGCGGTTGATCAATGTGTAATCATAGTAGGTAGAGTTGTTTACGTGGCCTGGTTGGGCATATGAATAAGCCATGGCATGCACTTCAAGTCCAAACTGGCCTCCACCAGTTTCAGTATGTAGGTTTCCAATGTCATTAAATACCCTGAAAATAGATTGATCACCTTTAATAAGTGGATAGTCGCCATCTTCATGATTGTACAATCCATCTCCGTTTGAATCATAGAAAGGGGCTAGGTCATTCGTAATTGCATTGATGAAATATGAATTTCCTTTTGCTGGCCATGAAATTATAGCCTCAACTGGCGATTGTCCCGAAATGAAATCAGATATATCACTCGCGTTTAACTTCCATAAACGATCAAACTCGTTACAGACGGTAGCATTCGTGCTTCCATCCGAAAAAATTGGGCCTGGAAAAAAGTCAACACCGCTTTGACGATATAATTGACCTGCTGTATAAATTGAGTTTCCAGTATCAAGACCCCCAATCCAAATAGAACCTGAAAATATTGCATTGATGCCTGATCCCTTTGGTGCTTCATAGCCTGCATTCATCATATCCCACCAGAGGTCACCGCTGTTCGTTATGGTGGCACTTATATTATTAATATCTAAGGTGCTGAAAGCACTTGGTGGTGGGCACTGTGCTGATACTATTCCGGACATCAGCATTCCGATAAAAGATAGGGTAACGTTTTTCATGTTGGTTGATTTTACTCAATACTAAAAAGTCTAACCAACAGGCTAAAACAACAATGAATAAACGGTGGGATTTAATTGGTGAACGGTTGAAAAAATCTGAATGGAAACTATTCGAACAATCCTTTCTCTTTTATCCGATCAAACTCATTATACTCTCCAAAGCAATCTGTAAATACTGTAGGCGGGGCAAAGCTTGCTTTATTACAACTCATACAAAGCTTAGCAATGCCTTGAATTTCACCTTCTTTCTTAAAAACCAAGATGTCTTTATAAAAGGCGTCTCCTTTGGTCATTTTCACAAACGTGCAAAACTTCTCTTTGAAGATGGTATCTCTAAAAAAGGTGTAGTACTTGGCGTCTACAATTGATTCTGAATATTCTACTTGATCTAGTTTGCTCCAAAAATCTTCCAAATCAGCTTTAGATTTAACATGCTTTTTTAAAACATTCGTCCAGTTATACATTGCGCTAGGATCCTCTGCTTTCAGTGCTTTATAGTCGTCTTCTGAAATATCAATCGTGATGTGAGTTACTTCATCAAAATCGAAAATTGGATTTGGTCTATCAGGATCCAACTGAGCCAGAGTAGCAAAACTGAATGAAATGAAAAGAAAAAGTAACAGCAAGTGTTTCATGGTCATTTTATTACGCTCCAAATATAGTTTCTGGTTTGCTAAAACTTTTGCTTGTAACGAGTTTTAAGAAGAAAGCTTCCTAAATATATTCTTCAAACTATCATCTACTCATCGCATCTTCGCAGCAATGAATTATTTATCTGTAGAAAACTTCTCAAAATCCTTTGGAATTAAGCCTTTATTTCAAAATATCAACTTTGGATTGGCCAAAGGAGATAAAGTAGCTCTTATCGCAAATAACGGCACAGGTAAGAGTACCTTGCTCCGGATTTTGTCTTCAAAAGACGTTCAAGATACCGGCACATATACGTATCGACAGGGTGTTAGAGTAGCGTATCTAGAACAGGTGCCTGATCTAGATGAAAATCAAACCATCGAGGCATTTGTTACAACGGCAAGTGCTAGAATTCTTGAAGTTATTGAGGATTACAACCTTAAGTTGGAAGCCTCGAGTTCTGGATCTGATGCCGCCTACAGAGCGCTAGAAGATGCTCAAGCCTTAATGGATTCGTTGGAAGCATGGGATTTTGATCGAAGATTAGAGGCAATGCTCACTCGCTTTGGCATAAAAGATTTGACACAGCGTATAAGTACGCTAAGCGGAGGTCAGAAGAAAAGGCTCGCACTTGCATTGGTATTGCTTGATGAACCCGACTTCTTAATTTTAGATGAACCAACCAATCATTTGGATATTGAAATGGTGGAGTGGCTGGAAGATTACCTGACTCAATCGTCACTCACGCTGCTGATGGTGACGCATGATAGATACTTTTTGGATAGGGTATGTAACGTTATTCTTGAGATGAACGATGGAACTATGTATCGTCATCAAGGTAATTACAGCTATTTCTTACTCAAGCGATCTGAAAGAGAAGAGGCTTTTCAAGTTGAAATTGGTAAGGCGGGTAAGCTGATGAAAAAAGAGCTCGAGTGGATGAGACGTCAACCAAAGGCCCGCACCACGAAAAGTAAGTCTAGGATTGATGCCTATTATGAAATTGAAGCCAAAGCTAAAAGCGGGAAACGACAAGATGAGTTGAAGCTAGACGTTAAAATGTCGCGAGTTGGAGGCAAGATTCTAGAACTGAAAAAGGTATACAAAAGCTACGGTGAAAATCATATTCTCAAAGGGTTTGATTACACCTTCAAGGGTGGGGAACGAATCGGGATAATCGGAAAGAATGGAATAGGGAAGAGCACCTTCCTAAATATTATCACAGGAAAAGAACAAGCTGACTCGGGTAAAGTGAATGTAGGAGATACTATAGTCTATGGCTATTACTCTCAAGAAGGCATTAAACTAAGCGAGGATAAACGCGTGATTGAAGTATTAAAAGATATTGCTGAAGTCATTACGCTAAGCGATGGATCAAAACTAACGGCCTCTGCGTTCTTACAGCACTTTCTCTTTCCGCCTGAAATGCAATACACTTATGTATCAAAACTTAGTGGTGGAGAACGAAGGCGCCTACACTTGATGACCGTTTTGATGAAGAACCCCAATTTCCTTATCCTGGACGAGCCAACCAATGATTTAGATTTGCTCACACTCCAGAAGTTAGAGGAGTTTCTTGAAAATTTTGCAGGTTGTTTGATCGTGGTTTCTCACGACCGTTATTTTCTTGATAAATTGGTAGATCACCTATTTGTGTTTAAGGGAAATGCCGAGATTAAAGATTTCTGGGGTCCTTATTCAGAATACAAACAGGCTGTTTTAAAAGAAGCCTCGGACAAAAAGAAATCACCTGAGAAGCCAGCACTTAAGCCAGTTCTGGAAACTAAGAAATCCTCGCCTAAAAAGAAGTTGAGCTATAAAGAGAAGTACGAATTCGAACAATTGGAAAAAGAAATCCCACAGTTAGAGTTGAAAAAGAAGTCATTAGAAGAAAAGCTTCAAGATACCAACTTACCGTTTGATGAATTGCAACAAATAGCCAGTGAATTAGGTGAAATAGGTGATGACCTCGATGAGAAATCAATGCGCTGGATGGAGCTTGACGAGCTCATGAGCTAGATTCCCATGCTCTTATATGAAAATCATTAAAGTATTGCGTCTGTCCGATATTGTTATATTTTTGAGTCTTATTAATTGAAAGTTTGAAAGTTTAGATTCCTTGAATTGTTTCTAGATACTTTTACTTTGAGGAGGGGCATGCGAGAGGTTCGATAGGGTTAGAATTTAAATCGTTTCGCACCTCCTCATTTTTTATTTCTTCTTGTACCTTCCCACCATGGGACTAAGAGATGTCAAGAAGGAGTTAGAAAAATTAGATCAGGAAGAATTAATCCATCACATTTCTGAACTCTACAAGAAGCATAAGCCAGTTAAAGAGTACTTCGATTTTTTCGCAAATCCCGATGAGGATGAATTGCTCGAAGAATTTAAAGGCCGCATTCACGCAGGCTTTTATCCAAAATCAGGAAAGAAGCTAAAAGTTTATAAAGCACGAAAAGCCATCAACGACTTCAAGAAATTAGCTTATTCCGCTGAAAAAATCGCTGCGTTACTTATATATTTCACCCAGATTTCAACACTTTATGCTCGCGAAAACAAGTTGAAGACAGAGGCGTTTTACCTTCGAATTGAGAATAGTTTTGAAGCCGCCCTCAAACACATGCAGCAGAGTATGATTTTGGAACAATTTCGTGATGAATGTTTATTGATTGTTGAGCGCTGTGAACCCATGCCTTGGAATTGTCACTCTCATATGACTTCAATATTCGAAGAATTTTATAATTAATGATTGAGCTATTTCGTTTTTTCATGCGATATCTTCGCACTAGCCGAGGGAATTATCAAACAATAATGAAGATCAGATTCAGAACATATTTCATACTAAAAACTTGCTTATTAGCAACAACCGTTTTATTCTTATCAGGTTGTGTAGAAAGAGGATGTACCGATCCAAATGCAAGTAACTACAATCCTGACGCAGAGCGGAACGATGAGTCTTGCGTATATGATGCGATAACCAATGAGGCTAATCAAGATTTTGTAGAAACTTATGCGGATATAGTTCATGCTATGTATGAGGACGCATACACTGAAGCGCTAAATCTGCAAGAAACTATTGATCTGTTTTTAGCAAACCCAACAATACCGGGTTTGGAAGCTTGCAAGGAAAAATGGGTTCTTGCTCATATTCCTTATAGTCAAAGTGAAGGTTTTAGGTTCGCTTATGGCGCTATTGACGACCCCAATAACAACTTTGAGGTCAGACTTAATGCATGGGACTTTGATGCCTCTCGCATTGATTATGTCAAAGGATCACCAAATGCGGGTGTTATCAATGATTCCGTGACTTATCCCACAATTAATTCAACTCTATTGCTCGAATTGAACAACGCTCAAGGAGGAAGACAAATAACCTTAGGATATCATGTGATTGAATTTTTACTTTGGGGAGAGGATAAAACAGGTTTAGAAGATCAATTGCCTGGTCAAAGAACATTCAGTGATTATGTAATTGGTGACACAAACGTTACAAGCGCTAAACGAAGAGGTGAGTTTTTAAAAGTGTGCGTTGATCGATTGGTGGTTGATCTCAATCAACTTGCGAATGAATGGGCTTCTTCATCACAGAATAATTACAGGTCTGAATTCCTAAATTTGTCCCCAAAAAAGGCTACTCGATATGCCTTTACTGGCCTGGTTAATTTCAGTCAATTTGAGTTAGCAAAGAATCGGCTAGAAAACTCCCTTTCTTCATTGGTAGGAAAGGAAGAATCTCGATTTAGCGATAACTCACATAGAGACCTCTATTTCAATGTTATCGGATTAAGAAGTGTGTTTAACGGCAGATATGGTAGGGCAGACAGCACCTATGTTGAAGGCTTCTCACTGAATGATCTTATAGTTCGTCTTCAGCCAGCATATTCATCACGGGCAAAGTCCTTATCTGACAATATTGTAGAGAAAGCAGTATTAGTTCCCGCTCCACTTGACTATTATCAAAGCATAGAGGTTGAAGGTTCAACAGGGCCAGTGAACGAAATGATTCAGGCTTTAAGAGACTACGGTGACTTACTTACAGAGATCTCTGTTGAAATGGGAATTGGCATTAAAGCTGATCTTTTGAATTAGACCTTTAGGATCTTTTAATCGTCTCTTTCAAAAAGCGACAATATGAATAGTATAGGTTTCAAGTCAATTTCAATGTTCTTAATTATTCCATTATTCATTTCTTGCTCAAAGAAAGAACCGTTGATGGAGAGTGCCGAACTAGACAATGCCATGGTGTTGTATGAAGCAGAATTTACTTCAGCAAAGCACCCAACCACAGGAACGGCAACCATTCAAATGGATGAAAACAAGACGATACTAAGTTTCACTGACTTCAAAACAGATAATGGGCCAAAACTCCTCGTTTATCTTAGTGATGATAAAAACGATAGTAAGTTCATTGATCTAGGTGAATTAAAATCAACAGAAGGTTCATTTTATTATGAAGTAGACCCTTCCATTGATTTTAGTGAATATGACAATGTTTTGATTTGGTGCAAAAGCTTCTCAGTTTTATTTGGCTCAGCAGAATTAGTAGCTCTGGAGATAAACTGCAAGTTAGTAAATCGGGTTATCAACTTATCAAAGAAGTTCTTGGGATATAAGGCATAAAAAATCCGCTTACCCAAAGAGCAAGCGGATTAATTTATCATCTGAAGCAATACTTATCCTAAGAAAGGATAACGATAATCAGTTGGAGTTACAAATGTCTCCTTGATCGTTCGCGGACTTACCCAACGAATCATGTTCCATTGTGATCCTGCTTTATCATTCGTTCCTGAACCTCTAGCTCCACCAAATGGCTGTTGGTTCACAACAGCGCCTGTCGGCTTATCATTAATGTAGAAGTTACCAGCTGCATCCTGAAGCGTTTTACACGCTAAATCAATTGCATACCTGTCTTGAGAAATTATACTTCCTGTAAGAGCATATGGTGATGTCTCGTTCAATATTTGCATTGTCTCAAGAAACATATCATCTTCATAAACATATATAGTCATCACTGGACCGAAGATTTCTTCTTCCATAGTGCGGAAGTGAGGGTTGCTTGTAACGACCACTGTTGGCTCAATAAAGTAGCCTTTGCTACCGTCATAGTTTCCACCAACAATAATTTCAGCATCTTTTTGTTCTTTGATGTAATCGATATATCCAGAGATTTTGTCAAAAGCTCTTTTATCAATCACAGCATTGATGAAGTTACTCGGATCTCCAGGAGATCCCATTTTGAATGACTTCACATCTTCAATCACATATCCTTTTACTTCTTCCCACATGCTAGCTGGAATGTATGCGCGTGATGCTGCAGAACATTTTTGCCCTTGAAACTCAAATGCACCTCGCGAAATAGCTGTGCTAACTTGCTTAGGTCGAGCACTGGGATGAACCATGATGAAATCCTTTCCACCGGTTTCTCCTACAATGCGTGGATAAGACCTATAGTTGCCGATGTTGTTTCCAATCTCTTTCCATAAATGTTGGAATACTCCTGTAGAACCTGTGAAATGCAATCCAGCAAAATCTTTATGCTTGAAGATAACATCGCCCGCTACTGGACCATCTACAGTGATCATGTTTATTACTCCATCAGGTAAACCAGCTTCTTTGAAAAGCTCCATGATTACTTGTGCTGAATACATTTGACTTTCAGCAGGCTTCCAGACTACTGTGTTACCCATCATAGCTGCTGAAGCAGGGAGGTTGGCAGCAATAGCCGTGAAATTGAATGGAGATATTGCGAATACAAATCCTTCCAATGGACGATATTCCAATCTATTCCAAACACCTCCTTGAGAATCTGGTTGGGTAGCGTAAATCTCTTGCATGTAATGCACATTGAACTTCAAAAAGTCAATCAATTCACATGATGCATCAATCTCTGCTTGGTATACGTTCTTTGATTGAGCAAGCATAGTAGCAGCATTCATTTTAGCACGGAAAGGCCCTGCCAAAAGCTCTGCAGCTTTAATGAAAATACTAGCGCGATGCTCCCATGGTAAATCAGACCAGTCTTTCTTCGCCTTCAAAGCGGCATCAATAGCAGCTTTAACGTGCGAAGCATCACCATAATTGAAATGACCTAAAACCTTGGCATGATCATGCGGAGGTGACATGGGCATTTTATTGTTTGTACGAACTTCTTCACCACCGATATACATTGGCACATCAATCGGTGATTGATTGTACATTTCATTGTACTTAGCTAGTAATGAAATTAGCTCATCAGAACCCGGCTCATAGCTCATTACTGGTTCATTTTCTGGATAGGCTGTTTGATAAATTCCTTTGGGCATATTTTTGAATTGTTTATGGGTTAATTAGGTTAATGGTTCATGGTTGGTTCCATAATTAGTTTGGTCTTCCATGAATTTGTAACCTTTCTTTTCCGAGTTTTTTAAATAATAAATGAATGCGCTTATTCTGTTTTTCAGCGTTTCACATTTTTCAATGTATAATGTGGTTTCGACTTTACAATAGGGTCGATCTGAGAATCGATAGAGCTGAGATTTGACTTCTGCACAAGAAGCTGCAGCAATAGAAAGAAATTGAACAAACTCTTTGTTGCCGCCTCTGCTAAAGCCTTCTGCTATATTATCCATGACTGATCCGCTGGTTTTTGGCAATGCGTTTTGTAGGTCATAATCGCCCTCTGATCTTGAAATTTGAGAAAGACGGTAGCATTCTTGAGACTGCTCTCGAGCTGCTTGCCAAATTTCTAAATCCTCAAATTTCTTTATTGAAGCCATTACTTTTCTTTTCTAACTAATCTTGAACCACGAACCACGAACCACGAACCACGAACCACGAACCACGAACTACTTGGCAAAATTCCCCGCTACCACCAACTCCTTAGTGCCATGTGTCCAGCTGTAGAAGCCTTCACCTGACTTAACACCGAGCTTCCCAGCAGTTACCATGTTTACTAGAAGAGGGCATGGGGCATATTTTCCATTTCCAAATCCATCGTGCAACACATTCATGATGGAAAGACAAACGTCTAGTCCAATGAAGTCGGCCAATTGAAGTGGACCCATTGGGTGTGCCATTCCGAGTTTCATTACGGTGTCAATTTCTTCTACACCAGCCACACCTTCGTGCAACGTGATGATGGCCTCGTTGATCATTGGCATGAGGATTCTGTTTGCTACAAACCCTGGATAGTCGTTTACCTCAACGGGTATCTTCTTCAAGCTTTTACTCGCATCCATGATGGTTTTTGTAACCTCATCAGAAGTAGCGTAACCACGGATGATCTCAACTAATTTCATCACTGGAACTGGATTCATGAAATGCATTCCAATAACCTTATCAGGACGATTTGTAATCGCGGCAATCTTTGTAATAGAGATGGATGAAGTATTTGTAGCAAGGATGCATCCTTCAGGTGTATTCTCGTCTAATTGCTTGAAGATCTTCAATTTCAAATCCACATTTTCAGTCGCTGCTTCAACTACTAAATCGCGATCTTTAACACCTTCGGTCATTTGAGTAACTCCCGTGATTCTTCCTAGGGTTTCTGATTTCTCGTTTTCTGTGATTTTCTCTTTGCTTACCATACGATCCAAGTTCTTGGTGATGGTAGCGATGGCTCTATCTAGATTGTCTTGAGAAAGATCGATGAGGTTTACATCGTATCCGCTTTGAGCAAACACATGTGCAATTCCATTGCCCATTGTACCCGCTCCAATTACTGCGATTTTCTTCATTGTGTGCTTGTGAGTTTGTTTAAAATCGGCACAAAAGTAACAACCTTAAAGGGGCAGGCAAGTGACCTACGTCACCTCATTGAAAATGAAGCTGCTAGAGGTTCACAATTTTGATCTCAACCCTTCGATTGGTTTGTTGATCTTCTTCTGAGACTTCAGGAAATACTTTAGGTTGAGTGCTTCCTAATCCAACGTAGGTCATGCGACTTTCATCGATGCCATTTCTGGATAAGAATTCATATACATATTGAGCTCGATTCTTAGAAAGGATAGGTTCTCCAGTGTCATTATCAATCCCATCAGGCTGAGAATAGTCACAGCAAATATGTCCTTGAATCTCAATTTCGAGTTTGGGGTATTTCTTCATCGTTTCCACCAACTTGTATAACTCGGGCATTGATTCACGAGTAGGGAAGTGTCTTCCACCAATAAACGAAAGCCCTTTTAGAACTATGTTTTCTTTTACGATAGTGTCAATCTCAAAAGACTCTTCAGAAACTCCAGGAGCTTTCGGAGGAGCTGGTGGTGGTGGAATAACTTTACTTGGCTTTTCCTTGCTCACTTTTTCCACTTTCTCAAACTCAAAGATGATATCAACTCTTCTTGCTTTAGCATCGGCATCTGTTGTATTTCCCTGAGGTAGTTCACCCATTCCTTCCATAGAAATGATATTAACACGGCCATCACTTCGCTCCATCAGAAAATCAACAACAGCCTGAGCACGATCTTCAGACAATGAGATATTGTATGCTTCATCTCCTGCGTAATCAGCATATCCAATTACCCGAGCGCTCGAGTTCTTCGGAATTATACTGTAAGCACGATCGATGTCATTCGCATTAAAAACAACTCGCTCATCCACTTCAAAAAAAGCACTGGCTTTCACAGTTTCTTTTTGCGCAAAGGAGGAATATGTCAGCAAACAAAGGCAGATTAACGAGATGGGAAAGGAAAGTCTGGCTAATATAAATTTCATGCGATGAATATATCTGAATAATTAATGAAAATGGCTGCGTCAGCTTTTGATTTATTAACCTTAAAATTTCAATCTTCAAACATCATCTTTGCGCTGAAATAAAAATGTTGGATTTAAATCTCGTCATAGAAATAATATCGGTGGTCTTGAGCCTTGCTTTCCTCATCCTTTTGATGCGCGAAAACATATGGTGTTGGAGCTTTGGCATCGTTTCATCTTTACTGAGTATTTACCTTTTTATTGAAGCAAAACTGTATTCCGAATCTATCCTCTATCTTTTCTATGCTGTAATGGGAGTCTATGGTTGGTGGGTTTGGAATCAACAAAAAGGAGGGGTAATGCCCGTTAAAAAGTGGCCTATTAAGAAATCATTGATTGCCTTTGGCGCTGGATTGGGAATAGCTGCAGGGCTTGGTGTTTACTTTAAGAATTATTCAGATGCCGAAAGTCCGTTCATTGACGCTACAACTACCTCATTCAGCTTTCTTGCTAGCTACATGGAGGCGCATAAAGTATTGAGCGCTTGGATGTATTGGATTGCTATCAATGCAACCTCCATTTGGTTATACCAATCAAGAGGATTACGGATTTACAGTTTGCTGATGTTGGCGTATGCTGCACTCAGTGTTTTAGGATTATACCGTTGGAACAAACAATTTAAGTCGCAAGTCATATGACGCTAATAAACAACGATATAAGATCAGCAGCTTCATTTCTAAAAAATGGTGAGCTAGTGGCGATTCCTACCGAAACGGTGTATGGAATGGGTGCGAATGCATTTAATCCAGATGCTGTCAAATCAATCTTTGCAGTTAAGAATAGACCTTTCTACGATCCGTTGATCATCCATACTGATTCGATGGATAAAATTGATCAATGGGGAATGTTCATTCCAGAAATATTAAAGCCTTTGACTCAGAAGTTTTGGCCAGGTCCATTGACGGTGTTAATGGAAAAGTCTTGGATGATTTCAGATGTTGTTACTGCTGGCCTTCCGCGTGTTGCCGTGCGCATTCCAAATCACGCGCTCACGCTTGAAATGCTTTCCTTATGTGATTTCCCCATTGCTGCACCAAGTGCGAATCCATTTGGGTATGTAAGTCCAACTACCGCAGATCATGTGAAGAAGCATTTTGATGGTAAGATCAGTATGATCTTAGATGGAGGCCCTTGTCAAATAGGTATTGAATCCACCATTGTTGGTGTAGAGAATGGGGAAGTGGTCGTTTATCGTTTAGGTGGAATAGCGATTGAGGAGATAGAGATGGAGGTGGGTGAAGTAGTAATTCAAACGTCTTCTTCCAAGCCAGAGGCTCCAGGCATGTTGATAAAGCATTACGCGCCAGCTAAAAAGGTTACGGCTATTGAAAGTCAGGAGGAGTTGAATGCCATTGATAAAAAAGGGTGCGCATTTATTCTATTTGATTTGAATGTTGACGATGTGCCAGAAGACGACATTATTTACCTCTCTAAGGCCAGCTCTCATGATGAAGCGGCTCAAAACTTCTACAATGCTCTCAGAGCTTGGGATGACAAAGATTCGATTCAATCACTCATTGTGCAGCGCATGCCTGATTTTGGATTGGGAAGGGCGATAAATGATCGTTTGCGCAGGGCTGTTTCTTAGGTAGTTGCGAATTACGAGGAACGAGGAGCGAGGTTTTGAGCGAATCGCGAATCATAATTCATGATTGGAAAACCAATGGCTGTTAGCTGTCAGTTGTAAGCTAACTCACACCGCCAATTAAGAGCTTTGAAAAGGCCTTGAAATTTTTTAGAGTAACCAAATTGCAGATGTCATCCTGAGCTTTTCGCGATAGCGAGAAGGGTCGAAGGGTGCGCATCGGAATACCGATAACTTCAACCCATGTCTGCACTTCGACCGCGCTTCGCTGCTCAGTGCGACAGACTGCGATAACAATGAATAATCAACTTCTGTTTATCCGCTTGTCTTCGAGACTCGCTTCCTACGTCAGCAACCTGTGCCATCGCTGAAGCTAGGGCGTAAGCGATCAGACTGACGCTGGCTTCAACCCAATAATAAATCATGAATTATTAATGATGAATTATAAATCCCGAAACCCCACATTTGCAGCGCTTAAAAATCATGCGAAACAAAAAAGCTGCTGTTGGATTCATTTTCATTACGTTACTTCTTGACGTAACGGGCATTGGTATTATAATTCCTGTGATGCCTAGCTTGATCATGGAGCTTACGGGCGAAGGCTTAAGTGCAGCATCTAAGTATGGTGGTTGGTTGATTTTTGCCTACGCCTTTTTTCAATTCATATTCTCCCCAATTGTGGGCGCCTTGAGCGATAAGTTTGGCAGAAGACCTGTCCTCTTAGTTTCTCTTTTTGGCTTTGGTTTAGATTATATTCTATTAGCCCTGGCGCCTGACCTGTGGTGGTTATTCGTTGGTCGTGTGATTTCAGGAATCATGGGAGCAAGCTTCACCACAGGTGCAGCATATATTGCTGATGTTAGTCCTCCAGAGAAAAGAGCCGCTAATTTCGGATTGATAGGAGCCGCATTTGGTCTGGGATTCATTGTAGGACCGGTGATAGGAGGTTTGCTGGGGGAATTTGGTCCGCGTGTTCCATTTTATGCTGCTGCAGTATTAAGCCTTTTAAATTGGCTGTATGGCTTTCTGATCCTTCCAGAATCTTTGCCTTTAGATAAACGTAGGGAGTTTAGTTGGAAAAGGGCAAACCCAATTGGGAGTTTGGTGAATCTAAAGCGCTATCCAGTATTAGCAGGATTGATCTTCGCCATGTTCTTTGTATACATTGCCTCCCACGCAGTGCAGAGCACATGGGCTTACTTTACCATGTATCGTTTTGATTGGGGAGAAGCTGAAGTAGGATATTCACTAGGTTTTGTTGGTGTGTTGAGCGCTTTAGTGCAAGGACTCCTCATTCGATGGCTTATCCCTAAAATAGGGCAGAACGCTGCCGTATATATCGGAATGATATTGTATGCATTTGGTTTGGTTCTGTTCTCTATGGCCGGAGAAGGCTGGATGGTTTATCCATACATGGTGGTGTATTGCTTAGGTGGAATTGCAGGACCAGCGCTTCAGGGAATTATGTCTAACCAGGTTCCTTCCAATGAGCAAGGAGAGTTGCAAGGTGCGCTTACCAGTATGATGAGTTTAACATCCATCATAGGTCCACCGGTTATGACTGGTTTGTTTGCTTTTTTTACTGGCCCTGAAGCACCCATCGAATTACCTGGCGCGCCCATGATGCTTGGTGCGGCTTTAGTACTGATTGGACTTTTCTTGAGTTGGAGGGTTCTCTCTAAAATGAAGTAAACTAGGAATCACAGGCTCCGATTAGCATAAGCACACACACACACACAGCCAGTTCATAGCTTTGAGAGGCCTTCAAATCTCCTTCATTTCTTTTATGGCCAAAAGAAACGAAGCAAAGAAAAGCCTTGAAGCTTTCAGGGCTTTTTTCTCGTTCATTTTGCCTTGATGCAAAACGAACCAAAAGATCAAGAAGCTTTCAAGGCGTTTTTAAATTCCGCGCAGCTCCATTTAAACCCTGGCTTCGTTTTATGCTGCATGCATGTTTCGTCATTTACAGCAATCTAACTAGATGTTATTATGTTTTTAATGATCAAAAGGTTATCGAAATAATCATCGTTAACAAAACGCACTTCCGCATAACGAACCAGTAACGCTGTGAAAGCTTCACCCTAAGATTCATAATTACGGTTAGATCGAAGCTCATTTAAGTATCATGAACCAATATGCTGTCAGTTCGAGTGTTTCTGAGGAACGAAGAAATGTATCGAGAACTAAGACAGCTAGAAAGAACATCATGTAATGTCTTGTCCTTCTCGATACAATCCCGCCTATAGCGGGATCACTCGAAGTGACAGACAATGATTAACCATAAATTAAAAATCCCCTAACTCCGCCTGACGCACTTCGACCAGCTGCGCGCTCAGCATGACAGGCTGCGACAACCATGAACCATGAACCACGAACATCTTCCCCAATTATGAATCATCAATTATAAATCATGAATCTCAGGCCTCTCGTGAAACCCCCAATCCAAACAACGCAAAATCGTACTTCACCGGATCCTCAGAATCAAAAGCACGCAGGGCAGAGGTAAGCTCTTCAACAGCTTTCCAGTCGTCTTGCTTGCGCTGAAGCAGGCCAAGCTTACGTCCTACAGTAGAGGTATGAACATCAAGCGGCATCATCAATTCAGACGGTTTCATGTGTTTCCATATGCCGAAGTCGATGCCTTCAACATTGGGGCGAACCATCCAACGCAAATACATGTTCAAGCGCTTGGCGGATGATCCTTTCATAGGGTTGCTCACATGCTTTTTGGTGCGCGGCAAATGCTCGATGCTGAAAAACTGCTGATGGAAATGTGATATCCGCTCTTTCGCAGCCACTCCATGCTTTGCGATAAACGCACCTTCTAATCCTTGCTCATTCACATACAAATGCTGTAATGCTTCCATGAAGTACATGGCATCGATTTCATTGAACGTACGGTGCACAAATCCTTCGAAGCGCTTTCTGTCTGAAGCTTTATGATTCACTATAAAATCATAAGGAGCATTATCCATCGACTCTATCATTCGGTGGGCATTATTGATGATAGTTTTGCGCTTTCCCCAAGCGATGGTTGCTGCTAAGAAACCTGCGATTTCAATGTCTTCTTTCTTAGAAAAGCGGTGCGGAATCTGTATAGGATCATGAGGAATAAAATCGGGCTTAGAATGCCTTGAATAAGCATCCTCCAAACGCAGGAGCAGTTCTTCTTTCTTCAATTTCGCCATTGAGGGCGCAAACTACGAGTTCTATGGTTAGCTATCGGCTGTCAGCTTTTAGCCTTCAGTTTAAGCGCTCTTTTTTAGTGGTCGTTTCATCATCACATTACTCGTGTTGATGTTCGCTTTGAGTTGATTCAGCAATTGATACAGACCAAAATACGTTCGGTTAAAATAGATGAAGTGCTTTGAACCTTGTGCGGAAAGTCCTCGCATATCGGAGTTTCTGCTTAACGCTTCGCCTTTTTCGTAAATCTCTTTGAAGTACTTGTCATTGGAGAAATCAAACGATTCTTGAAGAAGCGGTCGACCTACCAATTCAAACATCTCAGGAAAGGTGGAGAGAATCAACTGTCGTTCCTTCAGCGGAGCAGAAGGATTGTACAAACCAAGTTCTATCAAGGCAGAACGAAATTCCTCAGAATCCATTTCATTGCCATACTGCAGAAGCTTGATATAGCTCTTGTGAAAATCCATAGGAATCTCCTTGATGCAGCCAAAATCTATCACTCCAAGGTCACCTTGTGGGGTGATGATAAAATTGCCCGGATGAGGATCAGCGTGCATGAAGCGGAGCTCATGAATTTGATATTGATAAAAATCCCACAATGCCTGACCGATCTTATTGCGTTGTTTCTGGCTGGGATCGGTCTTTATCCAATCCGCCAAACCATCGCCATCAATCCATGTCATGGTAATCACACGCTTTCCTGATAGCTTGGGCATAAACTCAGGAAATACAATATTCTTCAGATTATCACATTGGCTAATAATATGATGGGCATTGCGCATCTCCTGCTCGTAGTTGGTTTCCTCCATCAGTTTGGATTCCACTTCTTCCATGTACGGAGCGATCTCACTTTTCTTGAGACCAAACATCTTAATGGCCAGCGGAGCCACCATGCTTATATCGCTCTTCAAGCTGTCTGCCACTCCAGGATATTGGAGTTTAATGGCGTAATCTATACCGTCTATACTGCCTTTGTGCACTTGACCAATGGAAGCGGCATTCACAGCTTGTTTGGTGAAGTTTTCAAAAATGTCTTCTGGGTATTGACCTACTTCCTTTTTGAATGTTTTTCGAATCAACGGGTAGGAGAGTGGTGTCACTTTGTTTTGAGCCTGAGCAAATTGGGCTGTGTAGGCTTTTGGAAGCAACTGATCACCAAGGCTGAGCATTTGAGCCATCTTCAATGGACCTCCTTTGAGTTCGCTGAATGCTTCATACACATCCTTCGCATTGTCTTGGTCTAGCTCTTCTTTCGAACCCTTGTTTACCAATCGTTTTGCGTAGTGCTTGATGTAATTAGAACCCACTTTGGCTCCTGCACCGGCTAGTTTACTTGCACGTCCCAATTTGGAAACGGCTATTTTATCTTGATCTTTCTTCATCCTACGTCCAGCTAAAGGCAGTGTTCTTGCGGGTAACCATAAACTTTCCTAGATCAAACATGCTGGTCAAGGTGCTGGTATCTGTCAATCGAAACAATAAATCGCTGGTCTTTTCAATAAAGGCATCGGTATCTTGTTTATCAGTACTGGTATCGAAGGTGTAAAACCATAACACGCTTAGTGCATGATTGGTAAGAGCCGTTTTCTTAGGATTCAGTCCTATTGACCCTAGCATCTCAGATGTTTTACCAGGATTGTCCAAGGCTTTGAAAGATTGCGCATTCAATGTCATGGCAAATTGCTTCATGAAAGAGGACGACTTGCGCTTCTCAGAAACAAATTCGTTGAGGAATAATTCGTCTGCAGAAGCTTGCTCGATGAGCAGGTATAAAAAGGCGATATGTCTATCCTTCTGATCCCAGCTTTTTGCTTCATCATCAGACTGAAGTAGGTCGTCAGCGCATTGGAAATACCAAAGGACCAATGCTACTTCCAATTCTTCCAAGTTTTTAAAATGCTTCTTAAAATCTTTGAAATCCAATTCGCCAAAATGCATTAGATCTTTAATCGAATGTGGAAGCTCTCCACTGGTGGTTACGTATTTCTTGTACAGTGAAACAAGTTCTACCCTTGGATCTTTCTTCTTCTTGCTCTTTGCCATAATAACATGTTGAGCCTTTGAAACATGAAATGAGTGGTTTTGTTTCGTAAGCATCCTTAGGTCGTTTGCAGTTTCAATTGCGCCCGTCCCACTTCGACCAGTGTTGCTCCGCACCACGCTCAGCATGACAGACTTCGAGTGACCTAATCGACACGACCTATTTAAGGGTATGCGCTCTCTCCGGAGAAATTTCGATTTAAAGAATATTCTCCTTCATTTCTTTTATGGCCAAAAGAAACGAAGCAAAGAAAAGCCTCGAAGCTTTCAAGGCGTTTTTAAACTCCGCAGAGCTCCATTTAAACCCTGGCTTCGTTTTATGCTGCATGCATGTTTCGCCATTGATATCAATTTAATTAGATGCTATCAAATCCATAATGATCAGTAGGTTAGCTAAAGAATTACGGTTAACGAAACGCACTTCCGCATAACGAACCAGTAACGCTGGGAAAGCTTCACCCTTCGATTCATAATTACGGTATGCTCGAAGCCTAATTATAAATCATCAATAATGAATCATAAATCAACCACCCAACCACGAATCACGAACATCTTCCCCAATTATAAATCATGAATTATAAATCATCAATCAATCCAAAACCACGATCGATAGACCTATTATAAAACCATACCAAAAAATAAAAATCTAAGTCTAGAAATTACACTAAAACCCTCACCTTTGGCCCATGTGTAACCATGTAGCCTTCGACACCCATAAAGCGTTTAGATACCTTATTAAAAACGCCTCCAACGCTGACAATATGCGGGATTTGCATGAGCAATATTCCCTTTGGAAAGAAGGAGAGCCGGGAAGGCACCTTCAAAAACCAAATGAAGATGCGTTGCAACGCTACTTCAGTCCAGGAAAAGAAAATGCCACTTTACCTTGTTTGGTCCGCGGGGCAGGAGGACACCGCTTGGCGCAATTTACGTGGGGTTTTATTCCTAATTGGAGAAGTGATAAGCCGCATGGCGATCCTCTGAAGGCTGTGGATAGACAAAAAAAGGCGTTGGACATAGGGCGTAAAACGTGGAATGCAGCGAGCGAAACCATGTTCGATGACGAAAAGCCCACATGGAGAGATTCTGCCCATGACAGGCGCTGCGTAATCGTGTTGGACGGATTTTTCACCTTTCACGAACAAGACGATGAGACCTATCCCTTTTTCATCGCCCCAAAAGATTACGACTGCCTTCCTGTAGCCGGATTGTGGGATGTTGCTACCATTGATGGTAAAGAATACCTCACGTGTGCCATCCTTACCAAAGAGGCAGACGAACCCATGCATCAGATTAACAATGGAGGCACAAAGCCACATACCATGCCCATTGTTTTAAATCCAGAGCACTTTGACGCATGGTTAGATCCGATAGATAAGGAAGATTACGAAAAAGTTGAGGCCTTAAGTGCATTAATGAAATTACCCAGCACGCGAGAGTTGGAGTACATCACCGTAGCCAAGAATGCAGATGGCAGAGTAGATAATTCAGATGAAGTTTTTAACCATTTTGAATATAAAGAGCTGAAGATTAATGTGACTGAGTTGAATAAAGAGAAAAGTTAAAGAGTGAAAGCGCAGAGCGCGATTTATAATTCATGATTTATCATTGATGATTGAAGAACCAATTGCCCTTGAACCAAGAACTTCCCACCAATAAAGAATTATAAATCACAAATCCCCAACCCCCAACCTCGATTCCGCTTTATTCAAGCGACTGCGGTCAGCATCCCAAACTCTTTTCCGCAGATTACTTTCATCTACCCAGCCCAAGCGTACCAGATCTAAAAATTCATAATGATTCATGCACTTCACCATACCATAAGGGTCAATATGTTCCTCTGGATATTCATCCTTGTCATTAATCTCTAAACACAATACATCGTAGCATATCAATTGTGGACCATCGTCATAGCAAATCTCATTGCCATGGCTTGTATTCCAAGCATTTGTAATGTTCTTTCCGCCTCGCCTGATTTCCCAATTCACCTTTCCTTCTGATCCTATATATCCAAAACCGCGATCGTCTACATAAACATTGTCTCGCGGACCATTCACCACAAAAAGATGAACACACCCATCGTAATGATCCGGAATAACAATAGATCTTGTAGGCTGGTATTCGCTTATTTCATGCCCGAGAATAAGAATGAGGTTCAACACAGTGCCAAGAATGAATGAGGCTTTGAGCGAAGAATCAACACCCCATTTGAGCAATATTAGTACTACTGAAAGCACAAGAATGGAGCCTTGCATGAATATTACCACTCCGGCTCCGGCTCCATATACTGTCTCCCAGCGGCCAATGTAAAACGCCCACAGCACACTTATGATGTAGAATACAATCAATATGCCTAGAGATGCTCCACGCTTCATTACTCAGGGCATTTCTTAAAAATGTAAGCAATGGTGCGAAACTCCCGAAGGGTTGTTCCATCAAATCGTGGATCTAAATGAACAGGTGACTCTCGAGGAAATGAATCTTCGGTAAAATGGCGGGCAGGCTCCCATGATAAACCACGAAATTTATCATAGTGGTTAAAGTAGTTGTAATGCGCTGCACTTCGATGAAACACCGAACTTGTTGGTATTACTGCCGAGCCGTCAGAAAGCAGTTTGAATCGCCCTTCATATCTACCTGATCCGCGCAAGTCGTAATGCCTCACTACGCGATCATCAAAAAACTCACTGATAATGATCAAACTATCTGGCACTCCATCCTTTACTTTCCAATGGATATAGCCAGTTGCAGCCAATGTATCTCCGATATACGTATTATCAAAACGTTCGTCTGTTTCAGGATTATAGCGAAAATGGATAGAATCTTTCGCACGATTGTGTCGATCTTCAATGAATATACTGTCATGATCCACGATACTCTGCTTCCACAACTTTTGGTCTGAATAATACTTTATCCGAAAGCCTTCTTCAATTTTCTCAATTCGATTCATGGTCATGAATTGTCGTTCTGGCCTAAACTCATGCGTTTGTATGAGGTTTCCAACAGAATCGTAGTTCAAGATGAACCCTCCGAATCGTTTCCCTTCATGGTGATAGATCAATGAATCTACTTTGCCGAAATCGTTGATATAGAAATGAGCTATTTGTTTTGTTGGTTTTATCTTTTCGTTTGGTTTACGGTCTGTGTCGGAAATCCAACCTTCTGCCGAGTTTAACTCAAACTTTTCTACGATGATTTCGGCAACACAAGAATCTTTAAGCAGATCATAAGTGGGCAGTTGGTAAAACCACTGGCTACGCAATTGAAAAGTTGAAAGAGTGAGAACAAGGAAAAGGGCAGAGGTTTTAAACATGGTTGGATATTAACCAAAAACGAGACCAAACATTACGCACTTATAACACGCCATCCACAATTTCGAGTTTTCGATCCGCCATATCGGCCAATTGCTTGTTGTGCGTAACAATTACAAAGGTTTGCCCAAATTGATCACGTAGATCAAAGAAGAGCTTGTGAAGGTCGTCAGCATTTTTAGAATCTAGGTTACCCGAAGGTTCATCTGCAAAGACTACAGCTGGATTATTGATTAATGATCGTGCTACTGCCACACGCTGCTGCTCACCACCACTTAGCTCATTGGGCTTATGATTCATTCGATGGTCAACTTTCAAGAATGAAAGTAATTCCTTGGCTTGATCTTCCGCTTCCTTTTTTGATTTACCAGCTATGAATGCTGGAAGGCAAACATTTTCTATGGCTGAAAACTCGGGTAATAATTGATGGAATTGAAATATGAACCCAATCTTTTGATTTCGAAAAGTGGAAATCTGCTTGTCTTTGAGCGCAAACACATCGGTGTCGTCAATCAATACTTGCCCTTGGTCTGGCCGATCCAAAGTACCCAATATTTGCAGTAAAGTGGTCTTTCCTGCACCGGATGCGCCCACTATACTTACTATTTCTTTCGCTTCAATACTGAGGCTGATTCCTTTCAACACGGCTAGTTCACCGTAATTCTTGAAGACATTATTTGCCTGAATGATTGCCATGGGGCGAATGTACGATATGCAGTTCTGCTTTGATTTATTTACCGATTACTTTTGACGCTGCATGTTTAAATCGCCTTTACCCATTCTAATCCTCATCTGTGCTTTAGCGGTGTTTCATATGCTCGACTTCGGGCATTGGAGCAATGAAAGCGCCATTAGAAGTGATGGATATGGCTACTATGGCTACATAGAAGGCACGTTAGTTCACGGAGATCCGTTGAATACATTGCATGGTGAAATTCCTGGTCGAGAAGGTTATAGATCTTGGATGCATGAAGGACTTCCCGGAAAGCACCTTCCTAAGATGACCATGGGTTTGGCGTATGCGTGGGTTCCTGGATTTTACATCGCGGACGCTCTCGCAGAAATCTTTGACTACAAGCGTAACGGATGGACTACACCTTATCAGCTGTCTGTTGCTTTTACAGCGATTCTATTTCTGCTTTTAGGATGCTGGGCATTATGGCATGTGCTATACCAGCGCTTTTCTGCTTTGGTGTCATCGATCACGGTATTCATTGTGTTTTACGGAACCAACTTACTGCACTACAGCACATCGGATAGTGGCATGAGTCACGTGTATAGTTTTGGTTTAATTGCATTATATCTTTTATTGAATGACAAGTGGCTAAAACACTATAAAACAAATACTTTGCTTTGGATGTCACTCGTCCTAGGTTGGATTGTACTGATTCGCCCAACCAATATTACGATTGGCTTGGTTACTCCAATTATGCTGTTTGCAAATACAGGGAGTTTAAAGGAGCTGATCAAACCAAAGCTTGCGCTGGCTGCTTTAATCGCCTTTCTCCCTATCATTCCTCAATTGGTGTTTTGGAAATTCACCACAGGCCATTGGGTAACTTATTCTTATGAAGATGAAGCGTTTTATTGGTTGACAGGAAACTTCATCCAGGGCTTATTTAGCTACCGCAACGGTTGGCTGCTTTACACTCCGGTCATGGTATTTTCTTTGATAGGATTATTCTTCAACAAAAGACTGGACAAAGGCCTTTATTGGGCGAGTATTGCTGTGATTGCCTTGCACATTTACATCACTTTCAGTTGGTGGTGCTGGTATTATGGCGGAAGCTTGTCTATTCGGCCAATGATTGACATGTATGCATTATGTGCCTTTGGATTAGCGGGACTTCTGAGCTATTCGTTTATGAGGTCGAGGGCTTTATCAGCAGCGCTAATCGCGTTGATGTCTCTATTTGTTTGGAACAACCTGCTGCAAACCAACTTCTTTTACAAGGGTGCTATCACGGACAGCACGATGACCAAGAAGGCCTTTTATGCTTTCTTTATGAATTCAAAGGTGACTTCAGATCTGAGTTTAATCGGAGATGCATATCGAGATGCAGACACCGATCGTTTGCGAAAAGGGTTGCCCGAACGAACTGACTTTGATACGATATTGATAGACTCAGTTGCAAGGGTAAAGCTTGATGGTGAAACGGAAATGATTGTGCTTTCCAAATCTTCAGACTTTAGCCCAAACCTTAAAGTTCAGGCAAAAGAAGTGATCACAATTAGAAACCAGATGATCAAAGTGACGTTTGAAACGTATTGTGATGACTATGATGCTGCCAAACTGTTAGGAGTAATCTCTTTCAGAAAGGATGATGTTACATATGACTATCGAGCCGCAGACCTTGTCTATACCAACCCAATAGATGATCAAGTCAACACTTCAAGCATCTTTTTTACAAAACCGCGAAATGTTCCAGACGATGCTGAATTAAGCACTTACCTCTGGTTAACCGGAATAGGGGAGGCTGAACTAAAGTTGATAGAGTTGAAACTAATAGAAGTAACCTACTCAGAAGATCAATAGGCGTATTTATCAAGTTTACCTTGCAGCTTCACCACTTTTTCTTGCAACTTCAACCTCTTTGCTTCAACAGCAGTGCGGTCTGCTTCGCTCACCTCTGAAGATGGCGTCATTCCATTGAGTTCTTCATCTACATTAGATCTCTTCTTCATGAATTTATCAATCTTCTTTTGAGCCTTTGTTTGGCTTTTTGCAATAGATTGAATCTTCTTCAATGCTTTTTGCTCCTACTTATTCATAGATGCTTCTTGAATAACTTGTACAGAATCACCCAGCAATTCAACAGGGATTGTCATTGATTTAACATTGTCAAATTCACGGTTCGAAGAAAGGTAAGACCCAAACCCTGATGGAAGTCCCTCTGAGCTCTTGAAGAGGGTTACCTTAAACTTACCATCACCTTCACTGTGAATGTTGTGAATAACATGTGAATAGTAGCCATCCTTCTGAATCCACGCCTCATAAAGTCTACCTTCTTCTAGCTTCAGTTTCATATCACCATCAGTGCTTACCTGTTGGTTCATCAGTTTTTCTCCACGTTCCAAAATGTATAGCGTAGCACCTTCAATAGAAGCGTGGTCTACCGTCTGAATTTCAAACTTGACCTTGAACTCACCAGCGTAAGAAAACATAAGTAAAGCAGAGAAAATTGCAGTGAATAGCGTTTTCATTATTTCTTCATTTTATTGTTCTCAAAGGTCGACAAAAGAAATGAGATAAACTTACTTTCGCAGCGATGTATAAGTCAATCATTCGCCCGCTTCTTTACACCATGGATCCTGAAAAGGCGCATTATTTTGCGACAGCTTGGTTAGAGCGGTTTCATAACCTCGGACTACTAAACAGCCCTCTTGCTCCATCTTTTAAAGTAGAGGACAAAAAGCTCGAGAGAAAGCTCTTTGGATTAACTTTTCCAAATCCAGTGGGATTGGCTGCAGGATTTGATAAAGACGCCAAATGGATTGATTCTTTGGCTGAGTTAGGTTTTGGATTCATTGAAATTGGCACGGTGACTCCTGTGGGTCAGCCAGGTAATCCAAAACCGCGACTTTTTCGTTTGGTTGAAGATGAAGCACTGATCAATAGAATGGGCTTCAATAACGATGGGGTAGATGCCGCTGTAGAACGCATCAAAAAGTCAAATCACAGGGTGCCAATAGGAGGAAACATAGGCAAGAATAAAGTCACTCCGAATGATAAAGCCTTGGATGATTACCGCATTACTTTTGAAAGGCTCTATGATCACGTTGATTATTTTGCGGTAAACGTGAGTTCGCCAAACACACCTGGTTTGAGAGAATTACAAGGAAAAGATGAGTTGAAACGGATATTTGAAACCCTCTTTGAATACCGATCAAAACAATCAAAGTCTAAATCAGTATTGCTAAAAATAGCTCCAGACCTTTCTGAAGATCAATTAGCTGATATTGTTTCTCTTGTTGGCGAGATTAATATTGATGGATTGATTGCTACCAATACCACTTTAGACAGAAGTAATTTAAAGTCACCCAAAAGCCTTGCTGAGCAGGCAGGTGGCTTAAGCGGTGTTCCAGTGCTATCAAAGAGTACGGATGTGATTAAATTCATCCACCGAGAGTCTAATGGCAATATTCCTATCATTGGAGTAGGCGGAATCCATAACCCAGAAGATGCTTTAGAGAAATTGAATGCTGGGGCTTCATTGGTCCAGTTGTATACAGGCTTCATTTATGAAGGTCCTTGGCTGATTAAAAACATCAATAAAAGATTACTGCAATGAGTGTGAAAATTATTGAGTGCCCAAGGGACGCCATGCAAGGAATGGATCTATTCATTCCGACAGAAAAAAAGGCTGCCTACATTAATCAGTTATTGAAAGTTGGTTTTGATACTATTGATTTCGGAAGTTTCGTTTCGCCAAAGGCTATTCCTCAATTGAGGGATACAGCTGAAGTTCTTTCAATGCTCAATTTGGAGAATACCAAGTCTAAACTTCTCGCCATTGTAGCGAATACCAGAGGCGCGCAAGACGCATGCAATTTTGAGGAGATCGACTATTTGGGTTATCCGTTCAGCATATCAGAGACTTTCCAATTGAGAAATACCAATGCCACCATTGATCAATCGCTGAGCAGGGTAGAAGAGATGCAGAACTTGTGTGTGCAGAACAACAAGAAAATGGTAGTGTACATTTCAATGGCCTTCGGCAATCCTTATGGAGATCCTTGGAGCGGTCAATTGGCAGCAGAATGGACGGAGAAATTGACAAAAGACTTGGGTGTTGAAATCATTGCATTGGCTGATACGGTGGGAGTAAGCAATGGCGATAACATCACAGAATTATTCTCTACCTTGATTCCGGCTTTCCCAAAGGTGGAGATAGGAGCGCACCTTCACACTCTACCTGAAGATGCTAAGACAAAAGCCAAACTGACTTATGACAGTGGTTGCAGGCGCTTTGATACAGCGCTTAAAGGGTATGGCGGATGCCCCATGACAGAAGATGATTTAGTTGGAAACATGGCCACAGAACTCTTGATTGATGCTTTGAGTGGCGTTGATCAACTATCGATTGATGAAAAACAATTTTCAGAGGCAATGATGCTCGCAGGATCAACGTTTCCTTTGTAAACTAACCCCAATATTTAAAGAACGTCTTAAAGCAAAGTCATTTTACGTAAATTTGGCCACCATATGAAACATATGAATAATAGAATTTCATTTATCGTTGCTGCATTTTTTATTGCTGGCATGTTCTCAACTTCTTGTGAAAGAGGTACTACCTTAGGCGCTGTGGGTTATCCTGACCCTAATGATCCACTTTCATTTGACACCTTCAATGTTCCAACAGCCGACTTCTTCTTCTACGGTAAATTTGAAGGACAATTCAGGGTTTGGGAAGATGGAAAAAGGTCAAAATGGGATACAATTACACGCTTAGATATAAACGATCCAAACGCAACTACTTGGTCACTATGGCCAGCTTACAGTGAAAATATCTATCGAAACATTCCAAGAACTAATCTAGCAGAGATGCTGCCATGCATCAATGACTCAGACAATATTTGGTTTAATCACACCACACGATTCTTACGTCCTGAAATTCCTAATGAAAGGATTGAGATTTCATTTTTTGATTGCATTGAGGAATACGATACTATTCCAGCTAATCTTCCATTTAATGATAATATTGTTACCTATTTAGGAGTTGCTGATTATGGCACTGCAATCCCATTCACCAACACAGAGTATGGCAGAAGGGGAGTCCAATTGAAGTATGTTGATGAAAATAGAGATGTTTGGACTACCAAAACAGGAAGCGGTCAATTGGTAGATTCTTATTTCAGATTGAATGAGTTCTATCCTCGAATCGTTTCTCAAGATACTCTAGACACATTAGCCATGTATATCATAGAAGGTGAATTTGCTGGTAGACTTTACAACGGCACTAGAGAGCTTCCAATTACAGAAGCTAAATTCCGGGCACGATTGGTGCCAAGATCGAATTTCTAAACCAATTTCTTTTTCTAATTTCGCCTCACTTTTGGTTCTTGACCTTGTCAAGATTAAAAGGGAATCCGGTGTAAATCCGGAACTGTCCCCGCAGCTGTAAGTTCCGCTAAAGGGTTTTCGCTTAACAAAGCCACTGTCGAGAGATGGGAAGGCGCGAAAACTGGAATGAGTCAGAAGACCTGCCAGAAGTACATAACGAAAAGCTTTCGGGAATAAGAGCTGATCGGAGTTATGCTTCGTGCATCTCTTCTTTCAATTTTTCACTGATCGTTTCTCGTGTTTAATCTTAATTAATTAAAACACATATGAAACAGATTTTACTTCTTGCAGCAGCTTTAACGAGCGCTACCTTGTCCTTTTCTCAATCTCAATCCATAGACTTCGAAAATATCTCCATCGCACAAGACACTTTTAGGGATGGACGTGACAGTACTTTGATATTTACATCAGATGATTTTGAGTTCCCTGTGCTGTACGATACCTCCTTTAATTATTGGGCATCGGGCTTTGCCATGAGTACCATGCGTGACACTTCAGATGGCACTTTTCAAAATCTTTACATTGCATACGTATCTGATATCGGTTCTGAAAACATTTACACTACCGCAAATCTTGGTTCAGGAGATATTTCATTCAGGAAGACAACTTTTTCATTTGAACAATGGCGGCTGTGGAACAGTCTTGAAATCGCAAATACCACCTATGCATATAAGAGCATGTTAAATGGTGACGCTTTTGCCAAAAAATTTGGGGGAGCTTCAGGGAATGATCCCGATTATTTCTTCGTGAGAATTTACGGCACTTCTATTTCGCAGGTGGATAGCATAGATTTCTACTTGGCAGACTTTCGGTTTGAAGACAATAACGAAGACTACATCATAGATGATTGGACTGAAGTTAATCTTTCGGCATTGCCTGTAAATGCTACAGAAATATCTTTTAAGCTCTTCAGTAGCGATACCGGAGCATTTGGAATAAACACGCCTTTATTCTTCTCTCTTGACAATATTGAATACAGCTTTGTTGGTGGTTTTAATGATGTCAATAGAAATGAGTTTGAAGCTCATTCAGACGGCACCCGAATTCAACTAAACGATCGTTCAAAAGCAACCTTTTCCGTTTATGATGTGCAAGGAAGACTAATTCATTCATTTCAAGATTTTTCTGGATCAAGCTTCAACATCGAGCCTAAGAATCAATTGCTCATCATCACTAGAGAAACAGCAGAAGGCGTTTCGGTTAAAAAATTAGTTCATTGAGAACGCAAGTCTTCATAGTATCCATATTGATTTCACTCCAGTGTGCAGGACAAGGAAGCTTTAGTCCACAAGCAGGTGAAGCTGGTTCAGAAGGAATTCCAAAAGATTCAACTGCGTTTAGAAACTGGGCAATTTCATGTGAAGTAGACAGAGGTTTACGTCAGATCGACCTTCCTGATTCTGGTTATGCAAGCAGTGGTTCAGCATTATATGCGATAGGCAAGCCAGATGCTCCTTTGACAGTAAGTTTGGGGGATGGTGGAAGCGCTACACTCACGTTTGCTGCGCCTTTCTACAATGGACCTGGCTATGATTTTGCCGTTTTTGAAAATGGATTTGGGAGTGGGAGTGAGGCATTTCTTGAGCTTGCCTTTGTTGAGGTGAGTTCTGATGGTATCAATTTCTTTCGATTTCCAGCTATCAGTGAAGAACAAACTCTATCTCAAAAGGAAGCTTTCGATAATTCAGACGCAACCTTCTTCCATAATTTAGCGGGAAAGCATATTGTCAATTACGGAACTCCATTCGATCTAGCTGATTTGCCAGATACTTCTGCGCTTGATAAACAGAACGTGACGCACATCAAAGTAATTGACGTTATCGGAAATATAGATTCATCGTTTGCTTCGGTCGATCACAATGGAACTATCATTAATGATCCATGGCCCAGTAATTTTCCTCAAGGTGGATTTGACCTTGATGCCGTGGGCATCATCAATAGTCGAATCCCTTTGAAAGTGAATGAGATAAACAAACGAAGTATAACTTCTTATGTGAAGTATGACCTCAATGGTAAAGTCATATCTGCAGATCAGATCGATTCTTACCGAGGTATTTGGATAAGCGCTGATTCAAAAGGAGTGAAGTTGAGATAGCATGAAATGGAAATGGGCCTTCCTTTTTACTTTCTGTCTAGGGCATTTATTTTCCCAGAAAACACTAGAACTAAGACCTGTTGATGTTTTGGATTCCAATCAAGTTGGACTTCAGTCATCTTTCAACATCTATTTTGATTCAATCGCCCAGGAACAAATAAATGAACTAGACTTAGTTGCATTTCTAAGCTCAAGGTCTAGTGTTAATTTCAAGACCTTAGGTCCAGGCTTGTTGTCGACTCCAACGTTTAGAGGCGGAGACGCAAACCACACCCAATTGCTTTGGAATGGTTTGAAGATTAATTCACCAATGCTCGGAACCATAGACTTCTCCACCATTCCGGTTTCACAATTCTCAGATATTTCCATAGTTACGGGTAATTCCATGAATTTGTATTCTTCTGGTGGATTGGGTGGCGGAGTATTACTTGAACAAAGCCCGGATTACAAAAGTGACTTCATTGAGATAGGCCAGCTGGTGTCTTCATTTGGAAACTATTCTACTACGGCACGAATCAATAAAAATTTCAAGTTCCGCAACAAGTCTCTTGCTTTTGGATTGATGTCAGATATTCAAACGCTCTCTAATCGTTTTCTATATCAAGATGTAAGTCAAACTCCTTATACCAGTGAAGTGATGAATAATGCATCCTTCACTCGAAGAAATATATCTCCGATGTTGAGTATTCCAATTTCGAAGTCAATCAATGTAACGGCAATTTATTGGTACAATGAAACCTCAAGATCAATTCCAAGTGCCATAAACACAAGTCCATCTAGTGCTCAGCAAGAGGATGTTGTGCACAGATCAATGGGGATTATAGATTATACTCCAAGCAACACATTTGGCTTGAGCTACCGAGCCATGTTTGAAGACAATGTCAATGCGTATTTAGATACTGCGCTGAGTATTGACAACTCTAACGACTATCAAACGATTCAAAATCAAGTTGATGCACACATCAAACCTCTAAAGGCGCTAGAAATTAAGGGACAAGTAAATCATTCTTACACCCAAGCGGTATCCAAAAACTACAGAGAGAAGAAAACAAACCACACAGTGGGTTCAATGCTCAAAGCTGAATATTCAATTTTGAAAGAAAGCGTGGTGTTTGAGCTGGGTTCGCGGTATACGTCATTCAACGAAAAGAACGCACTACTGCCGTTTGGTGGCATATCCATCAAGCCCATATCTAAGATTCCGATCTCCGCTTTTGTATCGGCTTCTCAGAGTGCTCGCTTTCCTACATTAAATGAAATGTATTGGTCACCCGGTGGAAATGATTCATTACAGCCAGAGCGAGGACAGCTTCTGGAGTTTGGATTGAATTATCAAACAGCACATCAGGAATTGAAGCTAGCTTTCTTCAATGGAGAGTATTCAGATCGGATAAGATGGTTGCCTGATGGAGGAGTATTCGTTCCAACAAACGTCAACTATTCCATATCGAAGGGCATAGATTTATTCTTCCAGCAGAAAGTTAGCATTGGAGCACATAGATTTATGATAGGAGGAAATGGGCAATACATAAACGCGCAAGGCGGCAATTCAAAAACCCAAACACAAGCACTTTCCTTCATACCTAATTACACGGCAAATATTAGTTTAGATTATCAATACCGTCAATTGGGGCTTAGATATACCTGCTCCTATTTTGACAAACGATTTATATCTAACGATGAGTCTTCATACATGCCGGCATATCAACTGTCATCATTAGCGGGTAAGTATTCCGTCACTTTAAGCAGTGCTTTTTCACTCAACTTCACTGCAAGTGTCTCCAACTTGTTTGATTGGCAATATCAAAACATGCCTTGGAGGCCTATGCCTGGAAGGTTTTATAGTCTAAAAATAGCATTGAAGTGGAAAGGGTAGTGGCCATCATATTAATCATTTGTCTGTATTCATGTCAGAAAGACGAATACTTCGGCCCGGTATATCCATCGAATAGCGATGAGGTTTCTATAACTCCAGGGAATTTGGTCTACATAGGTTGTGAAGGAAACTTTCAATTCAACAATGCATCGCTGAGTGTTTTCAATTTGGAGGACGAAACCATTCAGAATGACATTTACAAACGCACGAATAATAAGCAGTTAGGTGACGTATTGCAGTCTATAATTCACCATGGCGATAGCTTGTTTTTAGTGATCAATAACTCAGGTCTAATTCGGATCTTGAATGATTCAACGTTCGAAGAACTAGCTGTAATAGAAGGGTTTAACTCACCACGCCATATGCTCATACTCAATGACAAAAAAGCTTTGGTAAGCGATTTTGGAGGTGGAGCTCTCAGCGTGGTAGATTTGGCTAGCAACTCCATTACCAGTCAAATTCAAGCGCCCGAATGGACTGAACGAATGGTATTGATAGATGATATAATTTATATCTCCAATATGAAAGACTCGTCTATTTTGATTCTTGACGCATTCAGTTTTGAGCAAATTGATGAAGTTCAGCTGAGTATCGAGCCATCTTACGTATTCAGCTTAGACAATAAATTAGTGATTGCGGGCAATGCTAAAAAGGGAGCGAAATTGATCTCTTTAGACAAATCAGGAGCTCTGGAAACGTTGGCTGAATTCAACAATCGTATTTCTGGCAGCGCTTTATACGAATCAGTAGGCTACTTTTTACTCAATAACACGGTTAAAATGATAAATCTACAGAGTCAAAACCAGGAAGAATTTAGCCACATGGCTCAAACTCCATACAGCCTATATGTAGATGAGTCTGGAATCTATATTAGTGACGTAATTGACTATTTATCAAGGGGTAAGGTGTTCAGACACGATGCTTCATTCCAACTTATTCAAGAGCTAGAAACAGGCCTTATTCCACAAGTAATTTTGAGGTAATCAACACCTGAGTGTTGCAATTATTTGACGATGAGTTCGTTCAATACGTCTATTTTGTAAATTCGCTACCGCTTTAGCCTTAGTTATGTTAAGAAAAACGTTTGTAGTTATTGTCTGTATATCGATGTTTTGGTCTTGCAAAGATCAAACTCCGAACCTGCCAGATATTTCTGTGCCGCCACCAGAACCTTCAATACACATTATTGATAATGACCTGTATTTCCAGTTCACCTGGGGCAAGCCAGCAGATACGATGACGTATGAAGTACTGGATGACTCTACATCCTGGCAAGACTCGAATTTTGTAAACCTGGCGGGTGATGTACGAAACGAAGAAGTCTTTGATACGGCTGGATCATCTGCCGAACAACTTTTCCCTCCTTTTCCGAAATTTGGATGGCATTATGCTCCTTTCACTAGACTTGTGACCAAAAAATACCGCGATCTAATTATTGATAATGCTAATCCTAACGTTATCGTTGATCAGATTGAGATAGACGAAGCTGAGGAGGATATTGTAACGCTTTATTTCCCTTTCAGCATATCGGATACTCTTGCATTTTGGGATATCCAAGATTACATTGACAACCCATCTATTCGTGAAGATTTTATCCGTTGGGGTCGAGTTGGAAATAACACCATTGGAGATACGCTTTGGAATAATGATGCTCAACCAGGAGCGGTTATCTCATACCTTGATACAGCCGGTGTAGAGTGGAGGTCAGACAATCCGCCTACTTTTCAACCTTTTGGTTACTTCAGAATTTCTAAAGTAGAAGCAAATCTTAAAGATTACGAGTCTTATAACTTTATCACTGGCGATTTCTCTGTGAGACTATATAATGACAATAAAGAGTCTAAGGATATGAAGAACGCTAAATTCAAACTTCGAATCATTTCGGATATTGAATTGGGTCCTGAACCTCAGTAGACTTTATATTTAACACGTTGATTGCTCATTTGTGTTGGTTGAGCTAAATATTGTTTTCTGTTTCGATTGGCTCCCTAAGATTCTTTAATTTCGAGTAGTCTTTCTCAATAAATGAAATCTTTCACATTAACTCTTTCATTCCTTTTCGCATTACTACAGTCTGTGCACGCGCAAGATCCAAACAATCTAGCTGTGGATGGCACGGTCAAGGATGAGGATGGTGGAAGAATCACTGGTGCGCAAATTGCACTTTACCAAGATGGCGCTGAGCTAAAGCGCGTTAGCACTGGAAATAACGGCCGCTTTGATTTATACCTAGAGTTCGGTCATGAGTATACAATTGAGATTTCGAAGCCTTCATACGTGACCAAAAAACTCTATCTCAACACCAACAATGTCCCTGTAGATGAGCAGCTTTGGGGATACGAGTTTGGTGGTTTTGTAGTGGATATGTTCAAGCGAATGGATGGAGTGGACTATTCAATATTAGACAAGCCGATTGGTAAAGTATACTACGAACCCAACGTGGAGAATTTTGTGGACGACAAATTGTATACTAGAGGCATTAAAGCAGAAGTAGACCGCCTCGAGGAAGCTCAAAAAGAAAAGATAAAAGCTGATAAGGAGCGAGAAAAACGCCTTGAGGCAGATTATCAATTGGCTATAAAAGACGCACAAGCTGCTATTGATGATGGCGATTACCTGCTAGCCAAAGACAACCTTCTTGCTGCCCAATCAATGAGTCCATCATCGAAGGTGGCGAGCCAAATGCTCTCTCAAGTAGAGGCTAAATTAAACTCCGAAGGAGCCGCACAACAGCAATACCTTTCTAAGTTAGCATCCGCTGATCAAGCATTTGGAAATAATAATTTTGAAAGTGCTATAGTTGCTTATCAACAAGCGCTTGACCTTAAGCCTAGTGAAGATTATCCCAAGAAAAGATTAAAAGAAAGTCAAGACCTTTTCGCTCAGCAAAAAATTGACAAGGAAAAGGCAGACGCACTTGCAGCAAAAGACAAGCAGTACAATGATGAAATTGCAAAAGCAGACGCGGCATACGGCAAAAAAGAATTCCTGAATGCACGAGCATCCTATCAAAATGCACTGAAGTATAAGGATGACGACTACCCTAAAACTAAGTTAAAGGAGATAGAGATCAAGTTGGCGGAGTTAGCTTCAGCAGAGCAAAAAGAACTTGCGGCTGCTAAAATAAATGCTTCATACGCTGATAAACTAGACAAGGCGAATGCTGCATTTAATTCCCAGAATTATGATTTAGCGGAGCAGCACTACAATGCGGCTATCCAAATCAAACCACAAGAAGCTTATCCTAAAGATCAAATTGAACTGATTACCGCCAAGCGTCAAGAACTCGCTGAAGCCAATAGACTTAAAGCACTGAAAAATGGGCTTGACCAAGACTACCAAAATGCCATAGCTAGTGCTGACAAAGCTTTGGAGTCCAAGGACTATGAATCTGCAAAAAGCTCTTATAGGAAGGCGCTTGAATTAAAACCCAAGGAAGTTTATCCATCAGAGAAGTTAGTTCAAATAGACAAAGAATTGGCTCGATTAGCTGCCTTAGCCTCCGAAAACGAGAAAAGGGAAGCAGAATTAAAGCTTGAAAAGAATTATACTGAGTTAATTGCTTCGGGTGATGGTGACTTTAAAAAGAAAGATTGGGTTTCTGCTAAAGCAAATTATCAAAGCGCTTTAGAATTAAAGTCAAATGAGCTCTATCCAAAAAATCAACTAGCTCTTATTGATTCGGAGATTAAAAAGGCTTCGAAGTTGGATGAGATTAATAGTGCTTATAACGGTCATATAGCAGCAGCAGACGGGGATTTTGATAGAGGAGAATATGCTAAGGCCATCATAAGGTACAAATCGGCATTGGGTGTTAAAGCAAACGAAAGCTATCCCATTTCAAGAATACAAGAAGCAGAAGCAATTATAGCTGAACAACAGCGCATAGCACAAGACAAAGCTGCCCAGGCAAAAGTGGATGAGAATTATGCATTGATCATTAAAGCAGCTGATTTGGCTTTTAATCAAAAGGATTACTCACTCGCCACTGCTAGATACTCTGAAGCTCTAAAACTTAAATCAGACACATATCCTTCTGAGAGGATAGATGAAATAAAGTCCATATTAGCAGAACAAGCAAAAGCACAAGAGCTGGCTGCGAAAGAAGCTGAGATCAAAGAGAAATACGATGAAGCAATTTTGAAGGCTGATGGTCTTTTAGCCGCTAAAAACTACGATGAAGCCAGAGCAACGTATAACATGGCCGCTGGATTCAAGTCAAATGAAGCATATCCAAAAAATAAAATCTCTGAAATTGACGGAATTGTAAATTCCCTTGCGGCAGAAAAGTCAAAGGCAGAAGCTGATGCAAAGGCCAAAGCTGAATATGAAGACCTTTTGAAACGAGCGCAAGCCGAAATGGATGATGAGGATTACAGAGCAGCTCGTTCATTATATGCGGAAGCCAAAACGAAAAACCCATCTGATCAATTTCCAGCACTTCAGATCCAGAAAATTGATGCATTAATTGCAGAAACAGAAGCGAAGGAAAATGAGGAAGCTCGAATTGCGGCTAAAAAGAATGACTATGATAATTTCATGAGGAAAGGAAATGAAGCAATGGTCTCTCAGGATTACAAATTAGCAAGAGCGAGTTATACGTCTGCATTAGCAATTTATCCAAATGAAGAAATTCCAAAGTCAAAAATCTCAATGATTGATGAACTAGAGAAGAAGGCCGAGCAAGAAAGAATTAAAACCGAATACAATCGCATTATAGCTATAGCTGACAAGTTTTTCCTAGAAAAAGACTATGAAGCAGCTTTGGCAAAGTATACTGAATCTCTGGATATTATACAAGGCTTAAGCCATGCGCAAGAGCGCATTAAGAAATGCAATGAAATGATAGCGGAGCTATCAAGAGTCGCAGCTACTGAAGAAGAAGATAACAAGAGACGGGTGATAGAGGAAACCTTTGACGAGGGAAGAACCAAAGTGACAATTCGTAAAGTAAGCATAGGTGGTAGAGAACAAGTTTATAAAAGAGTTGTGCATTCGTGGGGTGGTAAATACTACTTCTTAGATGAACAACCAATCACCGAACTAGTGTGGAGTCGAGAAACCGCTAAATAATTGATAATGGTAGAAAACATCAAAAAGATTACAGCGTCTGTGCTGATTCTGGCAGTTTTATTCTTTTCGGTTTTGGCCGTTCTTTCCATTTGGGATATCATTCAAGTCGAGCAAGTATTTAGAAAGAGTTTACTTACTCTAGTCGTTATATTTTGTTCTTCAGTAGTGATCCTCTTTGTGTTTTCTAATTTTCTTAAAAGTGATGATAATAGAAGGGATTCGTCACCTAGATAGAATGTTCTATATTTCAAACTATTGTCGTATTTTTAGTAGCTAAAGCAATTTGTATTTATGAACACGAAGGAAATAACTTTAGAAGAGGCATTAAAAGAACATTTTGGGTTCGACTCTTTTAAGGGTATGCAGAGAGAAGTCATTGTAAGTCTGATGGCTGGCAACGACACTTTCGCCATTATGCCTACCGGTGGAGGTAAGTCATTATGTTATCAACTTCCGGCTCTTATGAAGGAAGGAACCGCGATCATCATTTCACCTCTTATAGCGTTAATGAAGAATCAAGTTGATTCTATTCGCAGCTATGGCAGTGAGGACAACATTGCTCATTTCCTTAATAGTTCATTGAATAAAACAGAAATCACTCAGGTTAAAGAAGACGTAACTAATGGGAGTACCAAGATGTTATATCTAGCCCCTGAGTCATTAAATAAAGAAGAGAATCTTGAATTCTTGAAAAGCGTTACTATTTCATTCGTAGCTGTGGATGAGGCTCATTGTATTTCTGAATGGGGTCATGATTTCAGACCAGAATATAGACGCATCAAGGAAATGATTAAAGGAATTGATCAAGAGATTCCTTTAATGGCACTTACCGCAACGGCTACTCCCAAAGTTCAATCTGATATTCAAAAGAACTTAGGAATGAATGATGCTTCTGTATTCAAAGCTTCATTCAATAGACCAAATCTGTTTTATGAAGTGCGTCCCAAAATTGACCCGATTAAGCAGCTTATCAGATTTGTCAAAGAACGTGAGGGGAAGTCGGGTATTATATATTGTTTAAGCCGTAAAAAAGTAGAAGAGGTAGCATCTTCACTTCAAGTAAACGGTATAAAAGCGCTTCCTTACCATGCTGGTTTTGATGCTAAGACAAGATCTTCTTATCAGGATCAATTCCTAATGGAAGATGTTGATGTTATCGTGGCCACCATTGCCTTCGGAATGGGAATCGATAAGCCAGATGTCAGATTTGTGGTTCATTATGACATGCCAAAAAGCTTAGAAGGATACTATCAAGAAACCGGAAGAGCGGGTAGAGATGGTGGAGAAGGGGTTTGCGTAGCACTCTATGACCATAAAGACATCGAGAAACTTGAAAAGTTCATGAATGGAAAGCCTGTTGCAGAGCAAGAGGTCGGGAAACAATTGTTAGAAGAGGTTGTGTCTTATGCAGAAACTGCAGTCTCAAGAAGAAAGTTTCTTCTCAATTACTTTGGCGAAGAATGGGATGAAGTCAATGGTGAGGGAGCCAATATGGACGATAACTCGGTTAATCCCAAAGAAAAGATTGAGTTTGTAGACAATATGCTCGTTCTATTTAAAGTGATTGACACCATAAAACAAAGATTCAAGTCAAAGCATATTGTCAATGTACTTGTTGGTAATAACACTTCTGAAGTCAGCACCTATCGCCATAACCAAAGTGATGTGTTTGAAATCGGTAAAGATACAGAGGCCAAATTCTGGATGGCCGCTATTAGACAGGCGCTAGTAGAGGGTTTACTTTATAAGGATATTGAAAACTATGGTCTAGTCAAGATTTCAGAGAGAGGTCGAGAATTCATGTCCAATCCACCTGAATCATACAGTATTTACAAGGATCACGACTACACTTCCGAGATTGAAAAAGGAAATAATCTTGTCATGAGCGGTAAAACCGGTGGTTCTTCGGTTATGGATGAAGAGTTGATGAAACTTTTAAAGGATCTCACAAAAAAGATCTCCAAGGAAAAGAATGTGCCACCCTTCGTTGTCTTTCAAGAACCATCTTTGGAAGATATGGCCAATCAGTATCCTATCACAATGGATGAACTGAAAAACATCCAGGGTGTTGGAAGTGGCAAGGCGCTCAAGTTTGGAAAGCCCTTTATCGATCTCATTCAAAACTATGTTGAAGAGAACGGAATAGAGCGACCCCAAGATATGGTCGTGAAGTCAATAGTTAATAAATCAGGCACAAAGGTTTATATCATTCAATCTATCGATCGAAAGATTCCACTGGAGGATATTGCAAAAGCGAAGGGTATGTCCTTCGATGAACTACTTGAAGAATTAGAGCACATTATAGATAGCGGCACCAAAGTCAATATCGATTATTACATTAATGATGTAGTTGATGAAGATAGATTAGAAGAGGTTTACGATTATTTCATGGAAGCTGAATCACCCGACATCGATGCAGCGTTGGAAGAATTAGATGACGAAGACTACACATCAGAAGAACTTCGGATAATTAGAATCAAGTTCATGTCTGAAGTGGCGAACTAAAGCCAAATTTTAGAAGACAAAAAAAAGCCCCGACATCGGGGCTTTTTCATTTAGGATTCTGAATCCTTTTTCTTCTTTACTTTCTTCACCTTGATGACAATGTTGTCTTTTTCTTTGTTTAAATCAGCATGCAATTCATCCCCTTCATCAATATTGGTTTTGATGATCTCTTCAGCCATAGGATCTTCTAAGAATTTCTGAATCGCTCGCTTAAGAGGTCTTGCTCCATACTTCTCATCAAAACCTTTCTCAGCTATAAAGTTTAAAGCTTTATCAGACACAACCAATTTGTATCCAATTTCTTCAACCCTTTTTAGCAATGATTTCATTTCAATGTGAATGATCTCTTTAATGTGATCTTGATTCAAGTTATTGAATAATACTACATCATCAATTCTGTTTAAGAATTCAGGAGCAAAGGCATTTTTCAGTGCCTTTTCGATCACACCTTTGGTAATATCGTCCGCTTGATCAAGTTGAGACTTAGTACCAAAACCTACACCAGCGCCAAAGTCTTTCAGCTGTCTTGAACCAATGTTGGAAGTCATGATCACAATAGAGTTTCTAAAGTCAATTTTACGACCGAGGCTATCCGTGATTTGACCGTCATCTAATACTTGCAGTAATAAATTGAATACATCGGGATGAGCTTTTTCTATTTCATCTAATAAAATAACAGAGTAGGGGCGTCTTCTTACTTTTTCAGTCAACTGTCCACCTTCTTCATACCCAACATATCCAGGAGGTGCTCCTATCAATCTAGAAACAGCAAACTTCTCCATATATTCACTCATGTCTATACGAATAAGCGCATCGTCCTTATCAAACAAGTATCGCGCTAAAACCTTTGCCAGTTGAGTTTTACCAACACCAGTAGGACCTAAGAAAATAAATGTTCCGATAGGCTTGTCTGGATCTTTAAGCCCTGCACGATTTCTGCGAATCGATTTAACAACTTTCTCAATCGCATTATCCTGACCAACTACAGAGCCTCGAAGTTCTGTATCCATATTTACGAGACGAGAACCCTCATTCTGAGCTATTCTCTGAGTAGGTACACCTGTCATCATTGCCACAACTTCAGCAACATTATCTTCTGTAACTGGTTCACGATGATTTTTAGTTTCTTCTTCCCATTTTTTCTTCTCCGTCTCTAATTCTTCAATCAGCTGTCTTTCTGTATCTCTAAGTTTAGCAGCCTCTTCATAACGCTGGCTTCTAACAACACGGTTCTTTTCTTCTTTAATGTCCTCAATTTTCTTTTCTACCTCGATGATTGCTTTCGGAACTCTGATGTTTGTAATATGAACGCGAGATCCAGCTTCATCCAATGCATCTATAGCCTTATCCGGAAGGTGACGATCGCTAATGTATCGATCTGTTAATTGAACACACGCTTTGATAGCTTCATCAGTGTAAGTCACATTATGATGTGACTCATACTTCTCTTTGATGTTCATTAAAATCTGAATCGTTTCATCAGCAGTAGTTGGCTCTATTAAAACCTTTTGAAAACGTCTTTCAAGAGCACCGTCTTTTTCGATATACTGTCTGTATTCATCTAAAGTTGTTGCCCCTATGCATTGAATTTCACCTCTTGCTAGGGCAGGCTTAAACATATTTGAGGCGTCTAATGAACCGGACGCACCACCAGCTCCAACGAGCGTATGAATCTCATCAATGAAAAGAATAATGTCTCGGCTTTTTTCAAGCTCGTTCATTACTGCTTTCATTCGCTCTTCGAATTGTCCTCGATACTTTGTACCGGCAACCAATGAAGCGAGGTCAAGCGTTACAACGCGCATGTTAAATAAGACACGCGACACTTTCCTTTGAACAATCCTCAAGGCGAGTCCTTCCGCAATTGCGGATTTACCGACACCAGGCTCTCCTATAAGAATAGGGTTGTTTTTCTTTCTTCGACTTAAGATTTGAGAGACACGCTCAATTTCTTTTTCACGTCCCACGATTGGGTCCAGCTTATCATCTTCAGCCAATTTTGTTAAGTCCCTGCCGAAGTTGTCGAGCACAGGAGTTTTTGATTTTGAATCTCCAGGCTTTCGACTTGAAGATCCAGAACTCGATCCGGCTCCAATGCTTCCTGATCCTGATCCTGATCCGAAAGATGGCCCATCCTCGTCATCATCATCATTTGGAGTATTCGGAAATTCCGATCTTGGTGTTTCTTGATTTAACATTAATTCTAATTCTTCTTTTACGACATCGTAGGTTACATTAAATGCTGATAGAGCCCTTGATGCCACATTGTTTTCATCTTTTAATATACTGAGAAGTAAATGCTCCGTTCCGATAACAGAGCTCTTGAAAAGCTTCGCCTCCAAATAGGTGATCTTTAAGGTCTTTTCGGCTTGCTTGACCAAAGGAATATTGCCTAAACTATTTAAGGGTTTCCCACTGGTCTCAACACTCTTAACAGAATTCTCAATAAGCTTTCTTAACTCAGAAAGGTCAACCTCTAAGTTCTTTAAAATTTTTATTGCGACTCCATCGCCTTCTCTAATCATTCCTAATAGGAAATGTTCAGTACCTATATAATCATGTCCTAACCTTAAAGCCTCTTCGCGACTAAAGGAAATAACGTCTTTAACTCTCGGTGAAAAATTTGTATCCATATTTCTTTAAACTGCATCCTCTTTACCAAGGATAATGCCATGACAAAGTAGTAGATTTTTTAACTTATCCAAAGCTATTGTCAACTCATTGTTGAAAACCTTACACTTACTAAGTATACTAACAGAATTTTGTTTAAAAATAGCCCCATTTTTTACGCGTTATCGAGATGTCGAATGTTACTTTCGGACACTTGTCTTAGCACACCAGCCTAGACTCAAAAAGGAATCAACCAATAGAAGGACAACATGGCAGAAGGAGAAAAGATTATTAGCGTCAATATCGAAGATGAAATGAAAACAGCTTACATCGATTATTCGATGTCAGTTATTGTTTCTAGAGCATTACCAGACGTCAGAGATGGGCTAAAACCTGTGCATAGAAGAGTGCTCTATGGCATGTTAGATCTTGGCGTTCTTTCAAATCGGGCTCACAAAAAATCGGCTCGTATTGTTGGAGAAGTTCTCGGTAAATATCACCCACACGGTGATTCCTCTGTATATGACACAATGGTCAGAATGGCACAAACTTGGAGTTTGCGTTATCCATTGGTTGATGGGCAAGGTAACTTTGGGTCGATTGATGGTGATAGTCCTGCTGCGATGCGTTATACAGAAGCGCGTTTAAGAAAAATTGCGGAAGAATTACTCGCAGACATTGACAAAGAGACGGTTGATTTCCAATTAAACTTTGATGACTCTCTTGAAGAGCCAAAAGTATTGCCCGCTGGAATTCCAAACCTTCTTATTAATGGATCTAGTGGTATTGCCGTTGGTATGGCTACAAATATGCCGCCTCATAATTTAACTGAAGTTATAGATGGTATCATAGCCTATATTGACAATAACGACATTGAAATACCTCAATTAATGGAGCATATAAAAGCTCCAGACTTCCCAACAGGCGCAATCATTTATGGTTATGAAGGCGTAAAAGATGCCTTTGAAGGGGGTAGAGGACGCATTGTCATGCGAGCTCGAACCAATATTGAAGTAGATGATGACGATAGAGCGGCCATCATAGTGACGGAGATTCCATATCAAGTGAATAAAGCTGATATGATCCAGCGCACGGCTGAATTAGTTAACGACAAGAAGATTGAAGGCATCAGAGATATCCGTGACGAATCGGATAGAACAGGTATGCGCATCGTTTATGAATTAAAGCATGATGCAATTCCTAATGTTGTTCAAAATCACCTATTTAAGTACACTTCATTACAAACAAGCTTTAGCGTAAATAACATCGCTCTTGTGAAAGGTCGGCCAGTGGCTTTGAACTTGAAAGACATGATTGTTCATTTTGTGGAGCATCGTCATGAGGTTGTTGTAAGAAGAGCGAAGTTTGAGTTAAGAAAAGCTGAGGAGAGAGCGCACGTATTGGAAGGTTTACTTATTGCTCTTGACAATATAGACCAAGTTATCAAACTGATTCGGGCCTCTAAAACGCCTGATGAAGCGCGTGAAGGATTAATGGCAAATTTCAAATTGTCTGAGATACAAGCACGAGCCATCCTTGATATGCGTTTACAGCGTTTAACTGGACTGGAAAGAGATAAGATCAAAGGTGAGTTTGATGAGTTGATGAAAACCATTTCAGGTCTTCAAAACCTATTGAATACTGAAGAGATTAGAATGGCCTTGATCAAAGAAGAACTCCTGATCATCAAAGAAAAATATGGTGACGAGAGAAGGACAGAGATTGTTTATGGTGCTGAAGATTTCCGCATTGAAGATATGATTCCTAATGAGGAAGTTGTAGTGACGATTTCTCATTTAGGGTATATCAAGCGCACTGTATTAACCGAGTATAGAAGACAATCCAGAGGTGGCGTTGGAAGCAAGGGCACGAGTACACGAAACGAAGATTTCTTAGAACATCTATTTGTAGCCAGCACACATAATTACCTTCTGATTTTTACAGAAAAAGGAAAGTGCTTCTGGATGCGTGTATTTGAGATCCCAGAGGGAACGAAAGCTTCGAAGGGTAGAGCGATACAAAACTTACTAAATATAGAGCCAGATGACAAAGTCTTGACTTATATAAACGTAGAAAGTTTAAGCGATGCAGAATTCTTAAATAATCACTATATCGTGATGTGTACCAAGAATGGTATTATTAAAAAGACGCCATTAGAGCAGTATAGTCGACCTAGAGCGAACGGAATCATTGCAATAGGAGTGAGGGAAGGAGACACTTTACTCGAGGCACGATTGACCAATGGTAAAAACCACATCATAATGGCACTTAAGTCTGGTAAAGCCATTCACTTTGATGAAACTAAGGTTCGCTCAATGGGACGTGGAGCGAGTGGAGTAAAAGGAGTGACACTTGCTGGACCAAAAGATGAAGTAATAGGAATGATTTGCGTAAACGATCCTTCTGAAAGTGTTCTAGTTGTATCAGAAAAAGGATATGGGAAGCGCACACTAGTGGAAGATTACCGCATTACAAACAGAGGAGGCAAGGGTGTTAAAACACTCAATATCACTGACAAAACAGGTGATTTAATCTCGATCAAAATTGTTTCTGATGATGACGATTTGATGATTATTAATAAATCAGGAATCACCATCAGAATGTCAATGGCTGAATTGCGAGTGATGGGAAGAGCTACTCAAGGTGTTCGTCTAATCAACTTACGCGGCAGTGACTCCATTGCTGCTGTGGCAAAAGTTGACGCTTTAGAAGAAGATGAAATATTACTGGATGAGGAAGGAAATCCAATAGAACCAATTATTTCAGAAGCTTCTGATGAAACAACAAATGATTCACCAGATGAGGCGCTAGAAGAAAATGAGACCGAGGAGTAGACTTCGCTTTGGTCTTATTATTGATTACCTATTTTTGAATCAAAATTTACAAATTATGAGAAGAGTAATAGCGGCTGTGCTATTTATGGTAAGTGCGAACATGATGTTTGCACAAGGAGCTAAAGTGTTGAATGCCTATAACTACCTGCAAGATGGTGAGTTATCGAAGGCTCAAACTGAAATTGATCCTGCAATTACGCATGAAAAAACAAAGCTTGATGGAAAAACTTGGTACTATAGAGGTCAAATCTATGAGCAAATTTATTTCTCTACTGAGGAACGTTTTGCAAGTTTGAAGGATGGGAGCTTAATGAAAGCCATTGAGTCATTTGGAAATGCAATTGAGTTAGGAAGTAAGCGAATCAACATGAATGATGTGAATGATCGTTACCAAAGACTTGCAGCGTTTTGTTACCAAGAAGGAGTAGAGCAATTCAACGCTAAAAACTACACCGATGCGGTGCAGTTCTTTGAAACCTGTTATACCGTCCGTCTTGAAGCTGGAGCGGTTGATTCTGGTGCTATTTACAGTGCAGCTGTGGCAGCATTAAATGGTAAAATGTATGAAGAGGCAGAGAAAGATTTCAAAAAAGCAATTGAAATCAAGTATAGCTTAGAAGACAGCTACATCAATTTAGCCAACCTTTACAAAGAAAGGGGTGATAAGGAAGCCTATAAAGCGACCTTAGCGGAGGCTAGAAAAGTGTTGCCAAAAAGCCAAGAGATCATCACAGCAGAAATCAACATTTATCTTGAGTCAAAAGAGTTTGATAAAGCTTTAGAAAACTTGAATCTCGCTATCGAAAACGACCCTAATAACTTCTTGTTATACTTTGTTAGAGGCAATATCTATGACACAAAGCAAGCAAGCATGCTGAACGATGGGAAGAAGGAAGAATCTGTGCCATTCTTTGAGAAAGCAAAAAATGACTATGCTAAGGCACTGGAAGTGAAAAATGATTACTTCGATGCTGCATACAGTTTAGGTGCATTGTATTACAACAAAGGGGCGGAAATGCTTAATGATGCCAACATGATAAGCGATGACGCTAAATACAAAGTAGCAAAAGAAAAGGCGGATCAGCAGCTGAGAGATGCATTGCCATACCTCGAAAAGGCTCACGGTTTAGAACCGACTGATCTTAGCACAATGACTTCATTGAAAGAGCTTTATGCGCGTACCAATCAAATGGACAAGTACAAAGAAATGAGTGAGAAGCTTTCAAACTAACAAAGCTTAAATAGAATTTGTTAAAGGCCAACAGTAATGTTGGTCTTTTTTTATGCTTAGATTTGATAGAGAAACAAATGACTAAACAACTCTTTATAGTGCTTTTTGCGCTGGCAACGTTTTCAGTGAGCTGCAATAAGCAGTGCAGAAAAACGGATTGTCATGAAAACGGTCGTTGCTACGAAGGCGAATGCCTATGTGAAAAATGGTATTCGGGTGATGAGTGCGAACTGCTTTTCAATAGAAACTATGATGGAATTTACAAAGGCAGTTATCGTCAACAAGAAGGTTTATTTGGAAGAATTGAGGATAGTATTATTGTTGATGCCGATCAAACTATTCCAAATAGATTAATGGTAGACCAGCGTTTCTACTATGACATTATTTCTGACAGTTCTTTGATTATTCCGGCTCAAACGATTTATACTGAATCGGATACTTTGATTGTTGAAGGTATAGGACGGTATGATGCTGATTGGATCAGATTGGAATACTCGCAAAAACCTTTTAGAGCTAACGGAGTAGAGGAGCAAATCACATTTACAGGAGAAAAGGATTAAGAGAGAATATCACATATTCGTTAAACTAAAGGATTACCTTATTTAACATAATATATATTATAACGTTAATGTGACCATAGACTATTCAGTTAAACACTTGACCCAATTGATACTTCAGTAAAGAACGTAAACCTCCAATAACAGATATCCATCAGGTTCTTCTCGATACAATGGCTTTCAATCAACAAAAGCCATAAAACTTAGGACTACCATATTCAATCAATTCTGATTGAACCATTTTCATCAGCAATTGTCATTTTTGCCGAGATAACAAAACTAAAATCATAACTTTTAAGCATAATCTATTCAAATTTCAGCATGCAACTTAGGGCGATGTGAAATGAGAACCAATAGCTAGATATAGCTAATTTTCTTTCTTAAAAAAATTACTTCTTTTTGGCCTTTTTCTTAGCCTTGGCCTTCCTTTTCTTGACCTCAAACTCCTCTGCATCATCAATTAAGGCTTGCCAATCGTGTGGGTTTTCTTTGCTATTATCAACAGTAAGTTGATACTCATCCTTAGTTACGATCAGTCTACTAATCGGTTTTCCCAAGTTTTCCTCTATCTCCTTAAGAAGGTCTTTTTCTTCAATGCTCGAGAACGAATAAGCCTGGCCTTTTTGTGTCCCTCTACCCGTTCGCCCTACCCTATGCACATATTGCTCTGCCGTTTCAGGTAAATCATAATTAATAACGTATTCCACATTTGGAATATCAATTCCTCTAGCACTAACATCTGTGGCTATTAAAACCTTCAAGTCTCCTGAGCGAAAATTCTTCATTATCTTCTCTCTATCTGAATGCTCTCGGTCGCTATGAATGGTGTCTGTAATTAAACCTACGCGTTCCATAGCTTTTTTGACTCGCTCTGCCCTGACCTTTGTACGAACAAAAATCAGCATCTTGCTTTCAAGGTGATTATTGATAAAGCCTTCAAGAAAGAATCGTTTATCATCCATTTCTATAAATGCAACCGAATGCTCTATGTTTTTGGAAACAGGATCTTTTGGAGATATCTGTATGCGTATCGCATTGCGCACCAAAGAATAGGCTAAATCTTTGATCTCTTCATTTATGGTTGCTGAGAAAAACAAGGTTTGTCTGCGCTCAGGAATATGTCTCATTACGTCACGGATGTCCTTAATGAAACCTAGATCAAGCATGTGATCAGCTTCATCGAGCACTAAAATTTCGACACGCCCTAATCGCAGTTCTCCTTGACTGACCAAGTCAAACATTCTACCTGGAGTTACAACCAACACATCAACACCTTCGTTGAGCTTCTCAATTTGAGGTGCTTGCTCCACTCCACCATGTATGCAATAAGAAGTAATGCGAGTATGTTTTCCTAGTTCTTGAAAAACACTATTTACTTGAAGTGCTAATTCATGGGTAGGCGTCATTACCAAGCACTTTACACCATCAACTCTTCGCTCAATTTTGCGTTCTTGTAATAGATGTAAAATAGGTATAACAAATGCGGCAGTCTTTCCTGTGCCAGTTTGCGCAATTGCCAGAACATCCTCACCTTTTAGTATTGGTGGAATGGATTTATACTGAATGTCAGTGGGCTTCTTATAACCAAGCTTGGCTATGCTCGTCTTAATTCCTTCCGCTATACGATACTGTTCAAACTTCATAATCAACTAATGCTCCGCAAGATTAGTTATAAAGCTCCACTTGATCGGCTGAAGACGCACAAAACATTTGATGTAGAAGCAATAATATTGAATCGTCTGAAGACAATCCTCAGCATCATCCGAGAGTTCGGATGCTTTTATCCATCACTCCCTTAATTTCTTTCTCTGAAACACCCAACTTTCTAGCCAAATTCTGTATCAACTCACCTTTACGTCTCTCTTCATAATTCAAATCATCATTGGTCAATGAAGTATAAAGTCTTTTCAATCTTCCGATTTGAGTATAAAACGATCCGATATCTGATGGTTCACTTGTCTTGGAGTAATTCATTGTTGTGTTTATTTTTCACAAGGCAACGTGCATTGAGGGTTTCTGAAAACCAATGTAAGGTAGACTAAAAGCGGGTTTGAATTCTCACAATAAGCGTTATTAGTTGCTGCGTATGTAATTGGTGCATTTATTCCTTTACCTTTGTGCCATATTCTTAGCAGACTTTCTGTCAAGGCAGTTTTTCCTCAAGGCCATCCGGCATCTCAAGAAACCCTCTCTTTACTTTCTGACTCGGCTAAGTACAGCGAAAGTGATTTTTTCGCTCATTCTCAATAGATGCATTTAAAATGTTTCGCATCGTAAATTGAGAATTTATGAGTTGTTCTCTAGCCCAGCGCAGTTAAAGAATTTATAGAAGCACGCCCATGAGGCGCAAGACAAAAGCTTCATAAAACAATCCAAATTAAATATTAAGATTCAATTCAGCGCGTGAGTTGATGAGTAAAAAAACGCGGATAACATTCCGCAAAGTATCTATAGTAAATGTATCATACATCGTTTAAAAACAATAACAAAAAAACAAGCGCTACACCTTCGGGAGGAAGACCTTCTGGTGGTAATCGTGACGCTGGTCGAAGACCACAAAGTCGAGGAGGTAGAAAACCTTCTACATTAAACCCATCATTACTTATTAAGAAAGCTGTAAGTCAAGAAATAGTCGACTACAAATCCGACAGACTTATCGCTGACCTTCCTGTCAATGAAAAATTAAGAGCGTGTCTTCAAGCTAAAGGCTTTGAGCGTCCAACTGAAATTCAGGATAAAACATTAGAAACTCTTCTTGAAGGAAGAGACCTTTTAGGTATCGCTCAAACCGGAACCGGTAAAACTGGAGCCTTCCTTATTCCAATAATTGACCAATTGCTTAGATCTCCTCAAAAGAACTATGCATTGATTATGGTGCCGACAAGAGAGTTGGCTACTCAAGTAGAAGATGAATTTAAGAGCATGACAAATGGTCTTGGTCTTTACAGTTCATGTCATATTGGTGGAACTAACATCAATAGAGATCTAGATAATCTTAGAAAAAAGAGTCATGTAGTGATCGGAACTCCTGGCCGCTTGCTTGACCTTGCAAATAGAAGAGCATTAGATTTGAAGTCATTTCACACGCTTGTGTTAGATGAATTTGACAGAATGCTTGATATGGGTTTTGTACATGATGTAAAGAAGCTTATTAGCTCAATGCATAATCGTGAGCACACCCTACTCTTCTCTGCTACCTTAGATAAGACTCAAGAATCATTGATCGGTGGTATTTTAACCAATGCAGCGACAGTGAAAGTTAGTCAAGGAGAAAGTACAGGTGATCATATCGAACAAGATATCGTGAGAATCGGCACAGGCGAAAATAAGTTCGATGTCCTATGTGGAATTATCGCTAATGAAGAATATCAGAAGGTGCTTGTTTTTGAAGAAACAAAGCATCAAGTTAAAAAACTTTGCATTCAATTGAATAAAGCTGGGTTTGATTCTGACGACATTCATGGCAATAAAAGTCAAAATGCGAGACAAACAGCATTGAACGCTTTCAAGCAAGGACGCATTAAAGTTCTCGTTGCGACTGACGTTGCGGCAAGAGGAATTGATGTATCTGATGTGACGCATGTGATCAATTATCAAGTGCCACAAACTTTTGACAGTTACATCCACAGAATTGGAAGAACAGGTCGCGCAGGTAAAGCAGGTAAAGCTTTAACATTCGTTTCGTAAATTATTAACAATTAAAGATTTAGACACCAAATGCGTCAATTAAAAATAGCAGCCACTTTCACCGACAGAAACAATCTGACGCTTGATAAATACCTGAACGAAGTAAGTCGTGAAGGTATGATCACTCAAGAAGAGGAAGTGGAGCTAACTAAGCGCATTAGAGAAGGTGATTCTTTGGCTCTTGACCGAATGGTTAGAGCTAATCTTCGATTCGTGATTTCAGTTGCAAAACAGTATCAAGGACAAGGCATGCCTTTAATTGATATGATCAGCGAAGGAAATGTAGGTTTGATTAAGGCCGCAGAGAAATTCGATGAAACACGAGGCTTTAAGTTTATATCATATGCCGTGTGGTGGATCAGACAATCGATTATGTCTGCTATTGCGCAGCATTCAAGAACTGTTCGTTTGCCGTTAAGTCAGACCAATAACATTAGGAAGATAAAACAAGCCAGTGTTAATTTGGAGCAGGCATTTGAGCGAGAGCCGACAGCGAACGAACTTGCTGAATTGCTCGACTTCTCCGAAGAGAGCATATCCTCTTCTATCGAAAGCGCTCAAAAAGGAGTGTCAATTGATGTTCCACTGTGGGATACAGATGATTTCTGTATTGCAGACACTTTATCAGGAGGAGAAGTAGAAACAGATAGAGCGCTGATGAAAGGGTCATTGAATATTGAATTACAACGTTCAATGGTGAACTTAAATCCTACCGAGCGTGAGGTACTTAATCTTAATTTTGGAATAGGCGCAGAAGAATTATCTTTGACAGCCATTGCACTTAAACTTGACTTAAGTAAAGAACGCGTTAGACAAATTAAAAAACAAGCACTAAAAAGAATGGCAAAGACACTTGGTAACGAGTTAAAGGCCTATTTATAAAAATACAAGTCGATTTCGACAAAACAATTTTATTCACCCCTTCAATAACAAAAAAAAACGTTGGAGGATTTTTTTTCAATTACACAATTTATAACATGAAGATTTTTGTAGCAAAACTGGATTACGGAGTAACAAGTGAAAACCTCCAAACAGTATTCGAAGAGCATGGCGCTGTAATGTCAGCAGTAGTAATAACTGATCGCGATACAGGTCGTTCTAAAGGATTCGGTTTCGTAGAAATGGAAAGCGAAGAAGACGCTATGAACGCAATCAATCAATTGGACGGAAGTTCATTGAAAGGACGCGAGATAGTAGTTAAGAAAGCAGAAGAAAATAGAAGAAGATAATATCTTCTTTATATCATTGGTTTTAAAGACCTCTGTTTTAAATCCCACAAGACAAATTCTTGTGGGATTTTATTTTTCTAGTCTTCGGCACCAGCCTTATCTATAATCTTTTGCTCGATCTGCTTGCTGGTCTTCAATCCTAATTTACGGAGATCCTCTGCCCTCTTTATTAGATTCCCTGAACCTGATGATATCTTATTCATCGCTCCTTCATATGACTTCTTGGCCGTATCCATTTGCTTACCAAGGTTTAACAAGTCTTCTGTAAGTCCAACAAACTTGTCATATAAAGCACCTCCTTGTCGCGCTATTTCAATGGCATTTTGAGTTTGTTTTTCCTGCTTCCAAATACTGGCTATCGTACGCAAAGTGGCCAATAATGTAGAGGTGGATACGATAACAACGTTTTTATCAAACGCGTCTTGAAAAAGTGTGTTATCATATTGAACTGCTGCTGAAAAAGCACCTTCAATTGGAATAAAAAGTAACACAAAATCCAGTCCGTCTATTCCATATAGGCTTTGATAATTCTTATCACTTAATCCTTTCACATGAGCCTTTATTGATGCTATATGCTCCTTAAGGTGACCTTGTTGTTCCTCTACATTTTCAGCTGATGAAAATCGCTCATAAGCAATCAAAGAAACCTTTGAGTCAACAATCACGTTCTTATCCTCTGGCAACTTAATAATCACGTCAGGTTGGAAGCGTTTACCATCTTCCGTTGTTATGCTGTTTTGAATGAAGTATTCCTGATTCTTAGTGAGGCCGCTTTTTTCAAGAATTCGCTCAAGTATAACTTCTCCCCAATTTCCTTGCGCCTTCACGTCACTCTTCAGTGCTTTAGTCAAGTTCTCGGCATCCTTGGATAATTTGGCGCTTTGTTCACTGAGCATCTTTACTTCACTCTTCAGTGAAATAGTCTCCGCTTTTCCTTTCTCATACGTTTCTTCCACCTTCTTCTCAAAGCTTTCAAGCTTCTCTTTGAATGGTGCCAAAATGGTTCCTATTTGCTCTTTGTTTTGCTCCTTGAAGGTGTTGCCCGTCTTTTCCAATATTTCTTGAGCCAACACCTTGAAATCATTCTTGAATTTATCCTGCAATTCCCCGAGCTCACCTTTCTGATCTTTCAGCCTAAGCTCCATTTGTTCATGGCGCTCAGTCCAACGGCTCAATTCGCTGCTCAATCTTATAACCTCATCATCAACTTTGGATTTCTCCTCAAGCACAGAATTTAATCGGTTTTGAAGGTCATTAAACCTATCTATGCTTACGGTGTCATTCGTGTCTAACTCGCTATTTATGCTTGGCTTCAACACTTTAGCTAATAGCCAGCCAATAACTACACCTACAGCGATTCCAATAATTAATATGAGTATATCCATAGGTTTTAAGAGTTGCTTTTACTTGAAAGTGCAAAGGAATAGAAAACTAAGAGGATTATCTATCTCAATCCGACTTTCTTGCCCGTGTTGGATACAATAATCTGATCTCGAATGGCTTTCAGTTGTCCAAGGTTGTTTCTATATTCTAATGCAAAAGGATACGCACCGGCAGTAATGTATCTTCCGTCTTGCATTTTACCATCCCAACCTTCAGAAATATCTTTGCTTTCATACATCAGTTTGCCCCATCTGTTAAAGATTTGAATGTGAAAATCTTCAATTTGAATCGCCTCTCCTGTAATCTTAAAAACATCGTTTAGCCCATCTTCATTTGGTGAAAAACTATTTGGGTAGTAAAGTAATGTTTCATATAAGAATTGAAAGCTTTTAGTAACGCTATCAACACAGCCTTCTTCAGATATCGCAACAAGAGTCACTGTGCTATCCATTGAATACTCATCAAACAACTTGTAAACCTGATCTTTATTTGATATCGTATCGTTTCCTATATACCAGGTAAATGAACTTTCATTTAACGACCTGTTTGTCAAAGTAATATCAGGATGAACATTAGTAGGATTGATAGGATCTGCCGAAAATTCAGCCCTAGGCTGTTCAAGTATTTGAATGAGACAAGGAAACTCAGTACTTGAATAACATCCGAATTCGGTTTGTACATCTACCCGTGCATCAAAACATCCTGTCTCATCAAAAGCAAGTAAAGCACTATCCGCATAGAAGTTTGACAGCACAGACCCATCACTAAAGGTCCATGTATACTTACTGGTTAAATTAAAACTCGTATTTCTTATGTGTACTTCAGCTTCTTCGCATGCAATATTTGGTAAAGCCTCAAGTTTTGGATACTCAGGATTACCAAGATAAATGGTTTTAATTGAGGTATCAGGACTTGAGAGACAAAGATCTGATATAGTCACCCTATATGAAGCATTAGCTGATGGTTTAACAAATTGAATAGGCTTAGTATCGTTGGTATGAGACCAGCGGTATTGATATTCTTTAGAACCATTAAACCCTCCTCTTCCCGAAGCAATTAAATAAACTGATCTTCCCGCACAAACAGAATCGTCCTCGAAGGATATCTCCGACTTTATCGCTGAATACCCGCCTACTTGCACATAAACACTATCCTCATAAGCTGGCGTTCCGCAAAAATCTGAAACTGTAACTCTATACCACGTTGGAAGATCTGGACTTATCTTAATGCTGGGGCCAAATACTCCAGTGCTCCATGAGAAGGTGTAAATAGAATCACCTCCTGTTCCTGAAACTGCAATATCTATCGTATCATAAGGGCAAATCGTATCAATTTTTGGCAAGTCTAACCCCAATGGTGGTCGAATTCTAACTACAACTTTAGCCGTATCCCCTGGGCAACCATTTGCATCGGTTGCTCTCACCCAAAAACTTGTTGTTGTTGCAATTGATACTTGAGGTGTTTGACTCTGAGATAGAACATTGGTTAATAATGAATCTTCAAACCAAGTATATGAAAAAGGCGGTGTTCCTCCAGATGAAGCCGCAGCCATAGAAGCAATTTCACCGATACAAATCAAAGTATCACCCGCACTAATCGTAGAAATGGTATTAGGTACTCCTATGCTCACATCAAATGAATCAACACATCCATTGACATCAGTAGTTATTACAGTATTAAATCCACTGCATAGATTAAATGCTGTGGGTCCTGCCGTGCCTGATAACCATGAATAGTAGTATGGAAAAGTACCTCCAGCAGCCGATACAGTAGCAGTCCCATCACAACCCGTTGAATTAGGACATGAAAGATTGGTTGAAGAAAGCACAGACTGTACAATATCATCTGGCTGTTCAACAGTTATCGTGTCAATCACTTCACAACCAGCGTCATCCAAGACAGAAACAGAATATAAACCAGCGCATAATTGCGTTTGATTCGTACCCGAGGGAAGGCCATTACTCCAATTAAATGTCAAGGGCAATGCACCTCCTGTCACGTTCAGCTGTATCTGCCCGTTGCATTCGTTAAAACAGTCTAAATCCGTGGCAACCATTTGAGTCTCGATGAGCTGAGAAATAGAAAAGGATACACTATCTAGTGTATCTAGGTTTCCACATGCATCTTCAACATATCCAGCTCCAGGAATTATACCCAAGGTGTAATTGCCAATGGCATTAGCAGCAGGCGAAAAATGTACCACAATTTCATTCGAGAAACCATTCGTGCAATTCAGTGAAGAAGCCGATGTTACTGTATACGGGCCACCAGGACCACTCAAAGAAAAGTCACCCGATTGAACAGAACTGCAAAGCAACGGTTCATCAAACTGAATCACTAAACTATCAAATGACTGACATGATGTTGAAGATGTTATCGTATCCATGGCTGGAGGAGTATTATCAAACAGAACAGCTGTTGAAGAAGAGAAATCGATTGTAAAACCGTAAACTGTTCCAGTCCAATTGGTAATATGCAAATAGTATGAACTTCCTGCGGCAACTGGAAGGTCAGCATTCCACTGAGGTCCATTTAGATTTCCAGGTCCATTACAAATTCCAAAACCACCATTTGGCGTGCTAACGCCTGTAGGACCGTTGGCACCAAAAACACCCCAAGTATTCGACCTTGCCATTGCACCAGAAGCACCCACGGATGTAGCAAGCTGAGCACAAGAGGTTGAAGTCATATCAAATAACGTCCAATCATGATCCTGATTTGCATTCAATGGAGTGATCGAATACCTCAATAGGCCTGCTTGTTGAACCGTAAATTTCAACCACACACTTCTTTGTTCAGGTGCATAGCAAGATGAAACATTAAATATTTCACTTGGGAAGTTCCCCATACCGTTGTGGTTGAAGCTAACCGTGTACGTATTGCTACAAATGGGTATAGCCCCAAGACAGTCTTGATTTGTCGGGATTTGAGCAAAGGAATGAAGAGCAATAAAAACCCAGGCCGCAGTTAATACCGCGAGCCTTAGAACGGAAAGAATGTTATTTCTGTAGGTTTTCAATTACTCTTTAGGACTAGTTACTCCTAGCTCAGACGTTATAAATCTTAATGGTTGTGACCATCAATGGACTGAGTTAATTCTAATTTGAATTCAAAATAATTGGCATCCCACTATCTCCAGAGCCAATAATGACCACCTTAGAATTATTGGATTCTGCCAATTTCAACGTTGCTTCGATACCCTTCTCTTTTAAAATGTTTGAAGTAAGAGACGCATTCAACAATCTGTTTGCTGCTGATTTACCTTCGGCCTCAATACGCTGTCTTTCTGCTTCTTTCGTTGCCTTTTCAAGTCTAAACTCATACTCAAGTGACTCTTGTTCTTGTCTCAGTTTACGCTCAATAGCTTCCTTGATTGTTGTTGGAAGGGTTACATCACGAACTAACACATCATTGAGCTGTAGGTATTGATCCTCAACTATTTTCTTGGTTTCCACAAAGATCTCTTGTTGAATAGCGTCTCTTTTACTTGAATATATTTGCTCAGGAGTATACCTACCAACTACGCTCCTGGTGGCAGATCTTACTGCAGGCATTATAATTCTTTCGATATAATTTTCGCCTTTTTCTTGATGAAGCTTTCCGAGTTTCCTGTAGTCTGGCTGAAACCAAATTGAGGCATCCAATTTGATATCCAATCCATTGGATGAAAGAACTGCCATTTTTTCAAAAATTTCTTGCTGCCTTACCTCATAAATGAACATGGTGTTCCATGGTGCAATTATGTGAAACCCCTCACTAAAAGTTTGGGTCGTATCTACTCCACCGGCAAATTTTCTATAAAGCACACCTGCTTTACCAGAATCAATGGTTTTTGTGGAGGTTGCTAAAATGTAAATAACTATAAAAACTACAGCTACAATCGGGACAATAAACTTCGGAACTTTCATACTCAATATTTTATTAAAAATTAATTGTGTAAGGTAGCCAATTGACCTAGAAGAACAATAAAATTATCACAGAAACAAATGGTTTAAGATAGCTTATAAAGCGGCCATTTATCTGGCGAATTCAATACGCTATACTCTAATCTTGATTTCAATTGAAAGCTCCATGAAATGACTATTTGATTACATTGCCCGGTTGATGATGAAACCAATAAGTTTTAGAACATTACGCAATTTTTGACCAAAATGCCTTTTCTCAAATGTTCCAGGTTCAGAAACAATTAGAGTCTGAATTCAGTTTAAAAAATAAAAATCGATAGTTTGGAGAATATTAATGTTTTTGGAGAACCAGTAATCACTTGCAGTAACGACCCATTAACTGGTTTTTTTCGCGATGGATGCTGCAGTACGGATGTTGCTGACCATGGCATGCATACAGTATGCGCTGTAATGACAGAGGAGTTTTTGTCCTTCTCGAAATCCCAAGGAAATGATCTTTCAACTCCTCGTCCTGAATTCAATTTCAATGGATTAAAACCAGGAGATAAATGGTGTTTATGCGCTGCCCGCTGGAAAGAGGCATATGATGAAGGAAAAGCCCCTAAGGTTTTGTTGGAGGCAACACACGAAAGAACTTTAGCTATTGTGTCAATTGATCAACTCATAGAACATTCCGTCAGAAATTAATAATGCTTCATCACTAAGCGTTCAATTGTTGTCTCTTTATGCATTAAACCAGCTTTATCGAAATGACATGTTCTAAAACCAACATAGACAATGTTCACATTTGACTATGACTCATGTCCTCTGAGTTTTTTCCACATATATAGATGTCCTAGTGTTTTATTGGGAAAAGTTGCAATAGACTCAAAATGCCCCAAAGTTTTATACCCTTTCTTAGTTAGTAATATTTGACTCGCTTCATTATCATCCAATAAGATTGCTACAACGTGAGTTTTATTCAATCTCAACGCGACTTCTTCCAGGTATTTTATAATTAAAGTGCCAATTCCCTGTTTTTTATTGTCGTTATGAACATAAAATGTGATTTCTACATTTCCGCTTAGCGCTCCCCTATTCTCTCGATAAGACGTTAAACTTCCCCACCCTACAATTCTATTATCGATGACACATACACAAAATTTAATAGCCTTAGCCCGCAATGAGTCATACCATTGACGACCATTTTCGGCATTGAATATTTCTAAGTAGGCATTTTTTCGTTCCATGATCGCTTGATTCATGATCTCAATAACTTCATGCTCATGGCTCCTATTTGCCTCTCTTATTAACATATCTCTTAAAATAGATGCTAGAAATTAAATTAGAGGTCATATTTTCAGCCCCAACTTAAAGATCATGGAGCAAAGTACCGTTTTTGGCCATCCAAAAGGCCTGTTTATTCTATTCTTTACAGAGCTATGGGAGCGTTTTTCATTCTATGGAATGCGGGCGATTCTCATATTATATCTAACAGCGGAAACACTTGGAGACAATCCTGGACTGGGCTGGAGTAATGAATCTGCCCTTGAATTATACGGCTGGTATGGTATGCTTGTTTACATGATGAGTATTCCTGGTGGTTTACTTGCAGATCGTTGGCTTGGCCAGAAAAAATCAGTTCTAGTAGGCGGTGTGTTAATCATACTTGGTCAGTTTATTTTGGCTGTTGATTCTCTCGTGGCATTCTATTCAGGACTGGCCTTGATTATATCGGGTGTAGGCGCACTTAAGCCTAACATCAGCACCATGGTGGGCGGGCTTTATAAAAAAGGTGATATAAAACGAGATGCTGGATTCACCATTTTCTATATTGGAATCAATATTGGTGCATTCTCTGCTCCTCTTCTTGTGGGATATTTCGGAGAGATTGTAGATTGGCATCTTGGTTTTAGCTTGGCTGGATTTGGGATGATCTTAGGTCAAATTGTATATGTTTTTGGTCAGAAACACCTGAAGGGTATAGGAGAATCTCACAAATCAAATCCAGAATCAGCTGCGCTTATGAAGCAGCCTTTAACCAAAATAGAAAAAGACAGAACGATCGTTTTACTGCTTTCATTTTTGATCATGATTGTCTTTTGGGGCGCCTATGAACAAGCGGGTGGTTTTATGAATTTATATGCCAAACAAACTGTAGATCGTGTAGTTTTTGGATATGAGATACCAGCGAGTTTTCTTCAGTCTTTGCACGCATTTTACGTCATTCTTTTAGGTGCTCCGATGGCTGCATTTTGGCTTTGGTGGAAAAAGAAGGGCAAAGAATCATCTGCTATATTCAAAATGGCCATCGGAACAATCGTGATGGGTTTTGGATTTATGGCATTAATGGGAGCCGCTTATGAAGTAAGCGTATTAGCTCTTGAAAAAGCTGGTCTTTACTGGTTGCTTCTCTCCTATTTCTTACACGTAGTCGGGGAATTAAGTAGTTCTCCTGTAGCACTTTCTTTTATCACAAAACTTGCACCAGCGAAGTATGCAAGCTTTATGATGGGTGCTTATTTTGCGGTAACAGGTCTTGGCAACAAAGTAGCCGGCTGGATTGGTGAAGCTGCCGAGAGCGCTGGGGCTTTGGAAGTATTTACTGGTGTCACAATTTTCTGCCTTGCATTCGGCTTACTATTGCTTGTATTCGTCAAAAGACTAAAAGCTTTAGCACATGGTGCTGAAGAGGACTTAGCTCAGGGGTAAATCTTTTTAACAGAAGAACCTTCAAGTTTCAGTGAAATGACTAATAAAGCGCCATTTGAGAGGTTAACTTCGTCAATTCGCTTTAGAGGAGAAATCGTTTGTAATTCTCCTATTGTTATTCAACTAATTATTAATGCCATTTAGGCGTTTGCATTGGAATCTAATCAAAGATGAAAACCATAAGAATCGGAGGCGTTCCTGAGCATTATAATTTACCGTTTTATCGCATTTGCGAAAAACAGCCATTTCTATCTTTGGGCTATAAAGTCGATTTCACTGGATACTCAACAGGAACTGGTTCAATGTTGTCTGATTTGCGGGATAACCATCTCGACATGTCTGTATTACTGACTGAAGGCATAATTACCGATCAGCATGAAGGAAACTCTGCGAAGATTGTAGCGCACTATGTAAAGTCACCTTTAGTTTGGGGGGTTCATAAGCACGTGAACAATGCTTTTGATTTAAAAAATGGTGTAAGTCAAAAAACTCGTTTTGCAATTAGCCGGCCCAAGAGTGGATCTCATTTAATGGCCTATCTATATGCTAAGAAATTTGGAGTAAACATTCACGATGATCAATTCGAAGTCGTAAATAACATGAATGGAGCTGCCATGGCCATGGAAGTTGATCAAGCCGACCTATTTCTTTGGGAGAAATACACCATCAAGCCTTTAATATCGCAGGGAATTTTCAGCAGAATAGACGAACTATCTTCACCTTGGGAGCCATTTGTTATTGTGGCAAATGATGTCATTCAAAAAAATGAAACCCCTTTTATCGAAGCTCTAATTGCTTGGCTAAGGACGGAAACAATGCGTATAAAACAAAATCGTATTGAATCTATCAACGATATATCAACTCGATTTAAACTAGAAGCTTCAGATGTTTCTTATTGGCTTGAACAAGTAGAATGGGACGTTAAAGCCGTTTTATCAGATCAAGAGTTTGAGCATATTGAGCAAATTCTTATTGACTTAAATATTATTCAGCCTCAAAACGTAACAGGTTAATGGAGTTGTCGCTAGTTCTTGGATTTATCACTGCCACATTAGCACTTGCGCTAATGCCCGGCCCTGACAACATCTATGTTCTCACGGAAAGCGTGTCCAAAGGTTGGAGGCAAGGCGTTGGAATAACAGCAGGATTAATGAGTGGTGTTATCATTCACACTACGCTGGTTGCCACAGGAGTCTCGCTCATATTAATAGAAAGTGATACTGCATTTGACTTTCTTAAATATCTGGGTGCAGCTTATTTATTATACCTAGCCTATGGCGCCTTTAATGAAAAACCCATGGATGTGCATATGAAAGGACAAGCCAAAACTGAGCCCTTTCTTGTCATCTTTAAAAGAGGTTTTCTCATGAATGTGTTAAATCCTAAAGTGAGTATTTTCTTCATCGCACTTCTTCCCCAATTTGTGAGTTCGCCAGGCTTTTCACCGATGTATCAAATGATGATTTTAGGATTTATCTTCATGTTGGTTTCATTCGTGGTATTCTCAAGCATTGCTCTTATTTCAGGGCGCACTGCCCGACTTATTGAACATAAAGCATTTTGGACAACAACTAAATGGGTAAAAGTTGTGTTATTAATTTCACTAACACTTCTTTTAGTTTTTATTGAACGATGACCATTAAATCAACACTAATATTTTTATCCCTCATGTCTTATTCTTGGCTACAAGCTCAAAACCCAACCATTATTTATATCGGTGATCCAATGTGCAGTTGGTGTTATGGATTCGCACCTGAAATCACTAAAGTCAAAGAAGCCCTTCCTGATCATGAATTTAAGGTTGTTCTTGGTGGATTAAGACCTCAAGGAACTGAAACCATGGCCGATTTGGGTGACTTTCTAGAGCATCATTGGAAAGAAATAGAGAAAAGAACAGGCTTGCCTATTAACTATGGAAGCATCGGAGACGATAGTTTCATTTTGGATACAGAACCTGGATGCCGTGCTATAGTGGTTGCAAGAGAGATGAAACCGGAAATTGAATTGGATTTCTTTAAAGCCGTTCAAAGGGCCTTTTACATTGATAATAAGGACATGCGCTCTGAGAAAACCTTTATCGAAATAGCCGATAAATTTGGCCTTGACACATCGGCTTACGCTCAAAAATTCAATTCTGAAGAAGCTCGCTACAACACACGATCAGATTTTCATTTGGCCGCTGAAATGGGCATTAAGGGCTTTCCTTCGGTTATTGTTAGACATAACAGCCAGCTTTATCTTGCTGCCAATGGATTTAGAGATGCTGAAGATCTACTGAAAATCATTTCAGACATTGAGTCTGAGAAGTAGCTGTTACTCGGAATAGCCTTTAATCGCCTCACTGAAAAAGGAAATAACTCCCGGTAGTGACTTTCCTGAAGCGTCAAGTGCAGCTCCGTTCCAACCCTTAAATTTCCATTCGCCATTCTTCAGTTTTGAAAATCTCGAGACATTTACAGACTCGTTTTCATTGTATTTAGAAACGTAGAAATAATAATCGTCAGAAACATTATCTGGAATCGATAGCCCCAAGCCAAATGATGAACCTTTCTCATTTAATTGATATCCAATGGCTCCTGTATCAAAATGATGCGGCCAAACCCTTATATCTGAAAACACATCAAAATGACTAGAGGCTAGTTCTAGAGATTTGTTGGCTAACCATCTCAATTGAATGTGAGACTTTAATTCAGCCTCTTTGATCTTCGGATAAGTCAAGGAATCATCAAACCCTTTTTTATACGGAAGTTCGTAGTGCAATTCGAACTTGTAATCTTTATCAATTTTACAGAATAGTCTTTCTCTTTCAATCCAATTTAAAATATCCAAATGCTTGGCGCCTCCCAATGGAAAAGAGGCTTCAATTCCAGAAACAGGATGAATAAAGTCTAGCGAGAAAACTTCCAAGTTTAATGCAAGTGCTAATCCACCTTTATTAAATGGGTGTGTTTCAAAGCTCTTAGAAACTGGATTCCAACCCACACTAGTATGACTATCGTCATCTTTTGCAGGTAAAAAGCTCTTAGATGCTGTAGCCAGGTATTGCAGGGCCCTATGAAGTGATTCTGAGACTGTCATTAATTTGTTACTTGCACGCCTTTCCAAAACGCGATTTTCCCTTTAATGCTTTTAGCCATTTCTGAGGCCTCAGGATAGTACCAAGCTGCGTCAGTATTCAACTTCCCCTCAACATCCAAAGAATAATACGATGCCGTACCCTTCCAATGGCATACAGATTGAGTAGTTGAGTCTTTAAAAAACTCCTTTACAATTGAATCTTCAGGAAAATAGTGATTACCCTCAATCACAGTTGTATCGTTACTTTCGGCTATTATTTTACCGTTCCAAATTGCTTTCATAATAAATCTTTTTAAGTATGACGTAGATGACTTTCATTCCTTTCAAATGACATCAAAACGAGCAATGCCTAGCCCTTCTACATCAACAGAAACAGTAGTTCCTTGTTCAATAAAAATGGCCGCAGTTGAAGCTCCAGCCATGATAATATGTCCTGCTTTAATTTTCTCTGCGTATTGGTTAGCTAAACGAGTTGCAGCTTGCAAAGACTTCCAAGGATCACCGAGAATATCAAATGATGAACCTTCCGCTTTCACTTCATTATTGAATGATAATTTCATTTTCAAATTGGCAATATCTCTCGAAGGCTTTTTCCAATCGCCAACAACAACGCCAGTTGAAGAACAATTATCAGCAACCACATCCTCTAGGCTAAACTTAAAGTTCTCAAACCTCGAATCAATTATTTCTATAGCACATGCAATACCATCAACATATTGATCTAGATCCTGAAGAGCTATTTCACCTTCAATATCTTTCGATATTCTGAAACAAATTTCAGGTTCTGCGCGTGCATGAATATACTTGCTCTTACCAACTGAGCCTTGATTCTCAACAATCATCTCATCAGTCAATCTACCCCAAATCATGTCATGAACACCCATTTGCTTCATTTTGGCTTCCGATGTGAAGCCCATTTTCAACCCTATTAGCTTTTCACCTCTATCCAAGCGTAAGTCAATCATTAGTTTTTGGATTTCGTACGCATCAACTAATGAAATAACTTGAATCTCACTTATTTGTTTAACTGGAATACAGCTAGTAGCTGCATTATCAACTAATTGTGCTATTTCCTTTTTATTCATTTTATTTCTCTTTGATATTCAAATTTCTCTAATGAGTTGCAAAAGAAACTATTCCGAGACAGTTCCTTATCAATTAGACGAAACAAGATTCATTCTTTAAAATAGATAGCATCACAGAAATATTCTTTTGAATCGAATATCTTATTCTTCAGAACAAGGGACGTATGATTGGTAATTGTCTCTAAAGCTTTGTCATCATATTTCCTAGAAACTTCAGTGAATACTCTATCTCCTTCATTAAAATGGAATGATTGGTCTAAAGCGTCTATCCTGACATCCTGATCGGCCAATGAAGTAATGTAACTGTAAGCAACCCCCTTTTGCTTATCATATCGAGGAGTATGCTTGAAAAATTGCCTATTGAAGTTCCCTCCCAGCTCGCGGTTAATTCTATCCAACAGATTCAGGTTAAACTCCGCAGTTATGCCAAGAGAGTCGTTATATGCTGGGAGAATGATGCTTTCATCTTTAATGAGATCAACTCCGAGTAACAGCCGGTCTCCTTTATTCATTGCAGCACTTAGCTCAAGTAAAAAATCATTAGCGCGCTCATCAAGCATATTTCCAATGTTAGAACCCATGAACAAGATGACTTTGGGCTTATCCGACTTTATCTTGGACAGAACCTCAAAATACTCACCCTGAAGGCCTTCAACTTTTACATCCGGTAATTCCTTTGACACTCGCTCTTCTAATGTTTTAATTGCATTTGATGAAATATCGATCGGGCGATACGTAAAAACTTGATCGCGCAGGGCAGATAAAAGGTGCATTGTCTTAGTGCCATCCCCTGCACCCAATTCAAGAAGATCAAAATCTTCGACTCCTTCTATCAATGACGAAATCAAGCTTTCAGTTTTTTGCTCAAATATTTCCTCTTCACACTTGGTTAGGTAATATTCAGGCAATCCCATAATCTTAACAAAGAGCTCATCTCCTTTCTTATCATAAAACCATTTTGAGGATAAAAGCTTAGGTGATTGGCTTAATCCCTCTTTCACTTCTTGAGCGAACAACTTCATCATAACTTCATTCATCACTTGCTAATCTTATTCCAGCAAACTGCCATTGCATATTTGGGTGAAAAAAATTCCTGTAGGTTCTTCGGGAATGGCCTTTGGGAGTCGCATTGCTTGCTCCACGAAGAACCATTTGATTCATCATAAATTTACCATTGTACTCACCCACCGCACCTGAAGGTTTGTTATATCCAGGATACGCCAAGTAAGCACTTGATGTATGTTCCCAGCGGGCTCCCCAATTAAAGCTCTCACTTGCTACCTCCCATTCAAATTCAGTAGGTAATCTCATGCCTTTCCATTCGGAAAAAGCAGCTGCTTCATAATGGGAGATATGGGCTAACTGAGCTTTTTCATTCAATGGAATCAATCCTTCAAGAGAGAACTGAAACCACTTACCGTTTGCTTTCTTCCAATAAAGAGGATTTTCTATTCCCTCCTGATTAATCCATGACCATCCTTCGTCTAGCCATAGTTCATGCCTTTTGTATCCATCATCATGGATAAACTGTAAAAACTCACCGTTTGTCACTAGGCTTTTCGAAATGATACAATCACGCAGAAATACGTCATGACGCGAATGCTCATTATCAAAACTAAAGCCACCCCCTTCATAACCCACCTTGTATACTCCTGCGCTTACAGAGACAAATCCTGCGTCAGTGTTTTCATTTGAAACCAAAGAAGCACCTTCTTTGTATAAAGGGTGGATTGGGTTTAAGCTAAAGTTATACTTAAGGTCAGTTAATAATAACTCTTGGTGCTGCTGTTCATGGTTTATTCCAATTTCAAGCAAAGGAAAAATTAGATCTAAAGCCACTTTATCAAAAAGAAGCATCATGGCATTATCAACATGAGCTCTGTACTTATGCACGTCTTCCACTGATGGTCGAGACATAACACCTCTATTTATTCTGGCAGTGCGCGTTCCAATAGCATTGTAATAACTATTGAACAGAAAATTAAAATCTGAATGAAATTCTTTATAATTCTTCAGATAGTTTTTGAGAAGAAACGTTTCAAAAAACCAGGTTGTATGAGCGATATGCCATTTAACTGGACTTGCAAAAACAGAACCTTGCGGAATGTAATCTTCAAGGAATAAAGGCTCACACAATTCCATGGTATAAGCCCTGACTTTTTTATATCGTGCTACAATATTCATTTATCAACTATAAAGACAAACAATTCAATTTAATTAAGCTCAATTTTCAAATTCAATTCATCTGCATATTTGGATATTAACTCTCGCTTGTAAGCGCGTAAATTCAAAAATGATCCAGATGCAAGTTCAGTCATCAGTTTATTTCCCATAATATAAACAGCCGCATTTTCTCCAAAGTCTCGTTTAATCAACGACTGAATTGGTTTGTAAATATTCGCTACTGTAGAATCCCGCTCCTTTTTAGTGGACCTAACAATGGACATCTCCTCTTTCGAAAGCATTGGATTTACGAGTTTATCCAGAGATAATCCAAGTTGAATAGCCTCAACCTTTGACTTATTGAGAACCTCTAACAGCTGATTCTTAAATGATTCATTCATTAGCTTCTTCGGAGCCCTTGATTCCGCGTAAAAAGACTGAATCTCATTTTTACTCTTTGCCAGAGAAAGTAGATAGTCCTTGTCTAGTATTTGATACGATGGCTTATTGGCCCCTTCAGCTAATTTCTCTCTATAAGCAATCAACTTCTCAAATATGAACCATTGTACTTCACTCATTCCATCTTTATCTCTTGGCTTGAAATAATTACTGTTTTCAGTGTTTTCAAAATCCTGACTTTCAAAAAACTCACGTTCTTCTTGAACCCAACTCATCATCTTTTTATGAATAATCTTATTATTCAGTAATGACTCCAATTGATGTAAATACCTTACATCATCTGCCGCATATTGCAATTGTTTTTCGGTCAATGGTCTTTGAAACCAATTACTTTTCTGTGAGGATTTATCTGCATCAATATTTAAAAACTGACTAAGAATATTACCTAATGACACCTGAGAGTAATCAAGTAGTTTAGTGGCAACGCTCAAATCATAAATATTCTTTGGCTTACAACCTAAATGATGAAACAATCGAATATCTTCTCCAAACTCAAATGTCAATTTTTGAATTTTGGGATTCTCCATCAAATGAAATGTTCTTGAAATATCTATCTCATCACTTAATGGATCCAAAACGAAGCAATCGACACCAACTGCCACTTGCATAAGGCACATAGTAAATCCATAACGGTATCTATTTTTATCAAACTCAAGATCAACCGCAATTGAATCCTGACTAGCTAAATACTCCAATACCTCCGAATACTGATTTTCAGTAGAAACAACCTGTTCTTTCAAGCTTTTAATAATCTTGGGCAAACATAATCTTTAGGCCTAAGGACTCGAAAAATCTTTGAAAAACATCGTGAATTTTAATAAAAAACACTCCATTAAAAAAGGCCGCTAAAAGCGGCCTTTTTTTTTAAGATATCTTTCTCATCCTCATACTGAGTGGAGTTACCTCCAAGTATTCATCTTCTCGAATGTATTCCATCGCTTCTTCAAGAGAGAACTTCACCTTAGGTGCAACACTTGCTGCACGGTCAGTTCCTGAAGACCTTACGTTGGTTAATTGTTTTCCCTTAATAACGTTCACTTCTAAATCGTTATCTCTTGAATTCTCGCCAACCACCTGACCCTTGTATACCTGCTCAGAAGGATCTATAAAGAATCTTCCGCGATCTTGAAGCCTGTCAATTGCAAAAGTTAAAGCCTGACCAGTTTCACTAGACACTAAGGCTCCTTTTTCAACACCACTCATAGCACCTTTGAAAGGCTTATAAGCACTGAATCTGTGATTCATAACTGCCTCTCCTGCAGTAGCAGTTAAGACTTTATTCCTTAATCCTATAAGCCCTCTAGATGGGATGTCAAACTCGATATGCTGAATATCACCTTTGCTTTCCATGATCAATAAATCACCCTTACGCTGAGTAACCAATTCAATAGCTTTTCCACTATATTCTTCTGGCACATCAATAACCAAGGTTTCAAATGGCTCCGATTTCACTCCATCAATTTCCTTAATGATTACTTGAGGCTTACCTACTTGAAGTTCGTAACCTTCTCTTCTCATGGTCTCAATAAGAACACTTAAATGAAGCACACCTCGTCCGAAAACGTTGAATTTATCCTCTGTATCCGTGTCCTCTACTCGAAGAGCTAAATTCTTCTCGGTTTCTTTGTACAAGCGATCTCTCAAATGCCTCGATGTAACTAACTTTCCTTCTTTTCCAAAAAACGGAGAATTGTTAATTGTAAATAGCATACTCATTGTAGGCTCGTCTACACTAATTCTTTTTAAGGCTTCTGGGTTTTCGATGGACGAAACAGTATCGCCAATTTCAAAATCTTCCATTCCTACAATTGCGCATAAATCACCACTTCGAACTTTGTCAACTTGCTGTCTTCCAAGTCCTTCAAACACAAAGAGTTCTTTTACTCGGTTCTTTTTCTTGACACCATCTTTTTTCATCAAGAAGTAGTCCTTTCCTGCAAAAAGATCGCCTCGATAAACTTTACCAATGGCTATTCGACCCTTAAAACTGCTGAAATCTAAAGAAGAAATCTGCATTTGGGCATCACCTTCATAATAAGTCGCTTCAGGAATCACCTCGAGAATTGTATCCAAAAGCTCAACGATATCAGTAGTTTGTCTTTTCCAATCTTTACTCATCCATCCGTGCTTGGATGATCCATAAAGCGTTTCAAAATTCAATTGATCTTCAGTAGCATCCAAGTTAAACATAAGGTCGAAAACTTGCTCATGTACCTCGTCTGGTCGGCAGTTTTCTTTATCAACCTTGTTCACTACAACTATTGGCTTCAGATTCAATTCAATAGCCTTACTCAACACAAATCGTGTTTGTGGCATTGGACCTTCAAAAGCATCCACTAAAAGCAGAACACCATCAGCCATTTTTAACACTCTCTCCACCTCACCGCCAAAATCAGCGTGACCAGGGGTGTCAATTATATTGATTTTAACACCTTTATATTGAACGGAAACATTCTTTGAAAGAATGGTAATACCTCTTTCCCTCTCCAAATCATTACTATCCAGGAGAAGATCAACTTGCTCCTTTCTGTCGTCTAATAATTTCGCGTAGTGAATGATTTTGTCAACGAGGGTAGTTTTACCATGGTCAACGTGAGCGATAATCGCTATGTTTCTAATTGATTGCACTGATTTCTAAGCCTTTAATTTAGCGGCTGCAAAGGTATGCTTAATTCATCATAAAACTGTTCGAGGGAATATTAATAATCGATTGATTTGGAATGAAGTGGCAACTGCTTTACTTACAAGGCCACTACCTGCCTATCTTGCTCATTCTCAATCAAGGATTTAGGGATTGACATTCTTATTTCTTCTCTCAATGCTTGAATAATTGAAGTCTTTAAGCCTTTTCGTCTTCGAACTGTGCTTATCTCACGCACAGGATTGGTTTGTTCAATAAACTTAACGCGATCAATTTGCTCATCCGTTAAAGTATCCAGTGCAAGCTCAGGAATAATGGTCGTCCCTCCTTCCATATCCACTAAACGGATCAAAGTTTCAATAGATCCACTTTCATATTCAAAATCGAATGCCTTGTAAGCTGTCTGATCTAAAGAACATAAGTTAAATGTTTGATTTCGAAAGCAATTGCCCTCACTTAAAACCCAAAGCTTAGAGGATAATATTTGATCTATGGTGACGCGATTACCAAATTTCAAAGCAAGCTCTGGATCAGAGTATGAAAGCAGTTTTTCATAAAACATTGGCTCTTCAGAAATGCCTATTTCATTTAATGGTGTAGCCAAGATACCTACATCAAGCTTATCATTATGCAAACGCTCTATGATCTCCTCCGTTTTAAATTCTGTAAGTTTTAAATTGACTTTCGGATACTTTTTGAGGAAATTTCCGATAAACAATGGCACCAGATATGGCGCTAATGTTGGTATTATTCCAACATGTAAGTATCCAGAAACCTCTCCTCTGCTTTCAGCAATGATATCATCAATAGCATGTAATTCACTCAACGATGATTTTGCTTGTTCAAGAATGAGTTTACCTACTTCAGTAAATACAAGGGGTTGTTTTGAGCGATCAACAATTGTAACACCCAAATCATTCTCAAGCTTCTTTACTTGCATGCTCAAAGTTGGCTGAGAGACATGGCAGCTCTCTGCTGCACGACTAAAATTCCCGTAATAATCAAGCGCTACAAGATAACTCAATTGTTGAATGGTATAGTTCATATCAATGCGAATATAAAGAGTATTGATTTGATTGATAAGATTAACACAAGTACATTCGGTCTATGAAAAAGTTAGAAAACACTATAGGCTTAGATAAATTAGAAACAGAGCAGTTAGTTGAAAAGCTAAACTCTCTTTTAGCGAACTATCAAGTTTTCTATCAAAACTTAAGAGGATTTCACTGGAATATAACCGGTCCAAGTTTTTTTGAGTTGCATGCCAAATTTGAAGAGTTGTATACCAGCGCGAATCTTGCTGTTGATGAAATTGCAGAGCGCATATTAACTTTAGAAGGTAGGCCTCTGCATACGTTTGCTGATTATCTTGAATTTTCCTCAATTTCTCCAGCGAAAAACAAGAACACCTCAAAAGACACAGTAGGCATAGCAATAGAAAACATGACAACCCTGATCGAGCTAGAGCGTGAGATTCTTTCAATTGCAGGGAAAATGGATGATGAAGGAACTGATGCACTGATGAGCGATTATATTAGAGAACAAGAAAAAGTAGTTTGGATGCTTCGCGCATACAATTCATAAATTTTCATAGGTAGTAGGTTTTGGTTAAAAGAGAGCTTCATTATAGAAGCTCTCTTTTTGTAATCAAATATTGCCTTAGTTTCGCTTTGTGAAAATTGGAGAAATTAATACGCTTCGCATTGAAAAGGAAACAGCCATAGGTCTTTTTCTTTCCGATGATTTAGGGATGGAAGTCCTACTTCCTAAAAGATATGTTCCCAAGAAAATTGAGGTGGGTGATAAAATCGATGTTTTTATCTATCGTGACTCTGAAGATAGATTGATATCGACAACAGAAACTCCAAAGGGCAAACTGAATGAAATAGCCTGGATGAATGTTAAAAGTGTAACTGAGGCAGGAGCCTTTTTGGATTGGGGGTTGAGCAAAGATCTCTTTGTACCAATGAAGGAACAGATTGTTAAACTGCGAGAAGGCGAAACTCACTTGGTCTATGTTTATCTTGATACTTTAACTCAGCGCCTTGCTGCTTCTCCCCGTCTTGAGCGATACTTAGAATCTATTCCTGAAGGCCTAGAAAAAGGCTCTGAAGTTCAGGCAACTGTGTGGAAAGAGCATCCTCCTCTTGGTTATCAAGTAATAGTAAACAATCAATATCTTGGCATGATATACGCCAATCAAGTATTCCAAGAATTAAATATTGGAGACGTAACAAACGCTTATGTGAATGCAATACGAGAGGATGGTCGAATTGATGTAATTCTTCAAAAGCCAGGCTTTGAATCAATTGATGATTCGACCAAAGACTTGATCGATGCGTTAGAGAAAAATAATGGTTTTTTACCTTTAACTGATAAGAGCTCCCCAGAAGCAATCTATTCCGCCTTATCGATGAGTAAGAAATCATTTAAGAAAGCAGCTGGAGGTCTTTACAAGTCAAGAATAATCGAAATAAATCCGGATGGAATCAAATTGATTTGAGCTTTCCTGCGATCCAACCAGTGGTCCATGCAGCCTGAAAATTGAATCCACCTGTGACTCCATCAATATCCATTACCTCTCCACAAAAGTAAATTCCTGGCAACCTCTTACTTTGCATTGACGCGACTTCAATATTATTGAGATCAACGCCTCCAGCAGTAACAAACTCCTCTTTAAAGGTGGTTTTACCTTCAACCTTATAATCATCATTAGTTAAGGTATTGACGAGCTTGTTCAATTCCTTCTTACTCAAATCAATCCATCGTTTGTCTAAAGATATTTGAGATTTTTGGAGAAGAAACTCCCAAAGTCTGCTGGGTAAACCAAATGGATTTCTGTTTGCTATTTTTTTCTGCTCTTTATCTAAGCCTTGATTATCAACTTCAATTCTCAAATTGGACTCATTCATGGTATCAAGCCAATTGACTTGAACACTGAACGTGTAATCTAACGCAGCTAAATCAACCGCTCCAAATGCACTAAGCTTTAAGACGGCTGGCCCACTCATTCCCCAATGTGTAATTAATAACGGAGCAGAAGTTTCGAGTTTTGTGTTTCTAATACGAAGCTTCGCTTTTGGAACACTCACACCCATTAAGTGGGTGATACTTTCCTTTGGCATATTAAACGTAAACAATGACGGTACTGGACTTACGACATCATGCCCTAACTCCTCTAACCAAATCAAACCAGATTTTTTAGGACTTCCACCTGAAGCAATAATCACCTTATCACAATTGAACTTCTCGTCCCCAATATTCAGATTAAATGCATCCGTTGATTTTGAAATATGCTTTACCTGCGAATTCAAATGAATTATAATACCCAAGATCTTTGCCTGATTTATGAGTGCATTAGCTATTGACCTTGAATCATTTGAAACCGGAAACATTCTTCCATCATCTTCAATTTTTAGATCTACACCTTGAGCCTTATACCAATTGACCGTATCTTCTACGTTGAACTGTTCAAAGGCCTTTTTCAGGAATCTTTCTCCCCTTGGGTAGTACTTTGAGAGCTGTGTATTATTAAAGCATGCATGAGTGACATTGCATCTCCCTCCCCCACTTATAAGAACTTTGGAGAGAAGTTTTGAGCTCTTCTCAATCAAATGAACTTCTGCGTCTGGGTGATGAGATTTTGCTGAAATAGCAGCGAAAAATCCCGCTGCGCCACCTCCAATAACTGCAATCTTCAAGACTTAGATTTTAATATATAGCGTTCATAATAAGAGAGAAGAATAGACGTGAGCGGAATACCTATGATTAATCCCATAACGCCAAGTAAACTTCCCCAAACACTTAAAGAAAGAAGAATAACAGCAGGGTTAAAGCCACTGAAAGAACCCATAAACTTAGGAGTTAAATATAGGTCTTGGGCCAATTGAATGACAGTGAAGACAAGCAATACTAAACCTAAATACACCCAAAAATTATCGCCAGTTTCCAAACAATGCAAAGCTGTAAGTCCAACAGCTGGTATTATTCCAATGAGTTGTGCATAAGGGATATAATTCATTAGGCCGAGTGTTATTCCAAGCAGAATCGCAAAGGGCAAACCTATGATTGAGAACCCAATTGAGAAAAGGATTGCAACGACAATAACGATATTGGTTTGAGCTTTAAAATAACCATTCATACCAGCTTCCATATCAGAAATTAGCCCATAAGAAAAGTCTTTGTATTTATCCGGTATCAACTTCTTCCAGCTGCTTGATATGTTAGAATAATCAAGCATAATAAAAACCACATAAAGTGCATAAGTAATTGTCCCGAATAGGGCTCCCAAAACTCCGAAAGCACTGCTAATAACATTCCATCCTCCGCTCAGAATTGAAGCCGCCTTATCGACAACTCCTTCCTGAGCGAGTATAGTCTTGTAATTATAGCCCGAGATATAGTCATTTATCTTTTCACCGATATCTTTTGGTATCCATGCAGGCCAAGACATTGAGTTTATTTGAGAAGCTAAGAGTGATTGCAAGCCTAGAACTTCATCTATTACAATCGGTGTCAACACAACTATAAGCATAGTTATCACCCCAACAATTAGGAACAGTGAAGAAAGCACTGCGATAATTCTTTTCTTAACCAACCTTTGAATTAATAAAACCAATGGTTCTAACATATATGCTGTAAGCCAGGCCAAAAAAAATGGCAATAACACGGATGATAATTCATTAAGAAAGAAATAGGTCAGAATAAAAAGTCCAGCCGTTATTAGCATTCGCACGAAGCGATCAAAGTCTATTGGTTTTTCGAACATGAAGCTTTTAGAAGTTGATGATCTTTCGCAAATTAAGTATCAGGCTAAAATAAAAGGATTAATTCAATACTCGCCAACATAAGAACCTTCGCCAAATAAGATACAGGACGCTCTCAATGTGACTAGATCATCCTTAATCCTAACTTCAACTTGTCCTCCTCGCTCGCTCGCTTGATATGCTTTCATTGATGTTTTATTAAGTCTCTTGGACCAAAAGGGTGTCAATATCAAATGTGAACTGCCAGTGGCTTGGTCTTCCAGAATATTTATATGTGGCAACAATACTCTCGAAATGAAGTCATAAGATGTAGACTCAGCTGTAATCACATATCCAAACGTATCTGATTCCCGCAGGGCATTCCAATCAGATTTCATATTTATCACGTCAGACTCATTCTCAAATAAGACTAAATCCTTATTAGACGAGGGATAGTATGCCATTGCTTTGCCATGAAAAGCCTTCTTCACATGATCTGGTATTGCAGATTCCTCGCTAATTATTGCTGTTCCTGAAAGTTCAACTTTACCATCACTTTCAACTCCTATTAGTTTTCCAGCAGCATAGTTGAATATAAATTTAACTTCTTTTGGAAACAATTGGTTGGCTACCCATGCAGCCGCTAAGGTACCATGTCCGCAGAGTTCAATTTCAGCCATTGGAGCAAACCACCTTACACTGAAAGTATTGCTATTCTCCTGCTTCAAAAATGTTGTAGCGGGTAAATTGAAATCGCTCGCAATCCTCAACAATGACTCATCATCACTGAGGTCATCGACAATCAACACACAACATTGATTCCCTCTGGCTTTTATTCCAGTAAACACGTTTAAAAGAAAGAATCTATTCAGAACCATAAAGTAAAGAGACAAAAAAAAGAGGAACAACTGCTCCTCTTTTCAAATACTCATTAAGCAAGTGACCATTCAGGTTCACCCAGCTTTTTCATTGTACGCTGATGAATTCTCAAGGCTTCGCCCCAAGAAGGAACACTTTTATAAGGCAAATGAAATTCTTCAGCAGTAGCCTTTACTATTTTAGAAATAGCAGGATAGTGCACGTGGCTAACGCTTGGAAAGATATGATGCTCAACTTGATAATTAAGCCCACCACAATACCAAGTAAGTAGTTTGTTCGTAGGAGCAAAATTAGATGTCGTATTCAATTGGTGACTTTCGTATGACTCGTTTATCACACCAGCATCTCCGTTGATAAATTCATTGTCTTCCATAATGTGTGCAGGCTGGAAAATCATTGCCAACATCAAGCCTCCAAGCATATGCATTATACCAAAACCAACTAGAACAAGCCAAACTGGATAGCCAAGAGCGATTGGAAGGACAAGGGTGTATCCAATATAAATAATCTTTGAAATAGCAATTGTAAGAATCGCATTGTGGTACTTCACCCCTTGAGATTGAACCAATCCAACTTTTGAATACTTCGTGATTCTTTTAAAATCTTTCAACAACACCCAACTGAATGTCATTAAAGAATACAAAACCCAAGAATAAATATGTTGACCTCGGTGACGCGGCTTCCATGGCTCACTTGGAGTAAATCGCATAATGTTTCCTGCTTCCAAATCTTCATCCATTCCATGAACATTTGTAAAACTATGGTGCAACACATTATGCTGGATTTTCCATGAAAGGGCATTTCCACCGATGATATTCAATGAATACGCAAAGAGGTTATTAACCCATTTCTTACTGGACAATGAGCCGTGACATGCATCATGCATTATCGCAAGACCAATTCCAGACACCCCCAATCCCATCAGCACTGAACAAAGAAGATAAGGCACGGTGCCCAAATTCATTGTCATTTGAATGATGTAAGGAACAAAGTATAAGCTGAACATTGCTAAAGCCTTGAACGCAACTCTTATATCTCCGGTCCGTTTGATGTTGTTTTCTTCAAAATAAGCATTCACTCTCTTTCTTAAAGTTTGAGAGAATTCCTTACTTGAAGCACGATTAAATCGCGGTGCTGCTTCTATCAAAATATTTTGAATTAATTAAAATTTGCATTATAGCATTATTTGATCTCTACTATCTTAATATCAAATGTTAGATCTTTTCCTGCTAAAGGATGATTTGCATCTAACGTGATGATATCTTCTTTTACTGATTTCACAGTTACCGGAATTTGTCTTCCATCTTCAAGGTTTGAGACTAATCTTTGACCTTCATGCGGATTTAATTCCGCTGGAATCGAACTCACAGGAATCTCATACAATAAGTCGTCCTTAACTTCACCATAAGCTTCAGTCGAAGGGATCGTAAACACCTTACTTTCATCTACTTTCATTCCGACCACAGCTTTATCAAATCCTGGGATAACTTGTCCACTTCCTACTTCAAACGTCAAGGGATCTTTCCCCTCCGATGAATCAAACAACTGACCATCACTTAATGTTCCCTTGTAATGAATTGACACATTATCATTCTTGTCTACAACTTTCATAACCAACTATTTAAAACGTTTAAAATGAACGAAGATGATGTAAACGTCATCTTTCGCTTATAATTAGCACAAAGGTAAGGTCTTAAAGTTCCAATAACAATTTAGAGCGCAAGAGTAAACCACATTACTTGTTAATAACAGGCTTGACTCTCCGTTATGTCCAATTATACTCTATTCACTAATCCGTCAATGGATAGTATATTTTAGTCAACCACTGCAATGTGTCTGGTTCCGTAGTTGGGTCTGTTACATATTCTTCAATTGCTATTCCTACGCTTTGAATACCTTTCTCCTTCAGGTACTTTTCGATTGCCATATGTGCATCACCCGTCCCTGCATAAGGACCATAATATTCTATAAGCAAAGACCTCCCTCCAATGGTTTCAGAATCCATACCCTCCAGATCACCTTCTTTTACTGGCACACCAGCCAATAAATCTGCTTGTTGATTTTCTTCATCCCAAGTGAAATAAACTCCAGTTGGCATGCCCGTCATTTCAAATCCAGCGGAGGCTACACCTTCAAGTGCTGCCCCGAATGAAGAGGTAAAAAAAGACTGCATTTCTGACCATGAAATAGTTTTTCTCACCCCAATATATGTTCTGGTTTCAAGCTCAATTGTTTGAATGTCAAAAGATTTTTCGTCAACGATAGCTGCCGCTGACTCTTCAGCGATCAACTTTAGTTTATCCATGCCCTTTTGAAAATCGGGCCCAAGCATTTCATTCATATCTATGAACAGGTTCATGACGTTCATTGGATAAGGTGCTTCAGCATCATAGGACCAAGTAACCTGAATCCCTTCTTCCGTTTCAAGCACAGTAGTTGTCGCATCCGCCTCTGCATCAAAAGGTTCAATAAAATGCAAGTGCGTAACCACTTCATTATCTGTCATGCTTGTTATCGTTTGTTCGCCTTTACCAACTGAATCATTTCCAGACCAAGTATAAATAGCTCCGACAGCACCGTCATTTTCAAAGGTGGTAACTTGATTGGGATCAAGCTCAGTCCATGGCGACCATTCGTCCATGCCCTTGAAGTTATTCACGTAAGACCAGACATGATCATAGGGAGCATTTATCGTAACAGATCGATCAACATGCGTGTGGCTTGGCGCAATTAAACCTAAGATTAAGAGAATGAAAACTAAGGCAGCAATGATGCCTCCGAGTATTTTAATGATTTTCATAATGGTTGTGGTATGGTTTGCTTCTCAAAAATATCCTTTTTAATTCACTTTTAATAGTCATTCCTTTTACGTTGATTTGGGGAATAATAAGCCATTCATGATAAGACTTCTGATTTTAGCAGTATTAAGCGTTGTATTCTTATCTGCTTGCTCTGACGTTGGCAATCTTAAAGATTTGGTCACTCCATTTGAAATTTCAGACTCTTTAGAAACTGCAACTTACCCTGAAGCCATTAGCTGGTGGCGTTCGTTGGAGAAAGAATCGCCTTATGTATGCGTAAAAGAATTTGGCGAGACTGACGCAGGACTTCCCTTGCATATCGTTTTCATCAACACTTCAAGAAATTTCAATCATGAGTCTATTAAAAACAGTGGTAAAACACTTTGGCTCATTAATAACGGAATTCATCCGGGAGAACCCGATGGCATTGATGCTTCTATGCTTTATGCGAGAGAAATTCTAAGTCGTGAAAACTTCGAAAGTGAATTCAATGATCTTGTCATAATGATCATTCCTATTTACAATGTCGGAGGTTCGCTTAACCGAAATTGTTGTTCAAGAGCCAATCAAAATGGACCTGAAAGTTATGGCTTCAGAGGAAACGCTAGAAACCTGGATCTTAACCGAGATTTTTCCAAAGCGGACAGTGAAAATGCTCGTTCCTTTATTAAACTTTTTTCAAAATGGAATCCTGATGTATACTTGGAAACCCACGTAAGTAATGGCGCTGACTACCCTTACACAATGACCTACCTACTCTCCCACCCTGATAAGCTCACTCCTCCATTGAACACTTATCTTTCTGAAACAATATCAGAAAGTCTGAAATCAAAAATGAAAGGAAAAGGCGATGAGATGATTCCTTATGTAAACGTTTTTGGCACAACACCTGATTCCGGATTTGCCTCATTTTATGATACTCCAAGATATTCAACGGGATTTACAGCGCTTCATAACTCAATCGGTCTTTTAACAGAAACACACATGTTGAAACCATTTAAGCAACGTGTTGTATCAACTTTGAATTTCTTGAATTCATTAGGAGAAACCCTAGTTGAAGAAGGATCCCATGTAAAAGAAGCACGAGCAGCGGCAAACATGTATTTAAGCAAACAGCAGGAGTTTACCATCGATTGGGAAATTGACGATTCACAGGTTGATTTGCTCGACTTCAAAGGGTATGAAGCGTTTTATGACACGAGTGAAGTCACAGGAGAATTACAACTTTACTATGACCGAAGCAAGCAATGGGAAAAACAAATCCCATACTTAGCTCATTTAAAAGCGAAAACAATAGTTTCTGCCCCATCTTATTATCTGGTTCCCTCTTCTTGGGACCAAGTAGTGCAGCGTTTGGAGCTAAATGCAGTGGAAATGAAATTGATAGGTCAGGATACAATAATCGAGTTTTCGGCTTATCAAATTACTGATTTTGAGTCCAGCTCATCTCCTTATGAATCCCACTATTATCATTCAAATGTCGAGGTTGAAAAGTCCTCAGTGAAGCGAGAAATTAGGGCTAACAGCTATTACCTTATCTCAACCAATCAATTGAAAAGGAGACTTCTTGTTGAAATGCTTGAACCAAAAGGCCCAGACTCATATTTCAACTGGAATTTTTACGATGAAATATTACAGCAAAAAGAATGGTTTAGCAGCTATGTTTTTGATCCTGAGGCGTCAGAAATGATAAAAGACCCTGAAATACTCAAAGCTCTTGAGGTTTTTGTATCCAAGGATTCTACAAATAGAAATAATTCAAGAGCTAAACTTGCCTTTCTATATAAGCAATCCTCTCACTATGAAGGTGACAGACATATGATCTACCCCGTTTATCGCATTGAGTAAGCCACACGACATACTTCAAAAATTTTGGGGGTTCGAAGAATTCAGATCTCTACAGCTTGAGATAATTGAAAGCGTTTTGAAGGGTCAAGATACTTTAGCGATATTACCAACTGGCGGTGGGAAGTCTATCTGCTTTCAAGTTCCAGCTTTAATCAAAGAAGGTATTTGTATAGTGGTCTCTCCGCTCATTGCCTTAATGAAAGATCAAGTTGACGCTCTTAATTCAAAGGGTATAAAGGCACTCTGCGCAACTTCTGAGTTTGACGCTAAGCAAATCGACGCCATTTTTGACAGAGCCATCTATGATAAAGAAATCAAGTTCTTATACCTTTCTCCTGAGCGCCTTAAAACTGATTTAGCTAAGGCTAGAATTGCTCAAATGAACGTTTCGCTTTTAGCGGTTGATGAAGCGCATTGTATAAGTGAATGGGGATACGACTTCAGACCTTCTTATCTCGAAATAGCCGAGATCAAACACTTAATCCCTAGCACACCGACTATAGCATTAACAGCAAGTGCCACACCTTTGGTCGTTAAGGATATTCAAGAAAAGTTACTCTTTAAGAAGGAAAACTTATTTCAAAAGAGCTTCAAGAGAGATAATCTTTCTTATTACATAGATTGGGACGAAGACAAATTGGGCAAAATCGAACGCATTGCGAAAAAGCAAAAAGGTTCAGGTATTGTCTACATGCGCAGCCGAAAAGGAACCGAGAGAATTAGTAGAGAATTAAAAAAACGCGGTTTAAGCATAGACTACTATCACGCTGGATTGGACAATGAAGTTCGGTCAGAAAAACAGCAACGATGGATGTCACGAGAGTCTCAGATTATCGCAGCCACCAATGCTTTTGGAATGGGGATAGATAAGCCCGATGTTCGGTTTGTTATTCATGTTGATATTCCCGACACTTTGGAAAATTACTACCAAGAGTGTGGTCGCGGAGGAAGGGATGGCAACAAGGCTTTTGCTGTATCTGTTTTGGGTAAAAAAGACATTAGCAACTATATTGAAAAATCAGTTCAATCCTTTCCTTCAAAAGATGAAATAAAGAGAGTTTATGAAGCAATGTCGAGTTTTCTAAGACTTGCAATAGGCAGTGGCAAGGATGAAACATTTGTCCTAGACATAGAAACGATGTGCAAGAATTACAACCTGGATATTCGGCAGGTTATTCTGAGTTTAAAGTTTGTAGAACGTGAAGGCTATATACTGTTCAATGAATCATCTGATTATTTCTCTTCGGTAATTTTTAAAGCCAGCTATGAACAAGTTTATAATTTCAGAACATCACAACACAGATTATCTTGGTTGGTAGATGCCTTGTTAAGATCATACTCAAGACTCTTTGATGAAACCTCTTCCATAAGTGAATGGACATTGGCAAAACGAACCAAATGGTCAAAGGATAACGTAATAAAAGGACTTGAATGGTTACATAACTCAGAATACATTATTTACAACAAAGCCAGTAACTTACCTAAAATTACTTTCACCTGCGAAAGGCTAGACAAAAAGAACTTAAGTTTTTCTGACGCACATTATAAACTAAGAAAAGAAGTGACTCAGAATAAATCAGAAGCCATGCTCCATTATGTTCAATCAGAGGCAAAATGTAGGAGTAGAATGTTGCTAGAATATTTTGGTGAATTAGACGCGGAAAATTGTGGTATGTGCGATTACTGCTTAAAGCAATTGTGACCATTAGAGGATATAAACCGTCCAAGGATTTGATTATGAAATATCTATTCGTCTTTTTACTTCTTTGCATAAGCCTCTTTGTAAAAGGACAGAAGATAACTATTGTCGATGCTTCTTCAAAGAGCCCTATTCCTTATGCTACAGCAGTGCTGCGAGGCGGTGAATATGGCTTTGTAGCTAACGACTCTGGTCAGGTAAATATGTATAACCTAAGATCAAGCGACATACTTGAGTTCAGGTCCATAGGCTATATCTCACGAAAACTTATTTGTAAAGACATTATCACTGGAGATAGTGTGCTATTGCAATCATCGGCTTTGGAGTTAGATGAAATAATAGTCAAGCCAATGCTCGCTGATGAATATGTTCGACTAGCGTTAAAATCCATTTCAAAAAACTACTATCCTGATTCTTTTGCAACTCATCACTATTATAAAGAGTATTTGAAGGAAAACAACCACTATGTTAATTATTCAGAGGCTTTTTTAGAAGCGATTCAAACCGGTTACCTATCACCAAAGGATTCCTTTGACTTTCGCATTCGGGCAGGTCATAAGAGCGGGAAAGATGAGTTGGAATTTATGCTGAAAGAACGAGAAAAGGAAATTAAAAAAGAATTGAAATCAGCCAAAAAGAATGGACAAGAAGCTACATCTGAAGACTTTGTTATGCCTTTAGAAATAGGAAATCCCCCTTTCCTTTTATCGCTTGACCCCTTGCGCAATGCCGACCAGACCTTTGTCGTGAATAATGACAATGTCGACTTCTTAGATAGCGCGACACATACGCAATATGAATTTTGGTATGGAAAGCCAGTAGAATATGGCAACCAATCATTAGTAGTGGTTCACTTTGATCAGAAAAAGAAAGTCCACAAACCGATGTTAGCTGGCACCATGTGGATAGAGCAATCAACGAATGCTTTTGTGAAAATTGAATTCGGTATAAGTGATTATGGCCAAAATCATATCATTCCGGGGTATATGAAGGCCGCATTATGGATTTACGGTCTTTCTTTCGATATTAAAAACACACTGGTTGAGTTCAATTATCAACCATTCAAAGGAAAGTGGGCCTTAGGTGGTGTAAGGCTTAAGGCAGACGTATTCTTAGAGAAAAGGAGACTTTTTAGCGAAAATGAAGCATCGGATTTCGTCTATGAATGTGAAATGCTTACTACGGAACTTCACTCCTATCCTTACACATTCAAATCAAGTCTAGCGTACGACTATAAGAAGCTAATTTCAGAACAATTGCCTGAAACACCAGCAAATGAATGGCAAAAGCTGAAACAAGAGAGTAGAACATATCGATAACTTATTAAAACTCGACTACTACTCTGCCCTTTGTTTTGCCTTCAAGTATCAAGTCCATTTGATCGATAATCCCATCCAGACTAATAAAACTGCCGAAGGAAATCAAATCCGAGACCTTCCATTCTTTGGACAATCGATGCCATATTTGCTCTCTCAATTTCATATCAGTTTCCGCAGAGTCTACACCAAGAATATTGACTCCATTTAACAGAAAAGGATATACGGTCATATTTAATTCATGATTGCCGACCAAACCACAACTTGCAATACTTCCTTTTCTTTGGCAGCCTTTGACACAAGTGGCAAGGGTATTGCCGCCTACCGTATCAATAGCTCCTGCCCATTGACTCCTTAAAAGTGGTTTTCCTGATTCGTCATTTGCAAAAGATCGATCTACAATTCGCGAAGCTCCCAGTTTTTTCAAATGAGCATCAGCATCCTTCTTGCCCGTTGATGCGATTACTTCATATCCTGCTTTGGCTAAAATACCAACCGCCATACTTCCTACACCTCCTGTAGCTCCAGTAACCAAGATTGGACCCATTTCTGGCGTTTGACCCATTTTCTCCATCTTATACAAGGATAAGGCAGCCGTAAAACCAGCCGTACCATAAACCATAGCTTCCTTTGAGCTTAGATGAGCAGGTTTCGGAACTACCCATCCAGAAGGAACTCTTATATACTCTTGAAATCCGCCAGATGTATTCATTCCCAGATCATTTCCTGTAACAATTACCTCATCACCTTTGCTAAAGTCGGATGATTCACTGGAATCGACTAGTCCACACGCATCAACACCAGGAGTATGAGGATAATTTCTTGAAATACCTTTATGTCCAGATGCTGATAAAGCATCTTTATAATTCAGTCCGGCATATTTATTCTTTATAAGTACCTCTCCTGCAGGAAGTTCATCAATTCTCTTCTGTTCGATTGACCTAAAAAAGCTTCCGTTTTCGAGCTCTCTAACTACCAGCGCTTTGAAAGTTGTTGATTCGTTCATACCCTCGAAAATAGAGACTACAGAGAACTAAACCTTATCAAGGACAAGAAAATTATAAGATCACACGACTCTTAACAAACCTACTTCCCAGTTCGTGGCGAACCTCTCTAATTTTTGAAATTCATTCCAAGTAATAACAACACCTTGATTGTTATTTTTTTTGCCTTTAACAATCGCACATTCTGGAAAACCATTCGTAGCAGTTATAAATAGATCATCAAGATAACCTTCGCCAAACTCCGAATGAGCAGATTCAGCAAAAAACACAAATCGAGACTTTGATCTCGCTACCTCTTCATTTAACTCAACAATATTATTTGAGCTAGAAAGGTTTACGACATTAACACCTACTTGACCAGCAGCCAAATAGAGATTTAAAGCATCAGAATAGTCAATTCCATAAATTGCTATGTTGTCTCCATGAGATGCTCCTAGAGATAAAAGAGAACGGGTCAATGCATTCATATCAGACTCTATTGCATCCAATGAAAAAGCATTGCCAGCAGATGCCAATTTTTGCTCAATGGATTTACGCTTCTCACTATTGAAAAATGAAGATGCCAGCTCCTGTGGAACGTTCAAGCTTCCAAAAACTTCCTTTAATTCAGTCATAGTGATAAATATTATTGATTAGAATAATTTCTCAGATAGGCCAAAACCTTCTGATCTACTTTTTTAAAATTCTTTACATTCTTTAAATAAGCTCCTACTTCATACGAGTATTCCTTCTTACGATTGTAGTTAAGGCATTTGTGTTCAACGATACGCTCGTTTAATCGATCAAAAAATACTTCAACTACACTTTCAGGATTATGGACAGTTGTGATGAGTTCCAAATTATTATAATTCATGACGAATAAGTTTAGCTTAGTGTTACTTTTACAATAAGCCAAATTTAACTCGCTTCAAGGTTAAAAATGACATATCATGATCAGTATATTTAAACAATTACGGAAATTTCATTTATTAGCTGCGTGAATTAAGAATACCTCAAAAAGAGACAACTATAATGCCCACGAATTACAATATTGATAAAGTAGACCGGCAAATTCTTACATTTTTAATAGAAGACGCCCGAACGCCTTTTACAGAAATTGCGAAAAAGCTAAACATATCACCCGGAACGGTTCATGGAAGGGTGAAGAAAATGGAACAGAGGCGCATTATTACTGGTGCTACTTTATCAATTAATTATGATGTTGTGGGTTATGGTTTTACAGCCTATGTGGGTCTTATTCTCGGCAGAACCATCGACTCAGAGAAAATCATTAAGGCTTTGAAGGATATACCTGAGATTACTGTTGCACATATAGCAACAGGTAAATTTTCCATCTTCTGTAAGATTCGTTGCATGAATGCCAAGCATGCCAAAGACGTTATTTTCAAAATAAACGGCATCACTGGAGTAGTTCGCACCGAATCAATGATCAGTCTTGAAGAATCAATCAATGATAAGCAAAGACTCTTCAAGAGTATTTTTGACCTATCTGATTAGTTAAACCCGATAACAGATTGCATTTATATTCATTCCAGAACCAACGGAAGCAAACAATACAAGATCACCTGATTTTATTGAATGACCTTCGATCTGTCCTCTGCGGACTCGATCAAATAAGGTAGGAACGGTAGCCACTGAACTATTGCCTAATTCATGAACGCTCATTGGCATTATACCTTCAGGTATTTCTTTGATTTTATACAAACGATAGAGCCGCTTGACAACGCCTTCATCTAATTTCTCATTTGCTTGGTGAATGAATATCTTAGAAATTTCTTCTATTGAGACACCAGCCTTGTCCATGGCAGATTTCATGGCTAAAGGAACATTCGTAAGAGCAAACTCATACACCTTACGACCATTCATTTTTATATATCGAATTCTTGAATCTGCCTCTGGAAGGTTAGATTTTCCTAAAAACAAATAATATGCCTCGTCATTAGCAAATGTCAAACTAGCGGTAGATAAGATACCCTCATTTTTATCTGATTCTTTGGCTTGAAGAATGCAAGCACCCGCGCCATCTGAAAAGATCATGCTATCTCGATCGTGAATATCTATTACCCTTGACAATGTTTCACTTCCAACAATCAAAGCAGTTTTAGCCTCTCCGGCTTTAAAAAAAGCATTCGCCTGAATAACACCTTGAATCCATCCAGGGCAGCCAAAAAGAATATCATAAGCAACACACATTGGATTTTTTATTCCCAATCCATGTTTAACCCTTGTGGCTAAAGCCGGCAACACATCTGTTTGAATTGTATGCTTTACAACATCTCCAAAGTTGTGAGCGAAAATTATTTGATCAATGGTCTCTGGGTCGATTCCTGAGTCTTCGATAGCCCTCTGAGCGGCAATAAGACCGATACTCGAAGAATCTAAATCCTCAGAGACATATCTTCTCTCTCTGATTCCCGTAATATTTTCAAATTTCTCAGCGACTACATCCCCAGGTGTTTCAATCAATTCTTGATCATCAGTATAAAACCTGTTTTGATGAAAGGCTTTATTGGGCTGAACTATTTCTGGAATATAGCTTCCAGTTCCTGTTATTATTGAATTCATCATGCATGTAAAATCTGGGTCAATGTTATAATAACATTATTTAAAAAGTTAAACATTTCAAAGGAAGGATTCTAAATTTGAAAAACACTCAAAAAAATCAATCTTTATCTGATTATATTTCAGAATAATCAGAAACTTTAATTAGAAAATTGAATATCTAATATTTCGAGCTAACTATTCGCTTCATAAATTGAATAGCTTCATTGTTAAATATGTCTGGCTGTTCCACATTTACAACGTGTCCACAGTTAGAAATAACATAGAGTTCAGCTGAGGAGTGATTTAAAATCAACTTTCTAATCGAAGGGAGAAACATGTGATCTTCCTCTCCCATGATATAAAGAGTTGGCACTCCAGAATCTTTAGTTCTAAAAAAAGAAAGCAAAGGATTTACTTCGGCAACCAAAGAAAACCATCGTTTAAACTCCTTTTGATAAAGCTTCTTGGCTTCATTGATAAACAAGTTTCTAGATTCTCGATGAGACTTCTTAGGTAAGATGACAAACGCAAAAATCTTGTATAGTATCAAGTAGGGTAAAACACTTTTCAGCGCATCGCCAATCTTCATTAGAAGTTGACCTTTTGTGTTCAATTTCATCACAGCTCCACCGAGTACCATACTCGTAGTTCTTTCAGGAAACCGTTCAGTAATCTCACGAATAATTATGGTGCCAAGAGAGATTCCAACGAAATGACTCGAATTAATCTTGAGATGATCAAGCACCTCTATCACTTCGTCACCAATAACCTTAAAAGAATATTTCTTGAGTTTCTCGTAAATCGGTCTTTTACTCTTACCATGTCCTCGAAGGTCAATCAACAGAACGTTAAAGTTTTCTTTAAAGGCACGCACCTGCTTATACCAAATAGAACTGTTGCCGCCAGCGCCATGAACGAACGTTACCCATTGCGAATCTGGGGAATGATGATGAATCTTATAATGAAGCACGTTAGTAGTACAATCTAAATTCCATATGGTTGAGCGTTGCTGTGAGTTTTCAAAGATCAGCTTTATAAAGGCAATAATAAGCTCTATTTATCTTCATCTAATCGATCATCGACATACTCTATTTCAGATTTGCCGTGAATTTTAGGCAATCCACCTTCATCGAGCCCTACCATTATAATTTGGTCAATACTTACAATCGTTTGACGAGTCATTTTGTTGCGAACCTCACAATTTAAAGTAATGGACGTTTTACCCCATTTTACTACATCAATTCCGATTTCGATGATATCGCCTTGCTTGGCAGCACTCACAAAGTTGATGTCAGACATATATTTTGTTACCACACGCTTATTATCCAATTGAATGATGGTATAAAGCGCTGCTTCCTCATCTATCCACTGCAATAACCGTCCACCAAACAAGGACTCATTAGCATTTAGGTCTTCGGGTTTAACCCATTTTCTTGTGTGAAACCTCATAGAGCACCTTTAATTATTTCATCAACCACATCTGGATCCAGCAATGTGCTTGTATCGCCCAATTTATCCGATTCACCTTCTGCCACCTTCCTGAGAATCCTACGCATTATTTTACCAGATCTAGTCTTGGGAAGACCAGTCACAAACTGAATTTTTTCAGGTTTTGCAATCTTACCAATCTGTTCTACAACAGTTTCTACGATCTCAGCTCTGGCTGTTTCTCTATCCTCTGGAAGTGATTCGCACACCACGTACGCATATATACCTTGTCCTTTAATTTCATGAGGATAGCCAACTACTGCAGATTCAATGACAATGCCATTCGCATTTATCGCATTCTCAATTTCAGCCGTTCCAAACCGATGTCCACTCACATTGATCACATCGTCTACTCGACCAATAATGCGATACATTCCATTTTCATCTCTTTTGGCACCGTCACCGGTGAAATAATACCCTTTGTAATGCGAGAAATACGTTACTCTGCATCGATCATGATCTCCATAAGTTGTGCGAAGAATTGATGGCCAAGGGTGTTTAATGCATAAATAGCCTTCTACCTTATTCTCCTTTATTTCCTTACCCTCTTGATCTAGAAGCACAGGCTGAATGCCAGGAAGGGGGAATCCAGCATGAGCAGGCCTCATCGGGCTTAAATCACCAAGACCAGATATCATAATGCCTCCTGTTTCGGTTTGCCACCACGTATCTACAATCGGACATCGCTCTTTACCAACGTGAATGTGATACCACTTCCAGGCCTCTTCATTGATCGGTTCTCCAACGGTACCTAAAACTTTCAGTGAATCAAGACTATAGGATAGTACGTGATCTTCACCATAAGCCATCAATGCACGAATGGCAGTCGGTGCAGTATAAAACTGATTAACACCATGTTTATCACACACTTGCCAAAACCTTCCAGCATCTGGATAAGTAGGCACTCCTTCAAACATTACCGTTGTAGCTCCTGATAAAAGCGGTCCATAAACAATGTAGCTGTGTCCCGTGATCCAACCCACATCAGCTGTGCACCAATAGATATCGCTTTCGTCACACTGAAAGACATTCTGGAATGAATAAGCAGTGTATACCATATAACCACCGTGCGTGTGAACCACGCCTTTTGGTTTTCCTGTAGAGCCAGACGTATAAAGAATGAACAACATATCTTCAGAGTCCATAACCTCAGCCGGACAGTCCTTTGCCATTCCTTCTATGGCATCATTCCACCAAATATCTCTTCCATCCACCATGTTGGGTGACCATCCCACACAATCATAAACAATTACTTTCTCGATTGAATTGCACGTGCGAAGCGCTTCATCTACTACTCTTTTCAACGGAACTTGTTTTGCGCCACGATTTAGTCCATCTGCCGTAATTACCATATTAGCTTGAGCATCGTTTATTCTATCTGCCATAGCATGAGCACTGAATCCAGCAAACACAACAGAATGGATTGCTCCTATTCTAGCGCAAGCTAACACAGCAATGGTAAGCTCAGGAATCATCGGCATATAAATCACCACACGATCACCTTTTTTGATGCCTTGTGCTTTTAAGGCATTGGCAAACGCGCATACCTTTTCATACAATTCACGATAAGTATAGCGCACAAAACGTTCTTTGGGATCGTTCGGCTCCCAAATCAGTGCGAGCTTGTTTCCTCGCTTGGCTAAATGCCGATCAAGGCAGTTCTCAGTTATGTTTAACTTACCATTTACAAACCACTTAATATCAGGTGTTTCAAAATCCCAATTACAAATTTTTTCATATGGCTTATTCCAAGTGAATGTCTCTGCTATTTCACCCCAAAACTGATCTGTATTTTCAACACTTAGCGCGTATTTTTCGGTGTATTCTTCGAATGATTTAATTCTTAAGTCCATGATTTGATTGTATCTATTCTGCTTTCGAAGTAAAGGAAATTTTCTGCGAAACTTAAATTCTGAATATTATCCTGAAATGCAATAACTCTAACCAAAACTTCTATGATAGCCCAAAGAGAAGCTATTTGTACCGCTGAGTGCGGAATTAGGGCCTAATGTTACCCACCTACTGTAATCAAAGCGGAACCCAAATAATTCAATTCCAGGAGCAAACGAGAAGTACTTTCTCCCTCCTTTCGAATTGGCTTGTAAAAACAATCCTTCACGCATTTTTAAAGCAAAATTCTTACTAAACTCCACTCTGATTTCATGCGCAAAATGATGGATTAACTCATTCCATTCTTCCTTTATTTTCTGACCAGTTGTTGCCTCCCAATCTCCGCTAACATTATATCCACCGTTCATACCAGGGGCATCATAAAACGATTGAACAACACCTTGCATCACAGGAACATTTGGGTCTCGACCTGATGAAACAATTAATTCACTATTACCATCCCGAAGGGCACCTCTGGTAGCTGGATCAATCTTATATCTAGGTGGCGTTGGCACCAAGAACTTTGATGCTTGATAAGAGAAGTTGTTGACAAGCCAACCGCTGCCCGCTTTTGTATGTGCACTTAACATAACTCCTGTTTGCAGGGTGATTGGGATAAAGTTTGAGCTCGAGCCTCCTGGATAATCGAAAACTGCCTTGTTTCCCAAATTGGTAATTCCTGCACCCCATCTTATGGAGGTTTTCAAGTTTTCACGTTCTACAAACTTCTTTAAGTACTGAGTTCCTAAATCCACTGCAAACACCACCGAGTTCGAATTTGACGAGTATTTAGCAGACGCTAATTTAAACGCTGCTCCAATTGACCAATTTCTTGAAACTTTAAAAGCTTGATTAATTTGAAACGATGTTTCACTGGGAACAAATTGCGAAGTAACATTCCCAAATTGATCTGTAAACCGAATATTTCCTAATGTGAAATTCTTCAATTGAAAACCCAAGGCATACCTATTGCTTATACCAAATGCAAACTGCACAGAATTATTTGAAATACTAGGGACCAGCCTTCTGAACCATGGAGTGTGATTCAGGGTAGCTGAAACATATTTACTCCCATTTGCCAAAATTGCTGGATTCCCGTTGAAAGCCCCTTGGATACTATGATCATCAGAAACGGAACCAATTCCAGCTGTACCATTCAAATGCGCATCAGCGTTTAATCCAAGCGCAGGTAGCGAAGTAGTTATCGTGTTCAATTGAGCCAATCCATTACACCCGAAAAACACAAAAGGAAAAATAAGAAGCCTCTTCATAGCACTATTTTAATGTTTTACATCCAACCTTTTCTTTTAAAGTATGCAACCATTCCTGCTGTAAGCAAGACCATTGCAGCCAGCATAACGTAATAACTGTACTCATAGTGTAGCTCGGGTAAATTATCGAAGTTGGTCCCGTAGATGCCCGCAATAAACGTAAGCGGAATGAAAATAACCGAGAAAATAGTAAGGAAACGCATGATGTCATTCAGCTTACTTGAAACGGTTGTATGATATATATTGAGTTGATCTGAGAGAATTTCTCTATAGCTATCTGAAGTTTCTACCGCTTGATTGATGTTGTCTTGTAGTTCCTTATAATGCACTCCAACAGCATCAAAATCGAGAAAATCAGAATCTAATTTGACCAATGAAGAAATCATCTCCCTGGCTGGAATGATATTCTTTCTTAAAAAATTCATTTCCCGTTTAAATGAATTTATCTGGGTTAAAGCGTCCTTTTGCGGCTCTGGAAGTAAGGTTTCCTCTAATGCTTCAATCCTGTCTCCTAGTAAACTTAATATATAGATGTAGTTATCGATCACAATGTCCAATAAGGCAAAAGCTAAGTAGTCTGAACCTGAATTACGAATCTTCTTTTTGCCATTTCGAATGCGTTCACGAACTGGCTCAAATACATCTCCTTTCGTTTCCTGAAATGAAATGAGTATTCTATCTGCTATGACGAGACAAAGGTTCTCCATATGAAGGCGATTCTTCGATTCTTCATAACGCATCATTTTCATAGAAATGAAAAGGCAATTATCGTATTCAACCACTTTTGGCCTTATACTGGTGCTTAAAACATCTGAAAGTACCATCCTATCCAGATTAAAGGCTTCTCCTACCTCAGCCATCAAAGCCTCATCGTGTATCCCATCAATGTTTAGCCAAGAAACAGTGTCCGTTTCATTGAATGGAAGCGCTTCCTTGATCTCTTTGAGTTTCATCTCTATAAGGTTGTCAGATGAGAAATCCATAATTCGCAAATGGGTCTTTTCTGATCTCTTTTTCCCTTTAAACTTTAATTCAAATGGAGACAATCCAATATCCGATTGATTCTGTGCTATAAATCGAGCCATAAATGTTTATTGAATGAGCAATTTATGATAATAACAACCATCAACGGAGGTCATTTCAAATGTTTTTGAACCAAATTATTTAACCATTCATATTCTCATAAATGGTTAAGTAAATGATGAATCGATTGGATTAAGGTTTGTTGTGAATGATTTATGATAAGTTGTTGAATATGTGGTAATTGTAAACACTTTGTAACAAATTGCCAGGTAGTTTAGTCCTATTAACAACCAAAACCGTTTAGTTATGAAAAATTTAATTGTTCTTTCCATTCTCTTAAGCACCATGAGCATGTCTTGCTCAGATCAATGCAAACAAAATGATTGTTCTTATCACGGATATTGTCTAGACGGCAATTGCAATTGTGATGAGGGATACTCTGGCGAGTCTTGTCATATTTCCATCACCCCTTCTGCTGTTAAATTGAATGAAATATCTATTCTTTCTTTTCCTTCCACGCAAAATGGCGAATCTTGGGACTCAATTGGAGTTGCCGGTAAACCTGACGTATACTTCAAGTTGTACATGGAAGAAGAGCTTCTTTACAAAGGTGTCAAGATTGAAGAGAACATAGAGCTAGGACATCAAAAGTGTACTGAAAAAGTGAAAATCATATTAAGTAATTATAATAAAACCTACACCTTAAAACTCTATGATAAAGACGAAGGTGCAATCGTAGATGAATACATGTGTTCATTGTCATTTAAGCTAGATGATTTAGCTCACTTAAAACAAGAACACGTCTCCCTCAATGATGGAGAAACTCAAATTGATTTTGGAATGAGCTTTGTGTATTAATTATCACTTTTGGATTCAATTGAAAGTTTCAACTTTGTTCAAATTTAAGATCAATGTTGAATCCCTTTTCAAGTCAAGTTAATCTCCATGAGTCCTGGAAAACAATTAACAGTATTCAGGAGTTCGAAGCGGCAATTGAAAAAAGCTTTGATAAGCCTGTAATTCTCTTTAAGCATAGCACAACTTGCAGTAGAAGCGCTTATGCCAAGCATAGATTAGAGTCAGATTACTCCATTAACCCTGAAAAGGCAGATTTTTTCTATTTGGACCTTCTCAACCATAGAGACATTTCAAACTCCATAGCATCAAAGCTTGATGTAAGACATCAAAGCCCTCAAATAATAGTAGTAAAAAAAGGAAAAGCCGTCTTCGATACATCTCATGAAAGCATCACTTTGAAAGGTATTGAAGAACGGCTTTAGTAATCCTACAAGATTTTTCTATTTCTGGCTATCCAATTCCATACTGATGTTTACTGCAACATCATCAGAAACAACTGCAGTTGCAGCCCAGCTTCCAGTGCCAATTCCATAATCTGTTCGGTTGAGTGCAGTATCAATAGATATTCCTAAAATTTCATATCCTTCTTTCCATGGGTTATCCATTCTACCTGTAATTTTCAAAGGCAATTCGACATTCTTCGTCACCCCTCTCATTGTTAGATTTCCGATTACCTTATAGTTACTTTGTTCTATCTTCTTAAACTCTGTAGATTGAAATGTTATACTTGGGTATTCAGTTGCATTAAAAAAGTCAGCGCTTTTTAAATGCTCATCTCTATCCGCTTCATCCGTATCAACACTAGCGACATCTATCTTAAAAGAAACACTACTATTTGTTAAGTTATCAGGACTAAACTGGATATCACCATCGAACGACTTGAATTTACCGGACACTTCAGAAAAAAAGTGATTGATACCGAATCTTACTGATGCATGGGATTTATCAATATTCCAAGTTTTAGCTTTTTGGGCAGAGGCCATCTGGGAAACGGAAATCAAAGCAATCCCCGCTAAAGTCTTAATTGTTGTCGTATTCATTTTATTCAATTTGTGGTGATGTCGAGTGACATTTAAATTCCTGACAAGAATGTTTCGATCATTTCTCAATTGAACACTTAAAAGCCATTTGAGATTGCCTTGTTAATAACCTCTCCTTTATGACAAACACAGGGTTATGACAATTGCGCATATTCGCAACAGGTTATAAAAGTTAATTACTGATTCATGCTATATTCTTTACTTCTAGTCATACTAATGCTAAATCCTTTCAGAGAAAAAGTAAACTTTTCGGTACATAATGATTCGAATGAAATCGTATCGCTGCAAGTTGAAAACATGCCTTATTTGACTCTAGCACCAGAATCAATATCAGAGTTGAGAATGAGCCATCATCAGAAGGTATATTATGTCATGGAATCAGAGAGATTTTTACTTTTCGAAGTAGATAAAACATATGATGAAAAGCAGATTCACTTGAAAAAGCTAATAAAACAAGCTACGAATTAGTTTTTCCGTTCACATGGTGTGACAAAATTATGGCAACGCTCACTGAAACATTCAAAGAATCCACCACTCCTTGCATTGGTATTATTATGTTTTCATCTGAATTGGTCAACCAAAACTCAGAAAGTCCATTAGCTTCCGATCCAAATACATAAGCTACGCTATTGCTGACACTGGCCTTTCGATAGTCTATTGATTGATCGGAAAGTGCAGCGCTCAGTACTTTAAGACCTCGTTTCCGGAAATATTCCAGCGCCTTTTCATTGCTTGTAAAAACACATTTCAAAGCGAATAATGCTCCTCTACTATTCCTGAGAATATTTGGATTAAACAGATCCACTGGCGAGTCAGTGACTAAAACATTCTTTATTCCTAAAGCATCACACGTTCTTAAGATCGCACCAAGATTACCAGGTTTTTCAACCTTTTCCAGCAAAACCATCGGGCCTTCCTGAAGATCCTCCAAACTTGACGAGAACGAAGAGAAAACACCTATAAAGTTTTGAGGAACATTCTGATAGCTCAAACTATCAAAAAGAGCTTTGGATAGCGGGATGAACTGGGTATTGCCTTCCCCAATCAAAGCAACTATTTCTGACTTCTGAATATAGGCCTCGCTAAAAGCAATCATAGCAGGTTCATACCCTGATTTAATCGCTAGATCCAGTTCGGGCCTACCCTCCATTAAGAATACGCCATCTTTTTTCCTGGTCTTGGATTTTGATAAACTGAGTAAATACTTATACTTCGGATTTGAAAAACTTTCAATTACCATAAAAGCTACATAGTTGATTTAATTCGCCCCCAATCGAGATCCAAAGATCGCGAAGAAAAACCATCTTTAACCTCATAATCTGAGCTAGTCTTTATCCTTGAATCATTATGTGGATGACTCATTAAAAACTCAATGTGTGCATCATAACCCAAATCATTTTCATTCAGCCTTTCAAAGAATACTCCCAAATTTTGAGGATCAATTTCAGCATCTTCTAGCAGTATTAACCCATAAGCATCGGCCTCTGACTCCTGGGATCTGCTAAACACACTTTTGAGTAAAGTCCCCATAATTTCATGAACTATTGAAGCATCGCCACCAGTAATTACGGTAACCAACAAAGTCATTCCAACCTCAGCCAGAATCTTGTCTAAAACGTCTCGATTATAAACATGACCCAATTCATGTGCTATAACAGATGCTAATTCCTCTGGGTTTTCACAAAAATCGATCAAAGCACTGTGAATGATGATGTTTCCTCCTGGAAATGTCATCGCATTCACTGCCTCAGATTTGATAATAATGAAGTTTATATCGTAAGTATTATCACCTGTTAATCTTAGCAAACGGGCCTCAATCTGATGTAAACCAGAATCAATTAAGCTGTTTTCTAAAACAACTTGATCTTCTAGGTACATCTCTAAAAGGAAGTCTCCCAATTTTTTCTCATCATCCATTGAGATCTCAAATACCTCAGATGAAATTTCCGATTTCATTCTCCACTCAACTGGAATGTTCGAAATAATAAAGACTAGAAAAACCCACAAGGCAAGGAATACAGCAATGAGCTTTAAAAAATCTAACCATATAGATTTTCGCATAAACTCTAATTTGGGGGAGAATTTTGATGAATAATAGTCTCCTCGCCTTTATACTTTAGGGTACTTGACTTTGAAAAGACAAGCTCGTAGCTCAACTTGCCAAAAAACAAGAAGTAATACATACGACCTTTCCTTGCTTGAACTGCTCCGATAATGCTAAAGACCAAGTAAAGAAGATTAGCAATAACTGTTGTCAAAAAATACCCAAAAAAATAGTCGTCCGCTTCAAGACTATTAAAAAACCAAACCCTAATGCTCCAGTACAATAAGCCCCAGTTTAGTAGAGTTGTGGGCAATTGAGAAATTAAACTCTGAAGTGAATGAAAGTGAACAAAACGACTTTTAGATCTATTGACGTAGTAATAAACTATAGCCGCAATTAGATTCACAACAGGAAGCGGCAATGCCACTGCTACTGCCGCAAACATCATAAGGTATGCGCCCATGGCATCCTCTTTTTCTCTTTCTGTAATTTGATCCGGCTGGGGAAGAGTCACATATGCTGACTCGCTGCTAATAGGGTCTTTGTTAACTATCAATAAGGGTATAAATAAAAATTTATTTAACTGGATCAGGTAATCCTGAAAACGGTGGATAATCATCCGTCATGTAAGCCATGTAAACCGAAACCCTCTGAGACCATCTCATGAAGTTCAGAATAAAATCAAACATAGATCTCGGAAAAGACCCTGTGAAAAGAACTGCCCACCATGCTATAAAACTTACAACTGAAACTGCGATAGATAGCAGCGCCAATACGAAGCCATGCGGAATCATAACATATAACCATCCAAACAATCCTCTCATCAAAACGGACCCTCTGGAAATTGACTCTGGATATGTTACATCAAACGTGACGTTCTCATCCGTTGCGTTCAATCCAAAAGCTGGATACCCATCGGACAAATTGTAAATACGTGTATTCAATCGAATCGTCCATTTCATGTATTTTACTTGGAACTCAAACCAACTTTGCGGGTATCTGCCAGTAAAAAGGATCACCCAAAATGATAAAAAACTTAGAACAATTGAGGCAATTCCGACAAAAGCCAAAAGAAAAGCATGAGGTAAAATGATGTAGAAAAGTCCGAAAAAGCTACGAAGAAGCAATTCTCCTCTTGAATAAGACTCTTGGTGTTTAATTTCAAATGTCATCATAGGTAAAAGTTTTAGTGATAGTTTAATCAATAATACAACAGTCAAATTAATTGAAGATCATCCTTTGTATCAGTGGTCTGAATAGTCTTTAAACGAGCGCTGTATTTGTATAAGTAAATATTCTCGGTTCCTTTCAGAAACGTTAAGCCCAAAGAATCAACATAAAATACCTTGTATTAAAAATCCTAATTGAAGTTGATGAACTTGGTTAGCAATGCTGCACGATAGAATCTATTGCATTAAATTCGCGCTCAAGAATTGAAACGAATCAAATAAAACACAATAAATGGATTTTGATCTTATAGTATTAGGAAGCGGCCCAGGTGGATATGTGGCGGCCATTCGCGCATCTCAATTAGGTTTGAAAACTGCGATCATTGAACGTGAGTCTTTGGGTGGTATTTGCCTTAACTGGGGATGCATTCCTACCAAGGCATTGCTCAAAAGCGCTCAAGTTTTTGATTATTTGAATCATGCTTCAGACTTCGGTATCACGGTTAAAGATAGTAATATCAACTTTGACAGTATTATCAGCCGCAGCCGTGAAGTTGCTGGCGGAATGAGCAAAGGTGTTGAGTTCTTGATGAAAAAGAACAAGATCGAAGTGATCATGGGAAATGGTAAGTTGAAAAGTGCGAATACCCTTGAGGTAACGGATGCAAAGGGCGCTAAAAAAGACGTTTCAGCCAAAAGCATTATCGTAGCAACAGGCACAAGATCTAGAGAGCTTCCTCATATCAAACAAGATGGAAAGAAAATTATAGGTTACAGAGAAGCCATGACCTTGCCAAAACAGCCTAAATCTATGGTTGTTATCGGTTCTGGAGCCATCGGTTCTGAGTTTGCTTATTTCTATCAAACTATTGGAACGAAGGTTACCTTGATTGAATATATGGATAACATAGTGCCAATTGAAGATGAAGACGTAAGCAAGCAATTAGGCAGAAGCTTCAAGAAAACTGGCATGGATGTAATGACGGGAACAGAGGTTACAGAAGTGAAAACAACGACTAAAGGTTGCACCGTAAACTACAAGGATAAAAAAGGCAAAGAAGGAAGCATTGAATGTGATGTAGTTCTTTCGGCTGTGGGTGTTATTGCGAATATCGAGAACATCGGACTTGAAGATGTTGGAGTTGCCACAGATAAAGGGAAAATCATGGTAAATGAGTACTATGAAACCAACATACCGGGAATTTTTGCGATTGGAGATTGCGTTCCGGGTCAAGCTCTTGCTCACGTAGCATCAGCTGAAGGGATTATTTGTGTAGAGAAAATCGCTGGACACTCCCCTGCTGCTCTTGATTATGGCAACATTCCAGGATGTACATACTGCTCACCAGAAGTGGCAAGTGTTGGTATGACGGAAAAAGCCGCTAAGGAGGCTGGTTATGAAATTAAAGTTGGTAAATTCCCATTCAGTGCATCTGGCAAGGCAAAAGCAGCTGGGCATTCTGATGGTTTTGTAAAACTAATTTTTGACGCTAAATATGGCGAATTACTTGGTGGTCACATGATTGGTTATAATGTTACTGAGATGGTAGCTGAACTGGTAGCAGTTAGAAAACTTGAGACTACAGGTCATGAAATCATCAAAACTGTTCACCCTCATCCGACCATGAGCGAAGCAATCATGGAGGCTGCTGCTGCAGCTTATGATGAAGTAATTCACTTGTAATAAATATTAAGAAGATAAAACCTCGCTCCACTCAGAGCGAGGTTTTTTTTCGTTCCTTTCACTTACACCTAACTCAAGAATTTACTAGAAATCATGCTAGAAAATTCAGATTCAATTATAAATCCGACTGTATTCATCGGATCATTAGAGCTGAGAGAACCCGTTACTGCAATCACTGATTTTATGATAGCTATAACCTGCGGCATTGCCGTGTGGATGCTCTCAACAAATCGGAAAGAAAGAAGTGACACCTTTAATTATTATCGAGGGTTCTTCTTTATGTATGCTATAGGTATGACAGCCGCTGCATGGATTGGACATGGACTTCAAGCATATTTTGGTCCTGAATGGAAGATGCTCGGTTGGTTCTGCAGTATGACAGGACAAGCTTTTCTGGTTATGGCTTCTTTAGGTGATTTGAAGAGATCTATATCTATTCCAATCCAGAAAGTGATAATTGGTCTCTTGATCGTCCAGTTTATTGTTTTCGCGATACTGATTATTAACCCAGATACCAGAGGGTTTCAAGTTCCACAAACAGCTTCAGCCCTGGTTTTAGCCGGATTTGTAATCCCTTTACAAATAATGAATTACCTGCGAAACAAAACCACAGCGAGTCTGTTAATAGTTACAGCCATAGTGTATGGTCTTCTGCCGGGTTATGTATATAACAATCAAATAAGCGTAAGCCGGTGGTTCAACTATCATGACATTAGTCATTTATTGGTTGTTGTTTATATGATTATAATGATTTTTGCGATTCGAAGATTAGCGTTTAAATCAGGTAATTTGTCTGATGAATTAAATTAAAGAAATGACAGGGTTTCTCATTTTGGTTGGCATTATAGCTTCCGCCTTTATTGCAATCGTCACTTATGATGCTGTTCTATCCTATAGGAAAAATATCAGGGTTTACACTCTTGCTGACTCTTTGGCTAATGTTTATTGCGGGATTTTAGAGCGCTCTTTTGATTTATTCTATGCTGTAATATTTTTAATGGCTTCTCAATACTTGTATGAGAACGTAGCTCCGTTTAAGCTACCTGCGAATTTGGGTACTTGGCTGCTCGGCTTGATTTTGTTTGACTTTATTGCTTATTGGTTTCATCGCCTTAGTCATGAAATTAACTTTTTGTGGGCTGCACACATTGTACATCACCAAAGTGAAGAATTAAATTTCACCACAGTCTTTAGGGTTTCCTTTTTCGCGGTAATCTTCAGGTCCTTTTTCTTTATTTGGATGCCTCTCATAGGTTTTGATCCATTTACAATTTTCACGCTTGGTGTATTCTTAGCTGGATATCAATTTTTAACCCACAGCAGAATGATTGGTAGTCTGGGAGTTTTGGAAGAATTCATGACCACACCCTCTCATCACCGTGTGCATCATGGTAGGAATGAAAAATACATGGACCATAATTATGGCCACATCTTTATTGTTTGGGATAGACTTTTCGGAACTTTCGTGAAAGAAGAAGAAGAACCACTTTACGGAATCACCTCTGGCTTCGAGAGTAACAGTCCATTAAGCGCTCAATTTTCTTATTGGAACGACTTGTTCACGAGAGCATATAGAACAAAGTCATTTGGAGATAAGATCAGAGTATTTCTTAAAGGTCCAGCATGGACTCCTAAGGACGTAGGGTTTCTGCCATCAGCTTATCGCACTGACAAGAAAGGAGATCGTATTAAACGCGATGTCCGAATCACGAAAGAAATGTCTTCGTATATCATCTTCGCTATCATTACTTCGGCAGCCATTTTTTTCAGATTGACTTTTATAATAAAACAAATGGAAGGTCCTACGCTTGCCTCTCTGATTCAGAACTCTGAAGTGATAGCCCTAACAGTTTCACTTTTGATTTCAGTATTTGCTCAAGGTCGGGTAATGGATAATTCAAGAATCGCACTTCCTTTTGAAGTTCTAAGGCTTTTGTGTCTTTCTGTTTTGAGCGTTATTTTCTATTCCGAGATAAGCTGGATTTTACCTTTAATGGTTGCCTATAGTTTAATCTCAGCTGTTTGGTATGCTTACATGAAGCTCTCGAAATCTGAAGAAAGTATCCGATTGGCTTCTTAGGAAGATTTGGTCATCTTTCTATATTGGTTAGATAAAACCAAATGAATAATTTTAGGAAATATTCGATTTACAAGGAAATTGGCTTTCCCAAGAATTGATTGAACCACGAATGTTTTTCTTTTGTAAATCTGATTTAAGACAACCTCAGCGGACTCTTCTTGAGTTGCAACAGGTAGTCCTTTTCTAACCGGCACAAGCTCTAGATCACCATTAGAATTAAGCGTCTTTTTTACAGCGTCATTTTTTGTGAACCCCAGGTAAATAGCACCTACGTGCACTCCATCTTCTTGAAGCTCTTTTCTAAGACTTTGCACAGCTCCTATGTAAGCCATTTTCACTGCAGAGTACAAAGAGTAATTTCCTAAACCGTGAATTGCAGCTAAGGATGAGATAAATTCAATTGAACCCTTGCTCTGCTTTAAATAAGGAATTGCAAAATGACTCACAAACAGAGAGCCCGTCAGATTTGAATCTATAATCTCTTGAATTACGGATGGATTTGTTTTTTCCAATGTCCCAAAGGCAGACATTCCTGCATTATTAATAACCACATCAATTCTACCAAAACTCTTTATGGCCTCATCTACTATTTTCTTTGCGCCTTCCGCCTTTGAAACGTCAGCTCCTACATAAACTACTTGGTCAGCGAATTCAGAAAAAATGGATAATACTTCATCTGCTTTTGCTTCACTCCTTCCGTTCAAGAGAACCTTTCCTCCTTCTATAAGTACTTTCCTAGCAATAGCTCTGCCAAGTCCTTGACTAGATCCCGTTATGATAAATACCTTGTTCTTAAACCTGGTCATAGTTTGATGTTATTGGCTCTAAACCAATTTAGGCAATCCTCTATTGCTTTATCTGTAGGTGTTTGAGGCATTTGAAGTTCTTTAACCGCTTTGGCAGATGAATAATATTGTTCGATACCCATTAATCTCACCATTCCATAACTCAAATCGGGCTGCTTACCTATTATTCTGGCGAAAATCGAAGAAAAGAAGCCTCCAATAAGTACGAGAAAAAACGGGAAATGAATCAACTTTTTCTCTACACCAGAGATCGTCTTTACCTTATTAAAAAAGGTGGCATAATCCATATTCTCGCATCCTGCAATATATGCCTCCCCTAGTCTGCCCATTGTCATCGCATTTGCAATGGCTTTTGCTACATCTTTCGCATGCACAAAATTCTTCACTCCTTTGCTATAGCCGGGCACTTTTCCTTCCACCATTGAAAGCAAAAGTCGACCAGATGTTGGACCGCTGTCATAAGGGCCGAGCATGAACGTTGGTGAAATGATAATAACTGGAAATTTATTCTTTTTGAATTCACCCAGCAACATAAGTTGTGTCTTATATTTTGAGTCTAGGTAATCATTTTTGTATTTCCATCCAGTGTAACCATTCGCTTCCGTACCTAGGTTCTCCAAGGTTCCCGGATCAAATGAATTTGCCGACCCCACATGAATGAAACGTTTTATCCTCGCCCTTTGAGATGCCGTCATTACGTTTCTTGTTCCTTCAATATTTATCCGATTGACCAATTCATTCCTGCCTGGCCATACAGATGTAGATGCAGCAATATGAACAACATATTCGCAGCTGGATAAGTAAGACTCAAAAGAGGACACATTTAACACATCTCCAGTAATAATTTGAACAGGAAGCCCCAACAAAGTTTTTGATTTGCTAGATGGATGCACCAAACACACAATATCATGATTTCTGCTCAGTAGTTCTAAAACCACATTGGTTCCAAGCATACCGTCTGCACCCGTAACGAAAGTTTTCAAATTATAAATTACTTAAAATGACAATTTTGAATAAAAGCAAACCCTATGGCGTGATTTTTTTGGGTTGGCAAAGATACTATGGACAAACAAAAAAAGGTCAGTATTCAACTGACCTTTTACAAGTAGCGAAGGGGGGAATCGAACCCCCGACCTCAGGGTTATGAATCCTGCGCTCTAACCGTCTGAGCTACCTCGCCAATTTCGGGCTGCAAATATATAGTTCTTCTTAATCAATACTAATGAGTTTCATTTTTTGTGGATTCATGGCAGAAATTGTGAACAAATAATTCTATTCCCCCCTTTTTCGCTTATTACTTTTTATTCAAAAGTTTATATTGCGCACCTTCTTGAGAAAGATTACAACTCAGTCAAAATGGAAAAGAAAAAACTAGAGCTAGAATTTACGATGAATAGCTCAATCAAAATTTTATATCAGTGTTTAAGCACTTCAAGTGGTCTTTCAGAATGGTTTGCAGATGATGTAACTATCAAAAAAGACTATGCGAAATTCGTTTGGGATGGTCAAGAAGAAGAGGGAAAAGTGCTGGCTAAGAAGACCGACTTATTCATACGCTTTCAACTGGATGAATATGAGGGCACTGACTATTTCTTTGAATTCGCCATCAAAACAGATCAATTAACTGGTGATGTGGCCTTGATCATCACGGACTTTGCTGATGAGGATGAGGTCGAAGAGCAAACCATGCTTTGGGAGAGTCAGGTAGGAGAATTAAGACATATCCTTGGAGGTTAAATAAACCTTCTTCTTTCACGTTACTTTTGGTGAATTCTAAAGCACGGCCTTGAAGAAACTTCACACACTAATTGTTCAGTCATACCTGGGGCCATTCGTCCTTACGTTTTTCATCACGCTTTTTATTTTCGTGATGCAATTCCTTTGGAAGTACATTGACGAGCTCGTTGGCAAAGGGTTAGAATGGTATTTAGTTGCCGAACTCTTATTTTACGCTTCTGCCAATCTTGTGCCTATGGCGCTCCCCTTAGCTATTCTGTTAGCATCAATTATGACATTTGGCAGCTTCGGTGAACACTATGAGTTAGTAGCAATGAAGTCCAGTGGAATGGGACTTTTACGAATCATGTATCCATTGCTAATCGTAACAATTTTCACCAGTTTTGGTGCCTTTCTTTTCACAAACTATGTATGGCCTAAAGCAAACCTGGAATTTGCATCACTTCTCTATGATATAAGGCATAAAAAACCTGCTTTTGATATTACCGAGGGAGTTTATTATGACGGAATAGATGGATATGTAATTCGAGTGGAGAATAAGGATGAGGATGGAAAAGGATTGAATGACATCCTAATTTATGACCACACAAAGAAAGAAGGCAACATTCATGTAATACGCGCAGAAAAAGGACGTATGGAGATGTCCGAAGATCAGCGCTATCTAGTTTTCACATTAGAAAACGGGTCGAGTTACGAAGAGATTCAAGATGAACGTAACCCTCATATGAAGTCTGAGTTTAATAAAGAAATTCTCAGATTCGATTTGAGCGGATTTCAGATGGAACGCAGCGATAAAGATATTTTCAAAGACAATTATCAAATGCTCAACCTGCAACAATTGGATAACGCAGTTGATACTTATGACTTAAAGCTAATTGAACGTGATAAAGAATATGGCCGCTTAATGTTGAGAAAAACATTGCCCGAAGACTTAGACTCCACAAAATTAGTGGGCATAGCCAATTCAGACAGCACAAAAACTGACGCCTACAACAATATTTTCAAAGAACACAAAGTAGCGCTGATTGAAACTGCCATCTCACAGCTCAGAAGCAACAAAACATTTGTCTCTTCTAGATTAAGCATAAGGGAAAGCACCGTAAAGAGCATTAACAGGCATCTCATAGAATGGCATAGAAAATTCACTTTATCTTTTGCATGCGTAATTCTTTTCTTCATAGGAGCACCACTAGGAGCAATCATTAGAAAAGGAGGATTGGGTTTACCCGTTGTGATTTCTGTTCTGTTTTTCTTAGTCTATCATATTACCTCCATCACATTCGAAAAACTCGTAAAACAAGGAGAGATTGAACCGTTTAGAGGAATGTGGATGGCCTCTTTAATTCTTCTTCCGGTTGGATTGTTTTTAACCTTTAAAGCGTCCACCGACAGCAGTCTTTTCGACATGGAGACATATACTAAAAGTGTACAGAGGTTCTTGTCAGCATTGGGTTTGAAGAAAAATAAAATTAAGCCTAATTAGAATGAGAGTTCTTTTTGTTCTAAGTCGTGTCCCCTATCCGCTAGAAAAAGGAGATAAGTTAAGAGCCTTTCATTTGATCAGAGAACTCTCCGCGGATCATGAAATAAATCTGTTTTGCTTAGCGGATGAAAAAACTGATCCAGAGGCAGAAAGGCAATTAAAGCAATACTGTTCAGAGATCTACATTCATCGTATACCAATTTTCACAAAGCTTTTTAAACTTTTCCTTTCGATATTCAGCAAAAAACCCTTTCAGGTAGAATATTTTTACTCCAGAAAAGCTCAGCGAAAATTTGATGACTTCGTAGAAAATCATTTGCCTCAGCATATTTTTTGTCAGTTGATCAGAACCGCTGAATACGCCAAGAAATACTCACTCATTCCAAAAACCATAGACTATATGGATGCCTTTTCTATTGGCATGGAAAGAATGGCTAAAAAAGCGAAATGGCCACTTTCATTCATAATGAATGAAGAGTTTCTAAGGTTGAAGCTTTTTGAACAGGAAGTTGCTCCTTATTTCGATCATCATCTGATAATATCAGAACAGGATAAGGAATGCATCAGTATCAATGAAAGCATTGAGGTATTGCCAAATGGCATCGATCCGGTCTTTTTTAAAGATGTAATTATTGACAAAACAAGAGACGTATTATTCACGGGTAATATGTCTTATAGGCCCAACGTTGAGAGTGCGAAGTATTTGGTAAATGAGATAATGCCATTGGTTTGGCAGAAATTCCCAAACACCAAGGTTACGCTGGCAGGCGCAAACCCTTCACCTTCGGTTCTAGCTCTTCGCTCTGAGAAAGTAGAAGTTACGGGCTGGATTGACGACATTTCTGAGGTATATCATAGTGCCAAGGTTTTTGTAGCTCCTATGCTTATCAATAGCGGACTTCAAAACAAACTGCTGGAAGCCATGGCTTGCGAAGTGCCTTCTGTTACAACAAGTCTTGCCAACAATGCTCTTGGCGCCAAAGACGAAGTTCATTTGCTCATAGGCGATGATACGGAGTCTTTAGCCAAAAGGATCAACACCATTCTAAGTGATGATGCCTTAGGGCGAAAGCTCAGTATTGCAGGCAAAAACTTTGTGCTTGGCAACTACAGTTGGAGAAATGAGGCTGGTCGGCTTACTCAAATTATGGAATTAACTCAAAATTAATATTGGCTTAAGGCCTATCATTAGAGCTTTCTATCGGATATGAACAACCTCAAAATAAAACGTTCATTTCTTCCTGAGCTTATTCCTGTATTTAATTTAGGGTAATACTACATTGCAGCAGTAAAACGATCTTATGCCAAGAAAACCAACGCAGAGAAAAATATTTGTTCTTGATACATCTGTTATTCTTCATGACCATAAATCCATCAACAATTTTGACGAACATGATATTTGTTTGCCAATAACAGTTTTAGAAGAGCTCGATAATTTCAAACGAGGAAAAGACACAAAAAACTTTGAAGCCAGAGAGTTTATTAGGCTATTGGATAAGTTAAGTGCAGACTATAAGCTTCATGATTGGATTCCCCTTGAAGGAGAAAAGAAAGGGAGATTTAAGATTATAATGTCAAATGGCAGGCTAATGGTAGATGCCGAGAAGGTATTTAGTGATAATAAAGCCGACCATAAAATACTCAATACTGTTCTTTTCCTTCAAGAAACTGAGAAGGACACTCGGGTTACCTTAGTATCGAAGGACATTAACTTAAGGCTTAAGGCAAAAGCACTTAATCTTTATTCTGAGGATTACGAAACAGGCAAGGTTAATGATATTGCCGATTTATATAGCGGTAATAGTACGGTTGAAGATGTAGACAGTGATTATATTAGAAAACTATACACCACGGGCACTTCCGATGATTTGAGTCCGATCCCAGAACTGATCAACAATGAATATTACATTTTAAAAAATGGTAAAACTTCATGCCTCGGTTATTTCAACCCGATAAACCAACTTATAGAGCGTGTTGAGAAGCAATACGCTTATGGGATCAAACCACGCAATGCAGAACAAACGTTCGCCATTCATGCCCTGCTCAACCCAAATATTAAATTGGTCACGCTTCAAGGAGTTGCTGGCACAGGCAAGACGCTTCTAGCTTTAGCTGCGGCCATTGAACAAAGAAAGGAATACGCTCAGGTTATTCTGGCAAGACCTATTGTTCCTCTAAGCAATCGAGATATAGGTTTCCTACCTGGAACAGCTGAGAATAAGGTTGACCCATACATGCAACCACTTTATGACAACTTAGACTTTATAAAAAGTCAATTCAATGAAAGTGAAAAAAGGCATAAGCAGATTATGTTGATGGTAAGGGAAAAGAAGATCAACATCATACCGCTTGCTTTTATAAGAGGAAGAAGTCTTTCAAACGTTTATTTTATAGTCGATGAAGCTCAAAACCTGACACCGCATGAAGTAAAAACGATTATTACCAGAGCTGGAGAAAACACTAAAATTGTTTTCACTGGTGATGTCCGTCAAATAGATACACCTTATTTAGATGAAGAGTCAAACGGTCTCACATATATCATTGACAGGCTAAAAGGAAGTGATCTATTCGCTCACATGACATTAAGTAAAGGTGAACGCTCAGAGCTTGCTAATTTAGCCAATGAGCTTCTATAATTTGCTTTTGAATGAATGTAGATAAGCACCTAAAGAGATGCAAGAACTGCAATAACTGGACAGATGGGAAACTGGATAATTGCTCCTTCTGCGGTGCTGAACTTGATGCAGAATACAAAAAGGAAATCCAAAAGCGAAACGACCTGGGTGATCCTAAAGTTCCATTAATTCAAATTCATGAACATGACCCTTTTTGGGTCAAAATTGCTAAACGGCCAATTCAAGTTGCACAATTGATTTTTTACGCCATCATTGCTTTTCTGATATACTTAACAACAATATTTGCGCATTGACACAAAAGCTTGATATTAAGATTTACGCGGCACTTGTCATGGGTGTGCTAATCTATAAAGTGGCAGAACAATTTTATGGAAGCATAGTGTTTTTCAGTGCCTATTTTGAAGATGTCCTAGCTCTTCCTATACTGCTTAAAACAAGTCTTTTGATCGTACAATACACCAACAAAGATTGGAGTATATTGATACTTGACAAGGCTGAAATTATTACCATTGCAGTTGTTTTTTCAATATACTTCGAGGGCGTTCTTCCTTATTTTGATTATCGGTTCACTGCCGACCCTTTAGACATAGCTTGTTATTTTTTTGGTGCATGGTTTTATTCCACCTATTTAAATAAGGCACTTGCAGTAAACTAAGGAATTACTATGGCGATTCAGCCTGGCTCTTACAGTTTCGCTAAAAGCTGAAAAATCTGACTCACCGCTGGGCAAATCCTCGCATTCTTTCTTGTCAAATTCATAATATCCATCTGGCCCTTTTGATCAGTATGGGGATATGCCCTACAAGCTTTAGGACGATCTTCATAAACGGAACAATAATTATCTTCTTTTAGAAAAGGACATGGCATTGATCTAAATACAAAATCACCCTCTTCATCTGTTCTCAAAAATTCATTTACAAAGTCCTTTTCGGCAACTTTAAGACGTTTTGAAAGCCTTCCAATGTCCAAAGATGTGAGTAAAGGCCCTGTTGTTTTACAACAATTTGCACATTTTAAGCAGTCTACTTCGGCAAAAACTTCTTCATGTAAATTATTGATTTTCTGATCAATACGCTTGTCCTTAACTGCTTTCTTTGCTATAGAATCGATTCTTTTACGATTACTTTCCGCCCACTTCACATCATTTTTATAAGAATCAATCATAAACGTTTAAATTAGTGACCGAGTTAAAGAACCTAAATTTTGTTTTCTCAAGCAGTGACCTTACCTATTAACAAGTCAGCTTACGATATAATTTATTCTACGGGCAAAAAAATAGAAACTGAACAGTTTTTATTCGCTTGTCGTGGTAGTTTCAATTCGTCTATCACCGATAACATTCTGTTTCTTACTGAAGGGAACTTGCTTGAGCTTGATTCACCAAAGGTAGCGAAGAAGGTTTATTACCTGATGATCGAAGGTTTACAGAACATTACTAGACATCAATACCATGATGACTCTGGAAGCCCTTTTGATGGTGCTCTATTCATTATTAATAGAAGAGAACAAGCTTATAGTATCACCTATGGAAACTGGGTTTCTGCTGCCGTTAAGGAAGATTTAGAAAAGAACCTTGCCGCTATCGTTTCCAAAGATGTGGTTGAGTTAAAGGAATATTACATGGAGATCTTGAACAATTCAGGGTTTTCTTCTAAAGGAGGTGCAGGTTTAGGTCTTGTAGATATGGCCCGTAAATCCTCGGGCAAACTGAGCTTCGAATTCGCTCCAGTCAACGGTGGTTTCTTTTACTATTTGAATTTGAACATAGCCATCGACAAGGAAGAATATGATGAAGAAGTCGCATCAGATTATATTCATGATGCGATGACACTTCACCATGAAATGCTTGAATGTGATGCTCAAATCATTTTCAAAGGACTTCTTCACGAAAGCAATGTCAATCATTTGTCTAACCAAATAGATTCTACGCTCAATGAAAGCCCTGAAACACGCGGTATGAGTTCAGTAATGACTGAGTTGTTGAGAAATGTTGCCAAGCACGCATACAGCAGACTTAACCATTTGGGTAAGCCTGGTGTTTTTATGCTTCAAAAAATCAACGAAAGCTACGCAATGTATAGTGGCAATTTCATTAGCGATGGCAAACAAGAGTTGGTTGAGAAAAGTCTTAAATCTATCAATGGTCTTAGCACAAGCCAACTCAATGAGATTATAGACAAAAAGCATGCTGAAGACGCATCTAAAAAAGGAACAGGCTTAGTTCGCTTAAGAAAAATTTCTGGTCATGAGATTGGATACGAGATCAAGGAATTCGGTGACAACCCTCCATATTTCATCTTAAAAATAGAGCTCAATTAAAGTTCAATCTTCTGATCCAAAGTTTACCTTTGGTCTTTAATGGTTTTTAGCTCTCCTTTCCTACTTTGGGCACTGAGTTTGGTTTTGATACCAATCGCAATACATCTATTTCAATTTAGGCGTTACAAGAAGCTTTACTTCTCAGACATAAGTCTATTGAAGGAAGTGAAATCAAAATCACAGACCAAAAACCAACTTAAGCACCTACTCATATTAATTTCGAGAATTGGGATTATAGCACTTCTAGTGCTGGCGTTTAGCGAACCAATTATTCCATCATCCAATGGAAATGCGAAAGAAGCAGAGGTTGTTTCAATCTACATAGACAATTCGTTCAGTATGCAAGCAGAGACTGAACGAGGTCAGCTTTTGCAAGAAGCTTCTAGAATAGCGTTCGAAATTGCATCCTCTTTCCCACAAGGCATAAAACTTCAATTAATCACTAACGAATTCACAGCTGCACAAAAGAGATTTTCTGACTTAGCTGATTTTTCAACGCAATTAGATAATGTAGCTCCTAGCCCACTTCACAAGTCAATCGATCAAGTCTTCAATTTTATTCGTCAAAGTAAATCTCAAGAGTTAAGGCTTAATCATCAAGTTTACCTTCTATCCGATTTCAAAAACACTCTTGATTCAAGTTTTGCGAATATTGACTCTAACTATTCAATAACAGTTGTGCCTTTAAACGCTGCAATTGAAGAGAATATTTCTATTGACTCTGCATGGATTGAATCTCCAATTATTCAGACAGGCCGAGAAATGAGCGTATTCTTCCGAATTCATAATCATGGTTCACAAAAAGTATATGACATTCCAGTTGAAGTTGATATCAATGACCAGGTCTCCTCCTCCGTTTTCGTTACCATAGAAGGTGAAAGCTATCTGGACACCTTCCTAATTGTAACTCCTGAAAACACGGACTATCTTATCGGTCAAATACGCATAGATGATTACCCTATTACGTATGACAATGATTATTACTTCACTATTAATGTTTCTGAAAAAATCAATGTCGCTGAAATAAGAGGCAACTCTCTTTCCAAATTAAGTCCGTTCGAGAAATTCTTTAAAAGCGATCGTTTTGATTTCCTTTCTTTCGATGAGAGCGAAATTGTTCAAGATTCATTAAAGGCCTTAAACCTTCTCGTTATCAATCAAGTTGAGAATTGGAATAGCGGCATTGAAGCCTTGTGCTTAGAAAAGCTCAAAATCGGAAACAACGTTATAATTGTTCTGCCTGCTGATGCCGAAACAACCGGTTATTACTCCAAGATGAAGGAAGCCTTCGGGTTTGACATTCAGAGCTGGGACACGACCATGCTAACGGTGAATTCGATCAACGAAGATCATTATGCGTTCAAAGGAGTTTTCGAATCGCATCCAGAAAACATTAATTATCCTCATACAAACGGATACTATTCGCTGAACAAGCAATCCTTTGATCATGTCATTGCCGGCCTGTTCAACCAAAAGCCACTCATTGCTTCTAACAATATTGAAAAGGGCGAAGTATTTATTATTACAACACCTCTCGATGACAAGTACACCAACCTGCATCGTCACGCGTTATTTGTTCCTTTTCTAATGAATGTCTCTGCCGCCTCTGGGCTGAGTCAATCATTGAGCAGATCAATTGAGACGAACAGAATCAAAGTGTCAATAGATGACGAGAAGATCAAAATGTCAGCGATAGGTGATTCAACCTCATTCGTCCCTGCCCTTACCTATGATGGAATTTTGATAAATGGGCAAATAAAGGAAGCTGGCACCTATGAGATCGTAAATGACAATGGAACTGTCGAGGCAATTCTTTCTTTCAACTATAGCAGAAATGAAAGTTCCGTTGGAGCTGTAAAATTGGAGGATATTGAAAATTATTTTGAATCCCGAGGTATAAGCACTGGAAAACTTGATCTTGACAATTCTCAATTATCAGAAAGCATTGCACAAGGAGATTTGGCAACAGAATTATGGCCAATATTTGCAGTGGCTGCATTGATATTATTACTTTTCGAAACGCTCTTACTCAAACTCTTTAGTTGATGAGAACCTATATTAAAAACGCGACAATTATCTACCCTGAACACAAGCTTCACAACAAGGTAGTTAACTTACTTGTAAACAACAGTTTAATTGAGTCAATAAATCCTAATAACCCCAACACCTTTGACCACGAAATAGACGCAAAAAACATGCTGCTTTTTCCTGGTTTGGTGGATATTCAATGCTTCAGTGGCGAACCGGGAAACGAAGATCGAGAAGACTTTGAGAGTTTAACGCGCGCTGCAAAATCAGGTGGGTTCAGTGATTTATTCATCATGCCAGACACCTCACCCACCATAGAGACGAAAAGCTCAGTGCGGTATATCGAGCATGCGTCAGGAAAGAATGGAATAAGATTACACGCGATAGGTGCTGTTTCAAAGAACTTAAAAGGCGAAGAATTGAGCGAGATGTACGATATGCATCTTTCAGGTGCTAAAGCCTTCTCTGATGCTAAAAGGCCCATTGGCGATGTGAACATGATGAAGCGTGCATTGGATTATGTGAAGAGTTTCAATGGCATTGTTTATTCATTCCCACTAGATGAAAGGGTTTCGCCAGGCGGAATGGTGAATGAAAGTCCTTTGAATACGGCACTCGGCCTTAAGTCAACTCCTAAGCTCGCTGAAGAACTTTTACTGAACCGAGATATATACCTTTTAAACTATTGCGAGTCTAGAATGCATGTTTCTTCTATTTCTTCGGAAGACAGTATCTCATTAATAGAAACTGCAAAGCAGAAAGGCTTAGACATCTCTTGTTCTGTGGCATTAAGTCACTTACTGTTCAGTGAGAACCAACTTAACACCTTCAACACAAACTACAAAACAAACCCACCATTGCGTTCTGAGTCTGATCGGCAAGCATTGATTGAAGGATTGAAATCTGGAACCATTGATATAATCCACTCTGATCATAGTCCTGAAGTAATAGAAGACAAGGATGTAGAATTTGACCAAGCGAAACACGGTATGACTATGCTTGAGACAGCTTTAGCCGCCTATAATACCAACCTGAAGGATCAATTAAGTTTTGAAGCATTCATCAATGCATTCAGCATCAATCCTAGAAAGAGGTTCGATATGGCCATGCCAGAACTAGAAGCTGGAAGTGATTTTAATTTCGCGCTTTTTGACCCAAGCAAAGAGTGGGTTTATGATGCGGAATCTGCACAATCTAAATCGACAAATTCTCCATTTTTAAATCAAACCTTGAAGGGAAAAGTAATAGAGGTTTAAACTTCTATTGAGAGCTGATCATAAGCTATAAATACGTTTTCAGGCAATTCTGCCGAAACATCCTTATGATTACCCATTTGATGACTGATATGCGTTAAATAGGCTTTTTCTGGCTTTAATTCATCTATCACAATCAATGCTTCCTCCAAAGTATAATGCGAAATATGTGTCTGCCTTCTTAAAGCATTTAGCACCAACACCTTACTACCTCGTATTTTATCCATTTCAGCTTCAGGAATGTAGTTCGCATCTGTAATGTATGTGAAGTCATTTACCCTAAAACCAAGAACAGGCAGCTTGTGGTGAAAAACTTGAATAGGCTGAATTTTGATCCCCTCAATCTCAAAAGTTGAATCAACATCAATATTATGAATCGTTATATCTGGAGTGCCAGGGTATTTAGTTTCAGCAAAGGCATAATGAAACTCATTTCTAAGTGCTTTCTCCACCGCAGTTGAGGCATAAACCTCTACCGGTTTTCTCTGAATGAAATTGAACGCGCGCACATCATCCATTCCCGCAGTATGATCCTTGTGCTCATGTGTGAAAACTAAAGCGCTCAAACTCTTAACGCGCGCTCTTAATGCCTGATACCTGAAATCAGGGCCGCTGTCAATAATAATATTGGTGTTTTCACTTTGAATCAAAATACTTGACCTCAAGCGATTATCCATTGGATCGATGCTCTGACAAACCTCACATGGACATCCAATAACGGGAACTCCCATTGAAGTGCCAGTGCCTAAAAAAGTTATTCTAATTGGAGCAGCCATTTAACTCACCAAGGGAAGTTCATAGATCAGTTTGAGCTTCTCTATCGTAAAGTCAATTTCTTCCTTATTGTTGTATTTGCTAAATGAGAATCGCACCACAGGTCTGTTTTTGGCAACGTTAAGCTCTGCAACAACATGAGAACCCACGCTGGAACCAGAGCTGCATGCACTTCCTCCTGATGTTGCAATACCTTCAATATCAAGGTTGAAAAGCAACATTTCAGTTTTATCAGTTTCTGGCAATGCCACATTCAAAACCGTGTAAAGACAATCCCCTTCAGCATCTCCGTTAAACTCCACACCAGGCATCTCCTCTCGCAATCGCTTAATCATATAAAACTTCAAGTCTTTAATATAATTAGTATGCTCTTCGAGGTGTTCATATGCCAAATCCAATGCTTTCACTAAGCCCATGATTCCATAAACATTCTCAGTGCCAGCGCGCATATTACGCTCTTGACCACCACCTAGAATAAGTGGCTTAACCTTCACATCATTGCTGATGTATAAAAAACCTATGCCTTTGGGACCATGAAATTTATGCGCAGCACACGTCATGAAATGCAATCCCAACTCTTTCACATCTAGTTTGTAATGTGCAATGGTCTGAACAGTATCCGCATGCAACAATGCATCGTACTTTTTGCACAAATCACTCACCTGCTTTAATGGAAGTAGATTTCCGATTTCATTATTAGCATGCAATAAAGTAACCAGCGTTTTATCCTTTGTTTTCAGTAACTCTTCAAGATGATCAAGATCTATATGCCCTTTTTCGTCAAGGTTTACCAAAGACATTCTAATCTTTCCGTTTGCCGCTAACTTTTCCACCGGATAGAGCACAGCATGGTGTTCAATGGAGGAAGTAATGATATGCTTAACACCCAAATCTTCGACACTACAGAGAATGGCCATGTTATCGGCCTCTGTTCCTCCACTCGTGAAGACAATCTCACCGGGCTCGGCATTGATGTGTTGAGCAACTTTCCTTCTACCTAAATCGATGGAGGCCCTGGATTTACGGCCAAAAGAATGAGTAGAACTAGGGTTTCCATAATCCTCTCTCATATATTTCAGCATTTCCTGAATTACTTCCTCATCAAGTGCTGTGGTTGCGGCATTGTCTAAATAAATTCCCATAATCAAACAGTTATATCATTGATGACAGTTCGTTTTCAATTCTTTTCGCGAGCTTCTCAGCCGCATCCTTACTCTTACTTTCAGTATATATTCTAATGATTGGCTCTGTATTGCTCTTTCGCAGATGAACCCATTCATCTGCAAAGTCAATCTTTAAACCATCAATGGTATTCACATTTTGATCAGCGTATCTCGCCTTCATCTTTTCAATAAGAACATCAGGGTTCATGCCTGGACTCAGTGCTATCTTGTTTTTAGCCATTTCATAATGCGGGTAACTTGCCCTCATTTCAGACATTTTCTGTCCCTTTTGAACGTAGTGACTTAAGAACAGTGCAATTCCAGCCAAAGAGTCTCGTCCATAATGCAAGTCTGGTACAATAATTCCACCATTGCCTTCACCTCCAATGACAGCATTTTTAGCTTTCATTTCTACCACCACATTCACTTCACCAACAGCACTTGCGCTGTAGCTCTGCCCCGCAGACTCTGTCACGTCTCTCAATGCGCGAGAAGAAGATAAGTTTGAAACAGTGGCGCCTGGCTTGTTTCTCATGTAATAGTCAGCTAAAGCAACCAGCGTATATTCCTCTCCGAACATTTCACCATTCTCTGATATCAGCGCTAATCGGTCAACGTCTGGATCAACAACAATCCCCATATCGCAACGCCTATCTACTACGATTTGAGATATTTCAGTCAAATGCTCTTTCAAAGGCTCAGGATTATGTGCAAATTTCCCTGAAACATCACCATTGATCATTTCAACCCCTTTCACACCTAGTTTTTCCAACAGCACAGGAATAGCTATCCCGCCCGTTGAATTCACCGGATCGACAGCAACCTTCAAATTTGCATTTCGAATTCCTTCAATGTCAACCATCGAATAAGCCAACACTTGGTCTATGTGCTTTTCAATCCAGCCTTCTTCTTTTCGGTAAGAACCCGTTTTCGAAACATCTGGAAAATCAAAGTCCGCTTTAGTGATAGTATCAAGGAGATCCTTGCCTTCAGCGGCAGAAATAAACTCTCCCGCACTATTTAAAAGTTTCAGAGCATTCCACTCTACAGGGTTATGGCTTGCCGTTAAAATTATCCCTCCATCTGCATTGAGTCCCGGAACAGCAATTTCAACGGTAGGTGTTGTACTCAATCCTAAATCAACAACATTCACGCCCGAAGCTTGAAGTGTAGCACTCACAATGCCCGAAAGCCACCCACCTGAAGGCCTCGCATCTCTACCGATTACCACGGTTGGATTGTCTTTTCCTGACGTATGAATAATAAAGGTGGAAAATGCAGCAGCAAAGTTCACTGCATCAATAGGCGTAAGGTTTGAACCCGGCTTTCCGCCAATGGTTCCACGTGTGCCTGAAATAGAAGATATAAGTGTCATTTATTTTAAAAACCGCAAAGATAGACTTCCCGAAGAATGAGTATTTCAACTGGTGTTGAATATAGTTGAATTTAGAGCTGTATTCTGCGAATTATAAGCACTTTTGCACTTATGTTCAGAAGCTTGTTGAAAACGTTAATGGGCAATAAAAAGAACGCGTACATCAAATTATAAATTTGATGATACTGTTGATTTATGGAAGAATTTGATGATAATTTCTTTAGCGAAAGCGATCTAACAGACTTAGTTAATCGGTTTGAGCAAATGGTGAAAGACGGTTCATCCTCATACTATGAGGTGGATGACCTAGAATCTCTATTGGATCATTTCATAGTCCACCATCATCTTGACCTTGCGTTTAAAGTTATTGAAACAGTTCACTCTCAGCATCCAAATAATCATCAACTGAGCATAAGAGAAGCCGAATTATTGTCTTTAGCTGAAAAACACAGCGAAGCACTAGAACTTCTTAGCTCTGTGGAAACTTTAGAAAATTCCAACCCCGATTTTCACATTACAAAAGCAAGTATACTAAGTCAGACTGGGCATTACGATAAGGCGATCCGAAGCCTTCATCAAGCATTAAAGTGCTCAAGTGACGAGCCAGACGTGATTTATATGAATTTGGCCATAGAGCACCAGAATCTTGAACAATACGATCAAGCCATAGGATTTCTTCAAAAGGCATTGGAATCAAACCCTGAGAATGAAGACGCCCTTTATGAGTTAGCTTATTGCTATGAGCTTACAAAGTCTTACTCTTCTGCGGTAATCTTCTTCAAGAAAATAATAGACAAGCACCCCTATAATTCACATGCGTGGTTTAACCTAGGTGCAGCTTATCAAGCATTAGGAGAGTTTGAAAAAGCACTTACTGCTTTTGACTATGTTATTGTCATCAACGAAGAGTTTCATGCGGCATATTTCAACAAGGCCAATGTTTTAGTTAGACTTGAAAGACATGGAGAAGCCATTGATCTTTACAAAAAGGCTTTAGCATTCGAAATTCTAGACTCCCTGATTTACTTCTACATTGGAGATTGCTATGACCATATCAATGAACCAAAATCTGCCTTGGTTTATTTTGAAAAAGCCATTCGGAAAGATGATACAATGGCCGAAGCTTGGATTGGAGCCAGCAGTTCAATGGACGAGCTCGGAAGAGAGATTGAAGCGTTAGAATACGCCAACAAAGCGCTGAAAATTGAGCCAACCAATGGCGATTATTACTGCTTTTTGGCTGGACTTCAAATGAAGTACGATTTGTTAATTGACAGCGCTGCATCATTTGAGAAAGCGATCGAAAACGATTACATAGAAGAAGACCTTTGGGAAGACTATAGTCAACTAGCATTGACATTAAAAAATAACGATCTCATAGGTGAAGTAGTTCACAAAGGATTAGAACATTACCCTGACAATAATCTACTAATGCTTTATCAATGCATTTACAGATACAGCATTGGAAAGGACGAGGAAGCCTTTGAAAAACTTGTGGAACTATTGATTCAAGAACCAGCTCTTATTGAAGAGTTTGTCTTGTATTACCCTAAAGCAGTGGAAAGTAAGGATGTTCAATTCCTCATTCAATCGTTAAATCAAAAGCACTGATATTTTTACCATTCAAAAATCAGTTGAGATAAACCATCTTAACCCTACCTATTTATGAAAGAAACTACTGTAAGAGAACTAAAAGCAATGTTGGACTCTGGAGAAGACATTCAATTAATTGACGTAAGAGAGCTCAACGAGTATGAATTCTGCAACATAGGTGCTGAGCTGATTCCTATGGGAGAGATCATTCAAAAATCTGATCAACTTTCTAGAGATAAAAAAGTGATCATCCACTGTAAATCAGGCGGTAGATCAGGTAACGTGGTCAATGCTTTGACAGCTAGAGGTTTTGATAATGTGTCAAACCTTGTAGGAGGTATCCTTGCATGGTCAGATGAAATTGACCCAAGCATTCCAAAATACTAATGAAGGGATCGAAATCTATTCTTTTAAACGCAGCTAAAGGCGCTGCAATGGGAATGGCCGAAGTGATTCCTGGAGTTTCAGGCGGCACCATAGCCTTCATTACTGGAATTTACGAGCGCCTGTTGGATGTTATAAAATCAATCGGTCCAGACCTTTGGGTGAGTTTTAAAAAAGACGGAATCAAAGGCGTTTGGAAAACACTGGATGGAGTCTTTTTGAGCTCATTGATTGGCGGAATGGTAGTCGGTATTGTGATTGGCGTTTTCTTGATCACCTATTTGCTTGAAACCTACCCTCTGCTCGTTTGGTCTTATTTCTTCGGACTCATCATTGTGAGTGCTCTGTTTGTGGGCAAAGAAGTGAAATCTTGGGATGGCCAAAAGTTCTTCGCCATCGTTTTGGGCGCTGCAGTGGCATACCTCATTACAGTGGGCGTTCCGGCTCTGGGCAATCCAGCTCTGTACTATGTCTTTATATCTGGAGCCATTGCAATTAGCGCATTGCTCTTACCCGGCATTTCAGGCAGTTTCATCCTGCTGTTGATGGGAATGTACTCTTACGTAATTCCTACAGTCAAGGAAGCTTTAAAAACCTTTGAACTGGATAAATTGATCATTCTCATCACGTTCGGATCAGGAATGCTATTTGGAATGGTGGTATTCTCCAGGGTTTTGAGTTGGACGTTTAAGAACTACCATGACATGACGCTTTCTGTGCTCACAGGCTTTCTAATTGGGTCATTGAACAAGATATGGCCGTGGCAAGAAGTATTGCAAACCATGGTTAAAGAAGATGGTGAGGAGAAAATCATCTTTAGTAAAAGTGTACTACCCACTACCTTTTCTGGATTGGAAGACAATTTCTTGTACGGAAATGATCCTCAAATTATCGCTTGCATAGCGCTTATGGCATTGGGATTCTTTACTGTATTTGGTGCAGAGATGATCTCAAAAAAACTGCAAGCAAAGTGAGGCATTTTGGATTAATCGGCTATCCACTCACCCACTCCTTTTCGCCCAATTATTTTAAAAATAAGTTTGAATCAATAGAAGTTAAACATGCTGATTATAAGTCATTTGAAATACATGACTTAAACTCAATAAAGAAGCTAGTAAAGACGAAGGACCTATCCGGTTTTAACGTCACAATCCCTCACAAGCAAAGTATCATTCCATACTTAGATGAACTCACACCAGAAGCCAACGCCATTGGATCTGTGAACTGCGTTAAAGTGGTTGAAGGCAAGTTAATCGGCTACAATACCGATGCATTTGGATTCAAGACTTCATTAATCCATTTGATTGGAGATAAGACTATTGAAAAAGCCATCATTCTAGGCAATGGCGGAAGCGCAAAGGCCGTCCAATATGCTTTGAAGCAGATGAAAATAGATTATAGTATTGTTTCTCGATCTGGTGACTTGAATTACAACAATCTTTCTCCTTCAATGATGAGAACGTACCAACTCATCATCAACACTACTCCACTGGGCATGTTTCCAAATGTGGAAGAACATCCGGACATTCCTTACGAAGCCATTACTAGCAATCATTTTGCGTTTGATCTCATCTACAATCCATCAGAAACAGCCTTTCTAAGAAAGTGCAGCCTAGCTGGCGCTGCCATTAAGAACGGCCAAGAAATGCTGGAGTTTCAAGCCGACAAAAGTTGGGAGATTTGGAATGCTTGATTCATCAACCTGCCTTTTAAGCTACCTCACAATCACTTTCCTCACCACTACTCCATCATCAAATCGAGCATGGATAAAGTAAACCCCAGCTTCTGATAAATCAAAGAGTAACTCTTTTTCATCATTTACAACTTGGTTAAGGAGCATCTGCCCTACTGAATTATAAACCGACACTTCATCAGGAAGCACGGAAGCCGAAAGAGTACACCTTCCCACATTCGGATTGGGGAATATGCTCATACTGGTTTTGGATAATTCAAGAATTCCATTCACCAGATCAAGTTCTATGGTGTTAGAAGTGCCTTCACATTCATTGCTATCACTTACAATGACATAGTAAGACCCATTGTTCAAAATGGTATGGTTTTGATCAGTAGCTCCTGGTATTATGGTGTCGTTGTAATACCATTGATAGCTGAAGAAAGGATCGGTACACTGCAACACATTGCCTCCGGCATCAATAATCATAGGATTAACATTTGCTATTATCACGTCAATGGTATCGGTAAAGACACCGCAATCTGTTGTAACGCTCACCCAATATTCACCCGATTCATTTGCAAAAAACGATGGATCGGAAGAACCATCCTGCCAGAGGTATGTGGCATCAGGATAAGTGGCGTCCAGAACAAGCCCTTGACCATTGCATACAGTGGTGTCATTCCCTAAATCAACAGCACCGCAGTCGAAAGCTGTTCCACCAATGATATGAATCCCTGCTAAATCAGGGCCGCTCGTGCTAGTTAAAAAGACGATTTCAATTCCATCTACAACTTCGGTAGCACCCAATCCAAAATGTGTGTTAAAGTCCAGTGGCAAAACATAGCGATTGTGTGGGAAGAAAACCGTGACGTTACAATTCGTTTCTACATACACCCAAGTAGTATCAGTTATTGCAGTCCAATCTCCAACACTTACAGCATGTGTAGAAGAATATAAACCCGATGAAAGTCTCAATCGAACATTATAATTGGCGGTATTAAAACTGGTCTCTAAAAGCAGTTCATTGCCTGTAGAATCAATCCATTGGTTGCCGAAAGTGCCTGACAGAGTGTCGCCCACGGTGAGATTTACCCATGTGGAATCATCCGGTGGACCAGTGACTGCAGAAACAACACAACCATCTGGATGCACAGCATCTACCAAATATCCAATGATGGGATAGCCGCCCAGTGTTTGCGACTTGCTCATGAAGTTGAGGGCGATAAGGCAGGTTAACAGGACTATTTTTTTCATGAGAGGTTCGTTTAGCGGTTGAGTCTGGTTCGAAAGATAAATCAACTTATTGAACCTTAAAGATGACTCACTGCTTGAAAGCAAAGCAATCTGCTCAGAAAGCTTTCGGATAGAGGTACTGAGTTCCCTTTGCTTAGTTCGCACGGCAGAATCACTTTCTGGCTTGATAGCATTTAATTATTCTTGATACTTTTGAAACGTCAAGTAAAATACCCTCATCAATCCTTAGTTTATGCATTACGAAGAAGTCTTTCTGATTTTCTGGGAACAGGTAAAGGAAAGTGTGCAAGAAGGCCGCTTTGCCAAGTTAACCATGGCCAAAACCATTGGAAAACCAAACTTGCAGAACATATTTGTAAGACCACTCAACACTGACGATGGTTTTAAAGTTATGCTGAAATTTAGCTACAGATCGCCTGAGACCCACGATCAAGAAGACGAGCTTACTTTAGACGAAGCTTTTGTGGTTTTGGAATCTCATCTCGTTAAGTCTTTTTCATCCGTACTGTTATTCACCACCACAAAGGATGTGATGTTTAAAGTCAATAAAAAAGGTGTGGGCAGCATCTCAGAGAAGGAGCCAACATTTCGCAACATCATTCGAGCTGAGCGAAAGATTGAAGGACTGGAGCGCATGGATTAATGCATGGCTTTAGAAGTCAATCTAAAATGCAAATGTCCTTCTGTGAAGTCCAAACTACTGCCAACGGTTTGTATAAGAGCAGAAGCGTAATTATTGTAAGTTCTGTTATAATGAGCAATTTACTCATAAAACAAAATAGCGGTTGAGTTTGCACTCGAACCGCTATTGTTTTCATTCTTTTTAGTAGGTGGTTTTATTTCAGCTCTTTTAGCAAGGTGTTAGCAGCCAATTTTCCTAACTCATTAGATGCTAGTGGACTTGCTCCTGTTATTAATTTTCTGTCTACTACAACTGTTTTATCGGATTCAGTATTAACAATGTTAGCACCTAAAGATTTCAACTTTTCACTTAGTCCAGAAGGCATATTACCTGGCAAATATCCAATCATTGGGGTCTGTTCATCCACAGCATCTGGAAAAACAGCCATATCATATCCTTTGTAAAGAAATTCTTGACCATTAAGTGTGGTAGATAAAAACGATCCTGGTCCATGGCAAAGGCTAATGGTGAAAAGATCATTTTCATGCGCCCAATTCAAGATTTTTCCAACATTTTCATCTTCGGGTATTCCGATCATAGCTCCATGTCCTCCAGGAACAAAGACTGCCGCATACGAAGTTGATTCTGTGAATGATGAGTCAATAAAATCTTTTAGGTTTCTCGGATTATCGAAGCTGGACTTGAGCTCATTGTAAAGCGCTTTTACATGTTCGTCTTTTCCCGGAAAAGCCCACATTTCAAATACTACGGGCTTGCCAGTTTGAGTAGCGATTTCAAAATCAAAGCCGGCCTAGTTTATCATCAGAAGTAGTAGAGCCTTTTATGTGGCATCCTTTTTTATTAAGCTTTAGCGCTAAAGGTTTTCCAAGCCATCCACAACCTAGTATGCTTATGTTTTGCTTCATGTTAAACGAAATTACTGTTTTTGGGTAAGTTAATCTAAAACAAAAAGCCTCTAAATTTAGAGGCTTTTTTAAAAATAATAAGAAAAAATCAATTATAAATTTTGGACATCAAACGATGACAAGTTTAATTCCATAGCTTTAGGTTTTTTTCCAATTTTTTCTAAATATCTAGAAACATCTGTATAATGAAGAGATGATGAACTGATTTCAATTACAATTGTTTCTCCTTCCTTTAATGTTTCCCAAGAAGTTGATCTTTTTTTAGTTAATAAGAACTTTGCCATTTTAAATATATTACTTCCCTACTCTTTTGGCTTTTCGGATTACGCCCCGTTTTTTTTAGTGGGTTCTGGTCTCCACTTTTATTTTTTTCTTTTTTGTCACAGTTGCGCCTGCGGCAGTGCTATACTGCTTACACGCTGTTATAGGTAGATTGACCTCTCAACTATAATTTAGAGGAGATAACATGCTGAATGATTCTGGCATATTTCAAATTATCAGAGCCTTCTATATCCTTATAGAGTGTATTATTCAATATTGGTGCTTTTGCTCCCCTTGCTGATCCTGAAATATGAGGCACCATGATAACATATATATTTTCTTTATTTTTGGTAGTGTAAATGTCGTCAGACCATGATGGAGGGTTTAAATCCAAAATTTGGCATATTGCATCACGAGCATCATTTCCGAGTGTTAAGATATGATTAGGTTTTACAGTTTTTATTTCATTTTCAAAAATCTCTCTATGGACAGAAAGCCGTTTGAATTCTTTTTGATTATTACTTATATTTTGTCCTTCTCGGTAGAAAACCTTGTAGATATCAGTTACATAAATGTCATATGTTTCCAGAATAGTATGAAAAAATGATAAATTACTTCTATCTGAACTTTTGTTATATTTTGATTCCATTGAATTAATTATACTAAATGGAACCCAATAGCCAATTTCATCAATTTTAGAAATATCATCGGACTCTTCTCTTAAAGGATCCATTGCGCAAACCATTAAAATAGGTCTGTTTTTTCCTTTGGACAAAAGAATTGGGAAATCAATTCCAATCGTTCTAGTATCCTTTTGTTTGATTTCTTTAAATTGATCGGATAATTCATTTTTATAAAGACTAAAATCCAATAATTTTTCATTACCATTAAATTGATTTTTATAATATCCAAAAAACCAATTATAAACGGCATCAATCCCTACATTTGGTTTAATTAAATGCTGTTCCAATAAAACCTTTATGTCATCTGGTATCGAAACATTAAAATCTGATGATGTTTCTAGTATCCCCTCCCATTTACCTCTCATTGGGCCAGGTTCAAGTCCTTTTTTCCATGCCGCATCAAAGCCATTTTCATGAAAAGTAATTTCCATTAATCCAGTGGCATTTACTTTTGTGTTATGGAATGTTGCTTTTAGCACATTGCCATCAAACGCACCTGTAAGTGTGGCATCCTTATAAGCACCATTAATTGTTCCTTTTTTTCCTTCTGTGAAAGTTACTGTGTCACCATTATCGATAGTGTAAGCTGTGTTTAATTTTATCATAAATAATATTTATTATTAATCATCTACAAATGCACTTGTTCCAGGCCAACCATCAAAAATGTTACTATTGCATATATTCTTAGCAACTTTTTTTAAATCTAATTGATAACCATTAAACTCCTCTAGTTCTTCATATGATTCATCTAAAATATATTGATTTCGCTTTATACGTAATAAGTATTCAACGATGACGTGTATTATATTAAACACTCTATTTGCTTGTCCACTTTCTCGAATTGGTTCGTACTTTTCATCAATTGCATGATATAAGGCAATTGCAATGCATTCTTCATCTATTTCTTTTTCGTAATACCGATAGGCATAATTTTGAAGTCCAATCCACAAAGATGATATCCCATAATTCCAAAACTTTGTATCAGACCAACTATCACTATCCCATTCAATTTCTGCTCTTTTCATTATAAATTCGGTAAAATTCATTCCAGAACCATTCGAACTATCAGACCATTTGCAATCATCCCAATCACCCTTAATTTCATCATCAATAAAATAGGTGTCAAATTCAGCGTGTGGTAAAAATTCAAGTTCAATATATTTAAAATCTTGTGTATCAAAAGAACTCATGGTATCAATTACTTTATCGTAATATGACTGATCATTGGGCATGTTCTCAAGAATGTTTTCAACATACAGCTGTTCTTTATGTACTACCTGAAGAAGCCATAAACACTCATGATTAGAATTAATTAAAGACTTAAGTTCTGAAACAAATAATTCAAATTCCTTCTGTTTCAGCTTTAATATTGTATACCTTATTTTCAATATTAGATTTTCTAAAATACTCCTTATGAAATGTCCCTTCTCATCATCAATAAAAACTTGAATGTCCTCTTTGCTAAGAGACATATCATCTTCACTTTTAAATGAAGATATAATACCTTCTAAAATAATTTCAGGATCGAATTGCAACTTCTCATCGGCATATTTTAATGCGTCTTCATATGAACAATCACTTGCGTTCCCAAATGACTTAACTGCTGCCAAAACTATTTCTCTGTCTTTTGTGAGCTCCTCCGATAATAGACCTAGAATTTCTGCGTCTTTTTTTAAAGCTGCTAAAACAAATCCGCGGTTCGTTCGCCACTCTTCTTTGGTCAGCTCCAAAAAATTATCTTCCCAAACATTATTTATGCATTCTTGCTGTTCGTCTGTCAGGCTAACCACGTTTTTGTTTAGACCCTCAACTTTAGATTCTATCTCATCAATCATTTTGAATGTACTTAATTTCCCTAACCATTTCCCCTTCATTGGGCCAGGTTCTATGCCTTTTTTCCATTTTCCATCAAACCCTGTTTCGTTAAAGGTTATTTCCATCAAACCCACTGCATTTACTTTGGAGTTATGAAAAGTTGCTTTGAGTACATTTCCATCAAATACACCTGTTAAGGTAGAGTCTGTGTACGAACCATTAATTGTTCCTTTTTTCCCTTCTGTAAAAGTTACTGTGTCACCATTATCGATGGTGTAAGCTATGTTTAATTTTATCATGATATTTCTGCTTTTAATTTATAAAGCTATCATTTTTTTTAAAATTTATATGTACATAAAATCGGTTTGGTGGGTTAGGTTATGTGTTTTAGATATTGTTGTAATGCGTTTTTAGGGTAATTGCAAAGGAATTTAATAATCACGAATCGTAGGCACTACGAGAAAAGAGTAGTGGTACTCCTTTATTTTTATGAGGTGAATAAAAATGACTCACCAATCAGCTCCATGCATAAATTCTTCTAAATGTAGTTGACTACAATAAGCTTTCTTTAATTGCTTTACCTAAGATAGCAATTGATTGATAATATAAACTTGCTTTTGCGTTTAGCGTTTTAGCCGATAAATAAATTACTAAAACATTTGAGTTAGTTTGTCTTTGAATGTACCATTGAACCCCTTCTTTATTGTCACTTCCAAACTTATTATGAGTAAAAGTTTCACATTCTTCATCTAATTCTTTTTGATCAGTTTCTAGCCTTTCTTTGAGTAATTCAAGATTCTTTGTATTTGAATAATGTGTGTTTGTGTGAGCAAAATCATCAGTTCCTTTACTGCCACCATTTAACAAATGCCATTCACCAAGTCGTTTACCTCCGCACCTTATGTCAATCACTAATGATTCTGTTTTTATAATGTCTTTTAAATCCTTGCAAAAAGTATTGATTATAGGACTAGCGTTAGTTGATTGGTCATTGAAAAATGCTTGCTCTGAAAAGTTTATTCTTTTTTCTTTACTGAAGTTTCCGAAACTATACTTTTCAACACTGATATAGTTCGCTTCAAGAAATTCGGATAAAGCATATGAATAGTGTCCTATAAATGGTTGGTCATCAGACTTTGAAGATAGAACTGTTACATTACTTTGTCTATTTATAGTGGTGCCATATGGTGAGTTTTCATTGAATGACTCTAAAATCAAATTTTCTTTCCCATCAGAAATGTAATTTTTAAGTCTTATTCCTTTACCTTTTTTTGCAACATGAAAAATTTCCTCTTCTGAAAGCATTAGTCTCATTTTCGCATCATTCAATTTTAAAAGCTTCCTCCTTAAATTAGGTAATCCAATCTCTTCTTTCGCTCTTACAAATGAGCCTAGGTGATCGAATTCAAATAAGTCTAAAAGTTCCATGTTGAAGGCTGAGATTTCTTCATCTTGCTTAATGGATTCTATCTCTTCAACAAAGCCTGCGCCTATAATTCCTGCTGGAACCGCAAATAAAGCTATTCCTAGTAAGCCAACAATTGTCGCAATTACCATTCCAGCTGTTGTAATTGGTTCGAAATTACCATAGCCACCAACTCCTCCGATAAACTTAGAAACAGACCATAAAAAGGCATCGATTAAACTGCTAAAATATTCTGGTTGCGCATTTTTTTCAATGTGATATAAGATTGCTGAAAGGATAATTGTTAAGAAGATTACCACCTGTAATGATAACAAGAGCTCTTTAGACTTGTTTTTTATGGCGTCAATAACCAACGATTGTGATTTCATATATCTACCAAATTTCATTAATCTAAATAACCTCAATATTCGGAGTATTTTAAAAAATCCAAATTGACTTATTTTGAAAAGACCAATGTAGAAAGGAATAATAGCGATCAAATCAATAAGCATGTAAAATGAAAACATGAATTTAATAGTCTGCTTAAATCTACTTTTCCCTTCAATAGGTTTAAACCTTATTAACCTTATTATATATTCAATGCTAAATGCGATAGAAACAATCCAATCTAGATAGGTTAAAGCATTTTCATAGTCTTTATTTATTGGGGTAATTGTTTCTAGTATGATGCCTAAGGTCGAAGCTAAGATTAGACCTAAAATGGTAATCTTAGTTATTTTTGAGGCTTTTGAGTTCGAATTATCATCGAAGCAATCATATATTGATATATGCATTTATTGAAGTGATTTGTTATTTTTTGATAAAATGAAATTACAGTTTTTACTTTAAATTTTCAGGTTCTTTGATTTCATTTAAGTATTAAATTATTCCTACTCCTAAGGCTTTCGCAGACCGTCTTGGTTTTTATTTTAAACTGCCCATAACGGTGCGTGTAAAATGCGTTTTAATGCTTTTTACATAGTGTTATAAATGATTATTCTTTTATAAATTTCATCACACGAGGTTTCTCGCCTAACATTTCAATTATATAATTACCTCCTATTAAATTAGAAATGTCAATTGCTTTATTGGTTTTCCCTGATATTATTAATGATCCAATAAGATTATAAATTTTGTATTCGGTTTCAGAATAAAGGCCATCTATATTTAAAATATTCGGAGAGGGATTTGGATAGATAATTAGGTTGGTTTCTTCAGAAGAGTAGTTGTTAACATTTGTAGTCCCATCTATAACATTAAAAGTGCCTATCATACCATAAGATACTGCATGTGGGGTGCATTCATATTCATAAAGTCCTAATACCTGCGGGACATATTGAAAAAAGGTATCTGCTGGAGCCTGCCATATTTGATCGAATGTTGCAGCTCCTAAAGGAATATTAGTAGAAGTAATAGTATGTACCATTGAAGGAGCTCCTCCTCCCAATGGAAGCCACTGAACTGTATCTCCAAGTTGAATTGTAATTATTGCGGGAGTAAATGAGTAATATCCATCCCAAACGTTAACAATTTGAATTTGGGCCTTTGATGTGAATGTTGATAAAATAATGCACAGAATAATTATAATGTTTTTAGTTGTTTATAACTTGTTATAACGTTATAAAACATAACGTTTAACGGATTTATCTTCTCCTTTTCGCGAGGATTTGCCATTGTTTTAAGGGTGTTGTTATTTGGCTTTCGTTAATCCTCAATACCAATTCCCGCATCGAAATATAAAACAGAAAAAAGAAATAGGAGGCAAACGTGAGAAAATTCAACCTCGCCTCTACCCGCTTACGCTTGAGGCACGTAGGCTGTTTGCAGGATGTGCTGGGTTTTCATTTCTTCGCCATCAGCTGGCCAAGTTTGGTTGTATTTCCAACCTGTTTCGGGTGGTAAGCTCATCAAGATGGAATCTATACGCCCATCAGTGTCCAACCCAAACTTGGTGCCTTTGTCTAACACCAAATTAAACTCCACATAACGGCTCCTGCGGTGCATTTGCCAAGCTTTGTTCAGCTCTGTAAATGAACGCTTAGCATTCAAGCGCATCAGGTGCGTATAAATCGGTGCAAAGGAATTACCCACTTCTTGCACAAAGGCAAATAGGTCAGCTTTAGATTTTCCTTCAGTCTTCTCATTCAATCGGTCAAAGAAGATGCCGCTCACTCCGCGCGATTCTTTTCTATGCTTGATGTAGAAATATTCATTCGCCCATTTAGCAAAGCGCGGGTGGTAAGCCATGTCGTTTGCATCGCAGGCTTTTTTCAGCTGTGCGTGAAACCACTTCGTCTGCTCTTCATCTACATAATGGGGCGTAAGGTCAATGCCACCGCCAAACCACCACACATCATCGTTCATCTCAAAATAGCGCACATTCATGTGAATGATCGGCACGAAAGGATTGTCAGGATGCATCACGATAGACACGCCAGTGGCAAAAAAGGAATTGGAATCTACGTTTAATGCTGATTTAATAGTGTCTGGAAGCTCACCGTGCACCGCAGAAAAGTTGACACCACCTTTAGAGATGATCTTGCCATTCTGAATAACTCTGGTGTCTCCACCTCCACCGCCTGGCCTGCTCCAAGATTCAGATGTAAAGCTGGCTCCGCCATCTGCATTTGACACTTCATTGCAAATAGCATCTTGAAGCCCTCTAAACCAATCTGCTATTCCGTCTCTTGTATAGGCCATTTTGCAAACTCCTTCAATCTATAATTTTTGTACTCGTACAATTGAATACTCTGATTTTCAATCCCACTTTCAGCTAAAACTCTATGAAAATGATAATCCATCAACACCCCTGAAAATTGAAACTGCTCTGGTTTTGCAAACCATTGCTCACTATTATAAGCAACTTGGTTTATGATATAATGTGCCAGATCAAACCCAATAACAGTAAACCTTTCCGGTTCATAGCCTTTCATGGCATAATAATGATTGAAGAACGACTTGACACGGTAATCGAAAAAGTCTAGGTAACCCACGATGGGGATAGTGACATGTAACTCGTGCAGCTGCTTTACATCTAGATCATTTTCATAACGCTGCCACTCTTCCAAACCAATAACTCTGAAGTCAAACTTTCCTTTCGACCCAAATTTCAGGTCATAAAGCTCGCCTAACAGCTTCGTCACAAACACTTTATTGGTAGAAGGGACAAACAACACAAATGAGCCAGAATCTCCTAACCTCATAGCAAGAGTTTCGTGATTGACATCCCACAATTTCATTTCTCTGATAATCTCTTTGCTCGAGGTGTCAGGAAGATTGATGGCTTGAGCATACCGAGATTTAAAGAACTCAATATTCGAAACGTCTTGAAACTTGTTGCTATTCACCAATATCAGGTTAGAATCTCGATACTTGGCGGCCAGCAGCTCGGCAATGGCGTCAATCTGCATCGACTCACTTGGTGTGATCTTAATGGCATTAGGGCGCTTAAAGAGGATCTTAGAGGGTTTTGGGATAGGACAAATAGTTGGAATACCAAGACTTTTGGTGTAGTCAGCCACCATTTCGAATTGATCCGTATAAAACGGACCTACTAAAATGTCAAAATCTTTAAGGCTTTCCTTTTTTATCAATTCAGCAACAACAAACGTATCCTGACCTACATCAAACAGTGAAACATCAAAAGAAACTCCAGACTTGGCCGCCAAAGAGTCTATGGCAAACTCAAATCCTCGGTAAAAGCTCAACGCCACCCTCTTTGCTTCGTTAATTCGGAATGAACTCGGATTGGCTGAATCCGGAAAACTTGGAGATAAAGGAAGAAGCAAGCCTATGCTTAGAACTTTTCCTGAGTCAGGCCGGTGCTTTTCTATCAAATCAGGAAGGGTTTGCATCAACCTATCCAAGGTGTCTTTCTTGACCACTACCCTAGTTCCAGGAATTCGAATTGCCATTCCCTCCTGCATTGAAACATCTGGATTCGCTTTTACAATCTCATCCACTGTGGTGTTGTAGAGCTTACTCAAACTATAAAACGTCTCTCCTTTTAGGATGATATGGCTTTTAAGCGAATCTGCTTGTGCCGTAACCGTATATTTTTCTTTTGCATCCACTTTTGATATTGGAATGCGCACTTGATCACCCACCTTCAGCCCATTCACCTTGATGGAGTCGTTTACTTTCAACAACTCAGCTACAGTGGTATTGTAATTCTTGCTTATGGCGTAAAGGGTCTCTTTCACCTGAGCTTCGTGGGTTATAAACTGACTGGTTTGATCTATTACCGCACCGAGATCCTTCTTGTTTTCACTGGTAACTGGAATGAGAAGTGTTTGATTAACCTTAAGGCCTTCTTCTTTGAGAATGGGGTTGCTATTCTCTATCGCCTCAATGCCTAAGTTGTAAATCTTAGAAATACCGTAAAGCGTATTTCCAGCTTCAACAACGTGTAAATAGTATTTATTGCCATTTATCTTATGAACGTCAGGAGTTTTTTGAGCAAACCCAGAAAGACTTAAGATTAAAAAGAAGCAAATTGATATGTACGCTCGAATTATTCCCATTCAATAGTTGCTGGTGGTTTTGAACTGATGTCATACACCACACGATTAACTCCTTTTACGTTATTGATGATTTTATTTGAAATCATTGCTAAAAACTCATGCGGAAAGTGAAACCAATCTGCCGTCATTCCATCGGTTGAAGTAACAGCCCTTAAAGCTACAGCATTTTCATATGTTCTTTCATCGCCCATCACACCTACAGACTGAACTGGGAGTAAAATGGAACCTGCTTGCCAAATTTGATCGTACAATCCAGCTTCCTTCAAGCCTTCCGTGTAGATATAATCAACCTCCTGAAGCACCCTCACTTTCTCTTCAGTAACATCTCCCAAAATCCTTATTCCCAGCCCAGGACCAGGGAATGGATGCCTACTCAATATGCTATGTGGCAATCCCAAGGTTGCACCTACTTCGCGCACTTCATCTTTAAAGAGGGCGCTAAGTGGCTCCACTATTTTCAGTTTCATAAAATCAGGCAAACCACCCACATTGTGGTGCGATTTAATAGTGGCAGAAGGACCTTTCACCGATTTAGATTCAATTATATCCGGATAGATGGTTCCTTGACCCAGCCACTTCACATCAGAAATGAGGTGCGATTCCTCATCAAACACCTCTATAAAAACCCTTCCAATAACTTTTCTTTTCTCCTCTGGGTCAGATATCCCTTTCAATTCTCTGTAAAAAGCAGCAGATGCGTCCACTCCTTTCACATTAAGTCCGAGGTCTTTATATTGATGAAGTACGCCTTCAAACTCATGCTTTCTCAGTAAACCATTATCCACGAAAATGCAATAGAGGTTCTTTCCAATAGCACGATGAAGGAGCATTGCTGCTACTGAACTATCTACTCCACCAGAAAGTCCAAGGACTACTCTATCGTCTCCCAACTGCTCTTTCAATTGAGCTACCGAAGTTTCAACATAAGACTCTGGAGTCCAAGATTGATCACATCCACATACTCCAACTGCAAAATTTCTTACTACCGTTAAGCCATCTGTAGTATGGAAAACCTCAGGGTGAAATTGAAGTGCATAAGTGTCCTCATTATCAAACATATAACCACCTATACTTACATCTTTAGTACTGCATATAATTGAGGTGTCTTCAGGAAGGGAAAAAATGGTATCACCATGTGACATCCACACTTGAGACTCTTCCGCAACACCTTTCATTATAGAGGCATTGTGATCAACAAAAGTCAAATTCGCTCTTCCGTATTCTCTCTTAGATGAAGCCTGCACCTCACCTCCATAGTTATGCGCAAGATATTGCGCTCCATAGCAAACTCCTAGTAAAGGAAGCTTACCCTTAATCTGCGATAAATCTGGTACGGGATGATTTTCTTGGCGAACTGAAAACGGGCTTCCGCTTAGTATCACACCCTTAATATGATCACCTAAAGCAGGAATCTCATTAAAGGGATGAATCTCACAGTAAATATTTAACTCTCTTATTCTGCGTGCTATAAGCTGAGTATACTGAGAACCAAAGTCAAGGATTAGAATCATTTCTTGCATGCGCAAATGTAGAAGTTCAAAGAGTTAAACGACACGATAAATGTGGGATTATTACGAAACCTTCATGTTGAAAAGATCAAATTTCAAGGCAAAAAAAAAGCCCCACAAAAGCGGGGCTAAAATTGATCCATCTAAAATGATGAATTATCCCTTCTTCGCAGAAAGGGTAATGTTTAATGTAATGTCATCAGAAAGAACAACATCTTTCAAGTAATGAGCCCAAGCAACATCATACTTTTGACGATCAAAAACCAATGTTCCTGTAGCATTCATATTGTCTCCGTTGATCTCAACGTTCTCAACAGTAATAGTCTCCTCATTCGTTTTTCCTTTGATAGTTAAATCACCAGAAATAGTGTTACCATCAACAGATTTTGCAACGAAAGAAGCATTAGGATAAGTTTCAATACTGAAAAAATCATCACTAGCTAAGTGACCTGCCAACTTAGATGCTGGATTCTCTTCGCTATAGTTTTCATCCTTAGGAGAGATTGACGTCATGTCAATTTCAAACTTACCAGCAGTGATTGCACCACCTTCTGTAGTAACCATTCCAGATTGAACACCAATAGTACCAAAGTGAGAATAAACTTGAGCACCAGCAGTTCCACCTTCCCAACGAACGCTAGAAGCAGCAGGATCAATAGTCCAAGTGTTCGATTCAACAACAACCTCTTCTGGAGTTGTAGATTCTTCAGTAGCAGTTTCGCCACCTCCAGCACAAGATGCCAAGGCTACAGAAACAGAAATAGCAGCAACAAATAGTAAATTCTTTTTCATAATAGTAATAAGTTATTTCGTGCAAATATAGAAAAGATGTACCTACATTTAATGTCTTAATCTTTTATTTTTTTAGTCGGTCTCAAAAACGGTGATCTTCGTCTCAAATGGATCAAAATGACCTTGTAAAGCGTCTAGAAAATCATTGATATGAACGGAGTCAGAAAACACCATCCAATTTTCTATCCTTTCTTGTGGGGCATCCTGAGGCTTTATGCTCGCGTATAGCTCTGTCAAGCGCCTTTCTATCGTTTCATTCTTCTTTCGATCACTGCGCAAGACTTTCTTCTGAAGTGTAGACAATCGTTTTAAAATCCGGGTCTTCTCAGAATCAGCGCTTTGCTGTAAAGAAGGGTCAAAATCACCGATTAATTCTGATAATTCAGAAAGTAAAGTTTCAATCGATTCTCTTTTATCCTCCACCAAATGTTCGTGAGATCCATTTCTTCGAACCAAGGATGTGAATAGCTCCATGAACGGTTCATTGATATCTGAGATCTGAACCTCTAATTGAGATAATCTCTTTATTGTTTTGGCATCAATAATAAGAGCCATGTCCCGCAATATGACTGCAGGATAAAAAACATTAAACGTATCAAATACTCCTTTTAACTGGAGCCAGTAGCTCAATTCACCAGGCCCTCCGATGTAAGCCAGGTTTGGTAGAATAACCTCTTGATATACCGGCCTTAAAACGACATTCGGACTAAAACATTCTGGTTTTTCATCCAATTTTTCAATCATTTCAGAAGCTGTCCATGAATTAACTCCATCAACAGTTCTAAACCCATTTTCAACCCTTTCTATGCGGTCTCGATAACCATTCGCCATCCAAAAAAGGTTGATCTCTCTGGGAGTTACTTGTCCACCATAGCCCAAATCAATCAAACTATTCGTTGATTGATCCACTCCGTTATGCGAACTTGAAGAGTGAAGCTCTTCTTTCATCACAGGAATGAACAAGCGCTTTAGCTCTCTGTCATCAGCATCCAACACTACCACTCCTCTATCTGCAAACAACCAATAAACAAAGTCTCTTATTCCTTCCGACAACGTCTTTTCAGCGCTAAAGATCTGATCCATCTTGATCAACGTATCCGACTTAAGTGGATCATTCCCAACGATTTCAACCAAGTGCTTTTTAAAAGCATCCAAATCATCGAGCTTCATGCGCCCTACTGGGCCATTTGCCTCAACATCCCAAGAAGCTTTATCTGTCTTGAAAAAGATATGATTAACCTCAGCAAAATCATGATCTTCAGACGCCATCCAATAAATTGGGACCGCAGTAACATTCTCTTCTTTTAAGATTTCACATGTTTTGATAACACTCAGAATCTTATAGAGAAAAAACATGGGACCTCCATAAATACATAACTGATGGCCCGCAGTTATTGTGAAGACATCTTCAGATGACAGCCTAGCTATTTGAGCTTTAGTCTGTTTTGTAGAGAACGAAGATTGCTCTGCTTGACGAGATAAGGAATCAACCAATACCTTTCTATTCACTGGGAAAGAAGGACGACTAGCAGCGGCCTTCTTAATTCCAGCCACACTTGGACGGAAGGAATAGAAGTCACTTAATTCAGACGTATCATCTAAATAATCAGAAATGAGTTTGGGTAAAGACGGTCTAAGTTTTGAATGAAGTTTCAATTCTCTGGGCATTAATATCTACAGTAATTCACTATTGAAAACATTGTTCAAAGTAAAGAACATAATTAAGACTGAATAACTTCGGCTTCAAGGTCAAACGCTGTATTTCCAGTGATTCGAACATTAACGAAATCTCCTAATCTTAAATAATTCTCACTGGCATCAATCACCACCTCATTATCTACCTCAGGCGAATCATATTGAGTACGTCCAATAAAGAAGCCTCCTTCTTTTCGATCTATTAAAACCTTCTCCACAGTACCTATGCGAGATTGATTGCGCTCGAAGCTAATCTCTTCTTGCAAGTTCATTATTGCATTTGCTCTTTCTTGCTTCACCTCTGCAGGCACATCATCCTCATACTGGAACGCATGCGTATTCTCCTCATGGCTATAGGTAAACACTCCTAGTCGATCAAACTTCATAGAAGCAACCCAATCATACATCTCTTGGAAGTGAGCTTCGGTTTCGCCTGGAAAGCCTGTTATTAAGGTTGTCCTTATGGCCATTTCAGGGTTTACGGTTCTCATTTCTTCAATGATCCGATCTGTTTTAGCGCGTGTTGTTCCTCTGCGCATCCGCTTAAGCATTTCATCATTGATGTGCTGTAATGGAATGTCTAAGTAATTGCAGATTTTAGGATTTCTAGCCATCTCTTCAATAGCATCCATTGGAAAGCCAGCCGGATAAGCATAATGCAATCTAATCCAGTCAATTTCTTCTACTTCGCTTAAGGCCTTTAGCAACTCGGCAAGATTTCTCTTACCATAGATGTCTAATCCATAATAGGTTGAATCCTGAGCAATTAAAATCAATTCTTTCGTTCCTTGAGCTGCTAATGATTTGGCTTGCTTAACTAGATCTTCTATCGGTGTTGATATATGCTTGCCCCTCATTAAAGGAATTGCGCAAAATGCACATGGACGATCACACCCTTCACTTATTTTTAAGTAGGCATAATGAATAGGCGTAGTAAGGAATCGTTCGCCTACCAGTTCATGCTTATAGTCTGCTTTCAGGGTTTTCAGCAATCGAGGTAATTCTCGCGTTCCAAACCATGCATCAACCTCTGGAATGTCTTTTTCTAATTCATCGCGGTATCGCTCTGACAAACATCCAGTAACAATTACTTTCTCAACCCAGCCATTTTTCTTAGCCTCAGAAAATTGCAAAATTGTATTGATAGACTCTTCTTTCGCATTATCAATAAATCCGCACGTATTGATGATTACCGTATCGAAATCTTCTTTTTCACTCTCATGCTCTACTGAAAAATCATTCGCCTTAAGCTGAGCCATCAGGACTTCAGAGTCATAAATGTTTTTGGAGCAACCAAGAGTAACTACATTGATCTTCTCAGACCTCTTTCCTTTCGTTCGCATGAATTAATTTGATTTTGGTGCTCCAAATAAAGAGTCAACGAATGCTCTGCGCTCAAATAATTGCAAATCTTCAATTTTCTCTCCAACACCAATGTATTTAACTGGGATTTTGAATTGATCGCTTATTCCTATTACTACTCCTCCTTTTGCAGTTCCATCGAGTTTGGTCAATGCGAGGGCATTCACTTCTGTGGCCGCTGTAAACTGTTTTGCTTGTTCAAAGGCATTTTGCCCAGTTGAAGCATCCAATACTAAAAGGATCTCATGAGGTGCATCTGGCACCACTTTTTGCATCACTCGCTTAATCTTGGTCAGCTCGTTCATGAGTCCAACCTTATTATGAAGTCTTCCTGCAGTGTCTATGATTACTACATCAGCACCCGTCTTCATTGCCGACTCCAATGTATCATAGGCCACACTTGCTGGATCAGAACCCATTTGCTGCGCTATAACAGGAACATTTGCTCGTTCTCCCCACACTTTTAGTTGATCGATAGCGGCTGCTCTAAAAGTGTCTGCCGCGCCTATTACTACTTTCTTTCCTGCTTTCGAAAATTGATGTGCAAGCTTTCCGATGGTGGTTGTTTTGCCCACTCCATTCACACCCACAACCATCATAACGTAAGGCTTTCGATTAAGCTCTTCTTCAAAGTTTTTGACCTCGCCTGCTTTGTTCTCCTCTAGTAGTAATGTGATCTCTTCTCTTAAAATATCGTTGAGTTCTGTGGCATTGACGAATTTATCTTTCGAAACACGCTCCTCAATACGACCAATGATTTTTAATGTAGTAGTTACGCCAACGTCTGAGGTAACCAAAACTTCTTCCAAATTATCGAGAACCTCATCATCGACCTTTGACTTTCCGACAACTGCGCGGGACAATTTCGAAAAAACACTTTCACGTGTTTTCTCCAAACCTTTATCAAGAGTTTCCTTTTTAGACTTAAATAAACCGAATAGTGCCATTGTTATTGCTGCTTTGGTTTAAACAAAGAAAGCCTCTTTCTAAAGAAGAAAGAAGCTTTCAAAATATCATTGAGGAACAATTATTTTGACTTCAAGAAATCATCTACCAAGTCCTTTGGCATAACTTCTTGACGAAGGCTGTAATTGCCCGTCTTCTCTGATTTTACCATCTTAATTACTTTGGTATAATCCTTTGCTCCTTGTTTTCTTAATCCTGCTACTGTTTTCTTAGCCATGGCTCAATGCTTTAATGGTTTTACTTGATCTCTTTGTGAAGAGTCACTTTACGTAGAATTGGGTTATACTTCCTAACCTCAATCCTATCTGGAGTGTTCTTTCTGTTCTTCGTAGTTATGTAACGAGAAGTTCCTGGCTTACCACTCTCCTTGTGCTCTGTGCACTCTAGAATTACCTGAACTCTACTTCCTTTCTTTGCCATGATTACCTTGTCTTTGTAAAATAGGGGCGCAAAAATAAGCATCTTTCTTGTAAAGAAGTGCTTATAAACCAACTTTTTAAACAAGGCTATGCTAACAAGCTGTAATTCATTGTAAACACTCTGTTTACCAGCGAATTAAGAACATTTCGCGCACCTCTAAATCAACGGATTTAAAGATAAACAAAATAAATGTTTGACCAGAGTAGTCAAAGAGCGATGCAAAAAGAAGCGTGATCATGTTTTATGATCAAATCAAAACCTCATAAACATGAAAAACACTTTTTTAAAAGGTTGAACGCATCATTTTAGATAAAAAAATCAATCTAAATCGAGCTGTCAATTGCTCTAAATTCGATTTTTAATCCTTGTATATCAATCGCTTAAATCCCTTCAACAACTAATCTTTATGGATATTGATTGGAAATCCAATACATTTTTACTTTTGCAGCGGAGAGTTGGCAGAGTGGTCGAATGCACTAGTCTTGAAAACTAGCGTACCGCAAGGTACCGAGAGTTCGAATCTCTCACTCTCCGCAGAGCTTAAAAATCCTTCACTTGTAAAGTGTGGGATTTTTTTTTGAGCCTAAGCCAAGCTTGCTTGAGCTTGGGTGATAATAAAAATCCCATGATGAGCGAAGCGAAGTAAGGATTTGTAAGCTCTGAACCTCCCCCAACAAGAGATCCCAAAGTAATCTCTCACTCTCCGCCTCAAAAAACCTTTGTAATAATGACAAGGTTTTTTTTTCTCTACTTATTCAGAATAAGAAACTCTGTTCTTCGGTTCAATGCCCGACCCTCCTCCGTTTCGTTGGACGAAAAAGGCACACTTTCTCCAAATCCTTGATACTCCAATCTGTTGCCTTGCACACCGAATGATTCTATAAACTGCTTCACTGAAAAGGCACGATCTGTGGACAGCGCTAAGTTGTCTTCCGCCTTTCCCACGTCATCTGTATGCCCATGAATAGCAATCCGCATATTTTCATTTTCAAGCAAATACTCGGCAAACTCAGCAAGAACATATTTTGACTTTTCTGAAATTTCTGAAGCATTTGTCTGGTAGTAAATGTCGTTGAGTTTATAAACCCCACCCTCTTTTACTTCAGCAACATCAAAATCAATTTCCTTAAAAGCATCTACTTCTTCGTCATTCGTTCGCTGCTTCTTCTCCCCCTTTGGTTCCGTTTCAATCAGCTTTGACTGAAATGCAATGTCATCGCCTTTAACATTCATGACCACGGCTTCTTGTTCTTTTACTACAATTACCGCGGCATACGAACCGTCATCATTATTGACATCCACCTTGGTGATTTTTTTGGAGTCCATCGTTTTAAGCTCAACTTTTGCATTCTGGGCTGGATCTCCACCTTCATTCGTCAACTTACCTTTTACGAACACTACTTTATCTGGTCGGGCTTCTTTGTATAATTCAAAACTCCATATATCAATACTTTGAGGGTTCTTTCTGTCCTTAGCGGAGTAATAGACCTTTAAACCATCCGTTGACACGGCAAACGCTTGTTCATCAAATTCAGAATTGATTGGATGACCAAGGTTAACAGGCTTTTCCCATGAACCATCCTCTTTTTGCTTTGTGTAAAAAACATCAAGGCCTCCCAAACCTAAATGACCATCGGAGGCAAAGTATAATGTGCGCGAATCAGAGTGCATAAAAGGAGTCTTGTCATTATAAGGTGTGTTAATTGGAGGACCAATATTTTCAGCCTGCATCCAAACTCCATTTTCATTCTTTTTCGTGAAATAAATTTCTAAGCCTGCATTATCTCCTCGATCACTCGTGAAATAAAGTGTATTGCCATCTGCTGACACACTGGGCTGAGACTCAAATCCATTTTCGGTATTAACATTAGCTCCCAAATTTTCTAAATCGGACCAATAATATCCACTCATTCCTGATTTGGGATCCTCACCATACTTCAAAGTCGCAGTGTAAATATCACAATTGGTATATCCCATGCTAGCTGGCTTGCAGATAGTCAGGTAAACATGTTTATTGTCGATCGTCATAGTAGCGCCTCCATACCTAAATGCATCGCTCAAATTAAAGGGTGATGGAAACGGATCACCTTCTTCGAAATTTTCATCGTGCAATCGTTTCGCTTGGACAAATTTTTCAGTTACCTGAGCGTCTTCACTTCTTAAACTCGCTTTCACTTCAGACTTTATGGAGTATCTCCTGGTAAGAAGCATCTTTTCGTTATCAGGAGAAATAAGGGGTAAAAATTCATCTTCATCTGTGCAAACACCTGATACTCGACTCGGCTGAAAAGGAACCGGGTTATCATAAACTTCTTTGAAGAACTTGGCGTATTCATAATCCAATTTTATAAGTTCTTCTCTCTCATCATCTAAAGGATCAGAAGAGGACGCGCTGAGTTTGTAATACTTATTGTAATAATCCAATGCCTCTTTATAGGCTTTCCGTCCCAAAGCAATAGAGCCGAGATAATAGTAGGGTTCAAAATGGTAGTCTGGACAAATCCTAACCACTTCCTTCAGTTCAGTTTCTGCCGACTTGAAGGACGCTCCACGGGAAATAGCTGTTCTAAGAAGTTTCAGCCCGAGCATATAGTGTGCTTCCGCGCAATCAGGATCTTCCTCAATCGCTTTCCTCAGAGCTTCTACTCTCTCATCTTTGGAATTCTTTCGATCGTTGGCTTCCTCAAGGTATTTCAGTGCTTTTTTCTCCTCAGAACCACGGCACTCTTCCAATGCCTCAATGCGAAAACTACTCGTACTAACTCCCTGCTGCGCTGATGTAAGCACAGATATTAAAAGAAAAACGAATGTAAAATTGAGCCTCCTCACAATGACTCGAATTTACGAGCGTGCGCTATTCAACCAATGGCCTTCTGACGTAAATAATGATCGGCAATTGTTAATAAACACATTGCTTCAACAATAGGAACTGCTCTAGGAACCACACAAGGGTCGTGTCTGCCCTTTCCTGAGGCGATTGCAGTCTCACCTTTAGCGTTTACAGAATCTTGATCTCTCATTATTGTTGCAACAGGCTTAAACGTTACACGCATCGTAATATCCTCTCCATTGGATATACCTCCCTGAATTCCTCCTGAGTTATTGGTGAGGGTTTTACCTAATGAAGTTATTTGGTCGTTATGTTCTGAACCCAGCATCTTCGATGCAGAAACTCCACTTCCAAGCTCAAATGCTTTTACTGCATTGATGCTTACCAATGCTTTTGCCAAATCGGCATTGAGTTTATCAAATACAGGTTCGCCAATGCCTGCCGGCAGACCTTGAATGACACAAAAGACAGTGCCACCGACAGTATCTCCGAGTTTGCGAATGTCTTCTATGAAAGTGATCATTCTTGCAGATGTATCTTGATCAGGACAGCGAACGATCGACTTCTCAATCATCGATCGATCTACGTTTTGATATTGATTTTCTAATTCTATCTCACCTACTGAAGATACGTAGGCCCAAACATCAACACCTGTCTTCTCCAAAAACTGACGAGCAATAGCTCCTGCAACTACTCGGCAAGCAGTTTCTCTAGCAGAAGACCTTCCACCACCACGATGATCGCGGATACCATATTTGGCATCGTATGTAAAGTCAGCATGAGAAGGACGGTACACATCCTTTAAATGATCGTAATCTTTGGATTTAGCATCACTATTATCGATCGTAAACCCAATTGGGCTCCCGAGTGTTTTTCCTTCAAAAATTCCAGAGAGGATTCTTACGGTATCAGATTCTTTTCTTTGAGTAGTAATGTGAGACTGCCCTGGTTTTCTTCTGTCCAATTCGGATTGAATCCTTTGGATGTCAATTTCCAATCCAGGAGGGCATCCATCAATTATTCCGCCTATAGCAGGTCCATGACTCTCACCAAATGTGGTTAATCTGAATAATTGTCCTATACTATTGCCAGCCATTCGTTCATCTATTGGTTACAAAGAAACTTTCTCTGCGAGGATAAAGATAAGATTGCCACCAAATGTTCAGTTTGATCCTTTGCATTTGAATAATATTGCCAAAGAAACATAAGAGTAGAAATGAAAGTATTCATCAATATTAAATCCTTGTTGCAAACCCGAAGCGAAGAATGCCTAGTGGTTAAAGGAAAAGATATGAAGAACCTTCCGAGCATAGAAAACGCATGGATGAGCGTTAGAAATGGCAGGATTGAAGACATGGGACCAATGAGTGATTTTAATAAAGATCATTTCAATGACTATGAAGTTTCGGACGTGTCTGGTAAATACATATTACCTACTTGGGTCGATAGTCACACTCACTTGGTTTTTGCTGATTGGAGAAATCAAGAATTTGAGGATAGAATCAATGGCATGACTTATCAAGAGATAGCCAATCGAGGTGGAGGTATTCTCAATTCTGGTAAAAAACTCAATGAGTTATCTGAAGATGATTTGTATGATGCTGCATTACTGAGATTAAATGACGTGATCTATCAAGGAACTGGCGCGATTGAAATAAAATCTGGTTATGGATTAAACCTAGAGGCTGAGTTAAAAATGCTTCGTGTCATCAAGCGACTTAAAGAAGTTTCTCCCATTCCAATCAAATCCACATTTCTTGGCGCACATGCTTTTCCTGAAGGTTATGCGCATCGGAAGGACGATTATGTCAATGAGATCATCGAAAAGATGATCCCGAAAATTGCAGAGGATAATCTTGCCGAATACATTGATGTGTTTTGCGAAGAAGGCTATTTTAATGTTGAGCAAACCGACCGCATTTTAAAGGCTGGAGCGAATTATGGTTTAAAGCCTAAGGTTCATGTAAACCAGTTTAATATCATTGGTGGGATTGAGACCAGTGTAAAGAACAATGCGATCAGTGTAGACCACCTTGAGGTGCTCAATGAAGCAGACATAACTTGCTTAAGGTCTTCATCAACGATTGCTGTGGCTTTGCCTAGCTGTTCTTTCTTCTTGGAGATTCCATACACTCCAGCGAAGGATCTTATGGATAATGACATTCCTGTAGCTCTCGCTACCGATTTCAATCCGGGGTCTACTCCAAGTGGCAATATGAATTTCGTATTTTCTTTGGCATGTATAAAGATGAAGATGACTCCAGAACAAGCTTTAAATGCGATGACCATTAACGGTGCCGCAGCCATTGAGCTTACGCATGAATGTGGTTCGATTACAAAAGGAAAGCTTGCTAACTTCATTCTCACAGACAACATCAAGTCCTTATCTTTCCTTCCCTACGCTTTCGGCAACAGCCATATTGACTCCGTTTATATCAACGGAGAAAAGTTTAGCGCATAAAAAAGCCCGAATGCTTTTCGCATCCGGGCTTCAATGATTAGTGTTTCAATTCTTATTTCGTAACCGAAATACGAGTGCTTGATACAACTCCATTGTTTTCAATTCTGATCATATACATTCCTGCATTAAGATCTGAAACTCGAAGTGTATTAGCATCTGTAGAAACTTGCTTAACTGTTCTTCCTTGAACATCATAAACAGTCACGTTAGCAACACCTTCTACTCCACTGATGTAAACTACATCCTTCGCTGGATTTGGATACACTTTGAAAGACTTATTAAATCTTTCATCAACAGATAAAGGCACTAGAGTTCCTGTAGTTGTCATTTCAAATGAGTCAGTTCCAATAACATATACTGAATCACCATTTTCGACAAGAACAGTCAAGTTAGAAGTCTCTTCTGTTAACTCTACATCTTCACGATATGATTGCCAAATATCTCCTGTTGCAGGACTCTGAATCCAGAATACAATCTCTAGATCAGAAAACTCTTCAATTGAGTGCTCTGAAGAATGGATGATTGGATCTCCAGCATCATTAGACAATCTGTACTCTCCAACAAAATCGTGAGAATTAGAAAGCATCACAGTATCGTTTGCTGTTACAGCATTTAAGCTCTCACCTGATGCATCTGGCATCATTTTCTTCATGACATGCTCAAATTCAGTCTCTCCATTTGTTTCAACATTTAGGAAAGTCAGTTTCTCATTTATTGCATGATGTGCGACAAGGTTTCCTGGAAGATCAATAACTGGAGTAAACCAAGAAGATGAATTCAAAACCCACTTGGATGATACCACTTCTAATTGACCATTTGTAATTTCATAAACTACATCCTTATTCACTGTAGCTTCTGCTTCCATTGAGATAAAGGCAGGAACATTTTGTGCTGAAGTGAAAATATTTGCAGCATAACTATTACTATTTATTCCGTCAAGTCCATCAGTAAAGATGTTTGGAACTGAATTCACTCCGTAATATGTTCTTCGATCACCTCCCTCATTGGTGAAGTATGGATCTCCTGAACCTGGCCAGCTCATTTGGTAATTTACCTTAGAGTATTCACCAGGAAAAGCTGCTAATACATTACCAACATTAATATTTCCAGGAGTACATGGAGCACACGTTGAACTTGTGAACGCTTCTAACAATGGTGTTCTTGCAACCGGTGTAGGATGAACAATCACATCCATAGAAGCTGAATTATCAGATGGGTTAGCATCTACATTTCCATTTACAGCCGTTACAAGAGTTTGAACATCGTAAGTCGCAGTTACCGAAGGAGTCCATGGCGTAGGATGAGTATAAGAAGCGCTAGTACCTGAAGCAATGTTTAATCCAGTAATGTTTGCGGAAACAGCTGAACCGCCATCAATTGTATACTCTACAGTGAGGCTAGTTATAGTTGCAGAACCTAAGTTACTTACTGTACCTTCAATTGAATTCGCAGTATTTACTTCATGGAACACGTTATTATCGATAGAAGCATTTTGCACATCAAATTGAGGTTGCACCCCATTAATGAATGTATAGTAAGTGTTATCTGAAGCATCAAATACGCCACCACCAGTTGCACTGTTTGTTGAGTTAACAGCTGAACCAATAGAGAAAGCAGTTGACTGATCAATTTGAACTCCTACTGTCAATGCTGTAGTTCCATTGTAAGTACGCATGTCCACTACATGAATATTGTTTGTAGTTTCTTCTAAAACAATACCCCAGTATGTCCATCCACCAGATATCCCTGCGGCAGAAGCAGATGCCCAAATAATCCATTGCTGACGATTCGGAGCCGTACCAAAAGTCTTAGTAACCACACCGTCATTACCCCCAGATAAATTCATTCCCCAAGCACAAATCGAGCTGTCTGGAATCATTGCAGTTGGCAAAGCAGCATTTGACGAAGAAGGAACTGTGCCTAGATTAGATGAAAAAGTCAGCACCCCGGAAGGAGCGATATAATAGTCTGTCACAACACCTCCATCAAACTCAAAACTGAAAGGTAGTGTTTGAACAGGAGACCAGGCCGTTGAACCTGGAGTGAATACTTCCGTATACCCTGTATACGTTGTTGATAATGAGCCATAAGGCTGCTCATCTTCCGTATTGATCCCTCCAGGATTCTGACCAGCTGAAATAAACGACAGCGAATAGTACTGAGCCTGTGTGAAAAAAACGGACAATGCCAATGAGGCAGTAAATAAAAGTTTTTTCATAATTAGTTTTATTGTTAATGAACGAAGTAAAGGTTAAAATTAGGAATAATAATACTTGAACGCGGATTTTATTTACCCTCCACTCTTGTAATCCAAACGATTTTCGCAATAAAAAAGCCCGGATGCTTTTCGCATCCGGGCTTCCATATTTAATGTTTCAATTCTTATTTCGTCACCGAAATACGAGTGTTTGATACAACACCATTATTTTCAATTCTGATCATATACATTCCTGCATTAAGATCTGAAACTCGAAGTGTATTAGCATCTGTAGACACTTGCTTAACTGTTCTTCCTTGAACGTCAAAAACAGTAACATTAGCAAAACCTTCTACTCCGCTGATGTAAACCATATCCTTTGCTGGATTTGGGTAAACACGGAAAGAAGCTTTAGAAGTTCCCTCCACAGAAAGAGGCACTAAACTTCCATCAGTTCCCGTCATTTCAAATGAGTCAGTTCCGATTACATAAATTGAATCGCCATCCTCTACAACTACTGTCAAGTTAGAAGTCTCTTCTGTTAACTCTACATCTTGATGATATGATTGCCATACTTCACCTGTTGTTGGGTTCTGAATCCAAAACACAATCTCTAAATCAGAAAACTCCTCTACTGAGTGCTCTGAAGAATGGATGATTGGATCACCAGCGTCATTAGACAGTCTGTATTCTCCTACAAAATCGTGAGAGTTTGTTAACATCACAGTATCGTTTGCTGTAACTGCATTCAAGAACTCACCTGATGCATCTGGCATCATTTTCTTCATCACATGCTCGAATTCAGTTTCGCCATTACTTTCCACATTAAGAAATGTTTGCTTCTCATTGATAGCATGATGAGCAACTAGGTTTCCAGGAAGATCGATGATAGGTGTATACCAAGAAGATGAATTCAATACCCACTTTGATGATTCCATCTCCAATTGACCATTCACCACTGCATAAACAACATCCTTATTCACTGTTGCTTCCGCTTCCATTGAGATAAAAGCAGGAACTGCTTTAGCTGATGTGAAATCATTTGCTGTATATGAGTTACTGTTAATTCCATTTGCTCCATCAGTGAAGATGTTAGGAACTGAATTCACATTGTAAAATGTTCTTCTGTCATTTCCTTCATCAGTAAAGTATGGATCACCAGCTCCTGGCCAGCTCATTTGATAGTTTACTTTAGAATATTCACCTGGGAATGCAGACAATACAGACGCAACATTGATATTACCAGGAGTACATGGAGCACACGTTGAACTTGTAAAAGCTTCAAGTACTGGAGTTCTAGCAACCGCTGGAGGATGAACTATGACATCCATAGAACTAATGTTATTTGATGGATCACCATCAACATTACCATTTACCATTGTAACTTCTGTTTGAACCTCAAACGTTTGAACCGTAGTTGGAGTCCAAGGGGTTGGATGTGTGAAAGCATAAGATGCACCTGGAGCAACGTTCAAACCAGTAATTGATCCAGAAACTGCAGCACCACCATCAGTGGTATAAGACACATCAAAGCTTGTAATAGCTTCAGAACCAACGTTCTTAATAGTGCCAGCAATTGAATTCGCAGTATTTACTTCATGGAAAGGACTGTTTGTGATGGCCTGATTGAATGCATCATCAGCAGCAGGAGTAAATACTCTTACGTTATCCACACCAACACCAAATAACCATCCACCTCCATCACCATAGAGAAACAATAACCTTACTTGATCCCCAATATAGCTTGAAAGGTCAAATGTTAAACCATCTTGCCATTCTAAAATAAGAGCAAGTGGAGCATCATAAATCAATGTCCAAGCTCCTGTGGATTGACTTTGAGCATATACATCGAAAGACTCGGTCACTCCTTGATACGTTCCTTCAACATAATACATGTCAATATTTAATGAAACAACAGTTGCACCAGTTGAAGTTAAATCAATATAATCTGTCATTAGCGAATCCGCAGACTTATCACAGTTACAACCGTCATCATTTGATCCGATAAAATCACCATGATCAGAATACGGGAATGAACCGGACGATAGAGAAGCAGCTGTTCCGGCAATCCAACCACCGTCATTTGCAAGGGTAGATTGAGTCCATGTAGCAGGAATACCACTTGAGAAATCTTCAGACATATATGTCTGTGCGTGTCCAAGTCCTATATATGCAAGACTAATAGTCGCGAGTAAAATTTTTTTCATAATGCTGAAGATATACTTTAAAAATGACAATAATTTATAAAACACTTAAATCAGTGTGCGACTAGATTGCAATCCTAATTGGTTGATTAATATTATAACTTCTTATTTCACCAACATATAGATTTGCGGAACAACTTTTAGCTCATGAACAAGATCATAGAATGTGTTCCTAATATAAGTGAAGGACGCGATCCCATAAAAATCAAGGCAATAACCGATGTGGTGGAAACTGTTGAAGGAGCCATGCTTCTTAATGTCGACCCCGGTAAAGCAACGAATAGAACAGTAATTACTATTGCTGGCGAGCCAAACGCAGTTATTGAGGCTGCATTCAGATTGGTAAAAAAAGCAAGTGAGGTCATAGACATGAGCTCGCACAAAGGAGAGCACCCTCGTTTTGGAGCTACAGATGTTTGCCCGCTCGTTCCTATTGCTAATATTTCAATGGAAGAAGCCATTGAATGTGCTCGTAAATTAGGAAAACGAATTGGTGAGGAACTTGAAATCCCAACCTACTTTTATGAAAATGCCGCTACCTCTGAGAATCGAAGAAACTTAGCTACAGTGCGCTCTGGAGAGTATGAAGGATTAAAGGATAAACTTTCAGATAGTAATTGGAAACCTGACTTTGGAAGCTCTACCTATTCTGCACTGGTTAAAAAAACTGGAGCAATTGCCGTTAGTGCAAGAGACTTTTTAGTTGCGTATAATATCAACTTGAATACCACAAGTACAAGAAGAGCTAACTCTATTGCATTTGATATCCGAGAAAGAGGAAGAGCAAAACGCGAAGGAGACTCTTTGACTGGCAAGATCATTAAAGATGAAAAAGGAAACCCAGTAAACGAGCCTGGTCTTTTAAAGTGCGTCAAAGGAATTGGTTGGTTCATTGAAGAGTATGGAGTCGCTCAAATTAGTTACAATTTGACGAATATTTCTATCACTCCTATCCATGTTGCTTTCGATAAAACGTGCGAAAGAGCAGAACTTAGAGGAATTCGTGTTACTGGATCTGAATTGATAGGCCTCGTTCCCAAAAAAGCATTATTAGACGCTGGGAAATATTTCCTTCTTAAGCAAGAGCGATCAACTGGTGTTCATGAAGAGGAGATTATGAAAATTGCCATTAAGTCACTGGGACTGGATGAGCTGGCTCCATTCAATCTCCGTGAAAGAGTCATTGAATATGTTCTTGAAGACAGAATGAACTCTTCTAAGAAACTAATGGGAATGACTTTAACAGAATTTGCAAACGAAACTGCTTCTGAATCGCCCGCTCCTGGCGGTGGATCAACATCTGCGTATGTCGGTGCACTGGGTGTTTCGCTTGGGACAATGGTAGCGAACCTGTCTTCTCACAAAAGAGGCTGGGACGACAAATGGGAATACTATTCTGAATGGGCGGCCAAAGGACAATCCTATAAAGACCACCTCATGTATCTTGTTGATGAGGATACAAACGCTTTTACGAAAATCATGGACGCATTCGGATTGCCAAAGGGAAATGAATCAGAAAAAACTGCACGCAAGCAAGCAATTACAGCTGCTACCAAAGGGGCAATTCAAGTTCCGTTGTCTGTGATGAAAACCACCTTAGACAGTATGGAGGTAATGCTTGAAATGGCTAAAACGGGTCTTCCTGCCTCTATTAGTGATGCTGGTGTTGGCGCTCTTTGCGCGAGAACTGCAATTAGAGGTGCCCATTTAAATGTGAAAATAAACGCTGCAGGCTTAAATGAAAAGAGTTATGTCAATGATTTATATAAAGAATCAGACATGATTTTAGCAAAGGCAGAAGAACTTGAAAATGAAATTCTCGAATTGGTTATGTCCAAGATCTAATTCTCTGAACTGTATTTCAAATAAGCGCACTATCTTGTGCTAATGGCAGTATCTATTGATCGAAAGTCGCAGATTAAAACATGGGAAAGAATCGTGTATTTCTTTCCCGTTCAATTGCTTTTCGTTCATCTTAAGAAAAATCTAATCCTTCTTATATTTTGGTTGATTCTGTTTGGAATTGTCCTCAAAATAGTCACACTCAAATATGGTGTGCCTTATCTTTTTCTTCAACCTGAATATCTCGGAAAAATCAATTTTCTTTCCCACCTTATATTGGGCGTTTCATTGGGTGGTTTCATTATGGCTTTCAACCTTTCGAGCTATGTTGTAAATGGTTTTCGCTTTCCTTTTTTAGCCACGCTCAGCAGGCCTTTCATCAAATATTGTCAAAACAATATTTTAATCCCACTCACCTTCTCTATCGTTTACTTGTATTCGATGATCACGTTTCAGATCGAGTACGAACAAATTGAATATTTACAGACCATCCTAAACGCATGCGGTTTTTTAGCTGGCAACCTTCTATTTATCTTTTTCACTTTAGGTTACTTCTTAATCACTAATAAAGGGGGTGTCTCTTATAAGTCGCAGCAAGAAGACGGAATCTTCAATCCAGTAAACGACCTATTCAGTAATAGGAAGAAATGGTCGAGTTTACCCAAAAAGTCAGGTAAACAATGGACAGTTTCAACCTATATTAGCAATCGGGGTAAAATAGCTTTAGCAAGAGAATGCGGTCATTACAAGCCAGAAACTTTAGAAAAAGTCTTTACGCAAAACCGCATCAATGCCTCGTTATTTCAAGCAGGGATTATCATCACGCTTTTCATTGTTGGTTGGTTCAGTGACTCGAAATGGCTCATGATTCCTGCCGCTGCGAGCATTCTTCTCTTCTTCACGATACTCATAATGCTCACCTCAGCTTTTTATTCTTGGTTCAAAGGTTGGACCACGGTGATCATCGTGTCAATCATTATTTTACTCAATTTAGTCTCTAAGCAAGAGACATTTCAATATGGAAGTCAAGCTTATGGTTTAAACTATGACACCGTAAAAGTAGAGTATTCCCAGTCGCACATTCGCTCGGTCCAAGAAGACGATGAAGCATATAAGATTGATATTACACGAGGATTAAAACTTCTTGAAAATTGGAAAGACTCAACCCATGATGAAAGACCAATCGCAGTTTTTATAAACGTACCAGGAGGAGGGTTGAGATCTGCGCTTTGGACTATGCTTTCTTTAAATGAAGCAAACGACATAAGCAGGAACAAGCTTTGGAAAAACACCATTCTTATTTCTGGATCATCAGGTGGCGTTGTAGGAGCAGCCTATTTAAGAGAATATCTGTATAGAAAAAATCACCAAGATTCTGTCCCTTCGTTCAGCTACATCATGGATGACATCTCTAGAGACAAACTGAACCCCGTGGCAGTAACTGCTGTTTTGAATGATATTTTCTTGCGATTCAAAACATTCGAATTTGGCAGTTTTAACTATCGAAAAGATAGATCACGGGCCTTTGAAGTTCAACTCAATAAAGATACCAGAGGTTGGATGGATAGGTCAATTAGCGACTACACGCAACTGGAGTTTGAAGCGAAGATGCCCTTAATGTTAATGGCTCCAACCATAAGCAATGATGGCCGTAAATTGATTATTTCTTCCCAAGGTGTTTCATATTTAGCACACAATACGGCACTCAATCAAATTAATGAAAACATAGAATTTTCAAGGTTTTTTCAAGAGCAAGGAGCCAAAGACTTGAGCTTTCTTTCAGCTCTAAGGATGAGTGCCACATTTCCATATGTCTTTCCAGCTACTAAACTGCCGAGTAATCCGTCAATAGAAATTCTAGATGCTGGTATTCGAGATAACTACGGCTTCAGCAATACATTGAAATATATGTATTCATTTAGGAATTGGTTGGAAGACAATACGGAGAAAGTTGTGATCATTCAAATAAGAGATCGAGAGAAGTTTATTGATCTAAAACCAAGTTCTAAGAGGAGCTTATGGGAATCACTAACGCAGCCATTCGGCACTTTTTACAGCACATTCTTGGACGTTCAAGACTATGCCATGGAAGACCAAATTCGGCAAGCGTACGAATGGTATGAAGGCGATATTGAAGTGGTAGATTTTATTCTCGAGAGGTCTGATTTGAATCCAATAAGCCTGAGTTGGCATTTGACCCGAAAGGAAAAAGACAGGATTCAATCATCATTAGATAGTCCACAAAATACCAAGGCATTTGTGCGATTAAACGAACTTCTTAAATCTACTGAAGAATAAGTAATTCTAATTCAGATGATTTCTTGGATAATTGGCTCATAATTACAGACTGAATATCTTGATCATCATAACCAGTATCAATCCAATTCTTGATTTCGATCAAACTTTCAAAATCAATCGAATTAGGGGCTAGGCCGTGTCCTTTATATCTGCCATCCTCTAAAAGAACAATGCTACTTTCATCCTCCTTAAATCCTTTCCCCTTGATTATCATCGTTTTCCCCAATTGAGATAATTCTTCAAGAGCATTATTAAATCGTTCATTATAATCGCTTGATTCTTCCTTACCAAGACACGCTTTTCGGCATTCGCCATAAAACCCATCTAAGCACTCTACTCCTTGATCTTGAAGACCGCAGAATCTTGCGCATAAATCATGCTTGGCGCATAAAAATTCTAGACGAGTTCTAGCCTCAAACTTATTTTTAAATGAAAACACTGGCTTGTCCCACTTCCCTACTCTACCAATGTTAAAGCGCTTATATCCTTTCTGATCCGTGTAGGAATAAATCCCCCAATTCAGTGTAACCCTTTTCATCAGTCTGTTATATGGAGGCCAATGCTTCTTAATTTGATTTGCCTCTGTTAGCAAAGCAATCATTTCATTGGGGCATTCGATCCACTCAAGATCTTCAATTTTCTCGCTAAAGCGGCTCTTTAATCCTGTGTGGGTATTTCCACGGAAATGATCTGCTACACGGTCTTTTAAATTATTTGCTTTCCCAACATAAATTACCTTCCCTCCTGGTCCCTTAAATATGTAAACACCCTGGGTCGTAGGCATTTTATCGAATCTATCTCGCATTAAGTGTGGCGGCATTGTGGCTTCTCTGGACCGAGCATTTAATGAAAACAATATATGTTCTTCATTATCCTTTTCTAAAAGCAGTTGGAACAATACGGCAGTAAATTCACAATCGCCCATTGCTCTGTGCCTAGCCAAAATCTTATACCCAAGTTGATCCGCTATTTTCCCAAGACTATAGGAATACAGATTCGGAATTAATTTTCTAGAAAGACGAACCGTACACAAGCGTTTCGGCCTCCATTGAGATCCGAGAAGTGCAAATTGTTCTCGAATAAAACTGTAATCAAAATTTACATTGTGAGCTACAAATACATGATCGTGTGTCTTTTCCCAAATGACTTGTGCAACTTCATGAAACTCTGGAGCATCCGCTACCATTTCATTCGTAATTCCAGTCAAAGAAGAAATCTTAGGAGGAATCAATCGATTAGGATTGATTAGGGTTTCGTATCGATCGATTTCTTTACCATCCTCCAATCGGATTATAGCAATTTCAGTAATCGCATTTGTTTTAGCGCTTCCTCCCGTGGTTTCAATATCGACAATGGCAAATTTCAAGTCTTTAAAATTAATCTATCATGCATTATGATCATTATATTTAAAACATTTAACGATATCTCATCACTTTGCATAAACAAGAATGCCGAATAATGCTTTTGTTTGAAGCGTAATCAAGAAACATGAAATTATTAAGTATTATACTTTGTTTGATTGTAAGCACCTCGTTTGGTCAATCACTTCAATCAACAAGTGAAAGCAATAAAAAGCTCAATTCAGAAGCAAAAAAAGAATGGCAGAATCTTTCCTTTAAGACAGACAAAGTGTACGGAACGGAAGCAAACAGAGTGTACACTGAAATATTAAACTCGTCAAAACCCAAGAAAAAAATTGTGGTTGCGGTAATTGACTCAGGCGTTGATACAGAGCATGAAGATTTAAAGGGAAGCATTTGGAGAAACGATGATGAAATTGCAGGAAATGGTATAGATGATGACAAAAACGGCTTCATTGATGACGTTCATGGATGGAACTTTTTAGTGGACTCTAGTGGAAACGATGTGATCTATGACAATATGGAGGCCACTCGAGTCTTGAGATTAAGTCGACAACTTAAAAAAGATGAGCAACCGTATCCAGATTGGCTAACCGAAGATGTCTTAAAAAAAGCGGCAGATATTTATAATGAAAGTAGCCAAGAAATGAGTGGGCTAGGTCAGTTCAGCATGGTCTTTAAGAAAATAGACTCCACCGCACGGGCTGAGATAGGCAAGGATGATTACACGTTTGAGGATGTGAAAAATATCGAAGGTGAGAATCAAGACATTAAAATAACAAAGAGGGTGTTTTCAATATTTCATAAGCTAGGAATAGAAAAGTCCGATCTACAAGAAATGGGCAGTCAATCTGATAAATACTCTGCTTATTGGTTGAATTTTGATTTCAATCCCAAAGCAGGCATGCCCTCTAGTGGATCAGAATATGGTAACAATCATTATGGCGGTGAACATTCAGAGCATGGCACACATGTAGCTGGAATTATTGCGGCAACACGAGAGAATAACATTGGAGCTCAAGGCGTTGCTTATGGTTCTGCCGAAATAATGGTTTTACGTGCCGTTCCTGATGGTGACGAGAGAGATCTAGATGTAGCGAACGCTTTACGCTATGCTGCTGACAATGGTGCCAATATCATAAACATGAGTTTTGGAAAAGGTATTTCTCCCAGTAAAAAACTCGTTTATGATGCCATGGAATATGCTGCAACAAAAAATGTTTTAATCATCCATGCTGCAGGAAACGATTCAGAAGATATTGACGTTACAGATAACTATCCCAACGATGATGGATTGGATGACGCAGGCAAGAAAAGTTTTCTATGTATAGGGGCAACATCTCCAACTAAAGGAAAAAAACTACTCGCTTCATTTTCAAATTATGGTAATGAAAGTGTAGCGCTATTTGCGCCCGGTGAAGATATCTACTCAACTCTTCCAGGAAACAAATACGGCTATAGAAGTGGAACCAGCATGGCGGCACCTGTAGCAAGCGGAGCAGCAGCTCTTGTATGGTCGTTGCATCCAGAATTAACTGCTATTGAGCTTCAAGAGTTACTGATCAATTCAGCCACTGACTTGGGTGATAAGAAAGTTCTAATTCCTGGCCAAAAAAGCAAAGAAAGCTTCCAAAACCTTTGCAAATCAGGGAGTGTTATTAACGCTTTTTCTGCCCTTCAGCAAGTGCCCAAGATTTAAGAAAGCATTGACCCGAGCATGTCGTTAAAGTTAACTTTGCCATGATAGCTTTTCTTGCTGATCAAAGAATATTCTGCTAGGGCATGCAGCACAAATTCAGCATAAAGCGGTACCTCACTTTTCTGAATTTCAGGCATAAAATCTTTAATAAAGGAAACCAGAGGTTTAATGGACAGCAGTTTTTGTGCATAGTCTTCATCAGACGCATCGTTGTCAAGATCTAACGAATGATTACCAAACCATTCTACAATCGGGTCATAAGGCGATGGCGACTCCCGCTTTGATAATCGCTCTGGACTCGGGAAAGTCTTCAAAAACTCCTTCCGGATAGTCTGTCTAATAATTTGATGCGCTACTTGCAGTGCTCCCTCCTGTTCTCCTTCATAAACTAATTCTACCTTCCCTGTTATTGCAGGAATTGCTCCGATCAAATCACTTATTCTAACGGTAGTGCTTTTTTGATTGTTTTTCAAAGCACGCAATTCAGCTGTAGCGATAAGATTTTCGAAGGCTGTAATGCTTAGTCTCACAGAAACACCACTTTTTTGATCAATCAATTCACTTTCTCTCGCGACAAAACTGAGTTCTTCAATCATATCATCCAAGAGTCCAGGAACAGAAACCAATGATTTTTGATCATCCTCGATTTGAGCCTCTTGTCTTGTGATAATCTTTGACTCAGATATATTCATCGGATAATGGGTGATGATTTGACTCTGAATTCGATCCTTCAATGGAGTGATAATTGAACCCCTATTGGTATAATCTTCTGGATTTGATGTAAACACAAAATGTATATCCAAAGGCAGTCTTACTTTAAAACCTCGAATTTGAATGTCACCTTCTTGTAAAATATTGAACAATGACACTTGAATTCTTGGCTGCAAATCAGGGAGTTCATTAATAACGAAAATTCCTCGATTGGAATGAGGAACTAATCCATAATGTATGGCTTCTTCATCTGAGAAGCTAAGTTTCAAGTGCGCGGCTTTAATTGGATCTAAATCACCAATTAAATCAGAAACCGAAACATCAGGTGTCGCAAGCTTTTCTGTGTATCTCTCACTGCGATGTATCCAACTAATGGGAGTCTCATCACCTTGCTCAGCCAAAATAGCTTTAGCCTTTTTAGTAATCGGGTGAAAAGGATCTTCATTGAGTTCACTTCCTGCGATTGATGGAATAAACTCATCCAACAATCCTACCATCAAACGAGCAATTGTTGTTTTGGCTTGTCCCCGCAACCCTAATAAACTAATGTTATGCTTCGCTAAAATCGCTCTTTGCAGTTGAGGTATTACTGTGTCTTGATAGCCTATAACTCCTGCAAAAGGTTGCTCTCCATTTTTCAAAATGCCGATTAGATTTTTTCGCATTTCATCTTTGATACTAATCGATTTGTAACCTGATGCTTTTAGCTCTCCTAACGTCTTTGATAATTCCATTTATAACTGTGATTTATGATCAATTATACACTAACAAAGAATGAGATAAAAGTTTTACTTCTTAGGAATATTAAATTATTGAATAACATATTAATGTATAGGAAAATAGACTGAAACTATGTTCTTTTGAGCCCATTTTGAAACCACGTTTTTTGCATATTATTCTAATGACTGTCTGCCTACTTTCAATGGCTTTCAGTATGAATATGGAGAATTTCAAAGAATTCTTTGTACTCCCTGATGATGCACACGACCAAGTAAAAGTTACATGGACACCGAAGGAAAATGTAGGGGGTGAAAAACTATTATCTCGAAAAGAGCGGTGATAATATTGAATTTACAGTTTGGAAAAAAAACGAAAGGAATTGAAGATAATTCAGCGAGTAGAAAGCTGTTTGAACTAGACTTTGAACCATTAAAGGGATGGTCTTATTACCGAATACGTGAAGAGTTGAACAACGGAAAAACAAACTACACACCGTCAATTCCAGTATTTATTGGCATAGAACAGTTGAAAAAAGCTATGCGGATTGCTCCAAAATCTTTGGTAAAAGACAAAAGGTATCTTTGTCAGACTATGACGGAAAGAGCTTTATTTTAGTGATCCGAGATAGAGATGGTTATGAATATTTATATGACAAACCAATAAGAGTGAATAGTGCAGGACTTTATATTGAATATGGAACAGGAATGCCTTCTGGACCTTATACAATCTCTGCATCATCATTAGATTTATTGATTGGTCTAACCATATTCGTAAATTAATCGTAAAATAGCGTCTAGAAGTACTTCTTAATAAGTAAATGAGACTAAAGAGTTTAATTTTTTTTTGTGTTTTATCGTTCATTAATCTTGCTGCTGGTGTTGATTATATGGGGTTAAAACCCTCTAAACTCTCGGAGTTCACCGTCTACAGTAAAGGCGACCATGTGAAAATCACATGGAAAACGAAATCTCGAAAGGATATAATAGATTGCACTATCGAGCGAAGTAGAGACGGTAAAAATTTCGAAGTCCTCAAAAAAATTGGAGATGATGGTGTAAATCCAACTTCAATGGAATTTTTTGAAGTTGACAACGAACCTTTGCCTGGTTGGTCCTATTATAGAATAGGACAGGGTTTCTCCAATGGTGATTATGCATTCTCTGAAATCGCTCCGATTTTTTATGGAATGGATAGATTAAGAAAGGGTGCTGTTATTGTCGCGAAAAATCCGAATGATCCGGGAACAACAAAGGTTAACCTTGCTAAGTTCAATCAAGAAAAAGTCCTAATGGTTGCTAGAGATACTCAAGGTGTTGAGTATTATATCCATGAAATGCTCTTTGTAAACGGTAATAAACTTTCAGTAAAGTCGACTACTGCAGTTCCCAAGGGATTCTATACCATCACAGCAAGTTCAATCGATGAATTGCTGGGTCTAGAGCTGATCGCTGAATAAGAATATCAACGCACGTTTCTTTTCCTATTTGATTCGTAGTCCTCAAAAACAAAATCTCCCAGTCCTTTTAGGCTTGTATAAAAAGCCTTGCCTTTATTGGCCTCCGTGAACTGCTGAACAAATTCTTGCAAATAAGGATCTCGAGCAATCATGAACGTGGTAATTGGGATTTTCGACTTCCTTGCTGCCCCAGCTAAATTCAATGTTTTATTAACTATTTTAGGGTCCAAGCCAAAGCTGTTCTTGTAGTAAGTTCCGTCTTTCTCTTTCAAACAAGATGGCTTGCCATCCGTAATCATAAAAATCTGACGATTCGGATTTTTCTTCTTTTTGAGAATGTCGAGCGCTAATTCCAATCCTGCCACAGTATTTGTGTGAAAAGGCCCCACTTGTAAGTATGGCAGTTCTTTGATACTGACTTTCCAAGCATCATTTCCAAAAGCAATAATATCCAGCGTATCCTTAGGATACCTTGTCGTTATCAATTCAGCAAGCGCCATGGCCACTTTTTTCGCTGGCGTAATTCTATCCTCACCATATAAAATCATGGAATGACTAAGGTCAATCATAAGTACCGTAGAAGTTAACGCCTTATGCTCTGTTTCTTGAATAACTAAATCTTCCTCACGAAGTGTAAAGTCATCAATTCCGCGATTTATTTGCGCATTGCGAATACTCTCAGTTATAGCTATTTGGTCAGTGCTATCTCCAAACTGAAAGGGGCGAGTATCTGGAATAACCTCATCTCCTCTGCCTGTTTTATTGGTTTTATGACCGCCTGCCTTACTCTTCTTCATTTTTCCAAACACCTGATCTAAAGAGCGCTTTCTAATGACTTGTTCAGATTTTGAAGTAATGGACATTCCAGCGCCACTTTGATCTTTTGAAACAAACCCCTTCCTTCTCAGCTCTTCGATAAAATCATCTATCGTGTAGCTGTCATCAGTGAGATTATACTCCTTATCAAGTTCACGCAACCAATCAATTGCCTCATCAACATCTCCACTCGTATGCGTGAGCAACTCCATGAAAATATCAAGTAGTTTTTCGAATGGTGTTTTACCATCTTCATTTTGATATTGAGAAAAACTAAAACCTTTCATAATGCTATAACTTGAATGCTGAGCACTTTGATTATATATGCCCTTGATCTCTTGATAACTTAAAACAATCACATTCCAACGCTCCGTCCAAGAAAGTCTTCATCGCTATCATTTCATTCTTTGAAAGCTTCTTCCCTTCATATGAAATAAAATACATCATCAACATTCCGATTAATGAAACAGGAAGAAGCCAAAGTCCCCACATATCCTTCTTCAAAGTCCATTGAGCCATTCCAAGCGTTAATCCAATAAAGGCTAGAAATCCAAAGAAGCCATAAAAAAACATAAACATTGTCCAAACTGTGGGGGTCGGGCCTATCATGCATCGAACCAAAGACTTACCCTCCTCTTTATCGTTCTCAATATTCACATCCATATGTGGTGACCAAAAATGCTTGAAAGGCTCTTTAATATCAAGTACGAAATGACCGTAGGTCTTTTTGAGCTTGATTTGATCTGATCCATTCGTAATAGCATACTGCGAGAGACGATCAGCAATTTCATCGATAGACATATCAGAATGAAATTTAAAGCGAGGACGAAAGGTTAAATCAGACATTAATAGGCTTTGGGTTAAATCAAAACATTGAAAATAAAAAAATCCCAGCCACAAGTGACCGGGATTTCTTATTAGTTGAACTAATATTTCTTTAATTATCTTGGACGCGCTTCGTTTACAACGATTTCACGATCCATTAAATCAGCACCGTTAAGTCCTTCGATTGCAGCTCTCGCTTCATCGTCATTAGACATTTCAATAAAACCGAAGCCTTTGGCTCGGCCAGTTTCTCTATCAGTAATGATCTTAGCAGAATCAACTTGTCCATACTGAGCAAATGCTTGCTCTAAGGCTTCAACATCCAACCTGTAATTAAGGTTGCCAACAAAAATATTCACGGGAAATAAAAATTAAGTAAGTATAAAAAAAAATTCAAGCCCAAATATAAGGTATCTAGTAACTTACAATACAAATTCAGTATTTTTTTTCCTCTGATAGGTTTAATCGATGTACAAGCTTTCCTCTAACTTTCTCAAGTTATAATGAGAAGACATGGTTTGACCATATGCCCCAGCCGAGCGTATAGCTATTAAGTCTCCCCTCTTGCTTTCTTTTAATCGAAAAGCTTTCCCGAAACAGTCGCTGCTTTCGCAAACTGGACCTACAACATCATAAACAGCTTCAGATTTCGAACTTCTTTCTGAAAGATTCTCTATGCTATGAACCGATTGATATAAAGCAGGCCGAATCAATTCTGTCATTCCGGCATCAAGGATTAAAAAATTCGTTTTCAGACCTTGCTTTACATACAATACGCGAGAAATTAAATCTCCACAATTGGCCACTAACGATCTTCCCAATTCAAAATGAAGCTCTTGCCCTGGTCTGAGTTCTAATAAATCGTTAAAGACACTGAAAAATCGTTCAAAATCTGGATCGGTGCTGCTATCAGGGCTTTGATAATCAATACCTAAGCCACCACCAGCGTTAATATGTTTGATTCTAAAGCCTTTTTCTTCAAACAGCTCTTGTATATTGTTTATTCTCCCGCACAAATTCCTGAAAGGTTCAAGACTCTTTATTTGCGATCCAATATGAAAGTGCAATCCTTCTAGCAATAGAAAGCTTGATGACTGCATGAATTCCAATACCTCATTAATTTGCCAACCACTGATTCCAAATTTGTTTTCTTCGAGTCCTGTTGTTATATAATGATGCGTTTGTGCATCCACATCAGGGTTTAATCGAAGTGCGATTCTAACTTTTTTATTCTTGAGTGCGGCAAAATGCTCTATGACTCTTAGTTCTTCGATTGACTCAACATTTCTACTGAAAAAATATTATTCTCGATGGCTAAGTTGATCTCTTTATCGGTCTTCCCTACTCCTGCAAAAGCAATATCATTGGAATTGAAACCGATTTCTAAGGCTTTTGACACTTCACCTCCACTCACACAATCTGCACCCAATCCTTTTTCCTTCATTAGTTTAAGAATCGGATCATTGGAGTTTGCCTTCAATGCATAATGCAGGTGATAGCCAAATCGATCTGAGGATGCTTTTGCTCTATCAACAATGTCTGAAAGCGTCTTTAAATCGTAAAAATAGAACGGTGTTGCTCTCTCTTCAAATTCGCGAATATGCTGTGCGCTAATCATCCTTCTAGATTAAATAGTCCTTTATTCAGCTTTTTCAGGGCTTGTTCCTTGTACTCTGAGTCAATTAATATGGATACGTTGTTTTTACTCCCTCCATAAGAGATCATTCGCAACGTAATTTCTTTCAACGAACTGAAAATCTTTGCAGCATGCCCTGGCTCAGATTGAAGCATGTGCCCGACAATACAAACTATGGTCTGATTGCGATCCACTTCCACTTTGCCATACTGCCTCAATTCCTCAATGAGCGCTGAAATATCTCCATCATAATCAATTGTTAGACTAACAGCCACCTCACTGGTTGTAATCATGTCTATTGAAATCTTGTGCCGCTCAAAAACCTCAAACACTTGACGCAAGAAGCCATAAGCCAAAAGCATGCGATCGCTTTTAATTTTAATGGCTGTAATTCCATCCTTCGCAGCAAGGGCCTTAATGTGATTTCCAGAAGGTTCATTTGATATTATTGTTCCTGGTTTTTCAGGACTCATCGTGTTTTTCAACACAACAGGAATTCCTGCATTGCGTGCAGGAACTATACTTGTTGGGTGTAGGATTTTAGCACCAAAATATGCCAGTTCTGCGGCTTCATCAAATGTCAACCGAGCTATGGGACGCGTGTTTTTTACCACTCTGGGGTCATTATTATGCATACCGTCAATGTCTGTCCAAATCTGAACTTCCTCCGCTTCAATCGCAGACCCAACAATACTTGCAGTATAATCGCTGCCTCCACGTTTTAAGTTGTCTATTTCTCCAAAATGATTCCTGCAAATAAATCCTTGGGTAATAAATAGCTCGATCTCATCATTTTCGCCAATAATTCGTTCCAAGTTACTTTTGGTATACCACATATCAGGCTCACCTTGCTGATCTACTCGCATAAAGTCCAATGCAGGTATTGTCATTGCCTGTACTTTACATTCATCTAGGTATAACTGCATGAGCATTGAAGAGATTAATTCACCTTGGGCAAGAATTGACCTTTCTTCAAACCTTGTAAACATATCCAGCGTAAACGATCGGATATGAGTCCAATGATTTTCAAGCATTTTTATTGCTTTTGCTTTGATCTCTGAAGTACCAAAGAGGGCATCTGCTAAATCAACATATTCAGCTTCCAGTTGAGTTATCCTTTCATCCACTGCCTCTTTCTCATTTCGATAAAGTGAATTGACAATCTCAACTAGCTTATTCGTTGTTCCGGAAACAGCAGACAGAACAACCACTTTCTTCTTCCCATCCTGTATGAGCTGAGCTACATGTTTGATCCTCTCAGCGGTGCCAAGCGATGTGCCTCCAAATTTTTGTACGATCATTATTGAAAAATAAGTCGGCAAAGTTAACTTCGAATCACCAGAATAACTGACCATTAGCCCATTATCTGCTAATCACATTATACAGTTTAAAACCAATAACTCATTTTCACTTTATGGAGCTACTATGGCTCTTATATTTGGCCCACTCTTAAAAATCAATATTTATCTGTGCTTAGCCTATTAAAAAAAGAAATAAGTGATTTCCTATCATCCTTAATAGGTTATCTCGTTATTGCCGTATTTCTTACCGCAGTAGGCTTATTTATGTGGGTTTTCCCTATAGACATCAACGTTCTCAATAGTGGATACGCCAATCTTGATGCCCTATTCACCTTGGGTCCTTGGGTGTTTTTATTCCTTTGTCCTGCAGTAACGATGAGGCTCTTTGCCGAAGAGCATAGAACAGGCACAATGGAAATGTTGATGACCAAACCTTTAACTGATTGGCAAATAATTATAGCGAAGTTCTTAGCTGGATGGATTTTAACCATCATCGCAATTATTCCTACTGTGGTGTACTTCTATTCCGTTTATAAATTGGGTAGCCCAGAAGGAAACTTAGATACAGGGGGGATTTTAGGTTCATATATTGGGCTAATATTCCTTTCCGGAGCTTACGTAGCTATTGGACTTTTTGCATCCTCCACTACAAACAATCAAATCGTTTCGTTTATCGTTGCCGTATTCCTAAGCTTCTTCATGTTCATAGGCTTTGATTCAGTGAGTGGTTTTATTCCAATGGGAGCGGCAGAACAATTATTCATAAATCTTGGAATCAATGAACATTACCTCTCGATAAGCAGAGGCGTTGTAGACACGCGAGACCTACTGTATTTTTTCAGTCTTATCGGTGCTTTTCTCCTTTTCAGCAAGACCAGATTAGAAAGTAGGAAATGGTAAAAAATCAATCAAATAAGAATCTGAAAGGAAAGAAGTGGATTGATCTGGGTTCGCTTATCATAGCCCTTTTCGCGATTATTCTGCTGAACTATGTTGGATCATTCTTTTTTGGAAGATATGACCTGACCGCTGAAAAACGCTACACACTGTCCGATGCAACCATTGACAATCTTGAAAACTTGGAGGATATAGTTTTCGTCAGGGTTTACTTGGAAGGAAATCTTCCTACAGAATTTCGAGAACTGAGGGATGCTACCAAAGAAATGCTTGATGAGTTGAGAGCATACTCTAGTGGTAATCTAGAGTATGAATTTATAAATCCGTCAGCGAGCACAGATGAGGAAGAGCGCGTAGAAGTTTATAAAGAACTAACTCGTCAAGGTCTTCAATACTCTAACATAAGGATGCGCACAGGAGATAAACTTTCTGAGCAAATCATTTTCCCTGGGGCCATTCTAACTTTTAATGGAAAGGAAACGCCAATTCAGATCTTAAAAGGACAAAAAGGAATTTCCCAGCAAGAAATGATCGCCAATTCTATTCAGCAATTGGAATATGAATTCATGAGCGCTTTGAAAAAACTATCCAATGACGAAGCAAAGCGGGTTGCCTTTATTGAGGGACATGGTGAAATGGATAAGTTGATGACGGCTGATGCTGAAAAAGCGCTCTCTGAGTTTTACAATGTTGAACGTGTAACCATAAATGAGCAAGTGCACGCACTAGATGGATTAGACGCGATCATAATAGCACGCCCAGACAGTGCTTACAGTGAAAAAGATAAGTTCGTTATAGATCAATTCGTGATGAATGGCGGCAAGGTACTTTGGTGCATTGATCCTGTATTTGCCAGAATGGACAGCTTAAAGCAAAGTCAATTTACGATGGGTCTTGCTCTTGATCATAACTTAACCGATCAACTCTTTAAATATGGCGTAAGGCTGAATAACGATCTCATCATGGATTTGGAGGCTGTTCCAATACCTATAGTAACTGGTATGGTTGGGAATCAGCCCAATTATGAAATGTTTGCGTGGTTTTACATGCCATTACTCATTGGCAATCAAAACCATCCGATTTCAATGGGTCTTGAGCGTGTTAAAGGGGAGTTTTCGAGTTCGTTAGAAGCCATCGAACTTGATGGTATAAAGAGCACTACACTATTAAGTTCTAGCGAGAAATCACGTATAGTAAACGCCCCTACCCGCATCAGCTTTAATGTTCTTCGTGAAAAGCCACGTTATGAAATGTATAGCTCAGGTCCGCATAATGTAGGGTTGCTTTTGGAAGGAAACTTCACTTCTGTCTTTAAAAACAGACTGCCTAAAAAGATTTTAGATGATGATGGTATTGACTTTAAAGAACAAAGTGCCAGCAACAAAATGATCGTTCTTAGTGATGGGAATATCATCGCGAATGAAGTCAATAGAAAAGAAGAGATCTATTACGCCTTAGGGTTCTATAAGTATACTGAGGAAACTTATGGCAACAAGGAATTCCTGTTAAACGCAATGAATTATTTGCTGGACGACAGCGGCTTATTAAATATTAGATCTAAAGACTTCAAAATCCGAATGCTCGATCAAAGCAAAATTGACAGGGATCGTATATTTTGGCAAAGCCTTAATACCGCTTTCCCTATAGCACTTGTGCTTTTGTTTGGATGGTTAAGAATGTATTTCAGAAAGAGAATTTACGGACGCTAAAGAATCAGGTCATGAAAAAAATAGGATTAGGAGTAGTACTTCTTATAATACTCACGCTTTTGGCTATTTGGGCAACCAAGGAAGAAACTACAAATACAATGAAAGGCGAACTTTCAGACTTTGCTGTGAAAGATACAGCTGCAATTCAGCGTATAGTTTTAAGAGACGAATCTGGGGAATTTGTGAACTTAACCAGAGATGGGAGTGAATGGTTACTCAACGAAACCTACAAAGCAAGGCCAGACGGCATTGACATTTTATTGTCTACGATTAATAAAATGTCAGTGAAGGCACCGGTAAGTCAGGTGCAAATGAACACCGTTCTGAAAACCATAATTTCAAGCCATTGCGAGGTCGAATTATATGATCAAGCCGGTTTGATTAAGTCTTTTTATGTTGGTAGTCCAGATAAAGAACATAGCGGAACATATATGTTGATGAAGGGTTCGCAGCGCCCCTTTCTTATACACATGGAAGGCTTTCACGGTTTTCTCACTCCTCGCTTCTTCACCAATCCATTAGAATGGAGACATCGAGGGCTTTTTGAATATAATCCTTCACAAATTGAGAGTATAACCTTAGAATATCATGGTTTAGAGGAGAGGAATTTCAAAATTAACTCAGAAGGAAATCAAAAATATTCTGTCTTAGTCGGTAAAGATCTCACGTCCACTGCAGCAATTGACTCATTTATGCTTAGTGCATACATCGCCAACTACAAAATGATTCATTATGAAAGCTTTGAAGAAACTAAATCAGAAGCATTTATCGATTCTGTAAAACAGAGCTCACCCATATTTTCAATCACCGTTGTTAACAATGAGGGCACTTCGAAAACTGTATCTGCCTTTAAAAAACCGATAAAGGAAGGCTACGACCCCGTTGGGAATGAAATTGAATTTGACCTAGACCGCCTATACTTATGGATTGATTCAGGTGAAGTCGTAGTTGGCCAGTACGCAATATTCGACAAGCTCACTAAGGGTGTTTCATTCTTTAAAAGCCGTTAAAAACTTGCTTATTAACTGATAGAAAGTAGCTTTACTTCTTTTGGCTAAACATCTATATTTGCCCTTATCAAGAAGATCACTAACCTTCTAACAAACCTTAATCTTTTAGCATGAAATTCATCGTTTCTAGCAGCAATTTATTGAAACAACTGACCTCCATCAGTGGGGTTCTGAACACAAGTAGCAACTTGCCTATTTTGGGCTATTACTTATTTGATGTAAAGGATAAAAAATTAGTCGTTTCTGGTTCAGATTTGGAGTCAACAATGATTTCAGAGATCAATCTGGATAAAGCAGATGATGACATGAAGGTTTGTATTCCTGCGAAGCTTCTTCTTGATATGCTTAAAACGTTTTCAGACCAACCTCTTACTTTCTCCGTTGATGCTAAGTCTTTCGGTATTGAAGTTTCTTCTGATACGGGTAAGTACAAATTAGCTGGAACAAACGGAGATGAGTTCCCAAGACTTCCAGAAATGGAATCTTCTTCTTCATTGAAAATTGATAGCGGAATCCTTTTCAATGCTATCAATAAAACTGTTTTCGCAACCGGTAATGATGAGTTGAGACCTGTGATGAGTGGCGTGTACTTCTCGTTAGAAAAAGATGGTATCACGTTCGTTGCCACTGATGCACACAAATTAGTAAAGTATAGAAGAAGCGACTGCAAGTCTGGAAAGGCAGCAAGCTTTATCATGCCAAAGAAGCCTCTGAACTTAATCAAGTCATTGGTTTCAAACATGTCGACTGATGTGGAGATTGAATACAATGAGACGAATGCCTCCTTCACATTTGAGAACTATAAATTGGTAAGCAGGTTGATCGATGGAAAGTATCCAAACTACGATGCTGTTATTCCGAAAGAGAATCCAAACGAAATGTTGATTGACCGTCAGTTGTTCTTGAACAGCATTAGAAGGGTTTCAATTTTCTCAAACAAAACAACACATCAAGTTCGATTGGCTATTAAAGGAAGTGACCTTCAGGTTTCTGCTGAAGATTTAGACTATAGCAATGAAGCAACCGAGCGATTAAACTGCAACTACAAAGGAGAAGATATCACCATAGGATTCAACAGTAGATTCATCATTGAGATGCTGAATAACCTCGAGTCAGATGAAGTGAAACTTTTATTGAGTGCGCCAAATAGAGCCGGACTTTTATCTCCTTCTGAAAAAGAGGCAAGTGAAGATATTGTAATGCTGGTAATGCCAGTGATGCTTAGTCAATAATATAAACTCATTTAGATTTAGCACTTTTATAGCCGTTTAAGTATTTGCTATGAATACCGCTGTATTTCTCTTTTTACTTTTCATCTCATCTCATCTGCATAGTCAAGAATGCACGGGTGGAGAAATCCGCAGTCACGAGGCATTTTTGTATGGTCGTTTTGAAGTATCCATGCAGTCGGCAGCCGGAGATGGTGTTATCTCGTCCTTTTTTCTTTACAATGTAGACCTTGGTTGTAACTGGCCTGAACAGAACAATGAAATAGACATAGAGATGACGGGCAACAGTGAAAACGTTCTTTTCACGACACACTACCCTGGCCCCATTTACTATACAAGTGCTTTTAGCCCAGCATTCAATCCGCACGACTCTCTGCATAATTATATCATTGAGTGGGAACCAGGAATCGTCAGGTGGTTTGTTGATGGAGCATTAGCATTTGTTCAAGACCAAGCTTTTGTGGATGGCCTTATTCACCCAATGCGATTAATGATGAACCTTTGGGCAGTAGATAATGTAAATTGGGCTGGACAATGGGATCCTTCCATCATGCCAGTGACTTCGAGCTATGATTATGTGCGCTATTACGAATATACGCCAGGTGCAGGAAATACTGGGACGAACAACAACTTTACATTCAAATGGCAAGATGACTTTGACAGTTATGATGAGAGCCTGTGGAAGATTGAAGAATTTGGCGGTTTTAGCGGTAACTTTTGCACTTTTAAACCAGCTGGAGTAGCTGTAGAGAATGGTTTATTGACACTAACTATCTCGGAGCCTGACTCTAATCAACCAACTGTTGATGTGGGGTTTACAGTAGATATGTCACTAGAAGCAATGGAAGCTTCGGATGTTATTTACCTCAATGGAAGTTTCAACGATTGGTGCGGAACATGCACACCCATGACTAAAGATGGAGATGTTTGGTCAACCACGCTGTCGCTTCTTCCAGGCAAATATGAATACCTCTTCACCAAAAACTTTTGGGAAGAAAATGGTGGTGCGCCCGAAGGAAGCTCCTGTGACTTTAATCCATGCGATGAATGGTTGAACTATGGAGTGATCGTCAATGATGATTCTGACCCTATTGTTATGGATACGGTGTGCTGGAAGGATTGCAGAACTTGTGAATCGGTTTTATCTATATATCCACGGCATCAATCTCAGTCAAAGAAAGTTGTTGAAGTGTATGATATGATAGGACGAAAGGTAAAAGCTCAAAACGGTCAATTGTTGATCTATCGATTTGAGGATGGATCGATAGAGCGCAGTTTTAAAATCTTGGATTAATCCTCTTTCTTTTTGAAATTATAAACTACCCGCGGTTGGCCGTCTTCATCCTCAGGTTTTTCAACTTCTTCATATTCTATTTCTTCTTCCCAAGGATCTTCTAATTCTTCTTCCAACTCCCAGCTATACTTGGGTCTTTGAGGTCCTTCATTGCGATAATAATACGCTAGAATCATTCCAGCAATTGCGCCAAACAAGTGTCCTTCCCAAGAGATACCTGGTTGAATAGGTAACACTCCCCAAATCATCGATCCATACAGGAATACAACCACAAGAGATAGTGACATCAATCGATAATGCCTTCTGACAACTCCAGAGAAAAATATAAAGGATGCTAGCGCATAGATGACTCCACTAAACCCAATATGATTACCGCCACGGGCAGCAATCCAAATCCAAATTCCACTCATAACCCAACTCCATCCAACCACAGACCAACCTATTCTACCATAAAAACTGAACAGACCTAGCAACAGAACAAATGCAGAAACTGAGTTATCAGTAATATGCTTCCAATCCGCATGAAGCAATGGATAAGTAATTACTCCTATCAGTCCTTGTAGTTCTCTAGGCCTCAATCCAAAAGAACGCAAATCGACACTCACCAAAAGGTCAATTCCGAAGACAATCCAAAGTATTCCAACTATAAATGTTGAAACTGAAAGACTATATTTTAAATTCTTATTGATTTTTTGTTGATTTTAGACAAGTCTAAGATAAACCCTGTTTCTATGAAAACCTTATCACTTATATTTTCAATTGCAATCCTATCTTCAATGAGCATGCCAAGCGCAGCTCAAGACACAACGGCAGTCGAAGTCTTTGAAGCCCTAGAAATTGGCGGTGCTATTTCCAATGCAGAAGGCACTATGGAAGGTGTCTTAGTGCAACTTTTTGAGGGAAATCACTTAGTTCACGAAACAGAGACAAAGAAAAACGGGAAGTTCAAGTTATCGCTTTACAATGAACATCTATACACCATACAACTCTCTCAAAGCGGCTATTACAATAAGCGCATCTCTGTAAATACTAAACTTCCGGAAGGATATACTGATTTCAGCAAGTTTGAATTTGACATAGGTATGACTTCAAAAGAAGAAGAAAAATATGACCCTGCTTTAAGTGAGTATCCTTCTGCCCTGATTTCTTTCGATCAAAAGAAAAAGGAATTTACTTACGATAAAAATTACACCAAAAGTTACTTTGAGGAGATTAAAACAACTGAAAACTAGGAACTACATGTTGTCTTGAATCCAAGACATGATATTAGACTCAACCCTAGTATTGATGCGATCTGTATCCGCTTCGTAGAATTTATCTCCTGTTATCTTCTCGTAAAGCTCAATGTATCGTTCACTTACCGTCTGAACAAAAGCATTTGGCATCTCTGGCATCGTTTGACCATCTAACCCTTGGAATTCATTTTCAATCAACCATTGTCTAACAAACTCTTTGCTCAATTGCTTTTGAGATTCACCTCGAGCCTGACGTTCTTCATAGCCATCAGCATAAAAATATCGAGAAGAATCCGGGGTGTGAATTTCATCAATAAGTAGAATATTGCCATCAGAATCGAGTCCAAACTCATACTTGGTATCTACTAAAATCAAACCTCGCTCAGCAGCAATTTTGCAGCCTCTGCGGTAAATTCTGCGCGTATAATCTTCCAGTTTGAGGTACATCGACTCATCAACTATGCCTTTCTTTATGATGTCTTCTCTAGAGATATCTTCATCATGACCTTCATCTGCCTTTGTGGCAGGAGTGATAATTGGTTCAGGAAAAGCATCACTCTCTTTCATCCCATCGGGCATAGGAACTCCGCATATCATGCGCTTTCCTGATCGATACTCACGCCAAGCATGACCACTCAAATAGCCTCTGATCACCATTTCAATTTTAATCGGCTCACATTTAACGCCAATGGTAACATTAGGGTCGGGCACTGCGACCAACCAATTCGGAACAATATCGCTGGTAGCATCTAAAAATCTAGCTGCAAGCTGATTCAAGACTTGTCCCTTAAAAGGAATCCCTTTCGGCAATACATGATCAAATGCCGATATACGATCACTTGCCACCATCACTAGATAGTGATCTCCTATATGATAAACATCACGCACTTTTCCGCGGTACATCTTTGTTTGATGAGGAAAGTGGAAGTTGGTCTCTTTTAATGCTTCAGCCATAATTTCTCTTAATCAATCAGTCTTTTTTCTTTTCTTGAGCGGCATCAGCCTTCTCATATCGATCTATTATACTTTCAACAAGACGATGTCTAACTACATCTCGTTTATCCAACTTAATAGTTTCTACTCCTGGCACATCGGCTAGAATATCCACTGAATGCAAAAGACCACTTTTCACATGTTTAGGCAAGTCAATCTGACTAGAATCACCGGTGACAATAAACTTTGAACCTCGGCCCATTCGGGTTAAAAACATCCGCATTTGATTTTCAGTCGTATTCTGAGCTTCATCGAGAATCACAAATGCATTGGCCAACGTTCTTCCTCGCATAAAACCAAGAGGAGCAATCTCAATTACTCCCCGCTCAAGGTGCTTGACGAGTTTATCATGAGGAATCATGTCGAATAAGGCATCATATAACGGCCTCAAGTATGGATCCATTTTTTCTTTTAAGTCTCCCGGTAAAAAACCGAGGCTTTCTCCTGCCTCAACAGCTGGTCTGGTGAGCACAATTCTCTGCACCTCTTTCTCTTTTAGGGCTTTTACAGCAAGTGCCACAGCTGTGTATGTTTTACCCGTGCCCGCTGGTCCGATTGCAAAAAGCATATCATTATCACTCATCAGCTTCACCATTTTCAGCTGATTAGGTGTTCGTGCCTTGATTACTTTTCCATTATTCCCGTAAAGCAAAACCGATGAATCACCCTTTATTTCAGGATTATCAGAATTAATAATGTTCTTAACATCAGAAACATCCAAGCGATTGTATTGATTTAAAAACGCGACCAACTCTTTCCATTTGTTTTCGAATTTGGATAGTTCCTCTTCCGTTCCAAGCACTTTTAATTGATCTCCGCGAGCTACAAGCTTGAGAGAAGAGAAATGCTTTCTGATAATCTGAAGATTCGCGTTATTCACTCCAAGCAGATCTACTGGGTGGACATCCTCAAAAAGAATAATTATTTCGTGCAAATTGCTATGAATAAAATATGTGGCGGATAGGATTTCCTACTTTCGCGTTACACAAAGAAATAAATTTCTTTCGGTGATTTTTCAGGTGAAATTATGCCCGTAATAACCTTAACAACAGACCTCGGATTAGACGATTACTACTTAGCACTAGTAAAGGCAAAAATATTGTCACAATTACCTGATGCTCAAATAATTGACATAAGTCACTCCATCAACCCCTTTGACATCGCTGAGGCTGCATTTGTGTTGAAAACTATCCTGAAAGAATTCCCTAAAGACACCATACACATTGTAGCGGTGGGAACTCAAGCGGTAGATGACATACGACATATCGGCATTAGATACAAAGACCGCTATATTTTAACCGCGGATACCGGGCTGTTTAGCTTAATCGCTGATCAACATGCTGACTTGATTGTTGAACTTCAAATGAATATTGAATCGGACGTTCTTATCTTCCCTGCGAGAGACTTATATGCGCCTGCTGCAGTATTTCTAGCTAATGGAGGAACGCTTGAAGTAATTGGCAGAAGGACTGACAAACTGGTTGAACGTATTTCTGTCAAACCAACCACAGGACATGACTACATAAAGGGTGCTGTGATTTACGTAGACAAATACGGGAACGCGATATCCAACATTGACAATACACTCATCAAAGAAATTGGCAAAGGAAGAGAGTTTCATATTGGCTTTGTGCAAAAGGGCTACGAAATGACTGAAATTAAGAAGCGATATTCAGATGTCCCGCTTGGAGATAGATTAGCATTAATGAATTCTGCCGGTCATTTAGAAATAGCCATTAATCAAGGCCATGCAGCCAATCTGCTTGGTTTGCATACAGGAGCGACAGTAATAATGACATTTTAGTAGATGATTAGAATTGTAAAAATGACCTTTAAGACAGAAATGATAGATCAGTTCATAGAAGTCTTTGAGGGTGCAAAACCCAAAATTGAAGCCTTGCCTGGCTGTTCTAAAGTTGACTTGATTCAAGAGATCAATGATCCTAGAATAATCATGACGCAGAGTATTTGGGAATCTCCAGAAGCACTTGAAGAGTATCGCCACTCTGAATTATTTAAAAGCACTTGGGCAAAAACCAAGATCCTTTTTGATGACAAACCTCAAGCTTGGAGCCTTGAGAAAATAAGATAGATATGGAAGAAGAAAGAGCAAAAATTAAAACGAAAATTATTGACGACTTAAAGTCAAAGAATGAGAGAAGAATAATTGGCGCATTGAAGCTGGTTCCGCATGAAGGTTCTCCTGAGATGATTGAACCGATGTTCGAAATAATGTTAGGACATATGGGCTCTGACGTGCAAATGCTATTGGAGAAAACCATTCATAACTTGAAAGACCCCAATTGTATCGACCCATTGATTTCTATGCTAGAGAACAAAAAATATTTCGACATTCAAGCGGCTGTATTAACAAGTATTTGGCAGTCTGGACTTGACGTAACCGAGCACATCGATATTTTAATCGATACTGCCATCAATGGTGATTATATGACTGTAATAGAAGTCATCACAATCATTGAACACCTTGAGTTTGATAATGACGCTGGCCTCACCTCTGCCATTCAAAAGATGGATAAAGCGGTTGAAATAAAAAGTGAAACACAAGTTGTTTTAGGCAGCTTACGTCAACTATTACTCTATAAACTTTTGGGTGAACAATGAAACGCCATGAGGCACTCATACCATTAAGCAAAGAACATCATGAAATCTTGGTAATGGCTCAATTATTAAAGGTTGACGCTCCTGATTATCCCAAGCTACCAAATGATATTCTAGGAAAAATAAAGTATGCCGTATCTGTTTATACCAGCATTTTAAAGCCGCACATTGACTTTGAGGAAGAGGAACTTTTCCCTCTAATAAGTGGTGTTTCTGAGGAGATTGATCAGTTGATCTATATGCTCCAAGATGATCATACAGAGATTGAAAACTTATTTCAAAAAATACAGGGTGAAGCGAATCAAGCTTGGCTCATGGATGAATTAGGCAAATTGATTGAACAGCATGTAAGGCAAGAGGAACGCGAACTTTTTGAATTGATCCAAAAGCATGCTGATGAGCCTCTCCTCCATAAAATCGCGCTAAGTACAACCGCATTTAAACATTGACCGTGAAGAAAGGAAGCATTGTAGAAGGAATTGAGATCGTTGATATTGGCGCTAAAGGAAAAGTCATTGGTAAAAAAGATGGCCAAACCTTTATGACTTCGGGCGCTGTGCCTGGAGATGTGGTGTCCATTCAGATAAGGAAAAGCAAGAAAAACTATCAAGAGGGCTTTTTAAAAACGATAGAAAGTAAATCAGCTGATCGCATTCAACCTCTTTGTGAGCACTTTGACCATTGCGGTGGATGCAGCTGGCAAAACTTGAATTACGCGAAACAAATAGAGCTTAAAGAAAGAGGCGTTCTTCAGCAAATGAGACGCATCGGAGGAATTGAAGATGTGAACCACTTGCCTATTCTTGGCTCTAACGAGACATTTCATTACCGGAATAAAATGGAGTACACTTTTGTGAGTGAACGGTACCTCACTCCTGAAGAGTTGAGTTCTCCAGAAATTAAAAAGACCCCTGCCCTTGGCTTTCACGTTCCGGGCAGGTTTGATTGGGTATTGCATGTCAATGAGTGTCATTTGCAAAACACGCTACACAATGATATGCGCAACTTCATCTATGATGAGGCCTTGAGCGCAGGTATTTCATTTTATCACCCAAGAAATCAAGTTGGTATCATGCGAAATGTTGTGTTAAGAAACAACCGCAAAGGCCAATGGATGATACTGATGATCATCAAGGAGCGATCAGAAGAAACGGATGCACTTTGCCAGAAAATGGTGGATCGCTTTCCTGAAATTGAATCGTTTTGGATCATTGTAAACAATAAGGTAAACGACTCTTTCAGCGATTGCCCTGCCCAGTTATTTCATGGAAATGAAAACATCATTGAGACTTTCCAGCGTCCAGATAACCAAGGATCTGTCGATTACATCATCGGCCCCAAAAGCTTCTTTCAAACCAACAGTAATCAAGCCGAGAAGCTGTATGAAATAGTTTACAATTGGGCTGGGATAAAATCTACAGACACAGTTTATGACTTATACACTGGCGCTGGAACTATAGCGCTCTTTGTCGCCAAGCAAGCCGCTAAAGTGGTGGGTGTTGAATACGTTCCTGAAGCCATTGAAGATGCGTTTAAAAACGCTGCTTTGAATGACGTTGAAAACTGTTCCTTCTTTGCTGGAGACATGAAGGACGTGCTTACACCAGCATTCATTGAAGAAAATGGCAAACCCGATGTACTTATTACCGATCCACCGCGCGCAGGAATGCACAGCGATGTGATTGACAGAATTTTGGAAGCCGAGCCAAAGCGCATCGTATATGTGAGTTGCGATCCTTCCACTCAGGCTAGAGACATTGCTTTAATGAAACACAAATACAATGTGGTTCAGATTCAGCCGGTAGACATGTTTCCACACACGAGTCATGTGGAGAATGTAGCTTTGTTAGAGTTGATTGAGGGATAGAAATATATTTTGTGCGGTGGAGCTCTACTTGAGTGAATGCCTTACCTATTCTTTTTAATCATTCTGTACTCCGTAAACGGATGCTTTTCCCAATAGACGATTTCCTCGCCAATGACTTCAAAGCCAAACTTTTCATAAAAGTCTACTGTCCATTTATTACTGGTCAATTCCACATGGTTGTATCCATTTTCTTTCAAGTTTGATAGCAAGAAATTGAAGAGCGTTTTGCCAAACCCCATTCCTTTATACTTCGGGTCGACATAAAACCCTTTGATTTCAGGAGCATCAAATTGTATTGACGCAGCTATGTGCTCGTCATATTCCAAAACGAAGGATTGCCTGTTTTGAATCTGCTTTTCAACTTCAAAGATGGAGTAACCTCTTCGCCATATTTCAAGTTCCTCAGCCGTGTAATTATCACAATGAAAATGGTCTACATTCCTGATAATCATCTTACTTATCGCAGTTGCATCGTCAACTGCTGTTGCACGAATCAATGAGGAAGGTTGATTTTGAGAAGTCAATGTATTAGTTGTTTTACGCATTGGCAAGACGCCCTTCCTTATGATAATGTCATTTGATCATCTCTTGTAAATAATTCCCTAGAAGATCCTCCAAATTTTCCTGGTCTTGCAATTGGTCGTAACGAATATCCAAAGATTGAAGCAGTGTCCGTTGTGAATCCGATAACTGAAGTTTAAAAACAAATGCCTTGTAAGCGTCATCCAAAAGTCCCATTGGATTTACCATTGGCAAAGAGTTGAAAACAATTTCAGCGGAGGCCGTAGCCTTAATTTCATTCAGCGCATGAATGATTTCCGGAGCAAATATGCCGTATGATGTTTCATAAAATTCTGCAAAACCTCCATTTGTAACGGTTTGATTGAGTTTCACGATCACAAACACCATCTTTTCAGGACCCGTTAGTCCTTGAACCACTTGATACCATTCTGACCAATTTTCAGTATCAAAGTTCGCATCCTCCAATTGTTGGTTGGCTGTACTATAAAGTCGACTGATTAAAGCTCTATTTGAAATATTCTCCATTATCGGGCATTTGATTGCATTGCTGCTCTGGCTGTGAAGGTGTGTTTTTAAAAATAAATCTTCAAACGAAAGATCGATACTGCGAGGTTTCAAAGTCATGGTTATTCATCTTTTCTCTTTAAATAACTTCCTCTAGGCTCATCACCCTCTCGAAGCACATTTTCGGAATGAAGGTACTCTGCTGCCTCTGCTGAATCTATTACTTTGGGTGCGCTGCGTTCTATCATTTCTGATTCAAACTCAGACAATACGCTCTCCCTCACTCCTACTTCTCTCCATTGAGATAAAGGTCTACATCCTATTGAAATCCCTCGAGCAAGTGCCAAAGCATCCAGTAGAGCTTGATTCGCACCTTGTCCTTTGAATGGACTCATAGGGTGAGCGGCATCTCCGATCAGTGTTACTTGCTTCGCTTTCTCCAACCATGCCGAGTTTAGCAATTCTCGGTCATACACGGGATAACCAGAAACCTGAGTTTCTAGAGTCGCTGCCAATATCTGTGGAATGGGATCGTGCCATTGAGTTCTTCTACATGCTTCTTCCTTCAGCGCATGAGCTCCTTGGGCACTTAAGGCCATCGCTTCCTTTTCTGGCATTGGGAAACTGAGCTGCCACATCACCGAGTCTGACGCGTAAGGCATAATGTAAATCCGCTCATTGCCATTGGCGGTTTGAAATACCGTGGCAGAATCTAGCAGCGAACTCTCAACACTTTTTAGCGCTTCCAGTGGACAAATGCCCAAAATCACAATGCAACCGAGGTAACGCAAAGGGCTAATTTCATCTCCAATCAGCAACTTCCGAACGGAACTGCGAATACCATCGGCTCCAACTACAAGGTCTGCCTTGGCGCTTTTCATTTCACCATTCACTTGAAAGCTGAGTTCAACACCCGACCCCTCATTTTCCTTAAAATCTATCAATTGGTGTCCCCACTGCACCGCATCGTGTCCACCGAGTTGTTCAAGCAGCTCGTAGCGTAAAGCCTGTCGAGCGATATGCACATTTGTGCGCTTCGGAGCCGTATTCGCATCTGAATGCACCCACTTTCTCCTGCCCCATTCTCCAATCACTTTTCCATCGGTGGTGTGAACTATATGTCGTGTTGAAATCACGCCTTGTTCTAATGAGAAAATGCCCAATCCCTCGATCGCTTTGCTAGCTTGTTGCAACGTGAGGCCATAGCCTTGAGATCGAGTATCGAAGGCACTGTCACGCTCATAAAGGGTGAAAGGAATACCGCGATGCAAACAAGCTACAGCCAAAGCCACTCCTCCAATACCACCGCCAATAATGGCAACATGTGGATAGTTTTCTGCATCTGCTATAGGATGAGTAACGGAAGGAATCAATCCAGATCCGCCACAGTTCGAACATGAGTTTAAGTGACCCTTAGGTCGATCGGGAGGTGTTCCAATAGCCCCTGTTTTCTCAAATTCATCCAATGCCAGCTTGTAGCGAAGTTTGGCTTTCTTGCGTAGCCTCTGACTTTTTTTACCGCGTCCTTGACATTCCTCACAAATAGTCCAGCTATCTTTTATGTTTTCGACATCTTTCATCAAAACATGCTCTTATCCATCCTATTTGTCAAGCAGAGATACTCCATTGACATCTGTAGTTAACACCTCGCTCATGTAATCAAAGAAAGGACGGGTAGCGTTGAAATATTTCAACACCTCCTCAGAAAAACCAGGCGTCTCGACTTCTTTATCGGTGAAATATTTGGAAACAATGAAAGACTTGTAGCGCAATAAATCAATATCTGGATGATCTTTTGGGAAACCCTTCGGTGCTGTCTTCAATTGCTCTCCTCCTAATTCTCCAAAGTGTGTTTTAAAACTAGAGGAATTGATAATCTTACGAAGTGGAGTCGCATCAGCAGCAATTTCTTCACGAATCCTTTTCAAATCCGATGCTTCAGGCTGCCAGAATCCACCTCCCACCATCGACTTGCCGCCAGGCTCTAAATGAAAATAATAACCGCCTCTCAACGCCTTGGTTTTACGACTAAACCCACCAGAGAAACTATTTTTATACGGTTCTTTACTTTTCGAAAAACGGACGTCACGGTAGATGCGATACAACTTCATTTTTTCAATGTTGTCTTGCTTTTGCATGCCCACATTTATCTCTTCAGCAAGCGCTTTGAAATGATCATTGGCCGCAACATATTTCGGCTTGTTTTTCGCGAACCACTCTCGGTTATTATTTCCTTCTAATGCCTTTAAAAACTGAAAAACTGATTCGTCTAGGTATGTAATATTTGCCATGCTTACTTTTTACGATGTGTAGATGTTCGTATTCAAGGTGGACGATTTTAATCAAAGTTCGCCATTACCAGCTGGTAGGCCTATAGTCTTTTAGGAATTTTCCGCACCAATGCTTGCCTGTGTTAATGCCATCAAACAATGGATCCATCACTCTGGTAGCGCCATCCACAATATCCAACGGGGGTTGAAAGTCATGTATCTCTTCCTTCTTTTTGGCCAGCTCAATAGGATCCTCATCCGTTACCCATCCTGTATCTACTGCATTGGTATAGATACCGTATTTCGCAAAGTCTGAAGACGAAGTAAGGGTCATCATGTTCAAGGCAGCCTTAGCCATATTGGTATGCGGATGCCTAGATTCTTTGTGGTATTTGTGGAACTTACCTTCCATTGCAGAAACGTTGATGATGTGTTTCATACCGGTGTTTTCCTTTTTCAAACTACGATTCAGGAAGCTGGGGTGTTAATTTAATGGCAAAAAGTTAAATGTGTCATTTCTCTGCAAAGTCAATTTGACGTCTACCACTTTCATCATAATGCTCGGTTGACCATCGTGGTCATGAAGTTTGGCACTGAAAAAACTTTTTAGAGCATTTTTAACTAGGAGGAGCAAGACAGCTTGACCATCAGCGATCATTTCATTTGGATACGTTTTGTTCTTTAAGCCTGTAATCGTTGACACTACAAAACCAGAATTACGGATTATTTTATGGAATTTATCTGTATAAAAAAACGATATCAGTAGTAAGACAACATCCACCAATATTAGAACGGTAAAAAACTGATCAAAGAATAAACCATTAATGGTTTCAAAACCGGGCAAATTATTCGATGTAAAAGAGATATCTGATACCCAGTTAAAAAGTGTAATCGAAGCCAGTGAAAAAAATATTGGAACTAAAACCAGGGCAATTATTCTCTTTGTCAGAATGAATCGTTCAATTCTGGGTTCATTCTCATTTTGTGGATGTGGTTTCTGCCTTCCTTGTTTTTCGAACTGAAAGATGAGATAGAAAAGAATGATTGATGCTGAAATATCATAGGTGAACTGTAAATCTCCTTTTATATCAAACCAATTTGAGGTCAATTCAAGGGCTGATAGATCCTTAAACAATTTTCGGATAATAATAAGTGTTATAATCTCATACTGTTTAGTGATATAGGTGGTAAAGGACTTTGGCAAGTAATAGATCAACAAGAAAACTTCATAAATAAGTATGAATGAGAATGGAGTGTAAATTGCTGAAATTGGATTTTTTAATAATTCTGATTCTAAATGAAAATTTACAATACTGAATTTTGATAGGTAAATTAAAATTAAGTGGATGAAAAAGCCAATTAACGCAACATAGAGTATTGTTTTTTCAATCCGCCTTTTGGCGTATTCAGACAGAAAAATTTGATATAGCTTATTCAATAAATTCATAGGGCATTCTTTCTGATATATTCTACCTAGAGGTTCTGGCTTAAAAAACGTAGGAAGGCTTTAGATGTTTAAGTCCGTGCTTTATAACCATTTTCTATTCGATGAAAACACGTAATACCTCGGTGTTGCTATTGACCTAAATAATTGATGATCGCTTTAACTCCCCCCTCGCACGCGTTTGTAACGCGTGTGGATCGGAAACACCTTGTAAACCTCACGATTCAATTTCAAAAATCATTTGATATTCATTCTCAATAGCTACTACTTCTTGGTCTGATAGTGCACTGAATTCCATTTGCCTTCTTTTCTGTGAAAGAGCACCACCATTCTGTTCCAAGTAACGACATAAGCTTGCAACAAGTTTATCTGGCATCTCAAACTCTTCATCAATGAATTGCTTAAACTCATCATACTTCCTTAAATAGTTTACTTCTTCGGGAATAATTTTTTCCAAGGTCTCTTCCACACATTCGTACAAAAACTCCGCTTGAGATGTGGCATCAAAGTATCGGTAAAGATCTGCGGTTTCGTTCAGCACTTCTACATTGTGATTTTTGGTTGATCGCCACTCAACAAGATCAAGCAATGGGTGAGAATAAGACTCAAGCACCTTTCGGTAGTCATCAATTCGTTCCAGAATTGCTGCTGATACTGGGAAAATAACACCTTGTTGGGCGAATCCCTTTCGGGCTAAAATATGGTGAATAAGATAGCGATGAATACGACCATTGCCATCCGCATATGGATGAATGAACACAAAACCAAATGCTATAGTGGCTGCAGCAACTACAGCATCAATCTCATCCATTTCTAGTTTTTTACTTGTCTGCAACAAGCCATCTATCAAGGCATCCAAATCTTGCCATCGGGCAGAAATATGATCAGGGAGCGGTTCACCGGTTTCTCGATCATGTTCCCCAACAAAACCTCCGTCTGTGCGAAAACCCATGGTGATGAATCGGCTGTTTTCAATGACTTGTTGTTGCAAGCGTAGCAGTTCTTTTTCATCTAAATCTTGCATGCCAGCCTGCCCAATAGCTTGTCCCCATCGTGCGGCACGCTTGCTTTTTGGGCTTTCGCCTTCTATGCTGAAGGATGCCTTCGAATCCTTTAAAAGTAAAAATGTAGAAGCCCGTTGAAGCACACTTTTGTGCACACTGTTTAGGTAAGTGTTTTTCTTTTTTGAGAGGTCTTTATCTTGCAATGCCTTCAGCTTTTCTGTCTTACGCACCAGCGGGCAAAATGCGGGTGTACCTGGTAAGTTATTGATTACTCTATGCCTGCTTGAGTTTTCGCCTTTGCTCAATGCATATTGCAATGAATCGTCAATAACGTTTATAAAATTACCACTGGATAAATCTTGAATGGGGAGTTCTTCATTACTTGCCCATTCCAACAAAAACCAAATTTTTCGGCTATATATTCCTGTGCGTTCTTGAGTGACCAGTGCAACCTTTTCGTTTTCACTTAAGATTTCACTTAGCTTTTTGAATACCAATAGATTTACCCCCTCATACTTGAGCGCAAAAACCAATTGCTTATACAGTGTATCCTCTGGCTGATGGCGGGGTGTGAAAACCTGCCACCTTTCTACGGTGTATTTCCTTTTTTTGGTGCTGATAAGTGAAAGCACGTCAGGCATTGGTATGGGCATTTCTAACGTATGAATAATGCTACCATATCCTGCCAATGTTGCTGGCTCTGGCGCGGTTCGCCCGTGAAAAACGCGTATCATTGGCGAAAAAGACTTATTTACCATGCTGTTTGGTGAATTATAATTGTCAAACCTAAGTGAAAAACACTTAATAACGGTGAATTATACTTAAAAAGGCATATTCAGGTGAAAAACACATTCTCCACAAGAAATTACATGTGAAAAGCGTAATGTGATGAAAAAATGTGTGCCCACTCCGCGCGCGCGTTTGCAACGCGTGCAGATCGTAAAATAACAAAATCAGTTGCAGCTTGTGGATTAAAGCATAATACAATGCGAACGCGGTATAACCGCGCTCGAGTTAGAGTTGATTTAGCTCGACAAACAATAATCTAAAGTTTAGCGGCTGTTTCTCGAAGATCTTCCAAACCGTTTTTTAGAAAATTGAATACCATTGGTTCCACCAACCATAAAGGCATCTTTTTAGGGTCAAAGCTTACGCTATTTGCAGCTTCGCAGGATTCATTTGCAATCGGAGAAAAATTCCAATGACCTCTAAAAGTTTCAACTCGTTTCAGCTTTTTAGAAGTGGAAACCGAATTATCATCCCATGCCTCATGCCATCTTACTTCCTTATTTCCTGCTTCATTATCGTAAAATATGTACCTGATACTCATTTCTGTATCTTTTAATGGAAAGGGCTCATTGTGAATAACATAGGTTACAAGACTATCTTTCGACTCATACACCATATCGTAGGTAGGATACCTTTTATTTTCTGTATCATCAACTTGATTGTGAATATCCTGCCTGAATGAAGAAATACAAGCTTTTGGAGAAGATTTTATATTCTAAGAAATTAGTTGACGCAATTTTTCGGGTATATATTATCCAGCTGGGAGAATCATTTTTGTCTGTTTTAACGATTTCCCAATCGTAATTTTCCTCGCTCGAAGAAGAGATGTTTTGAGATGAACTGCAGCTTGGTGCTCCTCCAATATTCTTCTCTAGTTTATTCTCCACCGCAAAGTGATACATGTCTTGTGCCAAGACAAAGGCGCTGTCAGGTTTTACAAATAGGTAATTATTGTAAATGATTTTATCGATGGCAATGATTCTGTCCTCAGCTGTTTGAGTCATATCATTCCATACATTCCATAATGAGTCTGAGTTGATCTGAGCTTCTAAGGAGTTAGAACTGATGATAATAAAGATGAATACAATGAGCTTCTTCATGTGATCAGGTTGATGCGCTCTGTGATGGTAAACTGCGCTTATTTACAACTTCGTCTCAACACTAACTGCACTGCACATTATAAGGTATTAGTGTAATGAGTTGTTACACAATAATAGACCTTATGATTTGGCTGGGCAAGGGAAGTAATTAACGGTTGAGGATATTTACATTTCTTCTAAAATGGAACTTCCTTTTGATTTATCTCCAGAGGTCCACTCCCAGGTTTGGTGCAGACGCAGCTTTCCATTGGGCAACACCTCTGGTTTAGACCAGCACTTTCCTGTCATCAACTCCCCTTTTGTATTGATTTGATGGTAGCGCATTTCAATGTTACCTAGTTCGTCTACCAACCCAATCAAATGGCCTTTTAGAATTTGACCTCCGCTGTATTCGGCTGTCAATATATTCCCCTCTTGCTTGTATTCAAATATGGTGTCTTCTGTGGTTTCACTATTGGAGGTGGTTTGAACCGGTCTAAAGGTTTTGTTGTGGTAGTTCATAGCTTAGTGTTTATCCCATCTTATTAACACGGCAGACAGGTGCTGCAACTCTAAGCGCTTGTCTTTTAGCTGCTCAAATCCATTGTTCAAGTAAAACCCTAAAGGAGATAAATAAGAATCTCCATTTTGTTTTACATCGTTGTCTTGATCTATAACCCAACCGTTTAACTCTGACTCTTTTGCTTTGGCTCGATTCAACAGTTCTGTTCCTAAACCTTGGCCGTGAAAATCAGAGTCCACAATAATGGCAAACCATTTTTCGCCTTCGCGCACAAAATCCACATGCCAAGCTTTGACAGATTTGCTTTCATCCAAAATCAACACATGAGTAGCCTCGGTCAGTCCATTCAAATAATCATCTAAACCCTGAATAGAAGCATAATTAAGCGTTGCAGGGTATTCCCTGTTCCACAACTCAAAAAGCTGTGCTTTCTGGTTTTCAGTTAATTCGGATGTGCTTAAAAATTCCATTATTTCGTTTCTACATCAATGATTCCTTGTCCAAGATCGTTTAGGTAATACAACACGGTTTCGATGTAGGTTTGAGTGCCATTGTCACCGTTGGTGAATATCATCAGTGCCTGATCAGATTTAGGAAGCATAAAAACAATGGCATGCACACCAATGTCATCACCACCATGGGTAATCGCGAATTCACCCTCACCAATGTTTTCGTCAACTATCCAACCCAAACCAAAATGCTGATTTGCTTTTACATGTGTTTGAACGGAGATCATTTCTTGATACAACTCATCCTTTAATCCCGCTCCTTGCATCACATGAATCATGAATCGAGAATAGTCAGCAACGGTTGTGAGCAAATCATCCGCTGCATTGGCAGATTTGGTTTTGTAGGTTTCATAAAGCTCGCCATGCTCATCATGCCATTTTGCAAACCTGCTTTCATCCATTGTGCTGTCCCAATAAAATCGGGTATCATTCATTTCCAACGGTTCGAAGATGAGTTCAGCTGCGAGTTGATCTAAGGTCTTGTTGAACTTAGACTCTAGTGCTTCTTTCAAATACTCGAACCCTTCACCAGAGTATTGATACTTTGTGCCTGGATCAAATTCAAAAACGAGCTTGCCATCTGCATTGTTACCCCGCCAATTGCCAAAACCCGTTTTATGACTCAGCACAAGTCTCGTGGTCAATGACTTATGTCTTGGGTCATTCGCCAAGTCAGGATCTATCCAGTAATTGTGTAGTGGTACATCCAAATCCCATTTTCCTGAATTTACCAACTTCAAAGTCACCATTGTTGTAATGGGTTTGGTGAGCGATGCTACATTGAAAATAGTGTTCGTTGGCGCAGGCTTCCCTTTCTCCAATTCACCATAAACAGCAATCTCTTGAACCTTCCCATCTTTTATGTAGCCAATGCCCATAGCAGGTACATTCATGCTTGCCAACCATTTTTCGGTCTCTGATTTGTCTTTAAAAATCAAATCTTTATTGATGCTAGAGCTTTCTTCAATATCGAAATGTTCGAAACTGAAAGCTCGGCTCAATTTCCAAGCATCATTTTCTAACAGCCATACATGCGAAAACTTTGCTGTACCCGTGAGGTGCTCACTTTGATCCTTTTCAATCGCATAAAACTCTTGCCTGCCAGACTGTATAGCGCCATGCAATTTACCGTTTTCTTCTAGAGCATACACTTCCATCGAACCTTCTATCAATTGCCTTTTGGGCTTGTAGCTTAGTTGACATATGTTCTCTTTGATACTTGCAATAAAAGCCGCCTTCGAGTTCGTAATTCCTCCTTGATCGTGGTAAAACTCAAAATCTTCTGAGATCAAATTCTCAAATTGCTGCATGTCACAGTTATTAAATCCAACGTCAAACAAAAGACTGTCGTTGGTTTTCAGAGTCTTGTATAAATCTTGGGAATGATCTATCTGTGCTATGGTTGATAGACAAGCAATGAAAGAAAGGAATATGGAGGTAATTGTTTTCAAGTCGCTTTATTACGGTTTAATTAAATACTCGAGAATAACCTCTTCGGCCTTCTTTTGTAGAGCGCAAATTACGGACATGCTCATTGTCATGAATCATCAAATATTTTTCTTCTGGACCTCCGCCCTTCTTCGGCCAAATGATAAGGGTGTCGTTTTCAGCACGCCATCTATATTTAAATGACAAAGAGAATTGATTCATGGTATAACCAACGGTAGTATGCTTGGCTCTTCCGCAACGCTTTATTTTAAGGAAGGTTTCAGAATGCGTAACGGGCATTAAATGCACCTCTGTGCCATTACCCTTATCGATGGTCCTTCCCGGCTCTCCATCCTGCTGATAGTAGGTTGCATAAATGATGCGCTTGGGCACTACTTGAGCTATTGAAGCCAATGAGAAGAGACAAATGAGTAATGTGATAAGCTGTTTCAATTTAGAATCACTTGATTTAGGGTTGATAAACTTAGCAAGTTTTAGATTCAAGTTTCCTTTTTAATGCTTCATTTATGATCTATTTTACTTAAACTTGGTAGACTTAACTAATTCATTCACGCATGCGCATCATCAAAGGTTTAGCTGCTGTATTAGCCGCCATTCTCATCATCGCTGGAGGCGTTTTCATCTACTTGCGTTCGGTGCATTCACCCACCATACAGACAGAAGTTGAACTCAATGGCCTACAAAGTGAAGCTACAGTGCATTTTGACGACTACGGTATCCCTCACATCTATGCCGAGAACAATGAAGACGCTTGGAAAACACTGGGCTATGTTCATGCACGTGATCGCCTGTTTCAAATGGATGTGTTACGCAGAGTGGGATCTGGCCGATTGGCAGAATTGTTTGGTGACGATGTGATCAAGATTGACCGCCTCTTCAGAACAATGGGCACAGCCGAAATATCGCGCACCTCCTACGAAGCGTTCATGAAAAACCAAACCGAAGATTGGCAGATTCTGGCGCAAGCGTATGTAGATGGCGTAAACGCATACAGAGAAAACAACCACAAACCCATTGAATACACCATACTCGGTTTAGAGCCAGAGCCTTTTGAAACCATAGATATGTATCATGTAGTTGCTTACATGAGTTTCAGCTTTGCAATGGCGCTGAAAACCGACCCGTTAGCAGATAAAATACTGCACCAATTGGGAAAGGAATACATGGAGAGTTTAACCATGCACACCGAAGATTGGCACCCAAAAATTCCAGTGACTAATGTTGATTCTGCTGCAATAGATTCACTTGGAGCAGACTCTATGGGAATTGCATCCATTACCGCTGGTGTGCACGATATTCTAAATAGCCTGCAATTGCCGCTTTTTGAAGGATCAAACAGTTGGGTGATTGCCCCAAAGAAATCCAAATCGGGTAAAGTCCTTTTTGCGAACGACACACACATTAACTATGCACAGCCTTCTGTTTGGTATGAAGCGCATATTGAAACACCCGACATGCGTTTGTATGGGAATTTCTTGGCAGGTTTCCCCTTCCCGATCATTGGCCACACTGCAGAGCGCGCGTGGGGGTTGACCATGTTTGAAAATGACGATATGGACCTGTATCGCGAAACCATCAAAGGCGATAAATACCTTCATCAAGGAAGTGAAAAAGCCTTAGCATCCCGCAAAGAGCGTATCGTAAGTAGCTCTGGAAAGGAATCAACATTTACGGTCAACACTACCGTTCACGGACCAATCATCAACTCCATTTTAGCCGATTCAACCCTTACTGATTCTGTTTCTTGCTTCTGGACACTGAACCAATTCCCAATCAAGTTCCTGCAGGTGACACATAACTTCTGCACAGCCAATTCGATGGAAGAATTCAAAAGCGGTTTGCCAGATATTGCTGCTCCAGGCTTAAACGTAATGTATGGCGATGCCGAAGGAAATTATGCCTGGTGGGGTACCGCCAAAATCATCAAACGACCAGCCCATGTGAATCCAAAAACAATATTAGATGGAGCGTCTGGAAACGATGACATCTTAGGATATTATGAATTTGATGAAAATCCACATTCGGTAAACTCTTCTTCTGGATTTGTGCATTCTGCCAACAACGCCCCCGCAGAAACTAACGGCAGCGTGGTGTTTGGATACTATTATGCAGGTCAACGCTCATTGAAAATTAGCAAAGAACTCGCGAATGCTGATCTGTGGGACATCGAAATGATGCAAGACCTCGCCCTCAATGATCAATCACTTTGGTATCCGAAGAATGCGGTCATCATGACCAAAAACGTAAAAGCCAACAATGCTTATCAGGAAGAAGTCCTCAACACGCTAAAAACGTGGGATGGTACGCACGGGTTAGACGAGAACGCGAGTATGATTTACTACCAAATGCTCTATCACACTCTGAAACTGCCTATGGAAGACGATTTAGGCGAGAAAGACTTTAGCGCTTTGATTCATACACTCTTTTATTTGCGATCCGTTCCAAAATTTATTGAAGTAGAAAATAACCCGTGGTGGGATGATAAAACCACCGAAGCCGTGGAAAGTAAAGATGATATCCTGCAAATGGCGTTTGAAACAGCTGCTGACAGTCTTGAAAAAGCGTTGGGCGGGAATGTATCCTCATGGAAATGGAGAGATGTGCACCAGCTGACTCATCCACACCCGATGGGTAAAGTTCCTGTGTTAGGAAATCTATTAAATGTTGGTCCAATCGAAATTGCTGGTGGTGAAGAAGTGATTAATAAGCAAAGCTTTTGGATTAATAATGGCGTAAACTATCCAGTAAAAAGTGGCCCAGCCATGCGTATCTTGATTGACTTTGCAGATATTGAGAATAGCCTAAGCATCAATCCTACAGGGCAAAGTGGCAATCCATTTAGCGATCATTACAGTGATCAAGCGCAAATGTTTGCCCAAGGCGAATGGAGAAAACAACGCATGAATAAAAAGGATATTGAAGAGCATACTACACTTAAAGTAGAATTTAAGCCTTAGTCAAGTCTGCATGGATTTTCAGCACTTGCTGAATTACAGATTGCTGTCCGTTATTGTCAATAATGAAATCGCTCTTTGAGGCCTTTTCGCTTTGGGGCATTTGTTTGACCATTCTCGATTCAACCTCTGCCCTTTTCACCTGATCTCTGTCGAGTACTCGCCTAATCCGAAGTTCATCTTCAGCAACAACGCATATCACTTTGTCGCAGTCTGCATGTGATCCACTTTCAAAAAGAATAGCGGCTTCTCGGATACAATAGTTCGTTTTTGAGGGGAGTTTCTTTTTCCAATCAAAAAAGGCTCGCTTTACTGCTGGGTGAATAATGGCATTCAGGGATTGGAGCAAATCATCATTACCGAACACTTTTTCTGCCATTTGTTTTCGATTGGCCTTGCCATTGGTGTAAGACTGACCTCCCAGCAATTCCATCACTTCATTTCTGACAACCTGATCAAAATCCAAAACTTCTCTTCCGGCTTGATCCGCATAAAAAACAGGAATATGCAATGATTCAAACACTTTGGCTATCGTAGACTTGCCGCTTCCTATTCCACCCGTGAGTCCAATAATTTTCATCATTCCACGCGGGTAAGCACAATTTCTACTTGCATTGGTTTGATGGAAATATTTTCAGCAATCGGATTCCACGATTCTAGTTCAACAGGAAGTACCATATACCCTTCTTCGAGCTTGTTATAATCGACTACGATCTTGAAATCCGACTCCAATACTTGGTCAAACTTGCTCAAAGGAATTTGGGCAATCACTTCAATACCATTGGGGAAAGTCAGCATCTCTAGCGAATCAGGAACATTATATAATTCGGGCGTAAGCATAAAACGCTTTTCCGTGATCTTATCTACATTAACGACAACCAAAACACTGTCAAAACTAACGCGGGCATCACTTCCAATATACTTTTTAGAAACTCCTGCTTTGAACTTTTTTGTTTTTGAAAGTGAACCAATATCTACAGGTTCAGTGACTAATGCTGAAAGTGTATCCAGAATAGAAAGCGCTCCGAAAACCTCTAATTCATCTGGAATTACTTGAATGGAATCTAAGAGAATATAACCTTTAGCGATGGAGTAAATCACGATTGGTTTGACAGGAATTATTCGGGAAACTTTCAGATCGAAAACAAAGAATATACTGTCACTCAAAACCCTATTTATCGCCAAAGTGCCGTTCAGTCTGTCCTGCAAATCTTTGCTCAAAGCAGCCTGATCTAAATATCCTCTTTGATATTCACCAAGCACACTAATCTTAAGATTATCGAGGTTGACGATCAACGTATCTTCCGTGAGTCGATCATCAAACTGCATCAAATCGTAGCCAGAGCCACTTACATTGACAGCCAATCTGTTTGGGACAGAATTCAACAAGGTTTTATTTTCAGGGAAGTTAATGTACTTCACCGGCACTACCAATGTGGAGCTGTATGATTTCCCAAGAGAAATAAATATCCAGCTCAACGATGCCAATACCAAGCAAATCAGGAAAATGAACAATTTCCTTCGATCCTGAAATATATCGCGTACGCTAAAAAAAGATTCTCTTGGCATGGATATCAAACCTACATAAAACAAGGTAAGGTTCAACAAAAATAAGCCCTGTGGGCGATTCTAATTTGAGCATATTCAAATGCTTTACTTCTGAAGTTAAAGGGTGAAAGAGTTGAAGAATGTAAGAGTTGAAAAGAGAAAAGTGGGGTTGATGATTTCAGAACCAACTAACCATGAGCCAAAAGCCAGCCCTCAGTCTCCAATCATCAATTATGAATCATCAATCCCCCCAAACAAAAAAGCCCTTTTCAACGCGTTGAAAAGGGCTTTCCGTAAAATCGTCTTGTATTAATTCTTCTGAGCCAATTCGCTATCGCCTTTTCCTTGGCTAAGCTCTGGACTCACAGCAGACTTTGTGACTTTCACTTCAATGCCGTTTGCTATTTGAATCATAACATACAGTTCTTTCACTTCTGTTATTTTTCCATGAAGACCTCCAATGGTAATCACCTTATCACCCTTAGAAAGAGACTCACGAAATTGCTTCGCTTCTTTCGCCTTTTTGGTTTGTGGTCTAATCATGAAAAAGTAAAACACGATAACGATTAGAACCAACGGCAAAAAACTCATGATTCCACCTTCACCTCCGAACTGTAAAAATATTGTTTGTAACATAATTGGTTTTTATTCTGTTGCTTCAGCTGGCTCGCTAGCAGTTTCAGGAGAAATCACCTCTCCTTTTAATGTGATAGCTGTAGTTGCAGGCTCAGTGTTCGCTACGATAGAAACGCGCTTGTTCTGCATTCCTTTTTTGCCTTCACTGTTAAACACAACACTGATTTTTCCTTCTGCTCCTGGAGCTATTGGCTCTTTTGGCCATTCTGGAACAGTACATCCGCAGCTTCCTTTTGCAGAGACAATTACCAAGTCAGCATCACCAGTATTGGTGAAGTTGAATACATGTGTCACTTTTTCACCTTCAGTGATTGATCCAAAGTCAAACATTTCTTCAGCATAAGCTATTGATGTTGTTGACTCTACATTTTCAGTTGTAATTTCAGTTTGCCCTTGGTCAGCAGATTCCTCTCCACCACCGCAAGATGCAAGCATCATGCTTACAACTACAACTGAACTAAATAATACTCTTTTCATTTCTTGAATTTTGATTTTGAACCGCAAAAATAGGGTCATGCCTGCCTAATTCTTACTCACCTTTTGTATTTAGTTAACAAATCATTCGTTTAATCCTCTTCCTACTTTGTTAATCCTGCCTTCGGATTTGAAATCATGCACCAGTTTATCGAGCACACCATTTATAAATACCTTACTTTTTGGCGTACTGTAAACTTTAGCCAATTCAATGTATTCGTTCAGCGTAACTTTCACCGGAATGGTTGAAAAGTGCTCTAGTTCCGCAAGAGCCATTGTCATTAGCTGCAAATCGAGGTATGCGATACGCTCTGTTTCCCAATTGTCGGCTTTTGAGGCAATAATCTTTCCATATTCATCAGCGAATTGAATGCTTTTCCTAAAAAGATCCTTGGCGAATAATTGATCTTCTTCTTTGTTTTTATACAGATCTGCTAAAATGGTAGAGTTACTTGCATCAAAATCAGGTAAAACTTGTAGGGTTTTAATGACCGTAATCGCAGCCATTGGAAGGTCATCTTGCCAGTAAATGTCCTTTTCCTCTAATGCTGAATGGATAATATCATTCATTACGAGGTGATCTCTGAAAAGGGTAATGATAAGCTCAATGTCCGTTTGTAAATCGTTGTCTTCGCGGATCATGAATAACTGATACGCTTCATCCTCCTTAAACGCTTTGTAAATTCTTCGGACGTCATCGTGCTCTTCTTTCCAATCGATCTTCCCTTTCTCAAGCAATTTTTTCAATTGCTCATTTTGCTTCAAGATTTTGAACACTCGATTCTCCACAAAACGCATATTGGGATCCAAGTCTTCGCTTGATGGCAACCTCTTTTTACGATTGGTTGCAGTGATTTCATCTGCCGCCAATCCAACTTGCATGATCAGTTTGATAAGAAATAAATAGAGGTTATACAACCTATTAATACTCTCGAACATTTCGCGCTCAAACTTAAGCTGATCAGCATTTTCAGTGCGATGATAAGCGTAAAGTCCTTGAAAAATTTTAATTCTTAGATACCTTCTGTTAATTAATGCGGGTCTTGCTTTATTCATTAAAGGCTTCTGTGTATTTGCGCGATTTTGTTGATTCTCTCTTCCGCCATTTGATTGGCAATCTGATACATTGGCTTGCCCTCATCTTCAGACTTACTCAAAACCGTCATTGTAGTATCATAAATATGCTCTGCTTGGTCCATTGCTCGCTCTCTGTTATATCCCTCAAGCTCACTGTAGCAATTGATCAATCCACCTGCGTTGATCAAAAAGTCTGGTGCATAAACAATTCCTTTTTCAAGCAAAAGTTGACCATGCTTTTCTTCATTGGCCAATTGATTGTTTGCTGCTCCAGCAATGATTCGGCATTTCATTCTCGAAATTGACTCATCATTAATGGTCGCTCCTAATGCACATGGCGCATAAATGTCCATCTCTTGAGCGAAAACATCGCCCGCATCTACAACAGAAACATTTGGATTTCTGTCCACCACTTTTTTGAGGTTATCCTCATAAATATCTGCGATCATAACGTTAGCTCCTTCAGCTACCAAATGGTCTACTAAGTATCCACCCACGTTTCCTGCACCCTGAACTAAAATTTGTTTTCCGCCAAGACTTTCACTTCCATAAAGCTTTTTAGCCGATGCCTTCATGCCCATATAAACGCCATAAGCGGTTACAGGTGATGGATCTCCTCCTCCACCTAAAGTTTCTGAAATACCTACTACATGATCCGTTTCCATATGGATGTATTCCATATCCTTCGTTGTCATTCCTACATCTTCTGCTGTGATGTACTTTCCACCTAAGCTTTCTACGAAAAGACCGAATCTGCGCATCAACGCTTCGTCCTTTATTTTCCTTGAATCTCCAATGATTACAGCTTTTCCTCCGCCCAAATTCAAACCTGAAATTGCAGCTTTATAAGTCATGCCTCTTGATAACCTTAGAACATCCGTGAGCGCATCAGCTTCAGAAGCGTATGACCACATGCGTGTGCCCCCCAGTGCTGGACCTAAGACTGTATTGTGAATTGCAATAATGGCTTTTAAACCTGTAGAAGGGTCGTTGCAAAATAAAACTTGCTCGTGTCCCATGGTCTCCATCTGTACAAGAGGAGGTGGTGATTGATTATTCACTTTCAACTAAATTTAAAAGAACCTGTTATAAATGTCTGTAATGTGATCAACTACATTTGTGCCCTTATAAGGCCGGGCAAATGTAAGTTTATTCATAAAGCTCACAAGTAAAGATGCCTATCAAGTAGAATGAAAGAATTAGCGTACCTCAATAAACATTTCGGCAACTACAAAAAACACCTGATAGGTGGTATTGTATTCGTTGCAATATCAAATTTATTTGCAATTTTCCCAGCACAAGTGATCAGATATGCCATTGATTTTGTGCAAGATACATTGAGTGTTTATCCTGCTTTTAATACACCTGAATTTTCTGATTCTTACCGCGATATTTTATCTCAAGCCATCCTGCTTTTTTCGATTTTAGTGATTTCCCTTTCCATTTTGAAAGGCTTCTTCATGTATTTGATGCGCCAGACCATCATTGTTATGAGTCGTCATATTGAATTTGATATGAAAAATGAAATTTTTGGCAAATATCAAGGTCTTCACATGGCATTCTACAAAAGAAACAATACAGGTGACTTAATGAACCGCATAAGTGAAGATGTGAGCAGAGTGAGAATGTACGTAGGACCGGCCATTATGTATACGATCAATCTTATCGTGCTTTTCGTGATGGTGATTTTCACGATGTGGAATGTAAATCCAACCTTAACGGCTTACGTGCTGACTCCTCTGCCAGTTTTATCAATACTGATTTACTGGGTGAGTCGTGAAATCAATAAGCGCAGTGAGGCAGTTCAAGCCAAATTAAGTGACCTTTCTTCTTTCGTTCAAGAAGCTTTTAGTGGCATTCGAGTAATGAAGGCGTACAATAGGTTAGACGAAAAAGAGCATGAATTTGCCGAGCATTGTAATGATTATAAATCCACCAACTTGGGATTGGTAAAAGTGAACGCATTGTTCATGCCAGCCATGATTCTCTTAATTGGCTTGTCAACTATCCTAACGATATACATCGGGGGTCAATTGACCATGGAAGGTAAAATCTCCCCCGGCAACATTGCTGAATTTGTGATCTATGTGAATATGTTGACATGGCCAGTCGCTTCCGTTGGATGGGTGACTTCATTGGTTCAAAGAGCTGCCGCTAGTCAAAAAAGAATCAATGAATTCTTACTTGCTGAAGTAGACATTGTAAATAACAGTGCCGAACTATTTGAACCATCTGGAAAATTAGAATTTAAACATGTCTCATTTGTATATCCTGACAGCGGAGTCAGGGCGTTAAACGATATCTCATTTTCCGTCAATCCAGGTGAAAGTTTAGCAATATTGGGTCATACAGGATCTGGGAAATCAACCTTAGCCAATTTAATTTGCAGACTATATGATGCGGATTCAGGGTCAGTATTAGTTGATGGAGAAGATATCAGAGAAATAAACCTTGATACCTATCGGAGTTCCATAGGATATGTGCCTCAAGAAGTATTTCTTTTCTCTGATACTATTAGTAATAACATCTCATTCAGTACCTCCATTTCAGATGATAATGTCGAAGCCGTGAGCAGAGCAGCACGCAATGCACAGGTAGTAAGTAATATTGAGTCATTTCCAAAGGGTTATGAAACTAAAGTTGGTGAAAGAGGGATCACATTATCTGGCGGACAGAAACAGCGCATATCCATTGCCCGTGCGATCATAAAAGAACCAAAAATTCTCATTTTTGACGATTGTCTGTCCGCTGTTGATACTGAAACAGAGGAGAAAATTCTCTCCAATCTTAAGCCATTATTGGAGGGTAAAACAACCTTAATCATTAGTCATCGTGTCTCCTCAGTAAAGCACTGTGATAAAATCATCGTTTTAGAAGATGGTGCAATTTTAGAACAAGGACAACACGATGAATTACTGAAGAAAAGAGGTGTGTATTTCGAAATAAATGAGCAACAACAGCTCGAAACGATGCAATCGCCAAATTAAATTTTTTCAAATCATTATTTTTTTAGATTTGTCTCATACGGTAGCTTTCACAGCGCATAAACTGAATGAGGAATGGAAGAAAATGACGGAAAAGAAAGGGAAGAGATTTACGCAAATGCTGTGAGAGCAGGAAAAAGAACGTATTTCTTCGATGTTAGATCAACAAAAAACAATGATTACTATTTAACCATTACAGAGAGCAAAAAGCGCTTCAATGATGATGGTTCTGTAAGCTATCAGAAGCACAAGCTGTTCTTGTATAAAGAGGATTTTGAGAAATTTTCTGACGCTCTTGGGGAATCTTTTAGGAAAATAATCGAGCTTAAAAAAGAGCAGAGCAATAATCTTGAGTCAAGATTGGACAATCAATTCACGGATATAAGCTTCGATCAATTAGGAGAGTCATCTGGATCGGATGAAAGTAAATAAGTGATTCTCTCCTCTGCTAGTTATTAAAGATCCAGCAGCCCATCAGGCAGATCTAGCTTTAATGTTTGATTCTTCTCATCAAAGTCAACTATAAAGTCTTCCACCAAAGGAATCATGTGCTCGTATCCGGTTTCTGTAACAACTACCAAAATAAGTTGCATATTATTCTCGATCACCTCTTCCACCGCTCCTATTATTTCACCATTAATGGATTGAATTGTATAGCCCTCCCAGCGAATGGTTTGACTCTTCGGTAATTTCGATTCTTCTTGATAAACTTTCACCTTCCTCAATGCATTGGCAGCCTCAATTGAGCTAACTCCCTGGAGCCCCACTTTGAATGTACCGTTGGAGAGTCTACTCACTTCTTTGATTCTATATGGAACCTTAGAAGAAAATTGATCCAAGTATAAACTTGTAAAATCTAAAATAACTCCAGCGTAGAGATCTTCTGTAAAGAGAACCAACTCGCCTTTTAAGCCATGTGGCTTCACAATCGCACCAATTTCTATAAAATTCATAGCATAAAAAAACCCTGACTATTTGAAGTCAGGGTTTCGAATTTAATATTTATCTAGGACTAATCTTCCTTCTTCTCTTCTGTTTCTGGAGCTGCTTCTTCTGTGGATTCGGCTTTTGGAGCTTCAGCTTCTGGAGCCGCTTCTTCCGCTACTTCTTCTACTTTCTCCACTACCGCTTCTGCAGTTTCTGCTGCAGCTTCTGCCGCAGCCTCAGTAGCTTCAACTACCTCTACAACCGTTTCTTCTACAGCGTTAGCCGCATCAACAACAGCTTGTTGCGCAGCAGAACGAGCATCGTTAACCGCTTTTTCAGCCGCAAGAGCAGCATTTTTAGCATCATTCTTTGCTTTGTCTAAACGCCCTTTCTTAGAGTCGATTAAAGCCGTCTTATCCTCTAACCACTTGCTAAACTTAGCTTCAACTTGTTCTTCAGTTAATGCACCTTTCGCAATTCCGCGAATAAGGTGATCTTTCATCATAACACCCTGATACTTCAAAATAGCACGAGCCGTGTCAGACGGTTGAGCACCTTTTTGAACCCATGCTAGCGTTCTGTCGAAATCTAGATCAATGGTTGCAGGATCTGTGTTTGGATTGTATATTCCGAGCTTCTCGATGAAACGTCCGTCTCTCTTTGCTCTTGTGTCTGCTACTACGATGTGAAAAAATGGTTTTCCTTTCTTACCGTGACGTTGTAGTCTTATGCGTGTTGCCATCTATATATTAAGTTTAATCTTTTCGTTGCGAAAACTGGTCGACTAATGCGGGTGCAAATATGCGACTATTATTAATCACCAAACACTTTACCTATAAATTTATTTACGCCCTCTAAATAGATGTATCGAAATGGCACTTTCATCCAAAATAATGTATCATTCATCTACATTTTTCAACAATAAGCCAACCATAAGGTTGTGAATTACGTTCTACGCAATACCTTCGATATTTTTTCATTAACATCGGATTATTAAACCAACCTAATTAGACCTATGCGGAAATTTTACACTCTGCTTATCGCTTCTGTGCTTCTTATCTCACTTTCCTTTTACTCAGGAAAAGTTCTAGCACAATGCACTACCACCATAACCGCCTTTCCTTTCAACGAAAGCTTTGAAAATAGCTTTGGAACTTTATGGACTGGAGATATAGTAGCCTCAGGTGCAAATAGCATTCCTGGATGGCAAACAGAAAATAACGGTGTAGGTAATTCCAGCTTCACTGGTCCAACGAATGCTCAAGATGGAAACGTGTACGCATATACTGAAGCTACCAATGGTACTACAGGACAAATTTGGAATTTAAACAGTCCTTGTTTTACATTTCCGGTGAACTCAGCTCCTTACATTAGTTTTTATAACCATATGTTAACCAATCAGGTAAATGATGTGGTTGCCATGGGCTATTTGTTTTTTCAAGTCAACACAAATCCTGGCGGTATCGCCAACTGGACTACGCTGTTCTCAGATTCTGGAAATAATGGAGACATTTGGGTTCAACACCTCATCGATCTTTCTACTTATGCAGGGCAAACCGTCCAATTCAGATTTCAAGGTGTTCGAGGCAATAATTTTCAAGGTGACAGAGCCATCGATAACATATTGGTAAGTTCAGGAGTAGAAGCGACCAATTCATATTGTACAACGGGAAGTCATGCCTCAGCAACAGCTTCTGCTATTTTTGGCAGTGGTCCTTATACTTACAGTTGGTCCACCGGGGGAAACACTCCTACTATTTCGGGCTTGGCTCCTGGAAGTTACAATGTAACCATAACAGATGGCCTCGCTACCTCCATTACTGTAGACTTTAATGTTTTAGCCGGAGCGATACCAGTCATTCCTTCGACTTCATATACGCAAGGCTGGGAATCTGGGATTGGAAGTTGGTATAATGACAGCATAAATGACGATTTTGATTGGACTGTGAATAGTGGAGGAACTCCGACCGGTCCGACAGGTCCTACCGGTGCAAGTGAAGGCTCAAATTATATTTATACTGAAGCTTCATTTTTAAACAATTTTGATGAAGCAATACTGAACAGCCCATGTTTTGATATTGTGGGAGAAGAACTACCATACCTGAAATTTGATTATAACATGCGGGTTCAAGGTGGTGGTGGCAACGCAAGTGACATGGGGATATTATGGCTAATTGCTGATATTACACCTCAAACCCTGGGAGATGCCGATACATTATGGACACAGGTTGGTGCTAGTGGCGCAGCTTGGCTCAGCGATTCAGTGGATTTATCTGCTTATGATGGAAATCATGTTACGATAAGGTTTATCGGACAATTAAGCAACGGAACCCAGCAATATGGTGACCGAGCGGTAGATAACATTAGGATTGAAAGTGGAGTAAAGATCATAGATGCATGTGCTGGAACACCATCAGGAAGTATAACGCTTGATCCTCAATTTGGAAGCGGAGCTTATACTTATTCCTGGAACACTGGATCATCGAGCAATCCTTATGCCAGTTTAAACCCAGGAACATATACAGTAACCATTACTAACACATCAGCCCCTACCCAAGTGCACACCTATACTGTTGGCACACAAATCATCCCTACTCCTACTGGAGTGAGTGCTACTTTGGGTAGTTATTGTGAAAACAATATTCAAAGCACAACTTTATCAATTAATTTAATTGCAGGAAATGCCACGTTCAACGGAACATCTGCAACCAGTAATGACCTTGGCCCAAGTGGAACTATTGGTCAAAACGTTAACTATAGCATAGGTTCCACTCCTCCATTTGCCACAGGACCGGGAACGATAATCTTTAATTACAGAGGAGATGTGGAGGCTCCAGGTGAATTTATAAATGTGTTATCAGAAACTGGAACACAAATTGGGGTTGCAAATGTCCCTACAACTCAGTGTAACGCCAATTTTGTTCAGGAGTCGTTTGCGGTATCAGTCGACACAATTACCGCATGGGCATCCAATAATTCAATAGATTTTGTGGGATCACCATTTGGTATGACCCGCTATTGCGGTAACGGTGGAACGAGATATAGTCAAGAAGGCCAAGTAACAATTTCCTATCCATATTCAACGACTACTCCGTATTGGTTTGCCAATTCATGCGACAACGTTATTGCCAATGCTGTTGATAGTGGTTTTGTCGTAACGGTTTCACCAGCCGTAAGTACGACCTACTTTGTAAGATATTACAATACATTATGTAATTCGTGGGGTGCATCATGTGAGAGTATTACCATCACTGTAAATCCTAAGCCTACCATATCCATCACTCCTCCTAACCCATCGTATTGCAGCACGCCAACTGCCCTAACAGCGAGTGGAGCTAGCACGTACGCCTGGTCTCCTGGTACTGGATTAAATACTACAACTGGTGCCACAGTATTGGCAAGTCCCTCGACAACAACCAACTATCAAGTCATTGGAACAGATGCTAACACATGCTCTGATACAACCAACATTACAGTTACTGTCACTGCAGGTCCTTCTGTATCTATCAGCTCTACTAATCCAACATGCAACGCTGGTGTAAACGGCACAGCAACAGCTATAGCAAGTGGTGGAACTGGAGCTTACACATATGCATGGTCTAATGGCGCTACATCTGCTGCTATCACCGGCTTGTCTGCTGGAATATATACTGTGACCGTAAATGATGGCACAACTTGTACTGCTACCCAATCGGTTGTTATTTCGGACCCAGCACCATTGTCGATAACAATAGCGGGTAACAATATTGGCTGCTCTGGGTTTAACTCGGGAAGTGCATTTGCATTTGTTACTGGAGGAACTCCTCTTTATACTTACGCTTGGTCAAATGGAGCAACAACCAACGTTGCATTCGCACTTGCAGCAGGCACATACACTGTAACTGTTACAGATGCGAATGGATGCTCTGGTTCTCAAAGCGTTACTATAACTCAACCATCTTCTCCCCTGACAGCTTCTGTTACATCTTCAAGTAACGTGAGTTGTTTTGGTGGAAACGATGGTTCTGCTACTGCCGCTGGAGCTGGTGGAACTCCAGCATATTCATATGCATGGAGCAGCGGAGCTAACACAGCAACTGCTTCGAATCTTACTGCTGGTACTTATGTATGCACAGTTTCAGATATTAACGGATGTGTTTCTGTTGCCATAGCGACAATCACACAACCCGCTACAGCTGTTACAGTCTCAGTAACGGGATCAACCAATGTTACGTGTAACGGAGGAAATGACGGTTCAGCAACAGCATTTGGCTCAGGCGGAACAGGCGCCATCACCTATTTATGGTCAAACGGAGCTACTACAGCAACTGCAACAGGATTAACTGCTGGAACATACACTGTAACAGCAACTGACGCTAACCTTTGTACTGCTACTGACAACATAACTATTACTGAACCGACTCCAGTTACGGCAACATTTGCCTCAACGAATGTTTCGTGTTTTGGAGGAAACGATGGAACAATTGCAGCAACCGGTTCAGGTGGAAATGGAGGAGCGTACACCTACTTATGGAGTACAGGCGCTACTTCTGCTTCTATTAGTGGATTAACTGCAGGAACGTATTCGGTTACGATAACTGACAATGCCGGATGTACCGGAATTGAAACACAAGCCATCACTGAGCCCACATTATTAGTTGCCGCAATTGCCTTAGGAAACAATGTCCTTTGTAATGGTGGAAACACTGGTTCGGCTACGGCTTCTGCAACGGGTGGAACTACAGCCTATTCTTTCGCTTGGTCAAACGGTGCTACTACTGCTGCTGTTACTGGCCTTGCTGCTGGAACTTATACGGTAACTGTTACCGATGCTAACCTTTGTACTGATACGGAAACCATCACTATCACTGAGCCTACGCCAGTAGTTGCTGCTACCGCATTGAACAACAACGTTTCTTGCTTCGGTGGTAATGACGGATCGGCTACTGCGTCTGCAACGGGCGGAACTGGACCTTACACATTTGCATGGTCGAACGGTGGAACTACTGCTACGGTTACTAACCTGACTGCTGGAACATTTACAGTTACTGCAACAGATGCAAACCTTTGTACTGATACAGAGACCATAACTATCACTCAACCTGCTACTGCGGTTACTGCTGCCATCGCTCTTGGAAACAATGTTTCTTGTTCTGGTGGTATCGATGGTTCGGCTACCGCTTCTGCAACAGGCGGAACTTCTCCTTATACATTCTTATGGTCGAATGGTGCTACCACTGCCAATGCAACTGGTCTTGCTGCTGGAACTTATACCGTGACTGCAACGGATGCGAACGGTTGTGACGATACGGAAACAATCACCATCACTGAGCCTACTCCACTTGTGGCGGCTATTGCTCTTGGATCGAATGTCCTTTGTAATGGTAATAACGATGGTTCGGCAACGGCTTCTGCAACGGGCGGAACTGCTCCTTACACCTTCGCCTGGTCAAATGGTGCTACTACTGCTAACGCAACTGGCCTTGCCGCTGGAACTTATACGGTGACTGTTACCGATGCTAACCTTTGTGACGATACCGAAACAATTACCATCACTGAGCCTACATTATTAGTTGCCGCAATTGCCTTAGGAAACAATGTCCTTTGTAATGGTGGAAACACCGGTTCGGCTACTGCTTCTGCTACTGGCGGAACAAGTCCTTACACATTTGCTTGGTCAAACGGTGCTACTACAGCTAATGTGACTGGTCTTGCTGCTGGAACGTATACGGTAACTGTTACCGATGCTAACCTTTGTACTGATACGGAAACCATCACTATCACTGAGCCTACGCCAGTAGTTGCTGCTACCGCATTGAACAACAACGTTTCTTGCTTCGGTGGTA
>Ga0206129_10000034_pt1 | contig 223116 bp, 204 predicted proteins | sample Helgoland_Spring_8_FD_148616 | JGI IMG/M metagenome (GOLD analysis project Ga0206129, IMG submission 148616) | Pelagic subsurface seawater microbial communities from Kabeltonne, Helgoland, North Sea - Helgoland_Spring_Bloom_20160502_2 | ecosystem: Environmental > Aquatic > Marine > Epipelagic...
CAGGAAATAAAGACGAGGCTCTAGCTAGAGAGGTAGGCGGCAAGGTATTATTTTTTGAATACACCTCAAGAGACCTGAGTGGTTTAAAGAGGGGCCTGGTGAAGCGTTTAAAGGCTCTTCATTTACAAGAACGCTATGAATTTTGTGTGGCCCACCGGTACAAATCAATATATTCGGCTTTGTCCGTCAAAGGATTGAAGGTGATTGGCGTCAATCATGCCTACGGCGTCTATGATAAATGGCTGCGTAGAGCATTTGTAATGCACAAAAAAAATCAATTGCTATTGGTAGGTGTATCCGATGCGATAAGAAATGATATCCGAAAATCGTTGCCATGCTTTCCGACTGAAAAAATTCAAACAGTCTATAACCGTATAAATGTCGAGTCGGTCAAAGAACAGCAAGTTGACAGGCCGTCTGCGAGAGAGTTTCTAGGGATTTCTGGTGATGGCTATTTTTTTGGGGCGGTGGGGCGGCTCCACCCAGATAAAGACTATAAGACATTACTGGCTGGGTTTTCATTGGCTTTAGAAAAGATGCCTGGTGCGCAACTGATAATAGTCGGTGAGGGCCGTCTTAAGTCGGATCTTAAGTCTCAGGCGGAGGCTCTCAAGATAGATGAGAACGTACATTTTCTAGGGTTTGTTAAAGATGCGTATCGTTACTTTAAGGGCTTTGACAGCTTTGTTTTAAGTTCTGACCATGAACCGTTCGGAATGGTTTTACTCGAGGCGATGGTGGCAGGAATACCCATTGCGTATAGTAATTGTGGTGGAAGTCCTGAAGTGGTGGATTCACTGGGTATTTGTTTCGAAGTGGGCAATCCGGTGGAGCTATCTGAAGTGCTCTTTCGGCTTTATAGCCATGAGCACGGTATAGAAGGTGATCAGTTGGATCAGCGTGTCAGAAGATACTTTTCGGATGAGGTCGTTCGTGAAGAATTTTGGAGTATGCCTGCGCTAAAGAATTTATTAGCTGGGGCGTGAATACACCTTAATATGGTCATTTAATGGATTATGTAAAAACACGAAAATTATTGACCTATTGTAAGAAAAGATATGCCAAGAATCGAATTGTTTTTTGGTATTTCTGGTGTTTGAAGAGCTATTTTCGCGGAATTTTCTGTGGTGATAACGTTAGCGTTACGAGTGAGAGTTGTGACGTTCTTATCCTACACCCATCAAGAAAATCATTTAAGCTTAAACGAAAGCAAAAATTAATTGATAAGCTGCGGTCATCGGGTATTAATGTCATAGAGACCATTGCCCTCAGTGAGCAGGAAGTCATCGAACAAAAAGCATGTTGCGGGCCCTTTGAAGCTAGCATTTTGTTCCATTGTTATGAAGGTTACGCGAACTGGTTGCGTAGAAAATTTAACCCAAAAATTATTATTACTGACCGTAACGGTTCTCTTTTATCCCCATTCCTGAAATCACGTACTCTTAATGACCCTATAACATTTCATCTGGCCCACTCAGTACTAACGGCGCAGTCTAGTCGTTTCAGCATGCTGGATTATGATTACTATTGTGTATATGGACTGAGTTCTTCTGAGTATTTACAAGCACTGCCTTACTCCTTTGGTTCATGTCATCTAGTCTTGGGGGGTAGCGTCCTTTTTGATGAGGATTTTTATTTGCCACCGCCCAGCTCAAATGCCCCTCTACTCTTTTTGGGAATGGGGCCAGAATTAGAGTCAACTATACTGGGGCAGAAAATATATGAGCTTGTGCTCAATTGGCAGAAAATGAGTGCCAGGAAACTTTATGTACGCTTGCATCAGCGCAGTAACAGTAAATTTTGGACAGCAGTCTCTCAAGAAGGTATTGAGGTATTACAAGAAGAGCCTTTTAAGGAAAGCGCAGCTAGGGCCTCTTTAATCTTGGCGCCGTATACCAATGCTGTAGTTGATGCTGCATTGCTTGGAAGGCCAGTGCAACTGATAGCTTTTCCTCATGAGCAGGATTTTCTGCAAGTTGAAAAATTTTTTGGCCCTCGAGCATACGATATCAAAGGGTTAAGTGAGGCTATAGATAGGCATATGGGCGATTTCGAAAAAAGTATTATGGCAAGTCACCACTTTGCTAGGTTTCATCTGGAGCATGGAGCTAACTCTGTTAATTTCATTAATAATACTCTTTTGGAACTACTTGAAACCGGAAAAATACATACCGATGTATTAATCGAGGAGTCTCAAGATCCTCGCCAAATTCCAACGGGCTAGGTTTTAAATCGAGCCAGAGCGCCACAGCCGCATCACTTTCAAAAGCGAAACGTCCAGCTAATCACGTTAATGGCCTTACAGGCCAAATATCATTGGGCTTTATCTGCTGTTTTTCCTAAACAGTCTGATTTCCATGTGGTGGGCTCTTAGTATGCGGACCAACGGTGAGCGGCATCCGCTCGGCTAACTCAACTTTGAGTGCCTGTCCAATGGGAAACAAAAGAAGCAACCAATGGGGTCGGGTCGATGTGAAGAAATTTTCATCATCAAATGAGGTGGTGATAATGCCGCAAATAAGGAGGGCAAGAAACGACCAATAGTTTTTAGGGGATAGCCTGTATAAGCTGCTAAAAAGTAATCCAAGATAAAGCAGTAGAGCGACAAGACCGCCATGGAATGCTGTGCCGATAAAGAAGTTATGACTATCGTTGACATAACCTTTACCTATAGGAATAGGCAGATGGTGTGAGAAACCGTAACCAAAAAATGGTTTTTCCATCCATTGGTTAAAACGCGTTTTCCATATGCTTGTGCGTTGGTTGAGGGTTGGGTCTAACTGAAAGGCTCTTGGCGGGGTGAAAATATCTAAAGGCTCTAATTTTTTGTTAAGTTTTCGCGTATTGATAGTAACGTAGGCCCATGGGGTAGACGTCTTCTTGGACAACTTGATTTTTAGATTATAGGTTCCGTTTTCTTTTGCAGTGAAGCGAAATATTTTTTGACCTGAGTCTTGAAGGATCATCTCTATTGGATCAGAGTTTCGTTTTATGGTTGGAGCGGCGATTGATTTGTCAGGCTTGCGAAACTTAACAAGAAGCGCTTCTCCTTCATCAAGGTTGATTTGATAATCTATATTATGACTTGGCAAGGTAATCCATTGATTGTTAAACGCAAATAGGGCCGATAGGGGCAAGGCTACAGCCAATACAGCCAGGGATTTTAGGCGATGTATTTTTGACATATTTTGAAGAGAAAATACGAATATTATTAGAGGAAGACAGACTATCACTGAGCGACTTTGCGTCATATAGCATGCGACAAAACTGAGTAAAAACCCAGTCCAGCGAATAAGTTTTGAAATGTTTGGTTGTGTGTGAAACTCTCTATAGTTGAGAAATAGCCAAGTAAAAAAGAGATAGATCTGACCAGCATAGAGAGGATGTTCTGTAGGGCCATAACCAGATAGGCGTGAGCGACTAAACCCTTCGCCAAGAAATAACGGTAGTATGATACCGGGAAGTATTAGGAAACCCCATTTTTTTAGAACGTTGATTTCATCAATAAGTGAAATTCCAATAATAAAAATGATGACATAACAAATAGATTTTAGGTTTTTGTACTCAGGAATTTGAGCCCATGAAGAGGATAGCGCCATCCATGTGGCTAGAGCTATTAACCATAAAAAAATTGGACAACGTATTATGTCTGAAAAATATTTTCTGAAACAAAGCAGTGTGATAGGTAGGAATGTCAGGTAAAAAATATTGTTTAATGACTTAAATGAGGGGCTCACAAGAAACCCCAGAAAAAGTAGAAAACAGCAGTAAGGTAAAAGGCTTGTTGAAACTTGACTTATTTTCTTCATGGTGTCCATATCTACTTTATAAAGTTAGCTAGCGTGATCCATTAGTGTAACAGCAAGCACATAACTTCTTCATGTTAATGGCTATGACAAAATTTTGGAATACCGAAACTTCAGTTAGTAAGTGAGGTTTTGCTGTTCGGCCGAGTATTCTAGCTTATATTTTTCACGACGATTATGAGTATCAAAGAACTTTTAGTAGGGTTGAGATGTTATGCGTAAGCGGGTGTGTTGGCAGCGCCGCCTGCGCACATTATCCGTGGGGATAAAGCGATATGCTGTCTCATGGTGAAAATTTAGATTGTTATATTTTCTGAAAACCATAATGGGGCGTAAGTCTCTCGGGTGTTTTAGTGATGATCTGGATAGGGGAAGACGAGTTAGGTTGTGCCGTTAAATAAAACGGCCATTCTTTTATGTGTTGATGAGCATTCGTTAGACCCTCTGTATCCATCAATAAACAAGTTGAGATGGCTCTTCAGTAATAATTGGTCTTTTACATAACGTGCGGTGTGTTGAAAATTTTTGATTCTCTGATTCTCTGATTCTCTGAAAGTGATTTCCCATAAAGCTTCATATCTGAGATATCAATCAACCCCAGTTGGTTCTCTGGAGTGAGAACGATATTTCCGAAATGAAGTGAGCGGAAATAAACTCCCTTGTCATGGAGCTCACGAAAGAATCGACCCAGTTTGTCAGCAAGAGTGATATCAATACCATTTTGTAGGTTGCGTAATGTGGAACCAGTCAGAGGGTAGTAATGTACAGCGGTTCGGCGAATTGCCGGGATACGATATACCGCGTTGACATTCAAGGTCGGAATGCCAAGTTTGACGAGTTTTGTGGCATTTTTGGCAAAACGCTTTGAGTAAGGTGAAAGCCGAGTGTACGTCGAGCACGGAAAATCTTCTGAAAGATGAATTATTCCATCATAAGATGGATGCTTATGAGGAGTTAGTTGGCCCTGAAATTCGTGGCATATACGACCTAACGAAGTTTTCTGTGTCGCAATTTTTTAAAGCGATTGAGCCTTGCTGTGAAGACAAAAAAATTGAACAAATAATAGTTTTTCTAGGTGATGAAGAGGCGGTTGTCGAACAATTAGTTAAGACTTACCCGAAACTAGAGAAGCAGTAATAGTTTTGACTGCAAGGGGTGCTTTGGATAGCTAAGAATTTGGTTTTAGCTGCCGCTGCCTTAGTATTTTTTGATGGCTGCAAAAAAGGCTAGGAGGGGGCGAATGAAAAGCCTAAGGTGATCTTCTTGTAGACCCCCGTCCTAGTTTTTATTTCACATAGCCTATTGGAGGTTTTGAGAGTAGTTAGAAAAGCATCTAACTAAAACAGACAATAAAGAAAGAGGCACCACCATGAAATCTCATCATTTTTTTCTCACCCTACTTCTTATGTTCGGCCTATGTTAATCATTCAAGCAAAGACTTCTTTTCAACAATAAATGACAGCCCTGCAAAGCCAAAAGGGAGATAGGGCAATAGGCTCCATTCTGCATTGTTTTTAAATACTTCCAGCATAGCCTTACGCTCTCCAGAAAGCTGTGTGGCACTTATACAAAAGTAGTCATCGAACGCAATTATCATTCCGTTTTTTAGTCTTCCTTCTAAAAACCTAAATACATCAACAGTACTGCTATACATATCGCAGTCTACATAGACAAAAGCAACATTGGCTGGAAGTGTCTCTGCATCATCACCAAATAAACTGTCGCTAAAAAACCCTTTTATAGCAGTATATTTCTCTGTTGGTATTTTTTTTGTTCGGCAATGCTTATGGAATGTGTCAATAGAAGACTTCATTTTTCCTTTTGTCCAAACAGGATGATAGTCTTTATCAGACGTCCCTTCTGGTAAGCCTTCAAAAGAATCAAAAGCAAAAAAATGCGCGCCATGTTTAAATTTATTTGCCTCATGGTAAGCCAGTGCTAACGAGCGACCACCTCGACAGCCAAACTCGAAATAATCGCCATCGATTCCATTGAAAGACAGAAGTTTAAACGCATTAAAAAAAACTTTTGTCTATCACTATTCTCGGCTATGCGAGTGTCCGTCAAGAATCTGTTAACAATCAATTTAGCAATGCGTGACTTTAGGCTTTTAATTAGTCTCCTCACTTCAACACCTTCATAAAAAATTTGGGCCGCCATTTATAACATGTAAGTTGATATGTACATAGGTTATTAGCGACTAGTGTGACTTAAAAATTAAGTTCTCGACACGCCTTGTAAGCGGAAGCATATGTATCCAGGGTACTGACAAGTTAACGCGAGAAATGGATAATCAGGGAATGAACATCTACAAACGTCATCGCTTTCAGCCTGAAATTATTCAATATGCCCCTGGCTCTACTATCGCTTCAATCTCAGCCACCGCGACATTGAAGATTTTCTCGCTGAACGTGGCATCACTGTGTCCAGAGACGCAATCCGTCTTTGGTGTATCAAGTTTGGTGCCATTTATTCTCGTCGCTTGAAGCGAAAGCATCGCGGCTATGTTGATACCTTCTACATCGACGAAGTCTTCGTCAGGATCAACGGCAAGCAGCATTACCTGTGGCGGGCCGTCGATCAGGACGGTGAAGTGGTTGATGTATTTCTACAGGCTCGGCGGAATGGAGCTGCAGCTAAGCGTTTCTTCAGGCGACTGCTCCGGTCACATGGCAACTAACCCAGGAAGATCGTCACGGATAAACTGCGTAGCTATGGAGTTGCACATCGTGAGTTGATACCCGAGACGATTCACAGTACTTAACAGTATCAGAATAATCGGGCAGAGCAATCGCATGAGGCGCCCAGGGTGAGGGAGCGGGGGATGCTGCGACTCAAGTCCGTAGGTCAGGCGCAACGTTTTTTGGGTGCCCATGCCGCTGTATCAAATCTATTCAATCTAGGTCGGCACAAGGTCGCTGCTCAGTATTGCCGTGATCTCAGGATGAGTGCGTTCGCTGAATAGAGCAGCGCAGTTACTTAAAGCGTATAGCATGAAATTGTTTCTTTTCTAATTTTTTAACTTATCTGGTATCGTTCATTTAGGCCAGCTGATTGTCGCCCATTAAGGCATTTTCTTTTAGCGAGAAATGTGACGACCTATATCAGCTGGCCACTACCTCAATAAATTGCATAGAATCAGATAGGTTGGTTATGAGTTGTATTAGTGTTTGTTATCGAGTTGAGGTCGGGCCTACTAAAGGCGGTGGCGGTGGAGTAAATTCATTGCTGAAATTTTATAATGCTAAGTATTCGATAATTGATGATCTAGAGCATGAGTTTAAAGATAAGAAGGCATTCCTGACACGTGTGTGGGATAAAAGTAAGATCTATTTTGGTAAAAAAAGTTATTATTTAGATCAGTTTGGTGATCGCTTAGCTAAAAAATACTCTAGTGATAGTTTATTTCTTTGTCACGATGTTGATTCTGCTGCTGAGATGGTGTCGCGCGGGCGTAGGGTATTGTTGGTTTACCACAATCAATTTTCGTGTATGACAGATCAAGAAATGTACAATAAGCATTCGAGGGCGGAGCAAGAAAAATTGTGTTCTCTTGAAAAGTTAGCTTTTTTGGATTCTGATGCCGTGGCTTTCCCGTCACAAGGAGCTTGTGATAGTTACTTGCAGAAGTCATTGTTGGCTGAGCATGAGAAAGAGCAGATTAGGAAAAAGACTCAAATTCTTTATAATACGTGTAATGAATTTCCAGTTAGAGTCGTCCCCTATATTGCCGATGAAGTGCGCGAGAAAGTAACTGGGCGAACAGTCTTACTGACGGTCTCTACTTTATATGAGGCAAAAGGCGTAGACCTTATACCAGAGCAGTTGAGTAAGATTAAAAACTTCAACGAGAAATTTGTTTGGATTCTTTGCGGCAGTAAAGGTGAAGCTCGCCAGAAGATTCTTGATGAGGTTAAAAAATATGGTTTGGAAGATGGCTTTATTCATATTGACTTTAAAATGCCGCAAGCAGAGTTATCTTTTTTCTATGGTTTAGCTGATTATTATATTATGCATCATAGGATTTCTATTTTTGATTTAGCTACTCTGGAGGCGATGTCATTCGGTTTGATTCCAGTATTGAGCCCAGTGGGGGGTAATTTGGAGGTTAATAAAGAACAGAATGTTATCTTTATGCCTACATCCGCAGCGACGGATTTTACGCTTTCTAATGATAGAGGCGAGATTCAACGTTTAGCAGATTTAAATAAAAAAGTTATCAAAGATTATTTTGGTCCTGAGGCTTTCTTGAAAAACTATAGTCATTTTTTAAATGACTTTAAGGAGAAAAATAATGCCAAAATATGATTATTTGATTGTCGGAGCTGGGATGTACGGGGCAGTATTTGCTCGTCAAATGACTGATGCTGGAAAAAAAGTTTTGATTCTTGAGAAGCGTGAACATATTGGTGGAAATTGTTATACCGAGGAAGTGGAAGGTATTCAAGTGCATAAATATGGTGCTCACATTATGCATACGAGTTCGGAGAAGATTTGGCGTTATATTGGCAAGTATGCCGAGATGAACCATTACGTTAATCGAGTTCGTGTTCGTCACGAAGACAAGATCTATTCATTTCCGATCAATATGAATACTTTGAATCAGGTTTTTGGTGTTGTTTCTCCAGAAGAAGCTCGGGCGCGTATTGAAGCGGCAAAGATTCCTAATGATAATCCACAAAATATGGAAGAATGGGTTTTGGCTAATGTTGGCAGGGAACTCTATGAGATTTTCATTAAGGGCTATACTCAAAAACAGTGGGGTAAGTCACCAAGAGAGCTCCCTGCATCGATTATACGCCGTTTGCCTATTCGCTACCTTTACGATGATAATTATTTTAATGATTGTTATCAGGGTATTCCCAAAGGAGGTTACACTGCATTTTTTGAAAAAATTCTCGATGGTATTGAATTGCGTTTAGGGGTCGATTATTTGGCGAATAAAGAGAGCTATAATACTCTGGCTAAAAAGGTTATCTACTGTGGCAATATTGATAGTTTTTTTGATTATCAGTTTGGTGAACTCGAATGGCGTTCATTGCGCTTTGAAAATGAAACTATGGATTTGAACGATTTTCAAGGGACTGCAGTTGTTAATTATACGTCAGAGGATGTGCCATATACCCGTATCCTTGAGCATAAACATTTTGAGCATATTGGTGTTATTCCAGACACAGGAAAGACAATTATCACTCGTGAATATCCCCAAGATTGGGACCGTAGTAAAGAGGCTTACTATCCTGTTCGCGATACCAATGGTCACAGTGAACTATATGAACGTTATAAAGCTGAAGCAGAGAAGTTGGATAATATTTTTTTTCGCGGTCGCTTAGCGGAGTATGTTTATCGCGACATGTGTCCAACTATTGGCTTGGCGTTACGTTTTTCGGAGCAAGAGTTGGAGCTGTATTAGGTGTCCGTTATTGGCACAAAGCAGCCTGTCGGTGTCTGAAGGGTATCGCAAAAAGTATTTCCCTAGGTAGCCCCCATCATTTACATACAATGGTATATGTGGAAGTTGTCTGAAAGTGGCACGTAGGAATTGTGGCTCTCTAGCTGGCAGGCACAAAAAAGGCCAACCCTCATGGGCAGGCTTTCTCTAGCACGACATTACTACTTCCCCTCTAGAGGTTAGCTCTATTCTTCTTAAAATTCTCCGCCTGTTCCAAAATCTCTTTATAAGCATCATCATTGGCCACTGGCGGGTAGCCGAATTCAGACAACAACAGAATCAGCTTAACTTGTAGTTCAGCTTTAATGTCCTCCCGTTGATTCCAGGCGGGAAAGCTGGCCACGCGATCAACAACTTCTTTCGCCCTCTTAGCCGAGGCATCGCCCTTAGCTAAACTGGTTAGAGCCGCCGACTCATAATAGGCAGGTCCCCAGTCTCGGTTTGATGTATCACGAGGGTCAAGGTGTGCCCTAGGATTATACTGAAGCCGTTAAGTGGTATCGAAAGGCGGCTGAACAAGGAGATGCGAAGGCTCAGTATAACTTGGGACTTATCTACGCCAACGGTAATACAGATTGGGGTTGATGCCTTTCTGGCGGCAGAGTTCTGCTATCGAATATTCACCCCGAAGACCATACAGGACAATACGGATCTTTTCCTCGGTGGAGAACTTACGGCGGCTATTACGACGGATATCCTTGACCGTCTTTTCTGTGTTTGACATGCTCACATTGAAACTCCTCTACTTCAGTTTAAAAGTAGCAGAAGTCTCTCTTAGTGAATCAGGTCATTTGGTACCGTGGTGGTTGACGCCACACATTACAATCAATGAAAAGTACATTGTTTCCAGACAATGTAGCGGTAGTAGTTGCAGATAACAAGATGTGCATAACACCTTTATTTTCGGAAGAAGAGGCTTATATTGCCCGAGACGTGGCGAGCCGGAAAAGAGAGTTTAGGGCTGGCCGAAATGCTTCAAGAGAGGCCTTAGCTATGCTGGGCTATAAAGAACCGGTTGTTATTTTAAGGGATAGTTTTCGCAGGCCGTTATGGCCGGCTGGAGTGGTAGGTAGTATTTCTCACACTACAAATTGCTGCATAGAGGTTGTGGCCCATAGCAATGATTACCGAGGGGTAGGTGTTGATGTTGAGACAGCATAACCGATTGACATGTCAATGCTGCCTCGAATATGTACCGCGCAAGAGTTGTGGTGGATTAATGAGCGAAGTGCGGTGGGAGATGGTGTGCCTTGGTGCAAACTTATTTTCAGTATCAAGGAGTCTGTTTATAAATTGTTCAATCCCATTCATGGTGTCTTTCTAGATTTTCTTGAGGTGACGGTTTCTTTGGATTTGGATCGCAAGTGTTTTCAGGCCGTCGTTTCAGAAAATGCCCACAATATAAATTGTGAGTATCATGGCCGGTATATGATAGGTGCTAGCCATGTTTACAGTAGTGCTTTTTTGCCATGTTAGGCGGCAGCTGTATTGAGGGAGAATGTTTTGAGCTAGATATTGTTCTATTGAGGTTCCTTCTTTAACTTTATCTTGGTGAGTCCTGAGTCTCCGAGGAATTTTTTATCAAATAACCTCCTTTCCCTTATGAAATTATCCCGATTAATCCATGTGCTAAGATAGCCAAAATTGTGAAGGACAGTACTCATGAAGCTGGCAGTGCCCCGATTTGATAAAGCCCAAGTCCTCGTTGTAGGAGACCTGATGCTGGACCGCTATTGGCATGGGGCCACCTCGCGAATTTCTCCAGAGGCCCCGGTGCCAGTGGTCAAGGTGGAGCAGTCCGAGGATCGTATTGGTGGTGCAGGTAATGTGGCATTAAATATTGCTTCTCTGGGGGCCGGCGCGTCTCTAGTGGGTATTGTGGGGAAGGATGAAGCGGCAGAATCTCTCGCTAAACGACTTCAGTCTGCCGGTATTTATGCAGATTTTCAGGTATCCAACACCAAGCCAACCATTACCAAACTACGGGTTATCAGCCGCCATCAACAGTTGCTGAGGCTTGATTTTGAAGACGCATTTGAAGCGGAAGATTGTGATCAGTTGCCACAAAAAGTTGAGCAGTTGCTGGGAAACGTGGGGGCGCTGATACTTTCAGATTATGCCAAGGGTGCTTTGCAAAACCCGCAAGCGATAATTTCTTTAGCTCGTCATGCAGGCGTGCCTGTTTTGGTGGATCCGAAAGGTACTAATTTTGAGTCCTACCGGGGGGCCACGCTATTAACGCCTAATCTAGCCGAGTTTGAGGCTGTGGTTGGTATTTGCTCAAATGAGCAGGCCTTGGTAACAAAGGGTGCTGAACTTCTAGATCGACTGGATATGGATGCACTGCTAATTACTCGCAGTGAGCATGGCATGACTTTGCTTCGGAAGGGCCTACCTGAGTTGCATTTACCCGCACGTGCGCGCGAGGTGTTTGATGTCACTGGCGCCGGAGATACCGTGATTTCGGTGCTTGCTACGGCGCTCGCTGCGGGTGCTGAACTCCCAGATGCGGTGGCAATGGCCAATATTGCTGCAGGTATTGTTGTTGGTAAACTGGGAACTGCCACCATTAGCATGCCGGAATTGCGACGTGCTATTTCTGAGGAGCAGGGTTCAGAAAGAGGTGTGGTCAACGAGGAGCAGTTGCTAGTAGATGTGGCGGATGCTCGTGCTCATGGTGAGCGTATTGTTTTTACCAATGGTTGTTTCGATATTCTTCATGCGGGGCATGTGGGTTATCTGGAGCAAGCTCGCAAGCAGGGTGATCGGCTGATTTTGGCGGTCAATTCTGATGCTTCGGTTAAGCGCCTGAAAGGCGAGGGCCGACCGATTAATCCGGTAGAGCGTCGTATGGCCGTGTTGGCTGGTCTTGAGGCTGTGGACTGGGTCGTGTCATTTGAAGATGATACACCTGAGAGGTTGCTTGAGTTGATCAAGCCAGACATCCTTGTGAAAGGCGGTGACTACAGCCGGACAGAGGTGGTTGGCTGGGAAATCGTTGAGGGTTACGGTGGTGAGATTAAGGCGCTGGACTTCCTGGATGATTGTTCAACCACAGCAATTGTGGAAAAAATTCAGGAAAAGTAAGCCCTTAGCAAAAGTAAGTTTTCAGAAAAATACATTCTTAGGAAAAATAAGCCTTCAGGTACCGAATAAACAGGGCTTAGTCTTATCGAGATACTTTGCCAACATTATCTGCCAAATGTTGTGGGTTAATGGTCCCCACAATGGCACTACTGACGCCAGCATGACTAAAAATCATATCAAAACTCTTTTGAACAGGATCTTCATCTGCTCCTAGTGCCGCATGACCACTTGCTAGCGCCTTTTTGATTAACACCCCTTTATTGTGATCACGGCAATAATCGATAATGGGAACCTCGGACTCATACTGTAAGTTCCAAGTAACCATTACGCCATCTGATTGTTCTGCAGCCAGCAGCCCTCCAGCAATGGTCTTAGTGGACATACCAAAAGCCCGAATTTTCCCCTCCGCCTTAAGTTCAGCCAGAACGTCAAGTGTGCGGTATTCCTTAATGATCGCTTCATCATTGCCATCCGAGTGAACCAGTACAATGTCGATCACATCGGTGTTGAGGCGTTTGAGACTTCGCTCCACACTGAAACGGGTGTGTTCTGGTGTAAAGTCGAAGCGTGACAGGCCGCCTTCATATTCTTCGCCCACCTTGCTACAAATAACCCATTGGTCCCGCTGGCCTTTAAGTAGAGACCCAAGACGCTCTTCGCTATTGCCGTAGGATGGGGCGGTGTCGATTAAATTAATACCAAGGTCACAGGCTAACGCAATCAAATTGGCAGCCTCTCGATCATCGGGGATGGTAAAGCCGTTGGGGTACTTTACGCCTTGATCGCGGCCAAGTTTTACCGTGCCGAGGCCGAGAATGCTGACATCTATGCCAGTACTACCAAAGGGTCGTTTGGGTAGCAAAGCTAATCTCCAAAAGCGATATCCCAAGGCGTTGGCGCCAAGGGTGGTCGTTCTAAAAATGAGAGTTCGGGCGCAGTGCCATGAGTGGGCCGCAGCCGTTGCTGTTGCAAAAGCTCAATCACTTCATCGGCCAAATTGGGTGATAGTGTCAGTTTGGTGGGCCAAGCAACAATAACATTGGGGCATTCGTCGGTAATGCTGGCGAAGGCTTTGTCGGGGCGAGCAAAATTTCGCTGCTTGGGTTCAGCGCGATCCACGGGCAATGTGGCCCATCGCGCTTCAGAGAGATCCACCCAAGGCATTAATTCCTCTAGCTCTTTTTTGGCGCTTGCGATAACGTTTTCTGGAGAGAGGCTTACGCCTTTTTCTGCCAATGTGCCACCCAAATACCAGACTTGCGTGCCGTCTTCACATGGGTGGCTCGAAATTGTCAGGCGAGGGGTTGTTTCTGCACCAAGGCAATGGCCGAAAAAGCGATGTGGATAGGTATGCTTCACCATGACCTGTTGTAGTGGTCGGCGCTGCATTTGTGGGGACTTAACACCAAGCTCCTGGAGTAGCGTTTCGTTACCTTGGCCGGCGGTCAGAACAAATTGACCCGCTTCCAGTCGATGGACATGGCCATCGTAGGTGAAATCCAGTGATACTTTTTTGTCTGTAAGGTGGTGCCACTGTGCCTTGTCCCAGTCGATATGGAAAATTCGCTCTTGGCAATTATCGGCAAGCGCTTTCACAACGCTGGGTACATCCAGCACCATGTCTACCAGCTTATAGAGGCTGCCATTAAAGTCGTCGTGTTGGAAGATAGCGGGGCGGTCTTTGCTGCTAACTTTGGTCACTCGGCCACGAGTAGCTTTACTGGCAAGAAAGGTGGCCATCCTGGATAGAGCGCTGGCACTGGACCACATATAAAAATGGTCACTAAGGGTTGTCGCGCCCCTCAGGTCTACGTTACCTGTTCCTGACATGCAGGCCTGCCAGTGGGCAGGCATGTCGGCAATAGCCTCTGAGGCCCCTGATAGGGTGCCACTCAGAGTATATTTTATTCCGCCATGAATCATTCCCTGGCTAGCAACCGTCTGCTCACCGCCGAGTGCGGTTTGCTCGAACAGCAGGGCATTGTAGCCATCGTTTACCAGCCGATTTAGCAGCCACAATCCAGCAATACCCCCGCCGATAATGGCGACATCACAGGTTATGGTTTGGCGGACAGTATTAGGCATAAAGACGGGGTTCCTGCGTAGGGGTTAGACCGATCGTTGTGTCATTGCCAAGAGCAGGTAGTGGTTTGTTGAAACCCCTAACATTGCACATGGCGCACTAGTATACCCTGACCAATGGCTTTATGCTTTCGGCAAAACTGAGGAAAAACCTCTATTGGTAGCTATGGCGCGCGCAATTTATTCACTGTTATTTTATCTGCTGACACCGTTGATTTTATTGCGACTATTGTGGCGTGGCCGAAAGGCGCCTGATTATCGTAGACGCTGGTCGGAGCGGTTTGGCTTTGTGCCAGTTGTAGACGCTGGCCGTCAAGTAATTTGGGTGCACTCTGTCTCTGTGGGTGAAACGTTGGCGGCAGTGCCAATGATCAAACAGCTGCAAGCGCGGCATCCGGAAGCCTTGCTGGCGGTAACCACCATGACACCTACCGGCTCGGCGAGGGTGAAAGCGGTATTTGGTAGCAGTATTTATCATGTATACGCCCCTTACGATTTGCCTGATGTATTGCATCGATTCCTGAACCGCATTCATCCTGATGTGCTAGTCATTATGGAAACTGAGCTTTGGCCAAATCTGGTACATAGCTGCCGCGGCCGGAACATTCCCGTTGTGGTGGCTAATGCGAGATTGTCGGAGAAATCCGCAAAAGGGTATCAAACGTTCTCGAGATTGACGTTGCCGATGTTGCAGCGAATTAATTGCATTGCAGCCCAGCATCAAGATGATGGTGCGCGTTTTCTGGAGCTAGGATTGAGTGAGCGCCAGTTGGTTGTGACTGGCAATATCAAGTTTGATCTCAGCCTAGATGATGAAATAAAGACCAAGGCTCAGGTTTTAAAGGCCCAATGGCAGGGTGATTCAAAACGTCCGATATGGTTGGTCGCCAGTACTCATAGAGGGGAGGATGAGATTATCCTCGATAGCTTTGAGCAGATCAGGTTGAGCTTTCCAGAGTTGCTGCTGGTGCTGGTTCCTCGTCATCCTGAGCGGTTTGATGAGGTTTTCCAACACTGTTCCCGTCGTGGTTTACACGTGGTTCGTCGAAGCACTGGCGCATCCCCTTCTCTGGGTGATCAGGTGTTGCTCGGCGATACGATGGGTGAGCTGTTATTGTTTTTTGGTGCCTGCGATATCGCCTTTGTGGGGGGCAGCCTAGTGCCAGTGGGCGGACATAATCTAATCGAACCTGCTGCTTGGCAGGTGCCAGTGATTAGTGGTCCACATCTATTTAATTTTGTAGAGGCCTCACGGTTATTGCTGGAGGCGAAAGGTATGGTTATCTGTGAGGGGGCGGGCGTCATTGCCCATCAAGTAACCGAGCTATTGCAAAACCCAACATTAGCTGCCGAAATGGGGGCAGCAGCTAAATGGGTAGCGGACAATAATCGTGGCGCGCTGGATCAGTTGCTCGAAATTATCGAACAGCAGCTTTTAGGACACTGAGCTGGGGGTCTAGCCAAGCATTCAGTTGGTAAATATCCTCTGGGTTCAATTGGCCGGCAACCTCTTTGAGTCGGAGCAAGCTGGCGATGTAATCGTAGCGTGAATTGGCGTAGTCGCGCCGGGCTTGATAGAGATTCCGCTGTACTACCAAGACATCTACGATATTGCGGGTGCCTGCCTCGTAGCCGGCCTGAGTGGCTTCCAGTGCGCTCTCTGCCGAGATGACAGCTTGATTTCGGGCTTTTACCCGTGCGGTGTTGGTGAGTACGAGCAAGTGCAGAGAGCGAGCATTTTTTACCGTTTCGCGCTCAGTGCCGATATGCTTTTCCTCAGCCTGAATAAATTGCTGGTAGGCTTGTCTTCGTTCGGCACTGACCAGCCCGCCAGTAAATATTGGCACATTGAGTTGTATTGACACTGTGTGGCCATCCCTATCAATCTCAGAAGGACTGGAAAAAAACTTACCATCGCTTAGGTCTCTCCCGTTAAAGTCAGTATCCGAGTTTTCATCACGGTATGACAACGCACCTGTCACGGTGGGCATGTGTTCATATTTTTTCGACTGAGCATTATTGTCTGCGGCGTCTTGTTCGTGTTTGGCAATTTGTAATGAAAAATTATTTCTTAGAGAAAACTGCACCCATGCTTCCCGGTCAAGTGGCTCGGGTTTCACTACCGGAAAGTCAGGCATTAGGCCTGATAGTTGATCGTGAGTTTGTCCTGTCAATACGGTGAGTCGTTCAAAGGCAATGTCCAGTGCTCCGCTGATTTCTAGGGTTCTAACAGTAGTTGAGTCAAATGCAGCTTGAGCTTCATGTACATCAGTAATGGGTAGCAAGCCAACTTCAAAACGTTCACGGGTCTGCTCCAGCTGTCGTTTAAGGGCTTTTTCTTCGGCCAGCGCAGTTTCAAGATTCTCCCTGGCTCTCAGTACATCAAAGTAGGTGTCGGCAGAGCGAAGAATGAGCGATTGTTGGTCTGCAGAAAACTGTAATTTAGCCTGGTAGCTTAGCTCTTTCCCTCGCTGGAAGGTAAACCAAGCAGGCAAATCAAAAAGGGGCTGAGTGAGGGAGATAGTGTAGCCGTGGGAGTCGATATCGGTATCGCCATCTCGCCCAAATGTGCCACCGGGGCCTCCACTCAGAACGGTAGTGGATGAGCCATCTAATTCTGTCTCCGAGTATTCACCAACAGCACTGATCTGGGGCAGCAACCCTGCTCTGCTTATATTTTTTGATTCAGACCCTGCTAGATAGGCTGCTCGGGCCGCTCTTAGCTGAGGATCATTTTGTAAGGCCAGCTCATAAATGTCTGCCAGAGAGTCCCCCCAGCAGGCCGTGGCCAGCAGTATAGACGTTAGGCCAATGGTGGCCGACACAAGACGCATGCAGAATCCTTCCGGTATTTTTTAGCTGACGGGGAGTCTATCAGATTTGTCAATACTGGACAGTGAGATGGCGGCTGTGTAGTGTGGTTTTATCGATATTTACGGAGCTACCGAGTGACGCCGGCTGACAAGAGGTATACCTCAACAGATTATGAGTTGTTAAAGAGTGAGGAGGTCTTCCATGGTTTCTTTAAGATGGTTCGACTTACCTTGCGCCATAAGCTCTTCTCCGGTGGTTGGAGTCAGCCTATAGAGAGAGAGTTATTCGAGCGCGGCCATTGTGTGGGTGTGTTGCTTTATGATCCGGTTAATCGATTAGTGAGCCTAGCTGAGCAGTTCAGAGTCGGCGCACTAGAGCAGTCAGGTAGCCCCTGGTTGTTTGAAGTGGTGGCTGGGATGGTTGAAACGGGTGAATCGTTAGAGGATGTGGCGAGAAGAGAGGTACAGGAGGAGGCCGGTATTACGAAAATACAGCTTATCTCTATCTGTGATTATTGGGTGAGCCCCGGTGGGACTAGTGAGCGAATGCATCTCTATTGTGCGCTAACAGATTTGACCGATAGCGCGGGTATTTATGGACTCAATCATGAGTCGGAAGACATCCAGCTGCACACCTTGCCAGAGAGCACAGCTTTTGAATGGTTTGATCAAGGTAAATGTGACAATGCAGCAACAACGATTTGTCTGATGTGGTTACGTATAAATCGTGACTCTTTGCTAACGTAAAGGCTGTGGTTGTCAGCATAAATAGAGTTGATAGCTATACTGGCTCAGGAACTAGCGCAAGAATTGAACTGACAAAAAATCGAGCAGGTAAAAATGTGACAGAGTGCAGTGATTAGTCGAGCAAAAATGCGTTACAAAGTAGATCTCAGGCGATACATGGCAGATTGTGATGCTAATTACGCACGTCTGATGAAGTTGTTTCCAGATATAATGCAGTGTGATGAAAGAAGAATTGGATTTCACCATAATGGAGACCATGTTTTACGGCTGCTGGTGTTGGAGCAGACCCGCTATACCACATTGGTAGAGCTTGGGCAGGAACCAGAGGAAACTGATGTAAGTCCCTGGTCCAAGTTACCAGTACTGACATTGAGGTTGTACCATGATGCCCAGGTGACAGAAGTTGTGTCGTGTGAGGGTGTTCGGCAGCTCCGTCCGCGCTACGAGTACCCCAACAAGCAAATGTATCACCAAGATGAAAAGGCACAATGGAATTTGTTTTTAGGTGAATGGTTGTCTCACTGTCTTGAGTACGGTTATCACGTTGAGCCATTGTTTGGTGCCGCGACCTAGTTGAAAGGGCTTGCTTAGTAATTTAGGTTTAGAGCGTTAATTTAGTGAGTTAGAAGTGAGGGCCCTAGCGGTGTAGCTAGAGAGCGCAATAGTAAAAACGGTGTTTCTTTCGCCGATCATTAATACGGAAGGGAATGGATGGGGTCATCCTTGCAGCAGAATAATCAGTCCAGCGACGGTATTGCTCACATTGTACAGCTTTCTGATTGTCATCTTGGTGGTGATCGGAGTTTCACGTTGGCCGGAATTAATACGTTTCACAGCTTCTCTCATACTTTGTCTGAGGTCGAGGGCCGTGACCCTACCCCTGACCTTGTTGCAGTTACTGGTGATATCGCTAGCGACGGCAATCAACAAACCTATCAGTTGTTTTTCGAGGCTATGGTGGGGAGTCAGTTGCCCTACGCTTGGCTTCCGGGAAATCATGATGATTTTTCTCTCATGAAGACTTCGGCCTTACCGTCTTTTAAGCGGTTGGTGGAGCTGGAACATTGGGTCGCCATTTTTTTGGTCAGTGCGGTGCCAGGCAGGGTTTATGGGGAGTTGGCCGAGGCTGAGTTGAAAGAGCTGGCAGAATTATTGGCATTGCATGAAGACAAAAATGTAGTGTTATTTATTCACCATCCTCCGACCCCTGTCGGTTGTAAATGGCTTGATCAGCAGAGCATAGTCAACAGTGATAAATTGGCTGAGCTTATGGCTCCATACAAAAATGTCAGAGCAATATTTTCGGGGCATGTGCATCAGGAAAATGAATCTGATTGGCAGGGGGTGCCCGTTTACAGTACACCATCGTCATGCTTTCAGTTTGCCAGCAACTCTGACACTTTTGAACTCAGTGACTTGCCTCCAGGCTATCGTTGGATAGATCTTTATCCCGATGGTCGTATAGAAACAGGCGTAGAGCGCCTGAGCTATGATATGCAGATGATGGATCGTAGCTGTTTAGGTTATTGATCTCTTTGCCGTGTTATCCCATATGCACTAATCTCGTTATAATGCCTGCGCACCATAAATAATATTCCCATAGCGTTATGGTTCAGCGGAGTTCTGGTTCAGCGTGGCATTAATTTATATTCATGGATTCAATAGTTCGCCCGCATCGCTCAAGGCCAAGCAAACGGCCCACTGGCTTTCAGCCAATGCTCCAGATATATCCTATACCTGCCCTGCGCTGAGCAGTAAGCCCGACTTGGCGATCGAGCAGCTACAAAGCCTAATCGAAAATACCCCTGGCCCCATCGGGTTGATTGGAAGCTCCATGGGTGGCTATTACGCCACCTGGTTGGGCGAAAAGTATGGACTAAAAGCAGTATTGATTAACCCTGCGGTCCGCCCCTGTGAGTTCATGCTGGAATGCTTAGGGGAAAACGCTAACTATCACACGGGAGAACGTTACATACTTGAACAACATCATGTGGAGATAGTGAGAGATCTGGACGTGGATTTATTTAAAAATCCAAAAAATTATTGGGTATTATTGCAAACTGGTGATGAAGTGCTGGATTATCGTCAAGCGGAGGCCCGGTACGCTAATTGTTACCTGACCATTGAGCAGGGCGGAGACCACAGCTTTCAGCACTATGAGCAACACCTGTCCTCCATCATCGATTTTTTACAACCATCACTGACGATTTTATGAGCAACTACACTGCAGAAGATATTGAAGTTCTTACCGGATTGGATCCCGTAAGAAAAAGACCTGGCATGTATACAGATACTACCCGCCCTAACCACTTGGCGCAGGAAGTGATCGATAACAGTGTTGATGAAGCGCTGGCTGGCCATGCCACTAAAATTGAAGTTGTACTGAGCAGGGATGGCTCATTGTCCGTCTCGGATGACGGTCGAGGAATGCCGGTAGACATGCATCCTGAACAAGGTTTGCCTGGTGTGGAGGTTATTCTTTCCACCCTGCATGCCGGGGGCAAGTTCTCCAATAATAGCTATCAGTTTTCTGGTGGCCTGCATGGCGTCGGTATATCTGTGGTCAATGCACTTTCAATCAAACTGGAAGTGACGATCAGGCGTGATGGCAGCGTCTATCGAATGGGGTTCGCTGGTGGTGAAAAAGTCACTGAGCTGTCAGTGGTGGATACCTGCGGCAAGCGCAACACAGGGACATTGGTGCGCTTTCAGCCCGACCCTCAGTATTTTGATACAGTCAAATATTCGATTTCTCGGCTGAAGCATGTGCTGCGGGCAAAAGCCGTGCTCTGTGCAGGACTTGAAGTAACGTTCAAGGATGAAGCTAGTGGTGAAGCGGAGGTCTGGTGCTATGAGGATGGCTTGGAAGATTATCTACGGGGAGCAACGTTGGGCTGGGAAACAGTGCCTGTTGAACCATTTACCGGTAGTTTTTCATCGGAAAGTGAAGCCGTAGATTGGGCGGTTCAGTGGCTGCCGGAAGGGGGTGAGTTAACTCAGGAAAGTTACGTTAACTTGATACCCACAACTCAGGGCGGCACCCATGTGAATGGTTTTCGCACCGGGTTGTTAGATGCCATGCGGGAATTCTGTGAGTTTCGCAGCCTGCTTCCCCGGGGGGTGAAACTGACCCCGGATGATGTATGGGATAAATGTGTTTACGTGCTGTCTTCTAAATTGGTGGATCCGCAGTTCTCGGGGCAAACAAAAGAGCGACTCTCCTCCCGTGAGGCGGCAGCGTTTGTGTCCGGTATTGTTAAAGATGCCTTTAGCCTTTGGGTTAATCAACATACTGATGATGCAGAGCGTTTAGCTGAGCTTTTTATTAGCAATGCCCAGCGTCGTCTGAAAGCCAGTAAAAAAGTGGCACGTAAGCGTATTACCGCCGGACCAGCATTACCCGGAAAGTTGGCAGATTGCTCCTCTGATAGCCCGGAAATTTGTGAGCTATTTCTGGTGGAAGGTGATTCAGCCGGCGGGTCTGCCAAACAGGCGCGTAGCCGTGAATTTCAGGCCATCATGCCGTTGAGGGGTAAAATTTTAAATACCTGGGAAGTGGATAGTCAGGAAATTTTGGCCTCACAAGAGGTGCATGATATTTCTGTGGCGCTGGGGATAGACCCCGCATCCGATGACCTCAGTAATTTGCGTTATCATAAAGTGTGTATTTTGGCCGATGCCGATTCTGATGGTTTGCATATTGCCACACTGTTATGCGCGCTGTTTGTACGCCATTTTCACGCCATGGTATCTGCGGGACATGTTCACGTGGCCATGCCGCCGTTGTATCGTATTGATGTTGGCAAAGAGGTGTTCTACGCCCTGGATGAAAGTGAGAAGCGGGGAGTGCTAGATCGTATTGCAGCAGAAAAAAAGAGCGGCAAGGTCAATGTACAACGATTTAAAGGGTTGGGTGAAATGAACCCTATACAGTTGCGTGAGACCACCATGGATCCAGATACTCGGCGATTAGTACAGCTGACGATTGAGGCTGGTGATGATACTAATCAGCTTCTCGATATGTTGCTGGCTAAAAAACGAGCCAGTGACAGAAAAGCATGGTTGGAAGATAGGGGTAATTTGGCAGATATTTAACAAGGCCTTTTACCTAGATAGCAATAACTAAATCCCTCGGAACAGGGTTAGCATGACTGAAAAAACTCATTACCTGAGAAAGGTTGGAGCGGTTGCAGTAAAAACGATCAAGGTGACCACCATTACGGTGGCGGTACTTATGGTGATTGTTTTGTCTCTGTTGCCCTTTGGTTTGCGGTGGGGAATCGTGAATTGGCTAGAGCAGAAAGGAATGGAGGCTGAGGTCGGCTATATTGATATCCGGCCTATATTGGGATCGATTCAGATCAATGATGTTCGGGTTGTGGCGCCTGATGGCAAGCGGCTTAATTTTGATGAAATGCAGCTGAATTTTACTTGGGACTCTGTGTATCACCACTGGCTTGATGTTGAGCATGTGATCGTTAAAGGCGCTACGCTTGATATTGTTGCTGGGAAAAATGGGGTGAGTGTGGCGGGGATTGAGTTTCTGGCCGACGAGACATCTTCATCCTCTGAACCAAATGTTGAGCTTGAGCCAGTACCACCAGTTATAAGCCGTCTGATATTACAGGAGCTTGAGCTAGACAGCCTCGAAGTGTGTTTCGCCAAGCTGAACGACCAGAATGAAAAAGCGTTTCACCAGTGTGCCCGTATCAAACACCTTTCCTTGATCGACAACATCGATCTTCATTTAGGTGGTGACAACCCATCGGCAGTCATTCCCGGTATTACCCTAAGTAATTTTCGTTGGTATGACCAACAAACGCTTACAGAGCTGGTTTCTGTCGATAGTCTCAATGTAAAAAATGTTGCCAGTAATCATATGAAGGGTTGGCAGGTAGATGAGCTGATATTAGAGGTGTTGAGGGTTTTACCTATCGCCAGTAACGGTGAAATGACCGAGGGAGACTTGCAGTTAAATACGCTGAGGCTTACTGGTTTGGATATCGGGGAGACCAATAAAATTGGTACATTATCCCTGACAAACGTTAATGTAGATTTGCGCTCTGACGACGATGGGGTGCTGGCATTTGCCCCTGCGCTGATGAAAATAATTAACCAATTATCTCCTGAAAGTGAAGAAGTCGCAGCTGAAACACCAGAACAAAATAGTCGTTTTTCCTTAGGTCGTTTAGATGTGGATGAGTTGGTTGTTCGAGATCTAGGTGGCGATGAGGCTCGGGCACCGATAACTTTGGCAGCTATAGATAGTTTTAGCGTTTCAAACCTGAACAGTGAGAATATGACGGGTTGGCAGATGGGAGAACTGTCTATGGGAGAGCTCAGGATACTACCCGTCTCTATTAAGGGTGAGATGACTGCGGGGGACCTGCAGTTGGATTCCTTGTTGCTCTCCGGCCTAGAGATTGGGGCAGCTAACAAAATAGATACACTGTCACTTACGAGAGTGAAAGTAGAGCTGCAGTCTGGTGATGATGGGGCGCTGGTATTTGCTCCTGCACTCATGGAGAGACTGAGCCCGTTTAGCACTGATGAACCGGCTGAAAATATACCTAAAGCATCAGATAAAAGCGGCGTTTTTTCCATAGGCCGGCTAGCGGTTAATGAAGTGGTTATTCATGATGCTGGTCGGGATAAAGGGCTTCTGTCTTTCTCGGACTTTTCTCTACAACAGCTAACGACAAGGGGGGATACTCTTGAGTTGGGAGAGCTACAAATGTCCCAGCTCAAGCTGTTGGAGCTTGAGTCGGGAAATAGGGTGAAGGCCAAGCACTATTTTACCACTCCAAAAATCAAGTTAGTCGGTCTTGCAAAAGGGGAAAATCAAGTCAGAGCATCTGATGCTTTGATTGCTGATCCGGTGGTGTTTCTTCATCGCAGTGCCGACGGTGGATTGGTGATGCTCAAGGATATTGAGCGGATGATGGGCGCGAGTGAGACGGGGGGTTCTGCGTCAGCTGGAGCGAGTGGTGGAGCAACACCCACCAAATTGTTGATCGGTAACATTACCATTGGTAGTGAAGGAAAATTATAGGTGCTGGATGAAAGTGTATCGCCGATATTTGAACAGACATTTACTGATCTTGATTTTACGTTCGACAACAATGCCAAGCCTAACCTCAAGTTTAACTTGGGTATTAGCAAGTTTGGGCACTTGCGATTTGGCGGAAACCTTGCGCCTTTTGGCAACAAGCTGGATGCGGCTATTACGGGCGAACTGCGTGGCCTGGATGTACGCTACCTGTCGGCTTATGCTGGTGAATATATTGGCTATCATCTCGATCAGGGGATAGGCGAAGCCGACATTGCTTTTGATGTAAACCAAGATGATATTGATGCCACGATTACCACGCGTTTTCATAAGTTGGAGGTTTCTCCAATGCGTGAAGATGAAATCCCAGAAGGTAGCGAAGCATTGGGCGTGCCCCTCGAGCTTGCTCTAGATTTGTTGCGTGATGGTGATGGGATGATTGAATTGAAGTTGCCCATTAGTGGTGACATTCACTCTCCCGACTTTTCATTGCGACACATTATCACTAAGGTCATGTTTAAGGTTGTCAGTGAGACGATTATTAATTACTACATACCTTTTGGTTTAATTGTGGGGGATACGATGAAGAATACCCTGTCAAGCCTGAACTTTGAGCCAGTACTCTTTGCACCTGGCGAGTCTGAGTTGGATGCTGAAGCGATTGCCAGCCTAGATAAACTGTCAGAGATGTTAAATAGTCGGCAGCAATTACACTTCTCGCTCTGTGCGCCATCTACATTGCAGGATTGGTCAGTAAAATTTTCCCCTCCAGTTGTACCAGAGGAGAAAAAGAAAGCTGAGCAGACACAATCAGGCATACAGGAAGACGCTGGCTTGCTAGGCTTCACGCAACAAATTCCTGTAGTTATGATTACTCCCGAGCAAGAGGCTGCTCTCAAGTCGTTGGCGAACCAGCGCAGTGAGGCAGTGAAGAGGCATTTGCTTAATGGGGGGGTTCAACCGGGCCAGGTCATCCCATGTGATGCGGTGTTTGATAAAAATAATAAAGATCTTCCGCAGATGGATATTGCTCTCTAGCGTGACCATGATATGAAGGATTAACCGTTGGTATGACCGAAACAACAGTGATTAACGAAGCGGCTGAGCAGACACCCCTGCGGAGCTATGCCGAAAAGGCGTATCTGGATTACTCCATGTACGTCATTCTCGACCGTGCATTGCCGAATATTGGCGATGGTTTGAAGCCCGTTCAGCGGCGCATTATCTACGCCATGAGCGAGCTGGGGCTTAAATCCACGGCAAAGTACAAAAAATCTGCGCGTACGGTCGGTGATGTGATCGGTAAATTTCACCCCCACGGTGACAGCGCGGCTTACGAGTCGATGGTGTTGATGGCGCAGCCATTTTCCTACCGTTATCCGTTGGTGGATGGTCAGGGGAACTGGGGCGCACCCGATGACCCCAAATCCTTTGCGGCGATGCGTTATACCGAATCGAAGTTGGCAAAGTTTGCCGATGTGCTGCTGTCGGAGCTGGGGCAGGGAACCGTCAATTGGAAACCTAACTTTGATGGCACGATGGACGAGCCGGAAATTTTGCCTGCCCGTGCTCCACACGTGCTACTCAATGGCACCACCGGGATTGCAGTGGGCATGGCGACAGATATTCCACCGCACAATTTGAGAGAAGTGGTAAGTGCGTGTATTCGTCTTTTGGAAGCGCCCAAAACGACGCTCAGGGAATTATGTGAGCATATTCAGGGGCCAGACTATCCTACTGAGGCAGAAATTATTACGCCCCGGGAAGAAATTATAAAAGCCTATGAAACGGGTCGTGGCAGTCTGAAGATGCGGGCCGTGTGGCAGAAAGAAGATGGAAGTGTCGTGGTGACCGCACTGCCGCACCAAGCCTCTGGAGCCAAAGTGTTGGAGCAGATAGCGGCTCAGATGAATGCCAAGAAACTGCCGATGGTGGCAGATCTTCGCGATGAGTCTGATCACGAAAACCCTACCCGGCTGGTGATTGTGCCTCGCTCCAACCGAGTTGACCTCGAAAGCTTGATGAATCACCTGTTTGTCACCACTGATTTGGAAAAAAGCTACCGTATTAACCTCAATATGATCGGTATTAATGGTCGCCCAGAGGTTAAGCCGCTCAACCAGATTCTTACCGAGTGGCTCAGCTTCCGAATAACGACAGTGCGTCGCCGCCTCCAGTACCGTCTTGACAGGGTTGATAAACGATTACACTTATTGGATGGCTTGCTGACGGCGTTCCTAAATATCGACGAAGTGATTCAGATTGTCCGTAGTGAGGATGAGCCAAAACCAGTGCTGATACAGCGCTTTAAGCTTAGCGATCTACAGGCAGAATATATTCTCGATACCAAGTTGCGACAGTTGGCACGGCTTGAAGAAGTGAAGATTCGAGCAGAGCAGGATGAGCTGGCTCTTGAAAAGGAAAAACTGGAAAAGATACTCGGCTCAGATCAGCGACTGAAAACCTTGGTTCGCAACGAACTGCTGGCGGTTGCCGAGGAGTTTGGTGATGATCGGATGTCACCATTAACAGAGCGGGGAGAGGTTCGGGCATTTAGCGAAGCTGATCTGCTCACCTCCGAGCCAGTTACCGTGGTGTTATCCGAGAAAGGCTGGATTCGCTCTGCAAAAGGCCACGACATAGATCCCACAACCCTCAGTTACAAGTCAGGCGATCATTTTCTTTGTGCCGCCAAGGGGAAAAGCAGCCAGAATGTCATCCTGCTGGATTCCACTGGGCGCACTTATGCCCTGCTGGCGCATACACTTCCCTCGGCCCGTGGCCAAGGAGATCCAGTGACGGGGCGACTTAATGTGCCTTCGGGGGCAACGCTCAACGGTGTGATCATGGGTGATGAGCATCAGCAATTATTGATGGCTACGGATGCGGGTTATGGTTTTGTGGCTAAGTTGGCTGACCTGCACACCAAAAACCGATCAGGTAAAACCTCGATTTCAATTCCTAAAGGAGGGCGCGTTCTTGCGCCTCAGCCCATTGCCGATGTTGATACCAGTCTGGTGGTGTCCGTCAGTAATGAGGGTAGAATGCTGGTGTTTCCTCTGGCCGATCTTCCCCAGCTAGCTCGGGGGAAAGGTAATAAATTAATCAATATCCCCTCCTCCAGACTGCAGTCCAGAGATGAGTTTATGGTTGCCGTGTCTGTGATTACCCCGGGCCAGCAGTTGTTGGTGCACTCGGGAAAACGTTATCTCAATCTAAAATTGTCAGACCTTGAGCATTATCGCGGAGAGCGGGGTCGTCGTGGCAATAAATTACCAAGAGGTTTTCAGAAGGTAGATCGGGTAGAGGTGGCAGGTGCTGAATAGCCTCAGTCTTAGTTTCTGACAATGTTTTTAATGACCTAACATTTATCCCAGCACTTCTTTTTACTATATTAGGTGCTCAAAACGGGCGCACTGCCCATAATAAGACGTTACTAATGAGGCTCCCTAGATGGATAACAAAATTTTACTAATTATTGCTTCTCTGTTGCTTCCGCCTTTGGCCGTATTTTTGAAAACAGGTGCTGGCAAAGATCTAGTGATCAACATTGTGCTATGCCTGTTTTTCTGGGTGCCCGGTATTATTCACGCTCTTTGGGTCTCGTTGAAGTAAGTTTTTGCCGGGTGGGGTCAGGCCACATTCGGCCCTTTACTGTTAAGGGAAGTGCTGTGTGACTTACCGTCAATACAAGGTGTTGGCAATCAGCGAAGGTGCCCTAGGCACGATTTTTCTCGGTGCATCGGGGTTTTCCTTTAGACAACTTGAAACAAACAGAGCCGAATGGGCAGGCGGCAGTTGGTTGGTAGGTGGTTTTAACCTGATTATCTTCATGGTCGGCTTCGTCAGTTTTTCTGAATGTTGGCGGCTAGGGTTGGGCCTGATGTTGTTCATAACCCTGATAGAGCTACCTGTTCTGCTCCCAAGGTGTTGTTCAGCGCTACAATAACAATTTGAGTGAGTCTCTCTTGGTGGGCCACGAATCTGATAAATAACTGTACTGTTTAAGGGGAAAACTGATGGAAGACATGATGGAAACAGCCGGAAACTTTATTCTTTTCTTCGGCTTCAAGGTGCTGATGGCGCTAGTTATTTTTGTTGTTGTAAAATAATAGCCAAGTGGCTTAGTCAAAGAGTCGAGGCAATGCTGAAGAAGAAAGAGATGGATGAAGCCATTCAGCACTTTGTTTCTGCATTGGTTTACTACGCTCTATTTGCCTTTGTGGCGATTGCGGCACTTGGACAGTTGGGTATTCATACCGCGTCTTTTGTCGCCGTTATCGCTGCCGCTGGTTTGGCGGTCGGTTTGGCCTTGCAAGGATCATTGGCTAATTTTGCTGCAGGTGTGCTAATCCTTATCTTTAAGCCATACCGTGTTGGTGATTTTGTTGAAGTGGCAGGTGTCTCCGGATCAGTAATCAAGGTTTTAGTGTTTACTACTGAGCTTAATACAGGCGATAACAAGCGAGTCATTATTCCCAATGGGCAGACCATGGGTGGCACTATCACCAATTATTCCACTAATGACACTCGTCGAGTGGACTTGGTGATGGGTATTGGTTATGGCGATGATATCGATAAGGCTAAAAAAGTGCTTGAAGAAGTTGTCGCTGCTGATGCACGTGTGTTGCAGGATCCTGCGCCAACGATTGCGGTGGTAGAGCTGGCCGATAGCAGCGTCAACTTTGTGGTTCGTCCTTGGGTAAATAAGGCGGATTACTGGGGTGCTTATTTTGGTCTGACTGAAGCAGTAAAAAAACGGTTTGACGCAGAAGGGATTTCCATTCCTTTCCCACAAAGCGATGTGCATATGCATCAGATAGCCAGTAACGACTAAAAAGACAAAAAGCCCCAGCTTTATGGGGCTTTTTTTTATCCTAGATAAAGGAGAAAAGTGATGGGTGTTCTTTCTTGGATTGTATTGGGGTTGATTGCCGGGATTCTGGCGAAGTTGGTGATGCCTGGAAAAGATCGCGGTGGCTTTATTATCACGGTGCTGTTGGGTATTGCTGGCGCGTTTGTAGGTGGTTGGGCCGGTTCTTTTCTGGGGCTGGGCACTACTGGCGGCTTCAGCCTTGGTAGCATTGTGACGGCAACAGTGGGTGCGTTATTACTGCTGGTCATCTATCGCCAAATAAAAAAATAAACTGGGTTTGATTATTTATTGATAATGATGTGGAGACATTATGATGAAAACGTTATTGATCGTTATTACATCCTTGGTGCTAGGCTTCGGTTCGGCTCAACTGGCATTGGCGAAAAAACCAGACGATGCAGATGGAAAGGCGTCTATGAAAGAGCAGAAGTCTGAAAAGCACGAAATGCGAAAGAATGATCGCGACGATAGATCTGATGATAAGTCCGACGACAAATCACGAGACGATAAATCTGATGATAAGTCCGACGATAAATCAAGAGACGACAGATCTGATGACAAGTCCAGGTCAGGTGAGAAAAAAGCCAAAAAAGATAAATCACGAGATGATAAGTCCGGTGATAGGCCTTCGGGGCATGACAAGCAGCAAGGTAAAAAAGCAGATCAGGAGCGAAAAGAGCAGGGTAAAGGCTCTGAGCAGGGGCAGACGTCTCGTGAAGAACATAGCCGGAAATGGTGGAACTTTTGGGAGTAAGCTAGCCAATTCATAGGCTTTTCTACAGCTTCACCATGTAGCAGGCTGACGTCCCGTTGTTCAGACGGCTTCTCTCTAACCCCTCTTTAAACCCATAAAAATGCAGCCTCGTGGCTGCATTTTTATGCCTGTTTACGTTTAATATAAGCGGAAAGAGCAGAAAGAGCGGGAAAGTTTGATGATGGAATTAATCGAGCTCTAATTGCTTCTTTAATTGAAGCAACCGGGCTCGAGATTCCTCATTACTTAGAGCGGGTTTTTGCTCGTCGTTTAATTGAGACGTAATAAGCGGGGTGAGTTGTTGCCCCTGAGCGATGTCGCGGCAGATTCGACGATAGTTTTCCTGATAGGAAGGATAGCTACTTGATTCAGATTCATTGGACAAGCGGTACCAGCCCGTTTTCAGGCCTGCATAGTAAACAGCCAAGTGCGACCAGTTAAAGGCAGTTTTGGGTGAAGGCGCATTGCAGGCTTCTTGGTAAGCACTTCTTGGACTGGGTAATCCCCCATTGCTGACTGACTCCTCGCAACACTGAATCATGCGGTTGAGCGTGGGTAGGTAGTCCGAGGTTTCGATAACTCGCCGAGCTCCCAGTAGAAGCTGCTCCTCGGAGAAGTATGACAGGGCCTCTAGCCAGAGTCGTTTGGCTTGGTTGAGTAGCTCTGTATTACTGTAAGCGCTATAAAACTGGTTGTGGTAGTTCAGTCGAAACAAGGCAAAAACCTGATTGATAGCATCAATCAGGTGGGTGGCGTGCTCAGGTGCTGGCCCAGCTTCGATCACTGAGTTCGTCGATGAGGCTGCTACTTCTTGTACTGTTTGATCGATGAGGTCGTTGCTGTTGTCCATTGGTAATTACCTGAGAAGAGGCGGGTTGCTGACGGGACCACTCCCGCTTAACGTGTTGTAAGAATTTGGTATTCCATGAGCTGTAAATCTGGCCGCTATCCCGCCAGTAAAGTATAAACTCCGGTACCAATTGTTCGGCGAAAGTACGGTTGATATTCGCCAGTGCCAAGACCTCATAGAGCTCCTCGCTGGGTTGCCAGTCGGCAGGTAGCTGGCGTGGTTCTGAATCATTCTCCATGGTGGCAGTGAATCGAGCCCACTGCCTTTTTACATGCATGATGAAACGACTGTTCCAGGTATTGGAGACATCGCCTCGCTCCATCCAGTACAGAATAAACTCTGGAATAGCATCCTCTACAAAATTGCCGTTGATGCCTGCTTGGCGAGTAAGAATCTCCATGGCATCCCGCGATGGCGTCCAGTCATTGCTCATTGATAATTGCTGGCCGCGTTTTGCTGTTTCAGTTTGCTGGGCGCGCCAGAGACGGAGCATATGCTTGATGAACTTGGAGCCCCAGCTAAATTGTGGCTCGTTACGCTCTGTCCAATAAGTGATAAATTCAGGTAGCTGGGTAGTGATAAATTCAGCAGGAATATTGTACTGGTCCAGCTGCCGCAACACTTCTAGCTCAGGCCGCCAATCTAGGGTGAGAGTTTTTGTCCCCTGCCTTTGTGCCGCAATTGGAGGCTGAATGTTGCTCGATATGGGCTGCTCATTAAAGGCGAAGCGAAGCTCTTTGCACTCGGTGAAGGGGGCAGAGGCAATGAGCAAAACACCTTTGTCGCGCAAGCTGACAGCAATACGCTGAATAGCCTCTGGGCTCCAAAAGGGAGTGATTTTTTGTAGCTGGGGCCAGTTAGTGCTGAGCCACTGAAACCCCTTGTTAGCTTCCGGTTCGCCGTGACACATTAGTTCATTTAGAGCTTGGAGGAGCACTGCCTCTTCGAGGCCGATAGTGGCGGCCAGTGAGGGGGAGATGACCAAGGGTTTTTCTGGAATCAGAGACATATGGCCACTTTATCAGAAATTGGTTTCCAAGTTTAAAGAAAGCTTAGCGTGAGATGTTGTTTTCTATTGTGACTTTTGATCGGTAGTATGCGTCAAAAATAATAAAAAAATGGAATGTATATGTTGCCATGGAATAGAAAGGCCTCTGGGGGCGTGCTTCCACGAGTGGATCTAGGGGTGATCTGCCTACTGTCCGGGCTAAGCTTATTCTCTGATAGCCTGCTGGCGAAAGACAGTATGACAGAGGAGGATTTGCTGGCCGAGATACCTATGGTGGTGGCTGCAACCCGGTTGCCGCAGCCTGTGACTGACACCCCTGTAGCCATTACCGTGATTGATCGCCAGATGATTGATGCATCAGGTTTTCTGGAAATCCCGGACTTGTTGCGATTGGTGCCCGGTTTTCAAGTTGGCTTGAGCTGGCGAGATCACCATACTGCTGTGACTTATCATGGTCAGTCCGATGGTCTGTCACGACGAATGCAAGTGTTGATTGATGGCCGAGTGGCGGTTGGCTCTCTGTTTGGTATCGTGGATTGGGATAGGCTCGGAATTGTCGTTGATGATATCGACCGAATTGAAGTGGTTCGAGGGCCTGCCAGTGTTTCGTTCGGCTCCAATGCGTTTACTGGCGCCATTAATATTATTACTCGAGGTCCCTATGACAATCCGGGTTGGCGTATGAGTGCGACAAGCGGTAGCCAGGATATAAGTATTGTGTCGACACAATATTCTCATGTGGGTGAAAAATTTGACTATCTTGCGTCGGCTAGTTATTTCCATTCGGATGGTTTTGATGGCGTCAACGATGAATCAACCGCACGATCAGCCCGGCTGAAAGGACATTATCAATTTGCGACTAGTGCGGCTTTAGATTTTCAGTTAGGTCAGTCCGAGGGGCCTTGGGGACGTGGTGGGACAGGTTTGGTTATCGACCCCGTGGCGGAGAAAGAGGCTACTGAGCAGTACGGGAATGTCCGGCTAACACAGTCAGCCTCTCCTGGGAATGAGTGGTACCTTCAGTTTGGTCTGAGCTCTAGTGAGGAAGATGATAAATTTAATGCGGGCCTGCTTTCTGATCTTTTGGGGGTCTCCCCAGCTCAGGTACCTTTAATTGTTCTCGGTCAGCAGGATCAGCACATTTCTGTAAATACCTTCGACTACACTACAAAACGCCTAGATGTTGAATTTCAGAAGTTGACCCTATTGGGTAACCGCCATCGTGCCGCGTGGGGGTTGGGTTATCGAAAGGATATGGTTGAAGGTGTTGCCGTTATAGGGAAAACTGGCTGGGAAACGATGGAGACCTATCGGGCTTATGGCAGCCTGGAATATAGGCTATCAGAGCGTTTATTACTGAATGCTGGTATTACCTATGAAGACAATAATTTTAACAAAGGTGAGTTTTCTTCACGACTGGGGCTCAATGTTACTGTAGCCAAGGGGCATGTTTTTAGGGTGTCCGCTGCTGAAAGTTGGCGGCAACCATATTTAGCGGAATATAAGCACGATGTCGCCATCCGTCTTAATGATGGAACGGTGATTGAGCAAGTTGAGATTTCTACAGAAGACCGAGAAGCTGAGAGGCTGCGTAGCTATGAAATGGGGTATGTTGGCAATTGGCTTAATGGCCAACTAACAACTGAGGTGAAGGTGTTCAGGGAAGAATTTGAGAAAGAAGTGGAGTTGGTTTTGGATCCCTTTTACCCCGAAGTGGCCTCCATTTTTAATCCCGGGGCCATTCTCGATACTAATGGCGGATCCACTGAGATCACCGGTGTTGAAACCGGCATCAACTGGCAATTGAATAAGGATTCTCAGCTGTGGCTGTCGTATGCGTTTTCAGAAGTTGATCAACACTGTCAAATGTTTGCATTTCGGTGTTTACCTGAGAACGATGCGACGCCAAAGCACACTGGTAGCCTGTTAGTGTCCCATGACTTTAACCGGCATTGGCAGGTGAGCGCTGGTTACTATTATCTTGATGAAATGGCCTGGACTCTATGGGGCGGTGATACAAAATCTTACGATCGAGTCGATATGCGTATTGCTCGAACTTTCAATTTTAGCGCTGCCGACCTTAAATTGGAGTTGATCGGCCAGAACCTCGGCAGTGACTATCAGGAATTTAACCAGCGTAATGAGTTTGAGACACGGACCTTTATGCGGGCAACAGTTCAGTTTCACTGAATTTCATCAGCCTATGTCACCCTTAGCAATACACACTTCCTTTATTGATCTTTCGCACCTCGAGGGTACGCATGGTTTTTTCTGAAAGTGGTCACCATGTTAAGCTGACGCCCATTTCCGGGAGGACTTTCAGTGGTAAAAAAGAAAACAACCACCTATGTATGCAATGACTGCGGTGCTGACTATAGCAAGTGGCAGGGGCAATGCAGTGACTGCAATGCCTGGAATACCCTCACTGAATTACGCTTGGGATCGACAAATGCCGCAGTTAGTCGTCGTAGTGTCGGATTTGCCGGGGCCGCCGGTGGTACGGTAAGCACGCTAGCTGAAATTGCCTTGGATGAGATACCCCGGTTAAGTACTGGCACATCAGAACTGGATTTGGTGTTGGGTGGTGGGCTAGTTCCCGGCTCGTGTATTCTCGTCGGCGGCGAGCCTGGAGCGGGGAAAAGCACCTTATTGCTGCAAACACTCTGTGGGCTAGCTGAAACTCACAAGGCTCTCTATGTCACCGGTGAGGAGTCACCGCAGCAGGTTGCTATGCGCGCAAGCCGCCTCGGGTTACCCACCGAAAAACTACACATCATGGCAGAAACATCGGTAGAAGCTGTTTGTGCGACAGCCGAACAGTTGCAGCCGAAAATTCTGGTTGTGGATTCCATTCAGGTGATGCATCTAGATGATGTGACATCAGCTCCCGGCAGTGTGTCTCAGGTTCGTGAGAGTGCGGCTATGTTGATTCGCTATGCCAAGCAGACGAATACTGTGCTGTTGTTGGTGGGTCATGTGACCAAGGACGGTAGCCTTGCAGGACCCAAAGTCCTAGAGCATATGATTGATTGCTCGCTAATGTTGGAAGGCTCCAGCGACAGTCATTTTCGGACTCTGCGCAGTAATAAGAATCGCTTTGGTGCTATCAATGAGTTGGGTGTTTTCGCCATGACAGATAAAGGATTGCGAGAAGTGCCCAACCCTTCCGCTATCTTTCTACAACGTGGTGACGAAGTGGCTTCGGGTAGTGTGGTAATGGTCGTTTGGGAAGGTACCCGGCCATTATTGGTAGAGCTACAGGCATTGGTGGATGATAGTCACCTAGGCAACCCTCGTCGAGTCACGGTGGGGCTGGAGCATAATCGCTTGGCGATGCTTCTGGCAGTGCTACATCGCCATGGGGGCATTATGGTGGGTGATCAGGATGTCTTCGTGAATGTGGTCGGAGGTGTCAAGGTGCTAGAGACCAGCGCCGACTTGGCGCTGATTCTGTCTGTTATGTCCAGCTTCCGGAGCCATCCATTACCCAGAGACTTGGTGGTCTTTGGCGAGGTGGGCCTTTCCGGTGAAATTCGACCGGTTCCCAATGGTCAGGAGCGGTTGAGAGAGGCCGCCAAGCACGGTTTTACACGGGCTATTGTTTCGGCAGGAAATGCGCCACGCAAGCCCATCAAAGGCATGGAGGTCATCCCTGTTCGTAAAATTACCGAGGCACTTCAGGCCCTCGATTAATCTTTATTACCCATCAAGAATATTTCTCCTTCATTGACATTGATGCGTGCTGGGCGTAACTTCGCCCACCTTGCTAATGCAATAGGTTCTTGGCTCGCTTGTCAGCGAGTTGAGTTAAACGGGAAATCGGTGAGTTAAACCCATATCTTCAATGGGTTAACGATTCCGATACTGCCCCCGCAACGGTAATTGAGTGAATCTACTGGCCAGTACGAAGCCAGTAGATTCAAACGCTAAATCACACAGCCACTGTGCAACTGCATGGGAAGGCGATTTAGCAGGGAAACCGCTCATGAGTCCGGAGACCGGCCTGTCGCTATGCAGACGAACCGCGGGGTGCGGTTGTGCTGGTGTCGACATTAACGTTGTCTCTCCGCCAATTTTTCCTCCGTGGATTTTTTATTCAAGATGCGTTCGGGGCTGAACGCCGGAGAAAAATTGATTAAATACCTTGCGCTCGCTAGCTTTCTGGCAATTTTTGCTGTGACTCATACCAACCACACATACGCTGAGCAGACTGAAAATAAAGATTCTTACCTGCAAGAAGTCGTTGTTACTGCCTCACTTCAACCAATCCGTCTTCAGCAATCTGGCAATGCTATTACGGTCATTGCAGCCGAAGAAATTGAAAAATCTAATGCCACTATGGTTAGTGATCTATTGCGTAATGTGCCTGGCTTGGCCGTTAGCCGAAGCGGTGTGCTTGGCTCTGCCACCCAATTGAGAGTACGAGGGGCTGAGGCCAATCATGTGCTCGTGATGATCGATGGGGTTGAGGTAAATGACCCTTCTCAGGCGGACGAATTCAACTGGGCTCACCTGCCAGCAACGGGTATTGAGCGGATTGAGATTGTCCGTGGTCCACAGAGCGCCTTATGGGGCAGCGATGCAATGGCTGGAGTGGTAAACATTATTACTCAGAAATCCGGGGAGCCACTCCAAGGGAGCCTCTATTCAGAAGCGGGTAGTCACGGTACTAACCATTCAGGTTTTCGTGCGGGTGGAAGTGGTGAGAGCTACCATGTCAACCTTAGTGGGTCAGACATTTCTTCTGATGGTGAGAATATCTCCCGACATGGTCCTGAGGAAGACGGTTATCAAAATACCACGCTAAACCTGAATGCAGGATGGCAGCCTATGGATAACCTATCGTTCTCAGTGACAGGCCGACAGACTGAGGGTGAAAATGAGTTTGATGGTGTAGATTACTTTGTCACCGGGCTGCCTGAAGATGCTGACAATGAATCTGAATTTCGTCAGCGTTTTGTTCGGATTAAAGCAGATTTATCACTACTGGAAGATCGTTGGAAGCAGCGTCTGGCGCTATCTGTTAGCCGCCATAACAATGAAAACTTCTCCAGCGATACTAAGACAGGATCTACGGACACTCGAAAAAAACAATATTCATATCTAAGCAGCCTAAGCTGGGCTGAAGAGACGCAACAGATTTCATTTCTAGCAGAGCGTGAAACCGAAGACTTCGCCCAGCGAGGCCCAATTTCCTTTTTTGGCGATGACCCCAATCAGAAGCAGAATCGAAAAACTGACAGCCTCGCTCTTGAGTATCGTATTACATTGTGGGAAGACCTCACATTGGCAGCCAGTGTTCGTCATGATGACAATAGCGAATTTAAAAATGCAAATACCCGGCATTTTGAGGCCAGCTATGCTCTGCCTGATATCGGCACTCGTTTTCGTGCCGCTTATGGTACTGCCTTCAAGAACCCCACATTTACAGAGCGTTTTGGTTACTATGACAGCTCACCATTCTTTCCTTTTCGGGGCAACCCCGATTTAGAACCAGAAGAGTCCAAGGGCTGGGAAGTGGGTATTGATCAGGCCTTTTTGGATGGAGATCTACTTGTTGAGTTGACCTATTTTAAAGCTAAACTAGAAAATGAAATTAACGGCTATGTCTATGATCCTCTGAATTTTGTGACTACAGCGGAAAATGTTGAAGGCACCAGTGATCGTCAAGGAATAGAAGCTACGCTCGATGCAAAACTTACGGCTACTTTGAGAGCTAAAGCTAGTTATACCTATACCGATGCCACTGAACCAAATTCGACAACAGGTAGTGATGTTGATGAGTTGCGACGGGCGCGCCATTTGGCGAGCGCGAGTCTGAATTGGTCGCCAACAAGTAAGTTGAACCTTGCTCTGAATGCTCAGTACAACGGTGCTCAGGATGATATTTTCTTCCCTCCCTGGTCGCAGTCTTCACAAGTATTAGAGTTGGATGATTACACGCTGTTGAACTTAACAGCCAACTACCAGATGAATAAGCAATTGTCGGTCTATACTCGGTTGGATAATCTCCTAGACGAGAATTATGAAGAAGTATATGGCTTTCAATCGCTAGGTTTTGGCGCTGTTTTGGGGGTTCGCTACAACTTTTCACGATAACTATTGATACTTTATTGGGGTGGTAAGCTGTGACTGATTTGAGTACAGAGGTTCGAACCAGAGTACTACTCTCTTGGAGTAGCGGTAAGGACTCTGCGTGGAGTCTTTACCAGTTGCAGCAGGACCCCAAGATAGAGGTGGTTGGTTTACTGACCACCTTCAATCAAGCATTTGATCGTTCTGCAATTCATGGTGTTCGCCTAGAGCTTGTTCGGGCACAAGCGGAGGCTGCAGGATTGCCGTTATTGGAAATCCCGCTGCCTTGGCCGTGCAGTAACGAGGCATATGAACGAGCGATGGTTGAAGCGCTGGATCGCGCTAAACGTGAATTATCACCAGATGCTGTGGCCTTTGGTGATTTATTTCTGGAGGATATCCGGCAGTACCGTGAGGAGCGCATGGCTGATACTGGCTTGGAGCTATTGTTCCCTATCTGGGGGATACCCACCGATGAGCTTGCGGGGCAAATGATTGAAGCTGGCTTGCAGGCGCATGTCACCTGTCTTGACCCTGGTAAAATGCCAGAGGTTCTAGCTGGTGCTTCGTTTGATATGGATTTCATCAAAAAACTGCCTAGCGTAGTAGATCCTTGTGGTGAGAATGGTGAATTCCATACCTTTGCTTGGAATGGACCTATGTTTCAGAAGCCGGTGATAGTCATACAGGGCGAGACCGTTACCCGTGATGGGTTTGTTTACACTGATTTTATAGGTGCACCACTGTGAAAATTGTTTCCCTGCTTCCCAGTGCTACGGAAATTATTTGTGGTATTGGCTTGCGTGATCAATTAGTTGGCGTTACTCACGAGTGCGACTACCCGGCAGATGTCGTGGGGTTGCCGATTGTTACCCGCTCTAGAATTCCCAAGGGGCTGCCCAGTAATGAAATTGATGCCATTGTACGAGGCCAATTAGAAACAGATAGTGCGCTGTACAGCCTTGAAGCAGAGGTGCTGGCATCATTGTCGCCAGACTTGATTGTGACCCAGTCACTCTGCGATGTATGCGCTGTATCGGCGGATGAAGTCACATCTGTTGCTTGTCAATTACCGGGAAATACCAACGTCATTAATTTGGAACCCACCTGTTTGAGCGACGTGCTAGAAACTATTTTGGTGGTGGGTGATGCGGCCGAACGATCAGTTGAGGCGCAGGCTTATTTTGACAGTTTGACCCAGCGGGTTGAGGCTGTGGTTCAGCGTACAAAACATATCGGCCATGACTTACATCCCAAGGTAGCTATTCTTGAATGGCTAGATCCCCTGTTTGATGGGGGGCACTGGTATCCGGAATTAATTGAAATGGCTGGTGGTACACCTTGTTTTGGCCACCGGAATAAGCCATCTTGCAGTCGCTCCTGGGAGGATTTGGTGGCAGCACAACCAGATGTGATTTTAGTGTCCCTTTGTGGCTTCGATTTGGAGCGCACAGCCCAGGATATGCCTTTACTGGTAGATCAATCCGGGTTCTCCAAGTTGCCAGCGGCTCAAAATGGTCAAACCTATATGGTTGATGGCAATTGTTATTTCAGTCGGCCTGGTCCTCGTTTAGTGGATAGTCTGGAAATTCTTGCTAACCTGCTTCATCCTGAGGTGCACTTTTTACCAAAAGGGGTGCCTTCGGCCATGAAATGGTCGGCAGAAACTTGAGGATTAAAATGTGACTGATACGCACAAGAAAGACAAGTACCAAAAAAAAATGCAGAAGCTCAAGGACAATGTGGATGCGGGCATCGAAGCCGCCGATTGCGAGCGCGGCGTAATAATTTTGCTCACCGGTGATGGTAAGGGAAAGACCAGTTCCGCTTTTGGAATGGTGATGCGAGCAATGGGTTACGACTATAAGGTAGGTGTTGTTCAATTTATCAAGGGCGAGCAATTGTCTGGCGAAGAATTGTATCTACGCGATAAGTGCCCTCAAGTAGATTTCTATCAAATGGGTACTGGATTCACTTGGGATACCCAAGATCGAGAAGCCGATATTGAGGCTGCTGAAAGAACCTGGGTTGTTGCTGAGCGGATGCTAAAAGACGATAGTTTCCATTTGGTCGTACTAGATGAGCTTACGTATATGTTCAGCTTTAAATATCTGGATGAAGATAGGGTGCTAAATGCGGTGCGTAACCGCCCGGCGAACCAAAGCGTGGTGATCACTGGCCGTGGTGGAGGTTCCAGTTTGCAGGAGCTGGCTGATACCGTGTCAGAAGTTAAAGACATCAAGCATGCCTACAAAGCCGGTGTTATGGCTCGCCGGGGCGTGGATTTTTGATACATACTTCGCCTTAAATATAACCTTCAAGAGCGATTGTTTTGCGCCGTCAGTCCCCCTCACAATTTATTTTTATTGCCAGTCTTTCTCTGGTCATGGCCTTAGTGTTGGGGTTGTTGAGTGGAGCGGTAAATATCCCTCCATCAAAGTTACTGGGGTTGTTTGACCTAAGTAATACAGATCTGGATCATCGTATTCTTCAAACTATCCGTCTACCTCGTGTATTGCTGGCCGCATTGGCAGGAGCTTGCCTAGCCAGTTGTGGTGCCGTCATGCAGGGGTTATTTCGCAACCCATTGGCAGATCCCTCTTTGATAGGCGTTTCCAGTGGCGCATCGGTCGGTGCCAGCTGTGTGATATTTTTTGGTGGTGCCAGCTTGGTCGGCAGTGGTATTGGTTTGCCCGCCATTGCCATTGGGGCATTTGTCGGTGGGCTGTTGGCTACCAGTGTCGTGTATCGGCTGGCCACGTCCATTACGGGCACCTCTGTTTCAACCATGTTATTGGCGGGTATCGCCATTACTGCTCTCGCCGGCGCCACCACTAGCTTGTTTAGCTTCTTTGCTGATAATGAAATGTTGCGCCGTATTAGCCTTTGGCAAATGGGTAATCTGGATGGTGCAGATTGGTCGCGAGTAACGACGCTTGCTTTGGTCGTCGTTCCACTGATATTAATCTTGCCCAAGGAAGGACAAGCCCTTAATGCCATGCTGCTGGGTGAGTCAGAGGCCCGTCATTTGGGCGTTGCTGTAGAATGCTTGAAGAGGCGGCTAATACTACTCACTGCTTTGGGCGTGGGTGTAGCCGTTTCGGTATCGGGTATTGTGGCTTTTGTAGGGCTGATTGTTCCCCACCTGGTACGTTTGCTCATTGGCCCGGATCATCGGTATTTGATTCCAGGCTCAGCTATTCTTGGAGCGGTTCTACTGTTGCTAGCGGATACTGCCGCTCGAACACTGATGTCTCCAGCCGAGCTGCCAACGGGTGTTCTCACCGCCTTGTTAGGCGCGCCCTTTTTTGTGGGCTTGCTGATTCAGCAGCGCCAAAAACTGATGGGATAGCCAATGCTTGAAGCCCGTCAATTGTCACTATCCCTTTCTGAGTTTACCCTGTTGCAGGGTATCGACCTGCAAATTGAGGCGGGTAAAGTGACGGCTATCCTTGGTCCCAACGGTGCGGGCAAAACCAGCCTCTTACGACTACTGACGGGTGAATTACTCCCCTCGAGTGGCGAGATTGTTTTCAATGGTGCCCAACTCAGTCAGTGGCAGCCGAAACAACTGGCTAAGATGCTGTCGGTATTGCCGCAGGGGTCGCAGTTGAATTTCCCATTCACTGCCAGGGAGGTGGTGATGATGGGCCGTATTCCCCATGCCACGGGTTTAGTTAAAGATACCGAAATTGTTGATGCTGCGCTTAGTGCGGTAGGGGGAAGTTATCTGGATAAACGCTTCTACACCCAAATGTCCGGGGGTGAAAAACAGCGAGTACAGTTAGCCCGTGTGTTGGCTCAAATTTGGGAGCCAGATGCCAGTGGTGATCGTTTTCTTATTTTGGACGAGCCCACCTCTTCTTTTGATTTGGCGCATCAGCAGCTCACTTTGGAGATTGTTAGAGGCTTTGCTCGACAAGGTGTTGGTGTGCTGATGGTGATTCATGACCTCAATTTGGCAGCGGGGTGTGCCGATCAGCTGGTGATGCTCAGTTGTGGGAAAATTGCTGCTCAAGGTTCCCCCGAGACGGTACTAACAACCGCTATGATTAAAGATGTGTTTAATGTGGATGCCTCCATTGGCCTTCACCCCAAGACTGGCTCACCGTTGGTTATTGTCTAATATGAATGGCCGAGGTTACTTGTTAGCGTTGTTCGTACTGCTCTCAGCAAGCGTATCGGCAGAAATTGTAATTGAAGATGATATAGGGCGAGAGCTTGTATTGTCGAAGCCAGCCCAGCGAGTGATTAGCTTGGCCCCTCATCTCACTGAAGTGGTTTATGCGGTGGGTGGTGGCGATCAGATGGTGGCCACTGTCGCTTGGAGTGACTTTCCTGAAGAGGCCAAAGCGTTACCGATTATTGGTTCTAACAATAAAATTAATTATGAAGCCCTGCTGTCCTATAACCCTGATCTGGTGTTGGTGTGGCATAGTGGTAATGGTGACGGCATTGTTCGAAGATTAGTATCACTTGGTCTGAATGTCTACGTCAATGAACCGCGGAAGTTAAACAATATTCCGACTACGTTACATAAAATTGGGCAGCTTATTGGTCGAGAGGTCGAGGCGAAAACAGTCGCACAGCGATTCTTGGCTTCCCTCGAATCTCTTCAGCAGCAATACCGCAATCTTCGAACGGTCGATGTTTACTATCAGATTTGGCAATCACCTCTGATTACTTTTGGCGGTGGTCACCTGGTATCTGATGTGCTCACACTCTGTGGTGCAGAAAACGTCTTTGCTGATGCGGGTCCACTTGTGCCTAGAGTGGGGCTAGAGTCGGTGTTAGCGGTTGACCCGGAAGTTATTATTGTCGGTCAATACACCCAGGTTGAAGCTGCTTTTGACAGCTGGCGACAGTGGCCACAGCTTCGAGCTGTGGCGCAGGGCCATCTGTATAGCGTTGACCCCTATCTATTACATCGCCACACCCCAAGAATTATTCAAGGTGCCCTGCAATTATGTGACGCCATTGATAAGGCACGTTAGAGCATATATTTCAGGCACATAAAAAACCGCCTTTCGGCGGTTTTTTTAATGCTTAAATATGAAGGGTGAATCGTTACTTAAAGAACGTATCCACGTTCATCGTGCTGCGATAAATCCAAGCCATAAGTCTCTTGCTCAGCATCTACCCTTAGGCCAACCATCAGGTCTACCAGTTTTAAAACTATGTAGGTAATCACTGCGGTATAGACCAGTACGCTGACCACGCCAGTCGCCTGTACTTTCAGTTGGGAGAGCATTGCCATTCCTTCTGCGAAGCCCTGGCCACTGAACACACCGAGTTCCGACGAGGCAAAAATGCCGACAAGTAATGTACCCAGAATACCGCCCACACCATGAACGGGGAACACATCCAGTGAATCATCAATTTTTAATTTCTGTTTGATAAACTGGGTGGCAAAGTAGCAAAGAACACCGGCGGTAAAACCAATCACCAGTGCCCCACCTGGGCCGACGAAACCAGAGGCGGGGGTGATGGTGCCGAGTCCGGCAACCATGCCGGTAACGATACCGAGAACGGAAGGCTTCCCGTGTTTAACCCACTCCATCATCATCCAGGCTAGAGAGCCGGTGGCTGCGGAAATATGTGTTACGAGCATGGCCATGCCGGCATCCCCATTAGCCGCCAATGCGGAACCTGCGTTAAAGCCAAACCAGCCTACCCACAGCATACCGGCACCGGTAACAGTCATGGTCATGTTGTGTGGCATCATGGCTTGTTGTTGGAAGCCTTTGCGATTGCCGATCATTACTGCTGCAACCAGTGCGGCGGTACCTGCTGTGATGTGTACTACAGTGCCTCCGGCAAAATCCAGCAGCCCCATCTCTTGTAACCAGCCTCCGCCCCAAACCCAGTGGGTGACCGGTACGTAAACGGCTAGCAGCCAGATACTGCTGAAAATAAGTACTGCAGAAAATTTAATGCGTTCAGCAAATGCACCAATAATGAGAGCGGGAGTAATAATGGCAAAGGTCATCTGAAACATACTGAAAACGGATTCGGGGATATCACCCGACAGCGTATCCTCCGTCATGTTGGCAAACATAAAGTTATCGAGGCCGCCGATCCAGCTATTAGCGATGCCGCCATCGGTAAATGCCAGGCTGTAGCCACAGATAAACCAAATAAGTGATGCTATGCAGGTGATGGCGAAGCATTGCATCAAAATGGATAAAACATTTTTGGCCCGGACCAGGCCACCATAAAAAAGCGATAGACCGGGAATGGTCATAAATAGCACGAGGGCCGTTGATGTGAGTATCCAGGCGGTGTTGGCACCATTAAGGCTATCCGCATGTCCCAGTGTGGGAAGCATTATTAATCCCAGTAGCGTGGCACGGAAAGCTAAGCCTCGATTTAAGCATTTGAGCATGGTCATCTTCCTCTTTTTATGCACTATAAGTGTGCAGATAAACATACTCATGTTGGTTTGTAGCACCAATATGAAGCAATTTATGTTGGTTGTTAGCCGCTATGGGGCATTTTTAAAGAATTCTCTAAATGAATCGCAAATGCTGTGCCAGAAATGATAAAACATGAGTATTTTTGGTGCGAATTGTTATCTTAGGTGTATTGGGTGTCGGCAGGCGTTGTTGTGCTGTTTGTTCGTGAGACGGTGTTATCTGTCGTTGCTATCGTTGGTTTCATCACTATTGGTGGAGTAGTACTGATACGGTTATGGTGGAAAGGATATGCGGTAGTGACCTGATGATGAGCATATACTAGTATTGATTTTTTTGCTGTAGATGAGGTGTTCCTATGACCAATGAAGAGCTGCGAGCTCAACTTGATGAATTGCACAAAGAGCTTGAAAAAGCTAACACCTTGGCCCCAGAAGAGCGGGATTTGTTTGGTCATTTGTTGTCCGATATGGTTCGGATTGCTCAAGGTGAAGAGCCTGGGGTCAATCCTAAAGAAACCCTACGAGATCAACTTGAACACAAAGCCAGTGATTTTGAGTCAGATCATCCGCGGTTGGCAGCTATTGTCCGCCAGGTATTGGACTCTTTAAATAAAATGGGGATATAGCGTATCTATTATCGAGATGTAATCAGCGAGGGTCAGTTGTGATAAAGCGTTTGGGGTTTGGTTTGCTGCTGATAGTTATTTCGTGCACGTTTGGTTGTGCCACGAACGAAGAAGAGGGCTCGTATATTGGGTGGCACTGTTCGGGGGATAAAAGAAGCGATGACTGGACGTGTCAGCAGCGCACAATAAAGGATGGTCTTCCTGTAGATGACTCTATTGCCAAAACAAAAGCGATCTCAGCGCCCTCTTCGCAAGAAGGGGTGGATCCTGAAAAGGAAGACCTAGTTGTTGCTGGTTTTCCGAGTCAGAAATGGCGCCAGCAACTTCCCACGCTAACTAATACTGCGGTAGCTATAGATGTGCCGGGCTCAGAAAGCCGCCGAAGCAATCTTAAGAAATTACCTCCGAGGCAGCCAGAACCCGTGTCACGTGTCTCGGCTTATCCCGTGAGTGCTAATTCTGAGATGCATGCCATCGGAGAGGTGGTAGAGGAAAATACGGAAACAGCAATAGTGGCAAGTGACAAGCTCTTAGAGTCGGATCGGGCGATGCCATCTTCACCGTCTGGTTTTACCGTACAGTTAGGGGCCTTTCGAACCGAAAGTCAGCTAAAAAGTTTCATCGGTGAGAACCATCTTGAGGATTTATCCGTAAGCCATGTTCAAACCAAGAGCGATGACCAAGTCTGGCATTTACTTACTTGGGGTGAATTTGAAACCCCGGTGGAAGCTCTGCAAGCCTGGGAACAGCAGGCGGTAAACTATCCGAAGGTTGAGCCTTGGGTTCGCCCTTTGCTATCCCGACAAGACGGCGGCGAAAGAGTAGAGTCCTAGTAGGGATATCATCTCAGTTGCCTATTGAATGAGGCTCTTCGATCAGGATGAAAAAAGAAAATTTATTATCAAATATTCCAGCTGAGATTCCTGGTGAGGTTATTGAGGAGATACTCTCTTCGGTGCATGTTCGTATTGAGCGAATTGTTTCAAAAGGGCATGATTCGCTCGGTAATAATTGGTATGACCAAGATGAGAGCGAGTGGGTGCTGGTTCTGCAGGGTGCTGGTGCACTGGAGTTTGAGGGCGGTGAGCAGTTGGCATTAGCTGCTGGAGACTATGTGAATATTCCCGCCCACAAAAAACACCGCGTGGCCTGGACTGACCCTGATGCAGAAACAATTTGGTTGGCAGTGTTTTACCAGTAGAGAAAAGAGTTTACGTTTTCAACATTATTTTGTGCCTGTGCCTGTGCCTGTGCCTGGGCATCACCGCCGAGGCTCTGTTATCTAAAAGCCCAGTCGGCTGCTGACTAACCAACTGGCTAGCGACCCTATAAGCATAAACCCGAGCGAATAAAAAAGTGCACTACGGCGGAAGCGCTTGCTAAGTTGTCGCTGTTCTTGGCCGCCAATAATAAACGGAAGTCCCTGATGTTGTGGTTGGGTAAGCACATGCTCTGCTGGTTGTTGGGATTGTTCTATTTGTCCGAGTCTGGCTTCTTTCAAGGCTGCATCGCGTACAATTTTCCATTCTTTTAGGTCCAGTTCACCATCGCTATTTTTGTCAAAGCGAGCAAGTAGCTTGGAAAAATCTTGTTTCCATTCACTGAGCACATTACCGATGAGTTGCTTGGGTGTAAAAGTTCGTAAACCGCCGCTGTCAGTTTCAAAGTGTCCCAGAGTGTAGAGTGGGTCGCCGTCCATAATCATATGCTCGGTGAAGCGGTAACGACTGCCAAAAGATAGGTGGGTGGCGGCAAGTGATAAAAAGCCACTACTTCGAGTACTGTTTGGGACTTTATACGTGCCAATGGGGCGTCGGGTATTGCCGTGCCAGATGTGGCGGTGGAGGCAGCTGATTTCTGCGCTCTCATGATCAACCCGACAAATACCCGTGGCATCTTTTAGATAAAAAGGTTGGCTACAGGCACGTTTTTCTACTGTAACCCAGTGGCTGGATTTTCCGGTGCTTTGGTATTTCTCAATGGTATAGCGCCACCATAGGCAGAGGGTATTGCTGAGAGGGGCCAGTTGAGGGTTGCCATGAAGTTCTGCAACGCCCACAAGCTCCGTATAACCCTGGCTGGCAGAGCTTATTCTGGAGGTGGGCATATCTTCGATCAGTCGAGCTCGCTTGAATTTATGATGGCTGCGGTTCAAGCATACAAGGGTTCCACCAATGGTCAGTGCCAGCCAAATGTAGAGGTCCCATGCTGGCATGCTGTGAACACACTCGCGACAGAACAGAGTGGCGATATCGGTAGATAACATAACGTTGTTTCTGGATTAGGCTAAAGGCATATCAGGAATTAACCATCAAGAGTCAAAGAGCCCTTTTATATCCACATCAGCCGTTTCTTCTTCGGCAAACTCCAGTAGTTCATAGGCCCCAAACTTGAAGAAATTCGCAATGAAGACATCGGGGATCTGTTCGATGCGGATGTTGTTCATATTGACCACATCGTTATACAGCTCACGTCGGTCGGCAATACTGTTTTCCAGGTCGGAAATACGGGTCTGTAAATTTTGAAATGATTGGTTGGCTCGGAGCTCTGGGTAGTCCTCCGCCAAGGCAAATAAACGACCAAGACCGCTGCGTAATGCTGTTTCAGCAACGCCAAGAGCGCCAAGGTCCTGATTTTGAGCGGCATTGGAAACCATACTGCGGGCATTGATGACCTTTTGCAGTGTTTCCTGCTCGTATTGCATGTACTGCTTACAGGTTTCGACCAGCTTGGGTAACTCATCATGGCGTTGCTTCAGCAGAACATCAATATTTGACCAAGCTTGTGTTGCCCGGTGTTTTAGCGCAACGAGGTTGTTGTAGAGAGTAATGCCATAGCCGGCCAGTAATACAACCAAGCCGAGCAGAATAAACGTAGAGATTGTCATTGAGTCATCCTTTTCGAGCAGACAATGGAAGAATAGGCGCTTTGGACTAGTCGAACAAGAGGGTGAAGGTAGTTGCCGACAAGGGAAGGTAATGGGAGATAAATGGCAAGTGTGTGGATAGTTTGTGGGCCCACATCCATGTGGGTCGGCTGTGTGGGGAGTGTGTGAGGTTAACTATGGTGTTTCTGGCCTCTATGGTAATTAGCATCCCTGATTCTGTCGTAGTCTCGGTCATTCCTGTCCTTATGGTGGCGATAATTTTGTGCATGCTGTTGGCTGGAGTAGTAGTCAGTTCGGTATGCCCTGTGATTCAGCTTACGGTTGATCTTGTCACCTTTGCGGTCAAAGTAGCGTTCAATTCGGTTCCCTTTTTGATCCAATCGACGTGCTTGACGGTAATCACCCCTCAACCAGGCGCGATGCGCCGCTTGGTCTAACTTGTGATTGATGTGCTCGCCCTTGCGATCTAGTCGTCGATCAATCCGGTTGCCTGCTCGATCTAGGTGGCGCGCTCCGTGATGGAAACTTATGTCTCGGAAATTTTTGGAATAGGCGTATTGTGTATAGGTGTCTCTTCCATGAATATTTCTATCCTTATGGTCGCGATCGTCGGCTAGGGAAAATGTAGGTGTGACTAATACTGCGGTTAAGATAGTCAGTAGAGATATGTTCAGTTTCATGGTGTTCTACCTCTTTATTGTGTTGTTCGTGGGGTATAGAACGCAGAATTGACGTAATGGTTGACGTGGCGGCCATCAACTCTATTAAAAATAAAAATGAACAACCGCTGAGTAGTATTACCCATTGGTGCCAGAAGCGTTTTTGGTGCTTGGTTATACTTTGAATCTTTAATGTTGAAGCGGCAGAAAATCAAGGCGGGGGCTCTATGGGTAATCCAACACTTCTTGCGATTGATCAGGGCACAACAAGCTCGCGCGCTATTTTGTTCTCACAAGCTGGCGAGGTTCTCGATATACAGCAAAAAGAGTTACCGTTGTATTACCCACAGAAAGGCTGGGTAGAGCAGCGGCCAGATGATATGTGGAATGATGTTCGTGACTGCTGCACGAAAATGTTAAATCAGGCGGCACAAAGACCAGTTGCTATCGGCATTACCAATCAGCGTGAAACAACCATTGTCTGGGATCGAAAAACCGGAGAGTCAGTTTATAACGCGATTGTCTGGCAAGACCGACGCACGGCAGAGTTATGCAAGGTCCTGAAAAACCAGGGGCATGAGCCAGTTATCGCCAGCAAAACAGGGCTGCTGCTCGATCCTTATTTCTCCGCTACTAAACTTGTATGGATACTCGATAATGTCCCCGGTGTAAGGGCCCGTGCTGAGGCCGGAGAGCTGGCGTTTGGCACCGTAGATTGCTACTTGCTCTGGAAACTTACCGGGGGTGCGGTGCATGCCACTGATGCGACCAATGCCTCGCGCACCATGCTCTATAACATCGTGGAGCAGCAGTGGGATACCGCGCTGCTAGCGCTGTTCAATATTCCAGTCAGCCTGTTACCGGAAGTTAAAGATAATATCTCAGCATTTGGCATAACAGATGAGCGTGTTTTGGGCGTAGCCATTCCCATTAGTGGCATGGCGGGGGATCAGCAAGCTGCGTTGATAGGTCAGGGTTGCTTGAAGCCCGGTATGGTTAAATCCACCTATGGCACAGGTTGTTTTGCGTTGATGAACATTGGGGCGGAGTTCAAGCAATCAAAAAATCGGCTGCTCACCACAGCGGCTTACCGTATTGATGGAAAGATGACCTATGCCATCGAGGGCTCTATCTTTGCTGCGGGCGCAGCAATTCAGTGGCTCCGTGATGGCTTGGGGTTATTTTCTCATGCCAGTGAAAGTGAAGCGCTCGCCATTTCCGTAAAAGACAGCAACGAAGTTTATTTTGTGCCGGCCTTTACGGGGCTCGGCGCACCCTATTGGTGCCCCCATGCCAAGGCCATGATTATGGGCTTGTCACGCGAAAGTACTCAGGCTCATATTGTTCGTGCCGCGCTTGAAGCGCAGGCGTACCAAACCCTCGACCTTATGGGGGCGATGCGGGCTGATAGCGAGCATGATCCAGATGTTATCCGTGCTGACGGGGGGTTGGTTGCCAATAAGTTTATTTGTCAGTTTTTGGCCGACATGCTGGGTTTTTCAATTGAAGTACCTAAAGTGACTGAGGCAGCGGCTTGGGGCGCTGCAGCGCTGGCGGGAGTTCAGGTTGGCGTTTTCAGCAGCGTAGAGGAGGTCGCCGAGAGTTGGAGGGCAGAAAAAATCTACAAGCCAAAGATGGATGTATCGCAGCGCGAAAAACTTTATGCGGGCTGGGGTGAGGCTGTGGCGATGTTAACCAAAGGTGGCGGTGACAAGTAAAATTGATGGCGGTTAACCTTAAGCTTTTCTGTTCTAACGTAATTCCACCTTATTTTTAGGCATAAAAATCCAATCAGCCGGCACCTTAAAGGTCGGCTGATTGGAGCTTTATATGTTTCTAGTTGTTAGCGCGTTCTATGAAATCAAACAGGCACAACATTGTTGGCGCATGGGCCTTTTTGACCTTCGCCTACTTCAAACTCTACTGCTTGGCCGTCATTCAGTGTTGCATAACCGCCGCCATTCTTGATTTCTGAATGGTGTACAAATAGGTCTTTACCACCGTCTTCTGGAGTAATGAAGCCGAAACCTTTATCCGCATTGAACCACTTTACTGTACCTTTGCTCATAGTCTTCTCTTTAGTTTTATTGTGTTTAGCTGTCGCATTATACTGCATTCAGATGATAACGGATAATCACTACTTAATGCCAAAATATACGCCTATTGATAGTTTTTATTCATCCTCATCCGAGGCGACCTTGTCGCCGGGAAGAGGGTTCCACACGAAACCTGCTTTTGGTTGATCGACATCTGGCTTCGAGTCTTCGCGATATTTAAGCTGCAGACCCTTAAGAAAGTTACGTAAAACCTGATCTTTGCATTCGCGGTAGTGTTTATGGCCCGCCTTGCGGAAAAACGCGCTTAACTCGTGCTGGCTTAGACGAAATTCAACTAACCCCATGATTTCTAGGATATCTTCGGCTTTAAGGTTTAATGCGATTTTTAACTTCATGAAAATGATATTGTTGGTTAATCGCTTCTCTGGTTCAGGTTGGGCGCCTTCTTTTTTACCCCGTTTCTCATTGATTAAGCCGTTAAGGAAGGTCGCTAGCAGGGCATCGCTACAGCTCTGATAGTCAGGATCATCCTCTTTTTTTAAAAAATCACTGATCTGCTCCCGAGAAACCTGATGATCAGCCAAGCCAAATATGGCTATCATCTTTGAGTCGCTAAAATTGAAGGTATAGCGGATACGGCGCAAGATATCGTTGTTAGTCATATATATATGTCCTGATTCAAGCTGTATTTGGGTTGCTACAGCATGCTGCTTGGTCGGTTTGGAGGCGTTGGGTGCTATGTTAGCCTCTTTGTTTACTTCACCCGGAAAATTATTTGAGTAATTTTCATATGATTCCAGAAAGAATTTGATCAAAAAACCATCGTTAAGGGCATTATAATCTGTTAAATTGGGAGCCTATTGGGAACCTTTTAACTACCCTTCCAGAACTTGATGCTATAGTTAAGTTAGCCTATACGCATGAGTTGAGAGAAAACTACAAAGATGCTTAATTATGTATAAAGATCTTAAGGCAAGACTACAAGAGACTACCGAAACTCCCTGGGATGACGCCTATGCGCACCTGGCCGCTTACAAAGCAGAGAAGGGTAATTGTTTAGTTCCTCAGTTTCAGATTACCTATGATGGCTTTGCTCTGGGGTTTTGGTTGCTTAGGCTGCGCAATGATTTAGTTGATGGCCTCCTTTCAGAAGACCAGATTCAGCGCCTCGACGCTCTGGAATTTGTGTGGGAGCCGCGTGAGCCGCATTGGGAAAAGGGGTTTGCTGAGCTGCAAGCCTTCAGGGCAAAGCATGGTCATAGCTTGCCGCCCGAAAATTATACAACTCCAGGTGAACACTACGAGCTTGGAGAGTGGGCAAGAGCGCAGCGCCTCACAGAGGGCAATTACCCTAGAGAAAAGTATCAACGACTATGTACATTAGATTATGTATGGGATCTTATGGAATATGCGTGGAGTAGAGCGTTTTCAGCCCTTGAGGCCTATAAAGAAGAAAATGGCGATTGTTTAGTGCCTGATGAGTATGTAACAGAAGATGAGTTAGAGCTCGGTTCTTGGGTGATAAAGCAGCGCTCTGATTTACTTTATAATTATCTTCCTTTGGATAAAATGCTGAAACTGGATGCTCTAGGGTTTGCTTGGGCGGCCTCGGATGGCTCAGCGCTTACCTTGCATATTCCCAAAAAAAAATAGAATGTAGGGTTTTGACGTTATAAAAAGGCCGCCTTGCTAGGCGGCCTTTTTAGTTTTTGAAGAGGAATAATTGGCAGTAAAAGGAGCACGCGTGATTAAGTCCTTTTCTCACATCAATGCTTCAACCGTTTGTACTTCACCCGTTTAGGTTGAGCATCTTGGCCTTTTCTCTTAATAAAGTCTTCGTGGTATTCGGTGTAGTCGCCTTCGAATAACACCACTTCGCTGTCGCCTTCGTAAGCAAGAATATGAGTGGCAACCCTATCCAGGAACCAGCGATCGTGGGAGATCACCATCACGCAGCCGGGGAAGGTTTGAATAGCTTCTTCCAGGGCGCGTAGGGTTTCAATATCCAGATCGTTTGACGGCTCATCCAGTAACAGTACATTGGCGCCTTGTTTGAGGGTGTTGGCCAGATGTAAACGGCCACGCTCACCGCCGGATAATTCTCCCACACGTTTTTGCTGGTCGCTGCCTTTGAAATTGAAGCGGCCTACAAAGGCGCGAGAAGAGACCTGATAATTACCAATTTGGAGGTTGTCTTGCCCGTCAGAGACTGATTCCCAGACGGTTTTACTGTCGTCCAGGCTTTCTCTACTTTGTTCTACAAAGGCCAAGTTGACGGTTTCGCCGATGGTGATGGTGCCGCTGTCGGGTTGCTCTGCGCCTGAAATCATTTTGAATAAGGTGGATTTACCGGCACCGTTACCACCCACAATACCGACGATGGCGCCTTTGGGAATGCTGAAGGACAGGTTGTCTACCAGCAGTTCGTCACCAAAACTTTTACTGACATTATCAAACTCAATGACTTTGTCACCTAGCCGTGGGCCGGGTGGGATATAGATCTCATTGGTTTCATTGCGGCTTTGGAAGTCTTGAGAGTTCATCTCATCAAACCGTGCCAGACGCGCTTTGTTTTTAGCATGACGTCCTTTGGGGTTCTGGCGCACCCATTCGAGTTCGTGCCTGATGGTTTTCAGGCGAGCATCTTCTTGCTTCTGCTCAATATTAAGGCGCTGTTCTTTGGTTTCTAGCCAGTTGGTGTAGTTGCCTTCGTAGGGAATGCCGTGTCCCCGGTCCAGCTCTAAAATCCATCCGGCCACATTGTCGAGGAAGTAGCGATCGTGAGTCACTGCCACCACGGTGCCGGAGAATTCTTCGAGGAATTTTTCCAGCCAATATACCGATTCAGCGTCCAAGTGGTTGGTGGGCTCATCCAGCAAAATCATATCGGGCTTGGATAGCAGTAGGCGGCAGAGTGCTACCCGGCGTTTTTCGCCACCAGACAGCTTGGTGACATCTGCATCCCAGGGTGGAAGGCGCAAGGCGTCTGCAGCTACTTCCAGTGTGTGGTTGAGGTTATGGGCATCCCACGTCTCAATAATGTTTTCCAGTTGTCCTTGACGCTTGGCTAATTTATCAAAGTCCGCATCAGGTTCTGCATAGTCAGCGTAGACCTGATCCAGTTCTTTCAGAGCGTCTACTGCCTCGCGGACGCCATCTTCCACGTTGCCGCGCACATCTTTTTCAGGGTCAAGCTGGGGTTCCTGTGGCAAATAGCCCACTTTGATGCCAGGCATGGGGCGAGCTTCGCCCTGAATATCGGTGTCGAGGCCCGCCATGATTTTCAGTAGTGTGGATTTACCCGCACCATTGAGGCCGAGAACGCCGATTTTTGCGCCGGGGAAAAAAGACAATGAAATGTCTTTAAGAATTTCGCGTTTGGGTGGGACAACTTTCCCCACGCGGTTCATGGTGTAAACGTATTGGGCCATTGGATTCAGCAACTAGAGGTTGTTTGAGCAGCCGGTATTTTAGCGGAAATATGTTGGTAACAGTAATGGCCTGTAAAAACATTCATAGTGTAGCGCGTGGTGCTAAACATAGTCCAGAAAGCGGTGGCTGTGAGTGGCGTGCGCGGTGTTTGGTAAAACTCCGCGCTCTCTTGTTTCATTTCTTAGCCCTTTACCGGTTCATTGAAGCCTAGGTTGCCCATTTCTATGCCGCGCCGAAAATCGAGCATATGTTTTTTCATCCACTCTTCTGCCTTGTCTGGATTGTTTGCGCAGATGGCGCCATAGATATGTTGGTGTGCCACCAGAATTCGTTTGCCGGGTGAGAGGGCCCGGATCACCGCGCCCCAGGCAGCCGGGTAGAACAGTTCATTAAGCGGCGCTCTGGCTAGCAGCAGGGCGCTGTTGTGGGTCGCGTTGGCGAGTAGGTCGTGAAATTCGATTTCAGCTTCTAGCAGAGCATCGTGGTTGTCCATCACTTCAGCGGTGTGAACGAGGTTGGCGGTCAATCGTTGTTTGTCTTTGGCGGTGGCTGTCGAGCAGGCCAATTTACTGGCGAGGGGCTCCAGGCCCATGGCGACCTGCCACAACTCTTCATAGGTCACCCGGTGCATTAATAGTGCTGAGCTGACAGATCGTCCTACAGTATCGGTTTGAGGAAGGGTGACTACCAAGCGTTTGCGGTCTGCCCGGCCCAGCATACCGCCATGTTCCAAAAGTCTAATGGCTTCGCGAATGGTGGAGCGAGTTACGCCGAACTGTTCGGCGAGGGTGGTCTCGGTGGGCAGTAATTCCCCGGTTTTTATCTCTCCCGACACAATGGCATTGCGAATTTTTTCGCTGACGACCCGATAAGCGGGTTGGTGAGATAGTTTGTCAAAATTTATATTTTTAGGCATGTGCTGGCATCGGTTCATTGGGTCTTAAGTGTTGTGCTTCATTCTGCTAGCGGGATGCGTTTGAAATCGAAGCCTATAGTGGGGTAAGTGTATCAGGTTTCGGTAAATTGACATATTGTCGGACAATATGTCAGCATTGACGTTATGACTAGGTTGAGCGACGAATAAGTTTTGTTTCTGAGCGAGATGATGTGAGGAATAATCATGGCAGGCACGATAAGTAAAACTGTAGGTCAATCCGAAACAAAAGCCAGGCCATTGCGGTTTATCACGGCAACTTCGTTGTTTGATGGCCACGATGCTGCAATCAATGTGATGCGTCGGCTGATTCAGGCTCATGGAGCAGAGGTCATACATTTGGGTCACAACCGCAGTGTGGCCGAGGTGGTGCGGGCTGCTGTTCAGGAAAATGCGGATGCCATCGCCATTAGCTCCTACCAGGGCGGTCACATGGAGTATTTTCGCTATACCCTTCAGCTTCTCAGAGCGAGTGACGCAGGGCATATCAAAGTATTTGGTGGCGGCGGCGGAACCATTACGCTGGAAGAAATTGCCCAGCTTGAGTCCGAGGGCGTGGTTCGAATTTACCACCCGACTCACGGGATGGAGATGGGGCTGATAGGGATGATTGAGGATCTGGTTGCACTTGCGCAGCAAGATCGTACCGATATTTGTCAGCCCGTAGCGCCCAATAAAGATGATGAGGTGAAGGTGGCGCAGATGATTTCTGCGATTGAAGAAGGCTTTATTGCCAAGCCATGCCTAATAGCCTTGAAAGAAGAGTGGGCGTCAATGGCCGGGGAAACACCGGTCATTGGCGTGACCGGTACCGGAGGCTCGGGCAAAAGCAGTACGGTCGATGAATTGCTCGATCGATTTTTGCAGCAATGGCCAGATATGCGAATTGCTGTGCTGGCGGTGGACCCGACCCGACGTCGTACCGGGGGAGCACTGCTAGGCGATAGGATTCGCATGAATTGCTTGTCTTCCAAAAATATCTTTATGCGCTCTATGGCGACACGTAGGCAGCATCGTGCCACCAGTGAGATGCTGGGTGATGTCATTCTGTTTTTGAAGTCGATGGAGTATGACTTGGTTTTGGTGGAAACCGCAGGCATCGGCCAAAGTGATTCCGAGATTGTTGATCTGGTCGATTTCTCTATCTATGCGATGACCAGTGATTACGGTGCCGCCAGTCAGCTGGAAAAAATCGATATGATCGATTACGCGGATATGATCATTCTCAATAAGTATGACAAGCGTGGTGCTGAGGATGCGCTTCGTGATATTCGCAAGCAGTGGCAGAGAAATCACAATGCCTTTGCGTTTGAGCCTAGCCAAATACCGGTGTACCCAACCATTGCTAGTCAGTTTAATGACCCAGGAGTCAATCGGGTGTTTTACAACCTGTGCCGGCTGTTGATCGAAAAAAAGGGTTTAAAAAACAAAGCGTGGTTACCCTTGGGCAGCGAGGCCCATGAAGAGCCCACATCCGTTGCTCTTATTCCCAACAACCGTGTTCGTTATCTGGCGGAGCTCAGCGAGCAGGGGCGCCATATTAAGGCCAATAATGCTCAGCAGTCTGAGCTGGCGTCTGTGGCCTATCAAAGTTATCAGGTACTGAAGTCGTTAGCCGATCCGGCTTTACCCGAGCCACTTCGTCGCTATGATTTGGCAGTGCTAGCGGATGATCAGGCAGACCACACATTGTTTGCCCTTCGGCAGCGCTATCAAGAAGCACTTGCTGGTATGGCGGATGAGTCAATTCGTCTATTGCAGGCGTGGCCCGACCGAAAGCGGGGCATTGAACAGGCCCATTTTAGCTATCCCATTCGCGGCAAGGAGGTCACGGGCAATAATTATGTGGAGTCTCTCAGTCATTTGATGGTGCCGAAAGTAGCTGCACCTCAATATCAAGATTGGGGGGAGTTGCTGGTTTTTTTGCTGGCGGAGAATCTTCCTGGCAGTTACCCCTATACCGCGGGCGTATTTCCCTACCGCCGCTCTGGAGAGGATCCCACCCGGATGTTTGCGGGTGAAGGTACGCCAGAGCGAACCAATCGTCGTTTCCATTTTCTGTCTAGAGGGCAGGTGGCGACACGGCTTTCCACGGCCTTTGATTCGGTCACGCTTTATGGCGCGGATCCTGATCCACGGCTAGATATATGGGGAAAAGTAGGTAATTCCGGGGTGTCGATTGCGACCCTGGATGATATGAAAAAACTCTATTCCGGGTTTGATCTCTGCTCGGCGACAACCTCGGTGTCCATGACGATCAATGGCCCGGCGCCCATGATCCTCGCTTTTTTTATGAATGCAGCCATCGATCAGCAGGTGGAAAAACACCTCAAAGAAAGTGGTGAATGGGGCGAGGCCCAAAAGAAAATTAATGCCTTATTTAAGGATAAGGGCCGGTCATTTAATAAAGCGTCGCGACCGTCCTATACCGGTGAGCTTCCCGAAGGGCACGATGGGCTCGGGTTGGCACTGTTGGGTATAACGGGCGATAAGCTGGTGGATGCAGAGACCTACGCACGGATCAAAAAAGAGACGCTTTCCTCTGTCAGGGGGACGGTACAGGCCGACATTCTGAAAGAGGATCAGGCTCAGAATACCTGTATTTTTTCCACCAACTTTGCCATGAAAATGATGGGCGATGTGCAGGAATACTTTATTGTCAATAATGTGCGCAATTACTACAGCGTATCGGTGAGTGGCTATCATATTGCTGAGGCGGGGGCGAACCCGATCTCCCATCTGGCCTTTACCCTATCCAATGGTTTCACCCTGGTGGAGTACTATTTATCTAGAGGCATGAAGGTGGATGATTTTGTGCCCAACTTCAGCTTCTTCTTTTCCAATGGTATGGACCCCGAATATGCGGTTGTGGGTCGGGTGGCCCGTCGCATTTGGGCGAGGGCGATGAAAGAGCGTTACGGTGCCAGTCCACGAAGCCAGATGCTCAAATACCATATTCAAACCTCGGGTCGCAGTCTGCACGCACAGGAAATGAGCTTTAACGATATCCGTACTACTTTGCAGGCGCTCTATGCGATTTTTGATAATACCAATAGTTTGCATACCAACGCTTATGACGAGGCGATCACTACGCCGACCGAGGAATCAGTGCGTCGGGCAGTGGCAATCCAGTTGGTGATCAACCGTGAGTTTGGGCTGAATTTCTGCGAGAACCCCTGGCAGGGCTCGTTCATTATTGAGCAGCTTACTGATCTCGTGGAGGAGGCTGTCTATGCCGAGTTTGAGAAAATTTCTGAGCGCGGTGGCGTATTGGGCGCCATGGATACCATGTATCAGCGGGGTAAAATTCAGGAAGAAAGCATGTACTACGAACACAAAAAACACGATGGTAGCTTGCCGTTAATAGGGGTGAATACCTTCCTCCCAGAAGCGGGCGCTGAAGAAACTATTGAGGGTAGGGAGTTAGCGCGCTCGGATGATGCGGAGAAACAGCTTCAGGTGGATAACCTTAATGGGTATAAGGCGCTTCATAGCAAAGAGGCGGAAGCAGCCCTCGTGCAATTAAAATCGGTGGCGCTGTCCCGCGGAAATATTTTTGAAAGCCTAATGGAGGCCGCTAAATACAGCTCGCTGGGGCAGATGAGTGCTGCGCTCTATAGTATTGGTGGTTTATACCGCAGAAACATGTAGCAACTTCGGGCTTTAGTAGATAGCTTCCCTTCAATATGCGTGGGATTTCGCGGTTGTTTTGTGTACAATTCGCACTCTTTTTTACACCCACTACCAGTGTGAGACTCATGTTTGATAAAGACCAAACCATTGCCAGTTTTGACCCAGAAGTATGGGCTGCCATCCAACAGGAAGAGCAGCGTCAGGAAGAGCATATCGAGCTGATTGCGTCTGAAAACTATACCAGCCCAGCTGTAATGGCTGCACAGGGTACCAAGCTCACCAATAAATACGCGGAGGGGTATCCCCATAAGCGTTATTACGGTGGTTGTGAGTTTGTTGATAAGACCGAAGAGATGGCCATTGAACGCGTTAAATCGTTGTTCGGCGCCGGATATGCGAATGTTCAGCCACACTCGGGTTCTCAGGCTAATAGTGCGGTATATCAAGCACTTTGTTTGCCCGGAGAGACCGTGCTTGGAATGAGCCTAGATGCTGGTGGCCACCTGACTCACGGTGCCAAGCCAAGCTTCTCCGGCAAAATTTACAACGCGGTGCAGTATGGGCTGAATCCAGAAACAGGATTGGTGGATTACGATCAGATAGAAGCGCTGGCGGTTGAGCATCAACCCAAAATGATTATTGCTGGCTTCTCCGCTTATTCTGGTGTGCTGGATTGGGCGCGGTTTCGTGAGATCGCCGATAAGGTTGGGGCCTACCTGATGGTGGATATGGCTCATGTGGCGGGGTTGATTGCGGCGGGTGTGTATCCCAATCCGATGCCATTTGCCGACGTAGTAACCTCTACTACCCATAAAACGCTGCGTGGCCCACGCGGTGGCATTATTCTCACTAACAGTGAAGAGCTGGCCAAGAAAATTAATTCGGCGGTATTCCCCGGTGGTCAGGGCGGTCCGTTGTGCCATGTGATTGCAGCGAAGGCGGTATCGTTCAAAGAGGCGATGACTGACGAGTTCAAAACCTATCAGCAGCAAGTGGTGAAGAACGCGAAGGCGATGGCGGCTACCTTTATGGAGCGCGGTATCAAGATTGTGTCAAACGGCACTGAAAACCATCTGATGCTGGTGGATCTGATTGGCAAGGAATATACCGGTAAAGATGCAGACGCTGCCTTGGGTCGCGCTTATATCACGGTTAACAAAAATGCCGTTCCAAATGACCCGCGCTCTCCGTTTGTTACTTCTGGCCTGCGTATCGGTACGCCGGCAATAACGACCCGCGGTTTTGCTGAGGCAGAGTCTATTCAGCTGACAAACTGGATTTGTGATGTGCTGGATAGTCTGGAAAATGACACATCTGAGCAGGTTATTCCAGAAGTTAAGGCCAAGGTGTTGGATATCTGCAGCCACTTTCCGGTCTACGGATAATCGACGTCGGCTAACAGCTTAATGCCCCGCTTAATGCGGGGTTTTTGTTGGGTGTTCAAAAACGCAACGTTCCATTGTTGGCCTATAGTCTTGACCTATAGCGTTGAGCTGAATCCCGTGTTGTGAGACCGGGAATCCGGCGAAATGTGGTATTATGCGCCCTGTTTAATTTAATGAAGTTATTGCTATGCATTGTCCCTTCTGCAGCGCAGAGGATACCAAGGTAATCGATTCTCGGTTGGTGGCAGAGGGCGGTCAGGTGCGTCGTCGCCGTGAGTGTCTTTCTTGCCAAGAGCGGTTCACTACCTACGAACTGGCTGAGTTGCTGATGCCTCGAGTGATCAAAAGTGATGATACTCGTGAGCCCTTTGATGAAGGCAAGCTTAGGTCCGGTTTGCTAAGGGCTCTGGAAAAACGTCCGGTGGACATGGAAAGAATAGAAGAGGCCATTTCCCATATTAAGCATGAGTTGCGCGCTACGGGTGAGCGGGAAGTCACCTCTCGGATGATTGGTGAGCAGGTGATGAGACAGCTGCGTGAGCTGGATGAAGTGGCCTATGTGCGATTTGCTTCGGTTTATCGCAGCTTTCAGGACCTCAGTGAGTTTCGGGCTGAATTGGATCGCCTGGAGCAAAATCTTCCGGAAGGTGAAAAGGGCTGACGCCAATGGCAAACAGTCGCGACCTTGTCATGATGGCCCGGGCACTTAAATTAGCAGCTCGAGGGCGCTATACCTGCATGCCCAATCCGGCGGTAGGTTGTGTCATTGTCCAAGGCGATAATGTTGTCGGTAAAGGCTGGCATCAACGAGCCGGCGCGCCTCATGCAGAAGTGAATGCCCTGCACGAAGCCGGTGAGCTGGCTCGGGGCGCTACAGTTTATGTCACCCTGGAACCCTGTAGTCACTATGGGCGTACGCCTCCTTGTGCGGATGCGCTGATTGAGGCTGGTGTTGCTCGGGTGGTATACGGCATGACCGACCCAAACCCTCAAGTTGCGGGTAATGGCTTGGCAAAACTTCGACAGGCAGGTATTGCGGTGGATGGCCCGGTACTGGACGTTGAAGCGCAGCAATTGAATCGTGGTTTTATGAAGCGTCAGCAACAAGGATTACCTTGGGTGACCGTGAAGCTGGCAATGAGTCTGGATGGTCGCACGGCAATGGGCAGTGGTGAGAGTCAGTGGATAACGGGAGCTGCTGCGCGTCAGGATGTTCAGCGGCTACGGGCCGAGAGTTGTGCCATTGTCACCGGAATAGGTACGGTGTTGCACGACAACCCATCGCTCACGGTTCGGGCTGATGAGCTAGGGCTTGAACATGTCAAAGACATTGTTGAGCGTCAGCCTCTACGGGTGGTGGTCGACAGCCAGCTAAAAACGCCAGCCGATGCAAAAGTACTGTCGGCTAAAGGGAACACGTTGGTTGTTACAGCCTGCGATGGTTTGCTCCCTTTCTCCCCTTCTATGGCGGGCGCTGAGGTTGTTTGTCTGGCAGGAGAGGGTGGCCAAGTTGATTTGGTTGCACTGTTAAAGACACTGGCAGAAAAAGAATGTAACCAGGTGCTGATAGAGGCCGGTTCAGAATTGGCCGGGTCTTTTTTACAGGCAGGACTGGTCGATGAGTTTGTCTTTTATATGGCGCCCAAGCTGCTCGGTAGCTCGGCGCGACCGCTGCTGACCCTGCCGCTCGATACGATGGATCAGCAGGTGGCGTTGGATATCACCGATATACGGCAAGTGGGTGATGACATTCGAATAACGGCCACGCTGGTTGAATGACCGTTATCATTGGATAACAGCGCCATTAAATAATTAATGACGTCACTTGAAGATAGGTGGTGGTGTCTCGCAACTCGAATAGTGATTGTTATGTTTACCGGCATTATTGAAGCAATAGGCGAAGTGGTTATTTGTGAATCCCGTGGTGGCGATGTGCGACTGCGAGTGAAAACCAATGAGCTGGATTTGAGAGAGGTTCAGTTGGGTGACAGCATTGCGACCAATGGCGTCTGCTTGACGGTGGTAGATTTGCCCGGTGACGGCTATGTGGCTGATGTGTCAGCCGAATCGCTAGCAATGACATCAATTGGCGATTGGTCTACGGGCACATTGGTGAACCTGGAGCGGGCGCTGACTCCCAAGACTCGACTTGGCGGGCATTTAGTCTCGGGTCATGTGGATGATGTGGGTGAGGTGGTGAGTCGGCATCCGGATGCTCGCTCCGAGCAGTTCCGTATCCGTGCGCCGAAAGCATTGGCCAAATACATTGCCCATAAAGGTTCGATTACGGTGGATGGCACCAGTCTTACCGTGAACAAAGTGGAAGGTGCTGAGTTTGAGTTGAATATAGTGCCGCATACCCTTGAGAAAACGGTGATGGGCACTTATCAGCCGGGAACACGGGTCAATCTTGAAGTGGATATTATCGCCCGTTATTTGGAGCGTTTGCTACTGGGTGACAAAGCGGCTGAAGTTTAATTTTATGTAAGGCCGGTGCGGTGTCACCTGCTTTAGGTTAGAGAACGTAATTAGAGAAAAAAGCATGGCTCTGAACAGCTTGGAAGAACTGGTGGAAGATATTCGCCAGGGTAAGATGGTTGTCCTGATGGATGACGAAGATCGTGAGAACGAAGGCGATCTGCTGATGGCGGCAACGATGATTCGTCCTGAAGATATCAATTTTATGGCTACTCACGGCAGAGGCCTTATCTGTTTGACGCTTTCAGAAGAACGCTGTCGGCAGTTAAACCTGCCGCTGATGGTGGATGCCAATAACGCCAGCCACGGTACCAACTTCACTCTGTCTATTGAGGCTGCTGAGGGGGTGACGACGGGAATTTCTGCGGCTGATCGCGCGCGTACTATTCAAGCAGCCGTGGCCAGTAATGCGCGCCCCAACGATATCGTACAGCCAGGACATATCTTTCCACTACAAGCTGAGCCCGGTGGCGTATTGAGTCGTGCCGGGCATACAGAAGCCGGTTGCGATCTGGCCCGAATCGCGGGGTTTGAGCCAGCGGCTGTGATTGTCGAGATTATGAATGATGATGGCACTATGGCCCGTCGTGCTGACCTTGAGGCTTTTGCGAAAAAACATGACCTGAAAATAGGTACTATCGCAGATCTGATTCATTATCGATTGGTGACAGAAAAAACCACCGGTTGTATTAACGAGCGCGATATCGATACTCAATATGGCCAGTTTGTACTGAAAACCTATCTAGATAGTGCTCGGAATGAAAAACATTTTGCCTTGGTGATGGGTGATGTGTCCGGGGGTGAGCCACCGTTGGTTCGGGTGCATATTAACAAGTCTTCTCGAGACCTTTTTGGGCTGGAGTCCTCTGAGGGTTTCAAAAGTTGGAGTCTGTCACGTTCCATGGAAAAGGTGGCAGAGGAGGGGCGTGGTGTCGTGGTATTCCTTTATTACCCGGAAACGGCTGATGATATTGATGCCAGTATTGATCAAGCATTAAACCCAGTGCTAGCTAAACCCCAGCAGGCCGGGGATGTGGTGTATCAGCAAGTGGGTACTGGATCGCAGATTCTGATGGATCTTGGGGTTCATAAAATGCGATTGTTAAGTGCTCCGTTTAAGTTTACCGGCATTTCTGGGTTTGACTTGGAAGTGGTCGAATACATTAGTTGTGAATAGCGGTTGTGATTAGTGTTATTTATAGCAACAAAAAATAAGTATTTTGGAAGAAATTAATGAGCGAATACAGGCCCGATGAGGGCAGCTTTAATGTAGGTGATGCGCGTATTGCCATAGTGGTAGCGCGCTGGAACGGCAATATTACCGAGAATTTACTAGAGGGTGCTCGTCGGGCATTAGCTCGCCATGGTGTTGCTGAGGATAATGTCGATCTGTTCCGAGTGCCAGGCGCATTTGAATTACCACTGGTGTGTCAAAAAGCGGCCCAAAAAGGCGTGTACGACGCTATTGTAGCCCTTGGTTGTGTCATCCGTGGTGGCACGCCACATTTTGACTATGTTTGCAGTGAAACCACACGAGGTATTGGTGAGGTCGCACTGAATGAAAATGTGCCAGTGGCATTTGGTTTGCTAACGACTGACAATCTGGAGCAGGCTGAAGATCGTTCTGGGGATGGCTCTAAAAATAAAAACCATGAAAATAAAGGGGAAGAAGCCGCGCTGACCGCGTTGGAAATGATCTCCCTGTTTCATAAGTTGTAGGAACGAATTTATGTCATTACCTTCAGCTCGAAAAAAAGCTCGACAACTATTGGTTCAGGCGCTGTACCAGTGGCAAGTTTCCGGCTCTGATATTGGTGTCATTGAGACGGAATTTTTTACAGACAACAACATGGCCAAGGTGGATACCGAGTTTTTCCGGGAATTGCTGCATGGTATCCCTGGTAAACTCGATGAAATTGATGGAGCTTATGAGCCACATCTCGACCGCAAGTCTAAAGACCTTGATCCTATTTCAAGAGCGATTTTACGGGTGGGTACCTACGAGCTGAGTTTTCGTATTGATGTGCCCTACAAAGTGGCCATTAATGAAGCGGTGAATTTAGCGAAAAAATTTGGTCCCACAGATGCCTATAAGTACATCAACGGTATTCTCGATAAGGTGGCAATGGCCAAGCGGGCTGTTGAGATAAAAGCGGATCCGAAGAGACGCTGATATCGGATGTGGCGAGAAAGTGTATATCAATAAATCGTCCGGTTTTCGTGCCCTGATTAGGGGTGGGTGCGATCATGGCTCTGAGTGAATTCTCCCTGATACAACAGTACTTTTCTGCGCTAGGTGATGCGTCAGGCATTGCCTTGGGTGTGGGGGATGATGCAGCTCTGCTCAATGTACCCTCGGGAGAGCAACTTGTTGTCACGGTAGATACCCTGGTTGCCGGCGTGCACTTTCCCGCCGATGCTTCTTCGGCAGATATTGCCCACCGTTCTCTGCGGGTTAACCTCAGTGATATTGCGGCGATGGGGGCTGAGCCTCGATGGTTTACGCTAGCACTGACCTTGCCGGAGGCTAGACCTTCCTGGTTGCAGTCCTTCGCTAAAGCGCTGGCAGAAGACGCGGTAGCGTTCAATTGTGCTCTGGTGGGGGGGGACACCACCGCAGGGCCTTTAACGATCACTATTCAAATGATGGGTACCGTTCCCAAAGGTGAAGGGCTCACTCGAAGTGGTGCCTCTGCGGGTGATAGCATCTATGTCACCGGTTCTCTGGGAGAGGGGGCGGCAGCATTGTCTCTTTTTGACACTACGTTAGATAACCAGGGCCATTCAGTTGTTGTTGAGCATGAGCGCAATCGTTTGCTTCAGCGATTTTATCGGCCAACCCCTAGGTTGACAGAAGGGTTGAAACTCCGTGGATTGGCATCTGCTGCACTGGATATTTCAGATGGCTTACTCGCGGATCTGGGCCATATTACAGCATCTAGTGGTGTGGGTGCCGAAGTGAAGCTTGAGGCGTTACCCATTGCACCATGGCTTCAGTTGTTGGCGGAAAAGTCCATCGTCAACCGGTGGGCATTGAGCGGAGGAGATGATTACGAGCTATGCTTCACCGTGCCAAAAGCAAATCAGGATAGGGTTGAACGGTTGATTGCTAAGGGTGAATTGTCGGCAAGCTGTATTGGTCAAATTACCGAGCAGAAGGGTGTACGCTGTATTGATGAGCATGGGGATTTGGTACATGTTCCTAATTCAGGCTATCAGCATTTTTAATAAACAGGAGTATCCATGACTAAGGTGGTGCCTAGCTTTCAGCAATTAATACGCAACCCTGTGCATCTGCTGGCCTTTGGTTTCGGTAGCGGTCTCGCTCCGAAGGCCCCTGGCACGGCAGGTACTTTGGTGGCACTGCTACTGTGGCCTATGTTGGCAACATTGCCCTTGGCGGTCTACTTGTTGATAGTGGCACTGGCGGCGGTTGGCGGTTTTTATCTTTGTGGAAAGACGGCCAGTGATTTGGGTGTTCATGATCACCAGGGTATTGTTTGGGATGAGATCGCCGGTTTTTGGTTGGCAATGACCGCTGTGCCAGTGACTTGGACTTGGATGTTGTCGGGTTTTATTTTGTTTCGACTCTTTGATATTTGGAAGCCGTGGCCTATTGGTTGGCTCGATAAACAGGTAGGCGGTGGTGTGGGTATCATGCTGGATGATTTGGTGGCTGGACTCTTTACTTGGCTGTTACTGTTTCTGGCTATAACATTTTTATAGCGCTTGTCCTCATAGTTGACGTTTTGATAAGCGACATGGTCGTGGTGGAGGAGCAGGGATGATGCGACAAATACTTGTAACAGGTTTGGTGCTTGTTGGACTGCTGACGGCTGTTGTGAGCTGGGCGGTTCCCGATATCCGTGTTCAGGGGCTCTTTGGTGGCAGTGCCGTTTTAGTGATTAATGGCAAGCAGCGATTGTTAAAGCAGGGGCAGGCAAGCCCTGAGGGGGTCACGCTTGTGGCCAGTGATAGCCATCAGGCTGTGGTTGAAATCGAGGGTCGGCGGGTTACCTTGGGTTTGTCGCAGCATATTTCCTCCAGTTTTCAGGCCGCTAAGTTGGCTGAAGTAAGAATTCCCCGAGCCTCGAATGGTCACTATATGGTCAGTGGTTCTATCAATGGTCATCCTGTGGATTTTATGGTGGATACGGGGGCTACCTCGGTGGCAATGAGCCTGAATGACGCTAAGCGCTTGGGCGTCGACTTCAGACGTGGAAAGCGTGCCAGTGCAAGTACGGCGGGTGGAATAGTGAATGCTTTTGAGGTAGACCTGGATAAACTGGTTATCGGAAATATCACCGCCCATCAGGTGTCGGCGACTATTGTGGTGGGAGACTATCCCACAGATGTTCTCTTAGGGAACAGTTTTCTGAGTCGCGTTGAAATGACAGAAGAAGAAGGGGTGATGGTCTTGAGGAAGAAATATTAGATCACGATCAAGCGCTCCGGGGAAAACACTTGGGAAGCCCTTTACTCAGGGCGTATCCCGGCTAAAATAGCCACCCTTCCGACTTTTTTGAGTCACCACCTATTGGAGTCATCAGTGACCCTACGTTTTGTTCAAAGCTCGAAGCTTCCAACCCAGTGGGGTGTGTTTGACGTCCATGGCTTTGAAGATGCCGATAGCGACAAAGAGCATATTGCCGTGACTATGGGTGATGTATCCGCTGGCGAGCCAATATTATTACGGATTCACTCCGAATGCCTGACGGGCGACGCCCTGTTCAGTATTCGCTGTGATTGTGGTGCTCAATTGGAAGAAGCGATGCGCCGCATTGCTGAAGAGGGTCGTGGCGCAATTTTGTACTTACGCCAGGAAGGCAGGGGTATTGGACTGCTCAACAAGATTAAGGCCTACCACCTTCAAGATCAGGGCGCCGATACGGTGGAAGCCAATGAGCAGCTTGGCTTTGGCGCAGATATGAGGAATTACAGTATTTGTAAGCCTATGCTAAAGCATCTGGATATCAGTAAGGTGAGGTTGCTGACTAATAATCCCCGAAAGGTTGAGGCGCTAGAGGCACTTGGTATTTCGGTCACAGAGCGCATTGCTCTGCAGACTGGCCGTAATCCGCACAATGTTCATTACCTAGAGACCAAGGCGGGTAAATTGGGTCATCTTTTTGATGATCAGGATAAAGGTTAAGGTTTTTTATGGCGCTTGCTAAACGAATTATTCCCTGCCTTGATGTAGACAAGGGCCGTGTTGTGAAGGGTGTGCAGTTTGTCGATATTCGCGATGCGGGTGATCCGGTGGAAGTGGCCAAGCGTTATAACGAGCAGGGTGCGGACGAAATCACCTTTCTTGATATTACCGCGAGTCATGAAGACCGAGACACCATGATTCATATGGTGGAGCGAATGGCCAGTGAAGTATTTATCCCCCTGACAGTGGGTGGCGGAGTTCGCACTCTTGAAGATATTCGTGCATTGCTTAACGCTGGTGCAGATAAAGTGGGAATTAATTCTGCAGCGGTAAAAAATCCTGAGTTTGTTCGATCAGCCGCGGAGCGATTTGGTTCTCAGTGTATTGTGGTCGCCATTGATGCGAAGCAAGTGAGCACAAGTGGTGAGCCATTGCGTTGGGAAATATTCACTCACGGTGGCCGAAATCCCACGGGTATTGATGCCGTTGGTTGGGCAGTTAAAATGGCGGATTATGGCGCAGGAGAAATTTTGCTGACCAGTATGGATAAGGATGGCACCAAAAGTGGTTTTAATCTGGCGCTAACTCGGGCGATAAGCGACGCTGTTGATATTCCTGTTATTGCATCTGGCGGTGTTGGCAATTTACAGGATCTGGTCGATGGCGTAGTAGAAGGAAAAGCTGATGCCGTGCTAGCTGCCAGTATTTTTCATTTCGGGGAGTATACAATACCTGAAGCCAAGGCCTATATGGCTGAATGTGGTATCGAGGTGCGGTGACCCCGTCCATGGGTTAGCCCGCTTGTCGTGCGCCGGGTATAAAAAAAGCCAGTGTTTCCTCATCCGCCTGTTTGGCGAACTCAATAAAATCGCCTACAGCTCGATCAGCGCATTCCTTGGAATCAAAAGGACCCACAGCCGCACCTTCACGGGTAGCGAAAAACCAGAAGTTGTGCAGTTTGAAAAAACGGTCACTCCTGATCGGAGGATGGCGCTCACTATTTTCATCTTGTCTTATTGTTCCCATATCATTTTAAGCCTTTATGTTAAGACATCTCTTCTTATTATTATGTTAGGTCAGTTTCAACAGAATGCACTTCTAGTGCATTTTACTAATAATGCCATGAGTTGATTCAGCACAACATTGTCAGAAAAGTCAACAGGTTCATTTTTTTCTTCTGACGCAGGTCATATTTTAGGGATTTGCTTGTTGAGTATGTCGAAGCCTTTTAGCAAGTTCAGCGCTTCATAAAGCTGGTTGTCTTCCAAAGAGACACTATTTTTAGCTTGTTCTTTAGAGTTGGTTTTATTGCTCAAATGACCTGACAGGTTTTCCTCTTTGACTAGTTTGTGAGGTTCCAGTAGTTTGATCTCAGCAGGCTCCACAATGATATCAGGCTTGATACCTTCAGCCTGAATTGATCGCTTATTGGGCGTGAAGTAGCGGGCAGTGGTGAGCTTTATACCTCGGCCATCACCAAGAGGGATGACTGTTTGCACGGACCCTTTGCCGAAACTATCAGTACCAAGTAACAGTGCGCGGTGGTGGTCTTGCAGGGCGCCAGCTACAATTTCTGCGGCTGAAGCTGACCCTTCATTAATTAGCACCACAATGGGTAGGCCGTTGAGCGCATCTCCGGGTGTTGCGTGAAAAGAGTTGTTTGAGCTGGGCATGCGGCCCTCGGTGTAAACAACTAACCCTCCATCAAGGAGGGTGTCGGCAACATCTACGGAGGAGGGTAGTAGGCCTCCAGGATTATTGCGTAAATCTAGCACCATTCCTTTTAGGTTATTATCTTGTTTTAACAGGTCGTTGATGGTACTACGGAATTCCCTGCCGGTATTTTCTTGAAACTGCGCTATACGCACATAGCTAAAGCCGGGTTCCAGAAGTTTGCCGCGGACACTGTTGACCTTAATAAGATCACGGATGACGTCTATCTCTAAAGGGCCATCCACATGCTCTCTAACCACTGTCAATGATAGCGTTGAGCCTTTTGGGCCACGCATAATATCAATGGCTTCATTCAAGCTCATGCCTTGAACCACTTGGTCATTTAATTTAATAATCAAGTCGCCCGCTTTGATACCCGCCCGTTTGGCAGGCGTGTCATCAATGGGCGAAATGACCTTAATAAAGCCACCTTCCATACCGACTTCAATGCCAAGTCCACCAAACTCGCCAGAGGTGTGCTCCTGCAGCTCAGCATAAGAGCTTTTGTCGAGGTACACCGAGTGTGGGTCCAGACTGCTGAGCAAGCCAATAATTGACATCTCAAGTAAGGCTTTGTCATCCACTTCTTCTACATAAGCTTGACGTACTTGGTCAAATACTTGAGTGAAGTGGCGCAACTCTTCCAGCGGAAGGCGAGCATCCTCGGCAATATCCTGAGCCAACGTATTGGCATTTGGTGAGAGGGCAACCAAGGCGACAAACAGTGAAGTTAAGAGTGGCTTCATGGGTTTTTCCTAATGCGTGTTCGGGCAGTGTACGTTTGACAATGATATAGGGAAAGGTGCCCTATTACCGGATTGTCCTGTGGGACGGATACAAAATGATGTGATCACTTGGCCCAAATCATCCCTTTTTTTTCAACCAGCGTTTTGGGTTGGTAGGTTTGCCATTGTGGCGAATCTCGAAATACAGAGCATTTTCGCTTCGACCACCGGTATTTCCAACTTTAGCAATGGTTTCTCCTGTCAGCACCCATTCCCCGGTTTCCTTAAGCAGTACTTGATTATGGGCATACAGGCTCATGTAGCCATCACCGTGATCAATAATTATTAGTAGTCCATGACCTCGTAAATAATCGGAAAAGATGACTCTGCCGTGGTGAACCGTATTGACGGGCGAGCCCTCCCTAGCCTTGAGCAGCCAGCCATTCCATGTGATGTTGGTATTGCGGCTAGCCCCAAAATGTTTGGTGAGTTGGCCGGAAATGGGCCATGGTAACTGACCTTTTTGGCTAGTAAAGGATTGTTCGGTGCCGGGTAGAGATAACGTGGCAATACTTTCCTGGAGAGATTTGAGGACGATCTCTAGTCTACTGCGCTCAGTTCTAAGTTGGTTTAACGCTTGATGGGAACCGCTGAGCTGCTTGTTTAGTAGGGCTAATACGTCACGACGCGCCTCTTGCCGTTTGGTAAGTTCAAGCTGTTCTTGTTTGAGGGCGTCTCGATGTGCGGATAACGCCAGCTGATGATCAGAGATCGAAGTTTCGACTTTGTTGAGTGAGGAAAGGGTTTCGCGGTACTGGCTCAGTTTTTCGCCTCGAGCTTGCAGGAAGTAATCGTAATATTTCAATATCCGACTTATTTTGTCGGGATCTTCCTGGTTGAGTAGCAGTTTGATTGGTTCCTCGCTGCCAAGGTGGTAGGCCGTGGACATCTGTTTCGAAATCAGTTCCTGCTGACTTTTTCGAGACGCTTCCAGTATTGATTGGTGCTGCTGGAGTTTCAAGAGCTCGGTATTTAAGGCGACGAGTTTGGTTTCTAGTGTGCTGATCTTGAGGCTGATTCCGGCAGATGCTAGCTCAGCTTTTCTCAATGCCTTGTTGAGAGAATCTTGTTTTTCACTACCGCCCTTAATGGATTGTTGTAATTTGGCAATGTCCTGACTGATGGCTTTAAGTTTAGTCCGATCTTCTTTTTCGTCGGCTAGGGTGCATGGCACAAGTAAAAGCGCCAGCACTGCTGAAATGATTAGCCGGGTCTTCGACATGATAAGAGACCGTTATCAATCAGCTGGGCGGTTGATAGTGACCAGTGAATGGCCAGTCATTTCAGGAGGCTGAGGTAATCCCAGTAACGTTAACATGCTGGGAGCCACATCGGCCAACGTACCGTTGTCAGCAAGCATCAGATCCTGATGACCCACGTAAATCAGTGGCACAGGTAGCGTGGTGTGTTGGGTATGTACCTGGCCAGAGTCTTCATCGAACATCTGTTCTACATTGCCGTGATCGGCGGTGATAAGGCATTCACCGCCAACCTTCTCGATCGCCGTGATTACCTTGGATACACATTCATCCACGACTTCAACCGCCTTGACGGCAGCATCAAAGATACCGCTGTGTCCAACTTGATCGCAGTTGGCGTAGTTGCAAATAATGGCGTCGTATTGCTGGCTTTTAATGGCACTAATCAGTTTGTCGGTCAGCTCATAGGCGCTCATCTCCGGCTGAAGGTCATAGGTGGCGACTTTAGGGGAGGGGACGAGCACTCGGTCTTCCCCTTCGAAAGGGTCTTCTTGGCCACCACTGAAGAAAAATGTGACATGAGCATACTTTTCGGTTTCAGCAATGCGTAACTGAGTTTTTCCCAAGCTGCTTAAATATTCACCAAATGAATTTTTGAGGTTTTCGGGTGGAAAGGCGCAACTGGTATGAATATCAGCTGCGTATTCTGTGGTCATGACAAAATCAGCCAATACAGGTCGGGCTGTGCGATTAAAACCATTAAAGTTGTCATCTACAAAAGCACGGGTTAGCTGTCTTGCTCGGTCGGGCCGGAAATTCATGTAGATTACGGTGTCTCCCTCCCTGATGGTGACGGGCTGTTCACCCTCACCACAAATAAGCGTTGGGAGTATAAACTCATCATTCTCATCACGATCATAGCCTGCGTGTAACCCGGCAATGGGGTCGGTGGATCGATGCGTTGTTTTTCCGAGTGTCAGCATGTCGTATGCGGCCGATACTCTGTCCCAGCGCTGGTCCCGATCCATGGCATAGAAGCGGCCACAAATGGTTGCAATTCGACCAACACCTAGGCCTGACAGTATTGTCGCGGTGGTTCTCAATGAGGCTTCAGCGCTTCGAGGTGGTGTGTCTCGCCCGTCCAGGAAGGCATGCACGTATACTTTTGTGGCACCACGCTGGGCCGCCATGTTCACCATGGCGTTTATATGATCTTCGTGACTGTGGACGCCACCGGAGGAAAGCAGGCCAAGGATGTGTATGGCTTTCTCTGAGGCTGCAGCCTTGTCGATGGCCTGGACATAAGCGGGGTTGGCAAAAAAATCACCATCACTAACGGCCTTATTTATCCGAGTGAAGCTTTGAAAAATGACTCGACCAGCCCCCAGTGTTATATGCCCAACTTCACTGTTGCCCATCTGGCCTTCAGGCAGACCTGTCGACAACCCCGAGGTATCAATAACAGTTCGAGGGCGTGTTGCCCAAGCGTCATCCATGGTTGGGGTGTTTGCGGTGTAAATAGCATTATGTTTCGTGCTTTCACTGTAGCCATAGCCATCCAGCACTAGAAGGAGTAGTGGTTTTTTCGGTTCACTCATCGCTTTGATTGGGCTTGCCTCAATAGTCATGAAAATAAGCCAAGAATCTTACCGGCAAAGCCGTTTCAGTGCCATTGGTGGTTTTCTATAACAGTGTGTGGTGTATACTTTGGCCGCTTTTCGCAACTGGCTAACAATAGGTTGCCAACCGATAAGTCATCAATCGATAAATGAGGCCATAGATCGTGGAATTTTTTGTTTTTATCAGTGAGCAGTGGATGTTGGTCAGTGTCTTGATGGTGCTTGTCTATCTGTTTGCTATTAATGAGCGTATCAAAAGCGGCAAGCCTATTTCTTCCCATGTGGTTACCCGAATGCTTAATACCGATGAGGCGATACTGCTAGATATCCGTGAGGCCAAGGATTTTAAGGCGGGTCATATTGCGGGCGCAATTAATATACCTCAAGCCAAACTTCTTGATCGTATGGTTGAGCTTGAGCCGCATCGCGAGAAGGCCATCATTATTGCCGATAAAGCCGGGCAGCATGCAGGGCCTATGGGTCGTCGACTTCAGCAAAAAGAGTTTAATGTCCAGCGACTGACTGGTGGCATGATGGAATGGCAGAACCAGAAATTGCCGGTTGTAAAAGGCTGAGATGACCAAAGTGATGGCTGACGTTACAGCTAAAGTTACGCTATACACTACACGTTCCTGTGGCTACTGTGTGGCGGCAAAACAATTGTTGACGAGCAAGGGTGTGGCATACAACGAAATTAATGTTGATTCAGACCCAGCAATGCGACGCAAGGTGATGACCCTGAGTGGCCGTCATACCGTACCCCAAATTTGGGTGGGTGAAACCCACGTTGGTGGCTGTGATGATTTACATCGTCTGAACCAGTCCGGGCAACTGGATACATTGATTTCGTTAAGTTAGAGGGCGATTTTAGGTTGTCTTTCTGGTTGCCTGACAAAACCGATTCCACAGAGTGAAATAGGCAGTTTTGAGTTATTGTTTCTCGATTTATTATAGGTAAGGATATGACTGAAGATAAAACCCCAGCAGGATCCGGTGACGAGCAAACCAGTGCGCCACAATTTGCGGTACAACGTATCTACCTGAAGGATCTTTCCTTTGAAACGCCGATGGGGCCAACTGTATTCCAGAAGAAGGTGAAACCTGAGCTTAATCAGGATATTGCCTTATCGACGACCAAGCTCAGTGATGATCACTACGAAGTAGAGTTAACACTTACCGTTACCGTAGCCGACGGCGAAGACACGATATATCTTGCAGAGGTACATCAGGCTGGAATCTTTATGGTTAAAGGCGTTGAAGGCCCCGAGTTGGCAAAATTGCTCAATACTCTTTGCCCTACAACGCTGTTCCCTTATGTGCGAGAAGTGATTGATAGTGTGGTGATCAAGGGGAATTTCCCGGCACTGATGCTACCCCCTATCAACTTTGATGCACTGTTTGATCAGGCTATGGCTAAGGGGGAGGTCAAGACGGGCCAGTAGGCATCCGAGAAAGTGACTCACTAAGTTGTTCCCCTCACAGTCGATAATATAGGGGGCCGTTGGCTCCCTATGGTCTTGCTCCCGTATTGCAGTAGGTTTTGTCATCAGTGGATTTTTTAACTGTAGATAGCGAGGTCTACTTTTCTTCCTCATCACTCATGCCCAGTTCTTTCAGTTTTCGGGTGAGGGTGTTTCTTCCCCATCCCAGAAGTTCTGCTGCATCTCTTTTGCGCCCATTGGTGTGACTTAGCGCCGTCTCAATCAAGGCTCGCTCAAAGGCGGGTACCGCTGTCGTAAGAATATCCTGTTTACCTGTGGCCAGCTCACCGTCTGCCCAGCTTCGTAGTTGTTGTTCCCAGTTGCCCGAGTTTGTTGTTTTTTCCACGGGGCTGTCTTTAAGTTCTGGGGGCAGGTCGCCTAAATGAACTTCCCTGCCAGAGGCCATGACCGTCAGCCAGCGACATGCATTTTCCAGTTGACGCACATTCCCGGCCCAGGGAAGCATGCAAAGGAATTGTTCGGCTTCTGGTGACAGGGTTTTTGGCTCAGCATCCAGCTCACTGGCAGCTCGTTGTAAAAAGTACTGCATAAGACGGGGAATGTCTTCTCGCCTGTCGGCTAGCTTGGGCAGGTGGACACGAATGACATTCAATCGGTGAAAAAGATCTTCCCTGAAGCGATTTTCGGCAACCAGCTGCTCAAGGTTTTGGTGGGTGGCGGCAATAATTCGAACATCCACTTGGACTGGGGTGTGGCCGCCCACAAGGTAGAACTCACCATTTGCTAAGACACGCAATAGGCGGGTTTGTGCTTCTGGCGGCATATCGCCGATCTCGTCGAGAAACAGCGTGCCCCCGTCTGCCTGCTGAAAGCGTCCTTCACGTCGTTGAGCGGCGCCGGTGAAGGCGCCTTTCTCATGTCCAAATAGCTCAGATTCAATCAAATCGTGGGGGATCGCCGCCATATTTAGTGCAATAAAGCGTTTGTTTTTTCGGGGACTGTGATCGTGTAACGCTTTGGCAACTAGCTCTTTTCCCGTACCAGACTCGCCGTTGATCAGTACGGTAATATTTGAGCTAGAGAGTCGACCAATGGCACGAAAAACTTCCTGCATTGCAGGCGCTTCGCCAATAATTTCACCGCTTATCTCGGTGGTGTCGACGGGCTGCTCTGAACTCTGCTCATTGGCAAAGTTGATAGCGCGAGTGGTAACGGCCACCAGCTCTTCGATATCGAAGGGTTTGGGGAGGTATTCAAAGGCTCCTCCCTGATAAGCGGCTACGGCACTATCTAAGTCCGAGTGAGCCGTGGTGATGATAACGGGCAGTAACGGATTAGATGCGTGAATTTTTTTCAATAACTGGAGGCCATCAATGCCGGGCATACGTATATCACTGATGATAGTGTCAGGAGATTTTTTACGGAGCTGTACCAAGAGGTCGCTGGCATTCTTGAAACTGGTGACATCAAGTTCGGCACGGCTCAATGCTTTTTCCATTACCCAGCGGATAGAGCGGTCGTCATCAACTATCCAAACTGTTTTCTTATTCATGCAATGTGTCCAGTGGCTTATTTTCTAGATGATTGTTTTCCAAAGGGTTGTTTTCCAGAGGTAAGTACAGTGAAAAGCAGGTTTCTCCCTGTTTGTTTTCACACTCAATCAAACCGTGGTGAAGATTGATCGCTGACTGGGATATTGGTAGCCCAAGACCGCTACCGCCGACCCGGCCGCTAATCATTGGGAAAAAAATGCGATCAACAATGTCGTCTGGAATTCCGGGGCCATTGTCAATAACGTCAATGCGGCAGACCACTTTGTGATGGGTCTTCCCAATCGTAAAATGCCGCTGAATACGGGTTTTAAGTTTGATGGTGGGTACTGGCTCAGTACAATTAGCCAGTGATTGAATCGCATTTCGTACAATATTTAGCACTGCTTGGATCAGCTGCCCGCGGTCGCCATGGATTTCTGGAATACTTGGATCATAGTTGCGCTCAATGGCAATGTTGCCAAGGGTTTCAGTTTCAGCCAGCGCAGCGACGTGCTCCAGTACTTCGTGAATATTGACGGGAGCAAATTTGGGTAGCGTGGTTGGTCCTAATAATCGGTCTACCAGGCTGCAAAGGCGGTTTGTTTCTGCTGAAATAATCTCAGTGAACTCCAATAATTCTGGTTGGTGTTTTAGGTCCTCTGCCAATAATTGTGCAGCACCCCGAATGCCACCCAGCGGATTTTTTATTTCATGGGCGAGGCCGCGTACCAAGTTGCGAGTGGTGTCGCGCGTAGAGATAAGGGCTTCCTCTCGGTTGATTCGCATCAATCGGTCCATTGGCTGCATTTCTACCAGAAGCAGTTTTTCAGAGTTTGATTGAAATGGGGTGGCGGTGAGATCAACCGTTATGTGAGATTGATCCATCAGTATCAGAGAGGTCTGTCTCTGAGTGAAAGGGCGATTAGCCTCGATGGAATCCCGTAACGCGATGAGGCTCTTATCAGATTCATCGAGCAACTGTTCTATTGAACTGCCACAGAGACGAAAAGCGCTCACTGCCAGCAGACTTTCTGCCGATGGGTTGAGATAGCGAATTTCCAGTTTATTGCTTAGCAAAACAACGGCTGTACTAAGATTGTCCAGTAATAAATGGTATAGCTGGTCATTAGTCATTTGGTGTTGGTTAGCCTATGTTGGCCTGCATTCTTTTACAGAAGACTGCGCTGTTCTAATTCCATATATCAAGAATAGCTAGCAAGTTTCGGGCCAGTTTTATGAAGTTGCAAAGGTTGGGGTTTTTCGTGCTACTCAGCCCATGGCCTAGCTATAGTCTAGTTTAAATAGACAGAGGGCGCACCGTATTGGTGCGTCAGTGTGGTGTTCGCATAGAGATGCGCGTTAGTTGGGCGCAGGCTTAGTGATTTCTCTGCCACTGCTTGCGAATATCACGTTTATGGGGAGTGGGTTTAGGGGGTGAAGGTTGGGCATTGTTAGGATGCTGGGCCGAGCCGCGTTTTACGTGAATAGTGTTGCTATTAGAGGATCCAATGACGTTGCCTTCGCTATCGATAACCTGAGCCTGAAGGCTATTTTCACCGCGAATAAGCGAGCCAATGCTGAATGACGATATGGTGGTTGGTTGGCCGTAGGCTTGGCCGTTAAGCAGAAGTTGAATGAGGTGTCCGGCTTTCAATGTAGGGGTTAGGCCGACCTGTACTGCTAGCACCTCTTGACCGGGAGGAATGGTTGTATCGTGAGCAGGGGATAGAATAGCGATTTTCTGGTATCCCTCGATATCTTCCTCCGCTTTTTTTACCGTCGGTACAGCCTCCAAGGCTGGTTGAATATTAGTAACGGGTAACGCCATTTTTTCTTTGGTGGGAGCGTTGTGCGGTGGTTTATCGGTAAAGGTTACCTTGCCGTCGTCATCCACTATACGGTAAACCTCGGCGATGGCACTAAATGCCAAGCCTAAGCCGAGCAGTGCGAGAAGCAGTTTATTTCTTTGAAGCACAGTAGTTCTCCATTGATGATCTTTATAGACTAGCTCTAGTTGGACCAAAGAAAAAGCCCGTTATTCCAAAAATAACGGGCTTTTTTGTTGGTTGTGATCTGTACCACTCGTGAATGCAAATAAAAAAGGCTGTGAAATTGCTTTCACAGCCTTTTTAGCTCAAAAGAGTTAGCCCCGATCAGGCGAGCTCTTACACAGAGTAGTACAGGTCAAACTCAACTGGGTGAGTAGTGTGCTCGACGCGGTAAACATCCTGCATTTTTAGTTTGATGTATGCGTCGATAGTGTCATCGGTAAATACACCTCCAGCAGTCAGGAACTCGCGATCTGCATCCAGAGCTTCCAGCGCTTCACGCAAGCTGCCAGCAACCTGTGGAATGGCGGCAGCTTCTTCCGCAGGCAAGTCGTACAGATCTTTGTCCGCAGCATCCCCTGGGTGAATCTTGTTTTTCACGCCATCAATGCCGGCCATTAGCATGGAAGCAAACATCAAATAAGGGTTGGCCGTAGGATCGCCGAAGCGGACCTCGATACGTTTACCTTTTGGAGATGGAACATACGGAATACGGATAGACGCAGAGCGGTTGCGAGCAGAATAGGCCAACATAACCGGCGCTTCAAAACCTGGAATTAGGCGTTTGTAGGAGTTAGTAGACGCGTTGGCAAAGGCGTTAAGAGCTTTTGCGTGCTTGATGATGCCGCCAATGTAATACAGTGCGGTTTCACTCAGTCCGGCATAGCTGTCGCCAGCGAATTGATTTTCTCCGTCTTTCCAGAACGATTGGTGGCAGTGCATGCCGGAGCCGTTGTCGCCTACCAGGGGCTTCGGCATAAAGGTGGCCGTTTTGCCGTAGGCATGTGCAACGTTGTGTACGCAGTATTTGAGAATCTGAACTTCGTCAGCTTTGTTTACCAGGGTGCTGAATCTCACGCCAATTTCACACTGGCCTGCAGTGCCTACTTCATGGTGATGAACTTCGATGTCGAGGCCCATTTGTTCCATGGCGTTACACATGGCCGCCCGCAGGTCGTGAAGGCTATCGACAGGAGGTACGGGGAAGTAACCACCTTTAGTGCCAGGACGGTGACCCATGTTGCCATCGGCGTAGTCGTGGCCGCTAGCCCAAGATGCTTCTTCTGAGTTGATTTTGTAGAAAGCGCCGCTCATGTCTGCGCCCCACTTAATATCATCAAAGACAAAGAATTCTGGTTCTGGACCAAAAAAGGCAGTGTCACCCAGTCCAGTGGACTTCAGGTATTCTTCAGCACGTTTGGCTACAGAACGTGGGTCACGCTCATAACCTTGCATCGTGGCCGGTTCGATGATGTCACAGCGAATAATAATGGTAGGCTCATCGGTAAAGGGGTCGAGCACTGCCGTGCTGTCGTCTGGCAATAGGATCATGTCTGACTCATTGATACCTTTCCAGCCTTCGATAGACGAACCATCAAACATCTTCCCCTCTTCAAAGAAGTCATCGCCAACTTCACTGATAGGCATGGAAACATGCTGTTCTTTACCTTTTGTATCGGTAAAGCGTAGGTCGATCCAGCGAGCTTCACTCTCTTTGATCAGGGCTATAGTTTTAGACATTGGTTCCTCCAGTTTATGGATGTCGAGGTTAAACAAGTTCGCCGGTTTGGCGGCAATATAAAAAGTCTCTGCACGACGAGCAACGAGTTAAAGGTCGAGCCCTCAGTGTTTCAAATTTAAAGCAAAAGATATGCCAGTCGTTCAGCCTAACAAATTCAACAGGTTATACACGTAGGTGTGGGGTCTGATGATGCCGCCGCACCACCTTGGTGCGTTCGCGCATTATTGTTGTGCCTTAGACAATTATAGTTTGGCGCTTCTATCATTAAAAGGGGCCCATAATACGCCGATTATGTCGTTATTTGTAATATAATCAGCAGCTTTTCCCTCCTCTAGTGATGAGCAGTCTTCTCCATGCATTTTGTTATCAAGTTATTCCCTGAAATTACTATTAAAAGCGCGCCTGTGCGCAAGCGTATGACGAAGCAGCTGCGCAATAATCTGCGGTACTTATTGAAGCCTCTGGACGAGCTTATTAAGGTGGAGATGGATTGGGAAAAAATCGAAATTACGGGCCCCGAAGATGAGCAGCTGGCGTGTCAGATGGCAGACGTGTTGGCGCGGACGCCGGGGATTGCTAATTTTTCTCGGGTACAGCATTTTCCGTTGGGTGACTTTGACGATATTTTAGAGAAAACGCTTTCTGTCTGGGGAGATAAGCTGGCGGATAAAACGTTTGTGCTCCGGGTAAAGCGCAACGGCAAGCATGAGTTTACCTCTCATGATGTTGAGCGACAAGTTGGGGGTGGCTTGCTGCATCAATCGCAGGCTACGGGTGTTAAGTTAAGAGATCCCGACATAACCGTGAGGCTTGAGATTCGTCAGGCCCAGCTCTATGTCATTGAAGAAACTACGCGGGGCCTAGGTGGCTTTCCTCTGGGCACGCAGGATTCGGTGATTTCGTTGATTTCGGGTGGTTTTGACTCGACTGTTTCAAGCTATCTCACCATTAAGCGGGGACTGCGTACGCATTTTCTGTTCTTTAACCTTGGGGGCCGCGCTCATGAGGTGGGTGTGAAAGAGGTGGCTTTTTATCTGTGGAATAAATTTGGCGCTTCCCATCGAGTGAGGTTTATTTCAGTTCCTTTTGATGAAGTGTTGTCTGAAATCCTTTGCAATGTGCATAACTCTCAGATGGGGGTCGTATTGAAGCGAATGATGCTGCGTGCGGCCACCAGGGTTGCTGATGAGATGGGTGTCCAGGCCTTGGTGACGGGAGAGAGTGTTGCTCAGGTGTCGAGTCAGACATTGCCCAATCTGGCTGTGATTGATTCAGTGGTTAGCTCGCTGGTACTGCGACCGTTGGCGACATTTGATAAAAAGGACATTATTGATATTGCACGAAAAATTGGCACTGAGGCATTTGCGGCCAATATGCCAGAATACTGTGGTGTTATTTCGGTGAAGCCTACTACTCGCGCCAAAGAAGAGCGCGTAGCCAGAGAAGAAACCGCCTTTAATTTTGACGTGTTGGAAAAGGCTATCGCCAACAAGTGGGTGCAGAATATTGATGAGGTGATGGCGGAAAGTGAGCCTCTGGTCCAAATTGAAATTTTTGCTGTACCTCAGCCAGATACGGTTATCGTGGACATCCGTCACCCCGATGAAGTGGATGTTCGCCCCCTGAAGCTGGATGCAAATGAAGTACAGGAAATTCCTTTTTTCACACTACAAAATCGATTCAACGAGCTGGCTGGCGACACCCATTATCTGCTCTATTGTGATAAAGGCGTTATGAGTTGGCTCCATGCTGAGTTACTGGTTGAGCAAGGGTTTTCCAATGTGGCTGTTTATCGACCCACTAAATGATGGCTAACCAGCTGTATTTGAAATAATTTCCTATCTCCTTTGGGGCGGGGTAAGTATAATGCCCGCCTTTTTACCCAACCCGGACCGAATCTGTGATCGAGAACCTTCGTAATATCGCCATCATTGCCCACGTTGACCATGGTAAAACCACCTTGGTTGATAAATTGCTCGAACAGTCCGGCACCCTTGACCGTAAAAGTCTGGGCGCGGAGCGTGTGATGGATTCCAATGATCAGGAGCGTGAACGTGGCATTACCATTCTAGCTAAAAACACAGCTATTGAGTGGAATGGGTACCGTATTAATATTGTAGATACACCCGGACACGCCGACTTCGGTGGTGAAGTTGAGCGGGTACTTTCCATGGTGGATTGCGTACTACTGCTGGTCGATGCCGTTGATGGCCCAATGCCACAAACACGGTTTGTGACTCAAAAGGCCTTTGAGCAGGGTTTGAACCCCATTCTAGTTGTAAACAAGGTTGATCGCCCTAGCGCCCGACCTCACTGGGTGATAGACCAAGTGTTTGATTTGTTTGACAGCTTGGGTGCTACCGACGAGCAACTGGACTTCCCCATTATTTATGCATCAGCTCTGAATGGTATTGCCGGTATAGAACCGGATGAGATGATGGATGATATGACCCCGTTGCTCCAGATGATTGTGGACAAGGTAAAGGCTCCCGATGTTGATCCTGAAGGTCCTCTGCAAATGCAAATTAGTGCGCTGGATTACAGCAGCTATGTCGGTGTTATTGGTGTTGGCCGTATTGCTCGAGGAAGAATGAAGCCTAACGAACAAGTGGTTGTGGTTGATAGTGAGGGGAATACGCGTAAAGGCAAAGTTCTGCAAGTGATGGGTTATGCGGGCCTCGAACGCGTGCCTGTTGAAAAAGCAGAAGCTGGCGATATCGTTTGTATTACCGGTATCGATAAACTGGGTATTTCTGACACCATTTGTCATCCTGATACACCAGAAGCACTGCCTCCTTTGAGTGTTGATGAACCAACAGTAAGCATGACCTTTCAAGTGAACAACTCGCCATTTGCCGGATTGGAAGGCAAGTATGTGACCACACGCAATATCAAAGATCGCCTCGAACAAGAGCTGATCCACAACGTTGCCCTAAGAGTACAGCCGGGCGAAGGCCCCGATAAATTCATTGTTTCCGGTCGTGGTGAATTACACCTGTCTGTATTGATCGAAAACATGCGTCGCGAAGGTTTTGAGCTGGGCGTCTCGCGTCCAGAGGTGATTCAGAAAGAGGTGGATGGCAAGCTACACGAGCCCTTTGAGCAAGTGGTGATCGATGTAGAGGATCAGCACCAGGGTTCGGTCATGGAAGAGTTTGGCTTGCGTAAAGCGGAGCTAACTAATATGGAGCCAGATGGCAAAGGTCGTGTGCGGCTGGAGTTTATGGCGCCTTCTCGAGGTTTAATCGGTTTCCGCTCTCAGTTTCTGACCATGACCAGCGGTTCAGGCATCATGACCAGTATTTTTGATCACTATGGCCCCGTTAAACAGGGTGACGTTGCCAAGCGCCAAAATGGCGTACTGGTATCAATGATCAAAGGTAAAACACTGGCCTTTGGCCTGTTTAACCTACAGGATCGTGGCCGCTTATTCCTCGGCCCCGGTAACGATGTATATGAAGGCCAAATTGTCGGCTTGCATTCACGCACCAACGATCTGCCGGTTAACCCGACTAAAGGCAAGCAGCTGACCAACGTGCGTGCCTCCGGTACTGATGAAGCGTTAACCCTAAGCCCTCCAGTCACTCATACACTAGAGCAGGCATTAGAATTTATTGAAGACGACGAGCTGGTGGAGGTTACGCCAAATAGTATTCGCCTTCGTAAAAAGTTACTCACTGAAAACGAGCGTAAGCGAGCGCCTAAATAAATGGGCCTCGTTTAGACCGAAGGAGCTCGCTTCTCGGCTTTTTGGATTGTATGGTTAACGTGTAAAAGGGAGTGTCACATTTGACTCTGGCATTCCCCATGTCGAAAGCATGAGACTGTGTGGTCGTTCACCATCCCTATGGCTTGCATGTAGGCATAGCAGATGGTCTTGCCAAAAAACTGAAACCCTCTTTGCTTCATATCTTTGCTGATGGTCTCAGAAAGCGGTGTCGTGGATGGTACTTGCTGAAGATTCAGCCAATGGTTTTGGATTGCTGTTCCATCGACAAATCCCCACAGGTAATTTGAAAAACTACCTGCTTGTTGTTGTACTTCAAGAAATTTTTGAGCGTTATTAATCGCACTTTTGATCTTGAGTTTGTTTCGCACGATACCCGAGTCGCACATTAGCCGTTCAATGCTTCGGGTGTTAAGTCGTGCGACACGTTCAGCTCTAAAGTCAGAAAAAGCACGTCGATAGTTTTCGCGTTTTCTCAAAATGGTAATCCAAGCTAGACCTGCCTGAGCGCTTTCCAGTATCAGAAATTCAAACAATTTTTGGTCTTCGGTGCAGGGTACACCCCATTCTGAATCATGGTAGTGTTGGTAAAGGACGTCGCTGAGACACCAGTCACATCGTGATAATTGCGTTTGCTGGGAAGCTGGCATAGGGTTAACTGTAGAGCATTGATGTGCTGTAGGGTATTTATTCCGGCTGGTGTCGCCACTTAAAGAGCCAATTCATGAGAACGTTTTACCCGCGAATCAAGCCTTATACCACCCATAGTTTAGCTGTAGATGATATCCACACGCTTTACATTGAGGAGGTGGGAAATCCAGAAGGTATCCCTGTGTTGTTTATACACGGGGGTCCTGGTGCTGGGTGTACGGAAAATGACAGGCGTTTTTTTGATCCGGAAAAATACCGAATTATTTTGTTTGACCAGCGTGGTAGTGGCCGCTCAAAGCCCCATGCAGAATTAACAGCTAATAACACCCGAGAGCTGGTGGCTGATATAGAGAAAATTCGTGAACTGGTGAAGGTGGAGCAATGGATGTTGTTCGGCGGTTCATGGGGTTCAACGCTTAGCTTGGTGTATGCGCAGGCGCACCCGGCGAGAGTTCGGGGTATGGTTTTACGCGGTGTTTTTCTCTGTCGGAAGAAGGACATTAATTGGTTTTATCAGGATGGCGCCTGCCATGTTTTTCCTGAGTACTGGCGAGACTACCTGGCACCCATTCCTCTTTTAGAGCGGGCTGATATGCTGGTGGCGTATTACCAGCGCTTGGTGGGCGACAATGAATTAACACGAATGGCGGCAGCAAAAGCATGGTCAATTTGGGAGGGCCGATGCGCTAGCTTGCAGCCCAACCCTAGTTTGGTTGCGCACTTGGGGGGCCCGCATACAGCTTTAGCCATGGCTCGCATAGAAGCTCACTATTTTATCAATCAGGCTTTTCTGGAAGACAATGAAATTATTTCTCGGGCCAATATTTTAAAAGATATCCCCTGCGTCATTATTCATGGCCGCTATGACATGGTATGCCCATTGGGGCAGGCATTTGATTTGCATCGTGTTTGGCCGGGAGCTGTGCTGGAGGTCATTCGTGATGCGGGCCACGCCTCCAGTGAGCCAAGCACGTTGGCAGCACTGGTGCAGGCTACAGATGATATGGTGATGACATTAGGGGATGTATCCTGAGGGAAGCATGTTCCGCTGAAACGAAGCTACTCGATATTTTCTTGTAAATATTTGAAAATTTTTCGGCTGGCTGCGGGCGATTTATTTTGTGATGTCTCTTTGTGTGCCTGGCGGATTAACTGGCGCAAATGCTGTCTGTCCAGTTTGGGTGACTCATTGAGTAGTTCGTCAAGGGCTTGGTCGCCATCGGCAATCAGTTGGTCACGCCATTGTTCTAGTCGATGAAATTGCTGGCGGAAACTTTTACTTTGTTGATCGAAGCTATTTAGCCGTTCTTTGATCGCCTCGTGGTCAATGGTTCGCATAATCTTGCCAATATACTGCAACTGCCGGCGCTTCCCCTCGCGGTTTTTTAGTCGGCGAGCCAGCATGATAGCGTCTTCCAGTATTTCTGGCATGGGGATTTTAGCCAGCTTGGCTGAGGGCAAATCGACCAGTTCCTCCCCGATTTTTTGTAAGGCAGTCATTTCTCGTTTGAGAGCAGACTTGCTTATGGCTTCTTCTGGAAGTTCATCCTTCTGATGTGATTCAGAAAGTTTATTTTTATTCATAATAGATTAGCCATAAAATAGAGTTGCCAGCCCTAGGAATGAGAGGAACCCCACCACATCAGTGATGGTCGTTAGCGCAACGCTGCCGGCCAGTGCTGGGTCAATTTTACAAGCTTTAAGGATGACGGGTAGTGCTGCGCCGGCCAATGCCGCAGCGATTAGATTGATCAGCATGGCTGCCGCCATAATGACGGCAATCATAGGGTCTTTGAACCAAAGGGCTGCAACCACCCCCATAACCAATGCCCACATCATTCCGTTGAGGGCGCCGACGGCAAATTCTTTGGTGAGTAGCCAGCGAAGATTGTTGCGGCTGATCTGGCCCAGTGCCATCCCGCGAATTACCACCGTCAGTGTTTGACTGCCTGCCACGCCGCCCATACTGGCAACAATGGGCATTAAAATGGCCAGCGCCACCACTTTGTCGATGGTGGCTTCAAATAGGCTAATTACCGCTGAAGCGAGAATGGCGGTCATCAGATTGACCCCTAGCCAGATTGCACGGCGGGGCGTGGTTCGGCGGACAGATGCGAAGGTTTCCTCTTCGTCACTGAGTCCTGCCAGACCAAGTAATGAGTGGTTGGCATCGTCCATAATGACATCGACCACATCATCAATAGTGATCCGTCCCAGCAGTTTGTTGTTTTCGCCGACCACTGGCGCAGAAACCCAGTTATATTTTTCAAACAGGAGTGCTACTTGCGAGGCAGGCATGTCGGCGGGAATAGCCTCAACTTTGGTAACGGTAATTTCACGGACAGTAATATTGGGGCTTGAGGTGAGTAATTTGCCCAGAGGCAAGATCCCCAAAAAAGTGTCTTCCCGGTTAACCACAAAAATACTATCAGTGGTCTGGGGGATTTCCTCGTGGCGACGAAGATAACGCAAAACCACATCGAGGGTCATGTCTGGGCGGACGGTGATGGTGTCCGTATTCATCAGGCCGCCAGCCGTGTCCTCGTCATAGGTGAGAACGGTTTCAACCCGTTGGCGGTCCTGGGTGCTCATGGCCTGTAGAACTTCGGGAATGACCTTTTCGGGAAGTTGCTGAAGTATGTCGGCCACATCATCAGGGTCGAGGCCTTCAGTCAGTGAGGCTACCTCATGGCTCTCCATTTCATTGAGGATTTCTCCGCGAAGTTCTTCGCTGAGTTCGCCGATAACTTCACCTTCAAACTCTTTATCGACGAGATCCCATAACACGCGGCGTGCTTTGGGCGGTGCGGCTTCAATTTGGTCTGCAATATCAGCAGGCGTCAGGTCGTTTAGCATGTAACTCAGTAAGCGTACATTACTGGAATCCATCAGCTCGTTAACGCTCGCAAGCTGTGAAAGTTGGCTGACTTTTTCGTTAGGCTCCTGCATGGGTGTGGTAACTCCTAGCTACCGTTGTAGATGGCCAATAGTTTATAGGTGGGGGATGAAAATTTATAGCGTTGTCAGCAGGATGGGCTGGGTTGTTTATTATGTTTGTGGAGTCTTGCCCTTATGGCGATGAGTCTTTTGATTATTGTTCTTCATCAAAGCGATTTTCTATTAGCTGCTCAATATCTTGGTGTGCTCTTTTTGCATCATTGCCTTCAAACTGAAAATACAAGGTTGTGCCCTGACTGGCAGCGAGAAGCATCAAGGACATAACGCTTTTGGCATCTACTAGCTTGTCCGGCTTTCGGCCAGTTTTGATGGTGCAGCCATACTTTCCAGCCGTCGACGCCAGCTTGGCCGCTGCACGCGCGTGCAGCCCCAGCTTGTTGATAATGGTAAGTTCTACGTAAATCATGGGCGACATAAAAGCCTGTGATTGGTGTCTCTGTCAAGTGAGGTCACGTGAGCTCCCTGTGCCGAACCTGTGTATTGGGGTATTGGGCGACAAAGTATTCACTCAGCGTGTTGCTGATGTATACGGAGCGATGTTGGCCGCCAGTACAGCCTATGGCTATGGTTAAGTAGCTGCGATTGTTGGCGCGAAAACTGGGTATCCAGCGAGTCATAAAGCCATTGATATCAGCCAGCATGGCTGCCACTTCTGGCTGTGATTCAAGAAATTCGATGACGGGTTGATCATTGCCGTTAAAGGGGCGCAGTGCGTGTTTCCAGTAGGGGTTTGGCAAGCAGCGTACATCAAATACAAAGTCGGCATCGGAGGGAACCCCATGCTTGAAGGCAAAGGACTCAAAAAGAATGGCCATATCACCTTTGCTCGTGTGAGCAATTTGTTTTTTGATGATATCCCGCAACTGGTGCAAGGTCATATTGCTGGTGTCGATTCTGCGATTAGCAATAGAGGTTATGGGCTCTAAGAGTTTGGTCTCCAGTGCAATGGCTTCTTTGAGGTCAATGTGATCTGAGCTGAGTGGGTGCTTGCGGCGAGTTTCACTGAAGCGTTGAATTAATACAGAGGTTCTAGCATCGAGAAAGATGACCTCGTAGTCTATGCCAGTTGCCTTGAGCTCATCAAGAATTTTGGGAAGTTGGTTTAGGTCGCCGGTTAGGTTTCTTGCGTCAATTCCTACGGCAATATTTTCCAGCCAATTATGCCCCTGTTTGTCGGTAGCTTGTTGAAACAGGCCGGGTAGCAGGCTTGCTGGTAGGTTGTCGATGCAGGTGAAGCCTACATCTTCAAGCACATTAAGTGCCGTGCTTTTACCGGAACCGGATCGTCCGCTGACTACCACCAGGCGCATGGGTCGTTATCCTTGGGTTGGCCGGTCAGCAGTGATGGCACTATAGAGTGCTTCGTTAGAGGATGCCTGTCGCAGTTGAGAGCGAACGCCTTCCTCTTGGAGTAGCTCGACAATGGAGGACAGCACCTGAAGGTGCTCATCATTTTGTTCTTCCGGCACGATTAGGGCAAAAACCAAGTCCACTGGGCCAGCATCGATCGCATCGAAGTCGACAGGATCACTGAGTTTTAATAGGGCGCCAGTAATCTTTTCACAACTGGCCATTCGGCAGTGGGGGATGGCGATACCTTCTCCTATCCCGGTGCTGCCAAGGCGCTCACGTGCAAGAAGACCTAGGTAGATTTCATCCGCATCGATACCGGTCATGCGGTCTGCCAAAAAGTGTGAGAGGTGCTCAAGGACCCTTTTTTTGCTGCCCCCGGGAGCATCAGAGTCTGTGTTCTCGGGGGGGAGTATATCGATCAGTTTCATAAGAGATTATCTATCGCGGTTCTTTTCCTTGTGTTTAATGAGCTGACGATCAAGTTTGTCCGTCAGTATGTCGATCGCGGCATAGAGATCGTCATGTTCCGAGTTGGCAAAAAATTCGCCGCCACTAACATGCACAGTGGCCTCCGCTTTTTGAACCAGCTTTTCTACCGAAAGAATGACGTTGGTGCTGGTAATGCGATCATGATGCCGCTCCAGTTTAGACAGTTTGGTGGTGACGTAATCCTTGATGGGGTCGGTAATATCGAGATGATGTCCGCTGATATTTAATTGCATGCGGTTCTCCTTATTTTGTGAGGTTAAGCATGTGGTTTGTAACGTTTTCGTTCACTGGAAGAAGGAATGCCCATCCCTTCCCGGTATTTGGCTACAGTGCGCCTAGCGACCTGTATGCCCATGTCCTGCAATAGTGTGGTGAGCTTGTTATCGCTGAGTGGTTTAACGGAATTCTCTGCACTAATCATCTTTTTTAGGATAGCGCGAATAGCGGTAGATGAACACTCCCCTCCGCTGGTAGTAGAGACATGGCTAGAAAAAAAGTATTTGAATTCAAAGACACCTTGCGGTGTGTCTAAATACTTCTGGGTAGTCACCCTGGAAATGGTCGATTCATGTAGGTCCAGTCGTTCTGCAATGTCAGCCAGCACCATCGGACGCATGGCCTCTGGGCCTTGGGCCAAAAACCCCTGCTGTAGTTCAATAATGCAAGATGATACCCGTAATAAAGTGTCATTTCGGCTCTCGATACTACGCAGAAACCATTTGGCTTCTTGTAGGTGGTTTTTCAGGAAGGTATTGTCTTGGCTGGAGTCTGCGCGGCGGATCATCTGTGCATATTGCTGGTTGATGTTTAGTCGAGGGGTGATGTCCTGGTTTAATGATACCTGCCAGTGATCACCTTCTTTTGTGACTCGTACATCTGGAACAACATATTCCGTATCATCGGTGCTGATAGCATCGCCTGGATGAGGGGATAGTGTTTGAATCAACTGAATGGCGCCATCCAAGGTTACCTGTGTATATCCGGTAACCTTCTCTAACCGGCGGTAATCACGTTGGCCTACTAGATCTAGGTGGTGTGATACCAGTTGCCTTGCCTCTTCCCAAAATGTTGTGCTGGATGAAAACTGGTTCAGTTGAATTAGCAGGCATTCAGATAGATTGGTGGCGCCAACGCCGGAGGGGTCAAATTGCTGGATGCAATGAAGAACAGCAACAACTTCATCCAGCTCTATTTCATCATCAAGGGGCGCCCAGATTTCTTCTACAGGAACAACCAGCATGCCGCTGGTGTCGATAGCATCGATAATATTCTCGCCAATCAGTTTGTCTGTTGCTGAGAGAGGCGTTAGATTGAGCTGCCAGAGAAGGTGATCCTGAAGTGACTCCGTTACGTTGTGAACGCTGTCGAAATCACGGGTTTCGAGGCCTGGGCTTTTCGTGCTTGTGCTGGGTTGATAAATATCATCCCAGTTGGTATCTACCGGTAGATCCTGCGGTATTTTGTTTTCCCAGTCTGCTCCGTTTAGGTCTTGAGTGGCGTGATCGATAGGTTCATGGTCTTCAGTTTCGCTCTGGGTTTTTGTTTCGGCTCTTTGGGTGCTCAGGGTGTTTTCTGTGGTTTCAGGTGGGTTTTCAGATTCTTCGGCCAATTCCAGCAGAGGGTTGTCGTAGAGATTTTGCTGAATTTCCTGATGGAGCTCAAGGGACGATAGCTGTAGGAGGCGAATGGCCTGTTGCAGCTGCGGAGTCATGGTCAGCTGATGACCGATTTTCAGTTGCAGGCTGGCTTTCATGTACGGTCGGGGCTGTTTTGGTAGAAGTTAATGCTCACAGAGAAAGTGTAGTCTGTGTACTGGGGGGGTGACAAGCAAATTTTGTGCCGTATGGTGCATCTTGCAACGTAAAGTTACAGTGTAAAGTCTTCCCCTAGGTAGATATCGCGAACCTGCTGATTGGCAATAATCTCGCTGGCATGTCCCTCTGCGATGACTTTACCCTCGCCTACAATGTAGGCATGTTCACAGATGTCTAGTGTTTCACGAACATTGTGATCTGTGATGAGCACACCAATGCCTTTGTCGCGCAGGTGGCGGATGATCTGCTTAATATCGTTGACTGAAATAGGGTCTACACCTGCAAAAGGCTCGTCGAGTAGTATGAAGGCCGGTTCCATTGCTAGGGCGCGAGCAATCTCTACTCTGCGACGTTCTCCGCCGGAAAGGCTCATGCCAGGCGTGTCCCGTATCTGAGTAAGATGAAATTCCTGAAGCAATAGCTCCATCTTTTCTTTGCGTTGGTTGAGATCAAGATCCTTGCGGGTTTCCAGAATAGCCATGATGTTATTCTGCACACTCATCTTCCGAAATACGGATGCTTCCTGAGGGAGGTAGCCAATTCCTTTGCGTGCCCGGCCGTGCATTGGCAGGTGGGTAATATCCTCTTCGTCAATTTGGACTGTGCCGCCATCCTGAGAGACAAGCCCGACGATCATGTAGAAGCAGGTTGTTTTCCCCGCACCATTGGGGCCGAGAAGTCCGACGATGGCGCCACTTTCTACTGACAAGGAAACATCCCGGATAACAGGTCTTTTCTTGTAGCTCTTGATGAGGTTGGAGGCCTTGAGTACGGCCATTAATCGGCGTCCTTCTGGTTGCTTGGTGGAATGATCATCTGTATGCGTTCTCGTTTGTTTCCTCCGGCAGTGGCTTTTACCACCTCCGCTTTTAGGTCATAGTTTATTTTGTCGCCAGTAATAGTCGTACCATTTTGTTCTAGGCTGGCATTGGTTAACAGGGCAATTTTGTCGCTGGCTAGGTAGTATTCGATGGTATCGCCACTGGCAAAAACCAATCCATCTTCAAGATTGGGCCGTTGTTGATAGTGGGCGGGTTTGCCAACGCAGATGATTTTGTCCACTTGATTCTTGTCGCTATAGACAGTGACTTTGTCAGCATTAATCTTGATGGTGCCCTGTCGAATTACAACAGAACCCTCGTAGACCGTGATACCTTTTTTGTCATCTTGAATTGCTCGGTCAGATTCAATTTTGATGGGCTGCTGTCTGTCGCTTGGGAGTGCTGTGGCCAATGCGCACCAGCCGGCAATGGCTATCAGTAATATCGATTTATAGTGCATGGTGAACGCCCTTAACGTTAGAGAGTAGCTTGAATTGTTCGCTATTCAAGTCTGCTTGCATGCCGATACCCGTGATTTTTCCTCGGGGTGTGGTGATAGTCACTAGGCTTTCTGTTTCGGCAACATGTTTGTTAGGGAATAGGACGAGCCTATCGGTGCGAAGTTCATTTTTAATGTTGCTCTCTGTCTCTTGCCAGGCGTAGACATCGCCTTTAAATACAGCCCGCTCCCCACTGTTGTAGATGGAACCTTTCTTTGCCGTCATCTGCCAAGGGTGGAGCGTGTCATTCTGATTGAAGGTTGTCATGCTGGGTTGGTCGAGCTCCAGGCGATTTCTGCGCTTGAAATGGCGGGCTTCTGTCGCTTCTAGGTGATATGCCTTGGCGCCCTCTTTGTCAAAGTCGAGTTTGTCTATGTTGAGCATATAGCTGTCTGCTTTGGGTAATTCTTCTGTATCGCTGACGGGCTTTTTCAGGAAGGCTTCAGGGGGCGATAACCAGAATAGGAGAAAAATTCCAGTGGCACCCAATAGCATGATCGTCAGTAATAGATTGCGCATTTTTTAAAGATACTCCGCTAAGGTGGAGTTCAATTTTCCTTGTGCCTGCAAAATCATTTCCACTAGTTCTCGTACTGCGCCATTGCCGCCGCTTGCTGTTGTCTGCCATACCGAATTTTTAACAACAAAGTGGCGTGCATTAGCCACGGCAACACCCAGCCCCACTCGTCGGATAACGGCGACATCTGGGAGGTCGTCTCCGAGGAAAGCAATTTCCTCCATTTGGTAGTCGTGGGTCTTTAGTATCTCCTGAAGAGCAATCAGTTTGTCTTCTCTTCCCTGGACGACCAAGTCAATCCCAAGTTCCGCAGCCCTGCGGGCCAGTAATTCAGAGGAGCGGCCGGTGATTATCCCTACTTTAATGTCATTACGTTGCAGTAATTTTATACCCAGGCCGTCTTGAATATTGAAGGCTTTGAGTTCTTCACCATTATTGCCGTAGTAGAGGCGCCCATCTGTCAGTACACCATCAACGTCCAGCAGTAGGAGTCGGATGGCTTTGGCGCTGCTGACCAATTTTTGGTTGTTGGTTGTTATAGTTGTAGTCATTGTCACATGACCCCTGAGCGGAGGATGTCATGCATGTGCAATACGCCAATCGGGTAATGGTTCGAATCTTCTACCACCAGCGCAGAAATTTTGTGATCTTCCATAATCTTTAGTGCCTCTGCGGCTAAGAGATCTCGGTGAACGGCCATGCAGTCTGACTTGATCAGCATTCTCATGGGAGTGCTGTTGATGTCGACATTATTATCTACAGCTCGGCGTAGATCACCATCAGTGAAGACGCCTTGGAGTTCACCCGCATCGTTGACGACGGTTGTCATACCAAAACCTTTAGTCGTCATTTCTAGCAGGGCATGTCTAAGCGGAGTGTCAGCCTTCACCTGTGGCAGTTCATCACCACTGTGCATGATATCTTCTACTTTGAGCAGTAGTTTTCTGCCGAGGGCGCCACCAGGGTGGGAGAAGGCGAAATCTTCGGCCGTAAAGCCCCTCGCTTCTAAAAGTGCGATAGCCAGTGCGTCGCCCATGACCAGTGTTGCTGTCGTACTGGTGGTGGGTGCAAGGCCAAGAGGGCATGCTTCACAGGGAACCTGTACATCCAAGTGTGATTCGGAGGCTTGGGCAAGGGTAGATTCGGGATTGCCGGTCATGCTAATAAGCGGTAGCCCCATACGCTTGATAAGCGGTAGCAGTGTAATGACTTCGGCTGTCGTTCCTGAATTAGACAGAGCAAGTACGATATCGGTCGCAGTGATCATTCCGATATCGCCATGGCTGGCTTCTCCTGGGTGAACAAAGAACGAAGGTGTGCCTGTGCTGGCCAATGTGGCGGCAATTTTTCGGCCGATATGACCAGATTTCCCCATGCCCGTGACGACTACGCGCCCAGAACATTTCAGTATCAGTTCGCAGGCAATAGTAAAGTCATTGCCGATGCGTTGCTCTAGCATATCTACGGCCTGCGCCTCCATACGTATGGTGCGACGGGCTACTTCTGCAAAGTTGTTGTCTGCCATTTTGTTTCCGAGAATATTTTACCAAGTATACCGGCAACCCGTTGTTGCTGTAAGGCCTGGTGAGTGCTTATACCCCTGGAATCAGCACAACATAGTAGAGTGCGTAGAGTGACATTAGGGTCAAGCCTATTTTTTTTGAAAGCCTTGCTTGTCGATGATTTTTTTTGCCTATCCAGAGCGACCAAGCAATGGCGCCAACTAATACTAGGGTCATGCCGGACATGGCTAGATAGTCGCGATAGAACACTGCGCTGTCCAGTGTGAGCGGGGCAATAATACCCGGTACCGACATCACTGCTAGTAGATTGAATAAATTTGAGCCAAAAATATTGCCTAGGGCGATATCATGGTGCCCTCTAATTGCGCTCATGGCTGAGGCTGCAAATTCAGGAAGGCTGGTGCCAACAGCGACGACAGTCAGTCCAATAATTAGCTGGCTGACACCAAAAAATTGAGCAATTTGCTTCGCTCCCCACACCAGTGCTTCAGAGCTGATCAGTAGAGCCCCAAGGCCAACCAGAAACCAGAGCACTGCCGTGGCGGTAGACATGTTCGGTATAGCTTCGCCTTCCTCAATAGTCTCTGGGTTTGGGTGGCTTTTTTTGTAGTAAACAGTAACCACCAATAGTGGAAAAATGATCATGGCGAGGGTCAAGCCTTCCAGCCGAGATAGTGCGCCATCAATAAGAAAGAAGCCCGCCAGTAAGGTGATAGCTAAAAGCACAGGGCCTTCTTGCTTGATCAGGTGGGCTTGAGTGGGAATGGGGGCTATCAGTGCTGTGGCTCCCAGTACTAGGCCAATATTGGCTAAGTTCGAGCCGATAGCATTGCCCACCGCCATATCGCCGGCGTCTTTTAGTGAGGCGTTAATGGCAACGATTATTTCCGGTGCCGATGTGCCAATGGAAACAATGGTGAGGCCAATAACGAGTGGAGAAATACCGAAATTTTTCGCTGCACCAGCGCTACCGGCCACAAATCGGTCGGCCCCCCAGAGTAGGCCCAGGAGTCCAAATAAAACCCCTAGTGCTGCAGGTACCAGAGTTTCCATAGTGGTATTTGTTCCTTGGCAAAGGGTTGCAGTGAATGTTTCGTAAACTGGTGCGCAATGGTATAGTGGCCGCCATTCGAAGTCAGCTGTTTTTGGCGCCCTACCCGCAGTCTACGGTCAAGCAACCGATGAGAGTATTGACGGGTGCAGGTGTCAACAATTATAGATACTAGAAGGAAATCTCAAATGCGCTGCAAATGGATACATTCAACAATAATGGCACTTTTTTTGGTGGCGACTAGTAGTGCCTGGGCCGCAGATATCCAAGTGGCTGAGCAGACACCACACCAGTTGGTGGCGACGGTAACGGACCTGTTGCTTGGGGATATCGCTGATCATCGAGACACGTTTGATGAAAATCCAGAATCGTTTTTTGAGGCTCTGGATGGCCTGTTGGCAGATGTCGTTGATTTCAACTGGATTGCCTTAAAAGTTATGGGTTCTTACGGAAAGCAGGCTACGCCAGAGCAGCGTACTCGGTTTGCTAGTGCTTTCCGGTGTGAGTTAATTGAAACCTATGGTCGTGGGCTTATGGCTTACGGTGAGCAGGATATCGTTGTGCTGCCGCCAGTTGATGATATCAATGGCCTGCGCAAGGTCACCGTTGTTCAAGAGATTCGTGGCAACGATGGCGTATTCCCTCTGACCTATTCAATGGGTATGAACCGAGATGACCAGTGGAAAGTGACCAATGTCGTTATTAATGGCATTAATTTAGGCAAAACTTTCCGTAATCAATTTTTACAACGAGCTCAAAAATTTGACGGCAATATTGATCAGATTATCGCTGACTGGTCATCAAAAAGTTGAGTTCAAGACCTGAGACTGAAAGCATGAGCCCTGATGATGTAAAAAAACTCCTCCTTGCCCAGCTAGTTGATTGCGAGGTGACGGTAGAGGGAGATGGTCGTCATTTTGACATTATGATAGTAGGTAGTGTTTTCGCTGGGCTGCGTCCTGTGCAGCGTCAGCAGAGAGTTTATGCTGTGCTTCAGAATGAAATTTCTGCGGGTACCATTCATGCTGTTAATATGAAGACCTTGACCCCGGATGAGTGTTAGTACGCAGTAGGCATGTCCCCACTGCTCTTTTCGGCACAACGCATCTTTTATTTTAACCAGTCAGAATCTTCCCCCAGATAAAAGGGTTACAAATGGATAAGTTACTGATCTCTGGAGGTGGGCCTCTCTCTGGGGAGATACGTATTTCTGGAGCCAAAAACTCCGCATTGCCCATTTTGGCGGCAACCCTGCTCGCCGACGGTCCCGTGATGGTTTCCAATGTTCCTCATCTACATGACATTACCACCATGTTCGAGCTGCTGGGTTGTCTGGGCGTGACCGTAGTGCTGAACGAAAAAATGCAAGTGGGGGTTGATTCAACGACGCTTCATAGCCATGTGGCGCCTTATGATTTAGTTAAAACCATGCGAGCGTCTATTTTGGTGTTGGGCCCCATGTTGGCCAAGTTTGGTGTTGCCAGTGTTTCTTTTCCCGGTGGTTGCGCCATTGGTAGCCGTCCTGTAGATCTACACCTGAACGGCTTGAAAATGATGGGGGCCGAAATTGACATTGATGGCGGGTATATTAATGCACGCAGTAATGGGCGGCTCAAAGGAGCCCATATTTTGATGGATATGGTATCGGTGGGCGCTACTGAAAACCTGATGATGGCAGCGGCCCTAGCTGAAGGGCAGACTGTCATTGAAAATGCTGCTCGTGAGCCCGAGGTGGTTGACCTGGCCAATTGTATCAATGCATTGGGTGGCAATGTGACAGGGATGGGTTCCGCAACAATGGTGATTGATGGGGTTGAATCACTCCACGGTGGTAGCTATCGAATCATGCCTGACAGGATAGAAACGGGTACGTATCTGGCCGCAGCGGCGGCAACTCGAGGTAAGATTAAACTAAAAGACACAGACCCCCGCATTCTTGAAGCTGTGTTGCTCAAACTGGAAGAGGCTGGCGCGAAAATCACGACAGGCGATGACTGGATAATGTTGGACATGGAAGGGCGTAGGCCGAAAGCTGTGAACCTGAAAACAGCCCCGTATCCGGCGTTTCCTACGGACATGCAAGCCCAGATGACAACCGTAAATGCGGTGGCAGAAGGGGGGAGCACTATCACAGAAACTATTTTTGAAAACCGGTTGGTACAAACCCACGAACTGAATCGTATGGGAGCCAAAATTACCCTCGAAGGCAACACAGCCATCGTGACGGGAGTTGAGCGTCTGAAAGCTGCACCGGTAATGGCGTCAGATCTGCGTGCTTCAGCCAGTCTGGTGATTGCAGGTCTAGTGGCTGACGGTGATACTATTGTTGATCGTATTTACCATATTGATCGTGGTTACGAGTGTATTGAAGAGAAGTTTCAACAGCTGGGTGCCAATATTCGTCGGATTCCTGGTTAGACTTCCAGATTAAATATTAGACTGGCTAAAAAATTAGGTTGGTCAGGCGGGTTGGAATATTGAGAGAATTATGCAGATCACTATCGCGCTGACCAAGGGGCGTATTTTAAAAGAAACCTTGCCGTTGTTGGCTGTTGCAGGCATTGAGCCTGTTGAAGATATCAGCGCGAGTCGCAAACTGCTATTTGATACCAATCGTAGTGATGTGCGTTTACTGGTACTGCGTGGTTCGGATGTGCCCACTTATGTGCAATTCGGGGCGGCAGACCTCGGAGTGGCCGGCAAGGATACATTGTTGGAGCACGGAGGCGATGGCCTCTATGAGCCTCTTGATCTTGGTATTGCGGCTTGTCGACTAATGACGGCGGGTATTGTTGGTGTTACCCCTAAGGAAGGGCGTATCCGCGTGGCGACGAAATACATCAATATAGCGCGTCGGTTCTACGCTGAGCAGGGGCGCCAAGTCGATTTGATCAAGTTATATGGCGCCATGGAGCTGGCTCCTATCATGGCGCTAGCCGATGAGATTGTAGATATTGTGGATACGGGTAATACCCTCAAAGCCAACGGGCTCGAGGCGAGGGATGTTATTGCAGATGTCAGCTCGCGCATTATTGTCAACAAAGCGGCAATGAAAATGAAGCACCAGCCCATCCAGCAGATAGTTGAAGGCCTGCGTAAAGCGGTGGGTTGATAACCATGTCGAACCGGTCAATTAATATTAAACAGTTATCCTATGCTGACGTCGATTTCGATGCCCGGCTAGATCAGTTGTTGGCTTGGGAAAATGTGTCGGATAGTAGTGTAGGGCAGGTTGTCGATGAGGTGTTGGCAGCTATCCGTCGTAGGGGTGATCAGGCGCTAGTTGATTACACCAACCGTTTTGATCGGCGCCAAGTCAGCACTGTTGCTGAATTGAGTATATCTACAGAAGCGCTTCAACAGGCTCTAGAGAGCATTGCCGATGTGGAGCGGCAGTCGCTCCACATTGCAGCTGAGCGCATACGTCATTACCACGAACACCAAAAGCAGGCGTCCTGGAATTATCGGGAAGCCGACGGCACATTGCTGGGCCAGCAAATTACCCCATTGGATAGAGTGGGGATTTATGTGCCTGGTGGAAAAGCCAGTTATCCCTCCTCCGTTTTGATGAATGCGTTGCCTGCCAAGGTGGCGGGTGTCAGTGAAATCGTGATGGTTGTCCCTGCACCCGGGGGCGAGTTGAGCCCTCTGGTGTTAGCCGCTGCCGCTATTGCGGGTGTTGATCAAGTGTTTACGGTGGGCGGTGCTCAGGCGATAGGTGCGTTGGCCTTTGGCACCGAAACTGTACCTCGAGTAGACAAAATTGTTGGCCCTGGCAATATCTATGTGGCGACCGCAAAGCGGGCAGTATTCGGCTCAGTGGGTCTGGATATGGTTGCCGGGCCATCAGAAATTTTGGTGGTTTGCGATGGTGATACCGATCCCGATTGGATTGCCATGGATCTCTTTTCTCAGGCTGAGCACGATGAAGACGCCCAGTCTATTTTAGTCAGCCCCGATACCGATTTTCTGGCTCGCGTGAAAACCAGTATGGAAACGTTGTTGCCCACCATGGAGCGGGCAGAGATTATCCGTGCTGCACTGGAAAATCGAAGTGCCTTAATTTCAGTCACAGATATGTCTGAGGCTGTGAGCTTGATAAACCGAATTGCACCAGAGCACCTAGAGTTGTCTGTGGCAGACCCTGAATCTTGGTTGCCTCAGGTTCGCCATGCGGGGGCCATTTTTATGGGGCGTTACACAGCAGAAGCGCTGGGCGATTACTGTGCCGGTCCCAACCATGTGTTACCGACTTCTGCTACAGCGCGGTTCTCATCACCGTTGGGTGTTTATGACTTTCAAAAGCGTTCATCGATAATTATGTGTTCCGCTGAAGGGGCTTCCACATTGGGTAGAACTGCTTCTGTGTTAGCTCGAGGCGAAACCCTTACTGCCCACGCGCGTTCAGCAGAATATCGAATCAAAGATTAACGGGTCGCGACTCTATTTTGTCCAGGAATACGTTGTTCAGGAGTGTTATGCCCACCAATAAGTATTGGAGTGATATTGTCAGCGAACTGGATCCTTATGTGCCGGGTGAGCAACCTAAGCTGTCAAATTTAGTCAAATTAAATACTAACGAAAACCCCTACGGCCCATCGCCTAAGGTGTTGGATGCTATTTCGGCAAGCCTCGGCGATGAGTTGCGGCTGTATCCCGATCCCAATGCTGATCTTTTGAAGCAGGCGATAGCTAGATTCTATAGCTTGAATACAAATCAGGTGTTTGTGGGTAATGGTTCTGATGAAGTGCTGGCGCATATTTTTCAGGCACTGCTAAAACACAAGCAACCTATTTTGTTTCCGGATATCACTTACAGCTTTTATCCGGTGTATTGTGGGCTGTATCAGGTGCCATTCGAGCTTGTGCCGCTGGCCGAAGATTTAACGCTTTGCACTGCAGATTACAAAAAGGCTAATGGGGGTATTATTTTCCCTAATCCTAACGCGCCTACTGGTCAGTTGCTGCCTCTGGCTGATATTGAGTCGTTATTGCAAGACAATCAGGGTTCAGTGGTGGTGGTGGATGAGGCCTATATCGACTTTGGTGGTGAAAGTGCTATCGCCTTGGTGGATCGTTACCCCAATCTACTGGTGACTCAGACGCTATCCAAGTCCCGTTCGCTGGCAGGGTTGAGAGTCGGGTTTGCCGTGGGGCAGTCATCTTTGATTGAGGCATTAGAGCGAGTTAAGAATAGTTTCAACTCCTATCCACTGGATCAGCTTGCCATTGCAGGCGGTGTTGCGGCATTTGAAGATGAGGCTTATTTTAAGCAGGTCTGTCAGGCGGTGATTGACAGTCGGGGGCAGCTGGTGTCTGAGCTGAGTGCGTTGGGGTTTCAAGTGCTACCTTCGGCAGCTAACTTTTTGTTTGTTTCTCATCCTCAATGCGATGCCGCTGAATTATTAGCAGGGCTTCGTGAGCAAGGTATTATTGTTCGCCACTTTAAGCAGCACCGAATTGACCAGTATTTACGTATTACAATTGGCCTTCCAGAGCAAAACAGGCGGTTGTTAGATGTGCTGGCTGGGTTATTGGGCTGTTTGTGATGAGGGTTGTCGTGTCCTGGGTCAGCTGGTCGTTGTGCTGATTTAGGTCTGATCTATTCAACGATGGGGCGGGTGCCTGCAACTGCCATCATGGTGCTGCTTTCTCCGCCGCGCAGAATGTCGAGTTTAACTGAGTCGCCAGGTGAGAGGTCGGCGATCATATTCATACTGCGCTCAGTATCCACCACCCAATAATCGTTGATACGAGTAATTATATCGCCGGATTGAAGGCCTGCTAGATGTGCCGGGCTTCTCCGATAAATACTGGTAATTACTAGCCCGGAGGGCGGGTCAAGGTCGAGTAATTCTGCTGCCTGTCTTGTTAGGGGACGTGCTTCAACGCCCAGCCATCCTCGGATTACCCTGCCATGCTTCACGATATCCTCGAGCACTTTAATAGCCGTATTTCCGGGGATAGCAAAGCCGATACCTACGGAGTAGCCAGTACGATCTAGGATAGCGGCGTTGATGCCAAGCAAGTTGCCATAAGCGTCAACCAAGGCGCCACCTGAATTGCCCGGGTTAATAGCGGCATCGGTCTGAATAAAGTTTTCAAAAGTGTTGAGTCCCAGCCCATTACGGCCAGTTGCACTGACAATCCCTTGGGATACAGACTGCCCAACTCCGAACGGGTTGCCGATGGCAAGCACAACATCGCCTACGTTTATCTGATTGGGGTCGCCAATGCTGATCGGAGTAAGTTGGTCGAGGTCCGCTTTGAGTACCGCCAGATCAGTTTCTGGGTCCCTGCCCACCACTTGCACTAGGGCTTCGCGGCCATCCTGCAGCTGAATCAGTATTTCGTCAGCACTTTCGACCACGTGATTGTTGGTCAGCACATAGCCATCAGCTGTAATAATAACGCCTGATCCCAGAGAGGATTGCATACGCTGCTGTTGTGGTTGGTTACTGCTATTGAAGAAGCGTTTAAAAGAGGGGTCGTCCATCAGTGGGTGGCGAGCCTGTGCTAATTTTTTTCGGGTATAGATATTGACTACTGAGGGTGACGCACGACGTACTGCGGATGCGTAGGAGGCTGGTCCAGCCCATTCACTATTGGCGGTTGGGGATAAGCCTGTAGTTTCCATATTGCTATGGTTGTTAAGCCCCTCTGGGAAAAGCAACAAAATAACAGCTGCCGCTAACAATCCAGCAATGGCCGGCCAGCTTAAGTAGCGCAATACCCGATAGATAGTGGACACTGCCACCTCCTGTTGTTTATCTGGCGGCTATTATGGCACAAAGCAATAAAAGTACGGGTTGTATAGAGGGGCTCGGTTGGTTGTGATGGCTCTGTTGTTAATAAAGCCTTAGCTTACTTTGAGTGTAGGGTCTTCCTCATCATCACTGATGTCCTGAGCTGCATCACTGACAACTTTCAGGTGTGCGGCGTTTGGTGTTTGAGCATCTTCCTTTAAGCCATACTCTTCGCTAAGGACTCCGCCTGGGACCTTTGGGGCATAGTCTTTAGGGGGTTCTGGCGTATCACCTGAGATCAGGTTGCTGTTATTTTCATGACGTCCAAAGCCAGCATCGATTAGTTGACGGCTAATTTCAGGGTTTGTGAGGTGCATGGCGCTTGTGGCGAGGTGTTCATGAACATCTCGATAGCTATGCGATAGGTTGTTAATCAGCTCGGAGGTTTTGACAAAATGCGCAGTAACTTCCTGCTGGTAGTCCTTTATTTGGTCCTGGGATTTCCTCAGTTGTTCTTCCAGCTCCTTGCGCTCCCGTGCCTGTGGGTGAAGTGAGCGGGCTAAAATAAAGCCAATGATTAGGCCGGTTGCCAAGGATAACAGTCCGATTAACAGAATTGGGTTGGTCAAGCCATTGTCTCCATGATGCTGGGTTAAAAATTTAATATCTGTAGTCTGAAAGATGCGAGGGCTTGAGGCAACATTTTTTTAGTAAGATGCTCCGTTGGGAGGGGTGCTCATTTAAGTGCTTTTGGGTTGCTAATCAACCAGCTCCTCGCTACAGTTCACGCCCAATTTACGGATCTATGTTTGTTTGGCGAGCTATGTCCCAGCCGGTCTTATCTATACCTCTGACGCCTGTGCAACGGTACCGGCATGACCTTCAGCAGGAGGGGTTTAATTATGATGCCTCTCAGGAGAACGCTGTGTACTGTTTGCAGTCGCTCTACGAGAGGTTGACTCCTGAGACAAAAGAAAAGCAACAGCTTGGTTTGTTGGCAAAGTTTAGGAGTAAGTTCAAGCCTTCTGAGGCGGCTGGGCCTATTAAGGGGCTGTACTTCTGGGGCGGGGTGGGTCGAGGCAAGACTTACCTGATGGACAACTTCTACGAAAGCCTTCCTTTTGAGCAGAAGATGCGAGTGCATTTTCATCGCTTTATGCGGAGAGTGCATGGGGAGTTAAGGCTGCTCAAGGGTGAAAAGAATCCGCTAGAGAAGGTAGCCGATCGGCTTGCTAGCGAGGCTCGAGTTATTTGTTTTGATGAGTTTTTTGTATCAGATATCACTGATGCTATGTTGTTGGGGGCCCTGCTTGAATACTTGTTTGACCGGCGAGTAACTTTGGTGGCCACATCTAATATTATGCCGAACAACCTTTACGAGAACGGTCTACAGCGCCGACGGTTTTTGCCGACCATTGCTTTGCTAAATGAGCATACGGATGTCATCAATGTCGATGGTGGAGTGGACTACCGGCTTCGGGCGCTTGAGCGTGCAGAGCTCTATCATCAGCCTTTGGGCACGATAGCCGAGGCGGCATTGATGTCAGCATTTAATAGTTTGGCGCCGGCTTTGGGTGAAGTGAGAGAGGGTGTGAATATTGAAGCGGAGGGTAGGAAAATCCATTGTCGGTATGTGGCGGAAGATGTGGTCTGGTTTGATTTCAACGTTATTTGTAACATTCCCCGCAGTCAATATGACTATATAGAACTGGCCCGGGAGTTTCATGCTGTGTTAGTGGGCGGTGTGAGGCAGATGGGACAAAAAAATGACGATATAGCGCGACGTTTTATCAATATGGTGGATGAGTTTTACGATCGAAACGTAAAGCTGGTGTTATCAGCAGAGGTGAATTTGGGGTCTCTTTACTCTGGCGGGCGGCTCAATTTTGAGTTTCAGCGTACCCAGAGCCGGTTGCTGGAAATGCAGTCTCACGAATACCTAGCAAGACCTCATCGGCCTTAATAGCGTGTTGGGATATTGCTGTCTTGTAACTCGGGTTTTAAGGTGAAGTTCGCCCTGTTATGCCGATGCTTTGCTCGGGCTTATATAACAAGAAACCCTTGTGGCGTGTAAAAGGCTGGCAGTAAGTTAGACGTTATTGCGTTTTAGGTGTAATGCGCATTGAAAAGGCTCTTGAAAAGTCTATGTCCCATCTGTAGAATGCGCCCTCCTTTTGGTAAGCCCCATTTGACGGGAAGCCCAAAAATTTTAGGCAGGAAAAGATGAAAACATTTAGTGCGAAGCCAGAGACCGTCCAGCACGATTGGTTTGTTATTGACGCAGCTGATAAAACGCTCGGTCGTTTGGCCGCGGGTATTGCTTCACGCCTACGCGGTAAGCATAAGCCGGAGTTCACGCCTCATGTTGATACCGGCGATTACATCGTGGTTGTCAATGCTGAGAAAGTTCGTGTGACAGGTAATAAGGCGAAAGACAAAATTTACCACCACCACACCGGTTATCCGGGTGGATTGAAGTCCATCAGTTTTGAAAAGCTGATGGACAAGGCTCCTGAACGTACCATCCAGAGTGCTGTTAAAGGCATGTTGCCAAAAGGCCCTCTGGGAAATGCTATGTTCAAGAAATTGAAAGTCTACGCAGGTACTGAGCATCCACATGCTGCTCAGCAACCGCAAGAACTGAATATCTGACGGATAGTTAATTATGGCAGACACTCAATACTATGGCACCGGTCGCCGTAAAACCTCTTCAGCTAGGGTTTTTCTGACTAATGGTAGCGGTAATGTAACAATTAATAATCGCACTCTGGAGCAATACTTCGGTCGTGAAGTGGCCCGTATGGTTATACGCCAGCCGCTAGAGTTGGTTAACTGCGTCGAAAAATTTGATTTGAAAATCACTGTTGCCGGTGGCGGCAGTTTTGGGCAAGCTGGCGCGATTCGCCATGGGATTTCTCGGGCATTGTTGCAGTATGACGAAGGTCTCCGCAGCGATCTCCGTAAAGCGGGGTTTTTGACTCGCGATGCACGTGAGGTGGAACGCAAAAAGGTTGGCTTGCATAAAGCTCGTAAGCGCCCTCAGTTCTCCAAGCGTTAATTTTTTATTCTGTTCGAAAAACCCTGGCTCTATTCAGCCGGGGTTTTTTTGTTTTAAATGCAGGGTTGTCCAATTCTTGCGGGCCTTCAGCTTGTAAAAACCCCCTGTTTTCTTTACTATTGCTCGCCATTTTGTATACATAAAAAAAATTGCTAACCTTTGCTGTTAATGGGAGAACGTCGTGAGTAATGACGGTGTTAATGAGGGGCGTCGCCGCTTCCTGACTGGGGCCACCTGTGTGGTGGGCGCTGTTGGGGTAGTTGGAGCAGCCGTTCCTTTTGTCGGTTCCTGGAACCCAAGTGCCAAAGCAAAAGCTGCAGGTGCTCCGGTCAAGGCCAACATTTCTAAAATTGAACCTGGTCAGATGGTGACGTTTGAGTGGCGTGGTAAGCCCGTCTATGTCGTCCGTCGTACAGCTGAAAGTCTGAAAACTCTGGAAGGGATAACGGAAGAGGTTTTAAGGGATCCATCCTCAGCTAAGGCAAAACAGCCAGCTTATGTGGGCGGCACTCACAGGGCCATGAAAGGTAAGGAAGAATATCTCGTTGTTGTTGGCCTTTGTACACATTTGGGTTGTGCGCCAATGTACCGCCCAGAAGTGGGGGCTGAAGATTTGAGCACCAGCGATACTGTTTGGATGGGTGGCTTCTTCTGCCCTTGTCACGGTTCTAAGTTCGACCTTTCTGGTCGAGTTTTTGCCGGTGTTCCGGCACCGACCAATCTTGATGTTCCTCCATACTCCTATGAGAGCGATGGTGTGATAGTTATTGGTGTAGATCAGGAGGCCGGCTAATGAAAGCGTTAATATCATTCCGTGATTGGGTAGACGCTCGTCTGCCCATTATGCGGGCCTGGAATACTCATATGGCTGAGTACTACGCTCCGAAAAACTTCAATTTCTGGTATGTCTTCGGCGTGTTGTCGATGATTATACTAGTGATTCAGCTGATTTCCGGCATCTGGTTGTTGATGAGCTTTCAAGGTTCCGCTGAAACCGCTTTTGCCTCGGTTGAGTACATCATGCGTGATGTGGATTACGGCTGGATTATTCGATATATGCACTCTACCGGTGCTTCTGCCTTCTTTATCGTGATCTATCTACATATGTTCCGTGGTTTGATCTACGGTTCGTATAAGCCGCCGCGTGAGTTGGTGTGGATCTTCGGTATGACGATCTATGTGGCGCTGATGGCGGAAGCCTTTTTGGGTTATGTATTGCCTTGGGGGCAAATGTCTTTCTGGGGTGCTCAGGTCATTATTTCCTTGTTCGGTGCTATACCGGTAGTGGGCGATGATATTGTGCAGTGGGTTCGCGGAGACTACTTAATCTCTGGTATTACGCTAAATCGATTTATGTCGCTACACGTGGTTGCAGTGCCAATTGTATTGTTGGCACTGGTAGTCCTACATATTTTGGCTCTGCATGAAGTGGGTTCTAATAACCCCGATGGCGTTGAAATTAAGAAGAACAAGGACGCAAACGGTATCCCTGTAGATGGTATTCCTTTCCACCCCTTCTACACTGTTCATGACCTCGTACCGATTGTGGTGTTCTTGTTCGTGTTCTGTTTCATTATGTTCTTTGTGCCTGAAATGGGCGGCTATTTCCTTGAGCATGCGAACTTTGAAATTGCTAACCCACTGAAAACACCACAGCACATTGCGCCTGTGTGGTACTTCACGCCGTTCTATTCCATGTTGAGGGCAGTTCCGGATAAGCTTGCGGGCTTCGCGGTGATGGGGGCGGCGATTGCTATTATGTTTGTGCTGCCATGGCTGGATCGTAGCCCTGTGAAATCCATTCGCTACAAAGGCACCTTTAGCCGGGTAGCTGTTCTGGTCTTCGCTGCTTCGTTCATTATCCTCGGTGTGTTGGGTGTGAAAGCGCCAACGCCTGAGCGGACCATGTTGGCTCAGGTTTGCGCAATTTTGTACTTCGCCTTTTTCTTGGCAATGCCTATTTGGACTAAATGGGAGAAAACCAAGCCCGAACCTGCCCGAGTGACGATGGATGGCGGCATGGGTTTCTGGAAGGCGCTATTGGCATTCTTGTTTGTGTTGTTCCTGGCCTGGGCTCCTTTGAAAGCAGTAGGTTCTGAGTCGAGCTATGATTGCGGCACTATTCACTGTGATGAGTTTGAGGCTGAACTAGGCGATAAAGCATCGCTACAACATGGTGCTCAACTATTTGTGAACTACTGCATGGGGTGTCACTCTGCCCAGTACTCCCGCTGGGAGCGTGTTGCCACCGATCTGAACATTCCCGCTGGTTTGGCGATAGATAACTTGGTTCTTGCCGATCAAAAAATTGGTAGCCTGATGGGCATCTCTATGCCTTCTGATAAGGCCAAGCAGTGGTTTGGTGCACCGCCGCCTGATTTAACCCTGGTGGCTCGTGCGCGTTCTCCCCAGTGGCTGTACACGTATCTTCGTAACTTTTACGCTGACCCAACCCGTCCGGTTGGCGTGAACAACAAGGTGTTTAAGGATGTGGGCATGCCCCATGCGATGCTGGGCCTTCAAGGTTTGCAGGCGTGTGCTCCTGGCCCAGTCATGGCTCACAATGGCGGTATTAAACGCGATCCTTTAACTCGAGAAGAAATTCTTGAAGATGACTGTGGTCGTTACAGCCTTATTCAAGAAGGTAGTCTGTCTCCTGAAGAGTATGATGAGGCAGTGTTCGATTTAGTTAATTTCCTGGCGTATGTGGCTGAACCAATGGCCGAGGATCGCAAGCGAATTGGTATTTATACGCTATTATTTCTAGCCTTCCTGTTTCTCTGGGTATGGTTACTAAATCGTGAATACTGGAAAGATATTCACTGATTTTCATGGGGGTGGCTGTATATCAGCCGCCCATCTAATTTTATAATTAAACTCGAGGTTTCAATATGGGGGTTGTTGCAAAACGATCTTCCATGACATTTTATTCTGATCCTGATTGTCACTATAGTCATCGGGTTCGCATTGTCTTGGCGGAAAAAGGGGTCACTGTTGACATCGAAAGTATCGATGGAAAAGTGATACCTGAAGAAGTACTCGAGGTAAATCCTTATGCCTTATTGCCAACCCTGATTGATCGTGATCTGGCCTTGTATGAAACTAAAGTGATGATGGAATATTTGGATGAACGATTTCCGCATCCGCCATTGCTGCCAGTTTATCCAGTAGCTAGGGCGCTCAGCCGGCAGTTTATGCACCGGATTGAAAAGGATTGCTGTGTTCAGGTAGACAAAATTGTCAGCGATCCAAATGGCAAAGATGCGGAAGAGGCGCGGAAAGATCTGCGAGACAGTCTCGTTAGTATTGCTCCCATCTTTACTGATTTACCTTACTTTATGAATGAAGAATTTACCTTAGTGGACTGCTGCCTGGGGCCTATTCTCTGGAGGTTGACCAGCTTGGGCATCAAACTACCAAATAATCGTCAGACCAAGCCCTTACACGATTATATGGAGCGTCTGTTTGAGAGGGAATCATTTCAGGAAAGCTTGTCTGAGCTAGAAAAAGAAATGTAACCTTAATCTTGGTCAACAAATTGGTAATAAAAAAAGGGGCATATAAGGCTCCTTTTTTTATAGAATGCCCCTCGGGAATATAATGCCTGATACCGTTCACATGAAAATGACATCAAACAGACCTTATTTGATTCGCGCGTTTTACGACTGGATTGTCGATAATGAGTGCACGCCTTATATGGCGGTGAATGCTTTCTTTCCTGGAGTGGAAGTGCCTCAGGAACATGTGAGTGATGGGCAGATTGTCTTGAACCTTGTGCCGCGGGCGATAACCGGGCTGGTGATGAACAATACAGAAATTTCTTTCAGCACTCGTTTTGGTGGAGTACCGAGAGAGATTAGGTTGCCTATTCTATCGATTATGGGTATTTATGCCCAAGAAAATGGTCAGGGAATGATGTTTCAACCAGAAGATTCCAGCGGGCCAGAGCCCATCGGGCCGGCACCGGTTAAATCGGTATCGCGTTCAGATGCCCCCCCTAAAGGCAGCGGTTCTGGTGAAGCTAGCAAGAAACCCTCCTTGAGAGTGGTTAAATAGAGGATAGAGTTATGTTAGATCCAATTGTAATTGTCGGAATGGCGAGAACGCCAATTGGTAGTATGCAAGGCCAATTCGATGGCGTACCTTCAACAGAACTGGGTGCAGCGGCTATCAAGGCTGCTGTGGAGCGTGCAGGTGTTGCTCCGGAAAAAATTGGCTCTGTTGATATGGGTTGCTGCCTAACTGCCGGTTTGAGACAGGCTCCTGCTAGGCAAGCCGCACTGGGTGCTGGGTTGCCAACGAGTGTTGGCGCTACCACCCTGAACAAGGTATGCGGTTCTGGCATGAAGGCTACCATGAATGCGTGGGATAGTTTGACGTTAGGTCATGTGGACATTGCTGTTGCCGGTGGCATGGAAAGCATGACCAATGCACCCTACTTAATGCTTCAGGGGCGCGGAGGCTACCGGTTTGGTGATGCCAAAATTCATGACCACATGACGATGGATGGCTTGGAAGATGCCTATACTGCAGGAGCTATGGGGTTATTTGCTGAGCAGTGTGTTGATAAATATGGCTTTACTCGTGAGGAGCAGGATGCTTTTGCGATTACCTCTCTAGAGCGGGCACAAAAAGCTATTGTAGAAGGAAAGTTTGAGCAGGAAATCACCCCCTTTACGGTGAAAAGCCGTCGTGGTGATGTCGTCTATGATACCGATGAGCAACCAGGGAAAGGTAATCCTGACAAAATCCCCCAAATGAGGCCGGCCTTTAAAAAGGATGGGTCTGTTACGGCAGCAAACTCTAGCTCTATTAGTGATGGTGCCGCGGCATTAGTTTTAACACGTTTGTCTGTGGCAGAAGAGATGGGCCTCAAGCCACTGGCTAAAATCTGTGCTCATACTACGAACTCTCAGGACCCAGAGTGGTTTACCACAGCGCCTGTGGGTGCCATCCAAAAGTTACTTAAGAAGGTGGGTTGGTCAAAAGACGAGGTGGATTTGTATGAGATCAACGAGGCTTTTGCCACCGTGACCATGGCGGCCATGAAAGAGCTCGATCTACCCCATGAAAAGGTCAATGTTCACGGCGGTGCCTGCGCTTTGGGTCATCCAATTGGTGCTTCCGGTGCCCGCATTATTGTAACGCTACTGTCTGCTATGCAGACTTACGATAAAGCTAAGGGTGTTGCCAGTATTTGTATCGGCGGAGGGGAAGCTACTGCTGTTGCTCTAGAGCTGATGTAATACCTCTTGTTTAGTCTGCGCTAGTGGATAAAAATGTAGAAAAAACCGACGCTATTGAGCGCCGGTTTTTTTATGCCCATGGTATGTGCTAGTCAATATATTCAAATACTTTAACGACCCGTTTTGCACCACGAGTTTTGCTGGCAATTTGTGCAGCCTTGCCAGCTGTATCATGGGTCACTAAGCCCATTAGATATATAACACTACCTTCAGTGACTATCTTGACAGAGGAAGACTTCATCTCTTTCTCGGCAATCAATTTGGTTTTTACCTTGGTGGACAGCCAGGTGTCTTTGCTACGCGAAATTAGCGAGGATTGTTCCCGTGCCTGTAGCTCATTGTGGACCTGTCGGACGCCCCTGAAATTTCTTGCCTCATTGCCCGCCAAAGTGCGTACCTGAGTGGAAGGCACCTCACCTGTCAGTAGTACCACGCCGTTATAGGAGTTGATATTGATATGCGCTTTCTCAAGGTCGGGGTGAGCTTTTTTAATATTGACGCCGATCAGAGTTTCTAACTGCCAGTCGTCAATATCGGTGCCTATGGAGGTGTTAGTTGGGTCAGGTTGGATCGGTTCATCGGTGGTGGCATGGATAATACTGGTACAGCCAGCCAGAGTGACGCTACAGATTAAAAGTAGAGCGGTCAGTCGTGGCAACATCAGGGGGTTCCTCCAAATAATTGTTGGTCGATAAGCTCACAGAGGCAAAATAGACTTAGCATTTGGACTTCGCTAATCCTATGCCTGTCATGGTGGTCGACCTGTATTTCGATATCTTCACCGCTTAAAAGTGCAGAAAGATCGGTATCTCCTGCCCCGGTAAAACCGATCACAGACATAGACCTATCATGTGCAGTGTGGATAGCCTGCACAAGGTTGCTTGGATTTGTTCCATTGCTGAAGATGATGAGCAAATCCCCTGCTTGGCCCAGTGTACGAACCTGTTTGCTGAAGACTTCACTGGCGCTATGGTGGTGCCCAATAGCGGTAATAGTGGCAGAGTTGCTGTTGAGGCTGATGGCAGGAAAGCCCGGTCGCTCAAGTTTGTACTGAAGCATCAGTGATTGGGTGAGCATATTAGCAAGAGATGCCGATAGACCATTACCACAGCAAAGAATTTTGTGTTCTTGAAGTAATTGTTGAACAACACGGGAACTAGCTTCGACAATCAGTGGTGCTAGTATTTCACCACAGGCCATCTTTGCCTCGATGCTCTGGTGAAATTGCTCAATAACGTTTGATTCCATGATTCTCTTTACGTGCTAAAGGCATTGCGCAGCCATTCTACCTGATACTTATTGCTGTTGTCGGGGTCTTTACCTAGGCAGATTGCATCAAACCGACAGGGAACCTGATCCCATATCTCTTCTGCCTGTAAGTAGTGTTTAGCTGCACGAATTAGGCGCTGTTGTTTCCGAGCATCAATACTTTCAGCGGCGCTGCCAAACGTTCTGGCACTTCGTAGTCGCACCTCAACAAACACCAAGGTGTTACCTTCTCGCATAATCAGATCAATTTCACCCTGGGGAGTACGATAGTTGTTGGTGACAATGTTTAACCCCTGGTTTTTTAAATACTGTTGTGCCCATTGTTCTGCGCGGGCGCCCAAGTTGCCATCAGTATTATTCTCTTGCCTGAACATCACTATAAAATCCTTTTTATCGTGTTGATACTTTTATGGATGTGTCCTTGTTTAACGTTAAGCCCGGTATATGTGTAGACCTTAATCCACGATGAGTTGTTGCGCGGACTGCACTCTGCCACCGCGAAATACTGCCCAAGGCTGCTCGCGCTCAATGGCACCCTGCGGGTTTAGTTGCAGAGTGCCAGTACTACCAAATAGACGAGTGCTTGGTTGGCGTATCATTTGGGGCAACCACTGATGTAGATGGTACGCATCAATACCCAAGGCAAATATGTGGCGGTACAGAGCGGGTAACTCCGTTGCGGGCTGTAATTTTTCATCGGTAGTGCCGGGTAAAGTCCAGGGCGTTGCGATAAAGCGAATGCCCTCAAGATCACGGTTTCGTCCTGAATTTTGAGCCCCTGTGTAGAGGTGAGATGTCCCGTATACCGTCAGGTCACTGGCAAATAGAAAGTCGAGAGTGGGTTTGATTTGCCGGGCATGATCTGGATAAGCGGCCATAAACACCATATCAACATCCTGTCGACGACGAGGGGTATGTTCTAGTGATTTTCCAAGTAACTGTTCTAATCGCTTTTTACGCGTGTCGCTGTGGTCGAGATTTAATACAGGTTTAAGCAGCGGGGCAAAATCACTTTGTGATGTGCCATAGGGGGGGGCTTCGATAAGGATGCCACCTTTCTCCTGCCACCGGTCGCGGAAAGCGGATAGGGTTCTCTCGCCCCAGCTGTTGTTCGGTGTGATAGTAAGCGCTGTTCGTTGGCCTTCAATCCATGCTCGATCTGCAATTTGTTTCGCTTCATCTGCTACGGAAAGCCCAAATTGGAAAAGGTTTTTTGGAGCAGCGGAGAGAGGTAATTCTATGTAATTAAGCGCAATGGTGGGTACTGGCAACTCAGAAAGGCTGAGCAGCTGCCGTACTTTTTCTTTTTGTACTGGGCCAATCACCAGTTGTGCGCCATCGGCGACAGCCTGCTGATAAAGGACAGTAATATCCTCGCTGGAGGCGGTATCGTAGAAGCGAACCATGGGTGTTCCGCCATAGTGGCTTTGGACGTCGTACCAAGCTGCGAGAAAACCGTTACGGATGGCCTTCCCTGCTTGAACCAATCCTCCCTGTAAGGGTAGTAGTAGGGCAATCCTTTGAGGAAGGTCGCCGGCGGTTTGTTGGGTAGATAGCAGGCTAGTAGGTGGTATCAAGGAGGCGGGGTGGCTGGGCTGAGTCCGTTGCCATTCAGTGATGAGTGAGAGCTGATGGCGCACATCTCCTTGGTTGTTTCGAGTGATGCTGGCAAGAGAGTACCACCCTAGTAACGTCGAATTCTGTTCAGTGTTAGCCAGTTTTTCTAGATTGTCGTGACTCACTTGGTTCAGTACAAACCAGAGCTTGTCATGTGCTTCTTGACGGTCCTGTGAAGTGGCTGAGAGCGCTGATAGCGCCATATAAGCCTGGATGCTGTTCTTGCTATCACCCAGCAGAGAATAAAGCTCGCCACGCAGTCGGTGCCATTGTTGTTGTTGTGGAAGGGGTAATTGTCGCCACTCTTGCTCTATTCGTTGGCTGGAAAGCAGTTGTCGAGCCAAAAAGAAATGATCGCTGGCGAGTGCAAGCTCAGAATACATTAGCGTGTATTTAGCAAACTGCTCAGTTGGTAGTGGGGCGGGAGAGATCTTCTCCAATACCATCAGAGCTCGATCATTTTTACCGGCCTTTGAAAATAACTCGGCTGCAGCTAGTTGGTGCAGTTGTTGTTGCGGTGCTATGCTGCTGGCGGCTTGGGATAGGGCCTTGTCAGCCTGTTCTGTAAGGGATTGGGCTGGAGGTATGCTAGTGATTTCAGTTCGGGACTGCCCTGTGCAGCCGCCCATTAACAACGTCAGCAAGCTCAGGGCTATTATCGTGATCCGAATTTTAGGCATAGGTGTCAGTTCTTATGGCAGGTGAATTATATGTGGTGGCCACGCCCATAGGCAATTTGGGGGATATGGTACCCCGTGCTGTGGATGTTCTCCATGCAGTTGATCTCATTGCTGCAGAAGATACACGTCACAGTGGCCGATTATTGAAGCATCTTGGTATAGAAACACCTTTGGTGGCCTACCATGATCACGGCGATGATCGGCAAGCAGCGCGGATTATTAATGCGCTTGAGGCTGGCCAAGCAGTGGCGCTGATATCTGATGCAGGTACGCCTTTAATCTCTGATCCCGGTTACAAATTGGTGAGGGCCGTTAGATTGGGTGGATTCAAAGTCATTCCTGTCCCCGGCCCCTGTGCCATCATCGCTGCGCTCTGCGCCTCTGGGCTACCCAGTGATCGTTTTACTTTTGAGGGGTTCTCACCCCACAAGTCATCGGCTCGAATAAAAAAATTTGAGAGTTTGGCCAAAGAGCCCCGTACTCTGATTTTTTACGAATCGCCCCACCGTATTGTGGACACACTTGCTGATATGGCTGGCGCGTTTGGGGCAGAGCGTGAGGCAGTGATGGCTCGAGAGCTCACCAAAACTTACGAGACCTTTTTGACAGGGACGCTGATGGACATTCATCAGCAGGTTGTTGCCGATAGCAATCAACAAAAGGGAGAAATTGTGTTGATTCTACGGGGACTGGATGTTGCTGCAGAGGTTCCCGATAACGGTGAACAAGAGCGCGTTCTATCATTATTGCTCGATGAACTGCCGTTGAAGCAGGCGGCGTCCTTGGCAGCCAAAATTACCGGCGGTCAAAAAAATGCCCTCTATCAGTTAGCGCTTTCATTAAAAGTGTAAACCAGAAAGCTTTCTCGTCATCTCTTTAGGCCGTGCTGGCCAAAGCAATGGTGTCAGGATTAAGGCGCTGAAAAGTATCGTTGGGTCGTTTTTTATCACACCACTGTGCAATCTGTGCCATATCTGACTTGTCTCTCATATAGTGAGCGCCCTTCATTTCACAAACACCCAATCCGCTGGCTGCCGCTTGAACGTAGTTTCGAGTATCTCGCAGTGTGGCAATAACGGGCAGTCCTAACTCTTTAGATAGCTTGTCAGTCTTGTGTCTGATACCGCTGGTTTTTGTGGCGCGGTTGATAATTAGGGCCATATTTTTATGAGAGGGTAAAGCCCTTCGTAATTGCTGAACTGTATTGGCAATGGCATGTAAGTCAAATTCATTGAGAAGTACCGGTAGTAGGATCGCCGTTGCTTCTCTGAGCAGAGGGCTTAAGGAAGTTAAATCCGGCCGGGCTGGAGTATCTAGTATTAAGACCTCAGTGTTTCGTGGCGGTTGAATAGCCCAACTTCGGGTGACATTGTGTGAGCAGTTGTGAGCATCCACGAGTTGTACGAAGGGAGCTTGTTCAGGACGCGAGTGGGACCAAAATACACTCGCCCCCTGGGGGTCCAAGTCCATCAGCGTGGTCACGTCGCCTTGGTTGCCGAAATAGCTGGCTAGGTTGGTAGAGATGGTTGTCTTTCCGCACCCCCCTTTAGGATTTATTACGACGATTCTTAACATCACTGGTACCTAGGTTCTGACACAATTTTGACATGACTGGAAGCCTAGCGAAGAAATGGCATTTTAAATATCGATTGGGTCATAAATTACCAATGTCGATGGGCGGTTTGACATGGCGGTGTGGCGGCAATGATCTGTTGTCGATCGTTTGTTTCATGGTACCCTTGCCGCGGGAGTTGGCTGGGCGATCGCCGCTACGTTTTCTCGATATTTCCATCGGTGATATTGGGTGAGTAGGGGAGGAAAGTCCGGGCTCCATAGGGCAGAGTGCCAGGTAACCCCTGGGGGGCGTGAGCCTACGGAAAGTGCAGCAGAGAGTAGACCGCCGATGGCCTCGCTTTCTTTTATAGAGAGCGATGGCACAGGTAAGGGTGAAAGGGTGCGGTAAGAGCGCACCGCGCAGCTGGTAACAGTTTGTGGCATGGTAAACCCCGCTCGGAGCAAGACCAAATAGGAGTCCATTGGCGTGGCCCGCGCTGGACTCGGGTAGGTTGCTTGAGGCATATGGTGACGTATGCCCTAGAGGAATGATTGTCCAAGACAGAACCCGGCTTACAGGCTAACTCCTAATATGCTGGAAGTCCCCGGAATGGGGGCTTCCGGCTACCTTTACCGCACCTCTGTTCTGAGGTGGTACAAAAAGTGTTACAAAAGCGTGGTCAAATATTAAACATTCGGTGGATTGTTTTAAACCGATCTACGTTCTCTGTTGGTTTTCACTGCCGCCATTAAAAACACATACTTCGACTTGGTTGAGCTTTATTTTGTTGTAGTTGGCTTTTTTTGCTACCGACGATGCAGCCAAAGCAAAGTTATCGGCATTTTCGTAGTCTAATTTTTTTAAGTCATCCAGATCCTTTGTCCACCATTCGCTTTTAAGTAAACGTGTTTTGATAGATTCATTAAATCTATATCTGATAGGTTGTGCCGGGTTTCCCGCAACGATTTGGTACGGCTCAACGCTTTTTGTGACAACCGAATTTATCCCTATAACAGCCCCGTGGCCTATTTCAACTCCTTCCATAATGACTACGTTATGACCTATCCATACATCGTTACCCATAATGGTTGGTTGGTGGGTGTATTTATGGTCGGTACAAAGTGCATGGCTGCTTGATGCCCAATCAACAGGGTGAGTTCTTTTAGATAGCCCAATAGTCACATTCTTACCAAAAGAGCAAAATCGGCCAAAATTTCAGTGCAATGTTTATTTTGAATGGATGCCGCATTTGTTTCTTCTTCTGGAAAGTAAGACGCCGTAGGGATAACCCTGTGGTATTGATTATCGCACAAAAAATAAAGCGTTAATGGATACGAGGTCGTCCAGCAAGCGGAACACCAGCTTTGACTACCTTTACTGCACCTCTGTTTTGAGGTGGTGCAAATTGAATAGCCTCATGACTCTAGACACGCCGTATAGTAAATATGAACCATCGGCGGGAGTATGAACAAGCGTCGTCAATTCACAGAAGGATGACAAGTATGAACAGTGGTTTGCTCGCCATTCGAAGCAATTGAGGCGCCTAACATGCAGCGGCGATCTGAGCTGATATAAACAGTCTTGAGGGCTTGCTACTAAAACTGCTACTAAATTTGGTACTATTCTCCAGTGGGTTTGTTGTAACCCTTTGATTCTGTGCGGTATGGGTAGTTAGCTACTGGGCTTACAGGCGAACTCCCTTTATCTTCTTATCTTTTGGTTAAAAAATAACCGCCGCGGCTTAAAAACCCCATCTTTTTATACCTAGAATGTCTTTTAGTTAAAGTGTTACTTTAAATGGTATATCTAGCGATTTGTTTTGCCTTGCTATATATTTTTTCACCACCCCTATTTTTTGTTCTCCGCCTGCAAGTTATTGAGTTATCGGCACATTTTTTGTGAGCACCGCTATTTTTTTGCCTTGACTTTGGCTTTTGGCGGCATATAGTGGCCAAAGTGGGGAAAAGTGGGGCAAAGTGGTTTTTGCCTCTAAAATAATAGAGTTGGGTGAGAGCATTGTTCAGAGGCAATAACGAAATCAACATGGATACCAAGGGGCGCATGGCGATCCCTGCACGGTATCGTGATGCCCTCAGCCCCCCCAGTGGCAGCTGTCTTGTGGCCACTATTGATATACAGGATAAATGCTTGCTGATCTACCCGCTTCATGAGTGGGAGAAGGTCGAAGCTCAGATCGCCGAATTGCCTTCATTTAACCCAACGACGCGCAAGCTGCAGCGAATTCTTATCGGCCATGCGCGCGAAATGGAGCTGGATAGCAACGGTCGCATTTTGATTCCACCAGAGTTGCGCCAATACGCACAGTTGGAGAAAAAAGTGATGTTGGTAGGGCAGCGTCATCGTTTTGAGTTGTGGAGCGAAGAAAACTGGAATGCAGGAAGAGATGATTGGCTGGCAGCGACCAGTGGTGATCTTGAGATTCCAGAAGAAATGCAGTCCCTCTCATTGTAATGCCGGGGTCGGGAGTTATGTCGGGACAGGGTGAGCATGAAACCGTTTTACTCAATGAGGCAGTAGAGGTGCTTGTCACTGATCCTGGCGGTTTTTATGTGGATGGTACGTTTGGTCGTGGAGGCCATTCAGCACTGATTTTATCCAAATTAAATGAGTCTGGCTCGTTGGTGTCAGTAGACAAGGACCCAGAAGCTTGCGCTGTGGCAGGGGAAAGATTTTCCCAAGACCCCCGTTTTGAAATTGTTCAGGCTTCTTTTGCGGATATGGCCGCCCTAGTAGCGGAAAGAGGTAAGGCCGGCGGGGTAGCTGGAGTGCTGCTGGATTTGGGTGTTTCGTCACCACAGCTGGATGATCCTGAGAGGGGATTCAGTTTTATGCGAGATGGGCCGCTGGATATGCGGATGAACCCTGATGACGGCATCAGTGCTGCTGAGTGGCTGGCCATAGCAGAAGAAAAGGATATCTCGCGGGTATTAAAAGACTATGGCGAGGAGCGATACGCCAGGCGGATTGCTCGGTCCATTGTCGAGGCTCGCGAAGAAAAGCCCATTACTCGTACTGCGCAGTTGGCCGCCATCGTAAAGGAGGCAAACCCCGCGTGGGAAAAAGGCAAACATCCGGCCACGAGGGCATTCCAGGGGATCAGGATTTTTATTAACCGGGAATTGGAAGACCTCGAGAACGTGTTGGCCGATGTGCTTGGTATGTTGGCCGTGGGTGGTCGCTTGGTGGTGATCAGTTTCCATTCCCTAGAGGATCGCATCGTTAAGCGGTTTATTCGGGAGCAGGAGCGCGGTAAACCCTTGCCAAAAGGGTTCCCCATTATGGAGAAAGACATTGTTCGCCCGATGCGCTCAGTTGGCAAGGCGGTTAAGCCAGGCGCGGGTGAGGTTTCAGTGAATGTGCGGGCCAGAAGTGCGGTGATGCGAGTGGCTGAGAAGGTAGCTTAATCATGAGCATCAGGGCGATGACTACAACTGGGCCAGGTTGGATGTTGCCGTTGATGTGGTTGGCCGTCATTTTATCCGCACTGTCCGTGGTTTATGTCAGCCACCTGTGCAGGCAGCTTTATAACGACCTGTCCAAGCTTGAGCAGGAGGCGAATGCTTTTCAAGTGGAGTGGGGGCGCTACTTGTTGGAGCAAAGTTCGTGGGCATCGTTAAGTCGTATAGAACAGTTAGCAACGGGGCGTCTCCAGATGCGAGTGCCTGGGGCTGAAGAGATTATTGTGATCCGGCCATAAAGGGCTTGGAGTGAGAGCAGAGTGAGTGTGAAGCAGAACAAATTGACCATTTCCCGCTGGCGTTATCTGCTGCTGGTATCGGTGCTATTCATGCTTCCAGTAGCGGGGCTTTGGCACATCGCTGGGCTTCAGGTTTTGACTGATGTGGATAAGGGTTTTCAGTTTCTGCAGGGGCAAGGTCAGGCTCGTACGGTTCGCACCGAATCCATTCCTGCCTACCGAGGTGTTATTACTGATAGCCGAGGGGAGCCTTTGGCGGTAAGTACGCCAGTAGTCACATTGTGGGCGAACCCTCAGGTGATAGATGGCAGCTCAGAAGGCCTCTCTGAGTTGGCCAAAAAGCTGTCAATGAGCCGTGACGAGTTGCAGCAGAGGCTGAAGCGGTATGCCGGAAAGGAATTTATGTACCTGGCTCGTCAGGTAACACCAGATCAGGCAGAGGATGTGCTCCGTCTGGAGATTCCGGGTGTTTATGGTCAGGGTGAGTACAAACGGTTTTATCCGGCGGGAGAGGTAACCTCCCAGTTAGTCGGTTTCACCAGTATCGACGATCGTGGCCAAGAGGGTATGGAGCTAGCATTTGATGAGCGGCTCACTGGCGTACCTGGCGCCAAAAAAGTTCTGAAAGATCTGAAGGGTCGAGTTATTAAAGATTTGGCGTTGGTGCGGAGCGAAAAGCCTGGGCAAAACTTGACGCTTAGTATTGATCTGAGACTGCAATATACCGCTTACCGTGAATTAAAGGCAGCCGTAGCAAAGCATCAGGCTGCTTCAGGATCGGTGGTGATGCTGGATGTGCAGACTGGAGAGATTCTGGCGATGGCCAACCAACCCTCCTACAACCCCAATGATCGCAGCCAGCTCAATTCAGATGCATTGCGTAACCGTGCCATAACAGACTTGGTCGAGCCCGGTTCCACTATGAAGCCGTTGACGGTCTTGGCGGCATTGGAGAGTGGGGAATATGTTCCTGAGACGATAATTGACACAAACCCTGGATCCATCAGGGTGGGCAGAAAAACCTTTTTCGATCATCGAAACTATGGGCTCATTGACCTAACCACGTTACTGGTGAAATCGAGTCAGGTTGGAACGACAAAGATTGCGCTTAAGCTGGAGCCTAGCCATATACGAGATATGTTTGCCCGAATGGGGCTGGGGCAGAGTCCTGGAACGGGATTCCCGGGTGAGAGCCCAGGGAGTCTGCCAGAGCACAGGCGCTGGAAGCCCGTTGAACGTGCTAATTTTGCTTTTGGGCATGGGCTCTCGGCCTCGGCACTGCAGTTGGCGCAGGCCTATGCAGTGTTGGCCAATGATGGCTTGAGGAAGCCGGTATCTCTGCTGAAAACAGATGGTATTCCTGAGGGTGAGCAAGTGGTGGACGCGAAGTTGGTAGCAAGGCTTCGAGAGATGATGAGTCATGTAACGCTTGCCGGCGGCACGGCGACGCGTGCCGCCATTCCATCCTATGAGGTGGCAGGTAAGACAGGGACCGTCCATAAAGTGGGTAAATCGGGCTATGAAAAAAATCGTTACGTAGCTTTATTTGCGGGCATGGTACCTGCTGACAATCCTAGGTTGGTCACCGTGGTGATTATTAATGACCCTCGGGGTGAAAAATATTTTGGTGGTGAAGTCGCTGCGCCAGTGTTTGCCAGTGTTACTGCGGACGCGTTGAGAATGTTAAAAATTCCCCCGAAGGTCAAAAGTGGGAAGCAGGTCGTGACGCTTGGCCAGAGTAAGCCGGGAGGTGCTACGTGATGAGTGCGCCCCGTAGTTCGGTTGATTGTACGTTGAAGCAGTTGCTGCCGAGCGTAGCCTTATCGCAGACGCTGGCAGAATTGCCTGTGGTGGGGCTGTGTCTGGATAGCCGTTTAGTAAAACCGGGTGAAATCTTTATTGCTGTCCCTGGGGGCGTGCAGGACGGTCGTCAATACATTGATCAAGCGCTAGCGAATGGTGCAGCGGCGGTGTTGGCTGAGTCCGAAGGCTTTGAGGGTGAGAGGGGTTCTAGTGTGGTCGCTATTAACCACCTCAGTCAGACGTTAAGTGCTCTCGCGGGACGCTTTTACGATGACCCCTCTGAGAAGCTATCCCTGACAGGTATTACTGGAACCAACGGAAAGACCACGTGCAGTCAGCTATTGGCGCAGGTGTTCAGTCTGGTGGATGGGCCTGCGGGTGTGGTTGGTACGCTTGGTTACGGTGTTGTGTCGAACGGCAGCCCCAAAATGACCGATACAGGGATGACGACCCCCGACGCCATTACCACTCAGGCCGTACTGGCTGGGTTCGTAGATGATGGAGTTGGGCATGTGGCAATGGAGGTGTCTTCCCACAGCCTGGATCAATTCAGGGTGGCGGGATTGTCATTCCATACAGCGGTCTTTACCAATTTGAGTCGCGACCATTTGGATTACCACGGTGACTTGGTCAGCTATGCCGAGGCCAAAATACAGTTGTTTGCTATGCCGGGTTTGATTAATGCGGTGATTAACGCAGATGATCATGTGGGCGCAGAGATTGCACTGAAATTACCGCCATCTATTAATGTTTGCGGTTATTCCGTGGTTAACCCCAATGCTTCTATCTATGCCGACGACATCCTGCTTTCGGCATCGGGTATTAGTGCCAAAGTGACAACGCCTTGGGGGGCGGGTGAGCTCAATAGCCTGTTGTTGGGAAAGTTTAATTTACAAAATCTGCTGGCGGTGATTGGCGCGGCATGTCTTCAGGGTGTGCCACTAAATGACGTGTTAAAGGTTGTGCCACGCTTGCAGTCAGTTCCGGGGCGTATGGAGTTGGTGGCAGCTGATGCCGGCCCTCAAGTGGTCGTGGATTATGCGCATACGCCCGACGCACTTGAAAAGGTTCTCGTTACGTTGCGCGAGCACTGCGCTGGTCAACTGTGGTGTGTATTTGGTTGTGGCGGTGATCGTGATCGTGGCAAGCGACCTCAGATGGGTCGTATTGCTAGTCGCTATGCCGACCGTGTTGTTATCACCAATGACAATCCTCGTAACGAGCTGCCGGAGCGTATCGCCGCTGATATTCGTGAAGGGCTGGTCGAGGATTCGGCTGAAGCTGTTGCAGTGGTCACGTGTTTGGATAGGGCTGAGGCAATCCGCGCAGCGGTTAATGAAGCGGGTGATGACGATATTGTGTTGATTGCCGGAAAGGGGCATGAGGGCTATCAGCTACTCGGTGCCGAGCGTTTGCCATTTAGTGATCAAGTGCAGGCCCGATTGGCATTGCGCCAGCGTGGAGGGTTGCGATGATGCAAGAGTTGACCCTTTCTCAGGTAGCGCAGGCATATGGAGGCACTTTGATGTATCCAGACTGCCACTTCAAATCTGTATCTACAGACAGTCGTCAGATTGATGAGGGTCAGCTCTTTATCGCGCTAAAGGGTGAGCGATTTGATGCGCATCAGTTTTTGCCTCAAGTGGCCACCCAAGCATGCGGCATGGTTGTTGATCGCCCAGTAAAAGACATCATTGTGCCTCAATGGGTTGTGCCTGATACCACAGAAGCGTTGGGGCAAATCGCGAGGATCAATCGGCAGGCCTTTATGGGGCCATTGATCGCTGTCACTGGCAGCAGTGGAAAAACAACGGTTAAAGAAATGATTGCTGCCATCCTTCGTGAGTCGGGCGAGGTGCTGGCGACCAAGGGAAACTTGAATAACCAAATTGGCGTGCCAATGACGCTTCTAGGGCTGCATCGTGGGCATCGCTATGCGGTTATTGAGATGGGTGCCAGTGCTTCAGGTGAAATTGCGTACCTATGTGGTTTGGCTCGTCCCGATGTGGTGATGGTGAATAACGTATTGCCTGCTCACATGGCTGGTTTTGGAAGTATAGATGGCGTAGCCAAAGCCAAGGGCGAAATCTATCGGGGTGTTTCCGACCAAGGTGTGGCTGTTATCAATCTGGATGAGCCCTATTCTGAGCAATGGAGAGCGTCATCTCGAGCTAGAGTGTTGACTTATTCTATAGCGGATACCCGTGCAGATTTTTATGCCAAAGAGGTGGTTGCAGATCATTTCGGTTGCCATGTCTTTGTGCTTGTCACGCCAGTTGGTGAGGCCGCGGTCAGGTTGTCTTTGAGTGGCGTGCATAACGTGGGAAATACTCTGGCAGCAGCTGCCTGTGCGCATGCTGTTGGCGCTGAGCTAGGGTCGATCTCTGCTGGGCTGAATAAGCTGCAGCCAGTGTCCGGTCGCTTGAGTTGGCAGCAGTTAGCAAATGGTGCTTCTGTTATCGATGACACCTATAACGCCAACCCGGGTTCTGTAAAAGCAGCCATTAATACACTGATGAATTTTAAGGGCCGACGAATTTTGGTGTTGGGGGATATGGGTGAGCTTGGGGAAAACGAGGCCCAGTTACATGCGGATGTAGGGCGCTACGCGGCTGAGCAAGGTGTCGATATCTTGTTGGCTGTCGGCCCTCTCTGTACCAATGCTACACGCGAATTTGGCGAGAGGGCTAAGCATTTCGAGAGCAAAAAAATGCTTACCGACCACCTTGAGGCATTGCTAGATTCGGATGCTGCGGTCTTGGTGAAAGGGTCGCGATTCATGGTCATGGAAGACATTGTGCAGCAGATAATAAAATCGGGAGAACAGTAGTTATGTTGCTTTGGTTGTCCGATTACCTAGTGCAATATTTTACCGCTTTTGGCGTAGTGAAATATCTCACCTTTAGGGCCATTTTGGGTGTTCTAACCTCGCTGGGGATTTCCCTGGTGTTTGGGCCGGCCATGATTAGACGCCTTAATAATCTTCAGATTGGACAGTCGATTCGCACTGATGGTCCGCAGAGTCACCTCAGTAAATCGGGCACTCCTACTATGGGAGGGGCGTTGATTCTGATGTCGATTTTTGCGAGCACGCTACTCTGGTCAGATTTATCGAATCACTATGTCTGGGTGGTGCTAGCAGTGACCCTTGCGTTTGGGGTTGTTGGCTGGGTGGATGATTACCGAAAAGTGGTGGAAAAAAATTCACGGGGTTTGCCTGCTCGGTGGAAATATTTTTGGCAGTCTGCCGCTGGGTTGGGTGCCGCGATCTTTCTTTATCAAAGCGGAAGTAGTGGCGCTGAAAACGAGTTGATTGTGCCCTTTTTCAAAGAAGTAGCGATGCCCTTGGGTGTTTTCTATGTGGTGCTTGCTTACTTGGTCATTGTTGGCAGTAGTAATGCTGTAAATCTAACGGATGGCCTAGATGGGTTAGCCATTATGCCGACGGTATTGGTGGGTGGCGCCCTCGGGGTTATTGCCTACCTCGTGGGCAATGTCCAGTTTGCCGATTACCTGCATATTCCCTACGTCGAGGGAGCGGGTGAGCTGGGTGTGTTTTGTGCTGCTTTGGGCGGTGCTGGTCTTGGTTTTTTGTGGTTTAACACCTATCCGGCTCAAGTGTTTATGGGTGATGTAGGTGCGCTGGCATTGGGTGCTGCGTTGGGTGTGATCGCGGTTATCGTCCGTCACGAGATTGTATTTTTCATTATGAGCGGTGTGTTTGTGCTCGAAACGGTCTCTGTAATTATTCAGGTGGCTTCCTTCAAGTTGACGGGCCGCCGGATATTTCGCATGGCGCCCATCCATCACCATTTTGAATTAAAAGGTTGGCCCGAGCCGCGAGTGATTGTGCGGTTCTGGATTATCACCGTGATATTGGTGCTGTTTGGTTTAGCGACGCTGAAGTTGAGATAAGAAAATTGTTGAGATAAGGACGCTGCGGGAAGGCAGTTAACGATAATCGGTGGGGTTGTATAGAGAGTGGCGATGACACAATTGATAGCCAGTAGCAAACTAAAGGTGGTGGTCGGTATCGGCACCACTGGTTTGTCTGTGGCTCGTCATTTGTCGCAGATGGGTGAGCGTTTTGTGATGTTTGATACTCGTCAGCAGCCCCCCTGTCTTGATCAATTAAAAGCTGAGTTGCCAGAGGTGTCGGTGGTTCTGGGTGAGTTCCTGGTGGACAGTTTCGATGGGGCTGATGAAATTATTCTCAGTCCTGGGTTGTCTCGCGAAAACCCAGCCATTCAAGCAGCTCTTTTGTCGGGTGTGCCGGTGATCGGTGATATTGAACTGTTTGCCCGGACTGCAAATGCCCCGATTGTTGCGATTACCGGCTCAAATGGAAAAAGCACAGTGACGACCCTGTTGGGTGAGATGTGTGCTGCCGCCGGCGTGCCCGTCGGGGTGGGCGGCAACCTTGGGATGCCAGCTCTGGCACTGTTGGATGAACATAAAGAATTGTATGTTTTGGAGCTCTCTAGCTTCCAGCTCGAATCGGTATCTGGGCTAAATGCCGAGGTAGCGACAGTGTTGAATATCAGTCCAGACCATATGGATCGTTACCGTAGCCTGCTCGATTATCACCAGGCCAAACATCGAATTTTCAACGGTGTTAGGCAGGTCGTTGTTAACCGAGAAGATAAGCTAAGTGTGCCGCTGGTGAGTGACAAGGTAAAGCAGTGGAGCTTTGGCCTTAATAGACCCGATTTTGGCGGTTTTGGGCTGCTTGATCAGGATGGGGAGCCCTGGCTGTCCTATCAGTTTGACCGGTTGATGCCTGAAGCAGAGCTTGGCATTAAGGGGAGTCACAATACGCGTAATGCGTTGGCAGCATTGGCGCTGGGTTCGGCTGTGGGGTTGCCTATGGCTGAGATGTTGCAGGTGTTGCGCGAGTTTCAGGGGTTGCCGCATCGTTGTCAGGCAGTGAAAAGTTTGGCGGGTGTTACCTATATTAATGATTCCAAGGCAACCAATGTGGGCGCCACGTTGGCCGCGATTTCTGGGCTGTCAGGAGAACAGAATCTGATTTTGATTGCCGGTGGCCGGGGTAAGGGGCAGGATTTCACGCCATTTGCCAAGGCGCTAATGGGTTCGGTGAAGCAGTTGGTGCTGCTGGGCGAAGATGCTCCTGCTATTGGTGATGCGGTGGGTGACAGAGTGCCCACTATTTATGCCGCCAGCTTGCAGGGTGCCGTGGAAGCTGCTCAAAAAATTGCTGAAGCTGGTGATATCGTATTGTTGTCTCCGGCCTGTGCCAGTTTTGACATGTTCTGTAGTTTTGAAGATCGCGGTGGCCAGTTTGTGAACGCAGTGGAGGGATTGCGATGACAGCGCTATCTCTAAAGCGGTCTCACTTCTCGGGTTTTGCTGAAGGCCTTGATCGTTCACTATTACTGGCCACTTTGGCCATAGCCACCATTGGGTTGGTGATGATAAGTTCGGCCTCTATCAGCTTTGCTGAACATAGCTACGGTGACGGATTCTTTTATCTTAAGCGGCATTTGATGTTTCTGGTAATGAGTCTCACGGTTGCCATTGTATTTCTCAGCGTCCCTTCACGAATTTGGTACCGCTATGGCGTGCCGTTGATGCTGATCACACTGCTAATGTTGCTTGCGGTGTTGATTCCAGGTATTGGCCGCAAGGTCAACGGTAGCCAGCGCTGGATTCCAATGGGTCCGATTAATCTTCAGGTGTCCGAGGTGGCCAAGTTTGTCGTGATTCTCTTTATGGCCGGCTACTTGGAGCGTCATCAGCGCCATATGCGAGAGCAGTGGCAGGGCTTTATGAAGCCGGTCGCGGTGCTGAGTGTAATGATCTTTCTGTTGCTGTTGGAACCGGACTTTGGTTCTGCTGTGGTAATGAGTGGCACCGTCTTAGGAATGTTGTTTATTGCCGGCGTTCGGTTGTGGCAATTCAGCGCACTGCTGGTGTTGGGTGTGTCAGGTTTGGCCGGAATAGCCTTGCTGTCTCCTTATCGAGTACAGCGGTTAGTGACTTATTTAGACCCTTGGGCTGATCAGTACAACACGGGTTATCAGTTGACGCAGTCATTGATCGCGTTTGGTCGTGGCGAATGGTTGGGAGTGGGTCTGGGTAATAGTGTGCAAAAGCTGTTCTATTTGCCGGAAGCGCATACCGATTTTGTCTTCGCTATCTATGCCGAAGAATTTGGGTTGCTGGGCGTTGCTGTTGTTATCGGGCTTTATATTTTATTGGTATCTCGTATTTTTCATGTGGCTAAAAAGGCGTTGCGTCGTCAGGACTGGTTTGCCGCCTATATCTGTTTTGGTATTGCCATGATGCTGGCAGGTCAGTCCTTTATCAATATCGGTGTCACGTCAGGGTTGTTACCTACTAAAGGGCTGACGTTGCCGTTTATCAGTTATGGCGGCAGCAGCTTGTTGATATGCAGCGCCATGGTGGCGTTAGTGTTACGAATTAGCCGGGAAATGGACAATGCTCCGGCGGTGGCAAAGCAGGTGAGACGTGACAGAGCGGAGATGTAACAAGGTGATAGTGATGGCAGGCGGTACTGGAGGTCATGTGTTTCCCGCTTTGGCGGTGGCGCAAGAACTTCGTGCGCGAGGTGTTAGCGTGAGCTGGCTCGGTACCCGGCGTGGTATCGAGGCAGAGCTAGTGCCAGCTAATCAGTTTCCGATTAACTACATTGATGTGGAGGGGCTGCGCGGTAAGGGTGTGGTCAAATTATTAAAAGCCCCATTCCTCTTGGTTAGGGCTCTTTGGCAGGCATTTGGTCTTCTTCGTCAAGAGCACCCCGATGTCGTATTAGGCTTGGGTGGCTTTGCTTCTGGCCCCGGTGGCTTAGCGGCGAGAATGTTGGGGCTGCCGTTGGTCATTCACGAGCAGAATGCAGTGGCTGGAACGACTAATAAGCTACTGGCAAAAATAGCAAGCCGAGTACTGGAGGGCTTTCCCGGCGTATTGCCTGGAGGTGAGTGGACGGGCAATCCGGTGCGTAGCGACATTGTTCGTTTAGCCGGGCCAGAGCAGCGTATAGCTCAAGATGATCGCCCTCTAAGGTTGTTGGTGCTGGGTGGCAGTTTGGGTGCATTAGTGATCAATCAACAAATACCAGAAGCTCTGTCGTTGTTGCCAGGGAACCAGCAGTTAGAGGTGCGGCATCAGTGTGGCAAAGCCCATGTAGCGGTCACCGAAGAGGCTTACCAAACGGCGGTGGTAAAAGCTCATGTAATCCCCTTTATTGCTGACATGGCTGAGGCCTACGGCTGGGCCGATATGGTGATTTGTCGCGCTGGTGCGCTCACCGTATCAGAGCTAGCGGCTGTAGGCGTGGGATCACTGCTGATTCCCTATCCGCACGCTATTGATGATCATCAGACTCGCAACGGTGAGTGGTTGGTGAAGCAGGGTGCCGCAGAGTTAATACAGCAAGAGGATTTGACCGCTGAGAAGCTGGCGATGCTGTTGCAGCAGTGGATGGGCGATAAAGAAAAATTACGTGCTATGGCCGTGAGCGCTCGACAGTTAGCAAAGCCTGATGTTGCCGAGGCGATAGCCGATATCTGCATGGAGGTGTGCTGTGAGCGCTGAAGGTATTTATCAGGTGCCAGAAATGCGTCGTATTCGCCGCATTCACTTTATTGGTATCGGTGGTAGTGGCATGTGCGGTATTGCTGAAGTGCTATTGAATCAGGGCTATGAAATTTCTGGCTCTGATTTGGGTGAAAATAATAATACCCGGCGCTTGCAAGAACTGGGGGCAATCATTCAGCTAGGTCATGATGCGACCAATATCATCAATGTGCATGTGGTGGTGAAATCTTCAGCCGTGACCATGGATAACCCAGAGATGATTGCTGCGCGTGAGCAGCGTATCCCAATTGTGCGCCGGGCTGAAATGCTGGCCGAGCTGATGCGTTACCGGCATGGTATTGCGGTGGCGGGTACTCATGGAAAAACCACAACGACGAGTTTACTGGCATCAATACTGGCCGCTGGTGGCAAGGATCCCACCTTTGTGATTGGTGGGTTGGTTATGAGTGCTGGCACCAATGCTCGGTTGGGGGAAAGTCGTTATCTTGTGGCGGAGGCCGATGAGAGTGATGCCTCTTTCCTTCATTTGCAGCCTATGGTGGCGGTGATTACAAATATCGATGCCGACCATATGGAAACCTATGACTTTGATTTCAACCGGTTGAAGCAAACGTTTGTGGAGTTCCTCCACAACCTGCCGTTCTACGGACTTGCTGTGCTTTGTATTGACGACCCGGTAGTTCGGGAGATTCTGCCGGATGTATCCCGTCCAGTGCTGACCTACGGCCTTTCAGCGGATGCCGATTTCCGGATTGATGACGTGGTGATGAAGCAGCACCAAAGCCGCTTTGTTGTACATCGCCCCGATCAGCACAAGTCGCTGGTCATAGAGATGAACATTCCTGGTGTACATAACGTATTAAATGCCGCCGCTGCCATTGCAGTGGCCACTGATGAGGGCGTGTCGGATAACGCCATTCAGTTGGGGTTAACGGGCTTTCAAGGCGTTGGGCGCCGTTTTGAAATATACGGAGAATATCCGGTTCGTAGGGGGGTGGCGATGTTGGTGGATGACTATGGTCATCACCCCAGAGAAGTTGCTGCGACTATTAAAGCTGTGCGTGAGGGTTGGCCGGAAAAGCGATTGGTTATGGTGTTCCAGCCTCATCGGTATACCCGGACACGAGACCTCTACGAGGATTTTGTACAGGTTCTTTCGAGCTGTGATGTGCTGCTACTGCTGGCCGTGTATTCGGCTGGCGAAGAGGCGATACCCGGTGCGGACAGTCGGGCGTTGTGCCGTAGTATTCGGCAGCGAGGCTTGGTAGACCCAATTTATGTTCAAGACATTGATGGGGTTGGGGGTGTTCTTAGGGACATTGTTGAAGGGGGCGATATTGTGATTACTCAGGGTGCAGGCAGTGTTGGCAAACTGGTAAAGAGCTTGGCCGAAAGCAAGTTGGTGTAGAGAAGACTGATGGCAGTTAGTGATGCAATGAAACAGAAATATGGTCGAGTAGGGGTGCTTTATGGTGGCACCTCCGCTGAGCGCGATATTTCGCTTCTCTCAGGTAAAGCGGTGATAGCCGCTTTACGTCGTTGTGGCGTGGATGCCGTTCCCATAGATGTGGGCGCTGACCTATTACAACGGTTGCCAGCACTCCAGCTGGATAGAGCGCTCATTATGTTACATGGCCCCGGGGGCGAAGATGGAAGCCTTCAGGGCGCACTTCAGTTCCTGGGGCTGCCTTACACCGGTAGTGGTGTTTTTGCCTCAGCGCTGGCAATGGATAAGTTACACAGCAAGCAGTTTTGGAAAGGCGTGGGTCTACCTACGCCAAAGTTTGCCTCGCTTTATGAAAATACGGATTGGCAGGCAACCCTGGATACCCTTGGTGGTGTTGTGATGGTGAAGCCGTCCCACGAAGGGTCCAGCCTTGGGATGACTCGGGCAGATAACAAAGATGCACTACGAAAGGCATGGCAGACCGCCGCAAAACTGGATAGCAGCGTGATTGCCGAGCAGTGGATTGTGGGTGCGGAGTACACCATTACCGTACTTGGTGATGAGATGCTGCCGGCCATTAAGCTGGAAACTGACCATGCCTTTTATGACTACGACGCCAAGTATCTTGCGGATGATACTCGCTACCTTTGTCCTTGTGGGCTAGATAGCGAGGCTGAATTAAATCTTCGTGATTTGGCTCGTCGAGCGTTTAACAGTTTGAATTGCAGCGGATGGGGCAGAGTGGATGTTATGGCCAATGAGGAGGGTGACTTCTTTTTGCTAGAGGTGAACACCATTCCAGGAATGACGGACCACAGTTTGGTGCCAATGGCTGCAGCTGAGGCAGGTTATAGTTTTGACGATTTGGTGTTGAAGATTTTGGATACCTCTTTTGCGCGGTAGGTTTTACCAGTTAGGTTCTGACCTATTGAGTTAAGCGGCGTGTTTTAGCAGTTAGAAATTGAGAGTTAAGTGATGAAAGAAAACAGTCTTCAGTGTAGAGGTGCAAAGCGACAGGGTGAACGACTGCCGCTGCGTGAGCGCCTACGCTGGTTGACTCGGAGCCTGTCCATGATGGCGTTGGTTAGCATTCTGGTTGGGTTGCTGTGGGGAGGTGACCAACTGTTTCAGAAGCTTGACGTGCCGATTGGTGTGATTGCTGTAAAGGGACAGTTTACCCATGTTGATCAAGGTGATGTTCAGGTGATGGTAGAGCCGTTGATAAATGGGGGCATTCTCAGCCTGAGCTTGGGGTCGATACGTCATCAGCTTGAGCTACATCCATGGATTGATGAGGCTGTCGTGAGTCGCCAGTGGCCGGGAGGGTTGGTGATCAAGGTAGTTGAAGAGGTGCCTATTGCTCGCTGGGGCGACAGTGGTTTCTTAAATAGTCGCGGTGAAATGCTTGAGATTGAAGACAACAGTATTTTGGTGCATTTGCCTTTATTGCAGGGCGAAGTGCACACCGAGCGATCGTTAATGAAAGCCTACCGAGAAGTGGCACAGCTGCTACAACCCTCGGATTTGAAAATTGTTTCATTGAGGCGAGATGTGCGTGGAGCCTGGTGGCTAAGTCTTGAAAATGGGCTTGAGTTGGTCATTGGCCGCGGTCAGGTTCTGGAGAAAATGCGTCGGTTTCTGGTGGTATGGGAGCTGGCATTAAAAACACAGGTTGAGCGGATTGCACGGGTGGATATTCGTTATGACAACGGTGTTGCCGTGCAGTGGCTAGCAAAAACTGCCGTTATAGAACAAAAAATGATACCAGCATTAATAGTGGAGCCCGGTTTTCCGGGCCAAGCATGAGGTCGAAAAATGGCGAACTCCAATGACGAGCAGTTGATTGTTGGGTTGGATATAGGTACTTCCAAGGTAGTGTCGATTGTTGGGCAAGTAGGCCCCGACGGCTCTTTGGAAATTATAGGTACTGGGCTGCACCCCTCTTCCGGTTTAAAGAAAGGGGTCGTGGTCAATATTGAGTCTACCGTCCACTCTATTCAGCGAGCTATTGAAGAGGCTGAGTTGATGGCGGGCTGCCATATTCATTCTGTTTTTGCCGGGATTGCAGGCAGCCATATTCGAAGTCTAAATTCCCACGGAATTGTGGCCATTCGTGACCGCGAGGTACTACCGCTGGATATTGAGCGCGTAATTGATGCCGCGCGTGCTGTGGCGATTCCTGCTGATCAGGAAATACTCCATGTGCTACCACAAGAATTTATTATCGATAACCAAGAGGGTGTGCGTGAACCGCTGGGGATGTCGGGTGTGCGGTTGGAATCAAAGGTGCATCTTGTTACCTGTGCTGCAAACGCAGCCCAGAATATTAAAAAATGTATTCGGCGATGCGGACTTGAGGTAGACGATATTATTTTGGAGCAGCTGGCATCCAGTTATGCCGTGCTCACTGAAGATGAAAAGCAGTTAGGTGTGTGTCTGGTGGATATAGGCGGCGGCACAACAGATATTGCCATTTTTACCGATGGCGCAATTCGCCATACCGCCGTGATTCCCATTGCGGGTGACCAGGTGACCAATGATATTGCTCACGCTTTGCGTACCCCAACCGCCCATGCTGAAGATCTGAAAATAAAGTATGCCTGTGCCCTCGCTAAATTAGCGGGGCCAGATGAGACCATCAAGGTTCCCAGTGTTGGTGATCGTCCGCCGCGAGATTTATCGCGCCAGGCTCTGGCGGAAGTCACCGAACCGCGTTACGACGAGCTGTTCACACTAATTCAGGCTGAATTGCGTCGCAGTGGGTTTGAAGACTTGGTGGCTGCTGGGATGGTGCTAACGGGCGGTACCGCCAAGATGGAAGGTGTGGTTGAACTGGCGGAAGAGATATTCCATATGCCTGTCCGTATTGGCTCGCCACAGAATATCAAAGGTTTGACGGATATTGTCGACAATCCAATTTATTCAACAGGGGTTGGCTTGTTGCTTTATGGGATGCAGCAGCAGCAGGAGGGTGTTCGGCGAATAAAACGCAGAGAAAGTACGAGTAGCAGTTTCTGGAGCCAGGTGAAAGGCTGGTTTCAGGGTAATTTATAAATTTTTGTTTTTAACTCAAGCAGGCAAAACGAGGGGTAGTCGTTATGTTTCAAATAGTAGATAGCGTGCCGGATAGCGCGGAAATCAAAGTCATCGGGGTTGGTGGCGGTGGTGGTAATGCACTTCGGCATATGATGGAAAGTGCGGTTCATGGCGTGGAGTTTATCTGTGCCAATACCGATTCTCAGGCGCTTAAGGATATGGGTAATGCCACCGTCCTACAGTTAGGCAATGGTCTGACCAAAGGGTTGGGAGCAGGGGCTAATCCTGAAGTTGGGCGGCAGGCGGCTATGGAAGACCGGGATCGAATTGCCGATGTGCTGCAAGGTGCCGACATGGTCTTTATCACTGCTGGTATGGGTGGTGGTACCGGTACTGGTGCAGCGCCCATTGTTGCTGATGTGGCCAGGGAGTTGGGCATTTTGACAGTAGCCGTTGTGACGCGTCCTTTTGTCTTTGAGGGACGCAAGCGTATGGCTGTTGCTGATGAAGGGCTGAAAGAGCTCAAAGATAAGGTTGATTCTCTTATTACCGTGCCCAATGAAAAGTTGTTGCAGGTACTGGGTAAAACGACCAGCCTACTGGAGGCATTTAAGGCGGCCAATGATGTATTGCTCGGGGCGGTTCAGGGCATTGCTGATTTGATTATTCGTCCTGGAATGATCAATGTGGATTTCGCTGATGTGCGCACGGTGATGTCCGAAATGGGCCAGGCAATGATGGGTACTGGCGAAGCTGTCGGTGAAGATAGGGCCCGTGAAGCCGCGGAAAAAGCTATTCACAGTCCGTTGCTGGAAGATATCAACTTACAGGGTGCTCGCGGTATTTTGGTAAATATCACCGCTGGACCCGGGTTGTCTCTGGGCGAATTTTCCGATGTGGGTGACACGATTGAAGCATTTTCCTCAGATAATGCAACTGTGGTGGTAGGTACAGTGATTGATCCAGAGATGGGTGACAGGCTGCGGGTAACTGTCGTAGCTACAGGGTTGGGGCAGCCCGTTGAACGGAAGCAGCCGACTAAGGTGATAGACAACACGGCGGTTGCTGGGAGGACTAGTCTCCGTAAGAGCAGCGGGGAGACAGACTATGATGCCCTTGATAAGCCAACGGTCATCCGTCGGGGTCCTTCAGGTGGTGAGGCTCTGGCTCGTAAACCGGATATGAGGACTGATCCAGATATGGACTACTTAGATATTCCGGCTTTTTTGCGTCGTCAGGCGGATTGATGAAAAATGGATAGGACTGCCAGTATTTATCCCTCACCGCTATTTCCCCTCAAATAGCGGTTGGCAGTTCTTGATTTGGAGCTGTGGGTGCAGTTCTGTTAATATTGCGCCCTTGGTTTTTAAGTTGGTTCAGGGCGACGGACTTTGCTCAGTTTTAGGTGGCAGTGATTAGTGATAAGACAGCGTACACTGAATAATGTAATTCGCGCCACGGGCGTTGGTCTGCATACGGGCGAAAAAGTGTATTTAACCCTACACCCTGCGCCAGTAAATACAGGTATTATCTTCCGTCGTACCGACCTAGATCCTGTGGTGGAAATACATGCGAAGGCAGAAAATGTTGGTGAAACGACCCTTTCTACGACGCTGATGAATGGCGATGTACGTGTTTCCACGGTGGAACACTTATTGTCGGCCATGGCTGGGCTTGGCATCGATAATGCTATTATTGATGTTACTGCACCGGAAGTGCCTATCATGGACGGTAGTGCTGGTCCCTTTGTGTTCTTGTTGCAGTCGGCGGGGATCAGAGAACAGGACGAGCCAAAGCAGTTTATTCGCATCAAACGCACTGTGACAGTTACTGATGGCGACAAGGTGGCGTCCTTTAAACCCTTTGATGGGTTCAAGGTTAGCTTCTCAATAGATTTTGACCACCCTGCCTTTCATAACCGAACCCTGAAAGCAGAAGTGGATTTTTCTAGCACCTCATTTGTAAAAGAAGTCAGTCGTGCTCGTACGTTTGGCTTTATGCACGAAATTGAATATCTGCGCTCACAAGGTTTGGCGCGTGGTGGAAGCATGGATAATGCCATCGTGGTTGATGAATATCAGGTGTTGAATGAGGATGGTCTCCGTTACGAAGACGAGTTTGTAAAACATAAAATTCTTGATGCAATAGGTGATTTATACTTATTGGGTAATAGCCTCATTGGTGAATTTGTAGGCCACAAGTCGGGGCACGGGCTTAATAATGCGTCTCTCAGGGAGTTAATCTCCCAAAAAGATGCCTGGGAAGTGGTTACTTTCGAAAATGATGAAGATGAGGCCCCGATCTCATATATGAAACCCTTGCTCACGGTATAGTGTGAGCAAGAAATAGAGCAATAAAAAACTCTAGATAGAAGAAAACTTAGGGTAGAAGAAAACAATAGACCTGTGAATATTATTTTTATCAGCAATCGCGAGGGCAAGTCCCGGTCTCTGACGCTCAATAATTGGGCGAAAGTGCTGTTGTCTGTGTGTTTGTTGGGATTGCCTGTTTGCAGTGGTGTTTATCTGGGGATGCAGTTTAATGGTGACAAAGGCGGCCTGCTTGGCTCTATAGAGTCAATGAAGCAGGAACTGGCCCAGCAACAAGCTGAACTGAAGGCTGGTCGAGAGACTGCACGCCAGAAGGTGGAAGCGTTAACCCTCAAGCTAGCGGCTATGCAAGCTCGCCTTGTTCGATTGGATGCTCTTGGTGATCGCCTGACAGATATGGCTAGCCTTGATGATGGCGAGTTTGATTTTAGCCAGCAGTCAGCCTTGGGTGGTCCAGAAGAAGAGTGGGCTTTAGTCTATCAGCATGGTGATTTAGAAAAGCTCTACTCCCAGCTGCAACGTCAACTGGAAAGCAGGGAAAGCCAGCTGGGAATTCTTGAGTCTTTGATGCTGGACCGCAAGTTAAAAAAGCAGAGCACTGTTACTGGTCGTCCCGTTAAAAAAGGTTGGATGTCGTCTAGTTTTGGGCATCGAACTGACCCGTTCAAAGGGCATAGAGCCTGGCATAACGGTGTGGATTTTGCTGGTAAGGATGGTGCTGATATCGTTGCAGTGGCCTCTGGTGTGGTGACGTTGTCTGGTGACAGAAATGGCTACGGCCAGATGGTTGAGTTGGACCATGGTGAAGGCTATATCACCCGTTATGCTCACAATAAGCAGAATCTAGTTAACGTAGGCGACATCGTCAAGAAAGGCGAGGTTATAGGCCTGATGGGTAGTAGTGGTCGCTCCACAGGACCCCATGTGCATTTCGAAGTCTACAAAAATGGTCGCGCCGTTGACCCTGCCAGTTATATCCGACGTACCATCCGATAATCTTTAATCAATAAGCATTTTCACCTTTTCGTAGGGGCCTACCCCGTGTCAGTTATCTTTTGGATCGACCAATGAAATTGTTAACAAAATTGTTTGGCAGTAAAAATGACCGTGAAATTAAGCGGATGCGAAAAATAGTTAAGCTCATCAACGAGAAGGAAGAAGAGCTGTCGGGACTTTCGGACGAGGCATTAAAGGGGAAAACGGATCAGTTTAAACAGCGTTATCTGGGTGGTGAAACCCTGGATCAACTTTTGCCAGAGGCATTTGCCACTGTTCGTGAGGCCGCAAAGCGAAGCCTAGGCATGCGCCATTTTGATACGCAGCTTATTGGCGGGATTACCCTTCATGAAGGCCGGATTGCTGAGATGCGTACGGGTGAAGGTAAAACGTTGGTGGCAACCCTGTCAGCCTATCTCAATGCCCTTTCAGGTGAAGGGGTGCATATCGTGACAGTCAATGAATACTTGGCTGGTCGTGATGCCAATTGGATGTCACCGGTGTACGAGTTTCTCGGTATGAGAGCAGATGTGATTCTGTCGCGGCAGCCGCCAGAGGAGAAACATCGAGCTTATCAGGCTGACATCACCTATGGGACTAACAATGAGTTTGGTTTCGACTACCTTCGCGACAACATGGTCATGAGCCTTGATGACAAGGCTCAACGAGGGCTGGCCTACGCTATTGTCGATGAAGTAGATTCCATCTTGATCGATGAGGCGCGAACCCCGCTTGTTATCTCGGGAGCGGCAGAAGACAGTTCGGCCCTATATAAGCGTATGAATACGCTGATTCCATCGTTGAAGCCTCATAGTGAAGAGCTTCCTGGCGATTATATTATTGATGAAAAGTCTCGCCAGGTAGAACTTACTGAAGAAGGACACCAGAAAATAGAGTCTTTGCTTGAAAGTGAGGGCTTACTTCAGAAAGGTGACAGCTTATACCACGCAACCAACCTTGGACTGCTACATCATGTGCAGTCGGCGCTAAAGGCGCACTATTTGTTTACCAAAGATGTGGAATATATTGTCCAGGAAGGGCAGATTGTGCTGATTGATGAGCACACGGGAAGAACCATGTCCGGTCGTCGTTTGTCTGAAGGTTTACACCAAGCCATAGAGGCGAAGGAAGGGGTTCATATCCAGAGCGAGAGCCAGACCTTGGCATCAACCACTTTCCAGAATTACTTTCGTCAATATGTGAAGCTGGCTGGAATGACCGGTACAGCTGACACAGAGGCTTACGAGTTTCATCAGATCTATGGTTTGCCTGTAGTCGTGATTCCAACGAACATGCCTGTGGCTAGAAACGACCTCAATGATTTGATTTACCTGACGACGGAAGAAAAGTTTGATGCCGTTGTAGTGGATATCAACTCTTGTCTTGAGAAAAATGCACCCGTATTGGTGGGTACAGCGACGATTGAGGCGTCTGAGACGATGTCTGCGCGGCTAGACGCCGCAAAAATTCCACATCAGGTACTGAATGCCAAGTTTCATGAAAAGGAAGCGCAAATCATCGCCCAGGCTGGCCGGCCAGGAACGGTAACCATCGCCACTAATATGGCGGGTCGAGGGACGGATATCGTGCTGGGTGGTAATTGGGAGGTTGAAGTAGCTGAAATAGATAATCCCTCTGAAGCTAAAGTGCAGCTGATAAAGAACGAATGGCAGAAACGGCACGATCGAGTGATCGAGGCTGGTGGACTTCATATTCTGTGTACCGAGCGTCATGAATCACGCCGAATTGACAATCAATTGCGAGGTCGTTCGGGTCGACAGGGTGATCCGGGTGTTTCTCGTTTTTATCTTTCACTGGAAGATCCTTTGATGCGACTGTTTGCGTCAGATCGAGTGAAGAACATGATGCGCACGCTGGGGATGGAGAATGGCGAAGCCATTGAACATCGGATGGTGACTAATGCGATTGAGAAGGCCCAACGTAAAGTGGAAGGGCGCAATTTTGATATGCGGAAAAGCTTGCTGGAATATGATGATGTGGCCAATGATCAGCGGCAGGTGGTGTATCAGCAGCGTAATGACTTACTTGCAGAAGACGATATTGGCGATGTGATTGCCAATGTGAGAACTGACGTAGTCAACACGTCTATCAGTTACTACATACCTCCCCAGAGCTTAGCCGAACAGTGGGATATTACTGGGTTGGAGGAGTACCTGCAGGCGGAATTTAGTCTGAAGCTACCATTACATGAGTGGCTGGAAACAGATGGGCGTTTGAATGAGGAGGGGCTGCGAGATCGTATACAGCAGAGTATGACCGAGTCCTATGAGAAAAAGTCTGAAGGCATTGGCCCGGATATGCGTATTATCGAGCGGCAGGTTATGTTGCAGGTTGTTGATACTCTCTGGAAAGAACACCTCTCTAACATGGACCATTTGCGTCAGGGTATCGGGTTACGTGCCTATGCTCAGAAAAATCCTCGACAAGAGTATAAGCGTGAGTCATTCGAGTTGTTTCAGCAAATGTTGGAAAACATCAAGCTTGAGACCATTCGCTTTCTTAGTCGCGTTGAAGTCCGCAGTCGTGAGGAAGCAGAGGAACTGGAGCGGCAACAGCGAGAAGCTCAGCAGCGTCAGCAGTTGCAGATGCAGCACGATTCTATATCACCCATCGATGGCAGCCGTAGTGATACGCCTGCCCCGCAAATGGATCAGCCATTTGTTAGAGGTAGCAAGAAGGTGGGTAGAAATGATCCTTGTCCTTGCGGCAGTGAAAAGAAATTTAAGCAGTGTCATGGCCGTCTTTCCTGAAACCGTTAGGAAAAATCTTCATGATCTTTGGGTGGGAGCGCACACGCTGGTCACACCCGCATAAGCAGAGATATAGTAATGGCTGTCGGTAAAGATCCTTTCCCAGAAATGTACCCAGTGCCAGGTTTTCGGCTAGGCACAACTTGTGCGGGAATAAAAAAGCCTGGTCGAAAAGATTTGGTGGTGATGGAGCTTGCTGAAGGCGCTGTCATCGCTGGGGTTTTCACAAAAAATGCTTTTTGTGCGGCGCCAGTACAGTTGGCAAAAGCCCATATTGTGTCCGAAAAGACTCGCTATTTGGTCACTAATACCGGGAATGCAAATGCGGGTACCGGTAAGTCAGGCATAGAAAATGCGAGAGCTGTTTGTCAGGCTATGGCTAGTATTGCTGCCGTGTCGGCAAAGAAGGTGTTGCCATTCTCTACGGGAGTGATTGGCGAGCCATTGCCCGTGGATAAAATTATTGCGGCATTGCCAGCGGCCTTCTCGGAGCTCTCTGAATCCGGTTGGGGGGAAGCCTCTGAAGGTATTCTCACCACAGATACCAGACCAAAAGGCGCCAGTGTGCAACTAACACTGGCGGGTAAAATAGTCACTATTACCGGTATTTCCAAGGGCTCGGGAATGATTAAGCCCAACATGGCAACGATGCTGGCTTATGTGGCCACCGACGCCGTGCTGGAACAGCCTATGTTACAGGCACTAGTCAATGACGTAGTTGATGGGTCATTCAACCGGATCACGGTGGATGGTGATACCTCAACTAATGACTGCGCAATGTTAATGGCCAGCGGGGCTTCTGAGGTCAAAATAGCTGAGCTATCAGTGGAGGAGCAGGCAAAATTTAAGTCAGCACTTTTAGACGTGTTTGTTTCGCTGGCCCAGCAGATTATCCGGGACGGTGAAGGTGCTACAAAATTTGTAACGGTGGATGTGGTGGGTGGCATCGATAGTCCAGAATGTTTAGCTGTGGCCTATGCCGTGGCCGAGTCGCCACTGGTTAAAACAGCCTTGTTTGCTTCAGACCCTAATTGGGGGCGAATTTTAGCTGCGATTGGTCGTGCGGGTATACCCGACCTAAATGTGGATGCTATTCAGGTTTATCTGAATGATGTGTTGATCGCCGAGTGCGGAGGCAGAGCGTCCAGTTATACGGAGGCGCGAGGTCAGGCGGTGATGGATCAGGAAGAGATTAACATCCGAATTTACCTTAATCGTGGGAATGTTGACGAGAAAATTTGGACCACGGATCTGTCCCACGACTATATCAAAATTAATGCGGAATACCGGACCTGATGGCCTCTATTCATGTGGCTGCAGCGGTCATTGTTGGGATTGAGGGTAAAATTTTGATAGCTCGGCGGCCAGACCATGTACACAAAGGAGGCTTGTGGGAGTTTCCTGGTGGAAAGGTGGAAGACGGTGAGAGTGTACAGGTGGCGCTGGCCCGTGAGCTCGAGGAAGAGCTGGCCATCAGCGTGCTAGGGGCCGAACCGTTGATTCACGTTCAGCACGATTATCCAGAAAAATCGGTGCTGCTTGATGTCTGGAAAGTGACTAAATTCTCTGGTGAGCCCCGGGGAAATGAAGGTCAGGCAATCGCCTGGGTGGAGGTGGATCAACTGAAAGAATATGAATTCCCGGAAGCCAGTCAACCCGTTATCGATATGCTGACATTACAGATAACGCTATAAAATTACTGCTTATTTCAGATAATTTGGTGTAAATTTTTGATGTGAAATCTGGCGTCGAATGCATTGGTTAATGCTGAGTCATATCATCGTCGATGGCTTCTGCTGTGGCTGGGGTACCCGGGATACTGAAACTCTCTGATGCCCACTCACCGAAATCTATCTCTTGGCAGCGCTTGGAGCAAAAGGGTCTGTAAAGAGATTCATCACTCCACACCACAGGTTTTTTACAAGTAGGGCAGTTAATGGTGGTGGCAATGTTGTCGGTGCTCATGTGTTACCTTTCTGTGTGTTGGCGGCCTTGAACGAAAGTCATATTACCTATGTTTACTCTGTGATGACGGAGAGTGCGGATAAGAGTTTGGCTAGGTGCTAAGCTACAGATCCTTGCTCTCTTGTTCTGCCGCCAATTTAAGATATTTATGGTGGAGATCGCTCACTGCTATAGAGAGATAGCTGAGAGGCCCACTGTTATCGAGTATATCGTCAGCTTTTGACAACCGCTCCTTCCGTGATATCTGTACATTCATAATACTGCGAATTTGCTCTATGTTGTTATTGTCTCGGTCAACGGCTCTGGCAATTTGCAGCTCTTCAGGAAGGTCTACCACCAAAATGCGGTTGGTCAAGTTATGTTGATCTGTCTCCAGAAGCAGTGGTGTTTCTAAGATGGCGTAGGGGCTTGATGCGCTACAAAGAGCCCGCTTAACCCATTGGTGAATGAGTGGGTGCAGAAGCGATTCAAGCCATTGGCGCTCTTCAGAATTATCGAATACTCGTGATCGCAGGTAGGCGCGATTGAGTGTTCCGTCACCATTAAGGCTTTCTATACCAAAATGGTTGGCAATGTTGGTGAGTGCTGGGGTGCCTTTTTCCACAACTCTGCGCGCTGCAATGTCAGCATCGATAACGTCAATACCCCGTTGTTTGAAGTGTTCGCCAACAGTGCTCTTACCGCTGCCAATGCCACCTGTCAGGCCAATAACATACATGTCTGTGGGCTAATTAAACAGGGCTAGATAATGGCCGGTGATATGGTCGCCCCAGATGAGCGCGATCCAGCCAGCGGCGGCCAAATAGGGGCCGAAGGGAATAGGGATTTGTTTGTCACGACCGAGAAAGGCGATCATGGCAATGCCCACAACTGCACCCACCAGAGAAGAAAGCAGCACAATGAGTAATAACTGCTGCCACCCCATCCAAGCACCGAGAGCCGCAAGTAGTTTAAAGTCACCGTGACCCATGCCCTCCTTGCCCGTCAGCAATTTGAACACCCAAAATATCCACCATAGGCAGAGATAACCAGCAGCAGCACCAATAACCGCATCACTTAATGGCGCAAATATGCTGTGGGTGTTGACTAGCAGGCCTAGCCATAAGAGTGGCAGCGTGATGTTGTCTGGTAGTAGTTGTTCGTTGAAATCAATGCCGGTCAATGCCAGCAGGCTCCAGCTGAATAGTAGAACCAGAAAGCCGGTCGACGTCAGGCCAAAGCGATAAACCACAAATGTGGTTAGTAGAGCGCAGGCAATCTCGATTAGTGGGTATTGCAGGGAGATGGGCGCGGCACAGTTGTTGCATTTACCTTTTAATAATAGGTAACTAAATACAGGAATATTTTGCCATGGTTTGACCTCTGCGCCACATTTTGGGCAGTGAGAGGCCGGAGCGGCAATATTGATATTGGTGGCGGTGGAGTCTGGCTCCATGCCCAGGAAATCAAGTGATTCCCGTCGCCATGAGGCTGAAAGCTGCAGGGGCAGCCTGTATATCACCACATTGAGGAAGCTGCCAATCAGTAATCCAAGGATTAAGCTGGCGGTAATGATCAATGTTGGGGGTAACCCCATCGTATCAGGCATGCTTGTCCAATTTAAATTACTGAGCCTAGTTTGAAGATCGGCAGGTACATCGCAATCAATAAGCCACCTACAAGCACGCCAAGAACAGACATGATTAAAGGTTCAAGCAGTGTCGTCAAGTTGTCTACGGCATTATCAACGGCCTCTTCATAATGAAGTGCCGCTTTTTCCAGCATGTCATCAAGGGCGCCTGATTCTTCGCCGATAGCAGCCATTTGAAGCAGTAAAACAGGAAATTTCTTGGTGGCACGTAGTGCCATGTGAAGCTGGATGCCCGTGGTTACGTCATCGCGAACTTTATGAATTGCAGCACGGTAAACGGCATTACCTGATGCGCCTGCGACAGAATTCAATGCGTCAACAAGTGGCACACCTGCAGCAAAGGTGGTTGACAGTGTTCTGGCAAAACGGGCGATGATAGCGTGGTACAGAACATTTCCTATCACTGGAATTTTTAGTGAATATTTGTCGATGGCGGCTTCAAATGCTGGCGAGCGTCGGTGGAGCTCACGAATGATGAAAATGGCGGCAATGATACTTCCCAGCCACACTAGCCACCACTCTTGTGCCGCTTCGGAAATACCCAAGACAAATTGGGTGAATGCGGGGAGGTCTGCCCCGAAGTTGCTAAATGTTTCAGCAAAGACAGGAACAACTTTTATCAGCAAAATGGCTGTGACGATTACAGCTACGATAACGACTGTTGTTGGATATGTTAGGGCTTTTTTGATTTTAGCTTTCAGTGATTCGGTTTTTTCCTTATAGGTGGCGATGCGGTCCAGCATAGTTTCCAATGCCCCCGCTTGTTCACCCGCTTCCACCAAACTACAAAAGAGATCGTCAAAATATTTAGGGTGTTTTCTTAACGACCCCCCAAAGCTAAGACCGGATGCGACATCGTCACGGACGGCAGAGATCAGTTCACGCAGAGATTCCTTGTCGGCACCTTCCGCTACAATATCGAAACTCTGAACCAGTGGCACACCGGCCTTCATCATGGTGGCCATTTGCCGGGTAAAGGCACAGATATCCGAAGGTTTGATCGGTTTGGAGCTAAATAAAGGTTTTGACTTTTTCTTTACCGAGGTGGGAGTCACTCCCTGCTTGCGCAGCTTAGCTTTAACTAGCATCAAGCTGGTACCCTTGATTTCTCCTTGGGTGGCTTTGCCTTTTTTGTCTTTCCCTTTATAAACAAATATGAGTGCTTGTGCGTTTGCCATGGATTAATCCTTGGTTACTCGGTTTGCTTCTTCCAAGCTTATTATACCTGCAGCGGCACGACGAAGTGCCGATTGGCGCAAAGTTCTGAAACCTTCCTCTACACCCTTGCGAGCAATCTCCAGAGAGTTCCCTCCTTCCATAATAATTTGAGATATTGCTGGTGTCACTTTTAGTACTTCATAAATGCCAATCCTGCCTTTATAGCCATTGGTGCATTTGGGGCAGCCTTGAGGATGGTAGAGCTGTATCTGGTCTAGAGGTATGTCGATTCCATCAAACCCCTCTTGTTTAAGGATCTGCTCAGGGATGTTGTCAGCTAGCTTTTTGCAATGGGTGCACAATCGCCTAGCGAGACGTTGGGCGATAATAAGATTGACCGACGTGGCCACATTAAATGCGGGAACCCCCATGTTTAATAGCCGGTTCAAAGTTTCTGGCGCACTGTTCGTGTGTAGCGTAGATAACACCATGTGCCCAGTCTGCGCTGCCTTAATGGCTATTTCAGCCGTTTCTAGATCACGAATTTCGCCGACCATAATGACATCGGGATCCTGTCGTAGAAAGGCCCGCAACGCTTCCGGGAATGTTAGTCCCACTCTCTCTCTGATTTGTACCTGGTTTATCCCCGGCATATTGATTTCTACCGGATCTTCTGCGGTAGAAATATTGCGTTCGGTGGTATTAAGAATGTTCAAGCCGGTGTAGAGCGAAACCGTTTTACCGCTACCAGTGGGGCCTGTAACCAAAATCATACCCTGAGGTTGGTGCAGGGTCTCCATATAAGCTTGTTTCTGGTCATCCTCGTAGCCGAGTGATTCAATTCCCACTTGAGCACTGGTGGGGTCAAGAATACGTAAGACAATCTTTTCACCATACTGGGTGGGTAGTGTGTTGACACGGAAGTCGATGGCCCGATTTTTTGAGATTCTTAGTTTTATTCGGCCATCCTGGGGTATCCTTCGTTCGGAAATGTCCAGCTGAGACATAACTTTAAGTCGAGCTGCGAGTCGAGGCGCCAGGTTTACTGGTGGTTTAGTGACCTCTTTAAGAATGCCGTCAGTTCGGAAGCGAACACGGTAAGTTTTCTCATAAGGCTCAAAGTGAATATCTGAACAACCTTGCTTAATGGCATCAATCAACAGCTTGTTAATAAACCGTACAATCGGTGCGTCATCCGTGACTGATATATCATCATTGCCTCTATAGTCCTCATCAACGGCCTCTATATCCAGATCATCCAGATGAACATCGTCCATGGTGCCCAGTGAGTCTTCGATATCTTCATTTTGAACGTTGAGAAACCGGTCTATTGCCGCTTCCAGTTTGTCGTGCTCAACGAGGACCGTTTCCACAGAAGCACCCGTTTGGAAACGAACCTCAGTGACAGCATGATTGTTAGTAGGGTCACTTTGAGCGATAAACAGTCGATTCCCCCGGCTGTAAAGAGGTAATACTTGGTGTTTTTGGATTAGCTTTTTATTGACCTTGTTTTTTGGGCTTAATCCTAAGTCGTGGGCATCAATGTCATAGAGTGGGATGCCAAATTCGTTAGCGGCGACAGAAGCAATCAGGTGAGACGGTAGTAGTTTGTTGTGAGTAAGATAGTGAACAAAATTGATCTTCTCGCTCTCACACTCTGCTACGGCTTGTAAGGCGACTGTCTCCTCAAGTAAGCCATCTGAAACCAGGCGTTTTGGCAGACCTTTTAGAGCATTGGGCGTGTTCATGGGAAGCTGACTACCTGTCGTTGCTTGTAATGGCATAATCTGTGATGGTAATACACCAGCGGCTTGTGGGCTAGAGGATTAACTTATTGGTTCATAATTAACAGCAAGAGCAGACTGAAAATGACATTTATTGTCAGTGGTTAGGCGTGAATGTCTGGTTTTATCTGGCGATATGATATTTGGCATATAAATTGCTTTTTATATTATTTTCTTAAAAAGTAAAAGTAATTAACTCGTTTAATGGAGCAAGATAATGAAGAAGCAAATGCAAAAGGGCTTTACCCTGATCGAACTGATGATAGTCATCGCTATTATCGGTATTTTGGCCGCAATTGCGCTGCCGGCATATCAGACTTATATTATCAAGTCGAAGTTGTCTGAAGTGATTATGGCTACCAGCCAGTGTCGTACTGCCATTGCAGAAGTATATCAATCTGCAGATAGCGGCCCTGGTGCAGATTTGTGGGGTTGTGAAGATTCCGGTGGTGCAAACGGTGTTACCAAGTATGTCAAAAGTATTTCTACTAGTATCGACGGCTTGGTTACGGCTACGGTTCAGGGTATTGATTCTGAAGTAGATAGTGGAACAATTACCTTGACGCCATACTACACTGATACCACTCTAATGGGCGTGGGCACCCATATGGGTAAGCAGATATATAAATTCAAGTGTCAACCAGGAACGGGTATTGACGCAAAATATCTACCAGGTTCATGTAAGTAACATTTCCATGCTCCAACATAAAAAAAGCCCCAATTTATGGGGCTTTTTTTATGTTTAAATAAGCTTAATTTCAGTTAGTGATGATAAAAGCCATGCCGACAACAACACATGCTTTACGCCCCTGCTCCGCGTTAATAAAGCAGATTCTTGCCAGATATACGTGGCTTACGCTGGGCCTGTTTTTTTTGGTGGGATCAATCAACTTCTACCAGATATTGATTGTGGCGCCAGATACCATGGGGATGAAGGCTTTTAAGGTGGCGATGTTTACTAGCCAAGGTTTTTTACGGGACTTAGGCTGGTTTCTATTTTCGGCCATACTGGTTCATATAGTATTTGTGATTTTACTCTGGTTGGGTACTGTAGGCTGGTTATCTCTACCGAAAATGCGCGAACGGCAACGAAAAATGAGTATTTATCTGTCATTTGCAGTGGCTTCCACCTGGGTCTGGATTATGAGCACCCGGCACTACCCCAATATGCCCAGTGGGTTTATTCAGTATAACCCCGTCTTGATGGCTGATATTACGTTATATCTTTTATCTGGTCTGATGGCTTTTTCTTGTTTGGCAAGTTTATATTTCTTTTCAAATAGCAAGCCGCGTAAAAGGGCTTTGGGTATTGCTGTAGTCACGCTCGCTTTTGTAGCTTGTTTGCCAATGTTGATCCCTGGCAGCAATGCAAAAATCACCTCATGGGATAGAGGGGGGGCTCCCAACGTACTGATTATAGGCATTGATTCTTTGCGCCCAGATGAAACGGGTTACTTCGGTAGTGACGGTGAGTTAACACCAAATATTGATGAGTTCTTAACGCGCAGCACGGTTTACCCAGATGCGTACACGCCCTATGCAAGAACATTCCCAGCATGGATGAGCATCCTCACTGGCAAAGAGCCCGTGAACCATAAGGGCCGTTTTAACCTTATTGACCACTCATACTTGGATAAGACTCAGACGATTCCTTGGTGGTTAAAGGAGCAGGGTTATCGAACGGTATACGGATTTGATGAAAGACGCTTTAATAATATTGATGAGTCATTTGGCTACGATGCCGTGGTGGGGCCAAAACCTGGCGCACTCGGGTTTGTGCTTGGGCAGTATGATCACCCCATGGTTAACTTACTGAGTAATACCATTATCGGTAAATACCTGTTCCCGGAAATGTACCTGAATCGTGGCAGGGCAGGTAATTACGATCCTGAGCGCTACAACGACGCGATTATGGAAGAGGTGTTTTTGGATACATCCAAGCCGCTTTTTTTGAGTGCTCATTTCTTGCTGCCTCACTTTCCCTGGTTTTCACGAGACGTGGAGGATCTTGAAAAGTTTGAAATGCCTGTAGAGCCAGCAGACAAATTTGCCTACCAGTATAGAATGATGTTGAAACAGGTGGACAGGCAGTTTGGTCAGTTTATGGCCCAGCTAGAATCTGCTGGTGTACTGGATAATGCTTATGTTTTTCTGCTATCAGATCATGGTGATGGTTTTAAATTCGAGAAAGATATATTGACCTCTGCTAGGGAGGATGCGCCTTTTGAGGTAGAAACAAACACTCGAGGTCATGCAACTAACATATTAAATGTGGGGCAATACAAAGTAGTGTTAGCCGGTAGAAGCTATGGCTCAGAAAAATTTCAGCCTGGTAATGTAGAAGGCAATGCTTCTCTACTAGACATTGCCCCCACAGTTTTTGACGTCCTTAATGTGTCTGCTGAAGATAAAAATATAGACGGGCTTTCGCTGTTGTCTAGCACTGTTGCAGAGCGAGATAGCAGAAGCCTGTTTCTTGAGAGTGGTTTTAAAACGCTTTCTGTTACCGCTGATGATATGACAGTCGAGAAGGTGGTTAGTGAAGGCATTAAAGCCTATACCGTTAACGAGCAGGGTAAGTTAGTAGTAAGAAAGCGATGGTACGACAATGTAATCGCATCCAAACATAGGGCGGTGGTGCAAGGGGATTGGCAGCTGTCGATGATTCCCGGTATGGGTAAACACATGGTGCTGACGAATATGGCTGAAAAAAGGTGGTGGCCCTTGGCTCAGTATGAGGGTGAGGCAGATGTTCATGGGATGCTAAAGTCACTATGCGAACATTATAAGGATGACGAAGGGTTTGATTCGGATGGTGCATGTGAGTTTTATGTGAAAAGCCGTGAAAAAGTTGTCATGAGGAACTAAATTCCTAGGTATATAAATTAACAGATAATTATATTGGTGTATTAAAGGAATTGATGTGCAAATAGGAAAGACAGTGGTGCTGGCAGTCGTAGCCAGTTTTTTTTATGTGTTTATGGAGTGGTTGTTTTTTATTACCAAGCCCTCTGTTCTTGCTGGTTTAGAATTTGGTGATCAGCTGACAGTTCTTTTTATAAGTTTTTTATTTCTGGTAGTTGTTTCAATTTTTTTTCATTTTCTGGTGTTTTTTCCGGTATCTATATTTTCTGCAAAACTCGGCAAGATAAGGCTTTCTTTAGGTCTTCGTTGCCTTGTTCCGGGGTTGCTGATTTCTCTCGCATTATTTTTATTGATTGATAATTTTACGTATACTTTTTTTGGTGTCGCATCTTTTGGTAACATCAATGGTATGAGGTTTTTATACCTGCCCGTGTATGTAGCTTTAATGTTATGTAGTGTTCGTTTTCTGATGATTCAAATGTCGGATGGTAGTGGCATAGTTAATAGAAAATCTTTTTCTGGAGTTGCAAGTTTTTTATTAGTGTTTGGCGTAGTTTTTTTTGGGGTAGATGCGGTAGTGGGGCGCTCTATACCTAGTAGTGCTGAGCTGGATTCGATTTCAAGTGCCGAAGCTCCGGATATCAATGTTCTTTTTCTCTTTGCAGATGGTATTGATAGTAGCCGAATGTCTCTCTATGGCTACAATAGGGAGACAACCCCGTTTTTAAACTCTATTGAAAGTGAGTTGCTTGTTTTTGAAAATCACTTCACTAACGCAGGAAAAACAACGGGTTCAGTTGGTTCCCTTTTAAGTGGTAAGTATCCGGCTAGTACGCGTGTTATCTATAGACCAGACATCTTTACAGGTGTTGATTCTTATGAGCATTTGCCAGGGATATTAAAACAATATGGTTACACAAATGCAGATTTTAGTGTTCGCTTCTATGTAGATCCTGTTGATCTAAATTTACTCCAAGGATTTGATTATGCAAATGGGAGAAAGTTAAATAGTAAAAGCTCACCATTATCATTTATTAACTATTATTGGCCTAATACTACACATTTTTTAAATCAGATTTACGATAGAATTTCTGGCCGTATATTACATTCATTGAATGTCCGTACCATGTATAACCCTTACATGATGGCTACCAATCCATCTACATACGAATACGAATCTCTCGATAGGGAGCGAATAGATGGATTGAAGGAGTTTATTCTTAAAGCTAATGGACCTTTCTTTGCTCATGTACATTTATTAGGAAGTCATGGGCCACATTTTTATTCAGAAGCCCCCCGCTTTGCGATGGAAGACCAGTCAGTCCCTTGGTCTAAAGATCATTATGATGATGCCATATTGCAATATGACCGATATATTGAAGAGGTTGTAGCATTACTAAAAAAAGAGGGCCTTTATGAAAACACTCTTCTGGTAATTAACTCTGATCATGGGTTTCGTTGGGGTGTGTCCTCATCACTTCCCTTGGTATTTCGTTTTCCTGATGGTGAGTATCAAGGAGTAAGAAAGTACAACACGCAGAGAATTGATATTCCACATACCGTTCTTGGCTTTTTGGGCATACCTATTCCTGATTGGATGGAAGGAGAGTCGTTGCTGGATGAGGGGCGGAATGATATGAAGCCTATTTATGTGGTGAATCGTGCGCAATCCTCAGATGTTAATGGTTGGAGGCAAATTGCATCACCAAAGCCCCCGTTCTACACGCTTGGTATTATTAGTGCGATTTATTGCAACAAAATGTTCCATTTAGATGTTAATCATAAATTTAATCTTTCTGTAGAAAATATTAATGGCCATACTGGGGATTGTGATTCATCGAAAATCCCGCCCCCAGATGAAGTATATAGTGGTTTGCTTAATCATCTAGAGTTCAGGGGTTACAATACGCTGTCCTTGCAACCAAAAGGCATGTGATTCGTCTTTGTGGTCGTTATTCGGCTTTTTCGACAGCCAGTCGTTTCATTAGATACATGATTCTGTCAGAATTGCTAATAGTGTCTTTTGAGCAAATGGTGAAATATTCCCTAAAACTGTGTTCAAACTGTTCTTGATTGTAGTTTGAGAAAATGTCTTCTCTTGTTTTAAGCAAGCGCCTAACCTGCGAATCTGTTTTTGGTACAAATTCTATGATTAGGTAATTGGTCGCCCGAGAGAAAAATGAAGCAATTTTAGTTAGAGGTAGATTGTTGGATATGGCCAAGTGGTGGATAAGAGCTAGTGCCAGACAAGCATCTGCATTGCATCTCTCTAGCAGGGACATTCTTTCATTGTGCTCCCAGCCAATGGCGGGGCTAGGGTTTGTTAAATCTTGGATGAGAGGAAGAACATTGGTTATCCCTGATTTCTTACAATGTAGATAGTTAGCCTCTACTGCGGATTCATCTATATCTTGGGATACTACATAACATCCAGATTTGGCAGCTAGGTGGCTAAACTCCCCATTATTTGCGCCAAGATCAAGAATTTTTTGAGGCGATGGTTCTATAGTTTTCAAATAAGCCTCGACTAGCTCTCTTTTTTGTTTCATTGCGGCTGGTTCATAATTGGTTTTTGAGTAATAGTCTCTCCATTCTGTATCTGCTCCTCCCCACTCTAATTTTTTGATAGTGGATTCTATCTGACCGATCATAGCCATCATCTTTTCTTTGCTGATAGATGGTTTGTTGTTGGTGGAGCATTCGCTGTCGTTACTGTGTTTGTCTTGATACTTAGCATGTAGGTGGATATGGAGGAGAAGGCCGAGGTTTATATAAGACTTCCAAGGCAAAAGCTTGCTTGTTAGATCTAGGGGTAAACCATCAATGTGGTTAGCCGTAGTTTTGTTAAACCTTCTATCTTTATAAGCTATCAGAGATAGTGGTGCTAGAAAGTGCTGACAAAACTGCTTGTAGGCTACCCAGGGGCCTGGGGTAAAATCTTCGAATGAAAGAGTGTCAATAAATATGGGCTTGCCATGATGAAACTGGACGTTAAATGCACTTGCATCTTTGAGAGACATATTGTGTGCCAAGGCCATCTTCTGAATCTTTAGTGTGAGTAATGCTGCATCCTTAAGTTGGCTAAAGCACCATTCGTATGGGTAGGATATATACGGTATTTCATCGGGCTTGATTACAATTGACTGGTCTGTATGCGAGGTTTCGATATGTTGGATTAGTAATTGGTTTTTTACTAATGCATCGTAAAACCCCGAACTTAAAAGTTTTTGGTAGGAGGCTATTCCTATGTTTGTAATCCTTCTGTAAAGCTGCCCATTATCTCGATATAGATAGCCGGAGGGGTCTCTGAATGATGAAGGTAATGTCTGTGCTGTCATTATCGAGCCCTGTATAGTGAATCTATTTTTGAATCGGTAGATTTTGTTACAGAAAACAATATCTATGTTAGACGGTTATGTTAACCAAAGAATGTAGAATTTAAAAAGTATTGCATCCAATATGTGATGAAAGTGATGAAAATATACTGTGCATCCGCCATAATTAATTGGTCTGGTTAGGATAGATGAGGTGTTTCTTATGTATAGAGTTTGGCAGTCATTGACCGTTCTGGCCTTGCTTATGTTTGTGAGTAGTTCTGCTAATGCCTATTTAGATCCAGGTACCGGCAGTATGATCTTGCAGGCAATAATTGCTAGCGTGGCATTTGGTTTGTTAACAATTAAATCATGGTGGTACCGGTTGGCAAGTTTGTTTCAAAAGAAGCAGCAAAAGGAAGGCGATGAGCCTCTTGACTAGTTTAATGTTAGATGTGGCATGGGAGGAGGTTCAGTCGCATAGAAAAATCTACAGCATGACAATGTTTTGTTAGGCTTCCCGAAGACAAATAGTGAATTCCAGTAATGGCTTTTTGGGTTAGGTTTCCAGCTTCGAGATTGCCAGAAACTTCTAGTTTCGCTCTTCCCTGATTGGCTTCTACCGCCGCTTCTATGCTTTTGGCATCAAAATTATCCAACATAACAATGTCAGCATTGGCATTGAGCGCTTGTTGTAATTCCTCCAGGCTTTCTACTTCCACCTCCACTGGCTTACCGGGGGAAATTTGTCTGGCCTTATTCACTGCTGCCGCAATCCCTCCGCAAGCCGAAATATGGTTCTCCTTTATCAAGAAAGCATCATAAAGACCAATGCGGTGGTTGTGACAACCACCTACTTTGACAGCATATTTTTGCGCCAGCCTAAGTCCTGGTATGGTTTTCCGGGTGTCGAGGATTTTAATATCCGTACCTTCCACCAGTTTGGAATATTGATGGGCCGTGGTGGCAGTCCCCGACAGGGTTTGCAAAAAGTTGAGGGCAGTACGCTCGCCGGTCAGTAGGCTTCGGGCAGATCCTTTGAGTTTGAAGAGGGTTTGGCCGGGTTGGATTTCATCGCCATCTTTTACTAGCCATTCAATCTCTACATTGGGATCCAACTGGCGGAACACTTCATCAACCCATGGCTGACCACAAATAATAGCGCGTTCTCGGGTGATAACCGTGGCTTCAGCTTGATTACTTTCCGGAATCAGCATGGCCGTGATATCTCCATCGCGGATATCTTCTTCCAGAGCGTGTTTCACCACAGTTTGTATGTCTTTTACTAGCAGAGGGTCGTTTAACATGGAAGTAGTCCGTCTGAGTTGAGGGCATTATATCAGTCGTGATGCTGGCGTGTAGGTGCGTATTGGGTCTGTGGCCGTATGGTTATGCTGAGAAAGACTTCACATTTTTAACGGGCCGTAAGGTCAGAGTTCAATTCTTGAGCATTAGTCTCAATAGTTAATGCTGTTTATCCTATACAATGGGAATATAATTGAAATTATTAGGAATCTCATTTAGAATTTTTGGGGTTGGGTGAGGCGACAGGTTGCCAGCAGCTATAAACATAACAGGATTACTGTTGGATGAGGGATAACCGTTTTACTGTCATCGATGCTGAAAAGCTCAAGCGGAGCTCATTTAAGCTGCCGCACGCTTTGCTCGCCTTGCAGGAAAATGCAAAAACGTTCCTTGGTTCTCAGTTGGCAACGGTGTTTGACCATGTAGATGACACCTTTTTTGATCTTGCCGATCAGGCCGACAATAACCGAAATCAAACGATGTATTTTGATGCGATGAGTTTGATTCGTGTTGAACGTCGGGCTATCGAACATCATTTCTTTAATACGCTAGCAAGCAATTTTCAGCGACTGGGTGATGAGAAATACCGGGGAGACTCAATGTCCTCAAAAAAGGGGCAAGGTCTTGAGCTGATTGGCAATGAAGATCTGGAAGAAATTATTGCCTTGGATACCATGGTATCCAAGACGTCAGAACTCTGTAAGGCAGAGTTGGAAACCTTAAGCTTTCGCATTGACTCTCTTGTGCCAGCGATGATTTCAGCTAAAAACAACCCCATCGGTCCGGATACCATCTGTGAGGCATTTAATTCGGCCGTAGCCCATCTTGAGTTGAGTGTTCCTGCCAAGCTCGTATTTTATAAGTTGTTTGACCGGCATGTGATGACGCCTATAAAGGCGTTTCTGGTTCAGAGCAATCAGCATCTCAAGGAAATGGGTGTATTACCTGACTTAGAGCTTCGGCGCAAAGTGCAGGTGAAAAAGCCTGTTGTCGATCAAAAACCGAAAAAAAGTGATGAAGCCCATGAGCAGTCCGGCGATCGCCAGTCTTCACAAAGCTATCAGTCTTCGCAAAAAGGGATAGATCGGTCTCAATCAGGTACGTCCGGGGTTCGCCAGAGGGGTCGTCGAAGATATGGTCAATTAATTTCACAATTGAAAAATATCATGCAGTGGGAGACCAGTAATACGTCGTCAAGTTTGACCGAGGGCGGTGAGTCAAGAACAGTGTTAGATACGTTGCAATTGGTTTCAAAGGTGGCTGACATTCAGAGCGAATGGCGCGAACAGGCGAATGATCCGCTCCAGTCAGACAAAGGCTTACTGGCGCTGATAGAAGAAAGCCTTGGTCGTCAGGGTGATGGCGCGCTCGGTACTACAGAGCGAGGTATGGTCGACTTGCTGGATCAACTGTTTGCGAAGGTAAATACGCAAGCCATTGCAGCAGAAGAAATAGCGCGGGAATTTCGCAAGCTGGAATTACCTATTTTTCAGGTTGCACTTAAGGACGCCACATTTTTTGACCGAGAAAAACATCCTGCGAGACGATTGCTGAACGAGATAGCCGAGGCAGCGATTGGTTATGTTGATGGTGTGGATGTTCATCAAGACCCAGTGGCAAAAGCAATTGCTCAGGTTTCAGAGGCGCTTTATAACGAGAACCAGCTGGATAACACGGCATTGACCCAATTGCTGCTGAATTTTATTGAATTAGTAGAGAAAGAGCGCCGACGTGTCACTGCATTGGAGCAGAGATTACTCGAAGAAGTGGCGGCCACTGAAAAGGTCAATCAGGCTCATCAGGCCGTGGTTAAGGTGCTGATCGAAAGAATACAGGGTAAAACACTACCTAGATTTCTGGTGAGTTTTGCTGAAGATGCTTGGTGCAAAGTGTTGTTCTTGGCGTATCTGAAGTCTGGGGCGGACTCCGAAGCGTGGAATACTCGAATCCAGTTGCTCGATCAGCTGCTTGAGGTTGTCAGCAGGCAGGTTAAAGAGGCGGCCAGTGAGGAAAGTATACGTGTCTTGGTGGGACATCTTCGGCAGCATCTTGAGGATATTTCCTATGACCCATACGATCTAGGGCGGTTGGTGGGGGCTATGGAGCAATATTTCAGAGGAGAAAAACACGAACCTGAGAGTGGAGAAGAGTCATCGTTGGGCGAAACCTCTGAGAATCTGTTGAAGGAGGTGTTGGTCGACGCCCTAAGAACTGATATTCCTGGGCAGTCCCCGTCTCCAGAAGAAAGCCAGAGCGGGAATGAATATCTGGCCGAAACTATTGATGACCAGTTTCTGCGACAGGCAGATAGCCTGACTCGTGGTTCTTGGGTTGAGTTAGAGGGGGAAGAACCCTCAATGCGCCGCTGCAAAGTGGCAGGTATCATTTCACCTTCCGGGAAATTTGTGTTCGTTAACCGGCAGGGGTTCAAAGTGTCTGAAAAACACCGTAATGCTGTTGCGCTGGGTTTACAGAATGAGAAAATCAAGCCATTGGAGAAAACCCGGTTATTTGATCGAGCACTTGAAGGCGTGGTGGCTGATATACGTCAACACAGGTCTAGACAATAAGCCATTTTTTCGTACCCAGTATCTCAATCGATAATGCTGCTTTTCGTCACCTGATAGACAATACTCTTTAGGTTCCCTAGTATCCTGAGGAAAGGTTACAACTCAGTAATAGGGGATAGGGGTGATTAAGTATTTCACTGTAGATCAACAAGGTTGGTTGTCGCAGGCACGCAGAGTGCCTTCCCCAAACTTTAATAGTCGGCCTGACCAAGCCGACATTTCTCTACTCGTTATCCATAGTATCAGTTTGCCGCCCGGTCAATTTGGCGGGCCTTATATCTGTGATTTTTTCACCAACGGTCTTGATGCAAGTTGTCACCCCTATTTTGAAGAAATAGCAAATTTGCAGGTATCTGCGCACCTGTTGATAGACCGTGAGGGTGGCGTTACCCAATTTGTGTCCTTTGACGACCGCGCATGGCATGCTGGTGAGTCTTGCTACGAAAGTACGAGCAATTGTAATGATTATTCCGTGGGAATAGAGCTGGAGGGTACTGATGATACGCCCTACAGTGATCATCAGTACGATGTTTTAGCTGCAGTGACACGGTCTTTATTGGAACACTATCCTACAATGACAGAAAGACGAATTGTTGGGCACAGCGATATAGCACCTGGTAGAAAAACAGATCCAGGTTCGACATTTGATTGGTCGCGGTATTTTTTGGCCACGGGAGTCTGATATGGAATTTATTGTCATCGTCATTGGTTTGTTCATTCTGAACCGTGCGGGTTCGTTGCCTAGTCTACAGCGCGATAACTGGTATAGAGGATGGATGATTCGGTTGGATGGCCAGCGCTGGTTAAAGGTTGTCCCTCATGGGTCATTGATTCTTTCGTTATTGCTGCCGGTCTTATTGGTCGCGCTGTTATTGATGGTTTTGGATGACCACTGGTTTGGGTTGCCACAGTTTTTGTTGAGCCTACTGCTCTTCCTTTACTCCTTGGGCCGCGGCGACTTGGAAGAACAGGTTGAAGGGTACCGAGATGACTTAAAAAGGGATGACTTAGAGGCGGCTTATCGTGACGCGGCAGACTTTAATCCAGCCCATGAAGAGGGCGCTTCAGAAAACTGGAGCCAGTTACACGCTGAGGCATTAGGTGCCATGTCCTATCGTTATTTTGAGCGGTATTTTGCAGTGATATTTTGGTTTATGTTGGCAGGCGCTCCTGGGGCGATACTTTACCGGTTGTCGGTATTACATTCCGATATGGCTTTGGATGATGCCGCTGATAAATCCATGGTTGGCCGCTGGTTGCAGTTGATGGAGTGGTTGCCCGTTAGGTTGATGGGTGTATCTCTAGCCTTTGTGGGTAATTTTACAGCTTGCCTTGAATGTTTACGAAACTCACTATTTTCGATGTCTGATAGTACCGTTGATGTAGTGGCTAGCTATGTGTTGGCTGCGCTGCCGGCTGGTAGCACAAAGATAGATAGCACTGAGGTAGATAGAGCTGAGGTAGACAGTCCTCCCTCCCGAGAGTTAGAAGTGAGTGAAATCAGTGCGCTGTTTTCGCGGACCCTAGTATTTTCGCTTTGCATGATCGGATTGCTGATGATGTTGTTGTGAGATTGATCTGAGGTGATAGTGTTAGTCGTTATACCAGCGAAATAGCGTACCTGCTAATGTGACAAAAAGCAGTGTCATTATGATCAGAATGCCTAACTGGGGAGCGATGTCTGTAAATCCCGCACCTTCCAGCATCACGCCTCGGGCAGCCTTGACCAAGTGTGTTAAAGGCAGCATCAGTGAAAAATCCTGAAGCCATTGCGGCGCATCATCCAGCGAAAACCACAACTCCGAGAGTAGCAACATAGGAACGCTGATAAGATTCAGCAGGCCATTGGCTAACTCTTCGCTGGATGTTCGTGTTGCCATTAACAGTGACATGCTAATGATGGCTAAATTACCGACCATGGCTACCAGTAATAGCAGCAGATAGCTGCCTATCATCATAAAATCAAGAAACATGTCGCAGGCAACAAATACCAGTATCGTGACAGAGAGCATGATAAACAGTCGCGATAACGCTTGAGAAGCTAGAAATTGCCAGGCTCTTAATGGTGTTGCTTTCAGTCGTTTAAGAACCCCATTTTTTCGATAGCGGACAATCACATAGCCAATTCCCCACAGGCCGCTGAACATCATGTTCATAGCCAAAATTCCGGGAATAACCCAGTCGATATAGCGTATCGGCTGGCCTTTTATTTCTTCTCGCTGCCACGACTTGGTGGTATCGGTTATCAGCAGTTTTTCTAACAATCGCCCTTTCGCTGACTCTGGGTTTACCCAGTAGTGTGGTGAGGCCTCAGTCGTGATGAGAATATCCAGTTGGTGAAACTGTACTCGACGAAGGGCTTCTTGCTGATCGGTATATTCAATCAACTGTATGGCGGGTTCTCCAGAAAAAATGTTCGTTTGCTGTGTGTTCTTGGTGACCAGTAGTCCAGCGCGAAAAATTGCCTGACTTTCAGATGAAAAGGCAACAGCCAGCACAATTACAATAAATGGGGTTGCCACGAACGACCAGAATAGAGAACCTTTATCCCGATAATATTCGCGGTTGCGAGCCATCCATAAGGCGAGTATTTCTTTCATGATGCGTTATTACTCCCTTAGTCTATGGCCGGTAAGTTTTAAAAACAGGTCGTCGAGAGACGGATTTCTGACGCGAAGAGAGCGTAGATTAATATTGAGAGAAACCAATTCCGATAAGGTTTTTTCCACGGCACTGGTGGCAATAGCAATACAGTCTTCTCTCTCTTCAATGGGGCTGCTGATGGAGCTCATCTCGCAATTAAAGTCCGGTCGGTCGATGCAGACATAACTGTGGTTAAAATGCTCTCGTAATAGTGCGTCGGGTGAGCCATCGGCGATGATTTTCCCTTTATCCATGATGACCAGCTGATCACACAATAGCTCGGCTTCTTCCATGTAGTGAGTGGTCAGCAACACCGTTTTACCGCGGGATTTAATCTCGCGAATCAATGACCAGAAATTACGTCGTGATTGAGGGTCGAGGCCCGTAGTGGGTTCGTCAAGAAACAAAACTTCAGGGTCGTTAACCAGTGCTACAGCTAGCAGTAGTCGCTGGCGCTGTCCTCCGGACAGTCGCGTGGCATAGGTATCAAGAAACTCTTCTAGCTGACATAGCTCGATTAAATGATCGATAGGTTGGCTCTGAGGGTAGAGTTTCGCAAATAGCGCTAGTACTTCACGAGTCTTTAGGTAGTCCATTAATGATGTGGACTGAAATTGAATGCCTGTTTGCTTTGAAAATTCGCGGTCCCGTGGTTTCCCTTTGTAGAGTATCTCTCCGGATGAGGGTTTCTTTATATCTTCGATGATTTCAATGGTGGTCGTTTTTCCCGCGCCATTGGGGCCAAGTAACCCAAAGCATACCCCCCGAGGAATGGAGAACGAGATGTCATCTACCGCTTTTAGAGAGCGGAATGATTTGGTCAAATTTATTACTTCAAGAATGGCTGTCATAGCGGCTAAGTGTATAGCATCCAGATGATTATCTGTTAGGGTATCGGCCTTCTTGGGGGAGTTTATGACGCTACAAAATGGCACTGTGAGTTGGGGGGAGGCGCTGCGGGTTTACTCTCGCCCCCAAGTGATCACCATGCTATTTCTGGGCTTTGCGGCAGGGTTGCCATTGCTCATGGTTTTTTCAACGCTGAGCGCCTGGCTGAGTGATCTAGATATTAGCCGCAGCACCATCGGGTTTTTTGGCTGGGTCGGTATTACCTATTCGATTAAAGTCCTCTGGGCGCCGGTGGTAGACCGACTTAAATTGCCGGTGTTAACTAATCTTCTAGGTCAGCGTCGCAGCTGGATGCTGGTAGGGCAGTTCGGAGTTATGGTGGGTTTGGTCGCCATGGTGCTGGCTGATCCACAGGTTTCCCTAACCAGTATCGCGGTCTGTGCTGTATTGGTCGCCTTCTCTTCCTCCACTCAGGATATAGCTATCGATGCTTTTCGTATCGAGTCAGCGGCTGATGAATATCAGGGGGCTATGTCAGCGAGCTATATTTTTGGTTACCGCTTGGCACTGTTGGTGGCTGGGGCTGGGGCTTTATATATTGCAGATGGCGCCGGGTGGGATATGGCCTATATCACCGTGGCAATACTGATGTTGGTGGGTGTGGTCACTGTCTTGTTGGTGTCAGAGCCAGAGCGTCAAATACCGCTTAGTACCATTGAAATGGAATCGGGATTGAAGCATCGCCTTCATGCAGATGAGCCTGGGTTGTGGCATCGCTTGGAAGCTTGGTTTGTGGGGGCCGTAATGGCGCCATTTTTGGAGTTTTTTAAGCGCAATAGTTCTTGGGCTCTGCTGATTTTGGCATTTATTGCACTGTACCGGCTTAGCGATATCACCATGGGTATTATGGCGAATCCCTTTTACTTAGATCTGGGTTTTAGCAAAACGGAGATAGCCAAGATTGGCAAGTTGTTCGGCTTTTTTATGACGCTTGCGGGGTCGTTTTTGGGTGGCCTGATGGTGGTGCGCTACGGCATTTTTCGCCCATTGCTTGCTGGGGCAGTGATGGTGGCGTTAACCACCTTGCTATTCGCTCAATTGGCAAATGTAGGGGCGGATCTGGGCTGGTTAACGCTGGTCATTAGTGCCGATAACCTCAGTGGGGGGTTTTCCAATACAGCCTTTATTGCCTACCTGTCTAGCATGACAAGCAGGGCTTATACAGCGACGCAATATGCTCTGTTCAGTTCGTTAATGACATTGCCGGGTAAATTTTTCAGTGGTTTTTCCGGTGTGATTGTTGATGCTAGTAGTTACCAGGTGTTTTTTGTGTATGCGGCCCTAATGGGTTTGCCCGCTATTTTTCTGTCATGGTTACTCTGGCGGCACGCCAGTCGCGCGACTTAGAATTGCCGGTACTCTGGTTCCAAGTGCCATGATTTCAGACGCTAGGGTTGCCAACGAAATGCCGATAGTTTGACTCTGCCATTACGGATGATGATGTCTTCTAATTCCAATAATTTTTTTTGTCGAGTATAGGCCGCACTTCCGGGTGGGAAGGCAATCTGACCGTTGGCCTTAAGTACGCGGTGCCAAGGTAGAGTGGTATCTTTTGGGAGTTGGCTGAGGATTCGGCCAACTAATCGAGCGCCGTGAGGTAATTGAGCGTATTCAGCCACCTTGCCGTAGCTGGTGACTCGGCCTCTGGGAATGGCCATAAGGGTGCTGTATATCTTCTCTTTGGGCTCGTTATCCATGCCCCATCATATTGGCGGCCAATAGACAGCGTCCACTATTAACCTTGAAATTATGTCTCTCCAACCCAATGTAATGCGTACGCCAGTTTGGAGTGCTTGTTGTGAGGTGTGTTAGTTGAGATATCTACTGCTACTTTTTGTTGTGATGCCTATTGTCGAAATGTGGCTGTTGATTACAGTGGGACGCGAGATCGGGGCATTTCCTACCATAGGGCTAGTATTGTTAACCGCCGCGGTGGGGTTTTCTCTGTTGCGGCAGCAGGGTTTCGCTACCTTGTTTCGTGCGCGGCAGAAGATGGATGCTGGAGAACTGCCTGCTATAGAGATGGTTGAAGCAATCATTCTTGCCGTGTGTGGTGCTTTGCTAATGACGCCGGGCTTTGTCACTGACGTTATCGGTTTCGCTGGTCTTATCCCTGGCATAAGACGAGGGGTTGTTTCGCGGTGGGTAACACAAATGAATGTGGTGAATTACCGTGAGTATGAAGTACACTCCCGCGACCATGGCGATACCTTTGATGCAGATTCCCGAACATTGGAAGGGGAGTCTTGGCGAGAGGATGAGAATAGTTCCAGCGAGAAGTAATGATTAATTTAGGCGGGGATGGGTAATTTTTTTGACCCCCTTCCCTTGAAATACGTTGAAGCGCCACCAGATAGTGTTCAGCATAATTTCAACTGTATTCTGTATTGCCAAGGTTGAATTTATTAAGGTTGAGCTTAACAGGGTAAAACATAAATGTTGGAGAAAACACAATGAAAATTCGTCCCCTACACGACCGTATCTTAGTTCGTCGCAAGGAAGAAGAAGAAAAAACTGCCGGTGGTATTCTGCTCCCCGGTTCTGCGAAAGAAAAGCCCAATGAAGGTGAAGTGGTTGCTGTGGGTTCTGGCCGAGTTTTGGATAACGGCGACGTTCGCCCCGTAGACGTAAATGTAGGTGATATCGTTGTTTTCGGTAAGTATGCGGGCAGCGACACTATTGAGGTTGACGGCCAGGAATTGGTTATCCTCAGCGAAAGCGATATTAAAGCTGTGGTTGAAGCCTGATAACAGGTAACTCATTCCACCTAGTAAGAACGAACTGTTTAAGGAAGGTGAATTATGTCAGCTAAAGATGTGAGATTTGGAGATAGCGCCCGTAACCCTATGTTGAATGGCGTGAATATTTTGGCAGATGCGGTCAAGGTAACCTTGGGCCCAAAAGGTCGCAATGTGGTGTTGGAAAAATCTTTTGGTGCACCAACGGTCACCAAAGATGGTGTTTCTGTGGCGAAAGAAATCGAACTGAAAGATAGGTTCGAAAATATGGGTGCCCAAATGGTAAGAGAGGTTGCCTCCAAGTCTTCCGATGAAGCGGGTGATGGCACCACTACAGCTACTGTGCTGGCTCAATCGATTGTCAATGAAGGATTGAAGTCTGTGGCTGCGGGTATGAATCCCATGGACCTGAAACGTGGAATCGACAAAGCGGTTGCCGCGGCCGTTGAAGAAATTGCCAGAATTGCTAAGCCTTGTGGTGACACTAAAGAAATTGCTCAAGTGGGTACGATCTCTGCCAACAGCGACTCCCAAGTCGGCGATATCATTGCTGAAGCCATGGACAAAGTAGGCAAGGAAGGGGTTATTACTGTTGAAGATGGTTCTGGATTGGAGAATGAACTGGATATCGTAGAAGGTATGCAGTTTGATCGCGGTTATCTCTCTCCCTACTTCATCAATAATCAGGAAACCATGAGTGTTGAGCACGAATCGCCATTCATCCTCCTTTTCGATAAGAAAATTTCTAATATCCGTGAATTACTTCCCCTGTTGGAAAGTGTCGCTAAAGCCGGCCGACCATTGATGATTATTGCCGAGGACGTGGAAGGTGAAGCATTGGCGACACTGGTTGTTAACAACCTACGCGGTATTGTAAAAGTTGCTGCTTGTAAGGCGCCAGGTTTTGGTGACCGTCGTAAAGCGATGCTGGAAGATATTGCTGTTCTCACTGGTGGTACCGTCATTTCAGAAGAAGTCGGCATGGATCTAGAATCTGCCACGTTGGAGCACTTGGGTACAGCTAAGCGTATCAGCATGACTAAAGAGAACACCACAATTGTGGATGGCGCTGGTGAACACGCGGATATTGAAAGTCGTGTTAACCAGGTTCGTGCACAGATAGAGGAGACGTCATCAGACTACGATCGCGAGAAGCTTCAAGAGCGTATGGCTAAACTGGCTGGTGGTGTTGCTGTTATCAAGGTGGGCGCTGCTACTGAAGTGGAAATGAAAGAGAAGAAAGCACGCGTTGATGACGCCCTGCACGCTACCCGTGCTGCGGTTGAAGAAGGTGTGGTGCCTGGTGGTGGTGTTGCCTTAATTCGCGCCCTTCAAGCGATTGAAGGTCTGACGGGTGACAATGAAGACCAAACAGTTGGCATCAACTTGCTTCGTCGTGCGATGGAGTCACCATTACGTCAAATTGTTACCAATGCCGGAGGAGAAGGCTCGGTTGTCGTCGACAAAGTGAAGGCGGGTAAAGGCAACTTTGGCTATAACGCGGCTACCAACGAATATGGCGACATGATTGCCATGGGTATTCTTGATCCAGCTAAAGTGACCCGTACAGCCCTTCAGGCTGCCGGATCTATTGCTGGTCTCATGATTACTACTGAAGCTATGGTGGCTGAATCGCCTGCAGAAGGTGGTTCTGGAATGTCAGATATGGGCGGTATGGGCGGTATGGGTGGCATGGGCGGCATGATGTAAGCCTGTTTCACCAGTGTAATAATAAAGCCCCGATTATTCGGGGCTTTTTATTTGTGGGTGGTTTGTGACAGAATCACCCACCAACAGGAATATCTAAAACCCTTTATTTTTTAAAGTTATAAAGCTATAAGGTTATAAGGTGTTTTGCCTGCAAAGGATTTGCATTGGCCCTGAAGGCTAAATTGGTTGTAACAACTTAACTATTACAAAAATAACATCTCGCTGCTAAGGAGATAACTATGTCACACGAGTTCATTAATTTTTTAATCCGTTGGGGGCACTTGCTGTTCGGGATTACCTGGATCGGCATTTTGTACTATTTCAATTTTATACAAGGAGGCTACTTTAAACAGGCAAGTCCTGAAGGTTTGGCTGATGCCAAGGCTAAACTGGCGCCAAGCGCATTGTGGTGGTTCCGTTGGAGCGCCATGTTTACTTTTATTACTGGTGTAGTATTACTGGGCGGTCTTTCCCACAATCACCAATTCAACAATTCCATACTGATTGGTGCGACTATGGGGACCTTAATGTTCCTCAATGTTTGGTTGGTTATTTGGCCAGCCCAGCAAGTTGCTCTTGGTATGAAAGAGGGTGATGGCCCTGCCAGTGGTGCTAAAGCGCTGCTGGCGTCCAGAACCAATACTTTGTTCTCTGCTCCCATGGTGTTTGGTATGTTGGCGAGCCCTCATGCTTCTCAATGGGGTGGAAGTGGTTACGGGTCAAGTATTGGCGGTATTGGTCTGATTACTTGCTTGGTGATTATTGCTGCATTGGAAGTTAACGCCCTAGTCGGTAAGCAGGGTCCCATGACAACGGTAAAAGGCGTGATTCACTCTAGTCTGGCGCTGACAGTTGTATTATTCGGTGCTCTTTATTACCTGTAATGTTTGCGACAAGCCAAAAAACCGGCCCATGGGCCGGTTTTTTTACGTCTATGACGTATAATATTTGCGCTGTTGCAAAACACGCAATGCTATCTTTCGGCGAAAATAAAAAAGATTATTCTTAACTAAAGGTTTAACTCATCATGACGGATAGGGATTTTAATAGGCTTGATCCGATAGTACCTGAAAGTGACGAGCGTATTGGTCGGGATGAGGGCCGAGTTGGACGTCCAACTAAAGAGCGCAAAAAAATTGCGCCAGGTGGGCCATCACGGTCCGATGGTGGGATTGGTTGGTTCTGGAAAGTGCTGCTGCTGGTCCTCTTGTTAGGTTTTGGTGGGCTAGGTTATCTTTTGGTGCAAGAAACCGAGCGCCGTGCTCTGTTGCAAAGTCGTTTTAATGAGTTGGAAGCCAAGATTGTTTCCACAGATGAATCTTTCAATCAATCAGGGGTTGTGCTTTCTGTTAAGTTGAAGAATCAGGAAGAGACCTTGGATAAGCACTGGTCTGAAATTAAGAAGCTGTGGGGTGTCTCCAATGATCGAAATCGCAAGCAAATAGAAAGTCACGAAAAAACTATAAAGGGTCTACAGGCTTCCATGGCGGCACGTAAGAAGGAAGTGGCTAGTCTGACAGGTAAGCTGACCAAGACGGGTAAATCAGTCGACACCATGGCCAGCGCCTCATTGGCTTCAAAGCTTGAAGTTAACGATATGGTGAACAGGTCTCAGGAATTAGTGGACCAGCTCAATAGTCTTGAGAAAAGCTTAAAAACATCACAGCAGGATTTGAACACTCGGGTCGCCAGTAATGAGGATGCGATTAATGCGATTGATGCCTACCGCCGTCAGGTCAATCGTGATATCCAACAAATTAAACAACAGCTGGGTGCTCCTCCAATTGCTCGGTAATGAGTTTAGTCGTACCTAGTGTCTTACTTCGGAGAGAATAAATGACTGTAATTCAACAACAAGATGTAATTGATAGCATTGCTGATGCGCTCCAATTTATCTCCTATTACCACCCTGTGGATTTTATTAAGGCTGTACACGAAGCCTATGAACGGGAAGAGTCTCAGGCCGCCAAAGATGCAATGGCACAAATACTGATTAATTCACGGATGTGTGCCATGGGGCGTAGGCCTCTGTGTCAGGATACCGGTATTGTTAATGTGTTCGTCAAAGTTGGCATGAATGTACAGTGGCAGGGTGATATGAGTGTCACCGATATGATCAATGAAGGCGTGCGCCGCGCCTACAAGCATCCCGACAACGTGCTCCGTGCATCGGTATTGGCTGATCCTGATGGAGCGCGCAGGAATACCGGAGACAATACACCGGCTGTCATCAATTATGAAATTGTTCTTGGGGATACGGTAGAAGTTGATGTGGCCGCCAAAGGTGGTGGTTCAGAGGCTAAGTCTAAATTTGCCATGCTCAACCCCTCTGATTCTGTTGTGGACTGGGTGCTCGAGCAGCTGCCTAAAATGGGTGCGGGTTGGTGCCCCCCGGGTATGTTGGGTATTGGTATTGGCGGTACGGCTGAAAAAGCAATGCTCTCAGCCAAAGAATCGTTGATGGATTCAATTGATATTCAGGAGCTACAGGCAAGAGGAGCCTCAAATCGTGCGGAGGAGCTTCGTCTCGAGCTGTATGAAAAAGTGAACAATCTTGGCATTGGCGCTCAAGGCCTGGGTGGTTTGACGACGGTTCTTGATGTAAAGGTGAAGGATTTTCCCGCTCATGCAGCCAATAAGGCCGTAGCCCTAATTCCCAATTGTGCTGCGACCCGTCACACGCATTTCATACTTGATGGCTCCGGTCCGGCTAAACAAGTGCCGCCAAGCTTGGACGACTGGCCGGAGATCACATGGGAAGTGGGAGACAGCGTACGACGAGTGAATCTTGATACCGTTACCAGTGACGATATTAAAGACTGGAAGCCAGGAGAAACTGTGCTGCTGTCCGGAAAGATACTAACCGGTCGAGATGCTGCGCATAAGCGAATGATAGATATGCTGGCGAAGGGCGAAGAGTTGCCGGTAGATATGACCGGACGTTTTATTTACTACGTGGGTCCAGTTGACCCAGTACGGGATGAGGTTGTTGGGCCCGCCGGGCCCACCACGGCTACTCGTATGGATAAGTTTACTCGTACCATGTTGGAGCAGACGGGTTTAATTGGCATGATAGGCAAGGCTGAACGAGGGCCTGTGGCTATTGAGGCGATCCGGGACAATGAAGCGGTTTATCTGATGGCCGTAGGCGGTGCCGCCTATTTGGTGTCAAAAGCGATAACACATGCTGAGGTGGTGGCATTTGAAGACCTTGGTATGGAAGCGATTTATGAATTTGAGATAGTGGATATGCCTGTCACGGTAGCAGTCGATTCTAGGGGTGAATCGGTTCATCAGACAGGGCCGCAAATCTGGAAAGCTAAAATTGAAGAGCATGCGATAGTAATTGATCGCTGAGGAATAGGTTGTCAAAAGCCTCGAAAGACCTATTTACAGGGCTTTTTTTCTGATAAGTTGCGAAGACCTTTAGTCTCAACTATCTTCTGAATAGGTATTGTTTTTTTTGCTAGGGGGGGGGGTTGGTTAATATTTGAACAGCCAGTATGGAGTAAAGCTAGTTTTCTTCCATATAAGGCTTTTTTTTATCGTGAAAATAATAAAAAAAGAAAAACTGAGTAAAGTGTATTATTATGCCGCCAACTGCCATAGGGCTGTTCGGCGTCGATGCCTGTAGTTTTGAATAGGACTTGGGGATTATCATGAAAAATTTATTTATAGCAGTGGGTATATTTATGCTAGCTGTTTCTATGTCTGTACAATCTCAAGAAGGCTTATATATTGGGCCATCTTTGAGCTACTACTATCTCGATAGTGATCGGGTTGTTAGTGGGCATGATGAGGCGGGTGTTTTGAGCTTCAATATAGGCTATCGGTTTTCTAATGATTGGGCACTTGAGGCCTCTCATGGCACCGACGTAGCTGGTGAAGATATAGACGTATCTCAATTAAGTGCTTACTACTGGTTCGGTGAAGATGATGGCGGCTGGCGCACTTATGCTGTTGGTGGTTATGCCTATTATGATCGTGAGGGTGAAAAGAACCTTCAGATAGAAGAGGAATACACTCATCAGCTTCAAGCCGGTTTAGGTATGTCCAACATGATTACTCCTCAGTTGGAGCTCCGTGGTGATGTGCGGTTGTTGAATAAAGTTCGTGGTGAAGGTAAAGGTAGTATGTGGGATAGTTCGGTTAACTTCGGACTTCGGTACTATTTTAATAAGCCTGCTGAGCCTATTGTTGAGCAGCCAGTTGTAGTTCGTGAGCCTGAAATGGCGCCAGAAACACGGACTCTGACGGTAAAACTTAACGTTGAGTTTGAATTTGATAAAGCGGATGTTCGCGCAATCTATGGCGACGAGCTGGAAGCTGTAGCCAATGCCATGAAGGTTCACGAAGATATTACTTTGGAGCTGGAAGGTCACACTGACTCTCGCGGTAAAGAGGGCTATAACCAAGACCTGTCTCTGCGTCGTGTTGAAGCGGTTAAAGCCAAGATTCAAGAGGAATATGGTATAGATGCAAGCCGTATTACTACTACTGGCTATGGTGAAAGTCGTCCAATTGCTGATAATGACACTGATGATGGCCGCGCCCGTAACCGTCGCGTTGTAGGTGAGATGACCTTTACAGAGGTAGTTAAATAAGTTCTAGATAGATACTTATTACGAACTATTTAAAAACGGCGTCTTCGGACGCCGTTTTTTGTGGGTGTTTGTGCGGTGACGACTAAACTAGAAGCCAGTTATAAGGATAGCTATGGCAAATACACTCTACTGGCACGATTACGAAACATTTGGAATAGATCCTTCCCGTGACTCCCCTTCTCAGTTTGCCGGTGTTCGTACGGATGAAAACCTAAATATTATTGGTGAGCCACTTACCCTATTTTGTCAGCCGCCGATTGACCGCCTCCCTTTTCCCCAAGCTTGCCTCATCACCGGAATAACACCTCAGCACGCTCTAGAAGAAGGTGTTCCTGAGCGCGAATTTATTGAAAAAATTCACCGAGAGTTATCGTTACCTGGCACCTGTGGTGTTGGATATAACAGTATTCGATTTGATGATGAGGTGACTCGATACTGCCTGTATCGTAACTTCTATGATCCCTATGAGCGTGAGTGGAAACAGGGGAATTCCCGCTGGGATATTATTGACATGGTTCGCCTGACCCGAGCTTTGAGGCCGGAAGGTATCGAATGGCCTTCCTACGAAGATGGGTCTCCTTGCTTCAAACTGGAGCGTTTGACAGCGGCAAATGGAATAACGCACGAGTCTGCACACGATGCATTGTCTGATGTGTTTGCCACCATTGCTATGGCCAAGTTGGTCATGACAGCGCAACCAAAGTTGTACCGATATGTATACGAGCATCGGTTAAAACATAAGGTGGCAGAGCTCATCGACTTAACCCACCAAAAACCATTCCTGCATGTCTCGGGTAAGTTGCCAAGAGAAAATGGATACACGGCATTGATGATGCCGTTGGCCAGACACCCTACAAATAAAAATTCGATAATCTGTTTTAACCTTATGGGTGATGCCGAGGAGTTGATAAAGCTGTCTGCAGAACAGATCCAGCAGCGGTTATTTACGCGGACTGAAAATTTACCTGAAGGAGTGAATCGGTTGCCAATAAAGGGGGTTCAATTAAATCGATGCCCCGTTGTGGCGACGCCAAAATTGCTGGATGCAGAGGCTGCCAGGCGATTGGGAATTGATGTGGAATCCTGTGAGCAAAACTGGCAATTATTACGGCAACATGACTTATCAACCAAGCTAGCAGAGGTTTTTGCTCAGCAATTATTTGAAAAAACAGAGAATGTTGAACGACGTTTGTATGATGGTTTTCTCGATGATATGGATAAAGGGTTATTGCCTGAGGTGCGTACAGCCTCTAGCGTGGAAATGGCGTCGGACACCCTACACTTTCGCGATGAGCGTTATCAGCAGCTCCTATTTCTCTATAGGGTAAAGAATTTCCCGGAAACCCTGAGTGATGAGGAACAACACCGTTGGGAAGAATTGCGTTTTCAGAGGCTTACTAATTCAGCGGAAGGCTATTTGACTCTGGAGAAGTATTTTTCAGAGATTGAGCAGATGCTGGGGGAAGAGGCTATGTCTGAAAGGGATCGCAATATTTTGCGGGCACTACAGGATTGGGGTAGTCAGATTTTATAGCAAAGGCAAGTGGCTGGTTCGGCCATCACAAAGCCGTTAAAATGCGGCGGCGTGATTATTTGTATACGGAGGCAGTGTGGAATTTAAGGGCGCAAGTATTCTCTCCATCAGTCAATTCGAGCGAATCGATATTGATCATATTTTCCGTGTGGCGGATCGCATGGAGCCCTATGCTCAGCGACAGAAAATTACGCGGGTTTTGGAGGGCGCTATTCTCGGTAATATGTTTTTTGAAGCGAGCACCCGAACTCGGATCAGTTTTGGCAGTGCCTTCAACCTGTTGGGTGGTGAGGTACGTGAAACGGTTGGTTTTGAATCCTCGGCATTGGCGAAAGGGGAGTCATTACAGGATACCGCTCGGGTATTATCGGGATTCAGCGATATCATTTGTATGCGCCACCCCGAGTCTGGCTCAGTGGCAGATTTTGCCAGTGCTAGCCGAGTACCCGTTATTAATGGCGGAGATGGCACTAACGAACATCCCAGTCAGGCATTGCTTGACCTTTACACCATAGAGAAGGAGTTGAAGGGGTTGGGTCGTGGTTTGGATGGACTTCGTATTGCTATGATCGGTGACCTGAAGCATGGTCGAACAGTGCATTCGCTGTCGAAATTATTAATGTTGTTTAATAACGTGTCTGTGCAGCTTGTTTCGCCGAGAGAGCTGGCGATGCCCTCCAACCTTGTGGATGATATGCGTGCGGCAGGTATTGCCGTAGAAGAGTTTGACGAGATCGAGTCTGGTATCTCTCATGTGGATATCGTTTATTCCACACGAATTCAGGAGGAGCGATTTTCCAGTAAAGATGAAGCTGATTTATACCGCGGTCGTTTTCGCCTTAATCAAGCAATTTATACCTCCCACTGTGAGCCCAATACAGTGATCATGCACCCCTTGCCAAGGGACTCACGGGCAGAGGCTAATGAGCTGGACAGTGATCTGGACGGCAATCCAAATCTGGCGATTTTTCGCCAAACAGATAATGGTCTACTGGTGCGGATGGCATTATTTTCCATCATTTTGGATGTAACGCATTTGGTCGATAAATATGCTTCCGAAGTGCGTTGGTACAATCCCAGATAGCGGCCTGTCAAAAAACATACTTTGATACTTATGTTTCATTGCAGGAACACAACGTAGTTAACTGTTACTCTATTCTGCCCTTAAGCAGACAGAAGAGTGTTTGGTTAAACCTACTGTTTTTATTGGCGTCGAGCCGAACCAAGAAGAATAATTATTCCAGTTGATATGAATACATTTGATGACATCCGCCCTTATCGTGACGATGAGGTGCCTCAAGTACTTTCGCGGTTATCAGCTAACCGTGAATTTATCGACACTCTGCTGTCAATTAAATACCCCAGAATAGCTCGATGGGCACCCTGGTTGCTTCGCCCACTTATAGGGAGGGCATTGAAGCGTGCATTTAATAAGATTCATACGGTGCGTGACCTCCATGGTGCAATGAGAGCGAGCCTTGGCAGACTATTGAAAAAAATTGGTTGTACCATGACAGTTTCAGGGCTCGATAAACTGGATAAAAACACCCCTTGCCTGTTTATCAGTAACCACCGCGATATCGCTATGGATCCTGCTTTTGTCAATGTGGCACTCTATGATGATGACAGGGAAACAGTGCGTATTGCCATTGGTGACAACCTGTTAACCAAGGAATTTACCTCGGACCTGATGCGGGTAAACAAAAGCTTTATTGTTAAGCGATCTGCTTCTGGTCGGCGAGAAAAATTGGCTGCTTTATTCCAGTTGTCTGGTTATATTCGCCACTCATTGACCAAAGAGCATGTATCAATTTGGATCGCGCAGCGGGAGGGCCGTGCCAAAGACGGTATCGATAAAACTGACCCGGCTCTATTGAAAATGCTGGCACTGAGCAAGCAGAAAGAACAGACTTTTGCCGATGCCATTGGCGAACTGAACGTGGTTCCTGTCGCCATTTCCTACGAGCTTGACCCCTTGGATGCGGCAAAAGGGTTCGAGCTCTATGCCAAGCAAACTGAGGGTGTTTACCTGAAGGATGAGCATGAAGATTTTGCTAGCATCTACAGCGGAGTCGTTGGGAGAAAGGGTGTTGTTCATGTGGCCTTTGGTGAGCCTTTGGTGAGCGGTCTTGATTCGCCTGATGAAATGGCTGTGGCCATAGATAGGCAAATCATTGGTAACTATCATCTTCACCCTACCAATATTATTGCGTATGAGCAGCTGGGTGAAGCGGTGGCGACCGTAGCTGAATGGAAGGCTGGCATGGAGTGTGATTGGCCAAAAGCTGTTCGAGAATTTACTGATCGTATGAATGCTATACCGGCTACATATCGCGATATTGTGATCGCGATGTATGCTAACCCGGTCCGCCAAAAACTCAATCTTTCCTGACCGTGCTGGATGCTGATCTCAAAGAGGAAATCCAGCGGGGCTATCGTCAGTTCCTAGCTAGTAACGAGTTACGTCCTAGACTCGGCCAAAAACAGATGATTGCCGCCATTGCCAATACCTTGGGTGATATTGAGGAGGGTGATGACGGGGAGAGAACCTCAGAGAATGGTATCTGCGTGGTTGAGGCAGGTACGGGTACTGGAAAGACGCTTGCCTACCTATTATCAACATTACCCATTGCTCGTCAGTTGGGTAAACGGGTAGTGGTGGCTACCGGCACCGTTGCGCTTCAGGAACAGTTGGTTCACCGGGATATCCCTGCGCTGATGGCAAGCACCGGATGGGAATATACGATTAGCTTGGCCAAGGGCCGTGCCCGTTATTTGTGTCCATTACGATTGGAACAGTGCCTCGATACGGCCAGTGCTCGTGATGGTGGCGCGTTTCTTTTCGAGGACGAGATCGACTTTAACCCTACCAGCAATAATATCGCCAGCTATCGTGCTATGGATGAGTCCCTTAAGGTTGGGAGTTGGCCGGGTGACAGAGACAGTTGGTCTGAATCAATAGAGGATGCCGATTGGCGGCCCCTTACCGTCGATCGCAGGCAATGTACTGGCCGCCGCTGTCGTTTTATTCGTGAATGCTGCTTTTTTAAGGCTCGAGATGAGCTGGAAGAAGCAGACTGTATTGTTGCCAATCATGATCTTGTTATGGCCGACCTAGCGCTTGGTGGTGGGATTATTCTACCTGCACCGGAAGACACGATTTATATTTTTGACGAAGGTCATCGAATAGCCGCTACTGCGCTTAATCATTTTGCTGGGCAATGTCGCCTACGGAGTACCATCAACTGGCTAGGCCGTATGCAAAAGCAAATCGTGGGACGATTACCGCTACTGATTAATGCGCTAGACCTGACAACCCGAATCGAAAAAGTAGCCAATCTTGCCAGCTCGACTGAGAAGTTGCTTGCGCTCAGTTATCCGATGTTTGAGAAACGACTAGACCGAGAGACATCAGGTGAAGACGATCATCGTTGGTGTTTTCCTGGTGGAGACCCCGGTGAAGATGTTCGAGAGATGGCCGGGCATATCTCAGAAAGTTTAAGTTCTCTGGCTGCGACATTGGAAATTCTTTCCGATCGTGTTGGCGACGGGATGGATGAAGTACATTTTCCCGTGCCTAGGGTAGACCTAGAACAATTGTTTCAAAATGTAGGCATCTGGCAGGGACGTGTGGAAGCGGCGCAACATCTCTGGAGGTGCTATGCACTGAAAGATCAGGGGAAGGGTCCACCTTACGCTCGATGGTTGTCGCTTGAAGAGGGGTTGGGCGGCAACATGGATATCCAGTTGTCAGCATCGCCTACTGATGCAGGGGGTATTTTTAAGAGTAGCCTCTGGCAGCGGTGTTATGGCGCGGTCATTACATCAGCCACGCTTCAAACACTGGGCTCTTTTAGTAGCTTTCAGAAGCGTTGTGGCCTGCCTGATGAGACTCATTTTTCAGTGGTCGCGGGCGCCTTTGATTTTGCTAAGGCCGGGGTTCTATTTGTACCCGATATAGGTGCTGATGCCAGCGATGCGAGAGCGCACACCGATGCCTTAATTGCTCAGTTGCCTGATATTCTTGATTGGCAGGAAGGTTCTCTCGTACTGTTTTCTTCCAAGCGGCAGATGGAGCTAGTGTATGAGCAACTACCCGCTGAGTATTTAGGGCAAGTTCTCATTCAGGGGCAGTGGGGGCATCAGGAAATTGTCCGGCGCCACAAGGCGGCGATCGATGCCGGTGATGGTAGCGTTATTTTTGGCCTAGCCAGCTTTGCCGAGGGAATGGATTTTCCAGGCAAATATTGCGGCCATGTAGTGATTGCAAAAATACCCTTTGCGGTACCGGATGACCCGGTACACTCGACGCTCTCCGAGTGGTTGGAGAAGAAGGGAGGCAATGCTTTTATGGAGCTGATGCTGCCAGATGCATCCCTACGACTACATCAAGCCTGTGGCAGACTAATCCGTACCGAAACTGATGTAGGACGGATCACCATCTTGGACCGGCGTATTGTCACAAAGCGTTACGGCAAGCAATTACTGGATGATTTGCCGCCTTTTCGCCGTGACTATCGGTAACGATTTAGTGAGTAAAAGGCTAGTGGCTGCAATATTCTTGGATGAAAGCTTAGTGGATAAAATATATACGGAGCTAGCATTACAGCTTTTCGAGGTGGAAAAAATGCTCAGGGAAATGAACCACTGGTCCCATATTGAGCCCTTATCAGATGTCCTTGCCAGTACACAGCCTTTTGCTGTGGACACTTTGGAGTTTGTCGAATGGCTTCAGTTTATCTTTTTGCCGCGTATGCATTTGTTGGTGGAGGCGGCAGCCCCGCTTCCCGAGAATTGCAGTATTGCTCCGATGGCAGAAGAGTATTTTAGGGACTCCTCTCATCAGGCTGTAATGCTGATTAAATTGCTTGAGTCGATCGACGCACTGCTATCCCATTAGCATTAAACATGAGTAGCATTTAATGTTGCCGATGATGGTTAATAGACAGCGGTAATTAGTAATCAGGAGAAATTATGTCTCAGTGCCAATTTGATTATCGCGAGAAGACTGTATTTGTGGCCGGAGGTACTAGTGGTATCAACCTTGGGATTGCTCAGGGTTTTGCCAAGGCTGGTGCCACCTTGGCGGTGATGAGCCGCTCTCAGAACAAAGTAGATACAGCCATAGAGACATTGAAGCAATACGGTGGACGAGTCATTGGCTTTGCTGCTGATGTACGGGACGTGGATAGGCTTAAGGTCGTATTTGAACAGACCCATCGCGAACTGGGGCCGATTGATGTACTGGTCTCGGGTGCGGCGGGTAATTTTCCCGCTGCTGCTAATGAAATGTCCGGAAATGCATTTAAAGTGGTTGTCGATATCGACCTGCTGGGCACGTTTAATGTGCTTCGTTACAGTTACGAATACCTGCGAAAACCGGGAGCCAGTATCATTAATATCTCTGCTCCCCAGGCTTTCATCCCCATGGAAATGCAGGCACATGTTTGTGCCGCAAAGGCGGGGGTAGATATGATTACCCGTACCACCGCAATAGAGTGGGGGCCTGAAGGGGTGCGAGTGAACTCTCTTGTTCCCGGCCCTATTGAAGGTACCGAGGGAATGAAAAGGCTCGCTCCATCGGGGTCTTCCTGCGCCAAACTGGTGGTTGACTCCGTGCCTTTGAAGCGACAGGGAACGGTTGTGGATATGGCCAATGCCGCTTTATTTATAGCCTCTGATCTTGCTAGCTATATTAATGGCGCCATCCTGCCTGTGGATGGTGGCTGGGGGTTAGGCGGTGCTGGTCAGCTCGGACAGAGTCTGGCAACGATGGCCCAATTGGCAAAGTCGGCTCAGGTACCCGATGCCTAGAGCTGTACTCTTAGTTGTGCACTCAGCTGTACTTCGACTACGAGAAAAACTGTGGTTGGAAGAGTGCAGTAAGAGAGCTGGGTAAGAGAGTACGGTAGCAGAAAGTGCGGTAAGAAATACCGATATTCAAGAAACCGCTCCGTGAAGGCACTCAATCTCACTAATTCGTTGCTCTATGGCGTACTTGATCGATGCGGGGTCTAGTCCAGTTGCTGCCAGTTGTTGCTGGTGATTTCCGTGGTCCACAAATTTGTCGGGCAGTCCCAGATGTAGGATGGCGACAACAATCCCCATAGACGCCAAGTGTTCGCTGACAGCGGTGCCAGCACCTCCTTGGATCGTATTTTCTTCAAGCGTCACTAGAAGGCTGTATTGTGATGCCAGCTTGTTCACCAGCGCTGTATCCAGAGGCTTCACAAAGCGCATATCTGCAACGGTAGCATTGAGCTCATTTGCAGTTGCTAATGCTGCGGGGAGCAAGGTACCGAAGTTGAGAATGGCTATCCGACTACCCTCCCTTCGTATGATGCCCTTGCCGATGGGCAGTGCTGTCATCTCTTTTTCAATACTCGCGCCAGGGCCGGTTCCTCTCGGATAGCGAACGGCAGCGGGACCATTGTGAATAAACCCGGTGTAAAGCATCTGGCGGGTTTCGTTTTCATCGGAAGGCGTCATGACCATTATATTGGGGATGCAGCGCAGGTAGGTTAGGTCAAAACTTCCTGCATGGCTGGGGCCGTCTTCACCCACCAGTCCTGCACGGTCAATGCCAAACAATACATCCAGGTTCTGCAGTGCCACATCATGAATAAGCTGGTCGTAGGCACGCTGCAAAAAAGTTGAATAAATGGCGACAACGGGTTTGATGCCCTCACACGCTAAACCCGCGGCTAAGGTAACAGCATGTTGCTCTGCAATGGCTACATCGTGGAACTGTGCCGGAAAACGTTTGGCAAACTCCACCATGCCGGAGCCCTCGCACATGGCGGGCGTGATGCCCACCAGCCGAGGTTCTCTCTCTGCCATATCGCAGAGCCAGTCACCAAATACCTGCTGGTATTTTTGTTTAGGCGGGCTGATCACGGAGGCCGACTGCGATACAGCAATGTTAGGTTTGCTTTTCGGCTCAATTTTATTAAGCGCGTGATAACCCACGGGGTCGGCTTCCGCAGGAGCAAAACCTTTACCTTTACGTGTGATGGTATGCAACAAAATTGGTCCACTGAGAGCCTTCAAGTTTCTCAGTGTCTGTACTAGCAATGGCAGGTTATGGCCATCGATTGGGCCTATATAGTTAAACCCCAGCTCTTCAAAGACGATCCCTGGAGCCACCATGGCTTTTAAATGTTCTTCTGTTTTTCTAACGAAGGTTGCTGCTGAGGGCACTGACCTCAAGACTTTTTTTCCGCCTTCGCGAATGGTGTTATAAAAACGGCTAGACCAGAGTTTAGAAAAATAGGTGGCCAACCCGCCTACATTGTGGGAGATCGACATATTGTTATCGTTTAACACTACCAGCAGATCGGCATCGGTGTGAGCGGCGTGGTTGAGTGCTTCAAATGCTAAACCGGCCGTCATGGCACCATCACCAATGATGGCGACCGCTTTGTTGTTTTCGCCGTTCATTGCTGAGCCCAATGCCATGCCCAGTGCTGCACTGATAGAGGTACTTGAGTGGCCAACCCCAAAAGTGTCGTACTCGCTCTCATCGCGCCTTGGGAACGCCGATAAGCCCTCGGCTTGTCGAATAGTGGGCATTTGATCCCTGCGGCCCGTCAGAATTTTGTGGGGGTAGGCTTGATGACCTACATCCCATACCAGGCGGTCGCTAGGGGTGTTGTAAATATAATGTAGGGCAATGGTTAACTCTACGGCACCAAGTCCGGCACCAAAATGGCCGCCGCTTTTCCCCACACTGTAAAGGAGATAGGCCCGCAGCTCATCCGCTAGCGTCAGCAGTTGATCTTCACCCAGTTCCCGGAGATGGAGTGGGTTATCGATGGTATCGAGTAACGGTATTTCCGGGCGGGTAACCGGTATGTCGTTAAAGGTTTTTGCCATACAGATGGAATCCAAAACAAGGGGTGCAATGTTACACCAAAATAACCCTTGAGGCTCCGGAGGTTGGTGCTTTTAGACGCTTATCTTGATAAAGAATCGTAGAGGTTAGTGGTTACGATTGACGATGTAATCGGCCATCGCCCGAAGCTGGTCGGCACTTGAATCAAAATCAGCGAGAGCGATGAGTGCTTCCTGGTGTAGCCGCATGGCTTTCTCTTTGGCACCGTCTAAGCCAAGTAGCTCGATGTAGGTGGGTTTGTGCAGTGCTTGGTCTGCGCCCTGTTGTTTACCAAGCACAGCGGTGTTGCCTACTACGTCAAGAATGTCATCCTGAACTTGGAATGCCAGTCCAATAGCTTCTCCGTACGCTGTTAGTGCTGAAAATTTTTGCTCTGTCACTGGTCCTGTAGATAGAGCCCCCATTGAGATGCTGGCGACAATCATGGCTCCCGTTTTCTGTCGGTGCATATGTTCCAATTGCTTCAAGGTTAGCGCCTTGTCGACGGATGAGATATCGATAGCTTGTCCTGCGACCATTCCTTGTGCACCAGCGGCTTTGGCCAGCGATGCGACCAAGGATAAGGCTATTTCGGGTGGGACTTCCTGCAATGTTGTTAGTTGCTCAAAGGCCAATGTTTGTAATGCATCGCCCGCAAGAATGGCGATGGCTTCATCAAATGCTATATGGCAGGCGGGTTTTCCCCGTCTCAAATCATCATCATCCATGGCGGGTAAATCATCATGGATCAGAGAATAGGCGTGAACAAGCTCCACTGCAGCGGCAACACGGTCAGTGTCCTGATTGATGTTCCCGAGAGCATGAGCGGCAGCATAGGCCAGTACGGGTCGGATACGCTTGCCACCATTGAATACACTGTACCTAAGCGCAGTATGTAACTGGCTTGCGGGGCCGTCTGTCGGAGGAAGTACCGCCTCTAGTTGCTCGTTAACCCGCTGCTGACAGCTGGCGATAAATTCAGAAAAGGGTAGGGTTCCCATTAATCGTTCTCGGGTTCGAAGGTAGTGGGCTGAGTAGAATCGCGGGTTAGCATTTCAACTTTCTGTTCGGCATCTTTTAGCGCTTGCTGGCATTCACGGGTAATTTTGATGCCATCCTCAAAGGCCTTAAGTGACTCTTCAAGACTCAACGACCCTTTTTCCATCTCACCGACGAGCACTTCCAGTTGGCTGAGTTTGTTTTCAAAATCAATCGACTTTTTACGAGCAGCCACGGTATTACCTCCCAAAAACAAAGGTGCAACACTAACCGAGCAGTCTTATTGGGTCAATTTTCATGGAATCTAAATTTGTAAGATATTTCCTACATTAAAAGAAGAAAACCCCCAATAGTTCCTTATAGGTAAAAGGAGGATAGTCTCCCGTGCATGGAAGCAGCTGCACACGGATGTGTAACACCAAGGAATAATAAGGATGTTTGGTGTTTCTTCCATGATTGGATAGCAAATTGCCTATACTGCCTTGAGCCCTGATACAGAGATGTATCAGGGCTTTATTTTGTCCAAATCCCGTCAGTTGACAGTAATATTTATCGGGTTATGATGGCGGTAAGTGCATCCTTTCAAGGAGGACGTGTCTTCAAGGATTACAACATATACCGTGTTGTGTATCGCCGTATAAGTTACCTCCAGCATAGCAATATGCTAAGGAGCTACTTTCTTGCCCCGCTTTTTTTAGACCCCATCAGCTCAAATTGATGGGGTTTTTACTTTTATGGATCGCCGTTTTGGGCGTTGGTATTTTAAGGCTCAGTGTTGTCGAAGTGTTATGGGGCTTTAGTGGGGGTGCGTGATGAGGCAACCTAGAATCTTGCGACTTAATATGGCTGGCCAGCCGATAGAATGGCTGCACTGGCAGGAAGCCGTGAGCCTGTTCTCAAGGGAAATGGTCGTTTGGACCTTAGGCGATGTGGTGAAAAAGGTGAGAGGTGGCCATTCTCGAATCGATGGGAGTCAGTCTCAGGTTGTATTGCCAAGTATTATTGCCTGTGGTGGTGAGCATCTAGCTAGGCCACGCACAAATTACCCACTCAATAATTCGGCACTGTTTGCCAGAGATGGTTACCTGTGTATGTACTGCGCTCGACAATTTCCCTCAGCTCAGTTGACCCGTGATCATATTGTGCCTACCTCTCGAGGTGGATACGATAAATGGGAAAACGTGGTCGCGGCTTGTCGGCGCTGTAATCAGCACAAGGCGCATTATTTGCTTGAAGAGCTTCGCATGGAATTGGTGGCCCTGCCTTATCAACCCAATAATGCTGAGTATTTGGCGCTGATCAATACCCGTCGTATTCTTGGGGATCAGATGGAGTTCTTACGCAGTCAGTTTTCTAAGAATTCTCGCTATTTGTAATGGGTGGTTGCTGTTCTCTGCAATGGGGAGGGTGCAAAAACTAGGGTGAGGGTTGCCCCGACATTTTTTGCGGCTTGCCTTAATCCATCATTGTTTAATTCAAAACGCCCTGAACGAACATCAGGAGAATTAAAGCTGGGCAGCAGAAGCGTACGTAGCTGGGCCATATTTTCCAGAACAATGACTGCTCCACCTGTGGGTATCCACTACGAATTTCTGCCAGCATTTTATCCCTGTGCCACACCCAAGTAGCAAAAATACAGAGCATAAGCCCCAGCAATGGTTGGCTGTATTCGGTGGTGAGCGTGACGGTGAAATTAAACAGCGTATCAAAATTCAGGACAATGAAGCCGCTGAATATAAAAATGATAGTGCCGATCAACCAAGCAGAGGTGGGGCGACCAATTCTGTGGTTTTCAATGGTGTAGGAAACGGGCACTTCTAGCATGGATATAGAGGAGGTGAGTGCAGCAATGGTCATCAGGCAAAAGAAAACCAGACCTACAGGAATGCCTATGGCGCCCATGCCGTGAAATAGAGCAGGTAGTGTTTGAAATATCAGGTCAGGTCCTGCGATTAGATTGCCTGCTTCACTGTAAATAGTAACACCCTGTTGTTGAGCCACAAATAGGGCGGGCAACACGAGTAATCCAGCCAAAAAGGCAATGGATGAATCGACAAGGGTAACGATAGCGCCCATGGCAGGGAGGTTTTCGTCAGGCCCTAAATAGGATCCATAGATCAACATGGTGCCAACACCGAGAGAGAGGGAAAAAAATGCTTGTCCCATCGCGCTGGCAATCAATTGTGGGTCGCCTATTTGTCGAAAATCCGGTAACAAGTAGACTTTGAGCCCGGTTAAGGCGCCTTCCTGAAACATGACATAGACAATCAAGCACACCATGAGCAGTAGCATTGAGGGCATTAAACGACAGGACCACTTTTCAATGCCTTGTTCTACTCCCGCACTGATGACAGCCGTGGTGAAAATCATAAATACCGCACTGAAAATAAGGTTGCGCGTATTGCCGAACTCGGTCAGCCAGTCAGAAACTTCAGACAGTCCTGTGATTGTTGACAGAGGTTCTAGCAGAAATGCCAGCATCCAGCCTGCGACAATACTGTAAAAACTGAGAATGAGCGTGGCTATAATCACCCCAAAAAAACCAGTGTATTTGCCCACTTTTCTTGCCATTTCTCCGGTCGATATTTTTTGTAGTGCGCTGACCATATTGGATCTGGTATGGCGGCCAATAATCAGTTCGGCCATCAGTGCGGGGTAGGCTAGGCAAAAGGCGAGTACAAAATAGATCAGTACGAAGGCGCCACCGCCATTCTCTGCAGCATTAGTGGGAAACCCCCAGATGTTACCCAAGCCCACCGCTGAGCCTGAAGCGGCCAGTATAAAACCGGTTTTTGATGAAAATTGCCCTCGGGGAGAACTCATGGGGACTGATCTCTGTTTGTTATCAGTCCTATGTTACTGTTTTAGGGACATAAGCCCAGAGAAATGAATGAAGGCGTATCAATAAAATTGAATGGTGCACGTGGTGACTCGTGAACATCCTTTTTTCACAAGCCCTTTGCTATGGAGGTTAACTAGCAATTTTTCAGCACAATTTTTCCGGTATGGCTAAAGGTTTCCATCAGCTTGTGTGCTTCTACTGCCCGAGACAGAGGTAGTACGCGATCAATTACCGGTACGATTTTTTTCTCGCTTAGAAAATGCAACATGGCTTCGAACTCAGCATTGCTACCCATGGTTGTACCCTGAATACGGATATGGCGAAAAAACAATGTAGCAAGGGATAGTCCTTTGGTGGGGTTGCCGAGAGTTGATCCAAAAAATACAAAGCGTCCTGCAGGGAGTAGGGTATCTAGAATAATATTCAACGAGTCTCCGCCAGCGCTGTCGATAACGGCATTAAAGCCACCGGAGCGCTGTCGAAGTTTTTTGTAACAATCAGGGTCTGTATAATTTTCTCCTGCTGTGACGCCTAGGGCTTTTGCCGCATCTATTTTTTTCTCACTGCGACTACTGACATACACTTCTGCGCCCAAGTGTAAGCTCCAGAGTATGGCGAATGTGGAGACGCCACTTCCTGCACCGGTGATGAGCACTTTGTCCCCGGGTTTAACGTCAGCTTGGGTGACCACGGCCCGCCAGGCAGTCAACCCGGCCAGTGGTACGGCGGCCGCTTGCTCCCAGCTCAGATGTTCAGGCTTGGGACAAATGGCCGTCCACGGTGTACATATATATTCAGCAAAAGTACCTTGATCTGGCATGCCCAGTACTCGAAAGTCTGGGCCAAAATAGGATTGATTATCTCCCCATGACCGAGCGGGATAGAGGACAACTTCTTGACCAATAAGATTTGGGTCTACGCCTTCCCCGATCCCGTCTACAATACCGGCACCATCAGACCCAGCGATACAGGGTAGTTGCATACCAGGATATTTCCCTTGAGTGACCCAATAGTCGCGACGGTTAAGCGCAGACGATTGGAGTTTGATTCTGACTTCACCAGCCTTGGGTGATGGTGTGTCTACGTTTAGAATCTGCAGCTTTTCTGGGCCGCCAATCTCATTTAGCACCACTGCTTTCATTGCCGTTACCCTCGTATTTTTTGCATTAGAGTCAAACACATCATTACATCTTAGCTTGTAAGTGACGCTACCACCTATCTGACCAAGGTCTATGATCATTTACCAAGTTTGGTTGGGCTATGTCATTTGGTGAGATTGAATACCCAGCCATCTGTGTCTATTCTTTTAGTACCCTCTATAGATAATCTTATGCAGGATTTGATGATGTATAAAAATATTCTGGTGCCTACAGACTTAGCGGATAAGAGTGAGCTTTCTATCCAAACTGCATTAACCATGGCTTCACAAAATCATGGCAGTGTTCAGCTGCTACATGTTGTAGAAAAAATGGGTGGTGAGCCTGATGCTGAAGTTGAAAATTTCTACCTGAAGTTAGCTAAGCAGGCCGATCAAAAATTAAGTGATTGGCAGCGCAAGTTTCAGGAAGAGTTTGCCGATGTTCCCATTGATAAAACGATTCTGGTGGGGAAAAGGGCGCAAGAAATTCTTCGGTTTTCGCAGGAAAAGGCTATTGACTTGATAGTGATGACGTCTCGTACATTTAACAAAGAGGAGCGGGGCCTTGGTACATTGAGTGATCAAGTCTCACTCTTTGCTCCAATTTCGGTCTTAGTGGTGAGATAGGTTCTCTGATTTAAGGATTCATGTCATCGACGGTGGGCATTGGCCCTGTTCTTATTAGTTGCAAAAGTTCAGATCAACAATAAATAGTTTAAACCAAACTTACTGGAATTTTTTGATGAGACGTGGGTCTCAGTGAGACTTAATTATAGAGTTCTGGCAACAATACCGCTTTTTTGATGACAGCCATATCGGGCAGTTGAATTGCCGTATTCGATCACCAATTAAGTAGAGATAAAATAGTCACAACTAGGAGTAGTTTCTATGCACCAGGCTCGTCAATGGTTGTTTGCAGTGTCCATGCTTTGTTTTGCGGCGGTAGTGCAGGCTGCTTTACCCCTATCAGATGGAGATGGAAACAAACTTCCTTCGCTGTCCCCTATGTTGAAGCAGGTCAATCCAGCCGTCGTCAATATCGCTACCTTTTCCAAGCAACAGGCCCAAAATCCGCTATTGAATGATCCTTTTTTTAGGCGTTTTTTTAATGTCCCTGACCAACAACAAATGCCCCGGCAGGCACCAAAAAGACGTCAGCAAAGTGCCGGGTCAGGCGTCATTGTCGATGCTCAAAATGGCATCGTGATGACCAACTCTCATGTGATAGATGGTGCCGATGAGGTACAGATATCGCTGGCAGACGGGCGCACCTTTACTGCCGAAGTGAAAGGTTCTGATCCGGAGCTGGATATAGCTATTCTTCAGATTGATGCTGAAGATTTATCTCAAGTACCTCTGGGCGATTCTAGGGTATTAGAAGTAGGTGACTTTGTTGTCGCTATCGGCAGCCCTTTTGGTTTGGGGCAGACAGTGACAACCGGGATTGTCAGTGCGTTGGAGCGTACGGGGTTGGGTATAGAGGGCTATGAAAACTTTATCCAGACGGATGCTTCCATTAATCCCGGTAATTCCGGTGGCGCGTTGGTTAACTTGCATGGTGAGCTGATAGGTATCAATACGGCGATTCTTGCCCCGGCGGGTGGCAATGTGGGTATTGGCTTTGCTATCCCTATCAACATGGCTAAAGCCAGCATGGAGCAAATTATTGCCCATGGAGAGGTTCGTCGCGGGCAGTTGGGTATAGGGATACAGGATATTTCTCCCGAGTTGAGCAAAGCGTTTGATCTGAAGAATGGCCAGCAAGGCGTGTTAATTACGGGGGTTGGTGAAGACTCATCAGCTGAGAAGGCGGGGCTTAAAGCTGGAGATATCATTGTTGCTGTTGATGGAATTACGACCAGCTCAACGGGTCAATTGCGTAGTCAGATCGGTATAAAGGAAATTGGGGATAAGGTTAAGCTTACCTTGATTCGAGAAGGAAAAACCAAAAAGCTAGGGGTAACCGTGGGTGAGCCACAGCAGCTTGCTTCTGTTAGTGACAAGCTTCATTCGCTGCTGGAAGGGGCTCAATTTGAAAACAATCCTGATGGTGAGGGTGTTCTTGTCGCTGCGTTATCACCTAATTCTGTAGCGGCTTATGGTGGTTTAAGGCCTGGAGATATCATTGTTGGCGCCAACCGCCAGCGGGTTAACAATATTAAGAGCTTTCAGGAAGCGCTGTCTTATAACAAGCAATCGGTGTTATTGCAGGTTAATCGCAATGGTCGCGCCTTGTATCTGGTGATTCAGTAGTACCCTTGGCCATTACAACTGAAGCGCGTGAGCAACAAAGTGTCACTTTAGGAGGCACTTTGTTGCAACCTTAGGTTTTAAGCAGAGATTGCTGTAAATATTAAGACGTCGCCTTTGCTACAGATTTCTAGTTCCCTAAGTGGGGGGTGTCGTCAGTAGACGGTTGTGAGTACTTCCGCTTGCCTTCCAGCTTGCGCAGTAATAGATAAAAAATCGGTGTAAAGAACAGGCCAAAGAAGGTCACGCCTAGCATGCCAGAAAAGACGGCTACGCCAATATCATTGCGCATCTCTGCACCAGCCCCGGTTGAAAATACCATCGGCACCACCCCCATGATAAAGGCGAAGGACGTCATCAAAATTGGTCGTAAACGCATGCGGCTAGCGGTGATCGCGGCTTGGTAGGTTGCCATCCCCTGTCGCTCCAGTTCGCGAGCAAATTCCACAATTAAAATGGCGTTTTTACTGGCGAGCCCCGCTAGAACAAACAGGCTAATTTGAGTGAAAATATTATTGTCTCCATCTGTTACCCATACACCGAAAACGGCGGAGAGGATCGACAAGGGGACAATGGAAATGACGACTAATGGTAGAACTAGACTCTCATATTGTGCTGCCAGCACTAAGAATACGAGTAGTAAGCATAGTGGGAAAATATAAATGGCGGTATTGCCACTGAGTACTTGCTGATAGCTCAACTCAGTCCATTCAAACGCTATCCCTGATGGTAAAAGACGACTCAGAATACCGCTGATGGCCTCTTGCGCTTCACCGCTAGAGTGGCCTGGTGCCGCATTGCCATTTAGGTCCGCAGCCAAGTAGCCGTTGTAGTGAGCCGCACTTTCGGGGCCATAGCTTTCTTGCATCTTTAAGATACTACCCAATGGCACCATCTCACCCTTGTTATTGCGAACTTTTAAGTTCAGTGCATCGTCTGGGCTGGCGCGATAGTCTGCATCGGCCTGAGCGATGACCTGATATGTTCGGCCAAACTGATTGAAGTCATTCACATACAGGGAGCCAAGGTAGATCTGCATGGTATCGAAGATATCTTTGATATTGAGTCCCAGCTGCTTGGCTTTGGTGCGATCCAAGTCTGCATACAGTTGAGGGACATTGATCTTGTAATTGGAATACACATTCGAAAGCACCGGGTCCTGCCATGCGGCCTGTTGTACGTTTTGTACCACTTCTGCAAGTCTTTCATAGCCAAGGTCGGCGCGGTCTTCAATTTGCAGTTTGAAGCCGCCCGTCGTCCCCAAGCCTCTGACCGGAGGAGGTGGGAAAATTACAACGAATGCTTCTTCAATACCCCCGTATTTCATTTGTAGTTTTTGGGCGATAGCTGCAGCAGACAAATCCTCACTTTGACGATTGCTAAATGATTCCAGTGTTAGGAAAACAATACCGGCACTGGCACTATTGCTAAAGCCATTCACCGATAGGCCGGGGAATTGCACTGCATTTTTAACCCCTGGCTCGGAGAGGGCAATGTTGCCCATTTCCTTGATGACCTGTTCGGTTCGGGCCAGAGTCGAACCATCGGGCAGCTGTGCAAAACTGATCAGGTATTGTTTGTCCTGTGCCGGTACGAAACCGTCTGGCAGAGTGTTAAATCCGACAAAGGTTATAGCAATTAGTATTAAATATACCGCCACAGCTAAGGATTTTCGCCCAAGAAGAGTCGTTACCTTTGTTGAGTAGCCATCGGAGGCACGTTTAAAACTTCGATTGAAGAGCTTAAAGAAACGACCGAAAAGCTTATCGATGAAACGAGTCAACCAATCCTTGGGTGCGTTGTGATCTCTTAATAATAGGGCCGAAAGAGCGGGGCTTAAGGTCAGTGAATTAAAGGCGGAAATCACAGTGGAGATGGCAATAGTCAATGCAAATTGTTTATAAAACTGGCCAGTTAGGCCGCTCACGAAGGCAATGGGTACAAATACCGCCACCAGTGTCAGTGATATGGCGATGATTGGACCGCTGACTTCTTGCATGGCCTTATAGCTGGCTTGGCGGGGTGTTAGACCATCCGCGATATTGCGTTCGACGTTTTCCACTACCACGATGGCATCATCGACCACAATACCGATGGCCAGAACTAGCCCAAACAGGGACAGCGTATTAATGGAAAACCCAAACAACCACATGAGTGAAAAGGTGCCAACGATTGAAACAGGAACAGCCAGCAGTGGGATGATGGATGCGCGCCAAGTTTGTAAAAATAACACCACTACCACTATCACCAGTGCTAATGCTTCCAGCAGGGTGATGATGACCGCTTTGATCGAATCCTTGACGAATACTGTCGGATCATAGACAACCTGATAGTCAACTCCAGGAGGGAAACGGTGTTTTAGCTCCGCCATGGTTTCGCGTACATCGTCAGAGATGTTTATGGCATTGGCACCCGGTGCTTGGAATATTGGAATGGCGACAGCTGGCTGGTTGTCCAGCATCGCATTCAGGCTGTAGCTGGCCGCTGCCAGCTCGATTCGGGCAACATCCTTCAGTCGAGTTATGTTGCCTATAGCTCCCGCCCGGATAATGATCTCACCAAACTCTTCTGGTGTTTCCAGTCTACCTTTGGCATTGATGGGTAGTTGCACATCCACAGGGCTTGTCATCGGGGCACCACCGATAACACCTGCTGCAACCTGTATATTTTGCTCACGAATGGCTGCTACGACATCATTTGCCGTGAGATTTCTTTCGGCAATTTTTTCTGGATTAAGCCAAATGCGCATGGCGTAGTCCCCTGAACCGAACAGGCGCACACTGCCGACGCCTGACACCTTGGCCAACTCATCTTTGACATGCATCAGTGCGTAATTACGCAGATAAAGCTCGTCATAACTTTTGTCTGGTGATACTAGGTGTACGACCATAGTGAGGTCTGGTGAGCTTTTAACCACCGTTAGGCCAAGCTGGCGGGTAACGTCTGGGAGTCGAGGTAAAGCCTGTGTCACACGATTCTGAACCATTTGCTGAGCAAGGTCGGGGTCGGTACCAATTTTGAAGGTAACCGTCAGTGCCATGCGCCCATCGGATGTTCCTTGGGAGAACATGTAGAGCATGTTTTCTACACCACTGAGCTGTTCTTCCAGAGGCGTTGCTACGGTTGCAGCAATCACCTTTGGGTTGGCGCCAGGGTAGGAGGCTGTGATCACAACAGAGGGCGGTGCAACTTCAGGGTATTCGGATATCGGTAGCTGGAACATGGCCAGCAGCCCAGCGATAAAGATAAGCACCGAGAGAACACCAGCAAAGATGGGTCGATCGACAAAAAATCTTGAAATATTCATAACGATTCTATAGGGCTGATATTAGCGAGTAATCGATGCTGGATAGCTCTGCGTCTGTCCAACATTAGTCCTCTGTCCCAGTTTTAGTCGGGATGTTGTTGGCGGGTATGGAGGTTACTATCATGTTGGGGCTAATATGGGAAAGACCATTTACCACAATGCGTTCTCCCGGGTGTAGGCCACTGAGTATGACTCGGTAGTCATTGTGATATTGCCCCAGTGTCACCTCCCTATACGTTGCCTTGTTCTCGGCATTGACGATGTAGACAAACTTCTTGTTTTGGTTGGTGCCCACAGCGCGTTGAGGAATTAACAGAATCTCTGTTTTGGTAGTAGAGCCCAGTCGAATGTTGGCAAACATGCCCGGTGTTAGTACTCCATCTATATTTTCAAAAGTTGCTCGTGCACGAATGGTGCCGCTTGAGCTATTTAGCCGGTTATCGAATGAGTGAATGTGTCCCTTGTAGACAACGCTGTCCTCGGCAGCCAAGGTCAGTTCTACTGGCATTGCGCTAGTGTTCAGAGAGCTACGGACAGACTTGATGTAGGTTTGCTCATCTACGTTAAATTCAGCGTAAAGCTTTTTGTGTGACACAAGCGTAGCGAGTATGGGGGCGTTTGAGCCAGTCTCGACAATATTACCCTCGGTGAGCTCTGCCCGGCTTATCCGGCCATCAAAGGGAGCGGTAATATGAGAGTATTCCAGACTCAAACGAGCCTGAACCAAGTTACTTTCGGCTTCGCTAATGGCAGCAGACGCCATCTGATACTCATTGTGGGCTGTGTCATGAACACTTGCAGAAATGAGCTTCCGGTCGATTAGCCGTTGAGTGCGGTTCAGTTCATCTTTGGCTAACTTGGCACGAGAGGTTGCTGAGGCGAGCTGAGCTTGAGCCCGTTTAACAGTTGCTTCATAAGGCCGTGGGTCGATCACAAATAATGGCGCATCTTTTTTGACCTCTTGGCCATCTTCAAACAGGACTTGCGTGATTTCTCCGCTCACCAGCGGCTTGATATCCGCGCTATCCACAGCACTCAACCGACCAGAAAAGTTTGTCCAGGTGCGAACAGATTGGAGCTGTAATGTGGTCACTTCGACAGTGGGAGCCGCGGGCATCACGCTATCTTGTGCAATGCTGCTCCCGGACGTCATGTAATAGATACCAGCCGTGACAACGATGAGCGTTGTTACAACCTTAATAAAAGGCAAACGTAGGTGATTTGAAAGCATAACGTTTATGTCCAGTCTTGAAATCTTCACCGGACAAATTTTCCGATGAGTATCTATGTAGGTGGCCTATCTATTGGGTGTAAGAGGCAACAGGATATAGATCAGCTGGCATACACGTCAATGACCGCTTCTTCATAGGTTATGAGGCCAGCTAGATTAAATGGATCAACCATTCCGCGTTCAAAAGACCAAGCAATAAGTCTGCATAGGGGAGACAGATATCGGTGGATTTTTTTATCTAGACCAAGCCTTGTATATAATGTAATGATTGGAATATTGATAAGGTTGGTTTGGGCTTGATGCAGAAAAATAGAAGGTCTCTTTATCTGAATTGGTGTCTACTCTCTGGGCTGGCATTGGTGTTGGTGTCTTGTAGTAGCGCTTTGCCAACAGGTGAAGCAAGAACTAAATCCCAGTGGAATAGTTTTGATGAGGCTAAAACGTCATACGACAACATTGTTCTATTCGACACGGTCACGTCAGATCTCCAAGCACTGGGTTTTGATCCCTATACCACCCCAAATGTGAGAATTTTGTCCTATCTGGATATTATTAGAAAATTTAGCCCAAATGATTCAGTGAAGCCTGAAGATTTACCGCCGAGTGTGCGTGCATGCATTGCCTCCCGAGAAGCATGCCTTGCCTATGAGGCCACGCCAGGGGTCAGTACAAGCAAGCGGGTTGGTAATGTATTTTTGGATTTATTGAAATTTAAGCGTGACAGAATAGAAACCGGCTGGAATTTTAACGCGTTGATTGTTATTGATCATGGTCTTGTGGTGTACAAGATTTGGAGCGGTGTGCCCATCATTGATGAGGAAGTTAGTCTTGATAACCCACTGGGGCCAATTCAAGACGCTGTCGGCTCCATGGGGAAAGGCGCGGTAGGAATTTAAAACAGCACATTACACCATGTGTTTCCTTTGCGGCATGAAACTATAGCTGTGTATAAGCGGGTTAACCTCAGACCTCAATGCCCTGCATCTACCAAGATCAGGCATGGCGTGTTACGGACTCTGGCTTAATGACGGTAATGTAATAAACATACAAAGAAATAACTGCTGCGAAATAACACCAGACCGAAATAAATGCAAAATTGAAGAATGCCATTGTCAAAACTGCTGAGAGCAGAGCAAGCATTCCCAAAATCCTATGATGCCGGCCAGACGACAGCATCAATGGAACTAGAACGATCAGCATATACCCTGCGGTAACAACAATTCTGGGCAGATACTCGTCATAGATCAATGTGGTCTGGTAGGCAATAGAATGATTGACCGCCGAGACTGTCAACCAGTCCGAATAAAGTAGAAATGGCGTAAACATTGAGGCACCAAAGATGACGCCAGTTCCAGATATCAGCAAGAACAACATTTTTCGGTTGTTGGAGGGTTCGGTTTGATAGCATGAGAATGGAATCCATACTAGCCAGATAAAGTGTGAAAAAAACAGGAACCCTAACGCGGACAACCGAAGATTTTCAGGGTGGTTAGCACCTAGCGCCCACCATACGACACCTTCAATGGCCTGTTGTATACCAAACATCAATGGTAATAGGGCAAACACCCAATATGGTTTATTAGCGTGAGCTGTTTTCTTTAAACAGAACAATCCCCCGGTGATCAGGATTGCAGCACTCGAAAAGCTGGCAGTAATTGAAAAACACATTAATATGTTACCGCCTTGCCCTATGTAAAGATCATTATAGGGAGGACGCGACAGAATAGTACTAACAAAGAAAAAAACACAAAAAAAGACGTCGTTGAATAGCAGCACTACGCTAAAGCGGAAAAGATTAATTGTGTTACATGTAATGGTTAGCTTGTCAGTACCCTATGGCTAATGTATTTAAAACACTAATTGTTTTTTAGCAGTGTAGAGAATTTGGTTAGTCGTTTAACTACTTGTTCATTGAATGATTCCAAAGGAAAGACACAGGATAAATTAGCCTCCCCTATCTCCATTCCGGTTAATAAATGCAGTGCTTCATCAACACTGCTTACAGTGTAAATATTAAAAGTATTGTTTTCTACGGCGTTGATAACGGTTTCAGAAAGCATTAAATTAATGCTGTTGCTGGCGGGTATTAATACGCCTTGCGTGCCGCTGAGGCCTCGGGCATTACAGATATCAAAAAAGCCTTCGATTTTTTCATTAACCCCCCCCACCGCTTGTACTTCACCACGTTGATTGACCGAGCCAGTAATGGCAAGATCTTGGCGTAGCGGTGCATTTATTAAGGCTGATAATAATGCACAAATTTCAGCGAGTGACGCGCTATCGCCGTCAACATAACCATAGGATTGTTCCATGGCTAGGTGGGCTGATATAGCCAGCGGAAATTCTTTGCAGTAACGGCTGCAGAGGTAGCCTGATAGAAGTAATACGCCTTTGGAGTGAACTGCCCGGCCTAGTTCGACCTCTCGCTCTATATCAACCACACCTAACTTCCCTGGGTGTACGGTAGCCGTAATACGCACAGGACAGCCAAAGTTACTTTCACCGACCTGAATGACAGATAATCCGTTTGTTTGGCCAACGGCACTGCCGGTGGTGGTGATGACGATGCTGCCACCAAGTATATCTTCTTTGACGAGGTCATAGAGTCTAGCGTTACGCTGTTCTCGTGAATTTATTGCACGGTTAATATGTTTTTCTGTTATCTCTGTATCATGTGCTTTTTGAAGACTATGATCCGCCTCAATAACCAGTTCCAAGATAGGGTCAATACAAGCGGTAAACTTCAGTTGATGCTCAGCCACGCGAGAGGCGTACTCTACTAAACGGGATATGGCTGAATTGGATAGTTTTGCCACATTAGCTTCTTTGGCTCGTTGCAGTAGATTACGGGTAAATTGTTTCAAGTTTTCCGGGGTATTATCAATTTGGCTGCTAAAGTCTACCAGTACTCTAAATAATTCATCAAAATCATGGTCGAAACGCTCGAGAGTGTAATAAATATCACGGGGGCCGATTAAAATAATCTTGGCTTTAAGAGGGATCGATACGGGTTTTAATAATTGTGGTAGACCTGCCATTATTTCGTTTTCAGGTGGTTCCATATATATTTTTTCATCACGTAGACAGCGCTTTAATGCTTTCCACGTTGATGGATCGCTCAATACTTTTTCTATATCAAGAATCAGAAAGCCACCATTAGCACGATGTAGTGAGCCAGCGATAATTTGTCGATGGTTGCTTTTGAGAGAACCTTGCTCCGAAATAATATTAATACGACCAAACAAGTTGGCATGACTAGGGTTTGACTCCTGGATAATAGGCGCGCCGCTATTATGGGTGGAGCGGGTTATTAAATTGGGGAGAAAAAGATCTTCTAACAATGCCCGTTTATTAATAATCGACTCAGCTAAATTACTTTGTGATTCATTCAGATTTTCCTCTATAAAACGCGGTAAATAGCTAGAAACTTGTACCAAATAAAGTTGTACGCCGGTATGACCCTGATAGCTTTGTTGTAGTTGGTCGAACAAAGGTTTGAGCGATTGGTTGATGGTGGACGTAAGTAGCTCACGTAATTTATGATTGAAATCGCGCTGCCACTGAGGAAGTTCTAATAAACTGTCATTTAGTAATGTCTGCAGTGTTTCAACATTTTCACGAAAAGTTTCGCGTTGTTCATCCCCCATTTGTGCAAACATAGACTCATCGGCAACTTGGCCATCGATAATGGGGGTGAAGGTAATTGAGCTATCTTCTCGATAGACAGCGATTTGCATCGCGCTAGCAGATCGTTCGACGACTTCTACCGCTTGGTCATAGGTTTGATCAAAGGTTTTTTGCAGGGCTGTTTTTTGTTGTAGGTAGCTGGGGTTTTCAAATACGGTGGGAAAGGTAGCCAGCAAAGCGTCAATTAATTTGTTGATATCTCGTATTAATGACAAGCCCTTCTCAGGTGGCATGCTAATAGCGTGGGGCTCGCTGGAGTTATCGAAGTTCTTAACATAAAGCCAGTCCTGTGGCGTTTCTCCATTGGCGGCTAGCGGTGCTAAATACTTCATCACATAGCGGACACGACCTATGCCATTTTTGCCGGCTAAATAAAGATTGTAACCAGGTTGATCAATAGCAATACCTTGCTCTAGCGCTTTGGTGGCGCGTGGTTGTCCGGGTATAAGCTGTGATTCATCGGGAACAGCATCAGCTTGAAGCGCGGGGTGATCGGCGGATAAACGATGGGTTAATTGAGAGGCTTGTAGTTTCATAATGTACGCTTTTGAGTGATAAATCCAATTGGACCAGTATCTAATATTCGTGATGGTGCTGACAAGAGAGTCTACGGGTCTCTGTAAATTTTAGCAGTGTTCCATTCTATACTGTCCTCGAATTTCTCCCAGAGGTAAAGGTGCATTCTCTGTGCGTGGCGCGGGAGAAACTAGGAGGCGGGTGAGTCGTAAGAAGAGCAATTGGTTTTCTTTCCCGTATTGTGGTTTGACTCAATAAACCGGGATAATTTTTATGTTGTATTGATTTGTTGTAGCCGGAATCAATGCCTAAGAAGGTGTCGTAGGTTGATTCACTCGCAGTGTTTATTTTCCGCAAAGTGCGACGTTAAGTCTCAAGAAAAATCAGGATATTAAAATAGCTATTACGATAATTATGGCTGGCCCATAATGACTATGATAGTTATCGTCTCTGATTCTTCTGTATCCCATTCGCTATGGGGTTATCCAGCTTGGGAAAAAAAGCTTTTCACTAAGGATGTGAACAAGATAAAAAACGGCGGCTGCCATTGTAAGAATAAAACTGATTTCCATCATCATCGTAATTACTTCCTTGTAGTCATGTTTTACGGCTTTTCTATAACAGAATTACAGACTATTGTTATTTGACGTGGTTCACAATTCGAATAAGATAAATGGATGTTTATGAGCCCCGAGTGGGGGGATGGTTCTCCTAACCAGATCCCCTGCTTTTTCTCTCGGAGGGGGGGGGTACAACTTAGTTGTTACACAAATCAGAGTAGCCGATAGAGGTGTGCGGGCTAGGCGTCACACCAGAGCAAGAGCTCGCTAGACGTAGATGCAGGACATGGAGTCTCCAGCGGTAACAAACTGATGTAGTGACTTATTTCTGATGACCCGAAACGCGGCAGCCAAGACAGCGAACAAACGTACTTCTTGCCGGCCCGACAACCAGCGCGTTACCCGCTTCCTCTGCATTACCTCCGGCAAGTGAAAATGGCAAAGTAACTACATACAGAGCAGTCCCTAGAACTGTCGCCACCAACAATACGGGACGTGCGACCACCGCATCAAGAACCATTTCTCCTGCGCTTGGCTCTTCAACAAGATTTTTTGCAACACTTACCGACGGGATCACTAACAACGCAGCCATCAATGATGTTAGTAATGCACGAGACGTATTATTAAAGACTCGGTTCATAACGTTATACCCCTTTTATTTTCCGTGTATTTAAACAATATAGTAGCAAATGGCGACTCTATCGTAAAAAAGGGTCATAACGATTTTTTTGATGAAGGAGTAAGCAGCCAAACCTATTCTTAATACAAGTTCATAAATCCGCTAATCGCAGGTACGTTTTTAAGTGCACACAATTACTTAACGAGGTGAATAATGACAAACTCAGCTCAAGCAGAGCATGGGCCGTAAGGACAATTGCTGGGACAACAATTGTGTGGGAGGCTTCTTCTCTTCACTTAAAGTGCAGACAGCCCAATATGAGCCGTTAATGAACCGAGATCAAATACACCAAGTGGTCTTTGAATATATTGTAGTTGGTTTCGGCAGGAAGAAACGGCATAGTGTTATTGGTTATCTCAGTTTTGAGCAATATGAAAAACTAAGCGTCGCTTAGGGAATCATCCGTTTTAGATGGAGCAGGTTAGTTAGTGTTGGGAGTTCTATAGTTCTACGGGTGTGTATCTATTGCATAGGTGGTAGAGCTGTTCTCGTCGCTTTCAGGGGGCGCGCTACTAGGAGCTAGCGGGGCTGTGCTTCGCAGGGAAAAGAGGCTGCGGATTATCTCAATCCTCAATATCATCTAATGGAGGGGTATGTTCGGAATGTTGTACCTGAATGCGCAATGACGGTGGGTGCTGAGCTTGTTGTTATGGGTGTCGTCACTCGTGGTGTACCTGGATTTATTATTGGTAATACTGCCGAAGATATTCTTAATCAAATTGACTATTCGGTTTTGGCCATCAATCCTGCTGGATTTGTCAGTCCGATAACCCTTGACCGATACGATATCAACAGCTGATGGACTTTGAAAGGGTCGCCATTGCCCTCGGTGATGTCACTTGGATTTCACTGGCTTTTTTGCTGGGCTTTTTATCAAAACGGATAGGGCTCCCGCCTCTTGTGGGTTTTTTAGCCACCGGGTTTTTGCTCAACGCACAAGGGATAGCCAGCGATGCATTGCTCCTGAAGCTGGCGGATCTTGGTATTACCTTGTTGCTATTCACTATTGGGTTAAAGCTCGACCTTCGAAGCTTAGCTCGGCCCCAAGTTTGGGCGGTTACTGGCATCCACATGGCGGTTACCGTAGGAGGCTTTAGTTTAGCTATCTATGGATTAGCTTTGGCCGGAGTTTCTTTTTTCTCAGGTTTGAACTTTCAAAGTGCGGTGCTAATTGCGTTTGCTTTGAGTTTTTCCAGCACCGTGTTTGTCGTTAAGGTCTTGGAGGAAAAAGGAGAGATGGCATCGTTGCACGGACGCATGCGGTCGGCATTCTTGATCATGCAAGACGTGGTTGCCGTGGCTTTTCTAGCTATATCCATAGGTAAATTACCCTCTCTCTGGGCGCTATCATTGCTCTTGCTCATCCCGCTAAGACCACTAATACATTTTCTGCTACAACGTGTTGGGCATGGTGAGTTACTTGTTCTCTATGGGTTTCTATTGGCTTTAGGCGGTGCTGAAATCTTCGAATTAGTTGGAATGAAAGGTGACTTAGGTGCACTTATTCTAGGGCTACTTATTGGGAGCCATCCAAAGGCTGAAGAGATGGCCAAGACCATGCTGGGTTTTAAAGAACTATTCCTATTAGGTTTTTTCTTATCAGTAGGGTTGTCTGGTCAGCCAACATTAGAACTCTTCATCGTTGCTGTGATGATCACACCATTTGTGCTTATAAAGTCAGCTGTATTTTTTGCCTTATTAACACGTTTCAAATTGCGGGCTCGCACTTCGTTACTGACAACGTTTAACTTAACAAACTATAGCGAGTTTGGCCTGATCGTTGCGGCTATAGGTGTTGCTAATGGTTGGATAGACAGCAAGTGGTTGATTGTTATCTCGATTGCCTTGTCTTTGTCTTTTGTAGTGGCGGCAGGACTCAATGCTATTTCCCATAGACTTTATACTCGACACCGAACGACTTGGAGGCGATGGCAAACTGCGGAAAGGCTGACAGATGACCGATTGCTTGATATCGGGGGAGGCTCAATCGTCATCATTGGAATGGGTGGGGTCGGCACGGGCGCCTATGATGCGATGTGCAGTCAATATGGCGGTGCGGTTATTGGTGTGGATATTGACCCGGTAACCGTGAGCAACCAGCAATCGACTGGCCGTAACGTTCTCCTCGGTGATCCAAGTGATGCGGATTTCTGGGATCGAGTCCAAGCCTCACACACGCTCGAACTGGTCATGTTGGCATTGCCGAAGTTGAATACTAACCTGGCAGTCCTTGATCGATTGAGAGAGGCATCGTTTGCCGGGAAAGTCGCGGCAACGGCTAAGTTTCCAGACGAAGTGGAAGCACTAAAGGAAGCTGGTGCGGCGACGGTATTTAATATCTACACAGAGGCCGGTTCTGGTTTTGCTGCACATGTAATGACTGAAACACGCACCTTAGGAAACGCACCAAATCTACTTTAATGAAACACTGCAGCTTTCAATACAGGTATCGAGGGGGCATTAAGTTAGTCGTAGCGTACGAGAATGTATGAGCAAAATATACGAGCCCCCATTTCTGGTTCCCCGCACACTTGGTAATAGTTTGAAATATACTTAATATTTCAACGAATTGGTGGAGGCGGCGGGTAATATTTATACTTACATTGCTAACAGTTATAAGATCCCAACCTGTTGTTATTTAAGTGGTTAATTTAAAATACAGGTTTGGCTGTTGGTCATACATTGTATGAGCAGAATGTACTAGAAATGTATGAGTTAGGCTTTGCCGGTTATAGCACGAGCCTCTATAGGGTTGGGATGCTTGTTTTGTCAGTAATTCCGACCCTTGGCACAGGTACCTACCAGTCAACATTATCTAGACCCGGAAGGTCGAAGCTTTCAATACTGCCAACAATGATTTTAGTGCTCATCGTCCGGCGACCTCTTCGATATTTTCAATGCTTGGCGTTAATGTTTCTTGCATCGCTTCTATATTCTCTACAATCTCTGCGTCGGATTCTGAAAAGAAAGCGATATGAAACATGGCGTCCCCTTCTTGCGCCAGTGGAATATTTTGTTTGCCTATGATGATGCCCGACTTGCTTGCCGTGACAGTATCAATAACTTCGCCAAAGGGACTACCTATTTCTGCCAATGGCGTGCCTTTTTGTACTTGGTCTCCCAAGTTTTTCAGGCTATGGACAATGCCGCTGGAATTTGCGCGCATCCACGCACTGTTATTGGCAATATAGGGCGTTAGGTTTTTTCTCTGACGCTTACGCTTAACGAGACCTAAGTGTGTGATGACATTTAAAACACCCCTGACGCCAGCACGTATTGAGAGCTCATCAAACCTAAGGGCCTGACCCGCCTCATAGAGCAGAACGCGGGTATGGGATTCCACAGCTGCTTGGCGAAGTGACCCATCTCTCAGATTGGCATTTATTAAAACGGGCACCCCAAATACCTCAGCAAGTTCGCGAGTTTCGGGATCGTTTAGGTTTGCGCGAATTTGTGGCAGATTGGAGCGGTGTATCGCCCCGGTATGAAGGTCGATTCCATAGTCGCAATGTTTGACAATTTCATCCAAAAAAATATGGGCAACGCGACCCGCCAGCGAGCCTTTTGCTGATCCGGGAAAGCTTCTGTTGAGATCGCGTCGATCCGGCATGTAGCGACTTTGGTTGAGAACACCGTAAATATTGATTATTGGTACTAAAATCAAAGTACCACTGCTTATTTTTAGTGACTTCAATTGGATTAAGCGGCGAACAATTTCAATACCATTTAGCTCATCTCCGTGAACAGCGGCTGAAACGAATACCGTTGGTCCGGGGTTTTTACTGCGGATCACATGCACAGGTATACAAATATCGGTGTCGGTATAAAGCTTGGCAACCGGCATCTCAATCTGTTTTGTTTCACCGGGCTTGACGGTGAACCCCCCGATGATCAGATCACTTGTGTTCATGCCATTTTATCTCGCAGTCTAAGCTTCACCCCTTACCTCGGGTGCGGTTTTTATTGGGCTTGGCATTGACCTCGATGAAGTCATAAATCAATCCGGCAATGTCTTTCTTAGTGGCGATTTCAATACCTTCCAGTCCGGGAGATGAATTGACTTCCATTACCACCGGCCCATGTTTGGACTGTAGAATATCCACGCCGCAGACATTCAACCCCATGACCTTGGCAGCATTGGCCGCTGTTGCTCTCTCGTCCTTAGTTAGTCTCACCAGTTTGGCAGAGCCACCACGATGCAAGTTGGATCTAAATTCACCTTCGGCTCCTTGACGCTTCATAGCAGCTACAACTTTATTGCCGACAACGAAGCAGCGTATATCCGCACCACCGGCCTCTTTGATGAACTCTTGAACCAGTATGTTGGTTTTTAACCCCATAAAGGCTTCAATAATACTTTCGGCAGCCCTATTGGTTTCCGCCAAGACAACCCCAATACCTTGTGTGCCTTCCAGTAGTTTGATGACCACTGGAGCACCACCTACATTTTTAATGAGATCTTTAATGTCGTCCGGTTTGTTGGCAAAACCGGTGCGTGGCAGCCCGACATCTTTACGGGACAATAATTGCAAGGAGCGCAATTTATCGCGGGATCGACTTATCGCCACCGATTCATTGACGCAAAAGGTACCCATCATCTCAAATTGGCGGACCATGGCCGCACCGTAGAAAGTAATCGATGCGCCGATACGGGGGATCACGGCATCGTAGTAGGGTAATTCTTCGCCGTGGTAGCGTACAGCGGGTCGACTGCGGGTGATATCCATATAGCAATGCAGGGTGTCGATGATATCAACTTCATGGCCTCGCGCCTCACCGGCTTCTTTAAGGCGGCGTGTTGAATACAACTTTTCATTACGAGAAAGAACGGCTATTTTCATGATTGCTTATCCATAGACCTGTCAGAACAAAAAATTTTGTTCCAATCCAGTCGTATTTGATCTCTGAATAACGACACTAAATCAATAAATGACCTAGCAACACGTGACTATTAAAAAGAGGGTATTGGGGGGCGTTACGATAACAAATTCCGGTGCTTAGGATCAACTAAACAACTATCTTGTCTTTTCAGTTTTGAATTATGCTTAATGAAATAGCATGGTGAAGAAGGGTCATTATGAAAGTACAGTCTGTAAATGGGTCTTATGCCAGGGTCAATATTGCAATTTTGGGTTGAAGTCTAGATGAGGCTTTAACAAATGAAGTACTTATTGTTGCAGGAGGTGCGGAAAAACATAGTGATGCCTTTCTGCTGAAAGTCAAAGAAGGCGAGGCATGGCTATTTGAGTATGGCGTTCTCGTTTGCTGGAATGTCGGAGAGAGTGACCGCCAGAAATTATTGTTTAAAATCAACCCTATTGTGATCGACCCGATTGATGGCACGGTTTCTGAGCAGTTTTCTTTTGAAACTGATCCAGAAAAAGAGTTCCGGGTTCATAATGACTTGCTAACGCTGCCTAGTGACGATGCGATGATTCGGTTATCACTTAGTCATGCCTTTGCGCAATCTGCCAAGTTGTCTTTTTTCGAAGATAGAGCCCAAACCGTTATTCAAAAAAACAGTTACATCTCGAAACAACTTGCTGCGACGGGGAAAATCCCACTAACACCTCGCAATCTTGCCAAGTTAAGAGGCGTACTTTTTGATACAAGTAGTGACATCAGTCTGCATTTCAATCTCTTGGACACACCAGACTTTTTCTGGAACTACCCAGAGCTGGAAGACTACTACTTACGTCTATCGAAGTACCTTGATCTTCAGCCGCGAATCAGTATTCTGAATCACAAGTTGTCGACCATTCATGAACTGCTCGCCATGCTCGCCACCGAGCAGCATCATAAGCATGCCGCTTTTCTCGAATGGATTATTATTGTCTTGATTGCGATTGATATTGTAGTTTATCTTCTGCCTAAGTAGGCGGCAGCGGTAGCTACGTCAATGGGTGTTCTGCTCTTTGGTATTACCGAGAACAACTTGCTTATATGTTATCAAAACGAGTCATCATGCCGGTTGATGATGACAAGGCTGGATGGTTATTTTTGGTTTGGGGTAGCGGTTTTATGAATAACGTTATGCTGGAGTTGACTCGCATTACTCGGGAAGCCGCCTTGGCGGAAACACCAGAAGAGCAAGTGCAGATTGTTGTCGATGCGATCAGCGAAGTAATTCAGATTGATGTTTGTAGTCTGTATCTACAAAACGTTGAAAAAGATATGGTGCTACTGGCCAGTCATGGTCTAACAAAAAATCACCCGATTATTATTCCTTTCGGTAAAGGGTTGGTTGGCCTAGTGGCCCAATTTCGCCACACGTTAAATATTACCGAACCTTCTGAGCACGTTGATTACTATTATGTGCCGCAATCCGATGAAGAGCAGTTTCACAGTTTTTGCGGTGTGCCGCTGGTCAGGCGGGGACAGGTTATAGGTGTACTAGTAGTACAAAGTCGCAAATCAGTTATGCTCGGTAATGAGCAGGAAGCATTTCTATCAACCTTAGCATCCCACCTTGCATTACTGGTTCCTGCCTTGCCAATACAACAGGACTCGCTGTCTGGCAACAACCAGCGTTATGACGGCATCAGCGGTGCATCGGGTATTGCTATCGCTGCAATCAAGTTAACTCATTCCGAGCAACTTATAGATGTACCTGATACCTGTGCGGAAAATCTGACGATAGAACTGGCCCAGTGGCACGAGTTGAAGGCGGCTGTTATTGAAGAGTTTCAGCAAGAGCGCAATACGGTTGAACAAACGTTAGGGGAAGGTCTGGCTGCGATAGTCGATGCTTATCAAATGCTGCTGGCAGACCCCACGTTTGGAGATAAAGTTGAGCATGAAATAAATGCCGGAAAAAGCTTGCTCACAGCAATCAAACATACCGTACACTACTTTTCAGCGTTATTTCAGAGTATGGATGACCCCTACCTTAAGGCGCGACATGAAGACATCGATCACCTCGGAGATAAACTTCATCAGGCTTGGCTAGGGCGAAATAGCGAACAGCTACAAGCAGATATCAGTACTCCGGTCGTATTAATGGGCAAGCATATCAGCGTGTCAGATATTGTTAGCCTGCCCACAGAAAAGCTGGCCGCTATTGTTTGCTTTGCCGGGGCGGCGTTGTCACATATAGCGGTGTTTGCCAATGCCTTGGGTATTCCAGCGGTTATGGGGGTGGGTGAGCTCAATCACTTGATCGAAGGTGACCAAGTGATTGTTGATGGCAATACCGGACAGGTGATTCTCCGCCCATCCAAACTCGTGATTAGCGAATACCAAAGCTTGGTGAGCAGCCGTAGGCACTTTGATCAGAAGCTGCAAGCATTGAGTGCATTACCCGCGGTAACAACTGACGGCATTGATGTCGAACTATTGGTCAACTCGGGCTTGCAGGCAGACGTTATGCCGGGTCTTCGCAATGGCGCAGACGGCATCGGCCTCTATCGCACTGAGATTCCTTTTATGGTTCGGCATAGCCTGCCATCCGAAGAAGAGCAGATTGAAGTCTACCAGCACGTCTTCCGAGCCTACGATGAAAAGCCGGTCTATATCAGAACATTAGATATTGGTGGAGATAAACCACTCCCTTATCTACCCGTTATTGAAGAAGAAAACCCCGCTTTGGGTTGGCGAGGTGTCCGATTCACCCTGGATAACCTGCAGCTTATGATGACTCAATTGCGGGCGATTGTTCGAGCCGCAGAGGGAAGGGACAACATCCATGTATTGCTTCCAATGGTTAGCGCGACAATAGAGTTGGATCAATGTATTGCGCTACTGGATGATGCCTGTCAGCAGTTAATAGCCGAGGGTGTGCTTGTTCGTCGACCTAAAATTGGGGTTATGGTCGAAGTCCCGGCAGTAATATCTCTGTTGCCATTTTGGCACGATAAAGTCGATTTTATTTCTATTGGCACAAATGATCTGTCCCAATATTTGTTGGCCATTGACCGGAATAATCCTCTAGTAGGCAAACGCTATGACTCACTTCACCCTGCCGTGATTCACGAACTGGTTCGTATTGTTGATGTGGCAGAGAAATACAGTTTGCCCGTTTGCTTATGTGGTGAAATGGCATCTGACCCGATCGCTGTGATGTTATTAGTGGGTTTGGGTATTCGGCGTTTAAGCCTAAGCTCTTCCAAGCTGCCCTTTATTAAATGGGTATTACGTTCAATGTCAAAACAAGAGGCGGAAATTTTCTCACAACAAGCACTTAAACTTGATAACGCTGAAGCCATTCGACGATTAGGCGTAACGGTTTTTTCACGCCTAGGTATAAAACTGGATAATGAACCAACCACCATAACAAGAGAAACTGCCCTATGAACTTGTCCATGCTCGTTGATATCTACCCCTACACATGGCATGCCATAGGATCATCTATATTTTGTGGTGCCATTATTGGCCTTGAGCGCCAGATTAAAGGTAAGCCAGTCGGTATTCGTACGGCCTCCCTCATTACGCTGGGGACCTATTTGTATCTTGCTACAGTCTTTTTGCTTGATAGTAGTCACGTTGATCCATCCCGTGTCATCGGGCAAGTGATCACCGGTATAGGCTTTCTGGGTGCTGGAGTTATGTTGGCGAAAGAAGGCATTGTTGTTGGCGTTACCTCTGCGGCAACCATATGGGTGTTGGCCTCTGTGGGTGTGGTGATAGCCACAGATCATTTGTTGGTGGCTATTAAATTATCAATATTGGTGGTGGTGATTTTATATGGGGTCGATATGCTGGAAGAACATGTAAAAAGTCTGGGGCGTGGCGTTCATGCGCACGTAAAACGCTATTCATCGCGAATCAAGAATGACAGGCTTTAAAGGACATTCGTGGTAGTACTTAAAATTTTCTTCTTATAACAGCGCTACTCTATAGCCATTTTTTATACCGGAAAAACAGAATTGACCCCGTAACTGTGACGCCCATAACACCTAGCAAGGCAAAATAGGAATATTTCCAGTGTAACTCAGGCATATGATCGAAGTTCATTCCATACAGTCCCGCCATAAACCCTAAAGGGATAAATATGGCGGTAATAACCGTCAAAATACGCATCGTATTATTTAACTGATGTGAGCTAATCGAAATATAACCATCTATTAAGTCTCCACAGGTTTCGTAATACATCGAAGATAAGCTTAATAAACGCTCACAGCGATCATATAAATCTCTTTGTGCATGGAGTAGTTCTGAGTCATGGCCTTCGCTGGAGAGGCTGTGGTTTTCTTGGATAATAGTCTTGGTCAATTTTTCATGGTAATTAAACACCCGTCTCAATTTCAATAGCCTCGAACGGTAACCAACCAATTTACGCATTGCGAGATCGGGGGTATGGCCAAGAAGATTTTCCTCTGCGTCATTAAGTATGCCTTCAAAACCTAATACGGCATCGAGGTAACGACCGGAGGAATAGTGCATTATTTTTGTCGCAAGTAATGCTGGCTCGAGCAGTAACTGAGCGATGTCATTGTCTGACCAATACTGGTTAATGCTTAACGACACACCACGGTGAACAGTGATCAAACAATGTTTGCCAACAAAAAACCCTACTTGTTGGGGCTCGAGGCTCATATCGTCACTGATGTGAGTTAACCCACGGAACAAGATAAACGTATTATTCCTGAAAGTTTCGATTTTAGGTGGGTGTCGCTTGCGCTGGACGTCAGTAATGGCGAGCTCATGGCACCCCAGAGACAGCAGCAGTTTAACGCTCTCCTCCTGCAATTCACCTTCAATATCTAACCACAGATGACCTGTGCCCTCTTTCATCCAGTGATCAACCAAGGATTGGTCTCCAGTGGTAACAACCTGATCTGTTAAGGTTAGTTGAGTGCGAATCATATTTTACCCACCATGCTGAGTGAATTTTGGGGCTACAGCTACATATAAGAGAGTGTTAATCTCTTTTGGGATGTATTTGGTTATTCTAACAGCATACTTGTGGGTTCCTATATGAACATTGACGGACATATTTTACAGACAACGCTCATTCAGTTGGGTGACAACGCTATAACCCTAGGTGATTTGCTTTACGTTCTGATATTACTCTTTGCGGGAGTCCTGTTTATCCGTTGGAGTTCCAACTTCATAAGAAATGCAATGGTACGGCGGGAGCTGAACCCAAATTCGATTCAGATGATTACCCGTGGATATCTGATTATAACCCTCTCGGTTTTGGTGATCATTGCGCTGGATTTGATGAACGTACCCTTGGCCGCATTTGCCTTTATTTCCGGCGCGGTAGCAATAGGCGTTGGTTTCGGCGCTCAAAATATCATTAATAATTTTATCAGTGGCTGGATTCTAATGTGGGAGCGGCCCATACGCATTGGAGATTTTCTCGAGATAGGCGATACCCAGGGTACAGTGGAGTCTATTAATAATCGTTCGACTCAGTTCAGGCGTGTAGATGGTGTGCATATGCTTATTCCCAATAGCTACTTGCTTGAGAATATCCTGGTTAACTGGACCTTGGTTGATCGATTAACACGGACAACCGTGCGCGTAGGGATCGCCTATGGGTCGCCAGTGCGTCAAGCCGCCAAGCTCATAGAACAAGCGGCGTGTGAACAACCTGATATCTTGAGTGAACCGGCAGTGTCAGTTTTATTTGAGGACTTTGGTGATAGTGCGTTAATTTTTGAGCTACAGGTATGGGTGTATGCATCGGCTGAACGCAGTTTGCGTAGGCTTCGTAGTGATATTCGTTACCGAATTGACGATTTGTTTCGTGAAAATGATATCGTCATTGCCTACCCACAGCGTGATATTCATGTTGATGGTGAAGTATTTATAACGAGAAATTAGTATTCAAGAAAGGGGGCGGTGACAACTGAGAATCATTCGCATTAGTTTTCCGGCCTTTTTCTGTACAGTTTGGTTATACGTTAGGCCATATTTTAGCGTCGAAAGGAGTAGATGATGCTCCGCAAAGCAAGGGTGTTTTTGCCGGATGTTCTCCTTCATATCATCAGTCACGGAAATAATCAGGATGCCTGTTTTTAATGAAGATTATCTCTTCTATATTGAATGTCTGACGCGGCGTTTCTATCCCGTAACAAAAACTACACTTTCTAATACCGAGACAGCGAAAAAACCGGTTTTTTCTATGTCTTCATTTTTTTGAATAAAGTTTCTCTGTAGAGTCAGCGTATACAGGCGGTTGTGACGCATTATCTACAGTTTTTAAATACAGGTATATAAGGCGGCGTTGAGTTAGGAATAGCGTACGAGTCCCCATTTCTGGTTTCCCGTACACTTGGTAACATATTGAAATATTAAGTATATTTCAACGAATTGGTGGAGGCGGCGGGAAACGTTTACATTTACAACAATTATAAACTCTTAACCTATTGTTTTTAAGTGATTAATTTAAAATACGGGTTTGGATGTTGGTCATACATTGTATTAGAAGAATGTACTAGAAATGTATGTGCTGGACTGTACATGATAAACTTTCTACCTATTTGGCTGTCAGAATGGGCTAGCTAACTGTATTCCTACAATTCTATTGAGATTCCGATTTGAATAAGAAGTGGTTACTTCTTTTTGTGCTAGTACTCCATACGCTATTTAGTAGTGTTGTGGCAGCCATGCACACCTCATCGGATGATCACACGTTATATGAACCATCCCATATTCACCTTGCCGGTGAAGTGGCTGATGAAACAAGCACAGATGTGGATGGCGAGCCGTCCAACCCTCATGAAAATACGCATCTGCATTCTCTTTTCGACCCCTGCAATCAACCTCTGCTACTGGAGGCTGATTACACGACAGTGCCAACGGCCAAACTGGGTGATGTCACCCGCACCTATTTAGGTTTGACCTATAAACCCGCTATTCCCCCTCCCACCGCCTAACTCCCGTTAAACCCAAATTTTTTGTTTAACATCGGCGAGCACTGCTTGCCGAGTAATGGAGTTTATGACCAATGAAATTTTTTAACCTTGCTGGACTGCGTCCGCGCAGGTCAGGCATTGCTGTGGCCTGCGTCTGTCTGCTGGCAGCCTTGACTGGGAGCCTGCCAGCCTTATCTCAGGAGGCTGCTCTCCTAGAAAAAGTCCCGCTGCAGAGCATCGACCTTAACTATGCACTGCAACAAACGCTGCAAAAAAATGCTGAACTGAAAGCTTATCCCTATTATCTCCGGGTATCAGAAGCTGAGCTTTTACAGGCCAAACAACGTCCACTGCCAATTCTAGGATTGATCGTCGAAAATGTATTAGGCAGTGGCGACTTTAGTGATGCCGATCAGGCCGAAATCACACTGACACTCGGTCAGACAATAGAACTGGGGGGGAAACGCGAAAGCCGTATTGCCCTGGCAACCACCTCACGTCAAAACCAACAAACCGAGTACGAACTGGCACGCCTCGATGTGCTGGCCGAAACCAGCCGCCGTTATTACGAATTGCTCCGGCTCCAGTTTTTGCAGGACTGGATTGATAAACGAGCAGATTCTGAACGGAATGCTCTCAATGTGATTCAACGACGGGCCAAAGCTGGCGCTGTCAAGCAGGCAGATGTCACCAAAATGCAGCTCAAGCTGTCTCGCTCTAAGGCACTGGTAATGCAGCTCAAGGGTCAAGCCAGTCTTGCCAGAGCCAACCTGGCGGCAATGTGGACCGCCAGCCCTTCATTTGCTGGGGCTAGCGGTAATCTGCTCAGTTTGCCTTCGGTTCCAGACGGCGCCGGAATAACCGAAGCACTGATCAAGTCACCAGTATTCATGCGTCAGCAGGTATTGCAGCGACTAGCTGATGCACAAGTTCAGCTCGCCCGAGCTAACAGCAAGGTCAATCTCGACGTGGGTGTTGGTCTGCGCCGCTTTGAAGCAACTAACGACCAGGCACTGGTATTCAATATTTCGATGCCAATTCCTATCAGTAATCCAAACCGGGGACGTCTTGCCGCTGCCCAAGCGGAACAAGCTTTGTCCATAGAACAGAGTGAACTGGTACGCACACAACTTCGACTATCTCTGGTGGCTATTCAGCAAACACTGATGAACCACGCCCAGTACGCCCAACTTATTACCGAGGAGCTACTCCCCTTGGCACAACAACTGCTCGCTGATACCGAAGCGGGATACAGCAAAGGGCGTTACAGCGTCCTGCAATGGGCTGACGCCCAGGAAGAATTGTTTGCCTTGGAGCGTGAGCTAATTGAAACCCACACTCTGGTGTACCTGCAATTACTGGAACTGGAACGTATTACTGGTCAATCCATGCGTCCCTCGAAGCTCTCCACATCAAAATTATCAGGTAACTCTCAACCCATTACTCAACAAAAAGGGGGCATCTCATGAGAAACCAATTTTTATTCCTCAGTGTAGTCATTACCTTATGGGGTAGTGTCAGCTTCTACAGCTATGCTGCCAATGATCATGGTGAGAGCGATGGTCACAGTAGCAAGCAAGCCGAAGAAGCCAAAGGATCCCACGGTGGGAAACTGCTTAGTGATGGCGATTTTTCTCTGGAACTGAAAATTTTTGAAACCGGTGTACCACCAGAAATGAGGCTATATGCCTACGATAACGGCAAGCCGATTGCCCCCGATAACTGGCAAGCCAACGTCACCCTCGATCGCTTGGGTGGCGACAAGGATCAAATCAAATTTAGTTCTGAGCTGGACTACCAAGTAGGCAATCAAGTGATTCAGGAGCCCCACTCCTATGACGTCACGATAAGGGCCCACTATGAAAACCAGCGCTACGAATGGCAATTTGAAAGCCATGAGGGCCGCACGATGATCAGTGATCGTCAGATCAAACTTGCGGGTGTTGAAACCGATACCGCAAGCGAAGCGACCCTGACCATCAAAGACACACTTTTTGGCGTGATTGCTGCCGCAGCCGATAGCGTCTACCGCATCAATGCTCCCTACCCCGGCCTGGTGGAAGCTGTGCATGTACTGGTCGGAGAACAGGTGAAAAAAGGCCAGCGCCTACTCACCTTGACCAACACCGACACGTTGCAACACTACAGTGTAAAAAGCCCTGCCAATGGTGAAGTCACCGAACGCTTCGTCAACCAGGGCGACCGCGCCGATGGCCGCGTATTACTGGAAATTGTCGACCTATCCACTGTCTGGGTGGAAATGTCAGCATTTCCGGAAAGCATTGAGAAACTCGCTGTCGGCCAACCAGTCACTGTACGCGACCTGCACCAGCACGAAGCCGCCACGGGCACCATCAGCTATGTGGCACCACACATGACCGGTGGTCATATCGCCTGCACCCGTGCCGTGATTGACAATCCTGACGGTCACTGGCGTCCCGGTATGCATATCAACGCCGACATTCAAATAGCCAGCCGACAAGTACCCCTCGCCATCAAAGCCTCCGCCCTGCAAAGCTTTCGTGATATGCCCGTGGTCTTCGCCAAATATGGCAATGAGTTTGAAGTACGCATGGTCGAACTGGGTGAAAGCAATGGCGACACGATCGAAGTGTTAGGCGGCTTAAAGCCCGGCACCGAATACGTCACCGGCAACAGCTTTTTAATTAAAGCCGACATTCTCAAAGATGACGCCAGCCACGACCACTAGGAGGCCGTATGATTGATGCATTAATCGCCTTTGCTTTAAGAAGGCGCTGGCTAGTACTGGGTATCACTTTACTGATCACCGGTTACGGCCTGTATAACCTAACCCGGCTCAACGTCGATGCCGTACCAGACATTACCAATGTTCAGGTACAGATCAACAGCGAAGCCCCGGGCTTTTCGCCGCTGGAAACCGAACAACGGATTACCTATATCGTTGAAAATTCGATGTCAGGTTTGCCGCGGCTTGATTACACCCGTTCGCTTTCGCGCTACGGCCTGTCCCAGGTCACAGTGATCTTTGAAGAAGGCACTGATATCTACTGGGCACGCCAGCAAATCAGTGAGCGGTTGCAAACCGTTCGCAGCGAACTACCGCAGGAGGTTGAACCAACCCTCGGCCCCATTGCCAGCGGGCTCGGTGAAATCTTCACCTACGTCGTGCAGTCTGAAGATGGCGCAATCAAGGGCGACGGCACACCGTATACCCCGGAAGATTTGCGTACGATTCAAGACTGGATTATTCACCCACAGCTGGTCAAAGTTCCAGGTATTACCGAGATCAACAGCATCGGTGGTTTTGAACGGGAATATCAGGTGGCTCCCAATCCGGGCAAACTGCTCGCCTTTAAAATCACCATCGACGATGTCATCACTGCACTGAAGCGCAACAACCTGAATGCCGGTGCCGGTTACATAGAACGGAACGGCGAACAGTGGTTAGTGCGCTCCCCCGGCCAACTGGAGAATCTCGAAGAAATCGGCAACGTGGTTATAGCCAAACGTGACGATGCACCGGTACGTATTAAAGACGTGGCGACCGTGTTCTACGGTAAAGAACTACGGACTGGCGCTGCGACCAAAGACGGCAATGAAGTAGTGCTGGGCACAGCCTTTATGCTACTGGGTGAAAATAGTCGTATCGTATCGCAAGCCGTTGCGGATCAACTGGCAGTGATTAACGACAGCTTACCCGATGGTGTCACCGCAACCGCGCTCTACAATCGCACCACACTGGTCGACAAAACCGTTGCCACCGTACAAAAGAATTTGCTCGAAGGGGCCGTGCTGGTAATCGCAGTACTGTTTGCTCTGCTGGGCAATATTCGTGCTGCTTTTATCGTTGCGCTGGTCATCCCCCTCAGCATGCTATTTGCCATTAGCGGTATGGTCAGCAACCGAGTGTCGGGCAACCTGATGAGCCTGGGGGCTATCGACTTTGGATTGATTGTCGATGGTGCCGTCATCGTGGTTGAAAATGCTTTACGCCGACTTGGGATGGCCCAACAGCGTCTCGGCCGCCTGCTTTCCCTTGAGGAGCGCCTAAAGGAGGTCATGGGTAGCACCAAAGAGGTATTCCGTCCGGCGGTATTCGGCGTATTTATTATCATGCTGGTGTATCTGCCGATCTTTGCGCTGAGTGGTGTAGAGGGGAAAATGTTCCACCCCATGGCATTTACTGTGGTCGCAGCGCTTCTAGGCGCGCTAATTTTCTCCGTAACATTTGTGCCAGCAAGTATTGCCATTTTTGTTCGTGGCAAGGTACATGAAGAAGAAAACCGGGTGATGAAAAAAGCACGTGAGTTGTACACACCGCTGCTGAACCTGTCACTGAACAAGCCCATCATTCTGGTCAGCATTGCCACCGTGTTGGTCATTGCCAGTGGCCTACAGGCCAGCCGTTTGGGTACAGAGTTTTTGCCACAGCTTGATGAGCACGACATGGCCCTGCATGCCCTGCGTATTCCCGGCACCAGCCTGGAGCAATCAGTTGCGATGCAACAACAACTGGAGCAGGTCATCAGTGAATTTGGTGAGGTGCAGCACGTGTTTGCCAAAATCGGGACACCCGAAGTGGCAACAGATCCAATGCCCCCCAACGTGGCCGACACCTTTTTGATTTTGAAACCGAAAAAGGAATGGCCCAACCCCGATAAAAGCAAAGCACAATTTGTTGCTGAGCTTAGAGCCGCGGTCGAAGCCGTACCCGGTAACAAGTACGAATTTACCCAGCCCATTGAAATGCGCTTCAATGAGTTGATTGCGGGTGTGCGTACGGATGTTGCAATACGCATTTATGGTGATGATCTCGACACGCTGAAAGCCGCGGGTGAACAAACCAGTAAACTGCTGGCCACAGTACCCGGTGCTAGGGATGTAAGGGTTGAGCAGACAACGGGCCTGCCAATGCTCTCCGTGGAACCGCAGCGTGATCACCTTGCCCTGCTGGGGCTCACGATCGCCGACTTGCAACAGGCTTTGCAAACTGCCATTGGTGGTACACAAGTTGGCCTGATCTACGAAGGTGACCGCCGCTTTAAACTGGTGGTGCGCCTGGACGAAGATTTGCGCCAGAACCCAGATGTACTGGCCAGGCTGCCGTTGCCCCTACCCGTTGATGCAAGCCCAGACCTAGGCTATGTACCACTGGGTGAAGTGGCCACCATCAAAGAACTGATTGGCCCCAACCAGATCAATCGTGAAAGCGGCAAGCGCAATGTCGTGGTCACCGCCAATGTTGAAGGCCGGGACCTCGGTTCTTTTATTGCAGAAACCCAGCAACTAATGCGTGATCAGTTGGAGCTACCCAGTGGCTATTGGCTAGGTTACGGCGGCACCTTCGAACAGCTTCAGTCGGCCAGCCAGCGCCTGATGGTGGTGGTGCCGCTCACACTACTGCTGATATTCGGTTTACTCTACAGCGCCTTCAGTTCCATGCGTTATGCGTTGATTGTATTCAGCGGCGTGCCACTGGCATTAACCGGCGGCATATTAGCCCTGACACTCAGAGGTATGCCGCTCTCCATATCCGCTGGGGTTGGTTTTATCGCCCTCTCCGGGGTTGCCGTGTTAAACGGTGTGGTACTGATGTCATTTATCCGTGAACTGCGCGAACAAGGCATGCCGATATTAGACGCCATACGTGAAGGGGCTAGCCAACGGTTGCGGCCTGTACTGATGACAGCACTGGTAGCCAGTCTGGGCTTTATTCCCATGGCCTTTAACCTGGGCACTGGCGCGGAAGTGCAACGACCTCTGGCAACGGTGGTGATCGGTGGGATTGTGTCATCTACACTGTTAACACTGGTGGTGCTGCCTGCTCTCTATCAACTGACACACCGCCTTGGGCGACAGCATCAGGAGATTTAATCGATAAAAACAAGTCATACAAAAAACCACCCTTTGGGTGGTTTTTTACTTGTGGGCTGATATACCTTTGATGAAATATAGCTACTCTCCCATGAAACGATGACCCTATGGCAATAAATTTATTAATAGCTCAAAGTAACTGAGCAGGGCCAAATATACAGCGTCAACGCGGTGAGGAGTGACTGATCATCTCGAGACTACAGAAGAGGTGACTATCTCCAGTGAAGGCTATTTTTTATCATCAGACTCCATTTTTACGCTGTGTAATAAATACTACACGTTCTAATACCCGAGACAGCAAAAAAACGGCAAAAGACTGGTTTTGCCGTGTTTTTGCATTGAGTACTTTCTTCAGCATCAGTGTTTATGGCCTGATGTGACTCGCTACCTACAGTTTTCAATACAGGTTTTATCGGAGTGTTAAGTTAGAAATAACGTACAAGAATGTATGACCAAAATGTACGAGTCCCCATTTCTGGTTCCCCGTACACTTGGTAACATATTGAAATACAAAGAATATTTCAACGAATTGGTGGAGGCGGCGGGAATTGAACCCGCGTCCGTCAGTCCGCTGCCGAAGGCTCTACATGCTTAGTTCAGTCTATTATATTTAACGTTTTACAGCCCGGCTGACAGGGCGCGTAAACCGCGATTCCGGTGAGTTTTTAGTGAATCCACCCCGGACGAGCTTCATCACGATCTTGTGAGTATGACACCTGAATGCTTCGCCGCTACCCTAAGGTAGATGAAGCGCTGGACGCACAAGCACGGCTCCAGTCAGATGGCAATCTACCGTTTCTTAGGCGGCGAGTGCGTAGTTGTCGTCGTTGGCAACTAATAGTTTGCGACTTTGGATTAACGAGATTGGTCACCATCTCGGCATGCACCCAGGGTTTTGTAACCGGCGTCGAATCCAAAACGCCCCCTGAATTAGGTTTGGTAGCCTTACACTGAGTTGAGAGGTGTTTACTCTCAACTCGAACCTAAATAGTATCTCGGTTTAAAAAAATGAGACTCTACAAGGCACAAACCCACAGCCAATTCTAACACAGAACAGGCCAACTATTAGACCTTTTTTGGAGGTGTGGGTCAGTTAATTGACGTTTTTTGAAGTCGAGCTGCGCTGTACTAGGATACGCTATAAGGAACTATGTAAGTAAGCGCTAACTTTGACCAGTCCGTAATGTTCATGGTGCTCATTAGTACTTTAGCAGCGTAATTAATGAGGGCAAGTAGAGTCCCTACAACTAGGGCAACTTTGATGGCTGTGTAATGAATGTTAGTTGCCATGGCGAGTCAGACGCAGTTTCTGGCGCTCCCAGTCACGGTCTTTCTCTGTTTCCCGTTTGTCGTAGGCCTGTTTTCCTTTGGCCAGTGCAATTTCGCATTTTGCTAGGTGGCCCTTCCAATAAAGAGCAGTGGCGACGCAAGTGTGGCCTTTTTGGTGAACCCCCTGAGATAGCCTGCTGAGCTCTTTGTGGTTGAGCAGCAGCTTGCGGGTTCGTGAGGGGTCAGTAACAAAGTGTGTTGAGGCGGTGTTGAGTGGGGTAATGTGGGCACCAAGTAAAAAGGCCTCGCCGTCTTTCAGCAACACATAGCAATCGGTGAGCTGTACTTTCCCCGCCCGCAGACTTTTGACTTCCCAACCAAGCAGGGCAATGCCCGCCTCAAACTTTTCTTCCAGGTAATAGTCATGCCTCGCTCTCTTATTGAGAGCGATAGTCGTGCTTTTCTGGGTTTTATTGGGTTTCTTGACCATAGCGGGGATTATAAGGATTGGTCGTCCACACGCCTATGATTTTGTTATGGCATTTCATCTGGAACGATACGACGGGGATGACGCTGGTTTTTCGCAGCAGTGATTGCCGGTACAATCCGGGCAAGTCGATGAAAGAGCACGATTGATGGCGGAAAATAATCAGGTTGGCACTGCAGCTAAGAGCGACCAACTCGGTGCAAAAAGAGGTATGCACGGTGTATGGGCTAGCCGCTGGACCTTTGTTATGGCGGCTACTGGATCAGCGGTGGGGTTGGGTAATATCTGGAAGTTTCCCTACATTGTTGGTGAAAACGGTGGCGGTGCCTTTGTGCTCGTATATTTGCTCTGTATTTTATTAGTAGGTATCCCCGTTATGGTGGCAGAGGTCATGCTGGGGCGTAGAGGGCGACAAAGCCCAATAAATACCATGCGCTATTTGACTGAAGAGGCGGGATTGCATGGAGCTTGGAATGCCATTGGCTGGCTCGGGGTAACTGCTGGGATAATGATTCTTTCCTACTATGCGGTGATTGCTGGTTGGGCGCTTCACTATATAGGGCAAATGGCGTCTGGCGCCTTTCAAGGCGCCAATGCAGAGCAGGCTGGGGCAGCCTTTGGTAGTCTTCTTGCCGACAGAGATACGCTAATTTTCTGGCAGTCTATTTTTTTGTTGCTAACAATGTCGGTGGTCATTGGCGGAGTGACCAAGGGGCTTGGTGTAGCCGTCCGAATATTAATGCCGATGTTGTTTGTCTTGTTGTTGGTCCTGCTGGTGTTCGGCTATCAGCATGGTGATTTTGCACGAGGCTTTAGCTTTTTGTTTAGTTTCAACTATCAAGCGCTGACATGGGAGGGCGTACTTGAAGCGCTGGGGCATGCCTTCTTCACGCTTAGTTTGGGTATGGGGGCGATTATGGCCTATGGAGCCTATATGCCTGAGCATGCTCGGATTGGACGTACCGTATTAGCGGTAGGGTTTTTGGACACTTTGGTGGCATTGATAGCCGGTTTGGCTATTTTCCCCATTGTCTTCGCTAACCCAACGATAGAGCCTAGTGTCGGCCCGGGGTTGATGTTTGTCAGCTTGCCTGTGGCCTTTGGTAATATGACGGGCGGATTATTATTTGGCAGTTTTTTCTTTCTATTGGTGACACTGGCGGCTTGGAGTTCAGCGATTTCCCTTATTGAGCCAGCAGTGGCCTACTTGGTTGAGTCGAGAGGTTTTCATCGCATTACGGCTAATTTATCTCTAGGCTTTGTGGCCTGGGTTGTTGGGCTAGGAAGTGTATTATCGTTTAACGAGTGGGCTGATGCGCGAGTTGTTGGGTTTTCGTTCTTCGAATTCATGGACTTTCTTACTGCCAGCGTGATGTTGCCCTTGACCGGGTTATTTATCGCAATTTTTGTTGGTTGGATCATGAAGCCTGATACTGTCCGAGAAGAGTTGAGCGATGAATCCAGCCGAGTCTTCCTATTTTGGCGGTGGGTGTTACGTTTTATTTCACCATTGTTAGTGTTAGTGGTGTTTGTGTTAGGCCTTTACAAGACGTTTTCTTGATGCTGACAACAATTAAACGAAGTGCGCTGGTAATGCACTCGGCGCAGCAAATGTTCCACTTGGTTAATGATGTGGCAAGCTATCCGCAGTATATGGCTAATTGCGTGGGTGCCGAAGTTCTTGAGCAGAGTGACAGCTCAATGGTGGCCAGGTTGGATCTTAAGAAGGGCGTTATTGGTCACAGCTTTACAACCTGTAACACCCTTTACGAACCTGAACGAATAGTTATGAGTCTTGAGCAAGGAGCATTCAAGAGGCTGTCTGGAGAGTGGAATTTCATGGCGCTGACTGAGTCAGCCTGTAAGGTGATGCTGGATCTGGAATTTGAATTTAACAGTCTCTCGGTGGGAGTCGCATCATCCAGTTTGTTTACCTCAGTGGCGAACAACCTGGTAGATGCTTTGGCACAGAGAGCAGAAGAGGTTTATGGTCGATGACGGATGTTGAATTCATTGCTGTAGAAGTGGCCTATGCTTTACCGCATCGGCAGCAGCTGCTCACCCTCGATGTGCCTCTTGGCACAACTGCATTTGGAGCGGTTCAGCTGTCAGGTATTGTTGAGCAGTTCCCAGATATTGACTTAGAGAATGCCAAGATGGGTATTTTTGGCCAAGCGTTGGGCACTAAAGGGTTGGCGTTACCCAAAGAGTACGTATTGGGGGAGAAGGATCGTGTGGAAATTTACCGACCCTTAATTATTGATCCGAAGGAAGTGCGTAAACAGCGTGCTGAAAAAGTACGCCAGCAAGCAGGAAAATAAGCAAAATAACCGGCTGGGCTGTTGTTTTTGATTGGTGAGTTAGGATTCGGGTGATTTTTCGGATTCGGGTGATTCTTCGGATTCTTCAGATTCATCGGGTTGATTATTGCTGGGGATGAAGTCACCACGAAAGCCAACCAGTTGGTCATTATCGAAGAATATGGCAACACGTTCACGCACTTCTTCGCCTTTAGCGGGTTCTAGACTGTAGTAATAATCCCAGCGATTCTGGTTGAATGTGTCTGCCAGAAGTGGTGTGCCCATAATAAAACGTACCTGTGATTTGGTCATTCCCGGCTTCAGTTTATCGACCATGTCCTGAGTGAGCACGTTGCCCTGCTGTACATCAAATTTATGTATGCCTGGCAAAGATGGCATGTTGAAGGTTGGCATGGAGAAATCAGAGCATCCTGAAAGGGCTATAGCCAAGGCCAAACAGCAAGTCATTCGTGCAGTAAAGTGCATTAGGGGTTCCAGTCATATCTTCGAACGGCGATAATACCGAATACATCCAGTGGATAGAAGGGGCCATAAAGGAATGAGTGAGGAAAATCTAGAATTACGCAAGGTGGGACTTAAAGTCACCGCACCCAGATTGAAAATTTTGCATATTCTGGAAGAGTCCTCTGGCCATCACATGAGTGCGGAGGATGTCTATCGCAAACTGATGGAGTCGGGTGAGGATGTGGGTATCGCCACGGTCTATCGTGTTCTCACTCAGTTTGAGGGTGCTGGACTGATAGCGCGCCACAATTTTGATAATGGGCCGGCTGTTTACGAGGTTGATCGTGGGGATCACCATGATCATATGGTCAATGTGGATAATGGTGTGGTTATTGAGTTTCACAGTGCAGAAATTGAGGCGCTGCAAGAGAAAATTGCTGCTGAAAATGGTGTTGATATTATCGGCCACAACCTCGTGCTTTATGTGAAGGATAGAAAATAATTTGTACTTCTACTGCTTGGCCCAGTCGATTTGTGTGCACTGTATAATTCAAAACACTAAAAACCAAAATCCTTTATGACGATGGATTGTTTGTTGGTCTAGCCAGAGCTACTGCCGAATTTGGTTTCTTCCTCCTTCCTTGGCGCGGTACATTGCTCGATCGGCAGCTTTTAAGACAGAATCAAAGTCTAATCCGTTATGGGAATCTGCTAACCCCATACTCACCGTAGCTCGGATATTGCCTTTACCTCGGGATGCGCCGCGCTTCTTTTCACCTGTATTCTGACTCCAGGGGCGGGACTTTCTATCCCTAGCCGTCATATCGTACTCGGCAATGATTTTGCGAAGCGACTCTACGTTATCGAGCACCTCGTCAGCAGTTTTCCCCTTAAATAACAGGCAGAATTCTTCTCCTCCAAAACGGTAGGCCCTGCCGCCGCCTGTGACTTGGCGGAGTTTTGCTGCGATAGCTTTTAGAACCTGATCTCCCAAGTCATGTCCGTACTGGTCATTAATTTTTTTGAAATGATCAACATCTACCATGGCTAGTGCGTAGGTGTTGCCTGTGTTGCGCGCATCTCTCAGCAGTGCTCGCCTGTTGGCTATTTGTGTGAGCTCATCGCGATACACCATGTTGAGTAGGCTGTGAGTTTGATTGATGATGAGTAACAGTCCGACAGCAGAAAATATTGTCGCTGAAATATGAGGTATCTGAAACCAAGCCAGAGTGATGAAACTGAAAAAAATGCAGCTAGGGAGGCTGCTATCTGGTTGCTGGTTCTTCAGGAACGGCAGAGCAAAGCCAAGTATAAAGGCGACAAGAAATAATACACTTGCTGTAGTCGATACTTTTAGTTCGAAAAAGGTGCTTTCTTGCAGATCAGGAGACAGCGTTGTGAACCACAGCGGTTGCCACTGAAATAGGCTGGTGATAATCAGGGCAAAAATTGAAATAAAAGAGATAAAGACTAAAAACCCAAGGTGTCGCCAGCCGGTGTTGGGTAGGATAATAAGTATTCCAAGTAGCAAAGGTAGGCAAAGGGAGATCAGACCATAAGCTTGGCCTGCTGGTTCGGTATCAAGAGGCGCCTGAAGGTATTGGCGAATCAGCCAATAGCAGGCGAGCATAATGAGTGCTGCGCCCAAGTCCCTAGAATGATTGGCCAAGATGGCGACAAATGCAGCCAGCCCGCAAAGGATGTAGGGGAGTTGACGTAACGTGGAGAGCTGATTGCTTTCCAGTGACGGCGAGTACCAAGTAATAAATCCTACCAACACCAAGCAAAATGCCGGTGGTAGTAGGCGGGCCATTATTTGTGACATAACGTGCTGATTTTAATCGCCTTGCCCCTGATAGTGGCTGACAGTCTATGATTTTGTGGCGCCATCGTAAACAACTGACATGCGGAGGCGGGGTGAGGGTGAATGGGGTGAGTTGTGGATAGGAGCAGATTGAGTGAAAAACGCGCTAATCAGGTAACAAGAAATAGGTCGATTTTATGGGGTTAAGTGGTTTTATAAGGAGGGGGGTTTGGCTGGTTTTACTGGTGCTGTCAGGCTCCGTCTATGCAGAAAAATTTTGTTTGCTTCTAGCTGAAAACTATTATGAGCAGCTCTATTGTGAGGTAAAGGCTATGGGGAAGGGCGCTAGTCTTCCTTCGCTCCTTGATTTTCGTCGAAATAATGAAATGACCCAAGCGCTGTTGTTAAAGCGTCCGGCAGCCAAGATTGGCGTTGAGGTTGTTATGCCGAAGAAGGATAATATTTCTAAAATAGTGCAGCCGGAAATGCGTTATGCAAATGCCGAGGAAAAAAGTGGTATAGACGGCGTTGGAGATTTGAGGCGTTGTGCGTTTTATACGCAAAGTATTCGGTGCGATGGTCATAGTTATAACCTAGTGGGAAATCAAGCTAATAGTAAGCTGAGAACCGGTGCATTAGATGGCGCCAACAAAATGGATATACCGGTATTTACGGGGTCGGGTAGTGACAAGTTGGCACTTGGCCTTTATCTCACGCGGGCTTATCGCCAATACATTGGGAAGATGCTAGAAATTGGTTTGGGCGGATCAACGCTTTCTTATGCCAAATTCGTGTTTCTTTTTCACGACGTGACGGCAAAAGGGATAGATTTCAGTCAGCGATTTGAAACCATGTTCCGTTTTCTTAAGCTGGATAAACAGAGTATTGCCGTGAGTGAGGCGCTGCCTGATAGTGTGATGCTGGCGGAGGAGCGTTGTGGCAAGCTAGATGATAGCTTGGTTGTTTGCGATGCGGGACGAAAAAATTATTTGTACCGCACCACCAACTAACCCCGTCTCATGTTGAAGCAGGGTGATATTGTAGTTGGTCTGGCAGAGGGTAGCTGATAGTAGCTAACGTGGGGTCATCTAGTGAATGGTTTATCGTTATCCTATGCGCAGAAAATATTACCCAACCAGATTGGCAGCTACGATTAGGACGCACATAACGCCAAAGCCCACGAGGACAAGTAGGCCGACTTTTGCCATGGTGGCAGTATCTTCTAATTCCATGTTGAGCACCTCTCTCATTATTTTCTCAGTTCTCTTCGGTACATCTGATGTTACCGATAGAGTTTTTGAGTGAATAAATGTAAAGGTTCTGGTGACAGGAAGAATTGATCTAAATCAACGTTTGGTGTTGTCTGCTTACAGAGGTTGGCGGGCTAGACCCAGCAGCTCTTTGGCATGGCTAAGCGTTGTGTCGGTGACAGTTGACCCGCCAAGCATGCGAGCAATCTCATTCGTTCGACCCGTTTCTGAGAGGGGTTTGATATGACTCTGTGTCGTATGCTGCTTGGTCATCTTGGAGACGAGTAAGTGGTGATGAGCGCTTGCCGCTACTTGGGGTTGGTGAGTGACACAGATAACTTGGCCTCGATCACCTAGTTTTCTCAACAGTTTGCCGACGACCTCGGCAGTAGCGCCGCCAATACCAACATCCACCTCATCGAATATCATCGTGGGAATAGATGAGTTTTGAGCAGCAATTACCTGGATGGCGAGGCTGATTCTTGATAACTCTCCCCCTGAAGCAATCTTGGCGAGGGGTTTTACAGGCTCCCCAGGGTTGGTGGAAATCAGGAATTCGACGGTTTCCTTGCCATGTGCTCCAAAGCTGTGGTCGGGTAGTGGTGACAGCTCAACTGAGAACTTGGCGCCGATCATCGATAGCGATGAGAATTGTTCCTCGATTGCCGAAGCCAATTGTTTGGCTGCCGATGTTCGTTTTGCGGTTAACGCATTTGCAAGCGTGCTGTAGTTGGCTGCCAGCAACTCAAGCTGATGTTGTAATGCGTTAATCTCGTCTTCGCCGCCATTGATGGCGTTGAGCACCTGATTTAGTTCGGCGTGCTTTTGCTCAAGCGCTTCAGGGCCCACGCGATGTTTACGTGCCAGCTGGTAAATAGCGCTGAGTCGTTCCTCTACTTGTTGTAGTCGTTCTGGGTCAAGCTCAAAACTGTCGAGGTGGTGTTGGATTTCTCGGCCAGCTTCTTCTACTTCAATTAGAGCGCTACCAAGTAGTTTTTCTGCCTCTTCTAGTGGTATGGGTTTATTTGGCATGTCCTGCAAGACGTGTAGTGCCTTACTGAGAGTGCTCTGTAGATTAAAGGTTTCGGCTTCGGAGCAGAGCTGTAACAATATATGGCTGTCATGAAGTATGGCGTCGGCATTAGCCAGTAGCTGTTGCTCCTGCTCTAATGTGGTGTATTCACCATCACTTAGACCCAGTTGGTTGAGCTCCTCTACTTGGAAGCGTAGTAAGTCGCGTTGCGCGGTGAGCTCATCGGACGAGTTTTCAAGCTGTTGAAGCTGTTCTTTAATAGATGCCCATTGTTGGTATAGCTGTTTAGTTTCAGCAACCATGGTGGCGCATCCGGCAAAATCATCCAAAATATGGCGATGAACTTCCCTGCGCAACAGGGATTGGTGTTCGTGCTGGCTGTGAATGTCTATCAGCATTTCACCCAGATCACGCAATTGCTGCATGGTGGCAGATTGGCCGTTGATATAACCACGGGAGCGGCCTTCCGAAGTAAGTAGCCTCCTGAGTAAGCACTCTTCGCTGTTGTTATCAAAATCGTTATTTTGGAGCCATTCGGTTGCGCGAGGCGCGATTTTTAGATCAAACATTGCTGAGACTTCGGCCCGCTCAGCACCGCGGCGTATTCGGTCAGTATCGGCTCGATCTCCCAGAGCCATCGCCAGCGCATCAATTACCAATGATTTTCCCGCGCCGGTTTCTCCGGTCAGCGCCGTCATGCCAAGGCTGAAGTCCACTTCGAGGTGTTCGACCAAGGTGAAATTTTTGACAGTGAGGGCTATGAGCAATGAGGATCCTACCGTTATGGGGTGATGTTCAGGATGCCAATGTTATACAGATTTTTTCAATGCGTCTGCCCTTGAAACTGGATGTGAAGACCCAATATAGCGGGATGAAACTAAACCAATACTAGATTAAACAATGTCCAAAATGGAGATGTTGCGTGTCAACTGAAGAGAATAATAGCCAGGAGACAGGGGTCGATGAGCCTCAGTCAGAGGAGTTGGGGGCTGAGCAGCCGATTATAGAAGATGCTGTGCCGCAGCCTAATGAAGATTTAGTACAGCTTCAGGCCGAATTGGAGGGGGTGAAAGATCAGGAATTAAGAACCCAGGCTGAGATGCAGAACCTGCGCCGTCGCATGGAACGCGATGTGGAGAATGCCCACAAATACGCACTAGATAAGTTTGTTGGTGAGCTTCTTCCTGTGGTCGATAACTTGGAGCGCGCATTACAGACTATTGATGACAGTAGTGACGACATCAAGGTGCTCAGTGAAGGCGTTGAGCTGACGCTTAAAAGTTTTCAGGACGTATTGGCACGCTTCAAGGTAGAGGCCGTTGACCCTAAGGGGCAGGTGTTTAATCCCGAATTCCATCAGGCGATGAGTATGCTGGAAATGCCAGGAGAGGCGCCCAACACCGTGGTCGATGTGTTCCAAAAAGGTTATACGTTGAATGGGCGGCTGGTTCGTCCAGCCATGGTAGTCGTGGCTAAGGCCCCACCAAATAACACTGGCGAGGGTTGAAATCCGCTAACACGGGCCAATATAAACAATCAGAAGCCGTTTTTTAAATAAAAAGTTTTTAAATAAAAAGTTTTTAAACTTGAAACAAATCCCGGAGAGAAAACAATGGGTAAAATTATCGGAATTGACTTGGGCACCACTAACTCTTGTGTGTCCGTGCTCGAAGGCGGAAAGCCAAAAGTGATTGAAAATGCCGAAGGTGGCCGCACTACGCCATCTATCGTAGCGTATACCGATGACGGCGAAATTCTGGTGGGTCAATCCGCCAAGCGCCAGGCGGTAACCAATCCTTCCAACACACTGTATGCCGTAAAGCGCCTTATTGGTCGTCGTTTTGAAGACGATGTTGTACAGAAAGACATCAAAATGGTGCCGTACAAAATTGTTAAAGCCGACAATGGTGATGCTTGGGTAGAAGTGAATGGCGACAAGAAAGCAGCCCCACAGATTTCTGCTGAAGTACTGAAAAAAATGAAGAAAACCGCCGAGGACTATCTTGGTGAAAGTGTGACAGAGGCGGTGATTACTGTACCGGCCTACTTTAATGACTCCCAGCGTCAGGCCACTAAGGATGCGGGTAAAATTGCTGGTCTTGACGTCAAGCGTATTATTAACGAGCCGACTGCAGCAGCGCTTGCCTACGGGATGGACAAAACGCCTGGCGATAGCGTGATTGCCGTTTACGACTTGGGTGGTGGTACCTTTGATATTTCCATTATTGAAATTGCTGATGTAGATGGAGAGCACCAGTTTGAAGTACTTTCCACCAATGGTGATACCTTCCTTGGTGGTGAGGATTTCGACCTGCGATTGATTGAATACTTGGCTGAAGAGTTCAAGAAGGAAAATGGTATCGACCTGCACAGTGATCCTATGGCACTTCAACGTCTAAAAGAGGCGGCTGAAAAAGCCAAGATCGAGTTGTCATCCAGTCAGCAAACAGAAGTTAACCTACCTTACATCACTGCAGATGCTACTGGTCCTAAGCACTTGGTGGTGAAGTTGACCCGCGCCAAATTAGAGTCGTTGGTCGAGAAGTTGGTTGAGCGCTGCATTGCACCATTGAAAATGGCATTGAAAGATGCGGGTAAGTCAGCATCGGATATCGATGAAGTGATTTTGGTCGGTGGTCAGACTCGTATGCCGATGGTGCAG